>Ga0213833_1000015_pt1 | contig 714213 bp, 652 predicted proteins | sample SWATP21_FD_160575 | JGI IMG/M metagenome (GOLD analysis project Ga0213833, IMG submission 160575) | Coastal seawater microbial communities from Marineland, Florida, United States - SWA TP2 #1 | ecosystem: Environmental > Aquatic > Marine > Coastal | place: USA: Florida | collected 2016-08-14 | reverse complement strand
TGGCTAAGGAAAAATTTGAAAGAAGTAAGGTACACGTTAACGTAGGTACGATTGGACACGTTGACCATGGTAAGACGACACTGACTGCGGCCCTGACCAAGGTTTGTGCGGAAGCCTACGGTGGTGATCTGAAAGCCTTCGATGAAATTGATAATGCGCCTGAAGAAAGAGAGCGTGGTATTACGATTGCGACCTCTCACGTTGAGTACGATTCCCCGAACCGTCACTACGCGCACGTAGACTGCCCGGGCCACGCCGACTATGTGAAGAACATGATCACTGGTGCTGCGCAGATGGACGGAGCGATTCTGGTCTGTTCAGCTGCAGACGGCCCCATGCCACAAACACGTGAGCACATTCTGCTGTCACGTCAGGTAGGCGTACCTTACATCGTTGTGTTCATGAACAAAGCGGACATGGTTGACGATGAAGAGCTGCTTGAGCTTGTTGAGATGGAAATCCGCGAGCTGCTTGACCAGTACGAATTCCCAGGTGACGACACACCAATCATTATTGGTTCTGCTCTTAAAGCACTGGAAGGCGATCAGTCAGACATCGGCGCCCCAGCGGTACAGAAGCTGGTTGAGACTCTGGACGAGTACATCCCGGAGCCAGAGCGTGATGTTGAGAAGCCCTTCCTGATGCCAATCGAAGACGTATTCTCTATCTCTGGTCGCGGTACTGTTGTGACTGGTCGTGTAGAGCGCGGCATCATCAAGGTTGGTGAAGAGATCGAGATTGTTGGTATCAAGGACACCACCACTACTACCTGTACTGGTGTAGAGATGTTCCGCAAGCTGCTCGACGAAGGTCGTGCGGGTGAGAACGTTGGTGTACTACTGCGTGGTACCAAGCGTGACGAAGTTGAGCGTGGTCAGGTACTGGCCAAGCCAGGTTCTATTACGCCACACACCAAGTTCGAAGCTGAGGTGTATATCCTGAGCAAAGATGAAGGTGGTCGTCACACACCATTCTTCAAAGGCTACCGTCCACAGTTCTACTTCCGTACTACTGACGTGACTGGAAATGTAGAACTTCCAGAAGGCGTAGAGATGGTCATGCCCGGCGACAACATTAAAATGACTGTTGAGTTGATTGCTCCTATCGCTATGGACGAAGGTCTTCGCTTCGCTATCCGTGAGGGTGGTAGAACCGTTGGTGCCGGAGTCGTCGCTAAGATCATCGAGTAATTCGATTGCTCAGACCTTAAAAGCCAGGGATTGTCGTAGCAATCCCTGGCTTTTTGTTTGGGACGCGCCGGCTGCGGTAAGCCGGCACTGCGTTGCGAAATATTTTTGATCGGGTCACTTACTACAGTAAGCTCCCCGCTCAAAAAGATTCCGCGCCTTGTTCCGACTTACCTCGCTCGCCGCTCGAGTCATCACCGCGCTGGTGATTGAGCGGTTTCGATAGAGGTTGCTATGGGATTGAGTTAAAAGCTCGATTCATCGGGATTGAGGAAGACTTTGCCAGTGTTCCGACTGGCGGCATAAAAGAGCCTGCGCCGAGGGAGCACAAAAGACCCGCAGGGGCTTTTTTGTGACTGAGGGAACCCAGGAGGGGCGCGGCTCGCCGCAAGGCGGAGCACTGGCAAGGTCTGACCCCAACCCGAAAGTGTAGCAAGAGAGCGCAAACCCGGAAATATAACGGGAATTCCTCATCAAGTCGTGCCACTGGTGCTACGGCTGGAGGCCCGGGTTTTATTGGGCTGAGGCGTGATATTCCCTTGACTGGGGCGTGGAGCGCCATTACAATGCGCATCCTTTTTCGGCTAATAAAAAAGAACGGCCGGAAGAGTTTGCGGTAACTATTTAATTTTTAAGAGATTTTTGGAGTTTTACGTAGATGCAAAATCAGCGTATCAGAATTCGGCTCAAGGCCTTCGATCATCGCCTGATTGATCAGTCTACCCAGGAAATCGTAGATACCGCCAAGCGCACCGGGGCACAGGTTCGTGGACCTATCCCGCTGCCAACAAACAAAGAACGATTTACAGTGTTGATCTCACCACACGTCAACAAAGACGCACGAGATCAGTACGAAATCCGCACTCACAAGCGACTGCTGGACATCGTCGAGCCAACTGAGAAAACAGTTGATGCCCTGATGAAGCTGGATCTGGCTGCCGGTGTTGAAGTGCAAATCAGCCTGGGCTAACTGAGGGGTTACCCAAGCGGATTAACATAACCAGGTAACGAGCAGTCAGTCCTCGTTACCCTTTTAATATAAAAGTTTTGGCGAACTGAACATTCGTGGTTACCCATCGCGGTAACGTACATAGTGTAACGCGTCAGCGGCCAAAGCGGGTTTTAGCCCCTTGCACGATGAGGTCTTAAAACAATGTCGATAGGTTTAGTCGGTCGAAAGAGCGGGATGACCCGTATCTTCACTGAAGAGGGCGCGTCTGTGCCGGTTACTGTTGTCGAAGTGCAACCTAACCGCGTTACGCAGATCAAGACTCTCGAAACTGATGGTTACAGCGCAATTCAGGTTACAACTGGTTCGCGTAAAGCCTCCCGTGTTTCCAAAGCAGCAGCGGGTCATTTTGCCAAAGCAAACACCGAAGCCGGTGAAGGTCTTTGGGAATTCCGTGCTGATGATCTGGAAGGTTACGAATTAGGCGGCGAGCTGAAAGTAGATCTTTTTGAAGCTGGCCAGAAAGTGGACGTCACCGGAACCTCCAAAGGTAAAGGTTTCCAGGGCGGCGTGAAGCGTCACAACTTCCGCATGCAAGACGCCACTCACGGTAACTCCATCTCTCACCGTGCACCAGGTTCTATCGGTCAATGCCAGACTCCAGGGCGAGTCTTCAAAGGCAAGAAGATGGCTGGTCAGATGGGTAACGTGCGCACTACTACACAGTCACTCGAAGTTGTACGTGTAGATCTTGAAAACAATCTGCTGCTGATCAAAGGCGCACTGCCTGGAGCGACTGGTTCCAGCGTTGTAGTTAGCCCGGCAGTTAAGGCAAAGGGGTAGGTAAGTCATGGAATTAGCACTTGCACTGCCTGGTAAGAAAGCCGGCAAAGAAAAAATCGAGCTCTCAGACGAGTCATTCGACCGCGAGTACAACGAAGCTCTGGTTCACCAGACAGTTGTTACCTATCTCGCCGACGCTCGTCAGGGCACTGTAAAGCAAAAGACTCGTTCAGAAGTTCGTGGCGGTGGCCGCAAGCCATTTCGTCAGAAGGGCACCGGTCGCGCGCGTGCCGGTACTATCCGCAGCCCAATCTGGCGTAGCGGTGGTGTCACTTTTGCTGCGCGTCCTCAGGACCACAGCAAGAAACTGAACAAGAAAATGTACCGTGGTGCCATGCGCTGCATTCTTTCCGAGCTGGTACGCCAGGAGCGTTTGGTTGTTGTTAGTGATTTCTCACTGGAGTCACACAAGACCAAAGATCTGGTCAGCAAGCTGAAAGAATTTGATCTCGAGAACGTGCTTATCGTTGCTGAAGAGATTGAACAGAATTTGTACCTGGCTGCACGCAACCTGCACAAGGTTGATGTTCTTGATGCAGCAGGCATCGATCCGGTTAGCCTGATCGGTTTTGAGAAGGTTCTGATCACAGTTCCTGCGCTGAAGAAAGTGGAGGAGATGCTGTCATGAATCCGGAACGTATGTACACCGTAATTCTGGGCCCACACGTGTCTGAAAAGACAGCGCTGATGGGTGAAGCCAACAATCAGTACACTTTTAAAGTTGCTGGCGATGCGACCAAGCCCGAAATCAAAGAGGCCGTTGAAAAGATCTTCAACGTAGTAGTCGACGACCTGCAAGTGCTGAATGTTAAGGGTAAAACCAAGCGTACTGCGCGCGGCAAGCTGCGCAAGCGCTCCGACTGGAAGAAAGCTTATGTCCGTCTTGAAGCCGGCCATGAGATTGATTTCGCGGACATCGGTTAAGGGGTAGGGAACAATGCCAGTAGTCAAATGTAAACCGACATCACCTGGACGCCGTTTCGTCGTCAAGGTTGTTCACCCTGACCTGCACAAGGGCGAACCGTATGCCCCACTGACTGCACCTAAGTCCAAGTCAGGTGGTCGCAATAACAAAGGCCGTATTACCCGTCGTCATCAGGGCGGAGGTCACAAGCAGAAGTATCGCATTATCGATTTTCGTCGCGACAAGGACGGTATCGAAGCGACTGTAGAGCGTCTTGAATACGATCCAAATCGCTCCGCGAATATCGCGCTGCTGAAATATGCTGATGGTGAGCGTCGCTACATCATTGCCCCTGGCAAAGTTGCGGCTGGAGATGTTGTGATGTCAGGTGAAGATGCGCCTATCAAGGCTGGTAACTGCCTGCCATTGCGCAATATTCCATTGGGTAGCACCGTACACTGCATCGAAATGAAGCCAGGCAAGGGTGCACAAATGGCCCGTAGCGCTGGTACTTCTGTGCAGTTGGTTGCGCGTGAAGGTACTTACGCGACGCTGCGTCTGCGTTCTGGTGAGATGCGCAAAGTGCTGTCTGATTGCCGTGCCACTCTGGGTGAGGTTTCCAACTCAGAACACTCACTGCGCTCACTGGGTAAAGCCGGTGCGAAGCGTTGGAGAGGCGTGCGCCCAACAGTGCGTGGTGTTGCCATGAACCCGGTTGATCACCCACACGGTGGTGGTGAAGGTCGTACCTCTGGTGGTCGTCACCCGGTTACACCTTGGGGTGTGCCAACCAAGGGTTACAAGACTCGTACAAACAAGCGAACTGACAAGATGATCGTTCGCCGTCGAAATTCAAGCCGCTAAGGCAAGTGATAGAGGATTTTATTCGTGCCACGTTCACTTAAAAAAGGTCCATTTGTTGACCTGCATTTGATGAAGAAAGTGCAAACTGCCATGGAAGCTAACGACAAGCGTCCCATCAAGACCTGGTCGCGCCGTTCCATGATTTCTCCGGACATGATTGGTCTGACTATCGCCGTGCACAACGGTCGTCAGCACGTACCGGTCTTCATCAATGAGGACATGGTTGGTCACAAGCTTGGCGAATTTGCGCTCACTCGTACCTACCGTGGCCACGTCGCGGACAAGAAGGCGCGCTAGGAGATAGATGATGGAAGTCTCAGCTAAATTAAAAGGCGCTCGCCTGTCAGCCCAGAAAGCACGTCTGGTCGCTGATCAAGTGCGCGGCAAAGGTGTAGAAGAAGCTCTGCAGCTGTTGAGCTACAGCACCAAGAAAGGCGCGGCAATTATCAAGAAAGTCTTGAACTCTGCCATCGCCAACGCCGAGCACAACGAAGGTGCGGATGTTGATGAACTTAAAATCTCAACCATTTGTGTTGATGAAGGTATGACCATGAAGCGCATTATGCCGCGCGCAAAGGGGCGAGCTGATCGCATCCTCAAGCGCTCATGCCATATCACTATTACGGTCGCGGACAACTAGGAGATTCGGATGGGTCAGAAAGTACACCCAACAGGTATTCGCCTTGGCATCGTCAAGAAACACACTTCAGTGTGGTTTGCTGAAGGTGAAGAATACGCCAACAACCTGCTGAACGATTTGCAGGTACGGGAATTCGTCAAGAAGAAGCTGGCGAATGCTTCTGTGTCCAGAGTTGATATTGAGCGTCCAGCCAAGACTGCCAAGATCACGATCTATACCGCGCGACCCGGTATCGTGATCGGCAAGAAGGGTGAAGACGTTGAGAAGCTTCGCAGCGAATTGACCCAGAAGATGGGTATTCCTGTGCAGATCAATATCGAAGAAATTCGCAAGCCTGATCTGGATGCGCAGCTGGTTGCCGATAGCGTAGCCCAACAGCTCGAGCGTCGTGTGATGTTCCGTCGTGCCATGAAGCGCGCCGTACAGAATGCCATGCGTCAGGGTGCCGAAGGTATCAAGATTCAGGTAGGTGGCCGTTTGGGTGGTGCTGAAATCGCCCGTAGCGAATGGTATCGCGAAGGACGTGTGCCTCTGCACACTCTGCGTGCCGACATCGATTACGCCACCTCAGAAGCCAGCACAACTTACGGCATCATCGGCGTAAAAGTGTGGATTTTCAAAGGTGAGATTCTGGACCTGGATGAGGCGATTGCACCCACTCAGCAGTCCAAGGCCAGCTAGAGGTAAAGGCAAGTGTTACAACCTAAGAGAACAAAATATCGCAAGATGATGAAAGGCCGTAACCGTGGTCTTTCCCATCGCGGCAGCAAGGTGGATTTCGGCGAATTCGGTCTGAAGGCTGTAAGCCGTGGTCGTCTGACTGCTCGTCAGATTGAGGCAGCACGTCGTGCCATGACTCGTAAGATCAAGCGTGGCGGAAAGATCTGGATTCGGGTTTTCCCGGACAAGCCAATTACCCAGAAGCCTCTGGAAGTTCGTCAGGGTAAAGGTAAAGGTTCCGTTGAATACTGGGTTGCCCAGATTCAGCCGGGCCGCATTATGTTTGAAATTGAAGGTGTTGATGAAGAACTGGCGCGCGAAGCTTTTGGTTTGGCTTCTTCCAAGCTGCCGTTCGAAACCACTTTCGTTAAGCGTACGGTGATGTAATGAAAGCGAGTGAATTGAGAGAAAAATCTGTAGAGGAGCTGCAAACGCAATTGCAGGACCTTTATAAGGATCAGTTTAACAATCGCATGCAGAAGAGCACCGGACAGCTTGGTCAGACTCATTTGCTGCGTGACGTTAAGCGCGATATCGCGCGCGTTAAAACGCTGCTGAATGAGAAGCAGGCCGCTGAACAAACCAAGAGTGAGTCTTAATAATGTCCAGTGAAGAAAAATTAGCACGTACTGCTTCCGGTAAAGTCGTAAGCAACAAGATGGACAAGTCCATTGTTGTGCTGGTTGAGCGCCGCGTTCGCCATCCGCTGTATGGCAAGATCATCAAGCGTTCTACCAAGATTCATGCCCACGATGCCAATAATGAGTGCATGCCGGGTGATGAAGTAACGATTAAGGAAGTACGCCCGATCTCCAAGACCAAATCCTGGTCTCTGGTTTCGATCGACGAGCGTGCGACACAAGTTTAAGAAGTTTTAGATCAAGAACAGTGAATCTGCATCTGCGATCCAGATGCGAGATGGAGTGAATCGATGATTCAAGTGCAATCATACTTAGATGTCGCCGATAACAGCGGCGCTCGACGAGTCATGTGCATCAAGGTGTTGGGTGGATCTCACCGCCGTTATGCGCGTATTGGCGACATCATTAAGGTAACCGTCAAGGAAGCAATTCCACGCGGTAAAGTTAAGAAGGGTCAGGTTGTGACTGCCCTGGTTGTGCGTACCAAGAAGGGCGTACGACGTGGCGATGGCTCACTGATTCGCTTCGATGACAATGCGGCGATTCTGCTCAATGCGCAGGATGCCCCAATCGGAACTCGTGTGTTCGGCCCTGTGACCAGAGAGCTTCGCAATGAGAAATTCATGCGAATCATTTCCCTGGCACCGGAAGTACTTTAAGCAGTGACGGGCCGTCAGGTTAATTAAGAGAGATAGCGACAAATGAACAAGCTCAAGCGCGATGATGAAGTGATAGTGATCACGGGTAAAGATAAAGGTAAGCGTGGAACTATCTCGCGAATGGTCGGTGACGACCGTGTAATCGTTGCCGGTGTAAATATGGTGAAACGCCATACGAAGCCGAACCCCAACATGGGTGTTCCAGGCGGAATCGTAGAGAAGGAAGCGGCATTGCATATTTCCAATGTTGCTATCTACAACAGTGTAGAAGACAAGGCCGACCGCGTTGGTATCCAGGTTGCAGAAGATGGATCCAAGAAGCGTGTTTATAAGTCGAACGGTCAAGACATAGATTAATTATTGGTAGGTTGCCAGATGGCTCAGCTAAGAGATTATTATCAGAAAGAAGTAGTGCCGGCGTTGACCAAGGAGTTCGATTTCTCGAACCCGATGCAGGTTCCCCGGATTACCAAGATCACTCTGAACATGGGTCTGGGTGAAGCGGTTGCTGACAAGAAGATTCTTGAAAATGCTGCCGGTGACCTGGAAATGATCAGCGGTCAGAAAGTGGTTGTGACCAAAGCGCGCAAGAGTATCGCTGGTTTCAAGATCCGTGAAGGCTGGCCTATCGGACTCAAGGTGACTCTGCGTGGTGAGCGCATGTACGAATTCCTGGAGCGTCTGGTAGATATCGCCATTCCTCGTATTCGTGACTTTCGCGGTCTGAGCCCGAAATCTTTCGACGGCCGTGGTAACTACGCCATGGGTGTTAACGAACAAATCATCTTCCCAGAGATCGACTACGACAAGATCGACACTCTGCGCGGACTTGATATCACTATTACGACAACGGCCCAAAATGACGATGAGGGTCGCGCGTTGCTGAGCGCCATGCGTTTTCCGTTCCGCGGAAACCCTGCACAGCAACAAAAAGCTGCGGAAGAAGCAGCAACTGAAGAGAAAGAGGAGTCCTGATCATGGCGAAGGCGTCAATGATTGCCAGAGAAAACAAGCGTGCAAAACTGGTTGAGAAGTATGCAGCCAAGCGTGCAGAGCTGAAGGCTATATTGAAAGATTCTGAAGCCAGCGATGATGACAAGTGGGCTGCGCAAGTTAAGTTACAGAAACTGCCACGTGACGCGAGTCCAGTACGCAAGCAGAATCGCTGCCGTCTGACTGGTCGCCCGCACGGTGTATATCGCAAGTTTGGCCTGTGCCGTAACAAGCTGCGTGAAGCGGCTATGCGCGGCGACGTTCCAGGTCTGACCAAGGCGAGCTGGTAGGCAGGGAGAAATACTATGAGCATGAGTGATCCAATCGCAGATTTCCTGACTCGCATTCGCAACGCGCAAATGGCGCAAATGCCGAGTGTTAGTCACCCGTCTTCCAAGCTGAAAGTTGCCTTGAGTGAGGTGCTGCAGGCTGAAGGCTACATCAATGGATTTGATGTGCAGGATGAAGATGGCAAGCCAGTACTGAATGTGAATCTGAAGTACTACGGTGGCAAGCCAGTAATTGAAGAAATCAAGCGAGTAAGCCGCCCTGGATTGCGCGCTTACAAGGGCAAAGATGAATTGCCTAAAAACCGCGCCGGACTGGGCATCGCAATTCTGTCCACCAGCAAAGGTTTGATGACTGACAAGCAAGCAGAAGCTGCCGGTATCGGTGGTGAGGTTCTTTGCACAGTTTTCTAAAGAATATTAACCAGGTTTGAGCGAACAATGTCCAGAGTAGCAAACAGCCCAATCGCATTACCGAAGGGCGTAGAAACAAAATTAACCGATTCCGAGATTTCGGTTAAAGGTTCAAAGGGTCAGCTGCAGCTAGCTCTGCACGGTCTGGTGGGCGTATCTCAGGAAGGTGAGGAACTGAAAGTTTCCGCCAAAAATGAGACCCGTCAGGCACGAGCAATGGCTGGTACGTTTCGTTCGCTGATCAACAACATGGTTGTTGGCGTGAGTGAAGGTTTCGAGAAGAAACTGGAACTGCAGGGCGTTGGTTATCGTGCCAAGGCTTCTGGAAAGACAATCAATATCAATGTGGGTTATTCACACCCGATTGATTACAAATTGCCTGAAGGCATTACGGCGGATACGCCATCGCAGACGGAGATCGTTATCACCGGAGCGGACAAGCAGCTGGTTGGACAGGTTGCTGCAGAGATTCGAGAGTTTCGTCCACCTGAGCCTTACAAGGGTAAGGGAATTCGCTACACCGATGAACGTGTGTACAGAAAAGAAGCGAAGAAGAAATAGGACCTAGATATGAGCGTAAAGAAAACAGCTCGATTGCGTCGGGCACGCCGAGCAAGAGCCAAGATCAGCGAACTGCGGGTAAACCGTTTGTGCGTATACCGTTCACCACGGCACATCTACGCGCAGATTATTGCCCCTACAGGCAATCAGGTTTTGGCCAGTGCCTCTACAGTTGAAAAAGATGTGCGATCCGGCTCAACCGGCAACATCGAAGCAGCAAGCAAGATTGGCAAACTGATTGCCGAGCGCGCGAAAGCTGCGGGTATCGATAAGGTCGCGTTTGATCGTTCTGGCTACGCTTACCATGGCCGGGTGAAGGCTCTGGCAGAAGCGGCGCGTGAAGGCGGATTGGAATTTTAAGGATTTGAGATATGGCATTTAAAGACGAGCCAGGCAAGAACGAAGAAGGTTTTCAGGAAAAGCTGATTCAGGTTAACCGTGTCGCCAAGGTAGTGAAGGGTGGTCGAATCTTCGGCTTCACCGCTTTGTTTGCTGTTGGCGATGGTAACGGCCGTGTTGGTTTCGGTCGCGGTAAAGCCCGTGAAGTACCTTTGGCAATCCAGAAGGCCGCAGAAGCTGCCCGTCGCAACATGATCACTGTTGGTCTGGACGGACACACTCTGCAGTACCCGATCAAGGCCCGTCACGGTGCATCCAAGGTTTACATGCAGCCAGCCTCTGAAGGTACTGGTGTCATTGCCGGTGGTGCAATGCGCGCCATCCTCGAACTGGCTGGTGTACAGAACGTACTGGCCAAGTGCTATGGCTCTACCAATCCGGTTAACGTGGTTTATGCGACTTTTAAAGGTCTGCGTGACATGCGTTCTCCAGAAGAGATTGCTGCCAAGCGTGGCAAGAACGTTGAAGAGATTGTCGGTTAAGCGAGCGGATTAGAGCGATGGCCAGTAAGAAGACAGTAAAAGTTAAGTTGGTGCGTAGCCCAATCAGCACTCAGCCAAAGCACAAGCTTTGCCTGAAAGGACTGGGTCTGCGCCGTATGCACCAGACTGTAGAAGTGGAAGACACTCCAGCAGTCCGTGGAATGATTAACAAAGTCAGCTACATGGTAGCTGTAGAAGGTGAGGCCTAATCATGCAACTGAATGACTTGAGCCCGGCTCCGGGCAGCACCAAAGCACGCAAGCGCGTTGGTCGCGGTATCGGTAGCGGCTGGGGCAAGACTTGTGGCACTGGACACAAAGGTCAGAAGTCTCGCAGCGGCGGTACTGTGAAGCCAGGATTTGAAGGCGGTCAAATGCCTTTGCAGATGCGTCTGCCTAAGTTCGGCTTCTCTTCACGCGTTGGCCGCGTGACAGCCGAAGTGCGCACCTCCGAGCTGAATAAAGTAGCTGGCGAAGTTGTTGATCTGGAGTCGCTGCGTAAAGCAGGTGTGATTAATAGCAGCGTGAAGCGTGTGAAAATCATGCTTTCTGGTGATGTAAGCAAGGCGGTCACTATTCAGGGTCTGGGCGTCACCAAGGGTGCCAAGGCTGCGATCGAAGCGGCTGGCGGCAAGGTTATCGAAGCCGAGCCCAAGCCGACTGGTAAGAAAACAGCGAAAGCAAAGAAAGAAGACAGCGCAGAGTAAGCGGTAGCTAGCGAACTGTTTTAAGAGATACAGCAGAGAAAATGGCAAACAAACCTAACATCAATCCGGAAAACATCGGCGCTGGACTCGGCGAGCTGAAGTCACGCCTGTTGTTCCTGTTGTTTGCTATCTTCGTTTACCGAATTGGTACTCATATTCCTGTTCCGGGCATCGATCCACTGCAGTTACAGGCGTTCTTTAATCAGAACGAAGGGACCTTCGCCGATCTGTTTAATATGTTTTCCGGTGGTGCACTGGAGCGTATGAGTATTGTTGCCCTGGGCATCATGCCGTACATCTCTGCGTCTATCATCATGCAGCTGTTAACTGCGGTAAGCCCGCAGCTGGATCAGCTCAAGAAAGAAGGCGAATCCGGACGTCGCAAGATTACGCAATACACCCGTTACGGCGCACTGTTACTGGCGACTGTACAGGGTACAGGCATGACCGTAGGTCTGCTGGCGCCGATGGCCTACAACCCGGGTCTGGCATTTAACCTGACAGCGATTGTTTCGCTGGTAACAGGTGCCATGTTCCTGATGTGGTTGGGTGAGCAAATTACAGAGAAGGGCATCGGCAATGGTATTTCCATGCTGATCTTCGCTGGCATTGTTGCGGGCTTCCCAGCAGCGGTTGGTTCATCGCTGACTCAGGCTTACGAAGGCCAGATCAGTGGCATCCTGTTGCTGGTAGTTGCGCTGATCGCCGTAGGTGTCGTGGCTTGTATCGTTTACGTTGAGCGCGCACAGCGTCGCATCACTGTTAACTATGCCAAGCGTCAACAAGGGCGTCGCATGATGCAGCCGCAGGCTAGTCACCTGCCTCTGAAGATTAATATGGCTGGTGTGATTCCAGCGATTTTCGCCAGCTCGATACTGCTCTTCCCGGCTTCACTGGGTCAGTGGTTCGGTCAGTCTGAAGGTGCTGAGTGGTTGCAAGATCTGGCATTGTTGATCGGCCCAGGTCAGCCGCTGTACATCATTATTTTCAGCGCCATGATTATTTTCTTCTGCTTCTTTTATACCGCGTTGGTCTTCAATCCACGTGATGTAGCAGAAAATCTGAAGCGTTCAGGTGCGTTCATTCCGGGTATTCGTCCTGGTGAACAAACCGCCAAGTATATTGACGGAGTGATTACCCGACTCACCATGTTTGGTGCGATCTATATCACTCTGGTGTGCTTGATGCCGAATTTCATGCAGATGATGGCAGCAGTGCCATTCAATCTGGGTGGTACGGCACTGTTGATTTCTGTGGTAGTAACCATGGATTTCTGGTCCCAGGTGCAATCGCATTTGATGTCGCATCAATACGATTCACTGATGAAGAAATCGAAATTGGGCAACTATGGACGCAGCGGCATCTAAGTCGTAGCGCTATTGGAAAGGGCCCGGGAGTAATCCGATGAAAGTACGAGCATCAGTTAAAAAGATTTGCCGCAACTGTAAGATCATTCGACGCAACGGTTCGGTACGAGTAATTTGCAGCGCAGAACCTCGACACAAGCAGCGTCAAGGTTAAGAGCGGCATCGATTAGGAAATAATGGAGTAAATCTATGGCACGTATTGCCGGGGTTAACATACCAGATAACAAGCACATCGTAATTTCACTGCGTTACGTGTACGGAGTTGGTCCGACTACTGCACAGCAGCTTTGCGATGCGACGGGTATTGTGCCCAGTACTAAAACCAGCGAACTGAGCCCTGAGCAACTGGACACTCTTCGTGCGGAAGTCGCCAAGCTGACTACAGAAGGTGATCTGCGCCGTGAGGTTTCCATGAACATCAAGCGTCTCATGGACCTGGGATGCAACCGTGGTATTCGCCATCGTCGTTCATTGCCGGTTCGTGGCCAGCGTACCAAGACTAATGCACGTACCCGTAAAGGTCCGCGCAAACCAATCAGGAAATAAACATGGCAAAGCCAGCAGCTAAATCGACAAAGAAGAAAGCTCGCAGTACTGTCATTGATGGTATCGCGTTTATTCATGCGTCTTTCAACAACACCATTATCACGATTACTGATCGTCAGGGTAATGCGTTGAGCTGGGCCACTGCAGGTGGTTCCGGTTTCCGTGGTTCACGTAAGAGCACGCCTTTCGCAGCACAGGTTGCTGCCGAGAAAGCCGGTAAGACTGCCATCGAGCTTTATGGCCTGAAGAACCTGGATGTGAAAGTAAATGGCCCGGGACCAGGTCGCGAGTCTGCTGTTCGAGCTCTGAACAACTGCGGTTTGAAAGTCGGCAACATCACCGACGTTACCCCAATTCCACACAATGGTTGCAGACCGCCCAAGAAGCGGCGTGTGTAAACAGGAGAAGAGAATATGGCCCGCTATTTAGGCCCCAAGTGTAAGCTGTCTCGCCGCGAAGGAACTGATCTGTTCCTCAAGAGTGGTGTGCGCCCAATCGACAGCAAGTGCAAGACCGAGAATATTCCCGGCCAGCACGGCCAGCGTCGTGGTCGCTTGTCGGACTATGGTGTCCAGCTGCGTGAGAAGCAGAAGGTGAGACGTACCTACGGTGTCCTGGAGAAGCAGTTCCGTGGCTACTACAAAGAAGCTGCGCGATTGAAAGGTGCTACTGGTGAAAACTTGCTGCAGCTTCTTGAGTGCCGCCTGGACAACGTGGTGTATCGCATGGGCTTCGGCTCTACGCGTGCAGAGTCACGCCAGCTCGTTTCTCACAAGTCCATTACAGTGAACGGTGAAGTGGTCAATATCCCTTCTTATCAAGTTAAAGAAGGTGATGTTGTAGCCATCCGTCAGAAATCCAAAGAGCAATTGCGAATCAAGTCTGCATTGGATCTGGCTGCCCAGCGCAGCCCAATCGACTGGGTTTCCGTTGATTCAGGTAAGCTGGAAGGCCAGTTTACGCGTAAGCCGGAGCGCACTGATCTGCCACCGGAAATCAATGAGAACCTGATTGTCGAGCTTTATTCCAAGTAGTGACTTAATCACACAAAGGGTGACTTTACATGCAAATTTCTTTATCTGACTTTTTAACACCACAAGTGATACAGGTTGATGAAATCGACAAGTGTCATTCCAAAGTGGTACTGGAGCCGCTGGAGCGCGGTTTTGGGCACACACTGGGTAATGCCTTGCGTCGTATTTTGCTGTCATCCATGCCTGGTTGTGCAGTGGAAGAAGTCGAGATTGATGGTGTTGTTCACGAATACAGCACTATCGAAGGCGTTCGTGAAGACGTTATTGAGATTCTGCTGAACCTTAAGGGTGTTGCAGTTCTGTTGAATAACAAAGATGAAGCCGTTTTGACTCTTTCAAAGAAAGGTTCTGGTACTGTCACTGCTGGCGACATCGAAACAGATCACGACGTTGAAATCGTCAATCCAGATCACGTGATTGCCCACCTCAATGGCAATGGCGAGCTGAACATGCGTCTGACTGTTCGCAAAGGCCGTGGTTATTCACCTGCCGATGCCCGTCGCAGTGATGACGAAGAAACTCGCGCAGTTGGCAAACTGCTACTGGACGCTTCTTACAGCCCAGTGGTTCGCGTTTCCTACTCCGTAGAGAATGCTCGTGTTGAGCAGCGAACCGACCTGGACAAGCTGGTTATCGATCTGGAAACCAACGGTACCATCGATCCAGAAGAATCAATCCGCCGTGCAGCGACTATTCTCCAGCACCAGCTGAGCGTATTCGTTGATCTGCAGAGCGAGATTATTGCCGAGCCTGAAGAGCATGAGGACGAAATCGATCCTATCCTGTTGCGTCCGGTTGATGATCTTGAGCTGACTGTTCGTTCGGCGAACTGCCTCAAGGCAGAAGACATTTACTACATCGGTGATCTGATTCAGCGCACCGAAGTTGAGTTGCTGAAGACTCCTAACCTCGGTAAGAAATCTCTGACTGAGATCAAGGACGTACTCGCGACTCGTGGACTCTCTCTCGGACTGCGCCTGGAAAACTGGCCACCGTCCAGCCTCAAGTCAGACGATCGAGCTGCCTGAGAGTAATACGTAATTAAGGGTATAGAGATATGCGTCATCGACATAGCGGTCGTCAATTAAACCGTAACAGCTCACACCGAAGCGCCATGTTCCGTAACATGACTTCTTCGCTGGTTGAGCATGAAATCATCAAGACCACACTGGTCAAGGCCAAGGAATTGCGCTCTGTTGCCGAGCCGTTGATCACACTGGCCAAGAAAGACAGTGTTGCCAATCGTCGTCTTGCATTCGACCGTCTGCGTAACAAGGCAACAGTCGGCAAGCTGTTCGGTGAACTCGGCCCACGTTATGCCGACCGTCCTGGTGGTTATATCCGCATTCTCAAATGCGGCGAACGAGCCGGTGACAAGGCGCCTATGGCCTATGTCGAACTGGTTGATCGTCCCCAGGCCGACACCGATGATTTCGATGGCGGCGCGGAAGCAACAGAGGATTAATTCCTACTGATTGAATCTACCAAGGGCCCGATCACCTGATAGTGATCGGGCCTTTTGCTTTCTGGCTTCGGAAAACGAATAATTGAGTACGGACACCCAGAGAACCAGATTCAGCGATCTAGATTCATCGAGCTAAATTCATCAAACTACGTCCAGCACACGACACCCAGAGAAAGAGTTATGACTACATCGTTCCACCCGCCTGAAAGAACACTGATGGGCCCAGGACCATCCGATGTAAATCCACGCATTCTTGAAGCCTTGTCCAGGCCAACTATCGGTCATCTGGATCCTGCTTTCATCACCATGATGGACGAGGTCAAGGAATTGCTGCAGTACGCCTTTCAGACCAGCAATGAACTGACAATTCCTGTTTCTGCGCCGGGTTCAGCGGGCATGGAGACCGTTTTCGTCAATCTGCTGGAGCCAGGTGACAAGGTAGTGATCTGTCAGAATGGCGTGTTCGGCGGTCGCATGAAAGAGAATGCGGAACGCTGTGGGGCCATCGCGATCATGGTGGAAGACGAGTGGGGCACAACGGTCGATCTGGACAAAGTAGAGCAAGCCCTTGCCGAGAATCCTGATGCGAAGGCCTTGGCCTTTGTTCATGCCGAGACTTCCACGGGGGCTCGCAGTGACGCTGAATCTCTTTGTGCTCTCGCACAGAAGTTCGGCTGTCTGAGCATTGTTGATGCGGTGACCTCGCTGGGTGGCATTGAACTGCGAGTGGATGCTTGGGGCATTGATGCAATCTATTCGGGTACGCAGAAATGTCTATCCTGTATTCCAGGAATCTCCCCTGTCAGTTTTTCCGAGCGAGCGGCAGAAGTAATTCGTTCACGCAAGACCAAGGTACAGAGCTGGTTTCTGGATCTGAATCTGGTGATGGGCTACTGGGGAGCCGACGCCAAGCGTTCCTATCATCACACGGCACCGGTTAACTCTTTGTATGCCTTGCACGAGTCACTGGTGATTCTCAAGGAAGAAGGCATGGAGAATGCCTGGCAGCGTCACGCGTTACATCACAAGGCATTTGCTGCCGGTATCGAAGCGCTGGGTCTGTCATTTGTGGTCAAGGAAGAATTCCGTCTGCCGCAACTCAATGCCGTGCAGTTCCCAGACAGTGTTGATGATGGTGCAGTGCGTAGTGCTTTGCTCAATGACTACAATCTGGAGATAGGTGCCGGCCTTGGCGCGCTAGCTGGAAAAGTCTGGCGTATTGGACTAATGGGTCACGCAAGCAGCAAGAGCAATGTGCTGCTCTGTCTTTCTGCGTTGGCCAACGTGTTAGCCGGCATGGGGCAGGACACCGACTTCGCGGCAGCCGTCGCCTCGGCCAATGCCGTTTACTCAGAAGCATAAACCCAAACTTTAGATGACTTTCGGCGCCTGTTTTCAGGGCGCCTCAATACTGTCTGTTCGTAAGAACTCTTCATTCCATGCGAGGACGGCTATGTCTTCTCTCTCTGGACGTGATTGGCTCGTTTTGCTGTTGCTGTCAGCAATCTGGGGCTCGTCATTTCTATTCATGCGCCTTGCTGCGCCACATTTTGGACCGGTATTCCTCATAGAAATGCGGGTGCTGAGCGCGCTCGTCTTCTTATTACCGGTTTGCGCCTTCAGGAATCAGCTGGGAGAGATCAGGCAGCGTTGGCCAGCGATCTTTCTGGTTGGCCTCTGTAATATGGCGATTCCTTTTACGCTTCTCGCCTTTGCGACCCTGAGCGTTACTGCGGGTCTGGCCTCCATACTCAATGCGACCGTGCCATTCTTTACTGCCATCATAGGCTTTGTTGTTTTCCGCAGACATTTGGGAGTATTGGCTATCCTCGGCCTCGTGGTCGGATTCAGTGGTGTCGTGGTACTGGTTGCCGACCCTGAAGTCGCTATTTTTGATGGAAGTAATCTTCTCGCCGTTGCTGCGGGATTGCTTGCATCCTGCTTCTACGCAGCTACAACCAACTACGCGGCGCAGCATTTACAGGGAGTGAGCAGCTTGCCGCTTACGGTCGGCGGTCTGTTCTCATCAACACTCTTTCTGGCGCCACTGGCCTATTTGCAGCAACCTGAAACAATGCCCCAGGGCTGGATCTGGCTGGCAGTGATAACACTGGGAGTCGTGTGTACCGGTGTCGCCTATCTTTTGTTCTATAAGCTGATCGGCAGGGTAGGCGCCCAACAGGCGGTAACTACCACCTATATGGTGCCGCTGTTCAGTATTGGCTGGGGTTGGCTGTTTCTGGGTGAGTCGATCACTTTGTTTACTTTAGGGGGCTGCGCATTGGTGCTATTTGGTGTCGCACTGACTACAGGCAAGCTCAAGAGCTTCTTTAAGAGCTAGTTCATTAGTTAGTGCCGGATCAGTACTTGCCAAATAAAGCTTCTGACAGGGCGTGTGTGGAAGATCTTGTAAGAAAATTTCCCACTTGAATTTGTCGGGTTTTAGAATAGAGTGTATCGAATTGCAAATCGGTAGTGAGTGATACGAGGAAAGGCTCTTGATGAACCTCCTGGCAAGGTTAAGATTGAAGAGACAGTGCAATTGCATTGCACTGTTCTTGGTGGTTTTGTTTTATTGTCATCCGGCAATCTCCCAGTCTCTTGATGGCTCATCTCAAACCACCTCAGTCGTTCAAAACTCTTTGAACGACCAAGAGCAAGGTGCGCAAGAAACGACAGGTGAGTTACCGTCCGAGCAGCAAAGTGAAGATACTGCCACAGCTAGTCAGAATCCTATTGAACAAATTACGATCAGTACTCAACAGACTCTAATGGGCATTCGCTACCAGCTGCGGATAGCCGAAGACGCGATGTTTGATCGATTCAATGAATTGAACAGTGATGATCAATTCGACATCCGCTGTAAAAATGTTCGCTATACCCACTCCTATATTCCTCGCCGAGAATGTGAGCCACGCTTTTTGACGAGTGAGCGACAGAGCAGTACGGTGCACGTGATGACTCAGCTACGAGACAGCGGTGCCTCCGGTGGCGGTGGGCTGGGCGGCGGCACTCCAGCCGGACAAGGAGATCTCGGCGTGGCATCAAGCCTGAATCTCGAGGCTATTGATTTGTATTCCCGGAGCGACGGAGAACTGCGTTCTCAGCTAGGGCAGAAGTACGAGGAGATGAATGCGGAGATGTTCCGGATTGCGAATGAAGACCCGGAATTTCTCCGGTCCTTGATGCGCGTTGATGCCTATCGCAAGGCATTAATAGAGGCGACTGAAGAACGTTGGAGTGATGATTAGTATCGTCTCTCTGACCGGAAAATAAAAAACCCGATCACTTTGCAGTGATCGGGTTTTCTTTTTTCGGTATCCGGCAAAATTATTGCCAGCAATCAGAGAGCCGAAACTCTCTGATCCAGACGCTTGCCCCTAGTGGCCAGCGCCGCCTTCCGACGCGGCAGGTAATGCCATGGCTGTCAGCTTGGCACCGGTCTGGAGAATGATGTACTGATGTCCATCATGCACCCAGGTGCTCATGCCGTAACGACTACGCGCTGGCACTTCAATTGAAGCCTCAGTCTCACCGGTTGCTTTATTAACTGCATAAAGCATCGGCGTACCGTCAGACTCTGTGTCAGAGTAAACCAGCATATTCGGCGTGATCGTCATGGGTACCAGGTTACCTGAACCGGTATTACCAATATCCAAACCCTGAACAGCTGGGTTGTTCAGGACATTGTTCGGTGTGTTGCCCGTTGGAATCATCCAGGCATGGTCACCCGTGTTCATGTCGATAGCAGTGATGCGGCTATACGGTGGCTTGTACAGCGGGATTCCTGCTGGATGCCGTGGCGCACCGCCACCCGGACCATCGGCATAGGCCGCGAAGGTCGTACCGGTAGGTTCTTCATACTGGGTATCTGCTTCGTCTCCAGGTACCAGCTGAACTGCTGAGCACGCAGTCTGGGAAGAGACGTACAGGTAACCAGTCGTTGGATCGGCGACTGCAGGAGCTGTGATATTCGCTCCGCCACCCCCACCGGGGCAGACCATCGCTGAACGTTTGCCCAGCGGGTTGTCACGGTGTAAAGGTGGGTTGAACAGTGGGCCCATTTCGTAGTCAGCGAATGCGTTGACAGCCTGTTGATGCAACTCAGGAGTCCAGTCAACGAGATCATCCGGGGAAACACCCTGGATATCGAATGCCGCTGGCTTGGTCGGGAATGGCTGAGTCGGTGACAGCACTTCGCCTGGAACGATAGAAGCTGGAACTTCGCGCTCCTCGAACGGCCATAGCGGTTCACCCGTGAGGCGGTTCCACGAATAGACGATGCTTTGCTTGGTCACTTGCATAACCGCTGGAACTGTACCCTGACCAGGCATATTCAGATCCAGCAGGATCGGTGCCATCGGGTTATCGTAGTTCCAGATATCATGCTTCACCGTCTGATAATGCCAGACACGCTCGCCTGTACTGGCGCGCAGTGCAATCACCGACGTGCCAAACAGGTTGTCTCCAGGACGGAAGCCGCCGTAGAAGTCGATAGTGGCGCCATTGGTGGGGATATAGACGATGTCGTTTTCTACGTCGGCAGAGATAGGTGCCCAGGAAGATACATCGCCAGTCCATTGCCAGGCGTCGTTCTCCCAGGTCTCATGACCATACTCGCCGGGACGTGGAATAACATTGAATTTCCATTTGAAAGCACCAGTGCGCGAGTCATAGGCAAGAATGTCACCTGGCACGTTCTCGATACGCGCCTGGTTGTAGCCTTGCTCTGCAGAGTTGCCAACCACAATAGTGTCATTGACAACGATAGGTGGAGAAGAAGAGGTTATATAACCAGTCTCCAGTGGAATGCCTTCATAGGGGTCGTAGGGGTGGCCCAAATCGGCCAGCAGATCTACCACACCAGTTTCAGGGAAACCATCGATTGGTACAGGGCGACCGAATCCTTTAAGAGGCGCGCCTGTTTGCGCGTCCAGAGCTATCAGGAAGAAGCCAGGCGTGATCATGTAGATGATTTCCTGACCATCGATTTCTGCATAGCCTACGCCTTTACCGTAATCGGCGCGCATGGAGTATTCCCAGCGACCAGTGTTAGGCAGGCGGTAAGACCAGATAGTTTCACCTGTCTTGGGATCGATAGCGACGACGTTGCGGCGCGGACCAGCAACCGTATAGAGAGTGCCGTTGATATAGCTGGGCGTAGATCGACCGCTGCGGGCACCAAGGCTGGCGCCATCCCATTCCCAGGCTACTTCCAGGTCTTCGAAATTATCGATTGTGATTTCAGAGGCGGTCGAGAAGCGGGTATGAGCAAAGTCATTTCCCAGGGTGAACCACTCAACAGAATCCTGGGCCAGCAAGCCTCCAGAAATGCTCATAACCAGACCGACCAGGGCCGTGGTTCTGAGGCGTTTCATGAACGTTACTCTTTTTATCATTTTATGCCTCGCTGATGAAAAAGATGATTGTTTTTATGCTTGTACAGCCGGGGTATGGCCCTGAATGACTCAGCCCCCTTGAAAGTCTTACAAATCAATCACTTAAGGAGTGGAAAAATCTGTAAAACTGGCTAGTCCCAGCCAGGTACAAGCATCAGAGGCTACCCCAAGAATCCGGGCTTGTCTATTCACAAACGTAACGCTTTATTACAGAAAAAATCGCCGCAATTCAGTGAATTAGAGGGCACAGAAGTTGCCCGGAAACGACCCTGTTTGCGTGGCGTTTAGCTGCTGTCACAACGCTCACCAAGACTGAGAATCTGGAACATGAGGATCTGGACCATGAAAATCTAGAATAGTAGGCTGAAAAAATATCCTGAGTCTCTCCTCGTCGCACTCTTACATCACCAGGGTGAATTCGCTATAGTCTGGGTCCCGCCAGACCGCTACACATCGTTCAATTCGAGTTTAATTTTTCTGTTTGCCCCGGTAGGTCCTCATGAGTTTGCAATTAGTCATTGGCAATAAAAACTATTCGTCCTGGTCACTTCGCGCCTGGTTGATGCTCGCCCATTACGAAGTGGATTTTCAGGAGATCCCAATTGCCCTGTTTACTCCAGGCTATAAAGACGAATTGGCGCGTTATTCCCCCAGTCTAAAAGTACCGACCTTGATCGATGAGGAGCTGACGGTCTGGGAGTCACTGGCGATCTGTGAATATGTGAATGAGGTGTATCTTGAAGGCAAGGCACTGCCAGCCGGCCGAGAGGCGAGAGCGCTCTGTCGGTCATTTTGTAATGAGATGCATGCGGGTTTCATGGCTATTCGCTCACAGCTGCCCATGAATTGCCGTTCACGCAAAAAAGTAGAACTGACGCCTGAAGTGCTGGCAGAGGTGAAGCGAATCGATGCTTTGTGGACTCAGGGTCGGCGTCGCTTCGTGGACTACGGACCTTATTTGTTCGGCAAGTTTTCTATCGCTGACTGTATGTTTGCGCCGGTTGTACTGCGCTTCAAGACCTACGGTGTGCCTCTCGGGCCGGAAGCGAGCGAGTACAGTGAAAACCTTCAGCAGAATGCGGCACTGCAACGCTGGATAGCAGCGGCGCGAGAAGAGGAGTTGGTGCTGGAAGATTTCGAGTTTGGTGCTGAGATTAGCGAGTGATCCAGAGAATCAACTACTCGATTCGTCTTGGGTTGCACTGCTGGCAAAGAAGCTGAGAATTAATAAAGGCCAAACACCTACATGGACCATCACGTCGGCTGTATTGAAGACATAGTTCCAATAGGGGATGTGTTGGATATCGATAAAGTCGATGACGCTGCCGTGGATTAAGCGATCGAGAATATTGCTCAGGCCGCCGCCAACAACAAAGCCGAAACAGACATACTCAAAACGCTGCAGTTTTTTGCCGAGCGCCAGATAGGCACTCACTCCTGCGAGCAAGCCAACGCTCACCAATCCGAATAGCCAGCCCATGCCCTGGGCCAGACCAAAGACACCGCCATAATTCCTGATGTGAGTCAGGTGAATGAGGCTATTCAACTCCAGTGTGCTGTCCAGAGCTATATTGCTATTCACCCAATAGCCGCTGTATTGTGAAACCGCAGTCACAGCAATCGCCACCATCAGATAGAGCGCCATGTTGCTGGCTTTGCTGTTCACCTTGTTGAGCCCTCGCAGAATTTCCGATGGCCGTAGAATAGCATAGCCGATGCTGCCAGCGCTGTAGCATCCAGGATTGATGTAGAACCATGTCGACTGAGGCGGATACCAAGAACTCAACTGAAGCGGGAAATCGTGGCAGTGCTCGCGGTAGCGTTCGGGGTAGCGCTCGGGGTAACAAAGGTAAGCGAAGACGAACCCGACAACTGGCCGCCAGTGCCTATGTGCTATTCAGGAAGGGCAGGCGCTATCTGCCACCTGTGCTGCGTGGGGTACTCGGTCTTATTCTGATTTTCCTGGGACTGCTGGGCTTTCTACCGATATTAGGGTTCTGGATGATCCCCCTCGGCCTGGCGCTGCTTGCCACTGATATTCCGCCACTCGGCCGGTGGCTGCGTCGCCGGATTCAGCAGGCGCGTAGGGATAATTCCTGAGGATCGGCTTGCATACTCAGCCAAGCAACTCATCTGCGTACTGAATGATGCGCGGCTTCTCTCCCTCCTGAAATAACACGATGCTATGCGCGCAGTTATGCATTCTCGGCGGTGCCCATAGTTCGCTTAGCGGCTTTTCCTCAAAATGGCAGAGTGCGCTTTTGATGAGGGCGCCGTGACTTACCAGGGCGATACGTTCGCCCGCGTGTCGGTTGGCGAATTCAGTAATGGCGCTTATCGCGCGGTCCTGTAATTGCTGAAAGGTCTCTGCACCTTCCACATCATAGAGGTGCGGCTCATTCCAGAAATGATTGAAGCTGTCTGGTTCATCTTCCGCGATGTCATCATAGAGCCTGCCTTCCCAGGGGCCCATATGGATTTCTCTCAGGGAGTCTAGAAAATCAATGTCATAGCCGATGGCATGCGCGAAGGCCAGCTCTGCTGTCTGTCTGGTGCGCTCACTACTGCTGCAATAGATCTTGGCGAAGTCTAGATGGCGAATACGCTTACTCAGGTCTCTTGCCTGCTGTTGGCCGAGCTCATCCAGTTGCGATTCGCTTTGCCCTTGAATTCGGCGTTCGGCGTTCCAGTTAGTCTGTCCGTGACGAAATAGATGTAATTCCATAATGGCCTGTGGTTGATGATGATACTGTGGTTACTGGCTACTGATTATTGATTGGTGCGTGTGCGCTCAATGGCTTCAAGCCAGCCATTATATCGTGCAGCTCGCCATTCTTCGCTTTGACTTGGCGTGAATGCCTGATTGAGTTGCCATTTGTCCTGAACTTCTTCGAGTGATGCGAACAAGCCAGTATGCAAGCCAGCGACATAGGCTGCACCGAGCGCGGTTGTCTCGATGACGGTGGGACGATGGACATCACAGCCGAGCAGATCGGCCAGTTTCTGTAGCAAGTAATTGTTATTCACCATGCCACCATCAACTCTTAAGGTTTGCAATGGCGCCCCGTCTGCGGCGATTGCCTCAACCAGATCCCGAGTCTGATAGCACACAGAAAGTAGCCCAGCGGTGACGATTTCTTTCACACCAGTGTCTCTGGTCATGCCATAGATGGCTGCTCGCGCATCAGCATCCCAGTAGGGCGCGCCGAGACCTGTGAATGCAGGCACCAAATACACTGACAGATCGTCGGCAGTTTCATTGGCCATGGCTTCGGATTCGGCTGCATTGTCTAGCAGGCGCATCTCATCTCTGAGCCATTGCATTGTCGCGCCAGCCATAAAGATGCTTCCCTCTACAGCGTAGACCGTCTCACCGTTCAAGCGATAGGCCACTGTACTGAGCAAGCGATTGTTGGAAAGAACCATTTCTGTTCCTGTATTCATTAACAGGAAACAGCCTGTACCGTAAGTGCTTTTCGCCATCCCGGGTTGAAAGCAGCCTTGACCGAAAGCAGCGGCTTGTTGATCGCCTAGGATACCGGTAATCGGAATGTCATGGCCGAACAGTCCCGGAGCACAGACACCGAAGTCGGCAGCACTGTCTTTCACTTCCGGAAGTATGGACTCGGGTATGGAAAACAGCTCCAGTAGTTCCTTGTCCCATTGCTGATCACGAATATTGAACAACATCGTGCGCGATGCGTTGCTCGCGTCTGTGGCATGGGCTGAACCGTCGGTCAGTTTCCAGAGCAGGAAACTGTCCACGGTGCCGAATGCCAGCTCTCCTCGTTCAGCGCGAGACCTGGCGCCTTCTACATTATCCAGGATCCAGCGCACTTTCGTCGCAGAAAAATAGGGGTCCAGCAGCAATCCAGTCTTTTGCTGAACGAAGTCGCTATGACCTGCATCGCGGAGTGATTGACAATAATCGCTAGTGCGGCGATCTTGCCAGACGATGGCCTGATAGATGGGCTCGCCAGTGATTCTGTCCCAAACTATGGTCGTTTCTCGCTGATTGGTAATACCAATACAGGCAATATCACTCGCCTCAACGCCGGCTTTGTTCAGTGCGGTTCGACAGCTGCGCAGAGTCGTTTCCCAAATCTCATTGGCATCATGTTCGACCCAGCCGTTAGCAGGGAAATGTTGTGTGAATTCTTCCTGTCCTAGCCCGAGTTGCTCACCTTCGGTGTTGAAGAGCAGGGCTCGGCTACTTGTGGTGCCTTGATCGATTGAGAGAATGAGATTTTTCATGATTTTTGATTTGTCTTTGTTCTTCTTAGAGCGTGCTTTCAAAGTTGTGATTCACCATTTTACATCAGGAAAGAGTTTGAGTTCTCAATTGATGCAAACTTTGGTTTTCGTTACCTGGAATGAAAAATTATGAGGTGCTACCGGTCATCCTGATCGCATTTCATATCTTGCGCACTTTTTTGGTGAGTAAACCAATGCCAAGTGCCGCCATAGTGATTGCTACAATCGCGTTCAGGTAATTAAAAAAAGCATAGGGGAGATAGTCGAATACTGGCACGCCAAGAGTGGCTGCATAAAACGCCCCGGCGGTAGTCCAGGGAATGAGGGCAGTAGTCATAGTAGATCCTTCTTCCACCGAACGAGACAGTATCGCCGGATCGAGATTGTGCTCTTCGTATTTACGAGCGAAGAGTTGGCAATTCAGAATGATGGATATATAAGCTTCGCCCATGGCCATATTCCCCAGAATGCCGCTGGCGATAGTGGTGGCGATGAGGGAGCCTAGCCGTTTGATTCGGTGAATCAGGCCGCGCATTAAGCATTCCAGAAATCCGGCGCCATGCAAGATTCCGCCCAAGGCGATGGCCAGCAAGGCGAGAATGAGGGTCCAGCTCATGGAAAACATTCCGCCTCTGCCCAATAAATTGTCGAGGCTCAGGATGCCTGTATTTCCGGTCTGGTTTTCCCACAAAGCATTGAGTACCAAAGCTGGACTCGCGCCCTGATAAGCAATGGCGATGAGCACTGCCACAGTGATGGCTGCAGACATCGCTACCTCAGCCGCAGCTTTGCGGATACTCAAAGCAGCCAGCGTGACGAGTGGAAGCAGGGTTAACATCGGGTTCAACTGAAAGTGATTCGCCAACGCCTGTTGCAGCATGGCTGTGTCGTTTGGCGTGAGTGCATGATCATCGAAGCCACTTCCGATTATTAGAAATAGTAGTAGCGCGATCAAGTAGGCAGGCGTTGTGGTGAACAGCATGGAATAGATGTGGCGATAGAGACTGGTTCCCGCGCTCAGCGCGGCAAGGTTCGTTGTGTCGGAAACGGGTGAGAGCTTGTCGCCGAATGTCGCGCCACATACCACCATGCCCGCTACCAGAGGGGCAGGAATTGCGAGGGATTCACCGATGCCTAACAAGACGATTCCCAAGGTGCCGACCGTGCCCCAGGATGTGCCCGTCGCCACTGACATCAAGCTACAGAGCAACATGCCAACCGGAAGAAACAAGGCGGGGGAAAGCCAGTCCAGTCCAAAGTACATCAGGGTGGCGATAGTGCCGCTATGAATAAAGCTGGCGATGACCATGCCAATCAACAGAAATATCGCGATGGCTGGGAGCGCCCGCGTGATCGCACTGCTCATCATCTCGCGAATGGTCGGATATCCACAGCCGAGCCAGCGTGCATGACTCGCTGCCCAGAGCAGTGACAGAAACAGGATGCTGTGCAGTGATATCTGTAAGTAGAGAAGCCCAGTGGCAATGAATACAATGATTCCGAGGAAGCACACAGTGCTTTGCAGAAAAGAGGGGCTTGGGGAAGTGGGAGTCGCCGATGCGCTATGCTCGCTCATGGGCTGGCAGCATATAAACAATTGGGCTTGGAGTAAAATTTTGCTACTCTGCCTAGCCCGCTATTTATACGATTGGTACTGGTAATACGATCAATACTGGCATTAGCAATCAGTAATTGATGATCTGGTAGTGCAATATGGGCAAGACCGTCAGCGCATCACACTGGAATGCTCGGTTCGCGAAAGAAGAAAGGAGCGGCGTGTCTGGATTGGTAAAAAGTCGGTAATAATTAATAACAATCTTGAAAGAGAACAAAATATCATGACTGCTAAATCGAACAGTAAAAAGCTATCCGCGATTGTTCTTGGTATGGCTGGCCTTGTTGTATTGGGAGCGGCAAAGGCAGCAGTGCCAGATGCCACAATTTATGGTCCGATTGCGGCCGATCAACCAGCAGCAGACACCCGCAATTCGATTTATAGCGCTTCGGCGATTCCGCTCACTGAGCAGGGCTATGTCGAAGAAGAATACTTCATCGAAGGTACTGCGAATCGCTACTCCATGGAAGGGTTGACCGACGGCAGCGTGGCCGATTCAGGGCATCCCTATCGCACCCGGCTTATTGTGCGTCGTCCGCAAAATCCGGCACGATTCAATGGTATCGTCATTGTAGAATGGATCAATGTGACTGGCGGTCCGGACAAGGATATCGACTGGTGGCAATCCGGGCCACACCTGGTCCGTAACGGCTATGCATTTATCGGAGTCTCGGCGCAACAGATGGGCATCGACACCATGATTGAGTGGAGCCCGGAACGTTATGGTGAATTGGATACCACCCATGATGGCATGGTGGAAGGGGACGCGCTGTCTTTCGATATTTTTGCGGCGGTCGGAAAAGCGGTGAATCGAGTTGGTGAAACCACTCCAGCTGGCAGCGTCGACATTCTTCCCGGTTTGGAGGCCGAACAGATTCTGGCCACAGGTCACAGTCAATCAGCGAGTCGTCTCGCTGCCTACATTAATAACCTCCACATGCTTGACCCGGTCTTTGACGGTTTCATGGTGCATGGAGGAGGAGGTCGCATCCGTGATGACGGTGAGGCCAAGATCTTCAAGATCATGGCGGAAACCGATATGAGCCGTCGCGCAGCTGAGCCGCAGCCTGATACCGACAGCTTCAGACAATGGGAAGTGGCTGGATCCTCTCACGTTGACGAGATCTTCGAGTTGGAATACGCCAAAGTGAGAAATCTGCGTGAAGGACTTTCTACTGACAATGTGTTTGTTCGCGACTCGCAATGCAATCTGCCACCTTATAGCCGCGTTCCCTTTCGTCATGTAATGGACGCGGCATTCGAGCACTTGGTTAGCTGGGTGCGAGACGATGTTCCTCCGCCGACTGCCTCTCCACTCCAGGTCAAGCAGATGATGCCGCAAGTCGAATTTGCCCGTGATGAGCAGGGCAATATTCTTGGCGGTATACGCCTTGCAGCACACGCTGTACCGACGGCGAAGAACACGGGCATGAATGGCGGCACGACCAACCGATTCTGCTTCCTTTATGGTTCCCACGAGCCATTCGATCAGGCCACACTGGATAGTCTGTACGAGAGTCATGCCGATTATGTGACACAGGTTCGTGCCGTAGTTGAGGCCAATCTCGAAGCGGGCTATATCCTGCCTTACGCAGCAGAGCAGACAATTCGCGCGGCGGAGGCCTCAAGCATAGGTCGTTAGTGCGCAGGCTTATTTAAAGGCAGTGGACAGGGCGTTACAGCGTTCTGTCCACTGGGATTTGATGGCGTCCTTCGCATCGGCCAGAGCGGCCGGTACTTTGAACTGCAGTTTTAGGCGCGTTTTGCCGTCTGTCTCTTCGAAGTTGGCTGTACAGGTACAGGTCTCGGCCTGCTCATCGAGAGACCCGCTGTCCTGTTTTTCAGCGGCTTCCAACCAGGTAAAACTGATACGAGAAGGGATATCCAGCTCTTGATAGCTGCCCTGAATCAGCGTTGATTTCTGCCCCTTACTGACTTGATAGCAAAAGTCCCCACCCCGGCGAACTGTATTTTCCAGGCTAACAATCTTGTCGTGCCCGGTGTGTGTGCCAAACATCCACTTTTCGAGAAAGACAGGAATCAGCCAGTGGTCAAAGACTCGCTGGGCATTGCCGTTGATAGTTTTGGAGATGGAGAAGCTGGATGGCTTCCCTGTAATCGGGGCCGCCGCTTCACTGAACATGGCTATCTGTTCGTCGGACATGATAATTCGGTTTCAGTTAGGTCCTGCGCTCTTCTTCCAAAGTGAGCGCGTACTTGCAGTCGATGAGATTATCAAATACTTACTCAGCGATACAGTAAAACGCAATGAGCAATGAGCGTGATTCCTTATGTGGGCTCTTGCCTACTCTGGTTTAGTCAGTTTCAACAGGAACCGGTCTGTATTACGAGCCAACATTGGATCGAAAATATTGCGGTGATGATTGTCATCTGGATTGCGTAATAGCTCGCTGGTTTCGACGTGAAAGCCGGCAGCTTCTGCAATCTCTACAGCTTGTTCGACCTGCATGCGATGCAACTGTCGATTGTTCTGACCAGCAATACCGACGTGATCGGTGATGCCCACAACTCCCCCAGGCTTAAGCAGGGAATACAAGCGCTGCAACATGCTCAGCGCACGACCGGGATTCGGATTGTAGTAGTCATGGAGCACCTGGGCGACGATGACCGCGTCCAGTGAGTTCTCGGCCAGAGGCAGGTCGTTGAGGCGATAGATCAGCTGCGTGACATTGTTGAGATTGCCCCGCTCGAGTTTGAGGGCCAGCGCTTCGCCCTGAGATATCTCCTGCCGGTCTTCCTCATAACTGAGGCCGCGTGGTGTGTTCTGCGCATAGACTCTACCCTCGGGACCTATTGCCTTGGCCAGGATGAAAGTGTAGTAGCCGCCGGCAGCATACAAGTCCAGCACCTCCATGCCTTCGCCAATTCCGAGCCATGCCAGGACTTCCACGGGCTTGCGAGTGGCATCACGCACGTAATCGCTGACGTCTCTGTCAGGCCCGGATATGGCGAGGCGCAGCGCTTCGGTGTCCAATTCAGCGCCATAGCCTTTGCTTGCAGTGCCAAGACAGGACAACAGAACTAGAAGCAGCAGACCCGGGAATGTGTGTTGATTTGAGATCATGAGCCGAGTCTTGAGAGTTTTCCTGGTCGCCTCACGCGGTGGGAAGGCCGATGCCGCGAGCCGCCAAAAATCCAAGAATAGGAAGCATCACCAGCAGCAGTATTTCAACGCGCAGCAAGAAACGAATGACGGTAGGCACCGCGATCGTTTCTGCCTCAATGTTTACGTGTCGATTGAAAATGAATTTGCGCAACATCGCCAACAGCAACAGAAAGAAAAACAATCCCACTTTGGCGTGGAACAGAGGGTTGTCGCTGTAAAACTCCGCAGGCTTGCCCACCCAGAACCAGAGCGTGATGCCGAAGAAGAAAGCCAGGACAGCTGCCAGGCTGCCAATGACGTCAATCTTGGCGAGATTGCTAACATCTTCCCCCGTGATTGACGGACGGGTGGCGACATTGGCGATGAGTAAGGTGCCGGCGAAGACCAACAGGGCCGCCAGATGAAGAAGTCGAAACAATACATAGCTCATGGGGGGCAATCATACCGGAAAAAATGTCATTCGAGCGTAAATAGGTGTGAGATGTAGTCATTTCCGTTATGCTCAGCCCTTGTCGTGAATCCGAGCAATGGTTCGATGCTAATGACGCAGCGAGATTTGCCGGAACACACGAGCCAGGCCTGCGAGAATCGAGTCAGCCTGAATAAGAAATCACGAAAAACAAAAAAGAAGAATCAGAACAAGAATCAAAAGAATAAGGAGAGACTTCATGGCGAGTGATCAGACAGCCAATGACCCGAGTACTGCGGCGTCCGGTGACGAGAAGCACTTCCGCGCCAGTATGCGCAAGGTTGCCTTAACGGCGCTGGCAGGTACCAGTATCGAATGGTATGACTTCTTTCTCTATGCCACTGCGGCTGCACTGGTATTCCCGACAGCTTTCTTCCCGGATGCCTCACCAACGATTGCGTTGATACTCTCGTTCGGCACCTTTGCGTTTGGTTTTATTGCCAGGCCCCTCGGAGGGATTTTGTTCGGTCATTTTGGTGACCAGGTAGGACGCAAAAAGACTCTCGTAATTGCCCTTGTCTTGATGGGTGTTGCGTCGACCCTCATTGGTTTATTGCCAACCTATGCAAGCATCGGCATTGCCGCACCCATTCTCTTGACCCTGTTGCGATTTGCACAGGGCCTGGCCATCGGCGGCCAGTGGGGTGGTGCGATGTTGTTGGTGACAGAGAGCGCTCCCTCTGACAAACGTGGTTACTACGGAGCCTACGCTCAAGCCGGTGCGCCTGCGGGTGTGATTCTCGCAAATCTGGCGTTCATTATTATCAGCTACTCAGTGTCCGAAGATTTTTTCATGACCTGGGGTTGGCGTATACCCTTCATCGCAAGTGTAGTGTTGATCGCAATTAGCATGTACATCCAGTTACACATGGAAGACACAGAGGCATTCAAGGAACTCGAGGCTGCCAAGGAGCAGAGAGAGCATGATGCAGCGAATAAGCCAAAAGTGGTTCAACGCTCTCCTGTACTCGAGGCGCTGATCAAGTATCCGAAACGAATCGCTCTGGCAGCTGGAGCATTTCTCTCGATTCAAGTGACTTTCTATATTCTTATTGGCTTCGTCCTCGCCTATGGAGGCGATCCCAATGGAGCGGCCATGTCGCGTAATGCGCTCCTGGCGGCGATGCTGATTGGATCGGCTATCCAGATTCCAACACAGTTCATGTCAGCGGCGTATTCGGATCGCAGAGGTCGTCGCGGAATATTCATGCTGGGCGCTCTATTGACGGCAGTGTGGGCGTTTGCAATTTTCCCGCTTATCGATACCGGAAGTTTTTGGTGGACGCTGGTTGCGATTACTGGTGGTTTGATTTTTCTTGGCATGATGTACGGGCCACAGGCGGCATTCTTCACCGAACTCTTCAGTACTGAGGTTCGTTATTCGGGAGCATCCCTGGGTTATCAGATCGGCGCCATCGTCGGTGGTGCTTTTGCGCCAACGATAGCTACCATTCTCTGGACTGAGTACGACATCATTTGGGTTTCGGTGTATATCGCGTTCGCGTCGCTGCTCTCCCTGTTGTCAGTGATGCTACTGACAGAGACATTCCAGACCAGTCTTCACGACACCGATTAAGTATCGACTCAATGGGTCTGCCGGATATCGGCAGGCCCATTGTTTTCGACTCTCATCGCTTGCTTTCCGATCTGCTTTTTTCGGCGAGTTCCTGAATTCGCTCGTGAAGTGCACTATTGTGGATCACAGCGTCCGTCACGATCACTACACTGGTTCATAAACTGACCGTATCTGCTGGGGAAGGCCGCGAAACCTGCTGCTTTTCACGAATCTAAAAGTTGGCACAGCTTCTGCAATAACTAGGTCGACGTACAGGAAATCTTGTATGCCGCAGACTGACAACTCTCTCCCTTGACAGCACTGCGGGTACAACAAACCAGATTTCTTTTGTATATGGGCATTTACGCCCGCGCTGGCTTGGCTGGCGCGGGCTTTTTTTTGCGCGTTATCTTGTGCAGTTTCCTGCTATGCTTACGCCCGCACCAAGCCAATGATCAGCGGGAGAGTAACGTGTCCGAACCCACAGAGATAAACAGTGCACGGGAAGCACTGTGGCCCAACTACAGCCCACCCCACGAACTGGTTTTCAGCCATGGGAAAGGTAGTGAGCTCTACACAGAAAATGGCGAGACCTATCTCGATTTTCTGTCCGGGATTGCTGTCACCAGTTTCGGCCATGCCCATCCTCATCTCGTTAAGGTGCTCGGTGACCAGGCGAGCAAGCTCTGGCATATCTCTAATCTGTTTCGTATCCCTGGTGCAGAACGGCTGGCAACTCGATTGGCCGAGCATTCCTTTGCCGATCAGGTGTTTTTTGCCAATTCAGGCACAGAAGCAATCGAAGCTGGCCTGAAAGCGATCCGCGGCTATCAGGCTGCCAATGGTAAGCCCGAACGCCATCGCATCATCGGTTTTAGCGACAGTTTTCACGGTAGAACCATGGCGGCTCTGGCGGCGGCCGGTAATCCAAATCACACCAAACATTTTATTCCCCTGGACTACGGCTTCGATCAGGTTCCCTGGGAGGACATGGATGCACTTGAAGCTGCAGTTTCTGATGCAACGGCTGGCATCATCATCGAGCCTGTGCAGGGAGAAGGTGGTATTCGTCCGGTGAGTGCAGAATTCTTGCGTCAACTTCGTGCGCTCTGTGACGAGCATGACTTGTTACTCATGTATGACGAAGTGCAGTGTGGCATTGGACGCACCGGCAAGCTCTTTGCTCACCAACACTACGGTATCACTCCTGACATCATGGCTTTGGCAAAAGGGCTGGGCGGTGGTTTTCCCGTCGGTGCCTGTTTGACGACCGCTGCAGTCGGTGCGGCGATGGTGGTTGGCACCCATGGCAGTACCTTCGGGGGTAATCCGCTGGCAACCGCTGTAGGCAATGGCGTGATGGATTTGTTGTTGGAGCCGGGTTTGCTGGATGAAGTGTCAGCTAAAGGCGAGAGCCTGCGGCACAAGATTGAAAGACTCATCGAGCAGACTCCGGGTGTTATTGAGTCTGTTCATGGTCAGGGGCTGATGATGGGTTTGCAATGCAAGGTTGCAAATACCGATCTGTTCACCAGTCTGCAGAACAACAAGTTATTGGTCGCTACCGCGGGCGGAAACATGATTCGCTTGCTGCCGCCACTGAATATTTCCAACGACGATTTGCAGCGCGGGGTCGATATCATCGCGCAGTCAATGGCAGAGCTCGCGGGCTAGCGCGCATCGAGTTGAGTGGCCTCCATCATCACGTGAAAAATCACGTGCTGCTCCATGACACCGCGAATCAAATCGGAGCCAGGGCCAATAGCATAGATGGCAACGTCCTCCCCGGCGTGAGTCTCGCTGGTCAGAGGCACTAAAGTCTCCGAGTGAAATCCCCGGTGCTCGGTGTCGACTTCGGTCAGATCAGAGCGCGTACCCGCAGTGATTTCTTCGTCTTCCACATCATCAGACGTGGTCGATTCCTCAATAAAATGAAAGCCCCTGCCATTGGCATAGTTCAACGTTGTGTAGGGCATGCCATCAGCCGCGAGTCGAAAGTCTCCAGCTGGTTCGCCGTCGGAATCAACGCCGACCACTTTGCCAAGAATTGGATTGCCACGGGTTGGATAACCGGTGATGGTCAGAGTGTGACTGTGATCTGCAGTGACGATAATCAATGTTTCACTCAGATCCACCATTTCTGCTGCAGTGCGCACTGCATCACTTAGCGCGATCGTATCGAGTAGTGCTCGTCGAGGATTGACATCGTGGTGGGCGTGATCAATGCGGCCTGCTTCAACATTAAGGTAGAACCCATTTTCGTTTCGTCGCAGTATCTCAATGGCTTTCGCCGTCATCTCAGAGAGTGTAGGTTCGCCTGCTTCGTCACTGTCAGCGTCTTGGCTGTATTGCATATGGGAAGGCTGGAACAGTCCCAGTAAATGATCGGTAGTGTTGCTATTCACTGAGTTGAATTGCTCGATACTCCAGACATACGCACTATTGGGGTAGCGATTGCGCCACTGCATGGCCAGATTCTGATTATCAATGCGCGCGCCTGGCTCTCCGGTTTCCGGGTCGACACCATCCCGCGGCAGAAAGCTTCGCCGCCCGCCGCCCATAGCCACTTCCAGGCCATTGCTCCCAACCACATTGTCCGCGAAGTCGATCAGTTGCTGGGCGATGTCTGTGCAACCGATTGGGTTAGAGAGTTCATCCACATCGCCGTCATCTTCGAAATCACGCTCAATAGTATGTGCGTAGTTGGCGGCCGGCGTGGCATGGGTCAGGCGCGAGGTGGTGACTACACCGGTAGCGAGCCCACGCATTTCAGCGCGTTCAAGAAAGGTCATGACCTGATTCCCTGACTGAGTCGAACAGTCGCCTCGAGACACCGATTGATTGACGCTCAGCACTCCGGCATCGGTCTTGATACCGGTCGCCATGGCACTCATCGATCCAGCTGAATCAGGAACCTGCTGATTGACGTTATACGTCTTTACCAGCGCGACGTTGGGAAAGCTTTCGAAGAACAATTGATTCTCTTCACCGCTCTCGCCACGTAGCTGGCCTTCGAGGATTCGTGCAGCAGTGATGGTGGAGATACCCATACCGTCGCCAATGAACAGAATGACATTTTTCGCGGTGCTATTGCTGATGGCATTGCGCAGCGCGAGGTTTTGAGTCACTACATCGCGACCTTCGTTAAACCAGGACTGTGGTGTTTCTTGCGCCACAAGCGATGAAGTGGCAGTGACGGCCAGCAAGGTTAAACAGAGTGACTTGATGAGCGAGTGATTGGATTTGGGAAAGGTCATAGAGAATCCAGTAGTTCCGGGTCGGCAGCCTTTGTTAGCAGGTCAGACGGGATTTTGAGAGTTGAATATTACAGCATCCTGACTGTTGCAGGCTCAGCTTCGTTGAATCAGGGATTTACTGCGGTGACAGGATAGCTAAAGAAAAGGAATGTTTAGGATTACAGACCCGCCAGCTGCACTTGGCTACTGTTTTTCGAAGAGTATATGGTGCAGTAACATGCCGCAAATCATTGCAGAGACAAACAGCAATACGGTCAGATCAAGCGTCACAAGGGCTGCAATCGCTGGGCCGGGACAAAATCCTGCAATACCCCAGCCGAGACCGAAGATCACGGCGCCGCTGACGAGTTTACGGTCTATTGTCTTGAGAGTAGGCAGAAAGAATCTCTCTTCAAAAAGCGGATTCGGGTTCTTCAAGATCAGGTGGAATGCGGGCACGGTCAGCATGAGTCCGCCACCCATAACCAGAATAAGACTCGGATCCCAGTTGCCGCTGATATCGAGAAAGCCGATGACCTTGCCTGGATTCACCATGCCAGAGATAACCAGACCCAGACCGAACAAGAGGCCAGCCAGAAACAGTGTGAATCCTGCTTTCCAGTTGATGTTCGCGACTGCGTTGTGCCAGGAGTGAGTGGTGTGATTCATTGGATTCTAGATCACTCCAAATACATGACGGGTGAGATACACAGTTACTATGGCCGTGATCATGAAGAGTAATGTGGCCGTGAAAGAGCGTCTTGAGAAACGGGCTAGCCCGCAAATGCCATGACCGCTGGTACAGCCACTGCCAAGCCGCGTACCAAAACCGACCAACAGGCCAGCCACTATGGTCAACAGGGGAGAAGTCTGGATCTCGATCCGGGTATCAATCGCTGACAAGGACATGGCGACAAAGGAGCCGGTAAGCAAGCCGCCCAGAAAGAGTATGCGCCAAATCGCGTCGCTGCCTTTGGGAATAATGATGCCCGACAAGATACCGCTAATGCCGGCGATTCTGCCATTTGCCCACAGGATGAGGGTTGCTGAACCACCTATCAGGAGGCCGCCGATGAGCGCTGTGAGTGCTGTGAGGGGAGTGAAGTTTTCCATGGGTCCTTGGTAAGTCTCGGAAAGAGTATTTTCAGCCCTGAGGACTAAAAGTCATCTGCTCACAATACTCTTCCATACGCTCAGGCAAGTCTTCCGGGCATTGCCCGCACAGCTGATTGCCCGGCACAGCGTAGTCTATAAACTTCGGATACGCGAGATTGAGATTGTTCATAATCTCAACGAAATCAGACTCAGATTTGTCGCCGCCAACTCGTGGATTGCGTGCTTTCTCCTGAGCGATGCTCGACACATGCCGACCCTGATAGTCATGCCCCGGATAAACAAGGGTTTCACCCGGTAAGCTGAAGAGCTTTTCTGTGATAGTTCGATAGAGCGTTTGTGCGCTGCCATTCTGGAAATCAGTTCGACCGCAACCATCAATCAACAAACAGTCTCCGCTGAGCAATCTTCCATCACTCAGAAAGCTGTAATGGTCATCAGTATGACCGGGAGTAAAGAGAGGCAATAGTTCGACGCTGCCCAGAGTGATTGGCTGGCCATCGACGATGTGTGTGTCGGCACAGGGGAGATTATCGACATCCGGAAATGCGATTTCGCATCCGGTGTTTTGTTTGAGGTGCAGTGCCGAGGTGATGTGATCGGCGTGTACGTGGGTCTCAACTGTTTTTTTCAGTTCGAGTCCCAGGTCGGCAATGAGCTGCAAATCCCGATCCATGGTCGGCACAACAGGATCAACCAGTAGTGCCTGCCCAGTCTCTTCACAGCCGAACAAATAAGTATAAGTGCTGGAGAGTGGCTCAAAGAGTTGTCGAAAGATCATTATTTACCTCTCTTGCTTCATTACCCACATTTCTCGCGCTTTCACTTTTTAGCTATTACCAGTAAAGCACTATTGCAGCCTGAGCCATTGAGTTGGCGCAAGAAAATCCCGATCTCTAATAACCCAAAAAGAGCTTGGCTTCCTGGACTGCCGGCAAGCTGTCGTCGCTCCAATTGGCGAGCAGGCGCTGATATAACTCACCCGCCACAGCATCGTGGCCCAAAGCGAGATGGGCGCGGGCAGCGCCAAGCAAAGAGCGTGGCCGGTTGGGTGTGCGTAACAGAGACTTGTCGAATTGTTCGGCGGCCTGTTCGGTCATACCGACAGCGAGCAACACTTCACCTGCAAGTTCGTGTGCTGGCTTCAATGGATTCGCTGCGCCATTAGGCAAGCGGCCAGCCTCTGCAGTCTGCACTGCGATTTCGAGAAACTGCAGAGCCTGGGTTTGTTTGGCATTGCCAACAGCGCTGCGCCCATTGGCTATGTCCAGCTCGGATTCTTTGAAGAGTGTGATGCCTGCGACTTCGTTGGCGCTAATTTTAAGTGCATTGTTATTGATGCTTGCCGCCGAGAGATTGGCGAGTTGGTCGGCAGCCTGTTTTGCCAGTACCAGGTCACCCAGATTGGCTGCACTCAAACCAAGGGCAAGCAGCTCATCTCCACTCAGGTCCTCGCTGAACTCCTGTACTTGCCATTGTTCGGTTTCGATAATGTGCCGGGCTTGCATGGTCTTGAGTGTATTGCGCGAACGAGGATGATCGGGATTTTCCCGCAAGGTCTGTTCCGCGCGTTCAATCCACAGTTCCGAGCGATCCAGGTCCCAGAGTTGCAGATCACCATATTGGCCCCAGTCCGAGGCATGGTTCTGGGGATCTGCGGCATCACCTGGCTGCCAGAGCTCTTTGGCAACTTCAAATGCCGAATCATTCCATAGTGAGACCTGTTCCCACATCCCGTGCTGAATAAAAATGTGGGTGGGCATGTGTCGGGCATGGGATACCGCGGGCGCGATGTCTGCATATTTCCAGGCTGCTTCCAAAGCAATAGGCGCGTGCACGGGATCGTCGAAGGCGTGGATAACATAGTGTGCTGCACCTGGGTGGTCATCGTTCTTTTTGAATAACTCCATGCCGATGGCGCCAGCACGCATATTGATTCGCTCTCTCTGATCACCTGCTGCCGTAGCACCCGCCAGCATGGCAACGGTTGTGAAAGCGCGCACTTCGTCATGATCGGGATACTGTGCATAGACATCCAGCATGGCATTCATCCATGCCGTTCTCTTGGCTGCCATATCACCGTTGGCCAGCGCATAGGCCTCAGCAGCGCGCAGGAAACCCTTCTCCAGCTCAGTCGGAGCTTTGGCCAGGCGTTCTTCAGGAGTTCGACCCAGGCGCAATAAAGCGTCTCCTGGCCCCGCGGAAGGTCCTCCGAAGAACGGGTGTTGATAGGTGAAAACTTCGCCCCAGTAAGCCATGGCGAAATCAGGGTCCAGCTCCTGGGCGCGACGGAATTCCCGCTGTGCTTGTACGAAGCCAAAGCTGTGCAGATAACCCACACCCAGCAGGAAGTGTTCCTGAACCTGTCCACTTGCAGAAGTAGGGAAGTCAAATGTCCCGATGCGCTCAAACTCGGCCGCGTGCAAACTGCTTGCTGACAGCAACAAGGTGGTAGTGAGTGCCGTTCTCACATTTCTCACAATAATGCGTGCGAACCGAAGAACCTTGCTACTTGCCGGGACTATCTGAATCATGGCTGTACCTCGAGCTGGACTGTTGTTATTTTGCAGAAAAGCAGAGTAAAACAAACAGCTAGGTTGCCAATTGCAGCAGCCCAATGCAACCGCTATCGCCTGACGACAGGACTGCAAGCTGACGCAGGCTGAGCGCAGCGGCCGACAAGGTAAATGGATATCGACATGATGAAACGAGGTCTCTGGATTTGTTGTGCAGTGATGTGCTTTTGGGGCGCTTTAGCGCAGGGCCAGAATAATGGGCCGACGAGTGGCTGTGTCTCACCAGGGTTCGATCAGTTCGACTTCTGGGTCGGAGAGTGGGAAGTATTTGCCAATGCCACGGGCAATAAAGCAGGAGAGAATTCCATTCAAAAGCAGGAACAGGGTTGTGTGTTGATTGAGCGGTGGCAGGGTGCCAGCGGCGGTAGCGGAATGAGCATGAACTACTACAACCCCGTACTCGACCAATGGCGCCAGTTATGGGTATCGGCCAACCGCTACGCCATCGATATCGTCGGCGGATTGCAGAATGGGGTCATGCAGCTTGAAGGGAAGATTCATTATTTTCAGGGGGCTTCTCAGGATTTCCGAGGCAGCTGGAGCCTGAATGATGACGGTAGTGTCAGGCAGTTTTTTGAGCAGTTTGATGCTGACAGTGAGGAATGGCAAGTCTGGTTCGATGGGCGCTATGTCCGTAAATCTGAATGAAAAAGACCCGAGGCGTCGCAGATGTGGCAGAGAGACTCCGCCTGAAATGGAGTCTGGGACTTACTAGTGGGCTTTTTCGACGGTAGCGGGCGTGGTTAAGGATAGTGTAGAGCGTATACCTTCTCTACTGCGGGTCGTGCTTTCATTCGTGCGTAAAAATCATTAATGCGGGGGAAGTCCCTGATATCTACCCCATCAACGTCCAGCCAGCTGGCAATAGTGAATAAGTAGGGATCACAGATCGAATATTGCTCGCCCATGAGCCAGGGTCCGACGAAGTACTTCTCTTCAATCAAAGCAAAACACTCCGCCATATTGGTAGTGACTTTATTGCGCATGGCCACCAGAGCGGACTCATCATCTGCCCAGCGTGATCCCCTCGGACCATGGGCATGAGCAACGTGCACCGTAGCGCACAGGTAGAGATTGAACTCCTGGATTTTGGCAAATTCGAATGGCTCGGTGCTCAATCCCAGCACGGATTCAGGATTGCTGTGCGCCAGGTAGGTGAGGATTGCAGGGGTCTCGGTCAGGATGCCCTGATCGGTGTGCAGAGCCGGGACCCGACCTTTGGGATTGATAGCCAGATAGTCTGCAGAGCGCTGCTCGCTAACACTGAAATTAACCTGGCGTGCCTCATAGTTCGCTCCTGATTCTTCCAATGCGATATGTGCCGCCATCGACACAGTTTTGGGTGCGTAGTAAAAAATCATATCTGCTCGTCTTAATTCTCTTCGTTCAATTGTGTGTCTGAGGTTGTCGCTTCGGAACCCCTTTCTGAAGTGTCGACTAACTGCAAAGCAAGCCACGCCATGGGCAAGTAGGCAAGAAGCAGGTCTGCGGCCACAAACCAGGTCGGCGCTGGTATCATTGACGCCGCTGTAATTCCACCTAGCAGGAAGAACGCTCCCATGGCATAGGCAAGAACAGATTTTTTGCGTGGCGAGAATTTCGCTACCAGCAAACAGGCAGTCAGGGTGCCGAGCGCATGAGCGAGAAACGGAAACAGAAAATGTAGAGGCCCCATCTCATCGACAGCAGCGGCGAAAGAGTCCATGTCTGCCATGTCGACGCCCGGTGGTGGAGGGACTAGCGCAGGGCCGATCATAACCAGCGCCATATTGACGATACTGCCGAGCAGAATGGCAGCTACTACTGCCAAAGCGGATTGCAAGACAGGATTTAGTGAACTCTGCTTAGATTCCGTCGTCATAGCTACTTTCTGTGGATTCGTTCTGGATTAGCACTTTAACTGCATTTCTGATGGCATACCAGTTGTAGCCTGACCATTAGAGAAATAGTGAACTATCTGTAGCAAGGCCGGTAGAAAGACCGGTAGAAAGACCCATAGAGATTTATTAAGGATTTAAGAAGAGAACAGGGAATGCTTGAGCAACGACTGCAGGATTTTTTCGCGATTGAACAGCCGGAGGCCAGACGGGTATTCCATGGGCGGGGCCACTGCTATCCAGGCTATGAGCATCTGGTGTTGGATTGGTATCCACCCTTGTTACTTGTCTCTGCCTATGCGCCGCTCGAAGAGGTTGATGTCATTCTCCAATGCCTGGAATCTGTTGACCAGCACCAGCAGATCGCAACGATTCTTCTTCAAGAGAGGCATCTGACACAATCGCCTTCGCAAGTTTTGCGTGGTGAGCTGCCGGATAAACTAATCGTTTCAGAAAATGGATTGAAGTACGAAGTTCGGCCGGGCAGACAACAAAACGCGGGACTGTTTATGGACACGCGCTTGCTTCGCCAGTGGCTGCAGAGGAACAGCGAAAACAGCAAGGTATTGAATCTGTTTGCCTACACGTGTTCGCTCTCTGTAGCAGCGCTTGCCGGAGGCGCCAGTAGCGTGGTGAATGTTGATGTGAGTAAAACCAGCATTGCCTGGGGCAAGCGCAACCATGATCTGAATGGCCAGGATCCTCGAGCAGTGCGGAGCATTCCCCATAACCTGTTCACGTCCTGGGGCAGGGTCAAGCAGTATGGTCGCTACGACATCGTGATCATCGATCCTCCCACGCGGCAGCGCGGCTCTTTTGATGCAGAGAAAGACTATGGCACGGTCGTGCGCAAGATCGGGAAGTGCTGTACTCCCGGCGCGAAAATAATCGCCGCGTTAAACAGCCCCTTTCTCGGTGAAGAGTTTCTTCATGCGCAGATCGCACGTCATTTATCGGAGGCCCGTTTCGTCGAGCAAATCCCGGTTTCACCGGAATACGAGGAGAGCGAGTCTGGCAAAGGACTAAAAATTTGCCTCTTCCAGCTACCGGGCTAGAGCGTCTAGAGAGTGTTGAGCGTGTTGAGAGTACGACGAGAGAGCGTCGAGATTGCTGCGCAATTGATCTGAATCAGCGTATAGTCAGAGGATAGTTGGCAAGCTGATACTGAGGTGAATTCATGAATGACGACGTGAATAACAGCACTGGCAGCAGTAACGCCGAGCAAGCAGATCATGCGCAGGTGAAGTTTCCGCCGCCGCTGATTTTTCTCATCCTGATAGGACTGGCTTATTTGCTCCATAGAGTCCTGCCTGTCGAGCTGGGTGTCCCGGATGCATTTACCAATGTAGGCATCGCAATCACGTTGTTTGGTGTTGCGGTGGTGATTCTCATCAATGGGACTTTCAAGCGATCCTCCACCGCTATCGAACCATGGAAGCCGACCACGGCGCTGATAACCAGTGGTTTTTACCGCTGGTCGCGCAATCCAATCTATCTCGGTTTCTGTCTGTTCAATATCGGCATTGGACTTGCTCTCAATTCCCTCTGGATTGTACTGAGCTTTGTGCCAGGCGCCGTGCTGGTGTATTACATTGCGATCGCCAGGGAAGAGGCGTATCTGGAGAGAGCGTTCGGCGATGAATATCTTGCCTACAAGGCAAAGGTGCGGCGCTGGCTTTAGGGCTTTCTCGCTTGCCAGAAAACCCCACGCGCTGGACAGTGAATTTATTTAAACGCTTTGTGCAGAGCTTCTGCACTTTCGCGTAACGCATCGCGCGCTCTGTCGAGAATTCCCGGCATGGTATAAAAGCCGTGAATCATGTCGGGGTAGTGACTATGTGTCACTTCCACGCCCGCGGCTTCCAGCTGATAGGCGTAACTCTTATTCTCATCTTGCAGAGGATCGAATCCCGCGGAGAGAATAAACGCCGGTGGTAAATCAGCCAGACTGTGCGCATCGATTGGTGACGCTCGCCAATCAGTCACATCATCATCTGTGTTGAAATAAGCCTGGCAAAACCAGGCGATGAGATCGCGTGTGAGGCGGTAGCCTTCTATGAAGGCATCGTGGGAAGGCATGTCGCAGCTCATGTCGAGGAAAGGATAGATCAGCAATTGATACTTGAGCTGCGGGTCGCCCGCTTCGCGGGCCATCAGACAGATTACAGTGGCAAGATTGCCACCAGCGCTGTCGCCACCGACCGCGACCTGGTCAGGATCACCGCCGAGTTGCTTTGCGTTATTCACAATCCAGCACGTTGCGGCCCAGGCATCTTCCACAGCGGCGGGGTATTTGTGTTCGGGTGCCAGTCGATAGTCAACTGATACCACCAGGCATTCGGCCTGCTGGCTGAGATGGCGACACACTACGTCGTGACTCTCAATTGAGCCAATCGTAAATCCACCGCCGTGAAAATATACGAGAATGGGTAGTTTGTTTTTTTCGCAAGGCCGATAGAGTCGACAAGCGAGGTCCGACTCTGGGCCCGGAATTGTGAAATCCTCAACCGCGAAGAGTTCAGGGCGATCACCGCGAGTTTGTTCTGCACCTTTTTCGTACATTTTTCGCGCGACATCTACGGGTACTGTCTCTAACGGTGCCACGCCTAACTCTTCCAGCGCATCCATATAGGATTTTAGTTGTGGGTCCAGTGTCATGATTCTTCACAGTTGCTTTGAAGTCGACAAGTGTATCATTAGTCTGCAATCCGTGCTTCGACAGCACTGTTATAGGCACAAACTTGCTGAAGGAGTAGGAACGATTTAGTCTAGAGTGAGTACATGAAACTATAACGACTGATAATTGCGGCCCAGCGAGAGTCTCATTTTTTTACAGCCCATCTGATTCACAAAAAGGGGAGAGCAAACGCGCAACGTGCGCAAGGAGTCTGCCCCATGAGCAAGCCAAGAATAGCGATTAACGGTTTCGGTCGAATAGGCCGGACTATTATGCGTATCGCCAAACTCAGACAGCACTATGACGTGGTTGCGATTAACGATCTGGCCAGCGCCGATCAACTGAGTTACGCGTTCAAGTACGATAGCATCCACGGTATCTTTCCCGGCGAAGTCTCTGTCGACGGTGACTCTATGAGTATTGCCGGCGATTCGTTTCGGGTCTTGCAAGAAAAAGATCCGGCAAAACTTCCCTGGCGCGAAATGGCAGTAGACTATGTTGTTGAGAGCTCGGGTGTGTTCCGTGATTTGCAGTCAATTGGCAAACACCTCGACGCCGGAGCTCGCCGTGTCATTCTCACCGTTCCCTGCAAGGACAGTTTGGAAGCGACGCTGGTGATGGGCGTTAACGACCACGTGATCACTGAGGCGGCACAAATCATCAGTAACGCCAGTTGCACCACCAACTGTGCTGCGCCTCTGGCGAAGGTTTTGCACGAAACGGTCGGTATCAAGCGCGGCTTGCTCACCACGGTGCATGCCTATACTTCAGATCAACATCTGATCGACTCTCCTCACAAAGACAAGCGCCGCTCTCGCAACGCTGCCTCTAATATCGTGCCGACTTCAACTGGTGCGGCTCGCGCAATAGGGCTGGTGCTGCCGGAGCTTGATGGCAAACTGGATGGCTTGGCGATGCGCGTTCCGGTGCCTGATGGCAGTCTGGTTGACCTGACAGTCGAGGTGGAGAGAGACACGTCAATCGAGGAAATCAACCAGGCGATGCGTAGTGCTGCAGATGGCTCCTTGAAGAATATACTGTCCTATTGTGATGAAGCGATTGTGAGTAGCGACATTATCGGCAATAGTCACTCCAGTATTTTTGATTCGCTGCTGACTCAGGTTCTCGATGGACGAATGGTTAAGGTCATCAGCTGGTATGACAATGAGTGGGGTTACAGCACGAGAGTGGAAGAACTGATCGGGCGTCTGGCGGAAATGGACGGCATGTCATCTTAGAGCTCGCCTGCACATACCGGACAAATAAAGTCGTTCTACTACGAGTGCTGAGATGTAATCAGCTGATCAATTTTTGAGTCAATTTATGGGGCAATCTATGGGGCTATCTATGGGAGGCTGCGTACTGGTCACCGGTGGTACGCGAGGAATCGGGAAGGCGATTTCATTTGCCTTTGCCCAACAAGGGGCACAGGTCGCGATGGTGTACCGTGATCGCGAGGAGGATGCCAAGCGCGCTCTGTCGGAGCTACCCGGTGACGGTCATTGTATTCTGAAAGCTGACCTGGCAAACCCTGCAGATGTTGAGCAAATGGTTGCACAGGCGGTGCGCCAGCTTGGCAAGATTGATGTACTGGTAAACAACGCCGGCATTGGTATTTATCACCCTATCGCGACCACCAGCTACACTGATTGGAGAGATGCCTGGCAGAAGACTCTCGCGGTGAATCTCCTTGGCCCGGCCAATACCTGTTTCTGCGTAGCGCAGCACATGATCAATAGAGGGGAAGGGCGGATTATTAACGTCAGCTCCAGAGGGGCGTTTCGCGGAGAACCAATTAAACCAGCCTATGGCGCGAGCAAGGCAGCGCTCAATTCCCTGACCCAATCCCTGGCGGACGCCCTGGGTGTGCATGGCATTTCAGTGGCTGGAGTTGCTCCGGGTTTTGTGGATACGGAGCTCACCGCCGAACGTCTGGCGAGTCCCGAGGGGGAAGAGATCAGGGCACAAAGCCCATTCAATCGTGTAGCCAGGCCCGAGGAGGTCGCCCATGCGGTTCTCTTTCTGGCGAGCCCAGAAGCGGCCTTTTCAAGCGGCACGATTATCGATGTGAATGGTGCATCTTATTTTCGCACTTGAAAAATTATTGGGCGAGTAAGAATTAGTTTTGTCATCAAAACTTCACAACCCTGCAAGAATCTTGCAACAAGACCTGCGTAGAGTACGTAAATGAATCAGGCAGGGGCTGCCTGGTTCGCAATAGTTGACTTCTACTATGTGGGTGCCTGCTGAGTCCAATTGCTTTTGAAGCACTGGTTCGCAAAACCGGATCAGGCAGGCTCGGAAGACTTTCGAGTTTTCTGGAATTTGTTAGTTGTCTATCGGGCCTGAGCATTGCTCAGGCCTTTTTTATTTCTGCGGCTAGAGAATTTACTGCAAAGCCTCAATCGCGTCTGCAGTGATCATCTCACCAGAGTTTCCCCAGCTATTACGCACGTAGTTGATAATGGCTGCCATTTCCTCGCTGGATAGAGCGCCTGTAAAAGAAGGCATCTCGCCGCGCCCGATAATCAGTACCAGGGCCACATCAGCGCCGCTGCCTAATACAGTCTCATTGCCAGCGAGTGCAGGGTATACATTGTTCAGTCCTTGTCCATTGCTTTGATGGCATTCGGCACAGTTGGCGAGGAATAGCTGCTGTCCTTTTTCGCTACTCCCGCTATACCCACTATTCTCACGTTCAGCAGCTTCTGAAAGACTGACAAATGACAGTATCGCGCTGAACGACAATAGTGTGAGTAAATTGATTTTCAAAACTGTTGCGCTCTATCTTCAAAGACTGCTGGTAGGGAGGAGTTCTTCTTTCGGGAAATAGTTGGCTTCTGCAAGAGTGAACTCTCCCGTGAAATCATTGTTCAGGGAATAAGTATAGGTGCCCGCTTCAAGGCCGTATACATCCAATGCAGTGGTTGAAGAATAAGGAACAATGGACAGTGTGCACAGAATAAGCTCTGGATTCAGTAACCAAATATTATTGGCTAGATATGCCTTGATCGTGAAATGATTGTTTTCTCTTCGGGCAACAATTTGTCCGACAGCAGGACACCCGTTATTGAACTGACCTTGTAGTTTGACAAAGACCTGAACAGGAAACGATTCGGTTTGTATAATTTCGACACTCGTGATTGAGCTATTGTAGAGCTCGACGCCAGTTTTGAAATCGACAAGTTCGATCTCTCCGGTTTCTTCAAGGCGCAATACAATATCCTGAAAGATACCTGGAGCGTCTGACGTATTCGCTATCGGAATTGTGAGCAGATTGTCTTCGAAAGATGGCGTATCTTGAGCCAAACAAAGATTACCCAAGAGAAGTGAGCTAAGGAAAACTAATCTTCGAAGCGGGAATGAAATCATCGTCGATTTACCTGATAGTAGGTTGAAGCAAATGAAATAGTGCTATCCTACTCTATTCGTGGGAATTGGGCAGCGAAAGCTGTGTGATATTGCTAGCACTTTGCCGATTCAATGCTTCCCAGTATGCTCGTCAGCTTCAGGTTGTGCGTATCAGGCGTTGGGTTCTGGAAATGTTCGATACAGGTGAGGATGTGAACAACTCCACTCTATGTAACACACGATTGGTCTTCAGAAAGGTTTCAGCAATGGTTTCAGCTCTGCTGATACTATTGTGCTGTTTAGCGGCGAGTGCCCAGAATGTAGTCCTGCCCGATGCACCACTGCCAGATGGCCTGCAAACCATTGAATTCTACAGCCCGGCTGTGGATCGAACCATGAAGTTCGACATCGTTTTACCTCCGGACTATGAAGAGTCCGACCAACACTTTCCTGTGCTGTACTTGCTCCACGGCTATATGCAGAACTACACTGTGTGGGGCCGGTTTCTGGGGGCAGCCGAACACGCTCGTCGACTGGGAGATTTGATTATAGTCATGCCCGATGGCGGCAACAGTTGGTACGTGAATTACCATAGCAGCGACAACGGTCAGTCAAACAATTGGGAAGATCATGTGATTGACGATGTGATTGGCTATGTCGACCAACACTTTCGCACGGAAGCCCGTAAAGAAGGGCGGGCAATAGCTGGATTGTCCATGGGCGGTTTCGGAGCACTGTCTCTGGGATTACGACACTCACGCCTGTTTATCTCTTTAGGCAGTACCAGTGGCGCGCTGAGTCATGCTCGAACAATTGCCGCTGCGATTCGCGCGGGTCAGCTTCAGGCAGGTAGTCAGCCTGCAATTCCAGCCAATGAAGCCTTGCAGCAAGCGGACGAGCAGGTGTCCGAACTTATCGCCATTCCCGAATTCGGCACCCAACAGGAACGCACTCCTTCTGGTGTGGCATTCGCAACAGCAGATCAGGCAGAAGCCTACGATCCATTTTCAATCATCTATGACGTGCCGCGTAGTGCCATGCCGCACATTTATCTGGATTCAGGCACCGGTGATCAGCTCATACGCGATGCGCGAGAACTGGCACAATTGCTGATGGTGAATAATGTGCCCTATGATTATCGGCAAGCCGAGGGAGGCCATACTGCTGAGTACTGGCGCACTGCGATCGGACCGATGATGGCCGCTCAGAACGAAGTGATGCAGCGTGCATTGGGTAATCGCCCTTGAGCAAACTCAACAAAAGCCGAAATCTCTCATGTACACTCTGCGGAGTTAATGCGTGCAGCTAGTGTCATAATGAGAGACTCTTGAGATCGAACCACAGCTACTAACTATTTCAGAATACAGGATCAGTGAGCATGAGTGCAGCACAGCCAGAGCTTGGCAAAGAAGTGCTTTCAAGTCAGCAAGTTGAGGAATTCAATGAGCGCGGCATTTTGATTGTCGATTTTGGTTTTGAAGCAGGCTTGTTGGATACCATCGTCGAGAAAGTCTACCCGTATTATCCGGAAGAATTGCGAGAGGGTCGTGTACCCAACGGTCGAGTTCAGGATGCCTGGAGGAATGTGGATGAGGTGCGCCAGCTCGCCACTCATCGAGACGTATTAACTGCCCTGGACCAGCTGTTTGAACGCACACCATTACCGTTTCAGACGCTTAATTTCCCTATCGGTACAGGTCAAAAAGCCCACTCTGACACGATCCATTTCAGCACCATTCCCAGCGGATTTATGGCAGGAGTCTGGGTGGCGCTCGAGGATATCGATGAAGACAATGGGCCGCTGGTCTATTATCCGGGCAGTCACAAACTGCCTTACTACAGTATGCAGGATCTCGGCCTGGAGGCTGGTTATCAACAATATCCCGCCTACGAAGAAGCCGTTGAAAACCTGATTAAAAAGCACGGCTATTCTGCGGAAGTTGGTACGGTGAAAAAAGGCCAGGCAATCATCTGGCATGCCAATGTTCTTCACGGTGGCGCAGAGCAGAAGCAGATGACCCGAAGTCGCCACTCCCAGGTGACTCATTATTTCTTCGAGGGCTGCAAATACTACACGCCCATGGAGAGCTCGGAGAAGAAGATTACTTACCGTGATCCGATCTGGATCCCCAACGAGCCCGACTTTGTCTTGCCCAAAGACGGGTTGGTGAAACGGGCGTGGCGTAAACTACTTCGCACCATGAGCTAGTGTGTTCATTTTTCAGAGTGCTGAGTTGTCATTCTGCGTGCAGTACAGCAAGCTATAAGCCATGACTGCTCACCGATCTCCTAATTCATCTTCCAATCCATCTTCCAGTTCATCTGCGCATCAGTCTGTTCTCCTGACTGTCACCGACGCGTTGTGCCGAGTTGGCAGAAACAAGCTGTTGCGAGTGGATCAGTTTGCGCTCAACCCGGGTGAGCACTGGTGTGTATTTGGCCCCAATGGTGCGGGGAAGTCTCTCCTGTCGAAGCTGCTTACTGGCCGCATGCGCGAATCCGCCCAATATGTCAGCTACGCCTCGGGCTTTGATGTTTCGCGGCATGTTTTTCTGGTGTCGTTTGAGGAGCAGCAACGCTTGTGGGAGCGTGACAATCGTCTCGATATTAGTGAATACAGCGCTAATGCCCAGGACGCAGGGACAACTGTAGCCGCACTGGTAATGTCGGCACGTAACCCGGACAAGAGTGACACAAGTCTGTGTGATGAGCTGTTAGCGGAGCTCAATCTCACTGCTCTGCGCGACCGGGGTATTCGCTTTCTTTCCTCCGGTCAGGTGCGCAAGGCATTGCTCGCCCGTGCGCTCTATGGAGTGAGTTCGGGACAGGGTGGGCTGATTGTACTGGACGATCCGTTGGAAAGTATCGATCGGCAGTCGCGAGAGGCCATCAGTGCGTGTATCGGGCGCTATCTTGGTCCCGACTTCGTGAGTGTGTTTCTTTGCCGTCGCAATGAGGACATTCCAGATTGGGCAAGCCACATGGCGCTACTGAACGAGCTGCAGCTCTTGGCTACGGGTCCGATCGAAGGCGTGAGCAATCTCGAGTCATTTCAAGCCATCAGGCAGCGAGCGCCGCAACTGCCTGAACGCTTGCCAGTGGCGAAATATCGCCAAGCGCAGTCGCCCACCGCTGTGTTGCTGGACTTGAAAGATGTCAGCGCCGCTTATTCGGGTAAGCCGGTACTGAGCAATATCAATTGGACAATTTCCCAGGGCGATCATGTGTTACTTGAAGGGCCGAATGGTTGCGGCAAGTCGACCTTGTTAAGCCTGATCGATGGCGAGAACCACATGGGCTATGGCCAACAAGTGACTTTGTTTGGGCAGCAAAAGGGCAGCGGAGAATCAGTCTGGGAAATCAAGGCACGGTTTGGCGTTGTCTCAAACGAATTACATAACAAGTACATCAAAGGATGGAAAGTGCTGGACGTGGTTGTGTCCGGATTTTATGACACGGTTGGGCTGTACGATGAGAGCGGCGCCCTTGAAAAAGAAATTGCGATCGACTGGCTTGCCTCATTACAGCTGGAAGCCATGCGAGGCCAGTACTACCATGAGCTTTCCTTCGGTCAACAGCGGCTTGTGTTGCTGGCCAGAGCGATGGTCAAAAATCCACTAGTCCTCATTCTTGATGAGCCCTGCGTGGGACTGGATGATTACCATCGTGCCATGGTGTTGGGAGTGATTGAACTCATTGCCGAGCAGACAGCTACCCAACTCATCTATGTGTCCCATGTCATTGGCGAACAACTGGCCTGCATAAACCGCCGTTACAGCTTTGTGCCATGCGCTGATGGGACGCACACACTGCAGGCCATCACTGAAGCTGAGTAAGGGGTCGTAGCGCAAGCTATCCTCTTATGTAATTCTCCAGTTGCTCGATGGTGGATTGCTGAGCGTCAATGACATCTTTCACCAGATCGCCGATAGACACAATGCCAAGTACCACTTCGCCCTCTAGCACAGGGAGGTGGCGGATATGTTTATCGGTCATCAGGCTCAGAGATTCGTTGACAGACTGGTGAGGCGAAACACTGATTGCAGGTGAGGACATGATCTGTCCAACCAGCGTATCTCTTGATGCACGACCCTTGAGGATTACCTCGCGAGCGTAGTCTCGTTCGGAGATGATTCCCTCGAGCTGATCTTTGCTCATGACCAGAAGCGCGCCAACCTGCTTGTCGGCCATCATCTGGATCGCTTCAAAAACTGTGGCATCTGGCGCTATTGACCAAATTTCGGAGATATTTTTCTTGTTCAGTATCTGTTGTACTGTGTGCATTTTTCACTCCTTGCTGGAGTGACGGCGCGAGTCCTGAGTCTCGAACTACGAATGCATCCATTGCATGGCGTTCATGTGCCTTTGATCCTGCTATATGTGCTGCTTTAACTGGCAAGAAATGAACGGAGCCTGGCCGTCACGGATTGCGACGAATTTATTGCTGCTGTTGTTATTTGCTGTAACCTCACAATGCTGAGTCCAGTGTAGCGCGCTGTAGCTTTTACTCCAAGTGCGAAAAGTGTTACTGATCTACACTCTGTGTGGATTCAAGCCCTGGGTCCTTGTTTTTTGGGGCTTTCCGAGGGCATTGAACAGAGACCATTGAACAGAGGCCATTGAAGATAGGTAATTGAACAGAGATCATTGAACGTTCATTATGAAAATAGCCATTCTAGCCAACCGGGATATTGCTGCATGTAGCGCGCTGAATCGATTGTGGCCCAGTCTGCTTGTCGAACACGACGTGCAATTGATTCTTTCTTCAAGTGTCGGTGGCTCAGGAGACAAAAGACCGGAAAAATTGCGGGAATTGAAAATTGTGGAACAGGTATATATTAATGATTTTCTGTTTCCTCTCCTTCGGTCTCTGCCAAGCGAGCGTCGGGGCGCCTGGTTGGATTTCGATTTGCTGGCTCTGCAATCGGGGCGACCCCTCTGGATCATGAACAGGATTAACGAGCCGGAACAGCGCAATCAGCTAGCTGGATTTGCTCCCGATCTGATTCTTTCTATTCGTTACGGTGTCATTTTGAAAAAAGATGTCATCGCGATGCCGAGACTTGGTGTGATCAATCTTCATTCCGGGGTACTGCCTGCTTATCGCGGAGTGATGGCGAGCTTCTGGGCACTGCACAATGGCGAGAGTGAGATTGGAACGACGCTGCACACTATTGATGATGCCAGCATCGATACAGGGCGAGTCCTCGCGCGTAGTTCGTTATCGGTTCAGCACGGCAAGTCCTATCTCTGGCATGTGTTGGCTCTGTATGAAGCCGGCTGCGCGAATGTGCTCACCACAATCGAAAGTCTGACTGCAGGGAATGAATTGCACGGCGAAGCGCAGGGGGACGGTGAGAACTATTACAGCTTTCCTGATCAATCAGCGATCGATGAATTCTATCGAAAGGGATTTCAGCTGTATTCGAGTGAAGACTTGCTTGAGCTTGGCCAACAATTCACCAGCACAGATTCTTGACAGACAGTTGAATGAAGCGCGCGCAGCTGCGGTCTTTGTAGTGCTGCTTGGCTGGTACATCTAGCGCTATCCCGTCAGTTTGGGTATGGTGACTTTTGTTCTCGACAACGATGAGCCCGATATGAATTCAAACCCATTCTTCAGCGCATTTTTTCCCCTTGCTCTCGCACTCATTCTTGTTGTGCAGACTCCTCTAATCCTGGCGGCAGAGCAGGATGAATTTCCTGTAGCACATGTTATTCAGGTAGTGGGAGAGGCTTGGCTTGAGCGCGAAGGGGAGGAATGGAGTATCCAGCGCAGAGATAGCATCTTCGTCGAAGATCGATTGATAGTGGCCCGAGATGGCCATGTTTTAATTCGCTTCGCCGACGGTGCAATGATAATGCTCCGCGAGGAATCTGAATTACGGATCGCCGAATACAGCTATGACTCATCACCGGCGGACCGAGTACGCCTGGAACTGACACGAGGGGCTCTCAGAACTATCGTTGGCGAAATAAACAATGAGCGATATTTGCTTGAACTTCCTGCAGCGACAGTCGTCGCCGAAGGCGGTGACTTTCAAGTGATCATCGAGTCCCCGGGCGAGCACAGTTTCGCGGTCTTTAACGAGGCGATCACAGTGCAATCATCTGAAGGTGAATTGCGGCTGGGCGTGCGAGCAGATTTCGATTTCGGAGAGATAACCGAAGGCTCAGCACCTGCGGGAATCTACGACCTGCCCGGAACTATAGAACCGGGAATTATTTTAAACAGTCCGCAGTAAGGACAGAATTGAATTCAAGGAGGCAAGCTATGTCGGACATACAATTTTATACCAACCCTCAATCCCGTGGCCTGATTGTGCATTGGATGCTTGAGGAACTCGGTGAGCCTTTTGATATGCATGTCATCGAATACGGCGAACAGATGAAAGGGCCCGAGTATCTGGCTATCAATCCCATGGGCAAGGTGCCGGCTATTCAACACAAGGGCACCACCGTTACCGAAGTGCCCGCAATCTGTAGCTACCTTGCCGCCGCTTATCCAGAGAAGGGTCTGATACCGAAGCCTGGTTCGGCAGAACTCGCTCACTTCTATCGCTGGATGTTTTTCGCTGCAGGGCCTGTTGAACAGGTGGTTACTATCAAGAGTATGGGCTGGACAACGGAAGCGGACAAGTCTCGCAGTCTCGGCTTTGGAACTTTCGAAGACACTTTTGCCGCTTTGGACATCGCCCTGAGCAATGGTCCCTTTGTCTGCGGCGATGAATTTACAGCGGTCGACGTCTACCTCGGATCGCAGCTGCGCTGGGGCATGATGTTCGGTAGTATTGATCCTCAGCCGGCATTCACCGAGTATGTCGGGCGTCTGGAGCAGCGAGCGGCTTTGCAGAGAGTGAATGAATACGCGGCTGCGCAATCAGGCCAGGACTCTGCGACCTAAAGAGCACGACACGATCAGGAAGATAACAATGAAAAATAAACTTCTAGTTGCAAGCACACTATTACTCGCCGGTTTCACCGTTTCAGGATTCGCCCAGGAGTATTCGCCTCCGCGGATGCCTGATGGCAGGCCCGATCTCACCGGTACCTGGAGCAATGCCTCAATTACGACGCTGGAACGCAATGCCCGTTATGAAAACCTGGTTTTGAGCGACGATGAGATTCAGCGCGCAACCCAGCAACATCCACAAAATGTTCGTCTCGCTACCGATGACAATATGGTTGCAGGCCAACTGCCGGACGGCAACGATTTGGCGCGAGGACGCGGTTACAACGCTTTCTGGATTGATCCCGGTACAGAGTTCGGTGTGATCGATGGAGAATTCAGAACGTCCTGGATTGTAGAGCCCGCCGATGGCCGAATTCCCTGGTCTGAACAAGGTCAAGAACTCCGTGCCGCCCTGCAAGCCAAGAATGCTGGCTCCGATGGCCCGGAAGCGAGACCGCTCGCAGAGCGCTGTCTGGGCACGAATATGCGCGTAGGGCCGCCCATGATCAATGGGCTCTATAACAACAACTATGAGTTCATTCAGACTTCAGACTACGTCGTCTTGCGCAGTGAGATGATCAGCCATGCTCGCATCGTGAAGATCGACCAGGAGCACAAGATGGGTGGAATTAAACCCATGTTCGGGGAAGCCGTCGGTTTTTGGGATGGCGATACGCTGGTGGTGGAAACAACCAATTTCCACCCTCTACAAGAAGAGACCAGCATTCCTTTGTCCACCGAAGGTCGAGTCATCGAGCGTTTTACTCGAGTCGAGGATGACAAGATACTTTATGAATTCACCGTTCATGATCCGCGTTATTACTCTTCCCCCTGGCGCGGGGAAGCCCGTTTTCTCAGAGCGCAGGGCAATGTCTACGAGTTTGCCTGCCATGAAGGTAACTACGCCCTGAGTGCGATTCTCGGTGGCGCGCGCAGACAGGAACTCGATCCGCCTTCAGATTGATTAGAAACAAAGAAACAATTAGAGCTGGCACGTTATGATGAAGCAGTGGAGATAAGAAATGATCAAGACTCGAATATTTGCTCGGCACTATCAGCTTTTTCAATTTCTTCAATTGGGCTTGGCCTTTTTTCTGCTGACAATATTTGCAGCCGCACAAGCGCAAGATCGTCTCAGCGTCGCGGAGGTCAAACCGGGATTGCATGTGATTACTGGGCCGGGTGGCAATATCGGCGTTCGTGTTACATCCGAGGGTGTGATCCTGATTGACAACAAATTTCCCCAGGATTTCGAAGAAATTCAGAGTCTGGTGGCGACAATCAGTGATCAAGCAATTCGTTATATCATTAATACTCACCACCATGGGGATCACAGTGGCAGTAACGCCGCTTTTCTTGAAGTGGCCGAGATAATTGCCCACAAGAATGCCCGTGCAAATATGGTCAGAGTTGATCAGCCAGGGCAGCCACCGATCGTCTACAGTCAAGAGACCTCGGTGTTTCTGGGCGGCGCAGAGGTGCGTGCCTATCACTTTGGAACAGGGCATACCAATGGCGATTCGGTCGTGTACTTTCCCGACCTGAAAACAGTCCATGGTGGAGATTTGCTTCACGGTACAGCACCGTTTATCGACTATTCCAACGGAGGTAGCAGCCGGGGTTGGGTAGGCACATTGAATGGTTTGTTAGGGCTGGATTTCGATACCGCGATCCCAGGCCATGGAGCGGTGATGGATCGCCGCGCCGTGTTGGGATTTCGAAACCAGATGGAAGCGGTACGACAACGTATGACGGATCTCATTCGCAGCGGAACCAGCCGTGATGAGGCTCCAGAAAACATCCAGACTCCTGAATTGAGTTGGACGCAGGCAGAAAACGGGTTATTTATGAGCAGGAGTATTCCTGGCTTTTATGATGAAATAAGCGCCGAGATAGGTCAGGAGAACTGACACTTGGCATTTCACTTCTCAGCTTTTTAATCAAAGCCTGCAACTTGATTTAGGGTGTCATGAAGTACCTAGGGGGGATTTGACACATGGTCGGCGAAGTTGACCTCGATAAAATGTTGGCACTACTGCAGCCGGTGTTACAGCCGGGAGAGTATGTGTTTTGCTCTATTGCACCCAGACCGTTTTCTGAACTGGGTGAGCTAGAACCACTTGCCTGCTATTTCGAAGATGAAGGCATGAGCCTCGTGCTCAAGAAATCAGTAGCCGAGCAAAACGATATCAAACACACCTCAGCTTGGCGCTGTATCACACTCTCTGTTCACTCCAGTCTTGATGCTGTTGGTTTTACCGCTGCAGTGGCACGCAAGTTGGCCGCGAATGGTATTCCTGCCAACGTGATCGCAGCCTTCTATCATGACCATGTTTTTGTTCCGGATGAACTTGCTGATCAGGCGCTGAGATATCTCACGGAATTTGAGAGCGAGAACTGAATCGGTTGCGCTTTTCGATTCCAAATTATTACTCAATTCTCGATCTGTAATTGGCACAGAGACACAGCAGCGATGTGAAGGTTTGCATGGTTTCGCTTTGTTTTACTTTTTCTGAACATGCTGTTCGTGCCAAGATAGCTAAAAGCAACAAGACCGACAGGAGGATGGACGATGGACAGACTCGATAAGGACGGCACCCGGCTTCCCATTAAGATCGACAGCACATCCAATGGTGAGTATGAACCTATTCCTATAGATGCAGCCAATGAGCTTGGCAACAAGCTCGCGATGGATGCCGCCACAACACACGCACGCCGAACAGGTCAATCGCGCAGAAATTTTCTGATCTCGAGCTGCGGTGCGGCCAGTACTCTGATGGCCTTCAACAAGGCCAATGCCCAATACCATCGCCAGGGTGGCTATTTTGACATCATCGACGAAGCGGCGCTGGAGCCACAAGCAGCGGCCCAGGTGGAAGGCGGTGAGTTCATCTTCGATGTGCAGGGGCACTATGTGAATCCCGAAGGGGACTGGCTGAGCCGTATTCCGCCCGGGGCCAGACCCTACGCGGGCATGCAGAAAGCTAGCTGCGAGGCTGCCAACACCGGCGGCGACCGTGGTTATCTCGGTTGTCTCGGTCAAAGCGAGTTTATAAAAGATATCTTTCTCGACAGTGACACCGACATCATGGTGTTGTCCTTCGTGCCGTCGACCCGGGAGACGGAGCCAGTCACCATTGAGGATGCGGCGCAGACACGTGAGATCGTTGCGGAACTGGAAGGCAGCAAGCGCCTGATGATTCACGGTCGAGTGAATCCCAATCAGGACGGCGATCTGGAAGCAATGGATGAGCTGGCAGAGAACTGGAATATCTCTGCGTTCAAGACCTACACCCAATATGGCCCCGGTGGAGTCGGTTTTTTTCTTAGCGACGATGTCGGCCGAGCGATGATCGAACGGGCGCGCAGTCTCGGTGTGCGTAACATCTGCATTCACAAGGGCCTGCCATTTGGTCCTCAATCCTATGAGCACAGCCAATGTTCTGACATTGGTGTTGTCGCCAAAGATTATCCGGATATGAACTTTCTCATTTATCACTCTGGATTTGTCGCTGGTAATCAGGAGCAAGCTTTTGCCGACGGCGCCGGCAGGGATGGTATCGACACGCTTATCCAGTCGCTGGTCGATAACGAAGTGGGTTTGAACAGCAACGTCTATGCGGAATTGGGAAGCACCTGGCGCTTTTTGATGCGCGATCCCGACAACGCCGCGCACGCACTGGGCAAGTTGTTCAAGTATGTCGGAGAAAACAATGTGCTGTGGGGGACAGACTCAATCTGGTACGGCTCCCCACAGGATCAGATTCAGGCTTTTCGAACTTTTCAAATATCGGAGCAGTTTCAGGAAGAGTTTGGTTATCCTGAGATCACTCCCGAGCTGCGAGCGAAAGTGTTTGGTCTCAATGCTGCGGTGCCCTATGGCATCGATGATGCGGAGATTCGCATGCACACTGCGACTGACTTTGTGAGCACGGAAAAGTTGGCCTACCAGGAAAATCCTCAGCCCAATTTTCTCACTTACGGGCCCAAGACTCGGCGTGAGTTTCTGAACTTCCTGAAATGGGGAGGCTAATGGGGAGGCTAATGGGAAGGCTAATGGGGAGGCTAATGGGAAGGCTAATGGGGAGGCTGATAAAGTTTGATTGGGGAAAGAGTGTAGGGCAACAACACACTTCGGCTAGCGAGGTTCAGCGCTGGACTCTGTGTATTTGTTGACCTCAATCGTCAGGTGCTCCACCCGAATCAACTCCTGAACCAGGGTCTTGTAGTGGCCAGGTGGGCGGGGCACTGTGGCGACGATGCTGATGGATGCAGCAGTGATGTTTGGGCCGAGTGTCCAGACGTGTAAATCAACTACCCGGTTTCCATTCTCCGCTTCGATGGCGCCGCGAATTTTTTCCTGAGTATGTTCAGGCGCCTGTTCATCCAGTAACACCGCGCTGCTGCTCTTCAGCAGCCCCCAACTCCAACGTGCAACCAGTATGGATCCGACAATGCCCATCAATGGGTCCATCCACACCGCACCGACATATTTTCCCAGCAACAATGCGAAGATCGCGAGCAGCGAGGTCAGTGCATCGGCGAGGACGTGCAGATAGGCTGACTTCAGATTGTGGTCATGATGATGGTGGTGATCGTGCCCGTGTCCATGATCATGACCATGATGCTCATCATGTCCGAGTATGAATACGGAGGCACCATTGACCAATAAGCCGAGCACAGCCACTGCGATCGCCTGATTGAAGGCTATGCTGACTGGATTGACGAATCGCAGCAGCGACTCCCAGGCCATGATGGCGGCGAACACCGCGAGCAGTACCGCACCGGTGTAGCCACCCAGGGTATTGACCTTGCCGGTGCCATAGCTGTACCGGGCGCTATGGGCATGGCGTCGTGCATAGATATAGGCAAAAAAATTGATGCCCAGAGCAACCGAATGGGAGGCCATATGCAGCCCGTCGGCTAACAGCGCCATAGAGCCAAAGAGCAGGCCAGCGCCTATCTCCACCACCATCATGGCGGCGGTGATAGAGATCACGATGAGGGTGCGCTTCTCGCCGGGGCGTTGCTGATCCTGGCCAAAGCTGTGGCCGTGCCGCCAGTGCTGTAGAAATTCTTCTTTCATAGGCTGTGCCTTATAGCACGGGCGCCGGCGGTAAATCCATCGGGCTGGGAGAGGCGTATTCGAGGTGAAGCAGTGGGAATATGGTCATTCCCTGAGCGACGTGCCATAGTAGTGCAGGGTTGTCGCATTGATATCAAGACTAATGGTTTTACATTGGCAATTTACAGGAGAACACCGGCAATGCGTTTTACATCAGGAATTTGTTTGGCACTCTGTTTCGCTTGTTTGAGCAATCTCGTAGTGGCAGTCGAAGAGCCTCCGGCAGAGCTAGCCGAGATCATCAACTTTCGCCAATACAGCGACAGCTTCGCTAGCGCGGGACAGCCGACTCGTGAGCAGTTTACAGCGCTGAGAGACCAGGGCTTCGAACGCATCGTCTACATTGCTTTTACCAACAACCCTAATGCCTTGCCCGATGCTGATCAGGTGGTTAAGGGTTTGGGTATGGAGTATATGCACGTGCCAGTGGATTTCTCCAACCCACTGCCCGATGATTTCTATGCTTTTGCTGATTCCATGCAGCGCAACACCGACAAGAAAACCTTATTGCATTGTCAGGTCAATGCTCGTGCAACTGCGTTCAGTTTCCTTTACCGAGTCATTCACGAAGGCGCGGACATGGCCGAAGCCAAAGCGGACATGAACACCGTCTGGCAGCCGAATGAAGTATGGCGTGATTTTATTTTCGAAGTGCTGGCGCAGAACGATCTCGATCCGCAATGCGAGGACTGTGACTGGACACTGCCACCACCCCGTCAGTAAGGGTGGCAGCATCCCGGTCAGGGAAATCGGAGAATTCTAAGAATTCGGAGAATGCGGAGAAAGAAACTAGAGTCGCGGGTCGGTAGTCATCACCGTGCCTTCGCGGCGCGGGTCGGCAGCGCCTTCCAAACGGTCGTCATGTACCAGAATGACATGTAGCCCTGAGTTCTCACCTTCACTCTCTTGCACGTTGTAGCCTGCCTCGCGGAGCTGGTCCGCGATTTCCTGGCCTGGCTCACGGCCCACTTCAACGCGTACGGTCTCGCCGCGAGCGATGATGTTAGGGAAGTCGATGGCCTCCTGAACGCTCAATCCCCAGTCAACGATGCCGACGATGGTCTTGGCGGTATAGGCGGGAATCGAATTGCCTCCGGGAGAGCCGGTTACCATGAATAGCTCACCATTATCGTCGAGCAGAATCGTAGGGGACATTGACGAGCGAGGGCGCGCGCCAGGGCGCACAGCATTTGCGGGCTCCGGCTGATCAGGATTGTACCCACGGGCAAAGTCTGTCATCTCATTGTTCAACAGAAATCCAGCCGCCCAGCGCGAAGTGCCAAAGGGCGCTTCTACGGTCATAGTAATGGACACAGCATTACCTGCCTGGTCGACAATTGAGAAATGCGTAGTGCCGGCAGGTTCCTGTGTGCTATCCATCCCGAATTGGGCGACCTCCGATCCGCTCAAAACTTCTTCGGGACTACCATGCTGGGGAATGGCGCCAGGTGCCACTGGATTGGCCGCGCGATGTTCGAGATAACGATCATCGGTCAATAGCTCAATAGGTACTTCAACCTGATCCGGGTCGCCAAAATAATGATCGCGATCTGCATAAGCCAGTCGCTGTGCATCGACGAAGGCCCGTACTTGTTCCTGGCGTGAAGCATTTGCAGGAAGCAGCTTGTCGTAGAGATTGGCAACCATGATTTGCATTGCGCCAGATGAAGGCGGCGTGGCTGAACAGATTTGCAGATCACGCCAGTCACCACACACAGCATCTCTTTCTACTGCTTGATAGCCGGCAATATCTTCGACGGTGAGACTGCCAGGATTCGGTTCAGCCTGTACGGCGGCGACAATAGCTTCAGCAATTTCCCCAGTATAAAAAGCTTCAGGACCCTCATCGGCAACACGACGCAAGGTCGCGGCGTATTCTGGATTACGTAGCAAGTCTCCAGCCTGTAGTGCCTGACCATCGGGATAGAAATATTCGGCGCTGCCTGGATTCTCATCGAGGCGCGAGATATTCGCGAGATTGGGCAGATAGCCAGCCATTTTCCCTGAGACTACAAAGCCCTCTGTAGCGAGATTGATCGCAGGCTCAAATACGGTTGGCCAGGGCAGGCTGCCATAGCGATCATGGGCGAGTTTATAGAGTGCTATAGCGCCGGGCACACCAACTGCCTTGCCGCTCTGCCACGCATCAAGATAGCCCATCGGTCGATCGCCGTTCATGAACATGTCAGCCGACGCTGCACTTGGAGCGGTTTCGCGCCCATCGAGAAACTTCACGGCTCCGGTGTCATTCTCATACACCACCATGAAACCGCCACCACCAAGCCCGGAACTCTCCGGCTCAACCAGCCCAAGCACCGCGTGGGCAGCGATCGCCGCGTCCACTGCATGACCACCCTGAGCCAACATCTCAGCAGCCGCTTCGGTGGCATAAGGATTCGCCACCGCCGCCATAAAACCCAAATCCCAGCTGCCGTCTTCGACGACAGGCTCAGCTACCGAAGCAGAAGCAGCTGGCTGTTCAGCCTCAGCGCTAACCGGGGCAGAGGAATTGGCAGACTCATTCGATTCAGAACAGGCGATCAGAAAAAACGCACAAGAAATCAAAGCAAGCAGTTTCATAACAGACTCAAGGTATAAACAAGGAGAGGTTAAAAGAATGCGAATGAGCTTATCACAAGCAGAGGTTCGATCTACCAACGTAAGCAAGATTCGCGCTAAATCGAGCACCCATGCAACGAAGCACCAGGACGAATAGACCAGCGCCCCACAATTCACGCATAAAAAAGGCGAGCCATGCGGCTCGCCTTTTTAAGCGTGAATCAACTCAATCCTCACCGTCGCCTTGGTTGAGTTCTTTCCACGTATAGAATCCCATAAACATCTCTTCCCAACTCTGCTCACCCCAGTTCACTTCAATGCCAGGATCAGGGTTATAAGGATTCTGCCCAGAGTTATCGAACGCACCGCGGGCAATAATCTGCGTGCCAGCAGGTACTTTCAAAGGCTCTGCCAGCTCATGGGAAAGCTGCCAATTGAAGGAGTAGGCTGGGACAGAAAGAATCGTCTCTTCTGTGCCATCGGGGTAGCGTGCGGTGAAATCCATGCGCTTGCCACGGAAATGCATGTGCGGCATCAGCGAATGAATTTCAGCATCGCGAGGTACATAGGTCACCAGTTCCATTTCATGATCTTTGGCGCCAGCTGGAATCTCGATGGTGAAGGCATTGCCTACGCCGCCAGACATGCGCTCTTCTGGCTCATACCCCTCAGGGTAGAAGTAGATAGCGATTTCAGTCTCGTCCGTTACTTCCTTGCCTGAGGTAGTGTAGTGCATTTGCAGGCTCAGGCTGGAACCAGCTTTGAGCATACCGCCCACACCTTCTGGATTCAGCTGGAAGCTGTTTCCTGGTGCATAGCCGGCAACAGATGCCTGATTGGGATCACCGCCACCGAGGATAAAACCTACGTCGATGTCAGGATTCTCGCGGAAGATCTTGTCCAGATTAGGCTGCTCGCCTGCAGCGATAGTGGCGAACATCTCAGCACGAATAGCCGCAGCGCGCTCCGCTGGCAAGCTGTTGATCGCTTGCAGGAAGGCAGTCTGAGGATCCGCGGCACCTTCTGGAGGTACTACTGTAGTAATGATGTGGTGCAACACTTCAGCCTTGTCAGGAGCAACCTCACTGGCACGTACCCAACGGTCTTCGGTCAGGCCCAGATCAAGAGGGATGTCCATGTAATCGACAACGCCAGTTGCAGGAATGGTTTGTGGTGGCACCTTGACGATAACGTCAGGCTCACCCAGTTCAGCGGCAAGCTGCCACTTGGTGTCAGGCCAAACCAGTGCAGTCAGCGGGTCGGCATCGCCCTGTGCAGGGGAGCCAGCATTGACCCAGCGCACCAGCTTCTGAATCTCATCGTCTTGCAGATTCATTTCATTAGCCATACGGTGACCGACTTTATTGTCGATCTGGCCAGGGGGCATGCGCTTGGTCATGACCACTTCACGAATCATAGGTGACCAGCCCTGGACGGCTAGCTTGTTGTCCATGGCGAAAGGCGCAATACCACCTTCTCGGTGGCACTCGGCGCAATTCTCGGCAATGATCGGCGCAATGTCGGTCGCGTAATCCAGTGCCGAACCTTCCACACCCTGGTGGGCAATGGCAGCGCCAGAACCTGCGACTGTAACCAGATCACGATTCTCGCCAGCGAGCAGGCCGTCGATAGCCGCGTTCAGCTCTGCCTGAATCGGGCCACGATAAGCCATCTCGAAATTCTGTGGGTTATAGACCACGGCTTCATCCATGGTGCTCAGTCCCAGGGCTTCGGAAACAACCTGTGCATCGTCCATCAAGACCTGCAGGTCGCTGTTCAGCGCATCGGCCACTGCAGCGCGATCAGTCTGCAGACCAGGATTAAGCAAAAAGAATTTAACGCCCTGCTGTGCGTACTGCGCTTGCAGATCCTGCAGCTTGCTCAGAGCTTGAGCATCGGTACTACCGATGCCTTGAGGGAGGATGACCACAGCTGCCTGATCGTCATACCAAGCCATGTGGTGTTGAGCTCCCTGATGGTCGATGAGAGCGAAATCGCCAATGCGTTCACCAGCGAATGCGCTGGTCGCGGTGGCAGTGATCGTAATAGAAACCAGAGTGGACAGAGCCTGTCGCAGAGAATTTTTCACGCGGTGTTCCCTCTTCATATTCTGAATTTATGGGCTTAAGACTTACGGGATTTTGTAATGCTTTCTTGAGTGTCCTTTGTAGGGGAATTTATGACGCAATGCAACAATTTGTTACGATTATACTCAACCGTCCCAGAGGCCACGCGTGGCAAGGCCTCCAAGTTATTAATTAATGATAATTTGAGGCCCAGACAGCACTTCTAGCCACGGATATCGTGGTGCCACTCTCTCGAATCTGAGCGATCGGAGGGGATTGGAAGGGTCGAAAAGCGAGTCAACGGCCTGAGAGAGCAGAAGGAGGCAATTCCTCACTACTTCGAGAGTGGATGTCGTGATTGCCGAGACTGCTGATGACAAAAGCGCATAAAATCGCCTCAGCATCCACTCGATTCATTGGCCAGGAATGTCTCTATGCACGGCGAATCTTTACTAATTAATGCGCTTTATTACCTGACAGCAGCGGTCATATCCGTACCCTTGTTCAAACGCCTCGGGCTCGGTTCCATTCTTGGGTATCTGTTCGCCGGCGTCTTGCTCGGACCGCAGGTTTTGGGATTGGTGCACGATCCTGATGAAGTGCTGCACTTTGCCGAGTACGGCGTGATCCTGTTGCTGTTCATCATTGGTCTGGAACTGGCACCGGACAAACTCTGGAATATGCGCGGCGAGATCACCATGATCGGTGGCAGTCAGTTGCTACTTAGTGCGGTAGCCATCGGTGGTTTCTTCTTATTCTTTGTCGACGCTAGCAGTCAGGCAGTTGTGCTTGGATTGACGCTGGGGCTTTCTTCTACGGCCTTCGCTATTCAGTTGATGAATGAGGAGCACATTCTCGCTTCTCCATTGGGTCGGCGCGGTTTTTCCATTCTGCTGTTACAAGACCTGGCAGTGATTCCGATTCTGCTCTTGTTAGGTGTCTTGGCACAGAGTGAAGCGAGTGCCGATGCTCTGGCCTGGTACTGGGGGGTAGTGGCCATTCTGGCTATGCTGATGTTCTCCCGCTACGGCCTCAATCAGCTGCTCACGATTGTAGCCAATACGCGTAACCGGGAACTGATGACAGCGGCTAGCTTGCTCATAGTCATTGGAGTTGCGGTGCTCATGGACTGGGTCGGTCTGTCTATGGGGCTGGGTGCCTTTCTCGCTGGGATCATGTTGGCTAACTCCGACTATCGGCATCAACTTGAATCAGACATTGAGCCCTTCAAGGGAATTCTGCTTGGCTTGTTTTTTATTGCAGTAGGCATGACTCTGAACCTGGAGATGCTTTTCGCCAATCCAATTCTGGTGCTGCTTGCCGCACTGGCGCTGATGACTATCAAGACGCTGGTCATTGTCGGTATTCTAAGATGGGGTCAGGTCTCCTATAAAGAAGGCTTTCAGTTGGGGCTCATGCTTTCGCAGGGTGGAGAGTTCGCCTTTGTGATTCTCGGCCAGGCTACGCAGTTGAGTTTTCTGCCTGCTGAGCTGAGCGATCAGATTACCCTGGTTGTTGGTGTGTCCATGGCCCTGACGTCGCCATTGGTGGTGTTACACCGCCGTCTCTTTCATTGCCGCAGCGATAATCAGCCGGACCAGGATTCCCATTGGGACGACAATGAGCCTGAGGTCATTATTGCCAGTTTTGGGCGCTTCGGACAGGTGGTGGGCCGTATGCTCACTGCACAACACATTCCCTTTACGGCGATGGACAAGGATCCTGACCACGTGGAATTCGTGAAGAGGTTTGGTAACAAGCTTTATTTTGGCGACCTCTCTCGTATGGACATGCTTATTGCTGCAGGTATCGAAGACGCACGAACATTGGTTGTTGCAGTAGACGATATCGAGCAGTCGCTAAAGATCGTTGATCAGGCGCGAGAGCTGAATCCGGAAATCAATATTGTGGCGCGGGCCATAGACCGTTTTCACGCCTATGAGCTGCATGCCCGTAAAGTAAACGATGTTATCCGGGAAATGCTGCCCAGCAGTCTTGAAGCGGCAACCAGCACTTTACGTAGTCTTGGTTACACCGAAGGCCAGGCGCTGGAAGTGGGGGATCGCTTTCGGCAATACGATGAAGCTTTGCTGCAGAAGTCCGTTGAGCACAAGGATGACATGGAGGAGCTCCTGGATATTGCCAAAGAAGGGCGCAAAGAACTCGAGCAATTGTTCGAAGAAGACAAAAACGACCCTGTGTCGGCTTAATGCGCTAAAGCAGGCTTAACTCCGTGCTTTTCGTGATATCTTTGCTTTCACTATCTTAGACTGTAGTACTTCAATTCACTGAACGGGTCGTTTGTGACCGGTTCAGTGAAAGTCTCAATCTGGCATAAGCCGACAATAAAAACTAATGGAATAGCCACTATGAAGACGTTGCTTAACTCCGCTTTTCGCACTCTCCGCACTCTCCGCGCTCTCTCCACTTTAGCACTTTCATTCGCTGTCTTTGCGATCGCCCAGTCCACAATGGCGCAAGATGCGGCATCCGGCCCCTGGTATGGTATCGCGCTGCCGCCATCGGTGGAGCCTCATACCAGTCCGGTTGCTATCGGTGATCGCGGGCCCGCGCCCTTGGTGCTGCCAGCAGATGAGCAAGCGCTACCTGAGTTATCTGGTGAGCAGTTGGCTGCCGACCTCGATCAGATTGTTGAATTCTCGCGAGACAGTCTCCGCCGACAAGAACTGGGTGGTGACCAATTCTGGGGGCGAGTGTCTGGCTTTGAGAGTGGCGATGCTGTCGTGGAATGGGCAGCAGAACAGTTGACTGAAGCAGGAATTGAAGAGGTGCGTGTTCAGCGCTTCGAGCAAGCTCCCGATGCGAGTTTATGGATAGCTGAGCAGTGGGAGATGCGCCTGCATGGCAAGTCAGTATTTGGAGCAGGCAGTCAGGACGTGGTACTGGAATCATCCATGGCTCTTGCGCCTTCCGAGATTCCTGGCGGTGAACTCACCGCACCAATCGTTTATGTAGGGAAGGGAACAGCGTCAGAGCTGATGCATATCGACGTAGCAGGCAAGATTGCGATTCAGCATGTCACCCCGCAAGCACACCTGGTTTTCCTACGCACACCTTCCGTCCCGAGAGCGCGCGAGTTATTCAATCGCGGCGCCGTCGCGGTCATCACCCTGGTCGATCTGCCGGGCAATGAACGTGTGCGCGATTTCAGCAACTGTGGTGGACCCTGTTTTAACCTGGGTGGTCAGGATAGCTGGTTTCTCACCCAGGTCATGGATGCCGCTGCTGCAGCCGGTGACTCTGATGAGCTGGAAATGACACTGAGCTTGCGCGCGCGCAGTCATAGCGGACTCGATGCTATCAATGCAGTCGCAGTCATCCCTGGAAACAGCGATGAGACGATTATTCTCAATGCGCACGCCGATGCCTGGTTCGACGGCGCGGGTGATAATGGCGATGGCCTGGCTGTGCTCTTGAGTCTAGGCAGGCATTTCGCCAAGCCGGAAAACGCAATCAACCGCACGCTAGTCCTGGTTGTCAGTGCCGGTCACCATACCTCCGGACTGAATGGCCCCAGAGCTGCAGTCGCAATGAACGAAGACTTGTTCAGCAAGGCATTGCTGATCTTCAATCTGGAACATGTCGCCCAACGCAATATCGCGCCAGCGCGATTCAATTTTGACGATGGCTATCGTCAGTACACGGCAGACATTGGGGAAGCACCGATTGTCGTAGGCATCACTAACGCCTCAAGCTATTTGCAAGGTCTGTTCACCGAAGGAGTGAGTCGTTACGGAACCAACTTCATGTCCAGTGCCTCACTCATGGCCAGTGGAGAAGGCGGTGGCTACCGCAGTGCCGGCGTGCCCATCGTCACCACCATGCAGGCACCACCTCTCTATCACACCAGCGGCGAAGTTACCGAAGTGATCTCGGTACCTGGCATGGAGCGCATGGCAAGGTTTATGGCTTTTTTTGTTAAGGAAGTGGATGGAGCTGAGCGGGAGTTGATTGGTTCTGCCCAGTAATAAAATGTTATGTTTCGCGACACCTTTTGACTATGAGAAAGCCGAAGACACTGGAACAAATCATCTACACAACCTTACTGGCTCTGCTCGTCATTATTTTGTGGGTGGATTTTTTTGACGACAAAAGTGTAAGCGGACGAATGTTCAACGATTCCATTAGTTATTTCGCACTAAAGTTGCTTATCTGGTTGGCTATTATTCAAGGGCTAATTAACGCATTCGGAGTGAGAGGCAAGCCCGTATCCAAGTTCCTATTGGCATATGGCGTGGTACTCATAGTTATTTCTCTTACTGGGTATGTGGCCACCTTCAATCGGGAAGCGGTTTCTTTTGCCATCCTTGAACCTAGCGTCTACACGTCTTTGTTTCTAGTAGCCATGTATTTGGTGTTTAACCAATGGTCAAACTCAGAAACATAACAATCAGTTCAATCATGGACTCGGCTTACGCCGAGCCCATTAACAGGGGCGTTTTGCATACAACGTGAGGGCGAGTAATTGAATCCTGATCAAATATTTAGCATCTGTACTTTCGCGGTACTGCCCGCATGGCTATTACTTATATTCGCTCCCAAATGGAAATGGACCAATAACCTTGTCCAATTTGGATGGGTACCTACCTTATTAGCTCTAGCATATATCTCAATTTACTTAATCAAGCCTGCTAGAGTTGAAGGGGCTGGCATGGAATCTCTAGATAGCCTGGTAATTCTTTTGAACTCGCCTCATTCAGCACTGATCGCCTGGTTGCATTTTCTAGCTTTCGATTTGTTCGTTGGTGCTTGGATTGTCAGAGACTCCACGGGACTCTCACTACACCCAGCGCTGGTCGCTCCATGCTTGATTCTAACTTTTGCTTTTGGGCCTATTGGACTACTGATTTACCTAGTACTACGGCTGGCATTAAGGAAAAAATGGACATTGAGAGAAAGTGCAATCTCAGGGGACACTGATAACTTAGTAACTTAGGGATGATCATGACTGTATCTCGTTTTATTCGGTTCAAACTCACAAGGAAGTTGAGATGCGAGTAAAGAGCGTACTCTTAAAGACTTTTTACTCGTTGATAATTCTGATCGTCGTCGGCGTCGCCGCTTTGTATTTTGCCTACAACAGGAATCTCTATACGGGGAATTCGGCTGCTCCAGGTGAAATTTATATCCATAGCGGAATGTTATTCGATGCCGTAGATGGCGCAGTCATTCAGAACCCAGGGATAGTGCTCAAAGATGGGCTGATCTCCTGTATTGGCAGCAATTGTGTGCCGTCAGCAGAGGCTATTACCATAGACGCCTCTAACCGTTCGATTCTTCCTGGTTTGATTGAGCTGCATGGTCACTTTTTTGGGCCAAGCAGAGAAAATTCAGGCCTTAGTGTTCCGGCATTTATCTGGAACACTGCACAGGCTCGGCCCGATATCAGGAAAAAATTACTGGAGGCCGGAGTGACATCATTTCGCTCTCTTGGAGATCCGCGCGACGTGATACTGTCGATCCGGGATTCTATCGAGAGTGGAGAGCTTGCGGGCCCGAGGCTCTTCGTTGCCGGCCCGATATTCACGGCTCCAGGTGGACACCCAACTCGACGTGGCCAGGATCCAAACATCGGGGGTGTTGGTGGCTTGATGACTTTTCAGTCTGACGATGCAGATGTCGTGCGCAACGAAGTCGATGCCCTTGCGGCGCAGGGAGTGGGTGGAATCAAGGCAGTCTTTCATGGTGTGACGTCAGATAGCGGGGAAGTCACACTGCCTACATTGTCTACCGCGACTTTGCGAGCCATCGGTGCAAAAGTGGCGTCGAATAATATGTGGTTGGCTGTTCATGTGGGCCAAACGTCTGAGCACGTAATTGAAGCTGTGAACGCTGGCGCAACTTCAATAGAACATGGTGTAAGAGGCGGCAATCTCATCAGTCCTGAGGCGCTGGATACCTTGGTGAGTAATGATGTGATCTATGTGCCCACACTAAGCCGCGAACCTCTCGGACATTTGAATATCCCAGCCTTGTACGAAGCTGATGTACGAATTGGTGTTGGCACGGATACTAACAATTCTGAAATGTCTTTCGGAGAAAGTTACCATAGTGAGCTTTCTCAACTCGTGGATGCAGGTCTGCCCGAAACAGAGGCACTATTGGCCGCGACCAGGAATGGAGCTATTGCACTACGCAAGAGCGATTATCTCGGAACCATTCAAGAAGGCAAACTGGCTGATCTGATTTTGGTGGAAGGGTTGCCTTGGGACTATATAGCCGATTTACAGAATGTTGAAGTAGTAGTGCAGGCGGGTCACATAGTTGTAGATAAGCGACAATGAGTGATGGGTATGATACAGGTAGGCAGCAGATAATAGACGCAAGACGAAATGTTCGTGTCACCGGCATACCAATTGCTATCCTGTTGCTGGGAGTATTGATCCTGCTGGCTGGGGTCTATCTGGAATTTTCTATGTGGGTGATGTGCTTGCTTTTGATCGCCTTCGTGGCACCTGGATTCCTGTCAATGCACAGAAAAATACTCGAAGTATCAAAGATTCCTTGTCCTCGCTGCGAAAAGCCATTTGGGTGGTCTGGCAGTCTCAAGATGATCAGTGCTGCAGATTTGGCTTGTAGAAACTGTAATCTTGAATTGTACGTAGTAACCAGGGAATGCAATAAGGAATAGGAATACGGCATTGAATCCAAGGGAATTTAGGCCGCTGATTGATTGGTAAGCTATCAAAGCCTTGGCGTCATAACGATTATTGTGCCGCCTGGATTTTTTGGTCTTGCCAGGTTCTTATATTCGACATTCGCAATGCCAACAGGTTTAAACTCAATTGATGGACAGAATTAACATCGAAAAGCTCGAGAAGCTCTGCGCTGAAAAAGAACTAAACCTCGAAGACCTGGCAAGGATTACCGATTATCAAATCGAAACACTCATGCGTGCAAAAAAGACCGGTTACATTCCCAGCAAGGTTCTGAAATCGATTTGCACGGTTCTGGAGATCAAGCCAAGAGAATTAACACGAGCAATGCCGATTTCAGTTGCTGGCATTGTCGACCTCGGATAGTTGTCTATCGAAATGAATAGCAATAACGACTTCAAACCCAAAGTAGTTAGAGCGGTTTACACTGACCAGCGCCATGCAGCGGACATATCGCTTCTGTTGAATGCCTATGCCTCAGACCCGTTGGGAGGAGGCAAACCACTGTCTGACTTTGTGCTGAGTAATCTTTCCAGCGAATTAGCGAAGCTTCCTCATGCCTTCAGCCTCATCTGTTATGTTTCAGGTAAGGCGGCAGGCCTCGCAAATTGTTTTGATGGATTTTCGACTTTTACCTGTAAACCACTGATCAATATTCATGACATAGTAGTTGTTGAAGAATTTCGGGGGCTTGGCATAAGCCAATTATTGCTGGCAGAAGTTGAGAAAATGGCCAGTGAAAAAGGCTGTGGCAAGATCACTCTGGAAGTCCTTGAAGAAAACACGATAGCCAAGAACGCCTATAGGAAATTTGGTTTCAGGGAGTATGAGCTGGATTCTTCGTTCGGAAAGGCGATGTTTTGGCAGAAAGAACTTTAGATAAACTTAGCTATACTTGAATTCCTTGAGTAGAGGGCTATGGGTAGTTAGTTACTTAGGGATGGTAAGTTTTCTACTAGTCTTTCCCCGTCTAAATGATTAAGAATGATCAAGTGAATTATGAAAAGATTTATACTCACGATTGTAATCGTAATTTCTTCACAAAGTTGGACAGGGCTAGTGGCAGATACTTCGACAGGTGCTGAACTCATATTCGCAAAGTTTTTCGAATCATTCACCAATGCTGATACAGAAGGAGTGGTTGCGCTATTTGCCGAGGATGCTCTGTTCTGGGGGACGGGTTCGCAAACACTGGTTCGGGATATTGAGGGAATTCGCTCCTATTTCTCCGGGCTTGGCAATTTCTCCCCCGGTCAACGAATCGCAAGTGCGGTGGAGATTTCAATTGTAGAGCTAAACGAGCAGCAAGAGATGGTGTCCGGGACATGGCAGGTCTCCAAAGAAGGAAGCGCGCAAGGAACTATCCTCAGAGTAAGTGCTGTGGTATCGAATAAAGAAGGAGAATGGAAGATAATCCAGTTTCACAATTCCAGAGTACCGGAATAGAAACCGCCAAGGCTCCTTTTGATGCAAGTTCAAGGTATTAAACGAATCCGATGACCAAAGCAGTACTCCTTCTAAACCTCGGCACTCCTGCCGAACCCACCGCCAAAGGCTTGCGAGAGTATTACAAGTACTTCTTCGCCGACCCCTATGTCTTCGACATGAACCCTTTGCTGCGTTGGGGCCTGCGCAACTTCATTATCCTGCCATTTCGTGCACCGCGCATCGCTAAAGACTACGAGAAAATCTGGATGGACAATGGCTCACCACTGAAAGTCTATGCAGATCGTATGCAGGCCAGTGTTCAGGCCGAATTTGATAAGCAGCTCGGGGAAGGTTCGGTGCTGGTGCGCAATGCCATGAGCTATAGCAAACCGTTTATCGGTGACGCTATGGCGGAATTGGAAGCGGCTGGTGTTAAAGAGATTACTCTGTTGCCAATGTTCCCCCAGTACTCAACGGCGACTACAGATTCAGTTTTTGCAGAGGTTAACAAAGCCGCAGCGAAGTGGCAGAGCAAGCCGCGCTTGAATTTCGTCAAGGATCTTTTTACTGAGCCCGCATTTGTGCGCGCCTGGTCTGTGCTGATCGCTTCGAAACTGGATATCGAATCGGTGGACCATGTGGTGTTCAGTTATCACGGTGTGCCTGAAAAGACGATTCGCAACGCTGATCAGAATGGCGTCTGCGATTTCGGTGCCTGCTGCGAGTCGATCACTGACGACAACCGCTATTGCTATCGCATGCAATGCGTACAAACCACAGAGGCTATTGTTAAAGCGCTAGGCTGGCCTGATGATAAAGTGTCCTTCGCCTTTCAGTCGCGCTTCGGACCATTGCCATGGTTGCAACCTTATCTCGATGAGCATCTTGCAGCGCTGGTTGATAAGGGGACGAGGAAGGTGGCGGTCGTGACTCCGTCGTTTATCTCCGACTGCCTGGAAACATTATTTGAAATAGGCATCGAGTACCGGCACTCATTTGAAGAAGCCGGTGGTGAATCTTTTGTGCTGGTGCCTAATCTAAACGACGAGCCTGCCTGGTTCGCCTCTGTCTACGAGATTGCCAACAAGCATCTCGCCTACACGATTTAAACATGGTGCAGGGCGATAACCTGCATCATGATTTACATCAAAACCCGCTTTTCTGACTGCTCTATATTGCACTCAATGTTAATGCGCTCTCACTGCCTAAGGGCAATGGGCGCCATTCGAGTTTATTGAGGTCGATTCAAAGTCGATTCGAAGTCGATTAAAAATTGAGAAATGTGGAGTAAGAAGTCATGAGCGATCACGTAATTGAAGATAATCACGCAGAGCGAGAAAAGCTGGTACCTGTAATCGGCACTATCTTCGCCCTCTATGTAACCATACTGACAACGGCCTATTTCGTCGGCAATATGATCTACCAGATTCCATAGCCACCGGGGTTGTTAGAAGAACAGGACTCTTTTGTGTGCTGCAGTCTTTTGCGATTGCCCGGTAGAAGATCAAGAACAAACTGAACAGGGCGTCGCGTAATTCATACTGACGCGCGAGCCTCACACAGCAGAGCCTCCGTCCTCAGACTCGTACCTGAAGGCGATAAAAAACCCGACTACTCCTCAGTAATACTGAAAGAGTGGCCGGGTTTTTTATTTGTCTTTGTTGGTATAGACCTTAGTAAAAAGTCAGCAACAAAGAAATCTACGAAGCCTTGGCTATAAATGCATCGTAGACCGGTCTGGCGAACCAGACCGGTGTGTCATGCTACTCAGGCCGCGATTGCTCGCTTGACCAGATTTTGCAACAAGGGGATCTTGAAGCCGTTGTGTGCCAACGCACGTGCGCCTTCGATCGCTCTCGGTGCAGCAGCTTCCGCCGTGGCCGCGTCTTTCGACTGACCGCGTACAGCGCTTTCTACATTACGAAGACGACGCGGTGTCGCCTGTACAGCGCCAGCAACAATGCGACTGTCTTCAATGGTGCCGCCATTGACACGGAATACCGCAGCAACGTTCACCAGCGAAAAGTCCCATACGTTGCGGTCCGCAACTTTTTCGAAATAATGAACTGCATTGGCCCAGGTAGAAGGAATTCTGACGGCTGTCAGGATCTCACCAGGGTTCAGTGCGGTTGTGTTTTCGATGTCCAGGGCTGGACCTACGAAGTAATCCTCGGCAGAGACAGTGCGCTCACCGTCAACACTGCGGATCACCATGGTGGCGTCCAGAGCAACCAGCGCAGGCGCGGTGTCTGAAGCAGAAGCTGCAACGCAGCGGCTGGCTTCGAACAGAGCGTGCTCTCGGTTCATACCCTGTGGTGTGTCTGCGTAGCAGAGGTTGCCGCCTGCTCGGTAGCAGGACAGTCCGCGGCGATAGTACCAGCAGCGTACATCTTGAGAGATGTTGCCGCCCAGGGTACCTATGTTGCGAATCTGCAGACTGGCAACAACTTTTGCTGCCTCAGACAATACGCTATAGCGCTCAGAGATGAGATCGCTTTGAGTGATCTCGGTCAGCGTGGTCAGTGCACCGATTTCGATACCGTCGCTGGTTTCGCGGATACCGCGCAAGGCTTCGATACCACTCAGGTCAATCAGCGCATCGGCGCTCTTGGCGCGATCCTTCAACCAACCGTAGGTGTCCTGGCCGCCGCCTACCAACCAACCTCTTTCCGCGAGGCGGTCAGCAATCGCAAGCGCATCTTCAACCTGTACCGGTTGGTACAGTTCCATATTTGGCATTACGTCATGTGATGGCATGGCTTACCTCAGAAAGTATTGGTTTTAAGAGACTTGGTGCTGTAATCCAGACCAGCCAAGTGACTAATGATCATGTCCGTAGTGATCGGAGCCGTATTGAACAAGTGTCCATCCAGAGCATCGGCGATGGCGCTGGCATAGGCCGCACCTGCTGCACCCTGAGTCGGCTCACCGATACCACGCGCCCCAACAGGGTTTTGTGGGTCGGGAATATTCACTGCGCTCATATTCGTCTGAATTGGCACATCCTGGTTCGTTGGCGGCTTGCTCTGGTAGATGCCAGTGTTCGCAGGCAGACCGTTCTGTGGGTCATACACATGCTTTTCCAGACCTGCCAGGCCAATACCCCAAACCATACCGCCACGCATGGCGTTCTGGAAATTCTTGGGATGCACGACTGTGCCGCAATCACCGACCATGGTGTAGTCAAGGATATCGATCTTGCCAGTGTCTTTGTCCAGCTCGATTTCCATGAAGCCCACCTGCACGCCAGGAGGCTGACCGGAACCAGGGATAGTATCTCTGGCGACGCCAACCAGTGCTGAACCAGCTAAGCCCTGCACGGCGATTTGAGTCAGTGGATTGATGTTGTCCGGATATTCTTCGCCGGAGAACTTGCCACCGAGCTCGATGCCGCGCTGAGCAGCCTGAGCGTAAGTGATGCCCACACTGTTGTCGTCAGAGCGGAAGATGCGCTCGCCACCGATTTCATAATCGTCTGCCGAACCACCCAGGTCCATGGCAGCGATTTCCTTCATCTTGGCGATCATGTCTTCTGCAGCGACCCAGTTGGTGCGGCTGTGAGTGAAGATCGTGTTACTACCCCCCTGGCCGGAACTGTGCGGCAGGAAGCGGTCGGTACGACCACGTTCAATCACACAACGCTCCCATGGGATATCCAGGCGCTGAGCAGCCACACGGCTGGTCGCAGCGTAAGAATAGGTACCGAGGTTACCGACGCCGGAGTGAATATGCAGAATGCCGTCGGCACCCATGCTCAACAGACCGTCGTAACCGCGACCACCCGCACCGTGATAACCGATGCCGATGCCGATACCGCGTACCTTGCTGCCATTGACTTTGGGCAGTGCCAGTTTGTCTTGCCAGCCGAACTCGCGTTCACCTTGTTCGATTGCTTCACGAACGAAGGCGCTGGTCACAGGACCCTGACTGCCGCCCTGGAAGCCATCGCTGTTCAGTGCGTTGACCTTGCGGAATTGCGCACGGTCGACACCGATAGCGTTGGCGATCTTGTCAGTGAGAGGCGCCAATACGGCCGCCATTTCATTCTGACCCGGACCACGCTGGGCACCACGAGGAGTAGTGTTGGTGTACACAGAGATATGGCGGAAGCGCATGTTCTCTGGCTGATAGGCAACAGTAGTGTGCTGAGCGGAAGAGTTACCGCTACCGCCACCAGTCATACCGCCGTCATTCACGATAACGAGGTCTACAGCCGAGACTTTACCGTCTGCCTTCACACCAACCTTGATCCAGCCCTGCATACCGGAACGCGCAGAGCCGATGTAGAACTCCTGCTCTCGAGTGATGCGAGTCTGAACCGGGCGATTCAATACACGGGCAAAGTTGCCGGTAATCGCCATGAATGGGTAAGGACCAATCTTGGAACCGAAACCACCGCCTGTCGCTTCGTTGATGAATACCAGATTCTCAAGATCGATATTCAACATGCGGGCAAGGCCGGCATTGTTGGCACTCTGTGACTGAGACGAACCGTGGAAATAGCATTTGCCATTTTCCCAGTACGCCATACAGGTGCGTGATTCCAGTGAGTGGTGAGGATAGCCGATGGTCACGAAGGGCTGCTCGATGATCTCTACGGCCTCAGCGAAGCCAGCTTCGATATCACCGAAAGACCACTCATTGGTGAACTCGGCGCCAACAGGCTCGCGACCGGCACGAATTGCGTCGATTGCGGACTGTGGCCATTTGATGTCACGGATCTCTGCACCACGAATCGGAGTTCCTTCCGGACCTTCTTCCTGGGTGCGAACCAGTGCATTTCCTTCCGGATAGGCATTGGCACCACCTGGAGATAGAGACTCCAATGGATCAGTCACGAAGGGTCGGCGTTCGAAGTCGATGCGAATGCGATCCAATGCAGACTCGGCGATTTCTTCAGAAGTCGCTGCGACTGCGAGAATAGGTTGACCTACATAAGTGATGTAGTCGGATGCCAGTGCCGGATTGGCAGGCGGCGCAACTGGTGGCAGGTCATCGGCGGTAAAGATACCGACCACACCATCCATGCGCAGTGCCTCAGAAGCATCGATGTTAACCACGCGGCCAGATGGCATCGGGCTGGTTAACAGACGGGCGAAGACCATGCCCTCGGCTTTATAGTCTTCGGCGTATTTGATCTCCCCAGTCACCTTGCCGGCGATATCTGGTGGAGTGAAATCTTCTCCTACACGTGTGCTCATGCTATCTGCCCCGAGGCGCGCAATACGCCATTGATATAGTGTTCATAGGCTCCGCAGCGGCACAGGTTGCCGGAGAGTCCTTCGCGCACTTGTTCACGCGTAGGCTGCGGGTTGCTGTTGAGCAGAGCGACTGCTGACATCACCTGACCGGGTGTGCAGAAACCACACTGAGGTGAGTTCTCGTCAATGAACGCCTGCTGCACGGGATGCAGTGTCCCATCCGGTGCTTTCACACCTTCGATGGAAACAACTGCCTTGTCCTTCACATTGTGGGTAAGGACTGAGCATGCGTAATTGGGTACGCCATCGATCAAGACTGTACAGGCTCCACATTCGCCACGGTTACAACCGATCTTGGTACCGGTCAAATCGAGCTTGTAGCGCAAGGTGTAAGCGAGAGTCTCCGAAGGCAGGACATCGACGGGGCGGCTGCGCCCGTTGATATTGAGATTTATCAAGCGTTCGGCAGCACCATTACCCTGTTGGGCGTTGGCGGCCAGGTAAAACCCAGTGCCGGTTGTAGCTGCGGCGCCGGAGAAAATTACCCCCTTGATAAAACGTCTGCGAGTTAGTTTGGAATTCACTGACTTGGCTCCGTTTTATTTGTTGTAAAAATCGTTGTTTGAACACACTCGGAAAGCAGGGTATCCGGGCACTTCAAGGAGAAGTAAGTCCAAAGTTCGTCATGCATTTATAGCCATCAGAGAAGGTAGTCCTTTTACGCTGCAAAAGCAACAAATCGGCATGCTGCGGAAGCCATCATTACTAATGAAATCCGATACTTAGCTCGCTTCATCGAATAGAAGTTACACACTGTCACAAAAACCGGGCCACTGGCTGCCAATCGAGCTTTTGTTCGGTGAATTCTTGTCTGCGCTTGGCGATCTCTTTGGCATCTCCTTGCCATGAAAGATAGCCTGAATTACCGTGGCTGCTGGTCGAAATCACCGAATGTCAGAATACGGGTCTAATGCGGGTTTACAGCGATGAATGGGAAGAAATTGGCTGGGCTTTTTAATCGACGTTATCTACTGCCACCTCTACTTGGGAGCTGGATGCTGGCGCTTTCAGCGGAGGCAGCCGAGCAAAGAGAATTGACTGCGGCGATGATGACCGCCGCCGAGCTGAGCAACTACGAACGCACCTCGACTCTGGCCGAAGTCGTGTCTGTGCTTGATGCTCTGGATGCTGAGACAGAATTCATGCACCGCGAGCGTCTGTTGCTGACGCGCGAGGGACGGGATGTTCCTGTTGTGGTGTTGGCAAATCCACCTGTCGTTTCACCGGAGGAAGCACAGGCCAGTGGCAAGCTGGTGACCTATGTACAGGGCAATATTCACGGCGGCGAAGTAGAAGGAAAAGAAGCGTCACTAATCCTCATGCGCGATATGCTGTTCGGAGATAAACAGCACCTGCTCGACAATCAGATAGTTGTTTTCGTGCCTGTTTACAATGCCGATGGCAACGATGCCATGGCAGAAAACACGCGGCCTAACCAAGAGCTGAGTCCGGTGATGACGGGAGTGCGCACAGCCCACGGTTTGGATTTGAATCGCGACGGCATGATTGTGGAAGCCGATGAGACTCGAGCTCTGTATGAGCGAGTCATCAATCGCTGGGATCCTGATCTGCTGGTTGATCTGCACACAACAAATGGCACCTGGCACGGTTATTCCCTGACCTATGCGCCGTCCTATCACACCACTGGAGTGGCCGCGACTTCAGACTACACTTCCGATGAAATGCTGCCAGCCATTCGTGATGCAGTGAAAGAAAAATTCGATCTGGATTTTAATTGGTATGGTGGCTTCGATTATCGAGACTGGCCACCCAAAGAGCTGCGCACTTTTCATCATGCACCGCGTTATCTGACCAACAATATGGCGCTCAGAAATCGCCTTGCCATACTTAGTGAAACGTTTTCCCATGACCGATTTTACAAGCGTGTACATGCGGCGAATGTCTTTATTGAAGAGATTCTTGAATTCAGCAATACCAATGCAAATCGAATTCGTGAGCTGACACGTGAGGCGGATCAACAGGCTGCCACTCAGGAAGTCGGAAGTGAGAAGGGCATACGCTTTGCAATGATTGCCAGAGAAGAGCCGCTGGATTTGCTCAGCTATCGCTATATTCCCTATCGAACGGCGGAGGGCGAATTGGATTATGTGCGCAGTTCAGAATTGGTAGTGACACCAGGGGTCGCCAATTTCAATGCGTTTCAAGCGACAGAAACCGCGGCGTTTCCCAGTGCCTATATTTTCAGCTCGGCGTTTACTGGCTTGGCAGAAAAATTGAGGCAGCACGGAATCCAGGTCGATGTGCTGGTAGCTGACTCCAGTTTCACTGGTGAGAGTTTTCATATCAGTGCCATAGGCAAACAGAGTTTCGTACAAAACGGCCATCAGAACTCATTGCTGGAAGGTGAGTTCCGTCGAGAAACCAGAAGCTTCTCCAGAGGAGACTATGTGGTTGCCACAGACACCCGGCTGGCGAATCTCATATTCTATCTGCTGGAACCAAGATCAGACGACGGACTCGCATACTGGAATCTGTTCGATGCCTACCTTGAACCACTAATGCAAAGCAGTGACTCCGCAGAATACCCGATCTTCAAAGCATTCTAACTCGGGGTCGGAGAAGGGTCGCAGCGGGGTCGCAGCGGGGTCGGAGAGATTAATTTTTAATCAATTAATCTCTCCAATCTCACTTGATGTTGGCTAGTTGCGTGTGAAGAGCACGTTGTAGGGGCCTACACCACCGCGGTCGATGACCAGCTTCTGATAGCTCGCCTGTGGGCCTTGCGCGCGGACATATTCGTCTGTGCCAAAAGACTTCACGTCCGCATCAAAGCGTTGATGCAAGTACTGGCTCAACTCGATAGCAGTGATCTCGCCGTTGTTGTCTCTGTCGGCATAGCGCTGAGTGAGTGCTTCTTCGAAGAAGAATGAAAGATAGCCGCCAGCCTGAAATTTGGACGCCACTTGCGAGAGTACATCTTCTTCGGATGAAAACATGCCCATCCGTCCAGGTCTGGACACGATGTCCTTGGCGAAACCGCCACTGAAGCAGGAATCCATCACCAGCAAAACTTTGCCGACAGTGAGTTGATCAAGCATGTTGGCCAGCTCGTCATCGATCAGATTGCCGTCATACAGCACCATCGTTTCGTCATAGCCATCGGGATCGCGGCTGTCGTAGCCACCACTGCGCGGCACACGACTGCCGTGGCCGGAGTAGAAAATCACCAACGTGTCTTCTTCATCGCTGCTGCTATTGATCTGATCCAGTGCGCTGGTGAAGTTCGCCCGCGTTGCATCTTCATTGAGTAGCGTGAAGCCATTGCCCGGCGACATGCCTGCACCTTGTATCAATGCATCTCTTGCCCGTTCGGCGTCTTGATCAGTCAGGGGCAGGTCGCTGTCGACACCGGGATAATCCGCGACGCCAACGAACAGGCCGTATATCTGACCGCCGGCGCTGGAAATAGGATTGCCACCAACAACGCCGGTGCTGCTGCGTACACTCAATTGATAGTCGCCAAGGCCTTCGCCCTGATAGGACGAGACAATCACGCGGTAGCGGCCGCTGCTGGGCAGATTGAGTGCGACCTGGGACTGTTGCAAGGACGACTCGAAGTCATCGTTCTCTATGCGCTCACCACTTGGTGTAATGAGCGTGAGGTAGGTATCAAACTCACCGGACTGCAAATCGATTACCACGGCATCGCCCGCTTCACCAAAAAATACGAAACCGTCTTCTGGCCCTTCCGTGATCGCACGAGAATCGTTGTCGCTCAATTCGCCCGATACCGAATCGCCAACACTGAGACTACCCACGTCTGCAACTGCTGCACTGTTTGTGCTTCCAGAGCTGGATGTACCGCTACCGATATTGAGTCGATAGCTACCTGTTTCGCCCTCGCTATAGGAAGTAACCCAAACTTCATAGGTGCCTTGTTCAGTGAGGTCGACGACCAGCTGGCTGTTTGAACCATCAGCATCGTCATTCTCTTCCTGCTCCCCACTTGGCGCGGCAAGAATCACATAGGTGTCGAAGTCATCGGAACTCAAGTCTATGCTCACTCGCTGACCCGGTGATCCTGTGAACGTGTAGGTGTCGATGAACTCACCAGAGCTGAGTGTTTCATCGCCTGATTCCAGACGGCCTGCATACTGTTGATCGGCAACCGCGCTGACGTTATTGGAACCCATGTTCAATACATAGGCGCCAGTTTCAAACTCAGCGTAGCTTGTCACGTCTACTTGATAGGTACCGGCTTCTGTGCCGTTAATGGTTACCACAGAACGCGAAGTGCTCGATTGGAAATCGTCATTGGTGAACACCTCACCGCTGGGTGAGGTCACGCGCAAGAAAGTGTCGAAATCCTCAGAGCGCAGGTCGATAACTGCTTGCTCACCAGCGGCACTGGTGAAACTGTAGGCATCGGCAAAACCACCGTTTGGATCGATATCATCGACCATATTCAGGGAGCCCTGAATCGCGCCGTCCGCCATTAGCGCTTCAAGCTGGCGAGCGCTGGCTGCTGAGAGTTGAATGCGGCCGGCCTCGTACAAGCTGCGGCAGTCACTGGCATCACGCATCAGGTCGCTTTCAAGCGCAATTGAGGCCATACCATCGCCTTCAAAGCGGGGATCGTCGCATTCGCCGTCGTTAGCCCAGCTGCTGCTGTCGTTACCGAAATTGATTTCGCCGTTAGCCATAATCGGGCTGGCCTGCTGGGTTTCTGCGAGCGTGATCAGGCCCTGGCTGAACAAGGTTCGGCAGTCGTTGGCGTCGTGCAGGCGATCAGCTTCGACAGTTGTTGAGGCCATGCCATTACCAACGAAGCGCGGGTCGTCACATTCTCCATCGTTAGCCCAGGTGCTGGCATTGTCACCAAAATCGATTCCTGCAGTGGAGATGGTTGTCCCTCCAGCCGCCGCGGTCAGCGAGATATCGCCGGAGTTGAACAAGCTGCGACAATCATTTGCGTCACTCAGAATGTTTTCATCTGTGAGCGCGATAGCCATGCCCGGTCCAGTGAAGCGAGGGTCGTCACATTCACCGTCATTGGCCCAAGTACTGCTGTTGTCTCCAAAATTAATATTGGCGGCATCGGTTTGTGCCAAAAGATTCAGTGCGGGTTCGGCATAGGTTTGGGGCGTACCGCTGTCGGCCAACCCGGCTGAACCCACCAGTTCCACCTCACCCATTCCGAACAGTATGCGGCAGTCTGAGGCGTCCCGTCCTTCATGATCGAATGCTGGCATCATGGCCGAACCATTACCGAGGAATCTCGGATCATCGCATTCGCCGTCATTGGCCCAATCGCCGCTGTCGTCACCGAATTCGATGTCGGTCTCCACCATGCTCAGAATCAAGGAGTCAAAGCCAGCGTCGAGGTCCAGCACCATCCACATGGCAGCGCCATACTCAGTGACAACGAGAGTGGCTTCTTCGTCCGTCTCCGTTGTCTCGTGGCCGCCAACCATGATGCGATATTGGCCGCTGTCAGCATTGTCGATTTCCAGCCCGGGATTGCCGAAAGCGAGATCAGGTGAATCATCGTTGCAATACACGTCACCATCGGGTGCGATCACAACCAGCGTGGTGTCGATATCGGCATCCACAAAAATGCCCAGCTTGCCTGCCTGGTCCAGGCTGTCGTAATCGAATATCAATCCAGGGGCGTCGCTGTCTATAAATCCGCTGCAGCTTGCATCAAAACTGGCCGCTGAATCCGAACCGCCAATCGTTACTATTCTTGAGTAGGGATCTGGGACGAAGCCAGCTTGTAAAGCAACGTCACTTTCCTGGGCGTTAGCTCCAGCGCCGAGCAGTAATGAAAGGCTTCCGCACACACCCGCGAAGGTTGCACGCAATAGGCTGGAGGCCGAAGGGTCTGAGTGTGAATTTTCTTTCAGGGGATCTGAAAGAGTCGCAAGAGTCGATGCAGTTGTCATTGAACGCTGAATTCCCGATTGGTTTCGGATTAGAATTTTTTTGGCTGCGCTGATCATAGCGAAGCAGACACAGTCTGTAATGCCCCAAACGGGTAGATATCGTGCAAAAAAAACCGACCTCATAAAGAGGTCGGCTTTTTGACGTTGAGCATCGAGTGTCAGAAATCCACCGCAGCGCCCACAACTCTCTGATTAAAAAGATGTTTTTGTGAGCTGTGGAGACTGGTGAGAAAGGGCTAACTCTTCAAGCATGGCTTGAGGAAAGTACCCGTGTGCGACCCTTTAACTTTGACCAATTCTTCGGGCGTTCCCTCAGCGATGATTTGACCACCTCCACTGCCGCCTTCCGGCCCCAGGTCAACAATCCAGTCGGCAGTCTTGATCACATCCAGATTGTGCTCAATAACGATGATGGTATTGCCATGGTCACGCAAGTGATGAAGCACTGCCAGTAGCTGGCGGATGTCCTGGAAGTGCAGTCCAGTGGTTGGCTCGTCCAGAATATAAAGAGTCTTGCCGGTGTCTCGTTTCGATAACTCGCGGCTGAGTTTAACCCGTTGGGCTTCACCGCCGGAGAGTGTGGTCGCAGCCTGGCCGAGCTGGATGTAGGACAGGCCTACATCCATCAGTGTTTGCAGTTTTTTGGCGATGACAGGCACGGCATCAAAGAATTCTCTGGCGTCTTCGATGGTCATCTCCAGAACTTCATTGATGTTTTTGCCTTTGTATTTTACTTCTAATGTTTCGCGGTTATAGCGCTTACCACGACAAACGTCGCAGGCGACATAAACATCGGGCAGAAAGTGCATTTCAACCTTGACCACACCGTCACCCTGACAGGCTTCGCAACGACCGCCCTTGACGTTGAAACTGAATCGTCCGGGCTTGTAACCGCGGGAGCGCGCCTCTTGGGTGCCAGCAAACAGCTCGCGCACTGGAGTGAAGATACCGGTGTAGGTTGCGGGGTTTGATCGGGGAGTACGACCGATTGGGCTTTGATCAATGTCGACGACCTTGTCCAATTGATCCAGACCTTCGATGCTCTCATAGGGAGCGGGGTTGAGTGTGGTAGCGCCGTTGAGCTTGGTGGCGGTAATTGGATAGAGGGTATTGTTTACCAGAGTGGATTTTCCAGACCCGGACACGCCGGTAACGCAGGTGAATAAACCTAAAGGAATTGTAAGCGTGACCCCATTTAAATTGTTACCACTGGCGCCTTTGAGTTGCAGGATTCGCTCCTCGTCATAGGGTGTGCGTTTCTTGGGGATGACGATTTGCTCTTTGCCGGAGAGGAATTTTCCGGTCAGCGAATTCTTGGCTTTTTCGATTTTGGTGACAGGGCCTTCTGCGACAATCTCGCCGCCATGTACACCTGCGCCTGGTCCAATGTCGATTACATGATCGGCGCTGCGTATTGCCTCTTCGTCGTGTTCGACAACAATGACTGTGTTACCGAGATCGCGCAGGTGAAAGAGTGTGTTGAGCAGACGATTGTTGTCTCGTTGGTGAAGACCGATAGATGGCTCGTCGAGGATGTACATCACGCCAACGAGACCTGCTCCTATCTGGCTGGCAAGTCTGATGCGTTGGGCTTCGCCACCCGAAAGCGTATCGGCGCTGCGACTTAGTGTCAGGTAGTTCAGGCCTACGTCGACGAGGAATTTAAGTCGATCCTGTAACTCTTTGAGGACTTTCTCGGCAATCTTGGCCCGCTTGCCTGCCAGCTTCAGCTTTTCGAAATAGACTGCAGCATCCTGCACGGTCATTTCGGTGATGCTGGGCAGGTTCTTGCCTTTGATAAGTACATGTCGCGCATCACGGCGTAAGCGAGTCCCTTCGCATTCGGGACAGGACTGGGAGCTGAGGTACTTGGACAGTTCCTCGCGCACCATTGAAGATTCGGTCTCCCGATAGCGGCGCTCCATATTGGGGAGGATGCCTTCGAAGGGATAACTGCGGGTCATGGTATCGCCGCGGTCATTGACGTAGTGGAAATCAATGACTTCGTTGCCGCTGCCCTGGAGAATGATTTTGCGATGTTTCTTCGACAGTTTCTTGAATGGGGTGTCGATGGCGAAACCGTAGTGTTCAGCAAGCGATGAGAGCATGGCGAAGTAATAGATATTACGTCGGTCCCAGCCACGGATAGCGCCTTCAGACAGGGCGAGACTCTCATCGACAATAATGCGTGATTCATCGAAGTACTGCTTCAGGCCCAGGCCGTCACAGCTCGCGCAGGCCCCGGCCGGGTTATTGAAGGAAAAGAGCCTGGGTTCGAGCTCGGAAATACTGTGTCCGCATTGTGGACAGGCAAAGAGTGATGAGAAGACCAGATCGCCTTCGCTGCCTCCGTCGTCCATGGTACTGACCACGGCCAGGCCATCGGCGAGTTGAATGGCAGTTTCGAAGCTTTCCGCGAGTCTCTGCTCCAGGCCTTCCTTGATCTTGAGTCGGTCGATGACGACGTCGATGCTGTGTTTCTTGTTCTTCTCCAGCTCTGGCGGATATTCGATCTCGCAGACAATGCCGTCCACTCTGGCTCGGATAAAGCCGCCTGTGCGCAGTTCATTAAAGACATGGATGTGTTCGCCCTTGCGCTCACGGACGATGGGCGCTAGCACCATAACCCGTGTGCCTTCAGGCAGGGCCATGACCTTGTCCACCATCTGACTAACGGTCTGGGCCTCCAATTTGATGTTGTGGTCGGGACAAAAGGGCTCGCCGACCCTGGCAAACATCAAGCGCAGATAGTCATAGATTTCAGTAATCGTACCCACCGTCGAGCGTGGATTGTGGGAAGTAGACTTTTGTTCGATTGAGATTGCCGGAGAGAGGCCTTCGATATGGTCGATATCGGGCTTTTCCATCATGGACAGGAATTGCCGAGCATAGGTCGATAGCGATTCCACATAGCGCCGCTGACCTTCGGCATAGAGGGTGTCGAATGCCAGAGAGGACTTGCCAGATCCAGACAGCCCGGTGATCACCACCAGCTTGTCTCGGGGAATTTCCAGATTGATATTTTTGAGATTATGGGTGCGGGCACCACGTACTACGATCTTGTCCATTAGCGATCCAGGCTGGATGGGCGAAACCGAGCATTATCGGAAATTTTTCAGCTGCGAGTAAAGCCGCGCAAGGCCCTCTACTGACAATAACTGTCCCAACCCCAAAATGGGGTCGGAGAAGGGTCGGAGCGGGGTCGGAGAGATCGAATTTTGAGCAATTTTTCTCATCCCGTTCGATTTGCTCCTATTCTTCTTTCTCAAGGAACAGTCTATCGACTCGGGGAATGCTATGGCTCGTCGCCCAAGGATGTATAAACCAGGATATACCTATCACATTGTTCAGCGAGGCAATAATCGCCAACCCTGCTTCACGGAGCCTGAAAACTATTTCGTCTATTTGAAGTATTTAGGAGAAGTGCTGCGGAGATATGGGGGGAGCATGCATTCATATTGTCTTATGACCAATCACGTACATCTTCTCATTACTCCTGAAACGGAATCTTCGATCTCGTTGTTGATGAAGGTATTAAATAGTCGGTTTGTTATGTATATGAATAAAAAATATTCGAGAACTGGCAGCATTTGGGAGGGGAGGCACAAATCAAGCGCTATCGACTCAGAACAGTACCTTTTGAGGTGCTACTCCTATATTGAACTCAATCCTGTCCGTGCAAACATGGTGGAATCTGCAGATTTATATCCATGGTCAAGCATCCACTCAAACGCCTTTGGGGGCACGATCCCCTAGTGACTCCTCACAATTGCTACAAGCTCCTCGGCTCGACACCGAATGAGCGCTGTAAAAGTTACCTAGCGATACTGGATTCGGCTTTGACTGAGGAAGATGTTCACTATTTCCGCTTAGCTACAAAATCTTCAATTCCAGTGGGAACTCGCCGATTTTTACAGGAGCTCAATTCAGAGCGTGTCGAAAAATCAATAAAAACAAGCCGATGAACGGCTGTGCAGATTTGATCAAAAATTGATCTCTCCGACCCCGCTCCGATCCCGCTACGACCCCATTTTAAAAAACGTCTGTTAATTTCTTATTGTGGCGGGCTTGGTATAGACTTCAGTATTGATCCAAATTCTTGCATATAAGGGAGAACAGTGTGGCGAGTCGGGGAGTAAATAAGGTAATTCTGGTAGGAAACGTGGGCAATGATCCGGAGGTTCGGTACATGCCCAATGGCAACGCAGTTGCCAATGTCTCGATTGCTACCAGTGAGACCTGGAAAGACAAGAACACCGGTGATCAGCAGGAAAAGACTGAATGGCACCGTGTGGTCTTCTTCAATCGTCTCGCCGAAATCGTTGAGCAGTACGTCAAGAAGGGCTCCAAGCTCTATCTGGAAGGACGTCTGCAGACACGCTCCTGGGAGCAAGATGGCGTCAAGCGCTACACCACTGAAATTGTGGCTAACGAGATGCAAATGCTCGATTCCAGAGGCGCCGGTCAGGGCGATAGCAATTTTGGCCAGGGAGCCCCCGCGCAACAGGCACAGCCTCAAGGTCAACCGCAAGGCGGGGGGCAGCAGGGCTCTGCGGCGCCGAGTTTCGACAATTTCGACGACGACATCCCATTCTGAGTCTCGCTACCGCGCGGACGACAGCCCTCGTTAGTGGTCTCGGTAATATTCATTTGCTCTTAACTGCGCACTCCTGACCGTTACCCGGCACCTCAGCACTGGTTCGCCCGTTACGCACTCGAGTTCATGCAAGATTCCTGTGGCCAGAGCTCATCGACGCGTTGGCCACTGTGGTGAAGATCTTGAACACTGAATTCTGTTCTGCCAACACTGCGTTTCAGGATTTTCCACCGTCTCGCAACCACGCTGGTCGCCAGGCTCTTTGGGCTTTTCCCTCACTGTGAACCGGATTCTTCTGGCTAATCCAGCAACAGTCTTGTGAATTCGTGCCGGTTTTACGCTTGTGCGCTTGACTTGCCAGGGGGATTGGCTGATTTTAGGGTTTGGGTATCGTATGTTGCTGATTTGGCGGCGAAATAGCGATTTGAAATAGACAGCTTATGGCTTTGAAGTTATTTGTGGTGGGCGCGAATAGTCCTACCGGTAAACATTTTATAGAAATTCTGCGTAAGCGCAGAATTCCCTATTTTGCGCCCAGCAGAACTCAACTCTTTCCTGAAAACGCGGTTGGCATTGCCAAGATGGTGACCGACTATGGTCCTTCCCAGCTGGTCAATCTGACGGATTTTATCTCTGGCAACCACAGTGCGTTGCGCCGTGCGGAGACTGTCGAGGATCGCTGCCAGGAGGTAAATACCCTATTGCCGGCGACTTTGGCAGAGATCTGCAATCATCTGAATGTGCCTATGCTGCATCTGTCCAACGCCTATGTTTTTGACGGTGAGAAAAAGCTTGGCTACAACGAAAATGATGAGCCAAATCCGCTCGGCGTCTACGGTAGGGCGACGCTCGAAGGGGAGCGCGCCGTCGCAGAGCACAATGCTCATATCATTATCCGTTCCGGCTGGTTGTTCGGACGCTGGAAGAAAGGCTTGATCAAGTCCTGGATCAAGTCAGCGAAGAAAAATGGCGGACAGGTTCAGGTAACGAAACGCCGTTTCAGCCCCACCCATACGGGAGACCTTGCCGATGCGATCCTTGCGGTCTGTCAGCAGGTGGACTGTGACGCCAAGGTTTGGGGTACATACCATTACAGCGGACTGGAAACCAAGCGCGAGAGTGAGTTTGTGCAGCAATGCCTGAAGTATGCTGCCAGTCATGACGAAGAGATTTATCAGTTGCTGGACAGTGCCAAAATGATCGAGCGTGAGTCACGTCCACCTGAGATATTGAACTCCACACTTTCAAGCAAAAAGATTTTCGATACCTTTGGCATCAAGCAGAAGACCTGGCACGGTCACCTTCAGGAAGCCATTAAGTCACTCTACGTGAGCAAGGACAGCAACAAGAGTGCACATGGCCAGCAGCTCCAAGACGATGCGGCAAGCAATGCAGAAAGTAGTGCTTCGTCGGCGTCAGTTGATAATTCTGCCGAGAACGATGCGGCGTGAGCCCTCCATCGGCGAGTAAGCAAGCATGAATAACGAATCCAATGCGCGGCGACCAAGCAAGAAGCTGACGCCTCTGGATGACGCCCTCGCTCAGGTATTGGCCACTGTGCCAGTATTGAACCAGACGCAGCTGGTCAGGATTGAGGAAGCAACGGACCGCGTCCTCGCACAAGACTGTTATGCATTAGTAGATGTGCCACCACTCGCCAACAGTGCTATGGATGGATTCGCCGTGCATGCGGCAGACCTCGAAACTGTCCCAGTTTCATTACCCGTTACTCAGCGCATTGCAGCAGGTCAGACCGGGTCGCCTTTGGCCCAAGGCGAGGCGGCACGAATTTTTACTGGTGCACCACTGCCACCGGGTGCCGATGCCGTGGTCATCCAGGAAAACTGCCGCATGGGTGACAGTAGCGTAGAGATTTTGCAAGCTGTTACAGCTGGCGAGAATGTCAGGGACGCTGGCGAGGATATGCGTCGTGGCAGTCAGATTTTGCAGCAAGGCCGACGACTACGACCGCAAGATATCGGCTTGCTTGCAGCCAATGGAATGACTGATATCGAAGTTATGCGCAGGCCGAAAGTGGCCATCATGACCACTGGCGATGAATTGGTGACACCTGGCTCGGATCAAGGAAAGGGGTTGAGCGAAGGTCAGATTTACAATAGCAATGCCTACGCCTTGCTTGCCTTGCTGTCTTCAATGGGAATCGAAGCGAGTAATCTGGGTGTTGTCGCTGACACGCCAAGCGCAACCAGAGAAGCTCTGGATACCGCGGCAAAAGATCACGATGTATTGATCAGCACCGGAGGCGTATCAGTTGGCGAAGAAGACCATGTCAAAGCCGCGGTGGAAGAGGCTGGATCGCTGGATCTGTGGAAGCTGGCCATAAAACCTGGCAAACCCTTCGCCAGTGGCACGGTCCATGGCAAACAATTTTTTGGTCTGCCAGGCAATCCGGTTTCTACCTTTGTGACTTTCTTGCTATTGGTAAGGCCTGCACTGCTCACTATGCAAGCCTGTACAGAAATTACGCCCCAAACATTTTTTCTGCCTGCAAGTTTTGCGCGCCCTGAGTCCGGTGAACGGCAGGAGTATTTGCGCGTTACGGTACAGCAGCAACAGAATGACCAGTCTGCTCTGCAGCCCTACCGTAATCAAAGTTCCGGTGTCGGCGCCTCCTTGAGCGGCGCAGATGGTCTTGCCATAATTCCACCTCATACTGCAGTAAACGAGGGCGATTTATTGGCATATCTACCCTTTACTGAGTTACTCAATTAATCCGGCTCCGAGCTCGGTGCAGTTAACCATGGCGAATGGTGCTAAGTAACATGGATATCAATTATCGGCAGAGCAGAAGAATTGCCGCGAATGCGATCACTTTCGCAGTTATCGTATTGCTCTCTGCTTGTGCCAGTGTTCCTGAAGAAGCAAGTGACCCAGCCAGCGATTCCCGAAGTGATCGCGTCGGTGTGCGAGTGTTGTCAGGAGCCCAGGTGTATGCCCGTGAAACAGTCCAAAATCCGGAACAGCTAATTGCCGATTTATTGTATGAGGGCTTACAAGCCCTTGATCAGGACAGATTGCTGACGCCACTTGATAACAACGCTCATGCGCGCTTTCAGCGAGTGCTCGCCTATGATCCTGATAACGAACTCGCACTCGAAGGGCTGGAGACGATAGTGCTTCGTTATGTCGAATTGGCTGATGTCGCGATACGCCAGGGGCTTTTCGATCAGGCGGAGATGTTTCTCGATCGTGCCCGCTTCGTTGATGAGACACATGAATCTATCGCTGCAGCTGAAAATCGAATGGCGGCAGAGCAAGATACTGGCGATTTGTTTTTTGACCTCGATGCCGGGCAAGTCGCAGCTCGCAGCGAATCGATGCAAGAGGAATTGGCGTCTATCGCCAGACAGGCGCGGGAACACGAGGCGTTTTTTCTCATCACTGCGCCGAGTGACGAACAAGCGCGCTGGATGTTTAGCGTCATGCGCGACGCGGTATCCGGCTATCGCTTGCGTGGCAATATTGAGTTAGCAGCTCGACACAGCATTCGGTTACGTATGCCTCAGGATCAGGGCGAATAAGGATGTATTTCAGCACAGGTTTGCATGCCAGTATGGCGAGCCAGTAGGAGGCAGGAACAATGGGCGAAGGCGGATTCTTCAAAGAAAAGTTTTCCGGTCAGTCATTGCGCAATATTTTGCTGACAGTTTTTGGCTTCGTTCTGATTTTTATTCTCTTGCTCGGCTTTTACTGGAGCAATGAACCCAATCCTTTCGACATTAGTCAAAACACTGCACAGAAATTAGCGGCGAGCGGCCATCAGGCAGTGGTCGGTAGCAACACGACAGCCGCGCTCATCAATGTGGCTGAGACACTGTTAGACAAGCCCGGCGGTTATCTAACCAATGACGTTTTTCCACCCGGACTCTATCTCGATAATATTCCCAATTGGGAGTACGGCGCACTGGTGCAAGTCCGAGATCTGTCACGTGCGCTGCGAGAAAACTTTAGTCGCTCGCAGTCTCAGTCGACTGAAGACCCTGATCTGGTGATCGCTGAGCCGAATTTCAGTTTCAACAACGACAGCTGGTTATTTCCACCCACTGAGTTGGAGTACCGCGAAGCGATTGATCATCTCTATTCGTATCTGGAGAGGATTTCTGACCCCTTGAATCAGGATGCGCAATTCTTCGCCCGTGCGGATAATCTTTCTACCTGGTTGCTCAGCGTTGAATCGCGGTTGGGAAGTTTGTCTCAGCGACTGAGTGCCAGTGTCGGTCAGGCGAGAATCAACACCGATACCTCAGGTGATCCTGCTGCGACCCAATCTACGCCCGCTCGCTCGGAACTCACGGTAAGAACACCGCGCTTTCAGATTGATGATGTGTTTTATGAAGCGCGAGGTGCTACCTGGGCGATCATGCATTTTCTTCGCGCCATAGAGCTAGACTTTCGGCAGGTGTTGGAAGACAAAAACGCCACAGCCAGTCTCAGTCAAATCATTCGAGAGTTGGAAGCCAGCCAGCGCACTGTGTTCTCACCCATCATTCTAAACGGCTCCGGTTTCGGAATGTTTCCGAATCATTCGCTCACCATGGCCAACTATGTTTCCCGCGCCAATGCGGCAATCATTGATCTGCGCAATCTCCTGGCGCAGGGCTAGGAAGTAAAATCTTATGGTCTCGTCATTGAGTGCCTTGCTGCGCGGTAGTGTGCGGCTGATGCTCTTTGCGGCTGCGCTATTGGCCGGGATTCAAGTGCCTGCTTTTGTTACGCAATACGAACAACGGGTAGACGCTCACTTCAGCGAAGTCAGTCAGAACATCGCGGGATTTCAACGCACAGCTGATCTTATGTTTGCTGGCGATCTCGATGCATTGGTGAACTATTATCGCAACAGCAACGATGCGGTCTTTGTCAGCGATGCAGACAGTGTGGCGGCAGTGGTTTCACGTTATCGCGAACTTCAGGCCGAGCAGCAAGCCATGTCATCAAGTAGCCTGGCTCAGGCCTGGCACATCGCGTTTTCATCCAATCGAGGATTGCTCAGGGAAACCACGGAACACTACAGTTACACCGTGCCACTTAACAGTGAGGCACTAGTCTGGGGTTTGGTCCTGGCGCTGTTGATGCTAGTCTGTTGGGAGTGTTGTATTGCTTGCGCCCGCTACTGTGTTCATCACTTTGTCGCGCAGAAGGCCAGCAGCGATATCGACTCCAGATCCTCCGAACCGGAATTAAAATCGTGAGCAGTGAGTTTTCATTAAAGCGCTATCTGCCCATTCTGGTATGGGCCAGACGCTACGATCGCTCACGATTCACAGACGACAGCATTGCCGCCGTCATTGTTGCCATCATGATCATTCCGCAGGCGCTAGCCTACGCAATGGTTGCCGGCTTGCCTGCACAAAGCGGCTTATATGCCGCAATGATGGGTCTGACGATTTACGCACTGTTTGGAACCAGCAACACACTCTCAGTTGGGCCGGTTGCGGTGCTTTCCCTGATGACGGCAGCTGCACTCGGCAAACTTTCGTTGGGTGATCCCGCCGCCTACTTACTCGCCGCCGCCGTGCTCGCTGTTTTGTCAGGCGCAATGCTGCTGTTGCTGGGATTGCTGCGTCTTGGGTTCATGGCGAATTTTATCTCTCATCCAGTGGTGTCTGCGTTTATCACAGCCTCCGCGATCATCATCGCCTGCAGTCAGCTACGCTATCTGCTCGGTGTTGAGGCGGATGGCGAGAATTTGCTGGAGCTTGTCCATGCCTTGTTTCTGGTTCTGCCAGAGACCAATTTGTTAACACTGGCTCTGGGTTTGTGCGCCATTGCTGTGATTCTGTTTTGCAGTATTGCCTTGAAAAAAATCTTGCTCGCTCAAGGTGTCAATGAGCGACTTGCGACTTCCCTGTCTCGTTCCGGACCTGTTCTGGCGGCAGTCAGCATGGCCCTGGCAGCACGCGTTTTCGCCCTCGATGAGCAGGGAGTACAGCTGTTGGGTGAAGTACCTGCAGGGCTTCCGGAGATGAGTTTTCCAGAACTCAGTTTTGATTTGTTGCGTAGTCTCTGGGGGTCGGCGTTGTTGATTGCGATAATCGGTTTCGTAGAGTCGGTGTCTGTGGCGCAAGTAATGGCGGCACGACGACGGGAGAGAATCAATCTTGATCAAGAGCTGGTTGGTCTGGGCGCGTCAAACATAGCGAGCGGTATTGCTGGTGGTTTCCCTGTCACGGGAGGCTTTTCACGTTCGGTTGTCAATTTTCAGGCCGGGGCAGCAACGCCCGCGGCCGGAGCTTTTACAGCGCTGCTAATTGCGTTAGTCGCACTGTTATTTACACCAGCTTTGTATTGGCTGCCGCGTGTCTGTCTGGCCGCGATCATTCTTGTTGCTGTTTTGCCGCTCATTGATTTTTCCATGTTGTGGCGATCCTGGCGCTACGCCAAGTCTGATTTCATCGCAGTCTGTCTGACATTGGGCATGACTTTGTTGATCGGCGTGGAAATTGGTATTGCAGCCGGGGTATTGGCTTCAGTGTTCATCCACCTCTACAAAACATCTCAGCCCCATGTTGCAGTGGTAGGACGAGTCGCAGGCACCGAGCACTTCAGAAACGTGCAACGGCACAAGGTGGAAACCTTCGAAGGACTGTTATCTATTCGGGTAGATGAGAGTCTCTATTTTGCCAACAGCCGTTATCTGGAGGAGCTGGTGTTCAAGTTGGTGGCGAAGAAGCCCAATCTGGAACATGTGATTCTGATGTGTACGGCCGTGAATGAGATCGATCTCAGTGCGCTCGAAGCATTGGATAATATCAATCACACCCTGAACGAAATCGGCATCAAATTACACTTGTCTGAAGTGAAAGGGCCAATCATGGATCGACTGGGCAGTACCGGTTTCTTCAAAACGCTGACAGGCAACAATTATCTTAGCCACAATCAAGCGGTTGAGGACTTGCGTCATCAAATCGGTCAGCCATCAGACTCAGAGTGAATGTCTGCTTCAGATCGCGGCGTCGAACGCTGCGGCAATAACCAGACCGGATAATAAGAACCCACAGAGATAAGTTCCTACACTGCCAATGAAGCGCAGTGCTTGTGGATTGTTGAGATTGCTCGACATTAACATGCCTGCAGCGTGGAGGTAGCGAGAGAGAGTCGCCGCGAAGAACAGCCAGTTTGCCCATCCTGGCGCCCCATATAATGACAGTATCAAAATTAGAACGATAAACGCAGGAACATACTCTGCCGCGTTACCCTGGGCACGTATAGCTTTAGAGAGGAAGGACTTCGAGTCTTCCCCGAAACCGAATCCGGTTTGCGCTTTTAACCTCGCCATTGAGACCGTGAAGCTAAGGCAGATCAGTAGCAATCCTAACAAGCCACAGTTTAACAGCGCGATATTCATCTTAATCTCCTTGTACGTGTTTGCTTATTGTGTGTGATCTGATTCGTGTGATTCAAATTTGTCGGCTTAGTATGGCGATATAAGCTGCGTAGCCGGCCAGCAACAGGGCACCCTCTACGCGGCTTAGAGTAAAACCACTCTTGGCCAGGGGCAAGAGGATCAGAACGAACAGCAGCAAGGTGACAAAATCCAGAATGGAGAACTGCGCGGCGAGAATTGGGCCGAAGAGTGCTGTGACACCAAGAACACAGAGTATGTTAAAGATGTTAGAGCCAAGCACGTTGCCAATCGCAATGTCAGATTGCTTGCGTAGCGCAGCAAGAATCGACGTCGCCAGTTCCGGTATGCTGGTTCCTACTGCGACCAGGGTAAGCCCTATAAGTGCCTCGCTGATGCCCAGGGTTCGAGCGATGATGACGGCGTGATCGACGAACAATTGGCTGCCATAAATCAGCAGGCCAAGGCCAATAATGACCGCCATTACATTGCGCAAAATATTTTCTGAGCTATTTGCTGTGCTGATATCGGGCAATCCCAGCTCAGCCACATCCACGATCTCTGCATTGGCAAATTCAGTTTTGCTCTGTCGATAGCTCGCCCAGAGATAGAGCACTAGTCCCAGGCAAAGCAGTAGTCCGTTGCCCAAGCCAATGGAACCATCGACCAGCATTATCCCCAACAGGGCTGAGCAGGCAATCACGATCGGTATCTGCATACGCACAAGAGAGCGCTGAACCTTGATGGGTTGCACCAGTGCAGTGATGCCGAGAATCAAGCCGATATTGGCGATATTCGAACCAATCACGTTGCCCAGGGCGAGAGCGCTGAGGTCGTTGACGGTGGATTCGATACTGACCGCGAGCTCGGGAGAGCTGGTGCCGAAGGCCACAATGGTCAAACCAATGGCGAGAGGTGTAATTCCCAGACGTAAAGCCAGACGACTGCTGCCGCTGACTAATAACTCAGCACCTGCACCGAGCAGGAGAAAGCCGATCAGGATGAGTCCGGATGAAATGAGCATTCAGCTCAGTCTAACGTGAGGACCGACTCGCGTCGAATCGCATCGACGCTGTTCGAGAATGCTCAGGCTGCGGCCGGCGTCGATGCAGAGTTTGCAGAACGGCGCTGCAGTACGATGATCGTCACCAATATCGCTGCCCCTGCCATGTGCAAATAGAATCCAAAAGGCGTCCACATCAACAGTCCGGCGCTCACGAGCAACCCTGCCGCTGTGGGCATGTTGAGCCTGGTCTCCAGGTGCCATTGCAATAGACCGGCAAGCGCATAAAGCCCCATGCAGGACCAGATAAAGACTTCGAAGCGTTCAGGCCACGTGCCCGAGATCAGCGGTGAGTAGGCGAACAATACTGGAACCAGATAGAGCCCCTTGGCTACTTTCCAACTAGTGAGTCCTGTCGCCATCGGCCGCGTGCCCGCGATGCCCGCAGCAGCGAAAGAGGCGAGGCAAACAGGTGGGGTGACATTACTGTCCTGGGATAACCAGAAGATGACCAGGTGTGCGGACAGCAGCATGCCAGTCAACAGAGTTGGATCCAGCATCTCCTGACGAATCAGTTGTTTCATGGCCAGCGGCATCTGCTCCAGTGCCGCAGCGGTACCGCCTTCGAATAAGCCAAGAGCAGCCGAGACATTTTGCGGAAGATTGCCATCGGATATCGCAATCTCGATTGCCTGCAGTAAAGCCGACTGACTGATCAGGTCAAAAATCAGCGGCGCCGACAGTGTTGCCAGAACAATATAGGAAGCGGTTACTGGCAAACCCATGCCCAGCACGAGCGAGGCGAGAGCCACTAAGATGAGCGTGATTAACAGGCTGCCATTAGCCCATTCGACAATCATCAGTGAGAACGCATTGCCGACCCCGGTAGTGGTCACCACGTTGATGATGATGCCGACTGCCACCAGTAGCAGTGCAGTGGAAACCATGGTCTGCACACCATCGACAATCGCTTCAAAAATATCTTTCGGGCGCATCGGGTTTTTGGAAATCCAGGACGCACCGATCACACTCAATATGGCAAAGGCGGCGGATGTTGTGGGCGTTCTCCCTGCCACCAGAAAACCAACTAACACGGTCATTGGGATAATGAAGTGCCAGCCTTCCTTGAGTACGTCGCGAACTTTCTCGCTCTGTCCTTCACCGTGCGCTTCCAGGCCGAGCCGCTTCGCTTCGATACGAACGAAATAAGAGACCGTCAGGAAGTAGAGGATGGCGGGTAGGGTAGAGGCAGCAATAATCGTCAGATAGGAAATCTGTGTGTAACTGGCCAGAACGAACGCGCCCGCACCCATGACCGGAGGCATTAATGCACCACCGGTAGAAGCAGCAGCGACGACGCCGGCAGAGAACTGACTGCCGAAGCCAGACTTCTTCATCATTGGAATCGTAATCACGCCGGTGGATACGGTATTGGCAACTGCAGATCCCGACACCGAGCCCATCAATCCTGATCCCACCACAGCGACGTGTCCCGCGCCGCCGACATAGCGCCCTGCCAGACACTGTGCCAGGCGCACGATAAAGTCGCCTGCTCCAGAGCGCAGCAGAAAAGAACCGAAAATAATAAACATGAACACGAAGGTGGAAGAGATATTCGCCGTTAGTCCGAACATGCCTTCGCTGGTGAAATAAGAGCGATAGAGTACCGTCTCGAGACTGAGGCCAGGGAAGGAAAAGACGCCGGGAATATAACGTCCCAAAAACAGGATATAAGAGAGGCTGACTACAATCAGTACGGGCATGAACCAGCCAGTGGTTCGGCGAGTAAATTCGATCGCAAGTCCGACGGCCAGGATAGAGAAAATATAGTCGCTGAGGATGTACTCAGTTTCGCGCGCATAGAGCGCATTCTCGAAGGCAATCAGATAGGCCGAGGTCGCGATAGCGATGACGGCAAGTGTGACGTTGAACCAGTAAGCCGGAGAGTGTCGCCGCACGCTATCTGATTCGTTCGCCATCAATGCACAGAGTGCACAAAATCCTCCGAAGTGAATCACTGATAGCCAGAGCTCAGAAATGCTGGCGAAGACGTTGCAGTAAATATGAAACAGGGCGAAGAAAAACGCCGCCCATTTTAGGCTTTTCGAATTCATCAGGGCGCGTCCGTTGCTGCCTGGCTAGTGGCGGGTTCTTCCAGAATGAGCCGCTCGGGTATGTCCAGCCCGATTTCGCGGTAATAGCGAAGTGCGCCAGCATGCAGTGGGGCACCAAGCCCGGCTACAGCAATGTCCATACGCATATCGCGTGTCGCGCCGTGGATCTCTTGCAGAGTGGCGAGGTTTTCCCAAATCACCTTGGTGATTTCATACACCACGTCTTCAGGTATATCGACACGCGTCACCAACACATTGGGTGACGCTACAGTGCGAATGTGTTCTTCCTGGTTTGGATAGGTGCCCGGTGGGAAGTCGTACCAATCCCACAGAGGATAGCGATCATTGATGGCATCAAGATCTTCCTGGGTCCAGTTAAGAATCGTCATGCGATCACCCAGCAACGCATAGGCTTGAGTGATCGAACTCACAGGCGCGCCTGCGGGAATGTTCATGCCAACGATATTGTTGTCCTGAATTGCGCTAGTGGTCGGACCGTAGCCCATATAGGCCAGAGAAAATTTGGAGCGGAAATCGACGCCCAGCGTATCGAGGATAAAGCGACCTGTCTGGTCCGCCCCCGAGTTCCGCGCACCGAGTACATAGCGCTCACCGTCGAGGTTGTTGAGGTCGGCCATCGTGCCGGAATCTGCGAGACGGCTGAGCAAGACGAAGTGTTCAACATTCTTCCACATGGCGGCGACGCTACGCATGTGGGTTTGGGGATTGCTGACCGGGCCTTCCCCGGTCCAGGACCAGGCCCCGAATGGGCCTTGCAGCAGTGCGAACTGTGCCTGATTGTCTCGGAGCAATTTGACGTTTTCCAGTGAGCCAGCAGAACTGATCGCAGTTAATGAGATGCCATGGCTCTCGGCGAGCTGGGCATGAGCAATCGTTGCCAATGCAACACCCACAGGGTAATAGGTGCCGCCCGTGGTTGCGGTAGTCAGTACGTAGGGTCGGGCTCGACTGAGCTCATCACTGCATGCGCTGAATAGCATGGAGAGAATGAGCAAGGGCAGGAATCGTATTCGGAGTAATCCGCTGGAGCTGGATTTCGTCAAGGGTGTTATCTCTCGGCCGCAGCATCAATGAAGTCTATGTGCTGCGTTAATTCTGTTTTATTAGTAAACGCTGTCGGTGTATTTGCGCATTTTCTGGCCGAAGCTAAGTCACTGAAATAGCTTTTATTAATGGCCTGAAGTTAACAGCGTTTGCGTCCTTAATGGGTGTTCGATGAAAGCATATTTCCGCTCAAAGGACAATCGACTCGGCCTGTTGCAAGGTGAGATAGTCGTAGGCAATCGGAATGTGAAGTCGCATCAAGAAGCTGGGCTTCGTGGCGCCGGGATTACAAGAGATCAGTGATCAAAGGATCAAATGAGCTCAACAATCACACCTAACAGCACTATGGCCAGGCCGAGGTATGAGCTGTGGCTTATCAGAACCAGATTGCGCAATCGATTATTCACGAGGGTATTGTCTGATTCATATTCGAACGGAAGCAGACGCAGACGAGAATAGAGTATGAACGAATTGCTGGTCTGCATTGATTCAGTTAATTCTGCCCAAATGAGAGGGCAGTTCTGACGCAAGAAATTTCTCAGCTGAATCAGATGAATGTTGAACAGCAGACCGGAAGCACCAAACATTGCTGTGCCCAGAATTATCAGATTCAAGCCCATGTGATGCAGGTGTAGTTGTGAGTGTAAGCGTTAGTCATCTTTGGCGCGATCAGCACCAAGCGTATCGCGCACGTTCCCGGAGAGAGACTTTTCATTCTCGAGATTACCAATTAGCACAGCCGCTCCGGCCAACACCGAAGCGCCCATAGTCACACCGAGAATGAGTGAGACTCGCAGGATCATATGAATCTCGATGCCAGTGAGACGATAGCCGACTTCGGCGATCACATTGACCAGTACCAATGCAACGGCGAAAGTTATCCAGACTACGTTGCGCAGGCGCTTGCCTTGTTTATTCATCGCTCACCTCACCTTGCTTCACCTGGCACCTGGAGCCACCTTTACTAAGTGGCTATTGAACGAACAGATCCTCGGAATTCATCTCCTGCACCGTACCAAATCTCGCCAGCTCCTCGGTATCAATAATGGAGAGATCGCCGAGGATTGATATCAGCTTGGGTTTGTTCGCAACATGCTCCTGCTGGAACTGAAGCATGTCGGCCATGGTCGCTTCCTGTAGCTCCGCGAAACGCTGGCGCCGGGGATCGCCCTGCAGGCCCAGTTGTTCCCAGCGGCGAACAGTATTGATGACTTCGCGGAAGCTCACTTTAGATGTGCGATAGCGATTGATAAGAGAATTGGCAGTCTCCTGAAAACGCTCTTCGGCGGTAGGCATATTGTCAATAAGATCAATAAACGCATCGAGTGCATCGACAGTCTTGTCGGTCTGCGTGCCAATCACGCCGAGCATCATGTTTTGTGCTTCTGCACGGCCACCCTGGGAATAAGCAGCTGAAGCGGAATAAGCCAGAGCTCTTGCTTCGCGCAACTCCTGGAATACCACGCTGGACATACCGCTACCGAAATAACTTGTATAGAGCTGGGCATCCACCGTATCTGCTTCATTGAATAGACCATCGCCAAATTCAATACGCACCTGTGCCTGAGCAGTTTGCTGATCCACGACCATGACCTCGCTCTCACTGATCTCTCTTGCGCGGCGGTTGCGGAAAGGAGGTGTGTCAGCGAGTTCTTCAGCGACAGGGTAATGTTCGCGCAAGATAGCAACCACGTCTTCAAGCGGCAGCGAGCCGGTGTAGGCCAGTGTATGCTTGAAATTCAGCAACTCGGCAGGTTTGGCCAGTAGTTCTCCAAGCTCAGCTGCAAGAATCTCTTCACTGCTGAGTGCCTCCAGCAGCGGTGATTCTTCCCCATAACGATTGTATAGAAACAATGCTCTGGCAATCGCGGCGGGCGAGTTCATCTGGTCTTCGCGACTCTTGAGCGTGATGGCTTTGAGCTGTTCGAGGGTCGCGTCATCCGTAACTGGATTGGCAATCAATTCCATCATCAGGTCGAGTGACTCTTCGAACTGCTCATCGAGGCCTGATACTGCAATACCGCTGGCATTCTCACCAGAACGAAAGCGGAACTCGCTGCCCATGCGGTACCACTCTTTTTGCAGATCAGCATTGCTGCGGGTATCGGTGCCAGCCACTTCAAGCAAGGCGCTGGACAGCGCGAGGTATTCATCACTTTCCGTGCCTACTTCGATGTTTACAGAGAACGTAAACAGATCATTGAGCGGGTTAGGGGAGTAGTAGAGCTCCACGCCGTCAACGAACTCGACCACGCGATAATCCTCATCTGCTACCACATAGTCTGGCTCGATCGGCGCGTAATCCATGGCCAGCACAGAAGCCGCAAACTCTGACTGTCTGGTGGGATCGATGTTGACTGGGTCGATCTGTGGTTTTTCCACCAATGGGATATCAGCAGGTGCGTTTACGCGGTACACCGCGGCATAGTCATCCGCAAAATACTTGTTTGCTACGGCAACAACATCATCTTTGGTGAGGGCTTCGAGACGATCGATCTCAGCGACATGGTAATCCCATTCGGCGCCTTCAATAAATGACTGACGCATTGCACTGACGCGAGCGGTATTGAATTCCAGACTGGCTTTTTCGTTCTTTTTGAAATCGTTAATAATGGCCGCCAGAATCCAGTCTTCGAATTCTCCGGCCTTGATCAGCTCGATCTGGTCGAGCAGGAGTTGCTCAACTTCTTCCAGGGTCTGATCTTGCTTGGGTGCGCCGTAAAGATTCTGTGTGCCGTAGTCATTGAGAAAAAGTGGTGAAGATCCGGCTTCGGAAACCAACTGCTGCTGATTGAGATTAAGATTGATCAGTCCGGCGGTACGGTTATCGAGAATCATGTCCAGCAGGATTAATGCCTCTTTGTCTTCGCTACCATTGCCCGCCGTGCGGAATGCCAGTGATACCTGCTCCTGACCGGGATAAGTGACAGTAGCCCGTTCCGCTCCTTGCAGTGGCTCTTCTACCCAGGGACCGACTTCGGGGATTGGGGCGGATTCCCAGCGACCAAATTGTTCGGCTATCAGCTCGATGGTCTCATCGATGTTGATATCACCGCTGATGAAGATGCCCATGTTATTAGGCACATAATAGGTATCGAAATAGTTCTGGATGTAAACCAGTGAAGGGTTCTTCAGGTGATCCACAGTGCCAATGGTTGGCTGTTGACCATAGGGATGGACCTTGTACAGCAGTTGATCTACTGCTGTACCGATCACGCGTCCTGGGTTATCCAGCGTGCGGTTCTTTTCCTCGTAAACAGTTTCCAGTTCGGTGTGAAAAATTCGAAATACTGGATCGATAAAGCGGTCTGACTCGATAGTGGCCCATTGCTGTAATCGATTGGACGGCAAGCTGACTTTGTACACAGTCTCTTCGTGCCAGGTATGTGCGTTCAGACCGGAGGCGCCCATGCTGTTATAAAGCTTGTCGATTTCGTTGGGCACGGCAAACTCGGCAGCCTGCTGGGCGACACTGTTAATTTCGGCGTAGATTTCGGCACGTCGATCGGCATCGGTGGTGGCGAAGTGTTCTTCGTAGAGTTCCACTATGCGATCGAGGTAGGGCTTCTCGGCAGCGTAGTCAATCGTGCCCAGATTCTGATTGCCTTTGAATAACAAGTGCTCAAGATAATGAGCGAGTCCAGTGGCATCCGATGGGTCATGTTTACTTCCCGCGCGCACCGCAATCTCGGCATAAAAGCGTGGCTCTTCGTGATTGGCAGTAAGGTAGACGCGCAGACCGTTGTCCAGCTCATAGATGTGGGCATCAAGCGGATCATTGTCATTAGGAGAGTTGACTCGGCGATAGCCGGCGCTTTCTTCCGGTGCCGCCTCAACCACGGCATTCTGCTCGGTTGCCGGTTCGCCACAGGCGACCAGCAAGGTCAACAGGGCTGCGCTAAACAGGGCTCGGGTCCAATCCATCAAGCTGGAACTGCTAATCATGTTTACTACTCCTGATCAGAGATGGTCAGGCACCATCTCCAGGGTGGCTGTGTCTGTTGCACGAGACCGGCGATTTCTGTGATTTGTGCCGCCGATGTGCTGATTTGGCAAACTCGACCGGGGCGGGCCCGATCGCTGAGACTGCCGAAATGCGGGACTTCCGCAAGCGAATGGCTATGGTAAGGAAAAAAAATGCAAAATCATAATGATATCCCCCTTATCAAAATCTCCACTGATCGCTAAAAGGGGACGGAATGGCCCGTATAGCACGTATAATCGGGCGCCGAAGCAAACCAAGAGGGCGCCGAATGCGTCCAAAGTCAGCATGATACTGAAGCGAATACCATTAACCCTGGCAATTATTGCCCTCGTCGCCTGTAGCAATACGGACTACAAGCAGAGAGCCGATGATGACAGCTATGCCGCGATCGCCGGCAAGGCACCGCTCGTGCCCGGAATGACCGAGCAAGTGGTGATCGACGACACGGCCGAAATTCAGCTCGAGGGACTGCCTGTTAACAACGCTGCGTTCGACTTTCTCGATGCAGAATCCGAGAGTGAAATTGGTGCCTCCATTATTGATCTGAATACTGCACTGGATCTGGCATTTCAGCACAGTCGTGACTATCAGAATCAAAAAGAGCGTCTCTATCTTGAGGCTTTGTCGCTGACTTTTGATCGCTACCGCTATACGCCAACTTTTTCCTTCTCGGGAGGCAGTGAAATCGAGTGGGATGCACAGGATCAGTTTGTGAGTGACATGCAAGCGCTTACTGGTATGCGTGAAGTGTCTACTGTCGAAACGGTAGATTCAGGAACAACTCTTGGTGCGCGCTACCTGTTGAAAGGCGGAGGTGCAATCGCGCTCAATTTGACGAATAACCTGACGAGATTTCTCACCGGAGATAGCAGCCAGGTGCGAAGCTCTGCACTGATTGGTTCGTTTACTCAACCGCTGCTTCGTGATTTCGGGCGTTCCATAGAAACAGAAAACCTGATGCAGGCTGAGCGCGATCTCCTCTATCAGCTCCGTGACTTTACTCGCTTTCGCAAACAGTTCGCAGTACGCATCGCATCACTTTATTACTCGGTGCTTCTGGCTCGTGAGACTGCGCGCAATAATTTTGCTGGCCTGAATGCTAATCAGCTGTCTCTGGAAAGGGAGCAGGCTTTTCAGCAAGAAGGCTTGCGCACCCTGCTTCAGGTGGGACGCCTCGAACAGTCTGCTTTACAGGCTGATTTGCGCTGGACGTCATCAATTACGCGGTATAAGCGCAGTTTAGACGATTTCAAAATACTGCTGGGTTTGAGTGCAGATGATAATATAGTGCTCGATGATAATGAGATGCAGCTGCTTTCCGAGACAGGCATGAGCATCCCGGATATTGGGCTGGATCAAGCTGTTGAGTTGGCCGTGCAAACCCGACTCGATCTTTATACCGAGCTGGATCGTGTCCAGGACGCCGCTCGTCGTGTCGATGTCGCTGCCAATGCTTTGTTGCCAGCCCTCGATTTCAGTCTGGTGGCCTCAGTCCCTGATGCGCCAGGTGGCTCACTGGGTGAGCTCGATTTTGAAAACACTGTCTATACGGCCGGTCTCAATCTGGACTTGCCCCTGGATAGCATGCTCGAACGCAATGACTATCGTCGTGCGCTTATCGATTACGAAGCGACGACAAGAAATTACCTGTTAGCGAAAGACAATGTGGTACTCGATGTGATCGATGCGTATCGACGCATGAGTGAGGCACGCAAGAGTTACGACATCAACGTAACCAGCGTGCAGATCAACGAACGACGAGTCGAAGAAGCTGAGCTACGTGCTGAGTTGGGTCTTGGAGATATTCAGGACACCGTAGATTCACAGAACGATTTGACGGCGGCACGTACTGAACTAATTGGTTCAATTGTCGATCACAATATTGCCAAGCTGGAATTTTGGCGCGACGTAGGCATGCTCTATGTTGACGATTCTGGCCAGTGGGAGGAAGGCGTTAATGAGCCTCGATAAGCAGGACGGCAGTGCAGAAAACAGTGAGAGCACGAAGCCGATGGAACAGCTCACAATATTTCTCAAGAGTCTTGCGGACAAGATTCCAGCACCTGTGCGGGCGCAATTCGCGAGTCTGAAAGCACGCTATCTCGCTGCGAGCAAGAATGCCCAATATGCAATTGCCGGTGGCGCAGCAGTGGTCGTGTTGGCGCTGATCTTTATGGGTGGCGGCGGTGAGGCTGGCGGCAGTTCAGTCACCTTTGCGGCCAGACAAGGCGACCTGCAAATTACAGTGTTAGAGGGTGGAGCGTTGGAAGCGCTGCAGTCCCAGGAAATTCGTTCCATGGTGAAGGGGCGAGATGGCGTCAAGATTCTTAGTATTGTCGAAGAAGGCTACCGCGTTACCGAAGAAGATGTTTCGGAGGGCAAGATTCTTGTCGAATTGGATACTGCACAACTCATCGACGAGAAATTAAATCAGGAAATCTCGGTTGAGACAGCGGAAGCAAGTTTCATTGAGCAGAAAGCAGAATATGAAATACAGCTCAATCAAAACATGACGGAGTTGAATGAGGCGCGACAGGACATGCGTTTCGCACGCCTCGATTTTGAAAAATTTCTTGGTGCCAATATCGTTGCGGAAATTATTCAGGAACTGGATATAGAAGCGCGACTGGCGAAGGCGGAAGCCGAGCAGTTAGCCAACCAACAACAGGCAATACAAGCCGCAGCGGCACCGATTGAGAGAGTCGAGCCGGCGCCGGCAATGCCAGAAACATTGGATATTAGTTCACTGCCGCCGCAGATCCAGGAACGCGTTCAGCAAATGATGTCGCAAAACGGTGGTGAGTTGCCGCCTGAGATGCTGGAGCGTATGCAGCAATTTGCCCAGGGCGGCTTCCCGGGTGGTCCAGGAAGTCGAGGTGGCAATGGAGCATTCCCAGCAGGTGGCAGGCCAGATGGTGCTACGCGCGGCATGCCCACCGAAGAAGCTGCCGATCGCGCCCAGTCAGAGCCACAGACTCTTACACTTGCTCCGCTTGAGTCAGATGCAACTGAAGTGAGTGCATCTCTGATGATGGATGATGAGTACATGGCGGTCAGGGATCAGCTGGACTTCACACAGTATGCCGACATCGAGCAATTGGAAGACGGTGAGGCAAAGCAGATGTTGCGAGCCTTACTGGATGAACTGCAAGTCGCTCAGGAAGAGTATCTGTTGGCTCAGGATCGCATTGAAGGGCAGCGCCGCCTGGAAGAGCGCGGCTTTATCACTCCAACAGAACTGGAAGCGGAAGAGCTGAATCTGAACAAGGCTTTTAACAAGCAGCAGGAAAAAGAAACCGCGCTTGGCTTGTACATCCAGTACACTTTTCCTAAAGACGCGGAACAGAAGCTCTCAGATTTTGAAAATGCGGTGATGGCTTATCAACGACAGCTCATCGACAATGTCGCAGAAGAAGCGCAGCAGAGAGCGCGCTTCCGTTCGGCCGAGCGCAAATACAATCTTGAACGCGTCAAGTTGGATGATGTCAGTGAGCAAATCGAATTGGCCACAATCAGGGCGCAGCGTCCGGGTTTGGTCGTGTATGGTGCGCAAGATCAGAACCAGCAGCGCTTCCGCGGGAATAATCAGGAAGCGATCCAGGAAGGAGCCACAGTCCGCGAACGTCAGGCCATTCTCACTATACCTGATATGCGCGAGATGGCAGTGAAAGTAAATATTCATGAGTCTGCTGTGCAGCGAGTTGCTGTCGGTCAGAAGGCGACCATCTCTATCGACGCATTTCCCGATGAGAGTCTCACAGGCATCGTCACCAAAGTTGCCGTGGTTGCTGACTCTACCAATGCCTTCCTCAATCCCGACCTGAAAGTTTATCCGACTACGATCAAGATCGACGGCATTCATGAATGGCTGCGACCCGGTATGAGTGCTGAGGTCGAAATTCTCGTCGACAGTCTGGAAGACGTGGTTTACGTACCTCTACAGGCAGTGTCTTATCTCAACAATCGTCGTGTGGTCTATGTCTCCAGCGGCGGGCGTCCACAGCTACGCGAAGTAGAGACTGGCACTTTTTCAGATTCCTTTATCGAGATTCGCAGTGGATTGAGAGCTGGCGAGCAAGTGCTGTTATTACCACCACAGGAACAACTCGCCGAACTCTCTGGTGGTTAAGCACCTGGTTCGGATCTGCTCATGTCTTCTGTAGAGAGTAATTCATCAGCGACATCCATCGCCGTGCCGCCTGGCGTCTCTGCATCCAGTGATGTTGTCGCGCGCCTGGAAGAGATTCGCAAGACTTATTATATGGGCCAGCTCTCGGTAGAGGTGCTGCACGGTATTTCGCTGGATTTTTACGCGGGCGATTACATCTCTATCATGGGGCCATCGGGTTGTGGCAAGTCTACCCTGATGAATATTCTTGGTTGCCTGGATCAGCCCACCAGCGGCAAATACTTTCTCGGCGAGGAAGATACCTCGCAGATGAACGATGATGACCTCTCCAGTATTCGCGGCGCGCGGCTCGGCTTTATTTTTCAATCCTACAATCTGATTCAGCAGCTGAACGTGCTCGAGAATATCGAGATGCCGCTGTTCTATCAGGGCTATGGTGAAGAAGAGAGTCATGAAATTGCCATGCAGCTTGCTGCAAGAGTTGGTCTTGCCGAGCGGGTTGATCACAAGCCTTTCGAGCTCTCCGGAGGTCAGCAGCAACGAGTTGCGATTGCCCGCGCGCTCTCCGTGGATCCTCTGATCATTCTCGCCGACGAGCCAACCGGTAATCTGGATTCCCGTTCTGGTGCCGAGATTCTCAACTTGTTCGATGAGCTGCACGGTCAGGGCAAGACATTAATTATGGTGACTCACTCTGACGAGTTGGCCGAACGTTCCAAGCGGCAGATTCGATTGCTCGACGGCAAGGTAGAGAGCGATGAGCGATCTTAGTTTACAGGCAAGCCGTGTGAGCGAGCGAAGCAGGGGCAAGCCGCAACCGGTCTTTAATTTCGTCCGTTTCAAAAAAATTACCGAAGTCGGTCTAAAAAGTATTTACAGTCACGGGCTGCGCTCTCTCTTAACCGTTCTCGGTATCGTCATCGGGGTGGCAGCCGTGATCGCCATGCTCGCGGTGAGTGAAGGCGCGAGCTATGAGGCTCAGCAACAGTTTCGCGATTTGGGAGCGAGCAATATCCTGCTCAAGAGTGTCAAGCCGGTTGAAGTGGAGCAATCTTCCAATCAGGGATTTGGCCCGCCGCAAACGATAATCTATGGCCTGACCTATAGCGATTTGCGAACCATTGAACAAACCATTCCTGGCGTAAATAATGTGATTGCTTCTCGTATCGTGAAGAAGAACGTGTGGAATCTGGGGCGCAGCATGAATACCGATGTCGTCGGTACCGCCGTGGATTATCCAGTATCCCGTAACTACAACTTGCGCCTCGGTCGCTTCTTCTCACAGGCGGAGCTGCGGGATCATGCCAATGTGGTCGTTCTGAGTGACGAGGTTGCACAACAACTCTTTCCGATTGATAGTCCGCTGAACAAGTCGCTACGCATCGATGGGGACTATTACAATATTGTCGGCGTAATGGAATCCGAAGGCTTTTCCAATCTCGGTCAAAACCAGGCGGGCAGTTCCAATGCGGCGCCAAGTCGCATCTTTATGCCCATCACTTCTTCCCGCACCCGATTCGGTGAGACCACAACGAGACAAACAGCTGGTGGCATGGAGTCTGAAACAGTTGAACTCCACGAAGCAATTATCCAACTGGACAATCAGGACACAGTGATCGAAGTCGGCGAAGTCATTGAGCAGATATTGGCCCGTCGTCACGATGATGTGGACTATTCCGTCGAAGTCCCTCTGGCGCTGTTGCGTCAGGCAGAGGAGAGTGCGTTGCGTGATCAGATTGTTGCTGGTGCCATTGCCGGAATCTCCTTGTTGGTCGGCGGCATCGGTATCATGAATATCATGCTGGCCAGCGTGACCGAACGAACTCGCGAGATCGGGATTCGTCGCGCGTTGGGCGCAAAGAAAAAAGACATCATCACCCAGTTTCTGATTGAGGCTGTCATTCTGTCCGGCGTGGGTGGATTGATCGGGGTGGTATTGGGTATCACCATACCCTTTATTATTTCTCTATTCTGGGGCATGACTACGATAGTGACGCCGCTCGCGCCTATTTTGGCCTTTTCAATTTCAGCACTGATCGGCGTCATCTTCGGCATCTACCCCAGCATGCGCGCTGCGGACATGGATCCGGTCGAAGCGCTGCGCCACGAATAATACTTCCGCTGCCCAACTCATAGGCTCTTGCTCTGGCTCCACGGAATCTTCGATTCCGTGCTATGGTGTGCCAGGTGTATTTTCACAAGAGGCAGGCTTGGGCCTGACACTGGAGTGGTAAAGCCTTCCAAGCAATCACGAGTACGATCTGCGGCTAGACCGAAAGCCCAGACGCAGATCGATTATTTCCGGGAACGACTTGCCTACCATGATGCCTTGCCTCAGATGGTGGTTCTGGGAGTGCTCTCGGGCCTGGCTGCAGCGTTGCTGATTGTGGCTTTTCGTTTGCTCATCGATACACCTCTGGCCATGGCGTTTGGTGCGAACGAGGACGATTTCGAATCACTCTCACCGGTTTTTCGTTTCCTGGTGCCATTCACTGGGGCTGTGTTGCTGGGGATAGTTCTTTCCGTAATCCGAAAGGAGCATCACTCTGTCAGCGTCTCTCACGTGCTTGAACGCCTGCACAATTATCAGGGCAAGATGCCCGCGGCCAATATCGCAACCCAATTCTTCGGTGGCATTGTTGCACTGTTGAGCGGCCAAAGCGTAGGCCGAGAGGGGCCAAGCATTCATCTCGGTGCCGGTATCGCATCACAATTGGGCCAACGGCTTAAACTTCCCAACAATGCTTTGCGCACGCTTGTTGCCTGTGGCGCAGCGGCGGGAATAGCCGCGTCTTTTAACACTCCGATGGCTGCTGTGGTTTTCGCCATGGAAGTGATTCTCATGGAATACACAATCACAGGATTCATACCGGTGATTTTGGCGTCGGTGTTGGGCGCTGCTATCAATCAGCTGGTGTTCGGGACAGAGTTAAGTTTCGTCGCCATCGAGAATCAGGGCAGCTTGATTACCGAGCTGCCATTCATGGTGTTAAGCGGTGCAGTATTCGCGCTATGCGCCGCGTCTTTCATCAGAATTCATCTATGGTGTTTGCAACAGAGCGAGCGGCCTGTTTGGCTGCGCTTTCTGATTATTGGATTGCTCACAGGCTCGGTGGCGATCTTCTTGCCGCAGATACTGGGTACCGGATACGACACGCTCAATCAGGCTATGACCCACAGCATCGATCTGCAATTACTTGTAGCTGTGGTAGTCGCCAAGTTGCTGGTCACGGCCGCTGTCACGGGTCTAGGCATGGTGGGTGGAATCATCGGTCCAACTCTTATGATTGGCGGTTGTCTGGGTGCTGTCATGGGCTGGTTGGGCAATGCAATGGCCCCCTCGGCTTCCGAACCTGGCTTCTATGTCGTACTTGGCATGGTCGCGATGATGGGCGCGGTATTGAATGCGCCATTGGCTGCACTCGTCGCCATCCTGGAATTGAGCCATAACCCGAGCATATTGTTTCCGGCCATGTTGCTCGTAGTTGTTGCTTGTCTGGGGGTTCAGGTGGTGTTTTCCTACCAGGGCATTTTTGCGGAGCAGTTGCGGGTCAAGGGTCACGACCTCTATGCAGAACCTGGGAAAGGGTTTCTAAGCAGAGTAGGTGTGCGTAGTGTGATGAATCGTTCCTTTGCGGTAGTTTCCGCTCCCTTGCAAAAGCACAGGCTCGCTGACTATGTTGCTGCTGAAACTATCTGGCTGGTGGTGAAAACAGACAATGTTGAGCGCGATGCTCCGGCGTCAGCACAGGAATCCCCCGTACCCGAGTCAGGGTATCGGCTATTGGCAATGGCTGACCTGGCTCGCTATCTCGAGCTTGAGAATAACGGTGAAGAAGATTCAGCAGAGATTTTAAAATTGAGCGAGTTGCCCGCCCAACAATTCGATATCGCCCCATTGGATTCTCTCGCCAGTTTGCACGACGCGACGATTGCGATGCGTTCATCTGGTGCGCAGGTGTTATTAGTCATCGAAAACTATGGCTACGCCGAATCAAGAGTAATCGGTATCATCACCCGGGCTACCCTGAACAATTACTATGGCATGTAAGGTCGAATTTTCCAAAGGTTGAGTGATGCAGAAAATTTCCGGATTGTTGGCAATAATGGTGCTCGGCTATAGCGCTAATCTGGCCTGCGCAGCCGAAGACCCGCCGTGGCAAGCTTTCGATGAGAGCACTGATCTCGCGCGTCTCGCCCAGCATCCGAACGAAGATATGCACTTTCGCTTGTTGCAGTCGAAAGTCGTGAACAAGAATCAACTGTGGCTGGCTTTTAACGACGTACTCGAAAATTTCTCCGCGCAGCGTTATGCCTCGTTGGCTCCGCTAATTGTGGAGAAGAGTGTTGTTGAATTGCAGGATGCTATCGCACAGTCGCTATTCAGCTATGAAGAGCTCGCCACGTTTTACATTTACCGCCTACGCGAAGTTGAGAGTGATCCAGAGCGCTATCTCAATGCAGTCATCAGTCTGCTCCCCGATGCGCTGGAACAGGCAAGAGCGGCAGATGCAACTCGGCTTCAGGGAAGGGAAATTTCCAGAGAGTCGCTGTTTGGTATGCCGGTTCTGCTCAAAGACAATATTGGAGCGAGTGGAGTCGCAACCACGGCGGGTGCTCTGGCCTTGCAAAATAATTTGAGTGCGGATGCATTTATCACCAGTCAGTTAAAGGCGGCTGGTGCGGTGATTCTAGGCAAAGCCAATCTTAGCGAATGGGCCTATTTTTTCTGTCAGAGCTGCCCATCGGGCTACAGTGCGCTAGGGGGACAGACTCTCAACCCCTACGGTCGATTTGATTTTGGTACGGGTGGTTCCAGCTCTGGCAGTGGTGTGGCAGTTGCTGCCAATCTTGCAGTCGTGACGGTGGGTTCGGAAACATCAGGTTCCATCCTCTCACCTGCGAGCAGTAACTCCGCTGTGGGACTCAAACCGACCACGGGCTCACTAAGTCGTAGCGGAGTCGTACCAATCTCATCGACATTGGATACAGCTGGACCGATCACGCGTACCGTGTCTGATGCCGCCCTTCTTTTTAATGCCATGGCCGGTTTCGACCAGCGAGACACAGCCATGCCCATGATCAGCGATGGTATGCAGCTTCAATTGCGCGATGTGCCCCTCATGGGAAAACGCTTGGGTGTTTTAACGAGTTACACAGGCAATGCTCTCTATGCTGAAAGCCTGAGTCTGTTCTCAGCAAACGACGCTGAACTTGTCGATGTCACTCTTTCTGACTTCGATAGTAATGGTTTCGGTGAATTGTTGGGCGGAGATATGCAGCGCGACCTGGCTTCCTATCTCGAGCAGTGGGCAAGTGCTGAGGTGTCAGTCAGCGGAATCGCGGAAGTGCAGGAATTCAATAATGAAGACCCTGATATCCGGGTGCCTTACGGGCAAGCGCTGGTCGATATGATGGCAGAGCTGGAGCTGAGCGACGAGGAACTGGCGGAGTTGAGGGAGCGTCTGCAGGGTGGCGCAAGGCAGGTGCTGGATGAAGCGTTTATTGAACAAAATCTGGACGTGCTGTTATCGATTAACAACTACAGCGCAGGGATCGCGGCCTTGGCCAATTATCCTGCACTGACTATTCCCATGGGTTACACAGAGGAAGGACGACCGATGGGGCTGACCTTGATAGCGCCTTCGTTTCAGGAGCAAGCGCTGATTGACATCGGCCTGCAGTTTGAGCGACTCAGCGCGGCGCGCCGACTGCCTGCAGATTACCAGTAATTCTCGGTCGTTATATGGCCTGGTGTACGGCGTCGGTTCTTCTCGAAGCCTTTGCTTTTCAATAGCTCTGTGACCTCTTTTACCATATCCGGATTACCGCAGAGCATGAAATGAGACCGTTCGGTGCTCAACTCCAGTCCGGCGGCCGAAGTGAGACGACCATCTTCGAGTGCGGCGGGAATTCTTCCGTTGATGGCTCCAGCTACATCCTCGCGACTCACAAAGGGCTGGTAATGCAACTTGCCTGGATGTGCAGCGGACAACGCGTCGATGCGATCCTGATAGCGCAAGTCTTCTGCCTTGCGTACGGCGTAGACCAAGACGATCTTGTCAAAGCGTTGCCAAGGCTCATCGGTGCCGAGAATCGACAGGAAGGGTGCGATGCCGGTTCCTGTACCCAGCATCCACATCTCTTTACAGTCCGGCACTTCGTCCAGAACAAAGAAGCCGTTGGCCTGTTTCTTTACCAGGACTGTTGAGCCGGTATCCAACCTGGTGAGCCGCGTGGAAAGTGCACCGTCTGTGGCGGTGTAAAAGAAAAACTCAAGCGGCTGCACACCTGGTGAACTGAGAAAGGAGTAGGGGCGGGCAACTTGCTCGCCATCTATTTCGAGTGCCAGGCTGGTGAACTGGCCGGCAGTGAAATCGCCTATGTCGGCATCGATTTGTAGAGAGAACAGGTTCTCTGTCCAGTGAGTGTTGGCGACGATCTTTCCTTCAATCCATTCTGCCATAACGATCACTCTGCCCCTTGTCCGGATGCTCCGGATCTTTTCTGTTCCGGCTTAAGCTCTGCTGCTGAGTTAAGCATAGAGCACTTGGCCTCAGGCTGGAACTCTGACCTGAATTTCTATAGTCTCGTAGCCATTGTAGCACTCCTGAATTGGGGAAACTGGGGGAAATCAAAAGCAAAATGAATAACTTATCTGTCTGGTTCGCAATCCCACTCTGGAAACGAATTCTCGCGGCTCTGGTACTCGGTGTCATTGTTGGCATGCTCTGGGGAGAAGGTGCGGAAAGCATCGTTTGGATCGGCGACTTGTTCATTCGCCTGATCAGGATGGTAGTGGTACCACTGGTCTTTGTTACGCTGGTGGCTGGTGTCGTCTCAATGGGCGATCCCAGCAAACTCGGCTCACTGGGCCTGAAGACGCTTGTCACCTATATGGCAACAACTCTCGCGGCTATCTCTATCGGCCTGTTCATGGCTGCCATCTTGCAGCCAGGTGTGGGTGTTGATCTGTCTTCTGCGACCCCCGGAGAGATTCAGGAAGCGATTCCTTTGGGAGAGCGCCTGATCAGTATCGTGCCTGCCAATCCAATCGCTGCTTTGGCTGAAGGCAATATTCTCGCCATCATCTTCTTTGCGCTGTTGGTCGGCGTGGCGCTGTTAACTCTCGGTGACAAGGGTCGGCCGGTGGCTGACCTGATGGATTCGAGTACTGAAGTGATGTTGCGTATTACGCACTGGGTGATGGAAGTGGCTCCGTTCGGTGTCTTTGCGCTCATCGCCTGGGTGTCCGGTACTCAGGGTGTGGCGGCTCTTCTTGATGTCATCTTGTTAGCACTCTCGGTTCTGCTGGCCTGTATGATCCATGTGATTCTGGTACACGGTGTGGTCATTATTAATCTGGTGCTGAAATTGTCTCCTGTGAATTTCTTTCGTGGCGCGCGCGACGCCATGTTAGTTGCCTTCTCGACTTCATCGAGCTCCGCGACATTGCCGGTTTCCATGTCGGTGGCGGAAGAGAATCTGGGTATCAAGCCCCTGGTCGCCTCAACGGTGTTGCCACTTGGAGCCACAATCAACATGGATGGTACCGCGCTCTATGTTGGAATTGTTTCGGTGTTCGCGGCACAGGCATTCGGAATCGACCTGACGCTTGCTGACTATATGCTGGTGGCAGGCGCGACGACCCTGGTTTCGATCGGTACTGCCGCGGTCCCCGGTGCTTCGCTCTTCCTGATGGCGGCGGTGATGGAAGCGATTGGAATTAGTCCGGCGCAGATCGCTATCGTGATCGGATTCATTCTGCCCTTTGATCGGCCACTGGACATGCTGCGTACAGCAGTAAATATATGCGGAGATCTCTCTGTTTCTACAGCCGTGGCAAACTGGGAAGATGAATTCGACGCTGAGATTTTCAACAAACCAATCAAATATTGATCCACGTTTATTGATCAGCGTTTGTGAGTATTGAAAAATCGCTAAAGTCAGACGATTGGCAAGTCGTAATAGGGCTTTTGAGGGCAGGTTTGTCTGCCAATCTGGAATTTTCGTTTGGATTCTGTCGCACTGGGGTTTGGCTCTATAAATCACCCCCAGCCCAGAGAATTCGGGCTCTTTGCAGAATATTGATGCCTAAGGTTTACAATAGTTTTCCTACACGGGCATAGATGCTAGATTTGCGAAATATTGTGAGAAACCGCTCCGGTCTCTCCTCAATTGAGCACAATCTAAACGATATCTTTTAACTTTATCTTGGCAAGCTAATAGAGCTGGCTCGCCGGTTTTTTGCTAGTTGGTGATGGAGCTAACCAGTGTTAGTAGCGAGCGAGCATCGGGATTTTATGGAAGAAGTTGATCCGGTCGTCTATATCGTAGACGATTCAGAGGACAATGTGACGGTCTATTCCTGGATGCTCTCGACGGCAGGGTTCGAGACCAAGACCTATCTGTCAGGTGTGGATTTCCTCAACGAAACCGACCTCAGCCCAGTGGGTTGTGTCCTGCTAGACAATCAAATGCCCGAATTAAGTGGTCTCGGTGTGCAGCGCAAGCTGCTTGATCGTGGCATCAACCTGCCTGTTGTCTTCATGAGCGGTGCCAGTTCCTATAGCGATGTAGTTGAAGCAACGCGGAAGGGGGCCCACGGCTTTTTGGAAAAGCCCTTTCACAAGGCGGAGTTGCTGCAGCAGGTAAACGCCGCCATTGATTTCAGTCGCAACGCTGACGCCACCAATCCCACTGCCAGTGCCGAGAGCAATCAGCTTGCCCAGCTTCTCACCAAGCGTGAATATCAGGTGTGCAAATTGATCATTGCAGGGAATACCAACCGCAGTATCGCAGATCAGTTGGGCATTTCCGTTAGCACTGTCGAATTCCACCGTGCCAATCTGATGGACAAGCTCGAAGTTAAATCTCTGGCCGAGCTGGTAAAACTGGCGCTCAAGCTCGACGCCTGATTTCAACTTATTCTATTTTCGATTCTGATCGTTCCTTTCAATTCTAATCCTTCCCTTGGAAATCCCTGGTCCCTCTTCGCGTATGACCTCGGGCAGGGTGTTGTGTGACGAACTTTCGCCGTATCTTTCGCTGTACCTTTCTCCTTAACTTCACCATACTTTCGCCACGAAATCGCTTAACCTCCGACCCGTGGCGGTCGTAGTACTAAAAAGGCTGAATCGGGGGAATTCTGTCTCCTGTCCGTAATGGACAGGGTACTGTACGAGCCACTCTGCGTAGTTTCGGTGTGAAATCAGTTCCGATGAGTGAGATCAGCCCGTATCAATCAATGCATACGCGGACCGAGCATGGAACACACAAATCAATCAGCAAGCGATAGCGCACAAGCGGTGGCAGCCGAGAGTGGCTCCGATATCTATGTAGCGCGTCATCCGATCTTCAACGCGAAGACAGATCTCTATGCCTACGAACTCCTGTTTCGTAGCAATGATGAGAACTCTGCTGAGTTTGCTGATGGCACAGCCGCGAGCAGCCAGGTCATTCTGAATGCCTTCGTGGATATGAATTTCCACGCGATTGCCAGATTCCATCCAGTCTTTATTAACCTGACCAGCGACTTCATTCTCGGCGAGCTGCCCTTGCCGCTCGATCCTGAGTCATTGATTATCGAGATTCCTGAAGACGTTGTTGTGGACGATGCGCTGCTACGAATATTGAAAAACTTCGTACGCAAGGGTTATGTGCTGGCAGTGAACAACTTCACTCCAAGTGAGGATCGATTGCCACTGTTGCAACTGGTTAATATCGTCAAGATAGATTTGCAGCGTTGTGATCGCAATCAATTGAGTCAGCAGATCGAAGCACTCAAGCAATATGACATCAAGCTTCTCGCGGAAAAGATCGAGTCACATGAAGACTTCGATTGGTGCAAGACACTGGGGTTTGACTACTTCCAGGGTTTTTTCTTTAGTAAGCCGAAGAACTTCTCTGCTCAGGCAATCAAGCCCAATCGGCTCGCGGTATTGCGCTTGCTAGCCAGTCTGCAGGACCCGGATTGTGATATCCGGGAACTGGAGGAAATGATCAGCAATGATGTGAGCATGAGTTACAAGATTCTGCGCATCATTAACTCCGCCCTGTACACCATGCCGCGCACAATCGAATCGGTGAAGCAGGCCATCATGGCCCTCGGTCTCAAAGCGATACGTGACTGGGTTGCGATCATCAGTCTGACCGACATCGATGACAAACCCAAAGAGCTTGTTGCGCTTAGCCTGCAACGCGCTCGCATGACTTCTTTGTTGGCTCCTACCAAGGGCATTGATCCTGACGCCGCGTTCACTGCCGGTCTATTTTCTCTGATCGATGTGATGATGGATCAGTCCATGAATCGCATCATGGGTGAGCTACCCTTGGCCAACGATATCGTTCGCGCATTACTGGATCGTGAGGGTGATCTTGGCGAATTACTCGATTTCGTCATTCGTTACGATGAAGGCAATTGGGATGGACTGGAAGCCGACTTCGTCAACTCGGATGAGTTGCGACAGCACTATCTCGATGCAGTCGAGTGGTCTTCGAATCTGATCAACGAACTAGGATCCCAGTCTTCAGCCGCTAATTGATTCCAGCTCGGACGGCTAGAAGGAATAGGACAGGGTTGCACTGAGGCGTACGTCTTCATCGAACACGATCAATGGGGAGTCACTCGACCCGGCGATACCCATAAGTTGTGCACTCACGGACCAGTTGTCATCCATTGTGTAGTCCACTCCGACCAGCGCCAGCAAGGAATTGGCATCGAGGTCACCTTGTAGCGTGGAAGACAGGACCAGGTCGCCATTGCTCAGATTGTTACTGTAACGCACCAACCAACTTCCGAATACTCCGTCATTTGCCAGCATCTGTCCGGGTGCGAGCCCTTCATTTGCGTCAAGCAAAGTCTGCGCCTGAATGCCGAGGCTGATATTTTGCTCATTATCAATGCCATATTCGAAACCAAAGGAAGTGCCTATCTGATCCTTGCGCAGATTCACGGGCGCTGCGAGTGAGGTTGTGCCCGGAAAATTGAAGCTGTCGGCGAGAACATTGTGGCTGAAGGCCAGATCGAAATTTAACAACAGACGGCCGATGGCGCGATTGGCACTGAAGCCGAGCAAGAGAAAATCATTAATGTCAGGATTCGCATCTTGCATGCCTGGCAACGGGGGTTCATAGCGCAGTTGATTCTCGAACAGATAGGCCGCCATAAAGGAAATGTCGCTGCCTTCGAAGCTTAGTTGATACTGGGTGCCTGCTTCCAACAGAACTTTCTCATTACGGTCATAATCAGGCAGGTTGTAGCCAGGATCGAAGAATAGCGGACTGCCGCGGACAGGGGCCGGATTGAATTCCGGGTAGAGATTGAGAAAAGTCGACAGGCGGCTGCTGTTGTCGCTGCCAAAATAGTCCCACACCAACATCCATTGATTCAGCCGCGCGTCTTCGATATCGATGATGCTGAAGTCGCGGAACTCCACGTGATTTATTACGTCGAGAACTGAATTGCCGACTGTTTCGCCCCATACGACTGTTTGCCGACCAAACTTGAAGCTCTGGGTTGCGAAGCTCCGCTGGATAAACAGCTCATTCACCCGCCCTTCGGTTTCAATGCTGTCACCGTTTGCGCGGTATTCGTAATCTTCATTCCAGTACACGCGATACTGAGCGCTACCTTGCAACAGCCAGCCTGGTGCAAAGGGATTCTGATAGCGCAGATTGATACCGAAGCGATTGGTTTCAAGCTCCGATTGCCTGGGAAAACTGCCAAAGCTGCCGAGGTCGACGCCGTGATTGTTTATCTGTCCGGAAACTTGTTGGCTAAGCCTGACGGTGAAATGGTCCAGCCAACGCGCGACAAATCCACTGGTACTGCTGTCTGTCTCGTCGGTGGTACCGGGCTCTGCAAACAAATCGTCTCCGAAGCCGAAGTCAGCATCGAAGGTGACGTCATCGCCAAGTACGGTGGCAGAGTCCTGGCTATGAACGAGATTGCTGGCACAGAACAAGGCCAGTAGCAGCATTCCCACTGAAAATTTCCGAGTCATGGGAATCAGTCGACCTGGGAGCGGAGTTCCTGCAGCTCGGCTTCACGAAAAGCCACGTCGGTGAGCGTACGCGTCGTGAGAAATTCGTCTTCGACATCTACCCCGAGGTGAATCTCGAGAATCGCCATATTGGATAATCTATTACTGACCAGATTCATCATGGTCAGGGAGCGAGCCATCCAGACGTCGTTGATTTCTTCGACGCGTGAAGCGAGCAGGCGCTTGATCTCGGTGCCGTATTGATCGTACATCTCAACTTTCAATGGTACCCAGCGTTCCTGATCGATATAGGACACAGTGCGAGAATAGCGTGATTTGCGCGCGCGCTCTTCATTCGGAATCATCTCGATTTTCCAGACAGCACGACCCGCTTCTGTGGTCTCTTCGAGCAACGTGATTTCATATTCTTCCAGCTTGCCAGTATCGGTGTCTTCTGTGGAGAACTCAGAACCGAATACGGACGCAGGTTCTGAATCGTCGTCTGAGTTGCCGCTGGCGATACGCTTGATGCGACCGAGAGCTGACAGATAGAGCCAGGTCTCATTGTCTCGCTCTGCGTCATCGTAGGAGTAACTCAGCATGCCGATTCCGCGCTCTGCGGCCGGTTCAAGAACAATGGTAATACCCTTGGTGTCCTTGCCTTCGTCACCGTAGTTTTTACTCACTGACTCCAGTGCTTTGACTCTTGGGCGTTCAGCGCAGGTGATACGATTGTCACTGATGCCAAAGCGACAGGTGGAGAGTTGCATTCTGTTAAAAGCAGAGTCGCTGGTTGCCAGTTGAAAGTCTTCAACCCGCTCCATGATTTCCCTGCCAGTCATTTCCTGGCTGACTCCGGTGCTTGCTCCAAGTAAAAACAGGAGCGGAATCAGTTTGCGAGCTGCACTCATGCGGTACTCTCCCTGGCGGTTTCCATAAAGGTAATTCTTGTATCGGCATTCTCAACGCCGAATGTTGGTTTGAAAATCATGATCATGGCCGGGATCAGGAACAAGTCACAGAGCAAGGCAACGAAGATCGCTGCAGAGCCAAAGAAACCCATCTTCGCCATGCCGAGATAATCTGAGAAGCTGAGCAGAGCGAATCCTAGCCCAAGCACCATGGTGGTAAACATAACAGCCTGGCCAACATCCCGTATAGTGGACTTGAGGGCCTCGCTGATGCTGCCTGTCTTGATGAGTTCCACCCGATAGTGAGTCATGAAGTGGATGGTGTCATCAACGGCAATACCGATGATCAGAGGTGCGATGAGCAAAGTGTCGGTATCCAGAGAGATACCCAGTAGCCCCATCAAGCCGAAGCCGAGCAGGGCAGGGATGACATTGGGGATCATCGCCATAAAACCACCCTGAAAGGAGCCAAGAGTCACAATCATGATGACACTGATTACCGCGATGGCGACACTGAAGCTTGAAAACTGCGAACGAGCCACTTCATCGGCCATGCGCATGAGCAATGCCATCGAGCCGGTAAGATAGATATCCAGTTCCTCGAATTCTCCTTCCAGAGATGCAAAGGTCTCATCGATTTCAACACCGATTTCCTCGAAGAAGCGCTGATACTGATAGGAACCCGCGTTATAGATATTCAATGTGATATGAGAGCGACTGTAGTCGTCCGATACCAGGCTACGCCGATCTTCCGGATTGGCACTGTTGAACAGATAGAGCAATTGCGAAATCATCTGTTCGGAGTCCGGCACTCGGTAGAAAGCCGGATCATCATCGTTCATGATCTGATAGGTGTCTTTGACGATATTGGCCAGTGAGTTGGTGCGCGAGACCTGATCGTCGTAACGGTTTTCGATTCGGGTCTGTAATTCATCAATTGCCTGCAGCAAGCGCGGATTGTACAGGCCATCGGTCTCGCCAGTATCGACCATGATGACCATCGATTGTGCGCCCGCCATATTCTCATCTACCACCTCATAGGCGATACGGATGATGCTGTCCTCACGGGTAAGCTCGGTCATATTGCTGTCGATGCGGACCTGGCTGGTACCGTAGGCACAGATGCCGAGTACCGAGAGGAAGGTCAGGAAGATGAGCCAGGGGCGTTTGGCAACTATATAAGGCACAAAGCTGAGAATCTGGTGTTGCCAATTGACCACCACATAGGTCAGTGAGGTGATGGCGACGATGTAGGTGCCAACCCAGGGGCCGAGAAAGAAATACACCGCTGTTACATAAACCAGTGCGATAAGAAATTTGCGCCCGATGTACAGGTCCGTCCAACGCTTGCCTAGCCTGTCTGCGAAACTGGCGTCGCCAGAGTTCGGTGCGCCCGGGTGCCAGATATCAAGGAGGATAGGCAAGAGAATCACAGTGAAGAAGAAGGCCATGAAGACACCCGCGGCGGACATGAAGCCAAAAACCTGGATGGGTATCAAGTCAGACGAGGTTAGCGCCAGCACACCGGCCATCGTTGTAATCGACGTTACCAGAATGGCCAGCCCTGTCTTCTCATACGCATGGGTCAACGCGGCATAGTGTTCATTGCCACTTCGTCGGAAGCTGAAGTATGCGCTCATTACGTGCACGCAATCGGCGATGCCAACGGCAAATACCAATAGCACGGTGAGCGAAATCATCTGCGAAATAGTAATACCGAGCCAGACAGTGACACCCCAGGTCCAGGCCAGGCTCACGGCAATGGTTAACATGGGCCACAGTACGGCGCTGAATGATCGGAACAAAATCCATAACAAGAGAGTGAATATGGCCACCATCAGAATGCCCAGTAGCATCATCTGATTGAGCGTTTCCATCATGAATTCCATCATCGGGGGATTGCCGACCGGATAGAATTCGAAGGTGTCGGAATAATTGTCGTAGAGTGCCTTGGTAACCACATGGAAATTGGTATATCCGAGCATGTCTACTGGTTCGAATGACACTTCCTGGATTTCGGCGCTCTCATCGAACTCCAAATCGATGCTGTCGCCGAAGTCACCACTGCTGAAATCAAGAAAGCTGTCGTCCAGTGTGACTTCGGAAGAGTCCACGGCTGAGACATAGTCTTCCACCGGCTGGGCCCCGAAGTCGGTCTGAATCATTACGGCGCCGTAACGCGCATCGGCAGAATAGAAGGCCAGTAAATAGTCTTCCTGAGCCAGCGCTCGCTCTCTTATCGCTTCCAGCTCAGCATTGCTTTCCGGTAACTGCGCCGGTACCAGTCGATTGGAGAGCAGGGTGTCACCGATGTTTTCCTGTATGCGTACATTGGCGATCGATTGCACGCGACGGATGTGGTTCAGTTCGTTGAAGTCCAGCGGTACACCATTAATAGCCTCGGGGTAATCCGCTGGATCAAGATTCTGCCAGTAACGCAGGTCGTCGGTGAGTTGTTGAATTGCCGTAAGTGATTCACGGGAGAAAACATTGCCGTCTTTGGCACGGTAGACAAGAAAGACTGAGTCGTCGCTGCCAAACTGGCGACGGTACTCATTAAGCGCAAACATGGCCGGATCTTGCTGATCGAGGAAGCTATCCGTGGTCATGTCCAGCTCGGTACGGGTGTAGATTCCCCATACCATTAAAGTCGTGAGGATTAACTGACCGGTAAGTACAAAGCCCTTGTATTTGAGAATCGCATCAGGGATTTTGCCAAAAATCTCGCTGACTCTGAGAAGTGTCCTCTCCATAACATTCTCCGACGGTCTGATTGCTTCCGCCTGTTGTTAGAAGCCTGGTCTCAAGCTCTGCAGCCACAAGAAAGCAGCGCCGAGATGTCCCGGTTTCTTTAATTATTGCGGGATGGTTTTCTGTGCGAACGGACTTTCGAACTTTCTGCCTTAAACGCAGTTTTAAAAACAGATTCGAAAATGGTTTCGACACTCATTATAGGACAAGGAAGCAGATGCTGCCCGCGGCAATGTCACTTGCTAGCCTTTGTCAGAGTTTATCCTACTTTTCAGGGCAGAAGCGGGGCGTTTGCACCCATGCTGCCTGTTATTAAGTCGTTCAAACCCACAGTCTGGTTCAGAATCAGCCTGATTTTCGGAACAGAATCCTCGAATTTGTCTGATCTTGTGGGAGGTTTGGGTGTCAGGGGCAGTTATAGACGTTAAATACTTGGGTACCATCCTGAATGACGGAGTCGGGGACGATCGTGTCTCCACCCAGGTTTCCAGCTTCATTGCGAGCCAACACCAGCAATTCATTCTGTAGCGTCTCGGCTCCACGATCGACACGTGCGATTTCGTCCCGGGTTCTTGCCGTAACCCGGCCAATCCGCTCGCAGGACGATACGGCTGAGGCTTCTCTGACCATGACAGATTCGCCTTCGGGAGTGAGATCAACCCAATTGCAAGCACTGAGCAACAGCCCCAGGATGAGTGGTAGTGCCGGTGTGAGAACGCGTCGATCCATGGTTATCTCCTTGCCGAGTGTCGGTAGCACAAATGCCGTCAAATGATTGGAGGGGTCAGGGTGCGATAGATGATTTGCTTGCAGGCATTAATTAGCGGGTATGGTAGCATGCCCCGTTTCCTGGGGAAGCCTGTTCTGATGGCTTTCTACAGTCACCGGGTCGCGGTGGCTTGCCGGAGTATTCCACAACCTGGCGAGACGGTTGGCATGGGAAATAGCAGACACACAATAAGGAGAGAAGCATGTCTACAAATGAACTAGCCGGTAAAAAGATTGTCATTATAGGCGGAACAGCGGGCATAGGACTCGCCACAGCGATTGCCGCCAGCGAACTGGGTGCCCAAGTCTGGGCTGCGGGTCGCAGCGAGGCTAACCTCGAGAAGGCGAGAGCAGCGAGTAATGGCAAATTTGAAGTACGCCAGGCAGATACTCACGATGCGGAAGCGCTTGAAGCAATATTCAAGGAAGTGGGCGAGATTGATCATTTGGTTTCTGCCGCGGTAGGTGGAGAGCGTACTTTGAAACCTTTTCTCGAGCAGACAGAAGAGCAATTCAAGGCCGCCTATGACAAGTTGTGGGGGTATGCCAAAGTCGTACGAACTGGTGCACCCTATCTTGCCAAAGACGCAGCAGTCACACTGGTTAGTGGATCGCCGGCGCGCAAGATCAGACCTGCACAGTCGCCATTGAGCTGTGTTGGTGCCTCGGTAGAAAATCTGGTGCGCTGTCTCGCGGTTGAGATGGCTCCTGTCCGCGTCAACGTTGTCTCTCCGGGTACCATCGACACGGCCATGTTTGACTTCATGGGTGATGAGAAGCAGTCAAACCTGGATGCGATGACAGCAACCCATCTTATCAAACGTCCCGGCACCTCAGCCGAGGTCGCAGAAGGACTAATCTTCGTGATGAGCAATCGCTTCGTCACTGGTACAACTGTCGATGTCGATGGCGGACGGATTCTTAGCTAGGATCGGATCAGGCAGAACGTAAGCTTTAACAAAGCGCAATGAGAGAAGGGGAAATTGTGAGCGAGTCAGCAGTAAACCATAAAGGGCGTCCTCAGATGGATTTGATAGACGCCATCTTTGAACGACGATCAGTGCGCGGATATCTGGATAAACAGGTTCCTGCTGACGTGTTGGAGGAAATATTCACCATTGCCCAGCAGGCACCGTCAAATTGCAATGTGCAGCCCTGGAAGGTCTATATCGCGTCTGGTGAGCTGAAAGACAGGCTGCGGCAGCAGATGGTCGAGAATACTCGTGAAGGAGTCACTCCCAATCCGGATTATGAATACCGTGGTGACTTCAAGGGCGAATACAGAAAGCGCCAGGTGGATTGTGCGGTTGCCCTGTATTCAAAGATGGGAATTGAGCGCGACGACAGGGAAGGCCGCCAAAATGCTGTGCTGCGCAACTTCGAATTCTTCGATGCGCCCCATATCGCTTTCATAGGCATGAACCCAAATTTCGGGACGACTGTCGCCATTGATGTTGGTATGTGGGCACAGACGCTGATGCTAACCATGGTGGCCTACGGATTACATAGTTGCCCTATGGGGACCATGCGTAATTATCCAGATATGGTGCGTGAAGTTTTCGATATTCAGGATGGCACTAAAATATTATTCGGGATAAGCTTCGGCTACGAAGACACATCAGTTCCGGCCAACGACACACGCACCACACGGGACCCGATTACGAGTAATATAGTCTTCCGATCTTCTTGAATTATCAGTTCAGCTAGTCGATTAGTGAGCTGGACAAAGATTAGATAGAAGAACTAACAGAAGCGCGAAGACAGGATCAAAGGCGATCTCTCTTCGTTAACAAAAGAGAGTGAGGATTTTGCTGTCAGTTCATCCAGAGGGATCGAATCGGGCAAACCAGTAAATCGTCGAATTAAATCTGCGTCATGAGCTTCAAACCTGTAGTCCTGCTGTACGATCTGAACAACAAATTGGTTGATGACTGCGCCAAGGTGATTGGTCAGACTGGTTTGTACACTGCGATTAATACCTATAATGAAGTGAATGCCATTGAGGCACTTCGTCAATATGACCGTCTCTTTGGCTTACTCACTAACCGGCTCAGTTGTGTCATTACAGGCTGGAATAATTACAAACGCCCGCGAGATCAATTCCTGTTCCGTATTCGACAGGATGAGAAGCGTAGCCCATTACGTAGTCCGACTCCGGTAATTCTCATTACTGAAGACCATCGTCAGGATTTGCGACAAATCGCTCTCGACCCAACTGACGGAAACGTCGCGGCCTATCTTCATGCAGATGATTTTCAGGACTCTATCGCAGGAATACTGCAGAAAGTGGTGTTCGATAATCGCGCTCACGAAATGAACTCCATCGCCTACGCGCAGCTCCAGCGCGAGCTTGAAAACGACGAGTAGCGCTATCCCGGGGATTGCCCCGGTTGACCCATTTTGAACACGGGCGTAGCATCACGGCACGCTTTCTGTGGTCAGCGCAGCTCGATGCCCTCGAGTACTCCTCAAGTGTTCATGCAGGCTGTCCAATTCTCAAATCACCAAAGCCACAGTAATCGTAGCAACGAGTTGGGGGATTTCACGCCCGCTGCGTTTCAATATTCACTGAAGCGTCGCAGTGGCTACCTGTTTGCATCGGCCCTGGGTCTGCAGAACGGGAATATCAAAAGACTGCAATAGGAGATAATCAATGAAGCAGCGTAATAAATTTTTAGTCTCAGTCGTGCTCGGCATGAGCGCGCTGGCGACAGCTGGACTGAGCCATGCGCAATCCTTTGTGCGCTATACCGATGAGGGTGCGACTCATTGGGGGATGATTCACGATGATGGTATTCATCAGCTGGCGGGCGCGCCCTATGACACCATGGAGCACACCGGAGTTGTTGTGCAGCGCGACGATGTGCGCCTGGAAGCACCGGTAGATCCCAAGCTGGTATTCATGACGGCGTTTAATTTCCGCAGCCATATCAGTGGTGAACCAGCGGAATATCCGGGATTGTTCATCATTCCGCCGGGTTCCATCATTGGCCCCGAAGATCCGATCGTTCGACCTGCCGAGTCGCGTAACCTGCACTATGAGGCGGAGATGGCGATTATCATCTCACAGCGTGCCGAGAACGTATCCGTTGAAGACGCAGCCGACTATATCTTCGGCGTGACTGCTGGAAACGACGTAAGTGAGCGTTCATGGCAAGGTGCCGACATCCAGTGGGTGCGTGCCAAAGGCTCTCGAGGATTCAATGCGGTAGGCCCTGTCCTGGTTAAGGGAGCCGACTACAAGAACATCCAGATCACTGGGCGTCACAACGGCGAAGTTGTACAAACAGAGAATAGCTCGGACCTGATTTTCAATATGGAAGAAATGGTGAGCTACATCTCTCAGTACTTCACGCTTGAGGCAGGTGACATGATTTGGTCTGGTACTATGGGTAGTACACGTGCGTTGAGCCCTGGTGATGTGTATGAGGTTGAATTGTCTGGCATAGGCATCTTGCGCAACGAAGTTGTGCAGGGTAACTAGGCCTATGTTAGTTAGATTCAGTCTAATCCAATCAGATTCAGTTAGATCTATCTAGATCCAACTTGATCAGCGAAGCCCGGAAGAAGCTCAAGGTAGCGTCTTCCGGGCTTCGTTTTTTCAGGCGAGGCCACGCTTGGTGATTTACAAATATGTGGGGAATTTACTGAGGCGCAGTCATGCAAAAGAAGTTGAGCTTATTGCCGTCGAGATCGCGAAAATAACCCGCATAGAAATTCTCACCACGTGGTCCGGCGGGACCTTCATCGCTGGCGCCCAATTCCAGCGCCTTGTTGTAAAGTGCATCCACCTGCGCGGGTGATTCAACCGCCAGCGCGACCATGGTGCCGTTGCCTACTGAGGCTGGCTCCTTGTTGAACGGCAGTGTGACCGATAGTGCGGGAGCCGTGGGGCTGACAGCCCAGGCAATAAAATAGTTTTCCTGCTCCATGAAGCGTTTTGCACCGATCTCACCGAGCAAGGCGTCGTAAAATGCTGCGGCTTTGTCCAGGTCATTGGTGCCAAGTGTCACATATCCAATCATAATGCTCTCCAGATAGCTTATGTAGCAGTAATCAAAATCTCTCAGGATTTTTTCAATTCTCGATAACGAAAACAATTACTTGTGTGGTCATTGACCAGTCCCGCAGCCTGCATATGGGCGTAACAGATTGTGCTGCCTACAAATTTAAAGCCGCGTTTTTTAAGATCTGCCGACAGGGCATCGCTCTCGAGGGAGGTCGCGGGTACGTCACCGCGCGCTTTGCGTTTACCGTCGAGAGGTTTCTTGCCACCAACGAAAGACCAGATGTAGTCGGTGAAACTGCCCCATTCTTTCTGAATCTCCAGAAAGGCGAGGGCATTATTGCGCACTGCAAATATTTTGGCCCGATTGCGAATCAGGCCTGTATCCAGCAGGAGCTTCTCAAGTGTACTGTCATGCATGCGTGAGACTTTCACCGGATCAAAGTCTTTGAATGCGCGTCGATAGTTTTCTCGCTTGCGCAGAACTGTAATCCAACTCAAGCCAGCCTGCTGGCCTTCCAGGCACAGAAACTCGAAGTGCTTTTGATCATCGTAAACCGGAACGCCCCATTCCTCATCGTGATAAGCGATGTAGAGTTCATCTTCGCCGGGCCACCAACATCGGTGACCACTGTCCCTGTCCTTATTCTTGTTCCTGCCCTTTTGCTTGTTCAGTTCGGCAGCCATTGAATGCTCCTCGTTCACCTGAGTCTGAAAGCGCTTCTGATGAGAATGATACTGTATATAAATACAGTATCATGCGCAAGGCCCAATAACGGCCTCTGTCACGTAGAGAGGAGTATAGGAAAAAGATTGGAAAGTGCCAGCTATGGCGCCGAAGCGAACCATGGAGCCGAGTGAAACTCAGTTCCATGATTGTTCGATAGCTGACTCTTTATGCTGACCATTAAGGCCCTTGGAATCGATCAGGGCAGTGCAAGTGCGATGATTTTCGCCGCGTTGCGAAAATCGCTGACGGTCATCACCAGATATTGCTTGCCGTCGTGCAGGTAAGTCATGGGCACACCGGTCACAGAAGCAGGCAAGGCGATTTGCGCGATATCTTCGCCTGTCGCTTTGTCTTTGGCGTGTAGAATCGGGTCGCCGCCAGGGCCCTCGCCATGGAATAGCAAAGTCTTGGTCGCAACCAAACCGGTGCGTGTCGGCTTGCCGGTGGGAGGCAGGTCGACGCCTTCCAACAGCGGGTGATTTTTAATGTGCGCTGGTGTGTCGCCATTCACCGCCTGCCACACATGCTCACCCGAGCCAAGGTCAATGGCAGTGATGCGACCATAGGGCGGTTTAACCAGCGGGATACCTTCAATTGAAGGCGTTCGTCCGCCACCCTGAATGTAACGCACACTGGAAGCCTCAGGGTCGTGTACCAACGACAATACGCTGGTATCGGTTCGCGAGGGGATATAGATAATGCCCGTTTCCGGGTCATAGGCAGAACCTTCCCAATTCGAACCACCAGTCGATGATGGCAGGTGCAGGGTTCCGAGACTACCGTCGTCAGGATGTTGATAGAGAGAAGGAGGGGAATACAATTCACTGAATCGATAATCCGCGGCGATTTCCTTGGCACGCGCGTGGATCTCAGGCGTCAGATCATTGAGATCATCTGGCTGAAAGCCCTGTCGATCATAAGGTGCTGGCAACAAGGGAAAGGGCTGAGTGGCAGCTGTTCTTTCACCGGGTGTGTCACTGGCAGGAACTGGGCGCTCTTCCACAGGAAAGAGAGGCTCTCCGCTGTCTGGGTCGAACATAAACAAATGCGACTGTTTCAGAGTCTGCACCACGGCTTCGCGACCATCTGGCAGATCGATGATCAGAGGTGCCGATGGTGTGTCCCAGTCCCAGATATCATGGTGAGTCGTCTGAAAATGCCACTGCCGCTCGCCTGTACGGTAGTCGAGCGCCACTGTAGAGCTGGCAAACAAATTGTTTCCTGGTCGGTCACCTCCGTAACGATCGCCGGTCGCTGATTCGACAGGAAGGTAGACATGGCCCCTTTCGAGGTCGGCGGACATGGGAGCCCATACTCCCGCATTGCCGGTGTACTCAGCCGAACCGTCCAACCACGATTCATAACCGATTTCTCCTTTCTCGGGAATGGTTTGGAATGTCCACAACAACTCGCCGGTGTCAGCGTCCCAGCCGCGAATATCGCCTTTGACATTGGAGGCTGAAACCGGGCGCATCCCGACCAGGTGGGCGGCGCCTGTCACAATGACATCCTCAACTACCAAAGGTGGAAAGGAAATACCAATATCAAGATCGTCACGCCCAGGTCCGCGTCGCAGGCCTTGTTGCAGATCGACATAACCGCGCGCGCCAAATGTTGGAACGGGATCGCCGGTTCGGGCATCCAGCGCCACGAGATAGTAGCCGGGCGTCATGGTAAAAATAACTTCCTGATTACCGTTGGCGTAGTAAGCAACGCCTTTGCCTGAGCCTTTGCGCGGTGCGTCATCAAACCGTTTGCCTTCGTCCGGGCGCCACATCCATAACAGCTGTCCTGTGGCTGCATCAAGGGCAATAACATTTCGCGTCGATCCGACTGTTGCGAACAGGCGCCCATTGACCATGAGTGGTGTGTTGACGTTAAACGTCTCCGGGCTAGGGCCGAAAGGTGCAGTGTCCAGTTCCCAGGCAATCTCAAGATCGGCAACATTGTCAGCATTGATCTGATCAAGTGGCATGTACCGGTTCGAATGTTCGCTGCCGTTGAAGTGGGTCCAGGCCAGACTGTTGTCATCATCCTCGATGACTATTTCCTGTTGAATGATTGGCATCTCGGCCAATTCAGTAACGGCCACAGCTCCACCAGGAATTGGTACGTTACCTGACTGCAGAATGAAGGCGGTCAGATCGTAATACTCTTCGTTGCTCAGTGAGCCGGGAGTCTCCGCCGGCATGGTCATGCGGATTTGTTCGAACAAGTCCCGGCCGCTGCGCTCCAGCCAGCGGGCTTGAAGTCTGGCGCTCATCTCAGCCGGGATATGGCATCGGGAGCATTCGTTTTGAAACAGATTTGCGCCGCGCTCGACGTCAGCATCCTGGGCCCAACTACTTGCCGTGACTGTCACGGCGGTAGCGGTCAGAGTTCCAAGCAGGAACGTTTTTGCTCTAAGCACTGTCGCTCTCCTTATTAACAAGTAACAAGAGTTGATGAATAAGCAGGGGTGGGGTTGAGGGCGGGGGATAGTACCGTTTTTGCCCGGCTGGTTAAAGTCGCGCTCGATAATTGCTTGCTCGCGAAATGTTTGCACACCCTGCATTGACCCCTACCTCTCTACTGCACCTCTTGATGAGAATTGACGGGATTCCAGATTGGGGTTCTGAAACCTGTTGCTATTATCGCAACTTACGCTGAATGGCCCGTTAACGGCCTGAATCTGATCTTGCCGTACAGGTTGTTCATCGCTGAATAAATGAGGAATTCGCGTTACAAACTATTACAGTTGTCAGACTCAGCTCGTCGCTAAGCGGTTGATATAGAAGCAAGTTTCAAGTAGTTTAGCGATCTTTTTTGTGTCCGTCAGAAAATCTGGTGTAGCAATGGCAGCTGAAGAGTGATGCTCTTGCGCGTACCAGCTGCCCTGCAATCAATTGGCGGAGAATTCCCGGGAGAGAAAAACAATGTCTACGCTAGCTCGCGCCAAGCTGTCGCGGAAAGTTGGAATGGCCTGTGTGGCCGCACTGTTGTGCGCACCGATGACTCAGGCTCAGGAACTAACCACGAACGCTGTGCGACCCTCGACAACTGCGTTTCCATTGACCAGTGCACCGACCATTGACGGAGACGTCATGGGTGATAACGCCTGGGCACAAGTTGCTCCGACTTCCGGCTTCTCTCAGGTTCGCCCCGATGAGGGACAAGCGGCTACTCAACGCACCGAAGTGTTCATCGGTTACACAGAAGATTCGCTTTACATCGGTGTGATCGCCTACGACACCAATCCTGAAGGCATCATCGTTGCAGACAGCCGCCGTGACTCGTCGCTAAATGAGACTGACAGTTTCCAGGTGATTCTCGATGGTCTTCTGGATCGACAGAATGGTTTTGTGTTTGGTACTAACCCGGCAGGTATCGAGTTTGATGCGCAGGTGACCAATGAAGGTTCTGGAGGTGGTTTCCGGGGCGGCGGTGGCGGCTTCAATGTGAACTGGGATACCACCTGGGAAGTCGATGCGCAGATTGGTGACTATGGATGGAGTGCGGAATTGGAAATTCCTTTTTCTGCACTGCGTTATGGCAGCAGCGACGTGCAGACTTGGGGAATTAATTTCCAGCGCAATATCCGCCGCAACAACGAGGTTGCGTACTGGGCACCATTGAATCGTCAGTACAGCCTGCAGCGAGTATCCGATGCGGGAACTATCGAAGGCATTCGACCCCCGCGTCAACGCAATCTGCAGATCACACCTTATGGTCTTGTTTCCAGCGAACGCGGTGGTTCTCTCCCTGCTGGCACACACACCAACGAAGAGGTCGGTTTCGACCTTAAATGGGGTGTGACTTCCAGTCTTACTCTGGATGCGACCTATAACACTGACTTCGCTCAGGTAGAAGTGGACGAGCAGCAAGTGAATCTTGATCGCTTCAGTTTGTTCTTCCCAGAGAAACGGCCTTTCTTTTTGGAAAACGCCGGTATGTTTTCCGTTGGTAATCCACGTGAGGCCGAGCTGTTCTTCAGTCGCCGAATCGGTGTGGGATCTGGCGGCAATCCGATTCCTATCGACGGTGGTGCCCGATTGACCGGTAAGGTGGGTAACAACACCAATATCGGCTTTCTGCAAATGCGCACCGACGCTGTCGATGGCGTCGCGTCGCAAAACGATTTCTCAGTGGCGCGCATCAATCAGGAGCTGCCGAATCGATCCACCATCGGTGTGATGTATGTTGAGCGCGATGGCGATGGCTCTCTCACGGGTAATTCCGCCACAGACAACAACAAGACTTTCGCTATCGATGGCCGTTGGGGTATTGGTTCGGATGCACTTATCTCCGGGTGGGCCGCGCAAACTGATACACCGGGAATTAGCGACGACGATCAAGCCTTTGGTGTACGTGCGAACTATTCAAATGAAGACTGGGACTTGTTTGCAGGATTTACCGAAGTACAGGGCAATTTCAATCCAGAAGTAGGTTTTCTGTCTCGTCGCGAATACCGCAAGTATGAATGGCGTGTGTTTCGCCGCTATCGCCCGGATGACCTGTTCGGCTTGCATGAGATTCGTCCCCACGCTAACTACTTTGGTTACTACGATTTCGATGGTGACCTCGAAACAAGCTACTTGCATGTAGACAGCCACTGGGAATGGGAGAACGGCTGGGAGATTCACACCGGCGTGAACTTCACAGAAGAAGGGGTAAAACAACCGTTTGATATTGTGAATGGTGTGACGGTTCCTGTAGGCAACTATGACCACAGCGAATCGCAGCTGGTATTTCAGACCAATCAGGGTGCACCTCTAAGCTTTTATATCCAGACTCGTGTCGGTGGCTTCTTTGGTGGTGATCGTACTGCGTTGAGCCCACGCATCCGTTACCGTGTGGGTGAGCGTTTCAGTACCGAGCTGAGTTGGAATCACAGTGATATTGACTTGCCTGTTGCCAACGGTGATTTCCAGGTCGATGTGGCACAGCTTCGCGTTTCTTATTCCTTCACGCCACGTATGTCTCTGCAAACACTGGTGCAATACAATAATCAGTCTGACGTGATTGCGACCAATGTGCGGTTCGCTTGGTTGCAGTCTGCCAATGCGGGTCTGTACCTGGTTTACAATGAGGTCGATGAGATGGGCTTTAATCTGCGCGACAACGGTCGTCAGTTTATTCTGAAGTACAGCCACATCATCGATATTTTTAACTAGGGTTTTTCAGTATCGATCGAGAGAGAGCGGAGAGCTTTCTCTACTGAAAGGCGTATCCATTGGGTACGCCTTTTTTATTGCCCGAATAAGGGTTCGGGCCTGGTGGAGGGTGCCTGGCGGCGCGAGTTTTCTCTTCGCCGCAAACTTTTCAGTCTTCTTCTTTGGTGAGAATCTCGGTAATGCCTTCTCTGATGCGTCTGGTGGAGATGCTCACCTCGAACAGGAACAGTATCAAACCAGATATAAGCAGACACATGGCGCCGATGAAGAGAGTTGCGATGGTGGAAGCGAGGTCTATGTGTGCCAGCTCACCAAGAAAGAGTGTCATGATGACCAGACAAACCAGCAGTGCTCCGCTGACAAACATGCGCACCGACCAATTGACCAGGCGGATTCGCTTCCAGAGCGATTCGGTTTCAGCCTGTAAAATCGATCGGTGTTCGGAGTGTTTTTCGATAGCCAGGCGTGCTTCTACAACACGGGCACGGTCAACAACACGGCCAAGGCGAATACCCAGCACGTTCAACATGCCAGCAATACCTGCGAGTAGAAATACCGGGGCAACTGCGAGCTGGATAACTCCCGCTACTGTTTCGATGGCATTGACAGGATCCATGGATGGTTCCTTAAAACGTTTCTTGGAATTTCAAATAGAGAAGCTTCAGTGAATCGACGAAATTTTGCTACAGGCTCAGGGTAGTGTAAAGCGTAAAGACAGGCGCCTTTGTGCTGCTTGGTACTCGGATCAAAAAGCAGGGCTGGGTTGGGCGAGGGTAGTGGCGACTGCAGTGGCTATCTCGTCTATTCGACTGGGCTTGCTCAGTATGCGCAAGTTTTCCAGATCGATGGCGTCGACTGCATCCAGATAACCGGTGTAGAGAATAATATCGATATCGCTGCGCACCTGGCGTAATTGCGCGCCAAGCCGGGCTCCATCCATTTCGGGCATGGATAAATCCGTGAAAACCAGATCCCACTGTCCAGGATCTTTTCTAAATTCCTCAAGCGCTTTTAGTGAGCTCCGAAAAGGCATCACTTCGTAGTTGAGTTTTTCCAGCATGCGTGCGGTAGCATCGAGCACCATATCGTCATCGTCTACCAGCAGAATACGTTCGCCATGACCCTGCAGGGTGCTGGACCTGGAGAGCTGCGGAGTTTTCTGTTCCGGCTGTTCTGAAGCCTTCAGATAAATGGTAATGCTGGTGCCTTTGCCCGGAGCAGAATCCAGATCGATGAAACCTTCATGGGCTTTCACAATTCGATAGACAAGCGCCAGTCCCAGGCCAGTGCCCTTGCCCTGTGGTTTGGTCGTGAAGAAGGGCTCGAATATATGCTGCTGATTTTCCTTGTCGATACCGATGCCTGTGTCTCTGACTTCAATGGATACATAACTGCCAGGAGGTATTTCCTGCTGAAAAATCTTTTTCTCTTCTGTGATGTCTTCCATGCGTGCAGAGATACTGATATCACCTTCATTGTTCATCGCGTGCTGTGCGTTGATACACAGATTCAGGATCGCCTGATGCAGTTGATTGTTGTCGACTGAGACCGGAGGCAGATCATCTTCGCAGTTGAGTTGGATACTGCAATCCGCTGGTAAGAATGCGCGAATTTGTTCAATTGATTCTTCCAGCAAGGCTTTAACACCGACTGAATCAAAAGATTGTGCTGCCGCCTGGCGGCTGAACAGGAGAACTTGTGAAATCAAGCCCTTGGCTCGTGTGCTAGCTGAGATGATATTGCTCAGTCTCGCGCCCGCTTTCTGAGGCTCGGTGAGAGAAGACTTGGCCAGTTCTGCGTTGGCCATGATGGCCATGAGGATATTATTGAAATCATGGGCGATGCCGCCTGCCAGGCTTCCCAGCGCTTCGGCTTTTTGTGTGGTTTTAAGAGCCTCTTCTGTTTTCCGTCTTTCATTGATGGCTCTGGCGAGCAAAGCGATGAGCGCTAACTGTGCGATGATGACCATGCTACCGGCCACTAGCCAGCTCAGATTTTCCCTGAAAAAGTTGGGCGGGTCGTTCCTAATGATGCTGCCCGCTGGCAGCAAGCTGCGATTGATATTGAATTTGTTCAGCTGTTCGCCGTCGAACAAATTCAGTGTTGGTGCATCATTGATTGTGGGCACGCTGCGTCCGGCCAATATATCTCGGGCGATGTTGGCGGTACCGATCGCGTACTGATCAGTGGCACTCATATTACCGCCGACTGAACCTCTACCGATCTGGGTGTCGAATAGTGCAAATACAGGTATCGGTACTCGTTCCTCAAGTATACTGTTGATCAGAACTGATCGTTGCGGTTGGCCCAGTCTGTTGATATCGAATTGCGACATAAGAATTGCACTTGCGTCGGGCGCGGTTGACAACTCTTCGACTAGCTCATCAGCCAACAAGCCCTGAACGAATTGCAGTTTGTCGATCACGTCTGATTCTTCAGCGACTCTGGCGATACGATTGGCGTAAGAAAGATCACCCTGGCCAGATCCGCCCACAACATAAATCTTCTGTAGATCAGGAATTACTCTGTGCATGAGTTGCAGGGTATTGCGGGTTGCAACAGTGACTGCGCTTTGCAGAATGAACTCATCGTTATTCAGGCTGGGGATGTTATCGAGAATATCGGTTCCAGGAAGGACATAGAGTAGTGACGCATCGGGCGCAAACAAGGAAGACCACTGTTTGGCGAATGTTGCGGCCTCAGGAAAAACCGAAATGACCAGATCGACCGGATAGTCGCCGTAGCGAAGGAGTAAGGACTCGGCCATTAGCGCTCGTTGTTCTTCACTGGAGCGAATCAGGGAGAGAAATTCGGGGACGAGCTCATTTCCATCATCCACCGAAAACTGGCGTAAGATTTCTGAATTGAATAACTGTTCCCATTCGCCAACATCGCTACTGCTATAAATCAGCAGAACCCGGTTGCCCGACTGTTCTTCCGCCGCGCTGCCGAATGCGGGCGAGAGCGCCAAACTCAATAACAGGATCAGACAAAAAAAATTGAGTAACCTGGAATGTTTAATCGTAGAGTTTATGCTCTGTCTCCCAGAGTACCGTCATTGGCACTAACTGAAACAAACTGAAGTCTGCGTGACTGCTTTAGCAAATGCGCTTTGCATTTTTGCCTGCCGCTGTAGCTAATTCTTGCAAACACACTAGAAACTTTACTGCTTCAATCGGTGGAGTTAAATAAAATTCGGCAAGAAAATACGTCTCTGCTTAATGGATTGTAATTCGGGCATGAATTTCTGAATTGCAAGGTACTATTCCCCTGTAATTAGTGAGATCGGACGATCTAAAACAGGTAGTTTCCACAGGAAGCTTGAAAGAGCGGACGCTCTTTCGCTGGTTTGTTCTTGGTTAAGTTTCGTTCAGTTTTTCGATCAAGCACTCAAGCTACTTCCCGCTGTTTTGATAAGGCTTGATGGATTGTCTCAGAAATAACCTTGAGGCTGGTGGGCTTAGGTAGAATGGCAACATTCAAAAGTTTTGATTCGTCGATAGATTCTCGATATCCCGTACAGAGCACTGCTGGCATCTGGGCAAATTTTTCTCTGATCGATGTAATCAATCGTACGCCATCCATCTCAGGCATGGATAAATCGGAGAACACCAGGTCGATGCTTTCTCCATGTTTTCTAATCCAATCCAGCGCAGAGATGGAGCTGGAAAACGCCGTGACTTGATACCCTAATGTACGTAATGAATGACTCGTGGCATCCAACACCATCTCGTCATCGTCTACCAGAACGATATGTTCTTGCTGACCAAGAAAAGTAATGTCCGACTCTGAGCGAGTCGAGTTGTCCGCGGCATTACTCACACAAGGGAAGTACATGGACACCGTAGTGCCTCTACCTGGTGAAGAGTCCACATCGATATAACCCTGGTGAGCTTTGACGATTTGATAAACCAGAGCAAGACCCAGACCGGTTCCTTTCCCACGTGGCTTGGTGGTGTAGAACGGCTCGAATACGTGTTGCAGTGACTCTTTGTCGATACCAGATCCAGTATCGCTGATGGTAATCATCACGTAATCGCCAGGCGGAATTTCTCTGATCGAAGCAGAGTGAGCTTGTTTCAGGGTATTGCGAAAGGATTTTATTCGGATCGAGCCCGCTCCATCCATCGCATGTTGTGCGTTCACACACACATTCATGATGACCTGATGAAGTTGCGATGAATCGCCTTCGATGGAAGGAAGGTCTTCGTCCAGCTCCAGATTCAACTCGCAATCTCCAGGCAGGAACACGCGCAAATGTCCGGCTGATTCTTCCAGCATTGCATTCAGTTGCAGCGGTTTCAGTTCAAAATTGGCAGATTGTCTCGAGAACATTAATATCTGCGCGATGAGGTCCTTTGCACGTTCACTCGCAGAAAGTATGTTGCTGACTCGATCGCTGACATTGGCTTCATCACCTGGTTTCAGTTTTACGAGTTCGGCATTGGCCATGATCGACATCAATATGTTGTTGAAGTCGTGGGCGATACCGCCAGACAAGCTTCCGAGTGCTTCCATTTTTTGCACCCGTTTGAGCTCAGATTCAGCAATTCTCCGCCGACGCATGGTCTCCACAAGAAAAGCGATGAGTGCCAGCTGCAAGACCATGATGGCGATACCAGTCACAAACCAGCCGTAGTAATCACGCCAGAAATTGGGTGGATCGTTCACAATCAGGCTGTCTTCGGGAAGCAAGCTGCGATCGATGTCGTAATCAAGCAGCTTGCTGCCATCAAACATGAATCCGGTTTCAGAGAAATTGATTGCCGGCAGTGTCACGCCAGCGAGAATGTCCCGTGCCAGTTCTACGGTCGAGTTGGCATAGTGCATGGAAGAGGTCATATTGCCGCCGAGAGTTCCGCTTTCGAGTAATGTGTCGAAAGCGCCGAAGACGGGCAAGGGAAGATTTTCAACGAGTAAGGTGTTGATGGCCATGGCACGCAGGGGCTCACCAGTGCGGTCGCGGTCATAGGGGTTGAGTATTATCGCGCTGTTTGCAGGCGCGTTATTCAGCCTTGCCAAAAGCTCCTCGGGTGTGAGTCCGGCGAGTATGGTGAATTCATAGCCGATGTCAGACTCAGCAAGGGCGCGTTCAGTTCGTTCCTGGTAGGAGCGATCGCCGTCGCTAACACCGCCAACAACGAAAAGCCGTTCCAGATCGGGCAGAACTTGCGGAATCAACTGAACAGTACCGCGTATCGCGGCTTCCACTCCGCTCTGTAAAACAATCGCACCACCATCCTGCTCGACCGAACTAAGAACCTCGGCAGGAGGTAGGACAAATAACCTTGCCGCGTCTGGAGCGAAAACCTCAGCCCATTGATGTACGAAAGAATTTGCCTCGGGCAGTACGGCGATAATCAGATCGATTTGGAGTCGGCTGTATTTTAGTCGTAATGATTCAGCGATCAGTTGCTGCTGACTTTGGGAGGTCTGTATCAGGGACAAAAATTCAGGGATAACGGGGATGCCAGAAACGGTAGACAATTCGTGCAGCATGACGCCATTGAATTGCTGTTCCCAGGGACCGATGTCCGGATTGCCGTAAATGACGAGAACACGATTATCGACCGGAAATTCTGCCGCATGGGATTCTGACAAGAGCACTGAAAAACCGAGCAAGAACAGCAAGATGCCTGTTCGCCTGAGTTGCTGTACCGCATGGATCATAAACGCCCTTGCTCCTTCAGCCATTCATTCGATTTTGTCGATCAAATGCTCGATACAAAAGTAGTGTATGTCATTGAATAGGGTCAACAATTAATTACGGCAGACTGCCGCCGATTATTCACCTGTTTCGTGAGATTTGCCACGAAATTTGCGGCTAGCTGAGTCGAGTAGCTCAGGACTGCAGATGGGGCTGCTTGATGAAAATGCTTAGTGGGCTAATCAGTTTTCTGTGGCTGAAAGTACTTGCCAGCGAACAGCGGTGCTGGCATGAGTGCCATCGGCAAATTGCACAGTCGCGCTAATTGTTCGCTCGCCGATTTCGAGAACTGACAGTTCAATGCCAGGGCAGCGCCAACTCTGGCCACCTGAAGCCAGAGCGCCAATGAGGGCGCAGTCGGAGAACAAGGAGGAGACATCAGCACCATCGGCGGCGATGGATACACTGCTAACAGAAGGTGATCCGCCTCGAACCAGTACCGCCAGATCGACAGACTGATTATTGAGGTACACACCGCTGCCCGGGCTGATCACCAGGGGAGCGACCAGCTGATACACGGCACCTTTTATATCTGCCACAAACACTTCGCCCGTTTCGTTTTCGCCAAAGGTGGTGATATCGAAGTCCGTATCCAACAAGACTTGTTGCTGCCATTGGCCGTTGATTTCTCGTGCCGAGAAGATTTCACCGGTACAGAAATCACCGTAGACGTAATGACCGAGCAGAGCCTCTATGGCAGCACCGCGATAGACGTATCCGCCAGTGATAGAGCAACGATCCTGCTCGTGGGCATACTCGAATGCGGGCAAGGTGAGGCTACCGTCTTTGCAGTTAGTTGATGGCAAGAAGCACAGGGAGCCTTCCATCAATCGCCAGCCATAGTTTTCACCGGAGGCAGTATTCGCTTTGTGCACGTGTACTTCTTCGATGAGGTCTTGCCCTACGTCGGCGATATACAGATCTCCGGTTACGCGATCAAAGCTGTAACGAAAAGGATTGCGCAGACCGATGGCCCAGATTTCATCCAGCGTGAAGTCCGTGTTTGCAAAGGGATTATCGGCGGGGATGGAGTAGGGGGAACCATTGTCCACATCGATGCGCAGCATCTTGCCCAGCAGGCTCAGTCGATTCTGAGCAAAGTTACCTGGGTCGCCACCGCTACCACCGTCACCGAGCCCGATATAGAGAAAGCCATCTGGCCCGAAAGCCAGTTGGCCACCGTTATGATTGCTGAAAGGTTGATCGACGGTGAGCAGTATTTCCTCGGTCGCTGTATCAACCACGTCGCCACCGTCAGTAATGGTGAAGCGGGAGATCACGGTATCGAACGAGGTGTTGGTGTAGTTAACGAAGAATTGTCCATTGCTGGCGAACTGAGGATGAAAAGCGATCCCCAACAAGCCGCGTTCTTCGCAGCAGCCGATACGGTCAGTGATATCCAGAAATGGTGTAGCCACTGTTTCTCCATCGCGCCAGATCAAAACTCGCCCAATTTGCTGAACAATAAACAACCGGCCCGAGCCATCCCCGGCGTGATCGATAGCCACTGGGGCTTCAATGTTGGATGCGATCTCGACGGGGGTGATGAGGCGTTGTTGGGCTTGGGTTGATATTGCTAGTGAAAACAGGAGGATAGCCAAAGTTGGGCGCATTGATTGACTCCGATGTACAGTTGTGGCTCGCAGCATAGTGCAGATATTACGCAATGAACTGCTGATAGAGTCACAAATTAGGCAATCCATAGTAAGGCCTTTATAATTGCGCCCTTAGTTGAATCACGCGCCCGTAGCTCAGCTGGGTGAAGACAAGCGTTTTCAACGCGTAGCGTTGAGCGTAGGCTGAACGACGACAATCTGTGATTCTCGGCTGGGGAGAGTAACAGGGCGTCAGCCCTTAGGAAGAAGACTGCAATAGAATTTTAAGAATAGCTGAATCACGCGCCCGTAGCTCAGCTGGGTGAAGACAAGCGTTTTCAACGCGTAGCGTTGAGCGCAGGCTGAACGACGACAATCTGTGATTGTCGGCTGGGGAGAGTAACAGGGCGTCAGCCCTTAGGAAGAGGACTGCAATAGAATTTAAAGAATAGCTGAATCACGCGCCCGTAGCTCAGCTGGGTGAAGACAAGCGTTTTCAACGCGTAGCGTTGAGCGCAGGCTGAACGACGACAATCTGTGATTGTCGGCTGGGGAGAGTAACAGGGCGTCAGCCCTTAGGAAGAAGACTGCAATAGAATTTAAAGAATAGCTGAATCACGCGCCCGTAGCTCAGCTGGATAGAGTAACTGGCTTCGAACCAGTTGGTCGGGAGTTCGAATCTCTCCGGGCGTGCCAATACTAAAAAAGGGAGCCTATGGCTCCCTTTTTTAGTATTGGTGTGCCTGGCGGCACGATGAGAACTCCTCAGTTCGAAAGCCGCGAAGCGGCGCAGACGGCGGAACGCCGCCCCGAAGGAGTGAAGAATTTGCGCCCACGCAAATTCTGAATCAATCTCTCCGGGCGTGCGGAGCCCGAAGGGCTCCCAAGACGATCAAATTACTCCGACCCCTTTGATTTCCGCACCTCAAAAGCCGTGGGACTTGTGATACTCTTTCTGTGGTAGACCTTCTTGAGTAAGTAGCTATGAACTACGCATTGAAAAGAATTTCCCAAGCTTTTGTATTGTCAATTTTTGTTCTCCCTATAGACAAGTTCATGGCGAACTCACTCGCTGAAACTACCGAAAATTCAGCAATGTTTGATCAGTCTTTGAACAGATTGCAGGTCAAGTGCATGGCATTGAAGGGCAGTGTTGAAATTGAGATAGCGGCTGTCTCTTTTGATGCTTACTTGACAGGAAATAAGATTACTATCGATACGAATAGTTTGGAATATATCAACTATTTGCCGGAAAACTGCGAAGATATTGCGTATCTAACACTTAACGAAAATGGAGACATAATACAGCTCGAATTAGTCGTAAACGCTGCAGTCATAATTGGCCAAAGTGACATTTATTATTTGAAGTTAAGTTCAAGTGATGATGGCCTGACAATCTTGAACATCGGAGATGCTAGATTACTACTCGACAGTATTCCTGATGTAACTGTTGCTAGAAATACAATGCATTTTGGAATTAGGCTACCGGATACTTATGCATGGAGAAGTATAAAGCTTGAGAGCAAATCCGGTTCAGAGCTTATTGGTATTCGACATTTTGGGCAGCACCTCATCGTTGATTCCAGTGAAAACACAGAACCCCAAACAGTAATAGTAAAGGGAACGACTACCTATGGTGTGGACTTTATTGAAAGATTTAGCTTTCAAATCGGCGCTATAGACTGCCAGGAAAATCAGGTGCTTGCTAACCTTCTTTGTGCAGATCTCACTGAACAGTAATTAGGGAACGACGTTTACCCAGTGCACAGTTGAACCAAATGCATCTCTCTTACGATATCAAATAGCTCTATCGATGGTTACAACAAGTAACTTTCAACAATCCCTCCTCACAAAACCAACCTCTCATCCCCCACATAAAAATGCGGGAACTCAAACCTGATGCTCGGTGGATCACAAGGTTGATACTCAGGGTCTGCAGACTTCTCTCGGGCATCCACAAGCAACTGCTCAAAGGCAAAACGCTCGCCGAACTCAAATAAATTTTCCAGCCAAGTGTCTGAAAGTTCTTGGTCATAGAAGCTCAAACTATACGCTTCCTTACGTCCTCCAAAAGCAGCTTCAAGTTGTTTTGAATGCAGTTCTTCTCTCAGAATCAACACCCGCTCACGCTCAACTTCATCCCCGAGCATCTCATGCATGGCTTCCTGGGCAGCAAGGCCAATCATTTCATGAAGCATCACTCCGCTTGTATTTGTCATAGCCTCAAACATCGCGAGACAGTAGGTCGCCAATTCCCTCTCATCGCCCGATGGCTGATGGCAAAAATTGAGAAGTTGATGCTTATTCAAATCTGCTACCAGACCAAAGTTTAACAAGTCGAATTTACTTACTATCGTGTCGGCATCGCCAAGTTGTTCAAGCGCATCCGACATCTGTCGTAGCTGGTACCTAAAAAAGTTGTCATAGACCGGAACACTTGCCGCCCTGCGCATAGCGAGCAACGCACCGGTTTCATCTCCTATTGCATGGCGATACTGTGCGATCAATGTCCAGGAGAACCCATTGCTGCCATCCAGTGTGGCAACACGATCAATTAATTGCTCATTACAAGCATCAGCCCCGGGGTCGTTGATACAAGATTTCAGTAAATGCAGTGCGGGCAGTCTTTCATCAGGAAAGGTGTTAGAAATTCGTTGTAACTCCGCATGCTGCTCTGACCTCGGCAGGAACGCCGCGACTCCGATAGTGCTCTGCTCGGCAGAGTTGGCGGTCAACATGGACTCGGCGAGCGCTGCCAGAACAGGATGGCGAAGACTACCGTCGGGCATAGCAACGAGATTTTCCGCCTGTTGAGTTTCCAACTCAGAAGGGTAGCAAGCGACGATCCCGTTCACATGGCTTGCCAGCAATGGTTGGGCAGTCCACCAGAGGCTTGCAAGATAGATGAGAACAACTACTGGTATGGAAACCAATACAGAAGTAAGGATAAACAGGGGGCGCACTTTTAAAGAAATCGCTGACACTCAATCCTCACTTTTACTTTCTTGGGAGAAATCCTGCAGCTTTCCATCACCCATCAGTGACCGGTAGCGACGTCAATCCAAATTCGTGAGCCCAGCATTCCTCAACCATTCATCTCGTTCTATTTTGCCAAGTTCGGGCTCGCTCCTCCCGTTGCAGGCCGTGGCAGCAGCGCATTCAACCGCAGGCCCTGGCGCCATGCTTTCCAATTGTGCCCTCAAGCGGTTTGCCTGAATCTCAAAGCAGCGCTCGAAATCAGGTTCATTCACAGCAAACCCTTCCTGCACGCAACGTTGAGAGATTTCCCGGAATACATAGTCATAGGTTGCGCGCTCTGCTTCTGCTGAAGCTTGGGCGCTAGCGATTGAATCCGAGCTGCTGCAGTTGGCAAGTCCGAACAATGCTAAAGAGAGGAGCGAGCTTGTGTGTAGAGTGTTCGGTTTTTGTGGCATCGAACTCTCCTGAAGGTATCTGTATGAATGAGGGCTACTACAGCAAACTCTAGCATAGTCTCCAACAAATACAATCAATCTGACGGGATGGTAGAAGGGGGAGAGGGATAACAAGCAAGCGGAATGCTGACTGTTCTACAGGGTTGCCATTCGCCATTCGGCGAGTGCCATCATATATCTATTTATATCGGTAGCTTTGTCGAGGTTTACTCCACGCTGCTCAAGATCTCTGATCCAGTCTCCTGTAAATACATCCTCTGCATCTTTTTTAATGCTTGCTTGTTCAGTGTTCAGTAAATTTGAAACGAGTCGCTCGATCTTCGCTATTAGCACACCTCTTTGTTGTGTGGAATTTTCTTTCGCAGTATCGATAGCGCTATGGTATTTCGCTGCGGCGTTTTGAGCTTCGCTGAGCTTTTGTGCGGCAATCTGTGCTGCGCTTTGCGGCGCGGGACTACTAGGACCAGTTCCAAGCTGTGCTACGGATAGCGCTGGTTGGTTGTTAAGAATTTTTCCATGAGAGCTCGCAACTTGACGATTGTCCTGGAATGCCTCTGTCTGCTTGTGTAGCTGCGTATTAGCGCTCGATTGAGTTTTATGCTGACTAGCTGTTGTAGTCGCATTAGGTACGAGTTTGTTCCTGACAGCATTGGTTTTGGGGCTTTTGGACCTCAAGGTAATTTTCCTTATTTAATTTTTGTGCCCGAGGCATTCAGCAGGATGAAGATTTTGGCAAATTAACACAATTGCAGTCTATTGATGAGTAGCAAGTATCGATACTTTGCAATTCGATTGAGGTCCTTTTGACGGAATTCGCACTGAGCGGATCATTGCCTTAGAACGTCCAGTTCATCCCGATCACCCTTCAAAATCTTCACAAACATCGGCCCTTGCAAGGCGTCACCGAAAATATGCGCAATGATTGGCAGCCAGATCGAACCGCTGAGTATATAGAGGGCGGCCATCAATAATCCGGCGCAACCTGTTCTGAAAAAACCGGAGACACCTTGATAGGAATGTGCGAGTCCGAATATCACGGCTGAACCAATAAGCGCAGCCCAGATTGGCACGAATGCCGACAGGTACCAGATGACGAAGCCGCGATAAATTATCTCTTCGCTAACACCCGCGATGAAAGAGAGTGCATAAAAATATTTCAGATGCGCGCTCTTGCGCGGCAAAAAGAATTGTAGTGATCCCAGTTTATCGCGCGCCTGATCAAGCTCCTTTTCCGTGGCGTTGTCCAGTGACTTGCTGGAATAAAAGATCGCGACCAACGCCACAAGCACAACCAATAAGCTAACCCAGAATCCGACTCCGCCCGGGATTGTGAAGCCGAGTTCGGCAATAGGTCGATCGACGGCATACCAGAATACCAGAAATACTGTCAGCGCCAGGCAGTCACGGACGATGGTTTCCTGAAACAGGCCAACGGTCTTCAGTGTGCCGCCTGCCCTGACTCCAGCCACATATTTTCGATAGTCCACTGCGTCGTAGACAGGCAGTATAAGGAGGAGAAAAGCGATGATGAGATGATCGACAAGCTGTATCATTTTTAATACCATGAATATTCACACAACCGTGAATATTATTATTCACGACTTCGTGAATGGTCAAGCAAATTTCAGAGATTTCATTAGAGTTATGAATAAGATCCATAAAATCAAAGAGTTGGATGAGCTTAGATTGCTCTCCGATCCCTTGAAGCTGCAACTGCTTCAGGCATTTGCCGAGGCTGAGAAAACGGCCAGGCAAGTTGCAGAGGAACTGGGGGAGAGCCTGACCAAGCTCTACCGGCACGTGGATGCCCTGCTCGATGCAGGCTTGATTGAAGTGACGCAAGAGATTCCAAAGCGAGGAACAATGGAGCGCAGTTTCAGGGCTGTGGCACAGCGCTTCGAAGTTGATCACTCACTCTTCGATGGAGTCGAAGAGGACGCCAATCTTCAAGCTGTTCGAGAGCTGCTTCGTGACGGGGAGAGAGAGATTCTCAAAGCACTGGCTGACGCCTCAACAAGAGATGAAGAGCGCATGACCCTGGCAAGACTCAGGATCAAAGCAAGCCCTGAGCAACTAGCCGAATTGCGGTCCAGTCTTGATGCCTGGCTGGAGAAAATCCAGCAAGAACCGGAACATGAGAGCGCTCGGGAATTGGAAGAAGCAGGTGTATTGGTGGCCTTCTATCCCATAAACAAGAATTGAGTCAGTAAGCAGGAACTGGCTACAAAGCTCTTGGAGCGTTTGCGATTGCACAATATTGTTAACGATTGTCTTCGTAAACCACAAATCGTACATCCCTCCTACTTCCGAATTAACATTTAAAACAGTAGCTTAGCGGCGTTAAAAAACGCAAATTTACCCGTTTTAAACGTTTGTTTGCTCAACTCCCAGCGCCCACATCACTACACTACGCGCCTTCTGGGAGTCCTGTCTCCCTATGTGTTCGTCGTTGATCCATTTATTAATAGACCTCCGATGATTCAAGAACTACCAAAAATTTGAAAGCCGAGACCTAAACCTCAAGACCTAAACCTCAAGACCCAAGGAAGACTTCTATGCTCACAACTCGACACTCTGCCCTGGCACTCGCAATTGCAAGCGCTGCCGCAGTTACACCCGCTCTCGCTCAGCAAGCGGACGAAAGGACTGAGGAAATCATTGTGACCTCCAGCCGGGTTCCGATTCCTCTCCGGCAGATCGGCACATCCGTCTCGGTGATGGACGAGTTTGAAATTGAGGCCCATGGCAACGTGTCTCTCACGGATCTGTTGCGTCAGATGCCGGCTATCGGTTCCAGCAGCAATGGCGGGCTGGGCAATATCACTTCGGTGCGGGTTCGCGGCGAAGAAGCGTTCCGCACACTGACGATAATCGATGGCATGCGTCTGCAGGACCCGAGCGCTCCACAAATCACAACTGACTTTTCACATTTGGTGACTGACGGCATTGGCCGCATCGAAGTACTTCGGGGTCCACAGGGGCTGGCTTACGGTGCGGATGCAGGCGGTGTAATCAATATCAGTAGCCGCAGCGCGGAAGATGGCTTCCATGTGAATGTCAACGCGCTAGGCGGGGAATACGGCACTAGTCAATTGTCGGGCAATGTTGCCGGCCGCAATGAGAATGTCGACTACTTTCTCTCTGTCGCCGATTATGAAACTGACGGATTCAATACGCTTGCTGCCGATACTGTGCTCGCCGATGACGATGCTTATGAAAATACCTCGTTTCATGGCCGCTTGGGGATAGAGCTGACAGAGCAGTGGCGCGTGGATCTGGTGCGCCGCGATGTGAGCGGTGAGAACCAACACGATGGCTGCTTTGACTCAACTACCTTCGCAACGGTGCATAGTTGCAGCAATGACTATGAACTCGATGCCACGCGAATTGGCGTCGAATACAACGGCGAATCTTTCGCACACTCACTGTCTTACACCAGCACGGAATCGGATCGTCAAAACTACACGGCGGGCCTGCCTTCTTTTGGCGATATCGGCGAGCAGAATCGCTGGGAATACATCGGTGCTGCAACCGCGTTGCCTGGCTTCGATCTTGTTTTTGGTGCTGACCAACAAGAAGACCTTGCCAACGGTGTCGGCAGGGACAATACCGGCTTCTTTGTTGAGTATTTGAGTGATTTCTCCGAAGACTTCTTCTTCACCGCCGGCGTTCGCCACGATGACAACGACGATTTTGGTACCAATACCAGCTATCGCCTGAGTGCTGCCTATCTGATTGAGACAGAAAGCGGGACAGTAAAACTGAAGAGTGCAGTGGGCAGCGGCTTCCGCGCACCGAGCCCTTTCGAGGTACAATACAACAGTGGTCCATTTGCCTATCCGCCGGCTTCCAACGTTGTGCTCGTGCAAGAGGAGAGCGATGGCTGGGAAGCAGGGATCGAATTTATCGCAGACAATTATCGACTAGAGGCGGTCTACTTCGATCAGGACATCGACAACGCCATCGAATTCGATCTCGCTTCGTTCAGTGGTTATTTGCAAGATGTTGGTACCAGTAGTTCAAGCGGACTGGAATTGGCTGCTGAGATCGCTCTTACTGACAGTCTTGCCTTGAACGGTAACTACACTTACAACGATACCGAACGACCTGACGGTACCCAGCGTCTGCGCCGGCCAGAGAATTTGTTTAATGCTGGCGTCATGTATACAGGCGTTGACGGGCGTCTAAATATCAATGGTTTCTACCGATATCAGGCAGATTCCATCGACACTGGCGCGGCACTGGATGATTTTGGAGTTGTGGATCTGACAGCTTCCTATCAGGTGACAGATAACTTCAGAATCTACGGCAGGATCGAAAATCTCTTCGATGAAGACTACCAGGAAGTGATCGGCTACAACTCGGCTGAGCAAGCCGTTTATGTTGGACTTCGCCTGGGATTCTCTACGAACCAGTAATAGGTAGATGAACAATTGGGGACGGAATTATTTTGCAAATAAATTCGTCCCCGTTTTCCTATAACTCCAGCGTCTTGTTCGAAGTCACACGAGTTGGTTCAGCATTGCGCGAATGGCATGCAGCTGATCAAGGATTTCCTGATCGATCTCTGCGCCTTCGAGTTGTCCAGCCAGTGCCCGAATGAAATTTTTGCTGTTGTGCAGCTCAGTCATGCCTTCAGGGGTGGCGAAGACTGATGACCATTCCTCACCATTGTGACGCGCAGAAAAATTCTGTAGCCATTCAATCATTACTTCTGGTTCAAAAGCCTCACGCCGGATCAAGACATTGAGTACTCGCGCCAGTCTATCTGGCTCATTACTTATGTAGCTGAATTCGGTCGTCACAGCCTGCTGATAGACTGCCTCAACGAGCTTTTCACTCTGGCTCTCACTGAGTTGTGGGTGTAGCGCGTACCGCCAGAGTACATCAGCCAGGTGGGCCACCGGATGTACCCAACCCAGTTCGGCATCCAGTCCGCGGAAATCAGTTTCTTCCGACAACGCAGCCAGACTCTGGTCCAGTATCTGATCTCGTTCCTCATCATTGTGGATAGCGTCCAGTGCATCGGCGCGCAGGACTTCGCTGAGTATCAGGGCCGAAAATGAGCGGAGCAGAACTTCTTCGCTTTGCAGATTTTCAGTCAACTGTGATGACAGGTCATGGCGCTTGGCCATACTGAGTTGATTGCTGCGTAGCCAGTGGGTGAAGAGGGAGTAAGCGTAGGAATCGCGAAGGATGGGATTCGGAGAACCCAGGCAGGGCAGTAGCTGTTCTGCCAGATCATCGTGAATTGCAGGATCACGGGTCTGGCTTTCGTGGATCGACTTCCAGTAGTTGAGGTTTTCCGGTGTATTGGGGCAGGAAAGCGTTGCCTGCGCTAGAGAAGCTTCAACCATGGACAGGCTCAATATCGACCCAGCCAAGAATTTACACAAGAAGCTTGAAAGAGTCTGAAGCACTAAATAGAACTCACTACGTTGAACAGCGGAAGTGTTGTGCATAACTTTCCTGGAGTTAAGGCAGGGTGAGACTTTAATTATGCATACAATCTTGTTCAGTGTGCAGTGCTTATTCCTTTTGTTCGTTTCACAGTACACCTGATCGTACAAAAAAGTTGGTCCGTCCCTGGACCGAGAGGGTTACGCGGTTGGAATCTTTCCTAGTTGTCGCTGATCGTAAAGACGATGCGTTGTCTCACATCGAATACCGGCACGGCGACACCATCGTCCATCGCTGGTGAATACTGCCACTGCTGGATGGAGCCAAGTGCAGCGCGCTCGAAGTAGCCTTCCGGTTCTGCATAGAGGACTACCGGATCGACCACCCTGCCCAGTTCGTTGACGGTGAATGTCAGTTCGACAAAGCCTTCCACGCCACGGCTAAGCGCTCGATTTGGATAGGGAGCAGTTGCTCTGACCAATGGAACCATGTGCCTTGATAGTGGGATCGAAACTCCGTCAGATCCAGGCAGTGCAGGTGGATCGACAATCAAAATCTGCTGGTAGCCTCCGGGTGTATAGGAGTCCTTCACCGGAGGACTTTGCGGTGGTGGATCAGGCAAGACGACCAACTCCGGTTCTGGAATCTTTATAATCAGAATATCCTCGAAATCCGGCATGGTTGCGTCTATCAAACGTGTGATACTCGGCTCTTTGAAGCTCAGGTTCTCGGTGCTGATCAAATACTGCATGAAGTAGAACAAGAGAAAAGTAATGAATGCTGCCGCCATTACCGCAGTATTCAGGCGAAATGCTCTGAAACACAGTGTGCTCATATTCATTGTGGCCTCCTGGTGTACTGACCGGTGTACTCGTTAAAGATCGGGTGGATTTGTTCGCGTCGGGTCATGACTTCTGGTCGAACTTCAGGGATTAGTCGGTGAGATCTGTCAACCAATCGATTCTCGATACTCTCGCTCAATCCGACGTTCAGTGAACTGCCAAGCAGCATTGCCGCGTGATTCAATTTTCCACTGAGGCGATTCAGGTATTGCGCGGCGTCGGCTGAGTATCGCTGCAAGACTTCCAGTTCAAGCGGGTTCAGGTAGGGATAGGTAAAGTACAGCAAGGTGAGCTCTTGTCTGGTCCGTTCCCAGTCTTCTATCGCTGTGTTGCGAGCACACTCGGATCTGTGTGCTTCGTCTGCGGCGGGAGCCGAAGTGACATTCATGCCCTGTAGTTCATCGCTGCGATAGGCGTTTGTCCACGACACACTCAAACTGGTACTGATGATTCCACTGATCAGTAAAACCATGGCACAAGTCAAAAGCAATGACCTGAATTCAGGGTTCATGGTGCCCTCCATGCGCTTGCCGGATAGTGAAAAGATGAGTGTTTATTACAGCGTATTGTGTCTAGCGCTGTCCGAACTGCCCCATAAGGACGGAGTACTGCGGCGTGCCTCTCGGGTAGTACAACACCTGGAAGGGTTGCGGGTCTGGCGGTGGGCGAATTTGTTCTTCGATGAACTCAATCTGCACTGCCGATGCCGGGGCTACCAGCAATACCGAGAAAACAATACTCGCCAGCAGACCAGTTCGCCCGTTCGTGGAGTAGTAGTATTGCTGCGCGAGTATGTAGCGTACGCGTCTGTAAAGTGCTGAGCGTGACTTCAACAGGGCAGTGGCAACATTGGAATCTCTGTCACGACCAGCAAGTTGCTTGCGCATGCTGTGTGCAATCCAGAGCAAGTTTTCTGCGTAGGTAATCGCGCAACCGGTGTCGTCGATTACAGTCTGATCGCAGGCCATTTCGCTGTCTTCGACAAATTGATTGTGCAACCACCAATTGACGGGATTGAACCAGTAGATACACAGCACAAGCCGCGACAGCATGTGACTGGCCCAGTCCATCCGCTGGATATGAGCAAGCTCATGGCTGAGACACTGTGCTTGCATGTCTTTCGGCCAGTGGCTGGCATCAGTGGGTAGTAGAATAATGTGGCGAAACAAGCCCCAGGTGAGTGGCGACTGGATATTGTCAGAGAAGAGCAGTCTCACTTCATTATTCATGCCGCTGCGTTCGTGCAGACCTTGCAGCAAAGCGAGTAGAGCGGCATGCTCGCTTTGATTCGCCTCGATGCTCCGTCGCGTCAGTGTCTGCAAGCTAATCATGCCAACGACCAGATACAGAATTGCGCCAAAGGTGATGCTGGCATACAGGCTTAGCATCCAGGACTGCAAGGTGGGAGACCAGGCAGCCGGTAAACTGGCCAATGACTGAATCAGGTTACTACTGCCCAAGCCTCTGAACTCTTCGTTCACAGCCAATGCCACTGACATTTCCGGTAGCCAAAGCGCGAAGCCAGGCATCAGTGCCAGCGCGAGAATCAACATCAGCCAGAGTAAGCTGCGTTCGGAAGCGTTTTTGCGAGCGAAAACGAGAATGGCGGCGATCGACAACAGGGTGATCAGTAAGCCGCGAAAGGCCAGTTCGGAGACGATGAATTGCAGCATCGATTCGCTGTCGGTGCGCACCAGTTGGGTAATGCCTGTTTCCAGCAAGTTCAGGTTCATTGTAGACATTCTTTTTCTCCGTCCTGAAACTCTGTGTTATCCGCTGTGGCCTATTTTTTAGCGCTGCGTTTGTTCTTGCGGGCTTGATCAATCATGCTTTTCAGCTCGCGGAGTTCTTCGTCGGAGACTTCATCGACGGACATGTCCAAAAGCGTACTCATTGCCTGCTTGGCCGATCCGGAAAAAAACGTTTTAAGCAGTCTCTGCAACGCACTGCTACGTGCATCTTCGTGTTCGATAGTCGGAAAGTAGACGTACTTGAGGTCTTGCTCACGGTGTGACAGAAAAGATTTTTCTTCGAGCTTGTTCATCGTGGCGCGAATGGCCGAATAGCTCGGGGCGTCGGGTAATCTGGCTTCGACATCCTTGGCAGAAGCTTCACCGAGTTCGTAGATAATTTCCATTATCTGTCTTTCGCGTCGACTGAGATTCTGAGAGACAGGCATTGCTATTTCACCACTTGCTTCAATTAATCAGTCCAGGTGTTCAACTGAGAAACTGAACCGATGCTGTTTTTGTAACACTATGCTAGAAAAATAGCACCTACCTGTGACAAGTCAAGAAAAAAATCAAAAATCTAATGCTCAATTGCAAATTGAGCAGGGAAGGGACGGCATGAAAAAATTCGAATTGAATACAAGCCACAGGAAGGCAGCAAGAATTCGAATCGGGATTCAAAAATCTTGAACGCTTGAGATGAGGAGGATTTAACTACGCCTCTGGTTCTTCCAGTGGCGCTTCGTCCATGGACAGCAGATACTCAAAAACCGTGGCAATACTGAAGATTAACTCCTCAGGCAGATCGTTGCCCAATGGGATAGCAGCCAACTCTTCACTAAGAGAGAAGTCCTGCAACACTGGCACATTGTTCAGTCTCGCAGTTTCTTCGATGCCTCTGGCCAAGGCACCGTGCCCCTGGGCAACGACTTGCGGCCCTTCGTCAGGTCGCAGTTTGATCGCCGAGGCGAAATCGTTGTGAAATTTTTCAGCCATAGCTATTCCTTTGCTCTGATAAATCAGACGCTACTCCGTGCTTCTTGTCCGGTGCTTTTGAAATAGGACAGCTCAAGCCCGCCATTATTGAGGCGTTGCCGTAATCGGTCCTGGTTTTTGTTGAGTTTCTCCGCCAGTTTCTGGCTGTCACTACTGAACTCTATGCGGATGATCTGACCCGCCAGTTTGATGCGGGTTTTAATAGTGCCGCCGTGATTGAGGCGCAGTGAGAATTCAGCGCCCCAGTGGCGCGCGCCCAACACATTGTTCTGGTTCTCGCGTTCGCCGTGAATAATCAGTGGAATCGAGTCCGGTTGTTCATTGTTGTATAGCGGTAACTCTATGACCCAGCGCTGCCAGCGCTCATCGGTTTCGTCCACGGAGCGATACTGGTTGCTGACGATCTTCTGCAGAATTTCTTCGGCGTGACCGATTACCTTTTTCTTTAAGCCGGTCGGTTGATGATAGAGCTCGCGGTACTGGGAAACTCCGTAGGGTTCGGCGCCATTGGCCGCGGGATGGTAGCGTAGGCCGCCGCCGCCACCGAGACTATTCACCAGTCGTAACAGCAAGGCCTTGAGATCATTGGCAAACCAGGCATCCGTATCACCTTCGCTCTGACTCGCCGCCTGGAGTTTGCTCTCCAGAAACAATCCCGAGTTATCCAGTGCTGCCTTGAGGCGTTCGAGGCGGCCCAGATCTCCCGGACGAATCAAGGAGCGGCGCAGCTTGCTTAAAAGAATCATGCTGTCGCCTGGCAGCGCCTGAAGTTCTGGGGTGTTCTTCTGGTAGGGGAGCTGAACCAGGTTGGTGATATTGTTCTGTCGCAGTCGTCTCGCCTGTTCCAACAGCTGACCAGAGACGACCGTTGAGGGTTGGTTCGCAGGATTTTGCGGTGCGCGCAGGTTCTCAACGACCTCCAGCTCCAACATCGGCGTCAGCGATAGCACCTTGACGATGAGCGCTGAACCCTGCTGCAGAGCTTGACCGGTATTGGCCTGGTAGACATGGCCATTGATGCGCAGCAAAGAGCCGGCACCATCTTTCGACTTGCCGACGACCTGCGCCATGAGCTCCTGGCCGGGCTTCCAACTCAGCTTTCGCTCTTGTCCTGGTAGTTGCTGTAAATCCAGTCTGGTTAATTGCAAGCCTGAATACCCCTTATCAGCGATGGATCGGTCTTTGCACGGATACGCTGTTCGAACGGAATCCCCACTTTCTTTGGGGTACCACGGACTCCGCGCAAGAAACCCGTTTCTGGCCTTACGACAGGCTGACTTTAAAGCTTTAGGCTTTTTTCCGCTTTTTTTTCATGTTTTTTAGCAAAGCTCTCAAATTCGCTGGCACAGAACTTGCTCCATACCCTGTACAGAAGCAAAAAGACGCCACTGAGGCACTTCAGAAAAGCTCTGAAAGCCGCATGAATAAAGGGCTCTGGAAAAATTGACAGAGCCGGGTGTCAAAAAAGTTAACGAATGGAAAACCGACGTTGTCAATCGATTGACTAGGCTGAAACCAGACTTTTAGAGACAGAAACAGCGATATGGCAAATCTAGACCGCAGACAAATGCGCCGGAACACCGGCCCAGCCAGAGCCGCACAATTCCTCATGGTGATGGGTGAAGAGGGTGCTGCCAATGTATTGCGTCACCTCTCCAGTGATGAGGTGCAGAAGATTGGTGTCGAGATGTCACGCATGAATGAGATGACCACCGAAGAGGTCAGCTCCATTCTCGAAACCTTTCTGAAGGACTGTGAGTCAGACGGCTACATCAATATTGTTGCAGACGAATATACACGCGCGGTGCTTACCCAGGCTCTTGGTGAAGAAGCAGCTGGAGATATCCTTGAAAAGATTCTCATGGGCGGCAACACCAAGGGTCTGGATTCTTTAAAATGGATGGAGCCAGCACTGGTCGCCGGTATCATCCAAAACGAGCACCCGCAGATCCAGGCGATCGTAATTTCCTACCTCGGACCCGAACTTTCCGGCGAAGTACTCAGCCACATGCCTGAATCGGCAGTGGTGGAACTGATTGTTCGTATGGCCGAAATGGATTCGGTTGATCCAAAAGCACTTCAAGAGCTGAACCACTCCCTTGAGAAACAGGTAGAAGGCGTAGTGAGCAAGCAAAGTTCAGCAATGGGTGGCGTGAAGAACGTAGCCGCCATTCTCAACTCGCTTGAGAAATCCCAGGAAGACAATCTCATGGCCAAGATCACTGAAGTCAGCGACGATCTGGCTCAGTCGATTCTTGATCAGATGTTTGTGTTCGCTGACCTCAAAGAAATTCCAGACCGCGACTTCCAGAAAGTTCTTCGCGAGGTCGCTACCGATCGTTTGGCCCTGGCACTCAAAGGCGCTGACCAGTCAATCACCGACAAAGTACTGCGCAATATGTCTTCACGTGCTGCTGAAATCTTCAGAGAGGATATGGAAGAGCTTGGCCCAGTACGGGTGGCAGATGTTGAGAATGCACAGAAAGAAATTCTGGTTGTCGCGAAGAAACTTGGCGATGCCGGTGAGATCGAGCTGAAGGAAGACGAAGCCGCGATGATCGGCTAGGCACGGATTGAAGACTACGAGAGACACCAGTTATGAGTGATCTGTTATCGCAAAACGAGATTGACGCACTACTCCACGGGGTTGGAGACGGCCCCGGTGATTCGGCGAGTGGCTCAGATGCAGAGGACTATGTTCTCTATGATCTGACCAGTGGCATGAATCGCGTTTCCGGTTGGTCCCAGGAGATTCAGGCAGCCGACGAGCGTATGCAGGCCAGTCTTAGCATCAAGCTGCTGGGTTTGCTGCATAAGAGTGTGGAGGTGAAGCGTCAGGACATTCGTATCGAGAAGTACGGCAAATACGTTAAATCACTCTATGTTCCCACCAGTATTACCACCTTTTTGCTGTCCAACATGGTGGGCTTCTCATCCATCGTGATGGACGCAAAACTTGTTTTCGCACTGGTAAACACTTTCTTCGGCGGTGGCACGCGACCCACACAGGTTACCGGTCGTGAATTCACCCATACCGAACAACGAGTGATTCAGCTCATTTTGAAAACGATCATCGAGGCGATCAAGGATAGCTGGAAGGAAATTTCCGATCATGAATTCACTATTACGGAATCGGAAATGAACCCTGCTCACTTGTCAGCATACAACGATTCAGATGTGTTGATGATCCGGCCTTTTCGGGTCGAATTCTCAGGCGGTGGTGGAGAGATTCAGCTGCTCATGCCTGGCAATATCATTGACTCATTATTCAGAAATAAAAAGTCCAAACTTGCTGAAGCGGGCGTGACCTCACGCGATGTGCTGCGCTCGGTGGCTCACGATTTCACCATGGATGTCACGGGTGAGCTGAGTGGCGCACACCTGACTATCGGTGAAGTGTTCAAGATGTGCCGCGGCGACATCATCCCGGTGGATTCTCCCGAGCAAGTGGATGTGAAAGTCAACGGCATTCCCAAGTTCAAGGCTCGTATGGGTGAGTTGAACGGCAAAGTGGGACTGGAAGTTCTCAACCGAGCTTAGGGGCTGATCATGAACGAAACTACTCTTAACAATCCTTCTGCCAGTCTTGATCAGGCCCGGGCGATTCCGCAGGCAACTCTGCATGAGCATCAGCCTTTGGCCCCCGATCAGCTTAATGTTGCGCCCAGTAGCATGAACATGCCGGCAATGATCAATCACGAACAGACCACCATCGAGTCCATGGGTGATGTGCCAGTCACGTTGACCTTCGAGGTCGGAAGAACCTCGATCACTATCAAGCAGCTGATGGAGCTCACCAGAGGCTCTTTCGTTGAGCTTCGCCATATCTCTGTAGATACGATCGATGTGCGCTGCAGTGGTCAGATCATAGCCATGGCTGAAGCAATCGGCCTGCAGCAGTGGTATGGCATCCGCATGGGCGAGATTGAAATTCCACCAACGATGGATCTGGAAAACCTATGAAGATCAGTGCCTTGATCAATGTGGCTATTGCCTGCCTGGTGTTCGCACCGAGCCTGTTTGCTGCTGAAAATGGTTTGAACAGTCAGACTGCCATCCTCGACACTTCGAGCCTGATGCAGATGCTGTTGGCCCTGATTCTGGTCATTGTCTTGATTGTTGGTCTCTCCTTCGCGGTGAGAAAATTCAATATGTTCACCGCTGGTTCTTCAGCCCACATCCGCATTGTGGGAGGACTGGCACTTAGCAACAAAGATCGATTGCTGTTGGTGCAGGTTGGCGATGAGCAGTTGCTTATTAGCACTAGCCCGGGTCGCGTTCAGAAAATTCATGAACTGGAGAACCCCATCGATCTGGAAGTAGCGGGTGAGGGTGCAAGCACAGCTGCTCAAAATTTTTCCTCCCTGTTACAGGCGGTGACGCAGCGAGGCCGATCCTGATGTTGCGTGCTCTTCTCGCAATTCTGATTGTGCTGCTGCCAGGCGTTGCTTCTGCGGCCGCCAATGACCTTACCCTCGTTACCTCCGCCGACAACGGCCTGGGTGGAACTGACTACAGCATCAGCATTCAGATTTTGCTGTTGATGACAGTGCTGACCATGTTGCCAGCAGCATTGATGGCAATGACCTCTTTTACTCGCATTATTGTTGTGTTGGCGATTCTTCGTCAGGCCCTGGGTCTGATGCAGACGCCATCCAACCAGATTATCCTCGGTCTGGCGCTATTCATGACAGTGTTCGTGATGGCGCCAGTTTTTGAATCTGCCTACGAGAATGGCATCGAACCCTATATGAATGAAAGCCTGGGTTTTGATGCTGCTCTCGCAGAAACCGGTAGCCCATTTCACAAGTTCATGGCCGATCAGACACGCGAGTCTGATCTGGTGTTGTTCTCAGAAATGGCTGGCTACGACGGTTTCGACTCTCTTGAAGAAGTCCCGTTTCGAGTACTCGTTCCAGCCTATCTGACTAGCGAACTGAAAACGGCTTTCCAGATTGGCTTCCTGATTTTTATCCCCTTTCTCGTCATCGACCTGGTTGTGGCGAGCATCCTGATGTCAATGGGCATGATGATGCTGTCGCCGATGCTGATCTCCCTGCCATTCAAAATCATGCTCTTTGTCATGGTGGATGGTTGGACGCTGGTGGTCGGAACTCTCGCAGCCAGTTTTGCGGTGAGTTGACGAAGGCAGAGCCAGACAAAGGTGAGTGTGAGTTATGAATGAAGACATTGTGTTGCAAGTTGGTCGGGAAGCGCTCTATTTGATTGTGTCGCTCGCAGGCCCCTTGTTGTTGGCAGCACTGGCCGTTGGTCTGCTCATCGGTGTCTTGCAAGCCGCCACACAAATTCAGGAACAAACCCTGAGTTTTATTCCCAAGTTGCTGGCGCTGGTTATTGCGCTGGTCCTCATGGGGCCGTGGCTGCTGGCTTCCTGGGTGGGTTACACCGAGGAGCTGTTTTATCGCATACCGGAGTTAATTGGCTAGCGTTTAGCGCGAGCGATACGTATGGAATATTCACTGGACAATATCGGAGCCTGGGTCGGAGATTTTTTCTGGCCCTTTATTCGCATCGGCGCCATGTTTCTGGTTGCGCCTGTGTTCAGTTCGCGAACTGTACCAGTGCGCATTCGCATCATGTTAAGCGTATTGGTGACAGTCATTCTGTTGCCCAATCTACCATTTACAGAAATCTACGAGCCCTTGAGCCCTCAAGGCATCCTGCTGGTCTTCCAGCAGATTGCGATCGGTGTGGTGATGGGGCTCATTCTACAAATCGTTTTTGCTGCCCTGATCATGGCAGGCCAGACCATGGCCACTACCATGGGTCTGGGCTTCGCGTCTTCCGTCGACCCCCAGAATGGAGTGCAGGTAACAATGTTAGGTCAGCTATACCTGATGTTGGGCACTCTCTATTTTCTGGCCATGGATGGTCACCTTTTATTACTCGAAGTCATGGCGAATAGCTTCATCTATTTACCTGTGGGTTCACCCCTCAATGGTGGGCAGATTTTTGGCGACATCGCCCTGTTTACCGCTGAGTTATTTCTTGCTGCCGTTTTGCTCTCACTGCCAGTGATGGTCGGTGTGCTACTGGTCAACCTCGCTTTCGGTGTTATCACCCGTGCCGCTCCGCAGCTGAATATTTTTGCGGTCGGTTTTCCAACCACCATGCTTGCCGGTTTTGTGCTGATGTTTTTCAGCATGCCGGTATTGATTCCGCTATTGCAAAACCTGTTTAACACAGGTTTCAGCTTCATGAGGTTGCTGGTCAATGGCTGAGAATACGGGTCAGGAACGTACCGAAGAGGCGACCCCCAAACGGCGGGAAGACACCAAGAAAAAAGGTCAGGTCGCCAGGTCGAAAGAATTGAATACCCTGGTGTCTCTGGTGGCTTCCGCGGTAGGCATGATGATTTTTGGTAAACAAATAATCCAGGACATTAACTTGATGTTGAAAAACGGCTTGAGTTTTGGTCGCGATGAGGCGTTTAACACGGCAGAGTTATCCGTGCGCTTCATGGACGCCATTATGGCTTGTGTCTGGATGTTGGCGCCGCTGCTTGCCGTACTCACTGTGTGCACAATCGCCAGCCCCATGTCCATGGGCGGCTGGGTGTTCAGTGCTGATCAAATCCGTCCAAAGATGGAGCGCATTAGCCCCCTGAAGGGAATAGGCAGAATGTTTTCGCCCAAATCTCTCATGGAGCTGGTCAAGGCGCTTGGCAAATTCTTTCTCGTCGGCGGTGTTGCCTGTTTCGTTCTCTATACCGTACTCGATGAAATTTTGATGCTGCCTCTGCAGCCTCTTAGTCAGGCTTTTACGAACACAGGCTCCATGTTTATCTGGTGTTTGTTGGGATTCAGTTCGACCCTGGTGCTGATTGCAGCTATCGACGTGCCCTTTCAGTTGTTTCAGTTCAAGAAACAGATCCGCATGACCAAGCAAGAGGTCAAGGAGGAAATGAAGGACACAGAAGGTCGCCCTGAAGTGAAGAGTGCGATTCGAGAGCGTCAGCAGGAAGCTGCTAATCGACGCATGATGGCGGAAGTCCCGACAGCAGATGTTGTTATCACTAACCCGACCCACTATGCAGTTGCGCTGCGCTACGACCAGGACAGCAATGGCGCGCCGCGTGTGGTAGCCAAGGGTAAAGACTTCATCGCCGCAAAAATTCGTGAGATCGCAGAAGAAAACGAGATCGCTATTTTCAGAGCGCCGCCGCTGGCTCGTGCGCTTTATGCATCCACAGAGCTGGATCAGGAAATTCCAGGCAACCTGTTCCTCGCCGTTGCCCAGGTGCTGGCCTACATCTTTCAGCTCAGGCAGGCGCGACGTGGCAAGGCGAGAATGCCCAGGCCGCCACGCAATATCAAAGTACCGGAAGAGTACCGGCTTCGTGAACAACAGGAGGGCATCGGCTAATGAGCAGCGCTGCTACTACTAATCCTCAACAACTTTCTCTCGGCGGTGTCGATCTGCGTATGATCGGCCTCGGCGCGCCATTGCTAATCGTCATGCTGCTGGCAATGATGATCCTGCCTCTGCCGCCGTTCATGCTGGACTTCCTGTTTACTTTTAACATCGCGCTCTCGCTGATTATTCTGCTGGTTGCAGTCTATATCACTCGTCCTCTGGATTTCGGTGTGTTCCCCAGCGTGTTGCTGGTAGTCACATTGCTACGTCTGGCCCTGAATATTGCGTCTACTCGCGTGGTCCTGATTAATGGTCACAACGGCACTGGTGCTGCGGGTCGCGTAATCGAAGCCTTCGGTGACTTTGTTGTCGGCGGTAACTACGCGGTAGGTCTGGTGGTATTCGCGATTCTGGTAATCATCAATTTCGTCGTAGTCACCAAGGGTGCGGGAAGAATCTCGGAAGTCACCGCAAGATTCACCCTGGATGCCATGCCAGGCAAGCAGATGGCTATCGATGCCGATCTCAACTCCGGTTTGATCGATCAGGATACTGCCCGTACACGGCGCGAAGAAGTTGCCAAAGAGTCCAGCTTTTATGGTGCGATGGATGGTGCCAGCAAATTTGTGCGCGGTGACGCCATCGCGGGCATTCTGATTCTGTTCATCAATATCATCGGCGGTTTCGCCATCGGTGTCTTGCAGCACAACCTCAGCGCGGGTCAGGCTGCGACCAACTATGTCTTGCTAACCATTGGTGATGGTCTGGTCGCCCAGATTCCATCACTTCTGATCTCAATTGCGGCAGCACTCATCGTTACTCGCGTCGGCGCCGTCAGTGACATGGGTCGCCAGGTGCTCGATCAGGTATTCGAGTCTCCCAAAGTGTTCTTTATCACCGGTGGCGTTATCGGAACGCTTGGTCTGGTACCAGGTATGCCCAATCTCATCTTCCTGTTCATCTCGAGCGCGCTGGTCGGTATTGGTTACTTGCTCTCACGCCAGGCTCTGGAGCCAGAAGTGGAAGAGGTGGAAGAGGAAGAAGAAGAGACTGTTGCAGAGTCCCAGAAAGATCTGGGCTGGGATGACATTCTCGGTGTGGACATTATTGGTTTGGAGGTTGGTTATCGACTGATCTCGCTGGTCGACAAGAATCAGGGCGGTGAACTGCTGGATCGCATCAAGGCAGTTCGCAAGAAGATTTCCCAGGATCTCGGTTTCCTCGTGCATTCGGTACATATTCGCGACAACCTGAGTCTGCCACCCAATGCATATCGCATCACCTTGATGGATGTGCCTGTAAGTGAGGGTCAGATCCATCCCGGTATGGAGATGGCGATCAATCCAGGTCAGGTATTCGGTGACCTTGAAGGTATTGCAGGCAAAGACCCGGCCTTCAATCTCGACACGATCTGGATCGAATCCAGTCAGAAAGAAGAAGCCCAGTCGAAAGGTTACACCGTGGTAGATGCCAGCACGGTTATTGCCACCCATCTCAGTCACACACTCAAGTCCCATTCCCATGAATTACTCGGTCATGACGAGGTTCAGAAGCTGTTGGACAACCTGTCCAAGACAGCGCCGAAGCTGGTTGAGAATCTGGTGCCCGATGTTGTGTCTCTGGGCACGATTCTCAAAGTCATGCAGAACCTGCTGGGCGAAGGTGTTCCAGTACGAGATCTGCGCAGCATTGTGGAATCCGTCGCGGAGCATGCCGGCCAGGGCCTGAATACCGACGAATTGACGGCAGCCGTACGTGTCAGTTTAGGGCGTACGATCTGTCAAGGAATCGTCGGTATGGAGGCTGAAATGCAAGTAATTACGCTGGGTGGAGGCATGGAACGGATATTGCTTGATTCAGTAGCAGGGAATCGAGAAGGCGGTTTGGCAGGACTGGAACCGGGATTGGCAGAGACTTTCCTCAAAGAAGTCCATATGCGATCCACCGAACTCGAAGCCGCAGGTCAGATACCGGTGATGCTGGTAACCGACCAGGTTAGAAACTGGATGTCACGCTTCGTCAAGAGTGCGAATCCAAGACTGAAAGTGTTGGCCTACAACGAAGTTGCCAACCACAAACAACTGAAAGTGATTTCCACAGTAGGTCAGTTGGAATCACATGCAGCCTAGGGAGGCCGCAGGAAAGAACTAACGAGCAGACAAGAAGGTGTCCAGTTGCAAAGGGGAAGCCTGAAAGCTGCGAGACAGACTAAACAGTCAGTAGTGAACAACTAGTTACGAACAGAGTATGTCATCAACAGACAGAAAGATTGTGGAGTAGACCGTGAGAGTAGAGAGATTCCAGGAAGAAAACATGCAGAAAGCCATGGCCAAGGTGCGTACCGAGCTTGGTAATGACGCTGTCCTGATTTCCAGCCGTAGCGTTGATGGTCAAATCGAAGTCATGGCAGCAAGCGACTACAACCCGCAGAAATTGCCGGTGCAAACCAAGAAGCGAGCTTCTGCCGGTGCTGCCAGTGCCGCACGAGCTGGGGCGAAGCGGGATGGCAAGAGCAAGAACGACTTTCTGTTCGAGATCCTCAGCGACAAGCAGGCTCAAGAGGAACAGGCGCCGACATTGCAAGACATGCAGGAAGAGTTGGGCCGCTTGCGTGAATTATTCGAAGGTGAACTGGCACAGCTCGCATGGCGAGATGCCCGTGCCCGTCAGCCCAACCGCATTGCCTTGCTGAGTCGCCTTGAAGAGTTGGGCGTCACCCGGGACCTCGCGGTGAAGATTATCAACAAGGTTCTGCCTTGTGCCGACCTGGAGCTTGGCTGGCGTCGGGCACTGCGCTTGTTGACCAAGGTTATTAAATCGACCAGTCATGATCCTCTTACTGATGGTGGCATCATCGCGTTGGTAGGCCCTACCGGCGTAGGGAAAACAACCACTGCGGCAAAAATTGCCGCTCAGTTTGCCGCTCGTCATGGCCGCAATCAGGTGGCACTGGTGACAACCGACAATGTTCGAGTCGGTGGCAAGGATCAATTGATTTCATTAGGCGGTTCATTGGGTATACCCGTTCAGGTTGCCTCTGACGCCAAAGAGTTACGTCAGACATTGGAAAGTTTCGCAGGACGCAAGCTGGTGATTATCGACACTGCAGGTGTGAATCCGCGCAATGCTTCTCTGGCGAAAGAGTATCAACAGGTCATTGGAGACAATCCAGACATCACTCCATACCTGGTGTTGGCGGCTACCGCTCAGGAGTCAGTCATCAACGAAACCATACGCGCTTACAAAGGCATTGAGCTGGCGGGTGCAATCATTACCAAGACAGATGAGAACGTCTCCATCGGCGCCGCGATCTCCGGCGTTATCCGATTCCGCTTGCCTGTTGCGTTTCTTGGCACAGGACAAGCGATTCCGGAAGACCTGGTTGGAGCGGAGGCGAAATTTTTCTGGAGCAAGCTGGTTGAGAACTACAACTATCTGCGTAAGCAGCGCCAGCAACAAGTAGCGATAGAACACAGAGAGTCCGTGAATGGACAGGGAGCAGCACTGGCTAACTAGTGAGTGTGGCATGAAGTGAGAGTGGAATTACCAAGATGAGTCATTCGGTTAGAACAATAGCGGTATCAGGCGGCAAGGGCGGTGTCGGCAAGACCAATGTGTCTGTCAATCTCGCACTGAGTCTGCTCAAGAGCGGCAAGTCTGTCATGTTGATGGATGCCGATCTGGGCATGGCCAATGTTGATGTGATGCTGAATCTCAAGCCCGAGCGCGATCTGTACCACGTGGTCACAGGCAAGTGTTCACTGGACGAAATCATTATTGAAGGCCCGGGTGGATTACAAATCGTTCCCGCCTCGTCCGGCGTCGGCAAGATGGCCGAGCTCAGCCCGATTGAGCAGGGCAATCTGGTGCGCGCATTCGATCTCTTACAGCAACAGGTTGATGTGTTGATCATCGACACTGCTGCCGGCATCTCCAATAGCGTGATCAATTTCAGCAAGGCCTGTCAGGAAGTGGTCGTGGTGGTGTGCGATGAGCCCGCGTCTCTGACTGACGCCTATGCGCTCATGAAAGTCCTGAACCAGGAGCACGGTATTAAACGCTTTCAGGTTTTGGCCAATATGGTCTCCGACGTTGAGCAGGGTCGGCTGTTGTACAGCAAGCTGGTTAATGTGGCTGACATTTATCTCAATGTCTCGATCGGGTTTCTGGGTAGTATTCCGATGGATGACAAACTGCGCGAAGCAATTCGCATGCAGGCACCCGTTGCAGAACAGTTTCCTAACAGCGCCTCCAGCCTCGCGTTTCAACGGCTGGCAAAAACTATCAATGAATTACCTGTACTTCCGCCCACCACCGGCAATCTCGAATTTTTTGTCGGTAGAGTCGCGGGTAACGAAAACGCTACGGCGAGATAAGACTGATGAGTAATCCAGCAACACAGTATGAAATGCATGAATATCTGTCGCGAGACAAGTTATTCGAAGACCACTTGCCACTGGTCAAGATCATTGCCCACCACATCAGTGTCCGGCTACCGCCTGACAAGTGTGTTGAAGACCTGATTCAGGTCGGCATGATCGGCCTGTTGGAGGCTGCGCGTACTTTCGAACCGAATCAAGGCGCGGAGTTTAAATCCTACGCGAGCATTCGAATTCGCGGCGCGATCCTTGATGAGTTGCGGCGAGAAACTTGGGTGCCACGGTCTGTACAGCAAAAATCACGGCGTCTGTCCCAGGCGATCCAGGATGTCGAAAACCGTTTAGGGCGAACGGCGACAGACAAAGAGATTGCAGCTGAGCTGGAAATCAGTATGGAAGAGTACGGTGAGCTGCTGGAAACCGTTGCCAGCTGCACAGTATTCAGTCTCGACGATGACAATACCTTTTCTGAGCCAAGCAGTGGCGAAGACGAAACCATGTTGGGGCTGCACGATGAATCGGTGAAGAAAACCCTCGCCGAGGCCATCGGCAAGCTGCCGGAACAGGAAAAGATGGTAGTTGTATTGTATTACGACTACGGCATGAATTTACGCGAAATTGGCGAAGTCCTGAATGTCAGTGAATCACGGGTTTGTCAGATTCACAGCCAGGCAACCAGCCGACTGAGAACCAAGATGCGCAGTTCAATGATTGAAGAAGACGATTTGTAAGACGAATTTGAACACGCAAACAACAGCCAGGAAACGGAGAGTAGCAGTAGACCGACTATTTAGCAGACGGTCACTATAGGTAGCGAATCATGGATATCATGACAATTTTAGGCCTGATTATGGGCCTGGTAGCGATTATCGGGGGCAACCTGCTTGAGGGTGGTCATACTGAGTCGCTAATGATTTTTACCGCCTTCTTCATCGTGTTCGGCGGAACCCTCGGTGCGGTAATGGTACAGACACCTCTGCGTGTCTTTATGCTTTCGTTGAAGAGAGCGGTCTGGATGATAAAGCCGCCTCAGGTCGATATGCTGGGAATGATCGAAAAACTCGTTGAATGGAGTCAGACCGCACGCAAAGAAGGTTTGCTGAGTTTGCAAGAGATTGCCGAAGAAGAAACAGACGCGTTCTCCAAGAGCGGATTGCAGATGCTTGCCGATGGCAGTGAGCCAGAGTCAGTACGCAGCATTCTCGAGGTTGAATTGTCTTCAGCTGAGAACAAGGATTTACAGGCGGCCAAAGTCTTCGAAGGCTTTGGTGGTTATTCACCGACTATCGGGATTATCGGTGCGGTAATGGGGCTTATCCACGTGATGGAGAATCTTTCCAATCCCGAAGCCCTGGGTCCAGGTATCGCGGTCGCTTTCGTTGCGACGATCTACGGAGTGGGTTTGGCGAATCTGATCTTCCTGCCCATGGCGAACAAACTCAAGGCCCTGACCGATGGACAGGCGAAATATCGCGAGATGATCATCGATGGTCTGGTATGTATTGCAGAAGGTGAGAATCCTCGCAATATCGATGCGAAGCTACGCGGCTATCTGTAACTACCTGAGTAAATAAGAGGCAGAACAAGGCTTAGAGCTGAGCCTCAAGTGAATTACCATGGCACGCAAGAAGAAACACGAAGAACACGAGAATCATGAACGTTGGCTGGTTTCCTATGCCGACTTCATTACTCTGTTGTTCGCCTTTTTCGTTGTGATGTACTCGATGTCCTCAGTTAACGAGGGCAAGTATCGAGTGCTGTCGGAGTCTATGACTGCGGCTTTCAGGCCGCAAACTCGATCCTTGATGCCTATCCAGATCGGCGAGCCGGTACGCAGTATTCGTCAGCCTGAATTTCCTGTCATCCAGGATGTGCCTATCCCGATTAATATCGTTCCGGAAATTCCTGGCAAGGATCCCACTCCTGTAAATGTCGCTCATGCCAGCAATGTGGTGTCTGAAGACGAAGCGGAAGAAGAGTCGCCCGGGGAAAACTTCAACCAGGGCGATGGTGAGCAAGATGGGCTGGGCACTCAGCAAGACGCAGGTATGGGCCAGGATGAAGGAGACGCGACGCTGCTGTTTCTCGGACGCGAAATCGAAGGTTATTTCGAGGAATTGATTTCCGACGAGCAGATTGAAGTTCGCCAGAATCCACTCTGGTTAGAAATCGAAATTCGTAGCAACGTGCTCTTCTCAAGCGGTAGCGCAAACCTGGCAGATCCGGATTCAGAGGATATTCTTAACAGCATGGGGCGAATTTTAAGTCGCTATCCCAACCCGATGTCGGTTGAAGGATTTACCGATAATCAACCGATCAGCAGCTCCATATTCCCTTCAAACTGGGAGCTTTCTTCTGCCAGAGCAGGAACCGTTGTCAGGCTTTTTGAAGATGCTGGTGTCGACTCAATTCGCATGTCATCGGTCGGATTCGGCGAGCATCGCCCGAAACGCAGCAATGACACTCCAGCTGGCAGAGCACATAATCGCCGCGTCGTAGTCGTGGTGATGACCGACGTACAGTCCAATAATCCCTTCGATTCTGAGCTGCAGACCGAAACCCTCGAGAAAATGCGCCAACGCTACAGTTTCGCAACCGAAACTGTGGGTTGGTGGTAAACGCAATCTCAGCCAGCCACTCTAGATCACCATGTCGTGATCACCAATGTTTTGCACAGAGTGCCAATGCCTCTAGCGCAGAAGACATTTCGTGTAGAAATCGAGCAATTGATCGATTGGTTTAAAGCTGTTGAGATGTTGCAGAAGGGAGTGTTTTCGCTTGGGTATAGTCCGAAACACTGAGTTCAGTGTAACCGAATAGCACGTTATTTCCCAGAAAAAATTCCAATTCCCGAATTTTTTTCAGTGTTAAAAAATAAATAGCAGATAAATAATAAAAAGTGCCCACAGACCCTTTTTATTGAGCTATACTCCCGCGCGTCTTCTCCAGACAGTAGTTGCTTTTCCACTCTCCGATGTTCGGTCGCACCCGGACAAGGATGCTCATCATGAAAGATCTCACCCAAGGATCCGTCGTCAAGACGATCCTGGCGATGGCTATTCCCGTTGCCGCAAGTATGTTGTTCCAGACTCTTTATTTACTGATTGACCTGTATTTCGTTTCCGCGCTCGGCGAAGACGCAATGGCAGGAGTGGGTACTGCGGGTACCCTTATGTTCATGATCATGGCATTGACTCAGGTACTTGGTGTCAGTGCGGTAGCTTTGATTTCACAGGCGGTTGGTAAGAAGGATCAGGACAGCGCTATTCTGATTTTCAATCAATCACTCGTTCTCTCACTTCTTTGTGCAGGACTGACTCTGACTCTGGGCTATCTTTTTGGGGGTAGCTATCTTGCCAGGATTTCGGCAGATCAAAGCGCATTCGACAACGGTCTGGTTTTTCTCCGCTGGTTCCTGCCGGCAATGGCTGTGCAGTTCCCGATTATCGCAATGGCCTCATCATTGCGAGCAACGGGAATTGTCAAACCAGCCATGCTGGTCCAAATCCTCACAGTTATTCTTAATATTATTCTGGCTCCTGTATTAATCGCTGGCTGGGGTCCCGGACCAGCGCTGGGTGTGCTGGGTGCCGCGTTGGCCACGACAATTTCTTCCGTGGTCGGTCTCGTGCTGTTGATTTTCTATTTCATCAAGCTCGAGAAGTATGTGTCTTTCCGATCTGATCAGTGGCGGCCGAAATTCGATATATGGTGGAAGATGTTCGATATCGGACTTCCTGCCGGGGGTGAGATGTTGCTGCTCTTTGTGTACTTCTCGGTAGTCTATTTCCTGATCCAAGACTTTGGAGCAACCGCGCAGGCCGGGTTCAGCATCGGTGGTCGGGTCATGCAGTCCATCTTCATGCCCACTATGGCGATTGCCTTCGCAGTCGGGCCGATTGTCGGGCAGAATTTTGGTGCGGGAAATCCCGAACGGGTGCGTGAGACTTTCATCAAGGGTGTGATCTTGAGTTCTGCGGTGATGATGGTTGTGACTCTGGTGATGCAGTGGAATCCCGGGATTGTTATCGGAGTATTTACGGACGAAGCAGAGGTTCAGCAGGTAGCCTCCGTGTTTTTGCAGATTGTGTCTTTGAACTTTATTACCCAGGGTATTGTGTTCACCGCGTCAGGTGTTTTTCAGGGCCTCGGTAATACGCGACCAGCCCTGGTGAGTTCGATGCTACGGATTGGCATCTTCGTGCCACTGGCTTTTTACGCCAGTGCCGGGCCTGACTACCGAATCGAACACATCTGGTATGTGTCGGTAGTGTCGGTGGTCATCCAGGCCTGCTTTAGTGTCTGGCTGGTGATGCGAGAGTTTCGAATCCGATTCTCTGGTCCGAGTGACGACACCTCGCGAGCCGAAACTGCCTAGATTTTCAAGATATGCAGCATTGGCGATTCCTCGGTGAGAGCTGAGGAATCGTCGTGGCTGCGAGTCGGTTGAACTTTGTAGTGAACTAAAGCCGATTTGGCGCATTGCCAGGCATCCACTTAGATTTTCCAATTGGCTTTCCAGCTATCTTGCCAATCACCTTTTCAATCACCTTCCACAGCGACGATGAAATTGATGGTTGATAATCCCTCTCGCAGCTTGATCGCCTGTTGATACTCCTCCGAGTACCAGAAGCTGCGCAGTTCTTCCATTGAAGTGAAGCGCTCAATGGCGACATTGCCGTAGGGCCAGCTGCCTTCGAGGACTTCCGGTTCCTGCGAGCTTGCGGTCATGGATAAGCCTGCTGCAGTTGCTAGCGGGCCTGCCGCTGCCCGGTAAGGGCCGTAATCTGTATTCGACACTCCGGGATTCCGGTCGGCGGCGACGATCAGAAATGCGGGTGGTTCAGACTCCTGGGCGGCGATACTCAGAGTAATGGTGCTCCCGGCCAGGACACCGAGTGCGAAAAGCGTCGTCGCGATGATTGTAGTTTTCATTGTTATTCTCCCATGTTCCTTTTTTGAGTCCCCGACCTTGTGTTGTCCAAAGGCGGACGCGAATCCTTCGAACATTATAGATTCCCTTTCCACAGCAATCTGCTTGGCAAGCGGATAGAGAGAGGTTTGGATGCGGTCGGCCGAGGATTATCGGATCGGGCGTTGAATTGCGCACACGCAAAAATCTGGCTTGATGGCCGGGGCCAAACCAGTGACGAGCGAGACCAGGGGAGCTAAAGCTGAAATCGACAGTGATCTTAACTGCCGAGAGAGTCCCTCTGATTCAGAATCCCAAACGTCTAGTCAGGGTGATTCTGGAACAGAAAATTCAAGAGAGGAAAGATCTACAGGCTCTGACTGCGTAGCTTGCTGTTGGATTCTACAGCGTTAACCAGATGCACAGACAGCGCACCCAAAGCACGTTCGATGATGATCATTTCTTCTTCTTTAAATGGGGTCTCCCGAGTCAGCGTCACTTCGCCCAACTCCATGCCCTTGTCTTTAATGTTGTAGTGACATTTATGAATGCTGACGGCACCACGATCCACCTGAACATCCCGATTGGCATTCAGATAGTTGAAGCTGTCGTATTCAACAACGTCCTTGATCTCATTGGCGAACAAACCGATGAGCTCATGCAATGGAAGGGTGGTATGTAACTCTTCCAGATTCGGTTCCGCTATCATTTGAACCTCCTCATCCAACTTTCGCGCTAAAGCGTCTCTAATATTCATAGCACTCAGTCCTGGTAATATTCCGGAAGCATTCCGGAATGTCTTCTCAAATGAGTCTTCAGATTACTCTGAAGACAAAGTCCTCAATCGCAAGGACTCATTGCACTTACACTTTAATAAAATGCAAGGACTGTGCCAGCTGTTCGATTTTTGTTCAGGCGCCGGATTCTGCGGCGTAGAGGAGAGAGTCACCCCTAAATTAGCGGGAAAAAGGAGAGAGTTTGACAAAATTCAGACTGATTTTTGTCAATTGACCGACAGATTAGAGTGCTATCGGGTCAGTTTTGATGTTTCGGCGCTCAAGCTTGATCAGCGCAAGCCGCAAATCCTTGGCCTGACGAGGTAAAAGTGACTCGAAGCTAAGGCCCATGAAGATTCCAGTACCCTCGATTTCAGTGATGCGGCATACTTTTGCCACGCACTTGAGCTCGAGTATGCCGGGTATGCGTAGTTGCAAGTTATTGATTTCATCGCCTTTTTTCAAAGGCTCATTGCAGTAGGGTAGATGAACCAGGACACCCCCAAGGGAAATGTCGTTGCAGATCCCTTTAAGCTTTTTCTCCGCGTTAGGAAGTTCCAGCTCGATCTTCGATCCGTATTTCAGAACCGAGACTCTAAAGTTGGAGCGCAGCTGCTTCTTGTTCAACTCAGCTGGAAAAGTGAGTTGGCAGTAGGGAGAATTCTCAGCCCCTTCGAGCAGGCTTAAATTACCGTTGAACTGAATAGTGCCATTGGGCATGCGACAGCTGACGTAAAGTGACTCGGTGTCTTGCAAATGCCTTTGCCAGTCTGAGGGTTTTGGCTGATGGATGACAATCTGACTACCGTCTTTGTCGATGCGAGCAATCTGGGTTTTATAGGAGCGTAACTCGGCCTCTTCTTCGCTACGGGCAATCCTTACAGGCAAGTGCTGATCCGCAATCCCCTGGATGTAGCGTCTGATGGCGTTCTTTCGAGTTATCGTTGTTGTAAGTTCTGGATTTTCCACAGTACCGCCCTTTCAGTACTGTCAGTACCGAGTACTGGCAACTAGATTTTTGTCAAATAAAACATTGAGTTAGGCTGACCTGAAACGGCACTGCCGTTCTCCTCGTAGGTCAGTCCATTGAGATTCGCGGTCGGTGACAGTCCACGCAATATTTGCCCGATGAATTGGGTGCGTCGGTTTATCAACTGGCCGATGATGCGATTCTCATCAAAACACTGCTGAGCGAGCTGGGAAAGCTCGATAAACAGGGCGTCCATCTTCGCATTGCGTGATTCGCTCGGATTGTAGCCACGGATCTCCTCGGCGCTGGCAGTCAGGCCGTGGGCTTCCATATAGGTAATACGGTCATCACTGGCCTGTTGGAGTTTATCCACCAGCTTGCGCTTGTTGGCACTGTTAATAGTCACCAACTTGGGATCTTTACTCGCCAATGCTGCGCTCTCCGCTTTTAAAGAATGGAGGAGTGCGCGCGCGCAGTCCGCTTCATTCTCAAGCAGAGTTTCCAGTGCTTCCCGGATTTCCTTGCTTTCACTTTCCATCGAATCTCTCACCGTGAATAAGTAGTTGTCTTCTAGTTATCTTCCGGTGAAGGCACACCTGTTTCCATTTCGATCAAACGACTGGCAGTGCGATCGAGATTCATCTCTAGTGTACCGTCCGCAATCATTTGGCTAACTTCGGCAACCAGTGAGTTATTCACAGGTGGTACCGAACCCAGCATGTTCTCAATTTCCTGCAGGCGTGAGACCTGGTCAGTAATGCTTACCGTATCCGTACGAGCATGTTCGGCTCCGCGGGCAGATTTTTGTGCCCCCTGGCCGGATACGTTGGCAGGTTTTTGGCTGCCAGAATGTATGTTGGCAATTGGTAATTTGCCAGTCTGAATGTCATTGCTCATCAGAGTGCTCCATAAATTTTCGCAATCGATCGTGTCCAACCGGATACGTCTTATGCAAAGTATTGGCCGTGACAGTTCTAAGCTACGACCCTATTAATAAAAACCTTTAGAAACTTTTTAATAAAATCCTCTGGAATCTTACAGGCTGACTATGACAGTTCCTTCATCCCTTATAGCAGCTTCAACAACTCGCCCAGAGCGACTGTTTTTAACAGGAATAAATTCCCCATAACTTCCTGATTTCATTGCGGTTCCTTCCATTTTTACCTGAATCCCATTGCCATTGCCGAGGATCACGACTTGTTGGCCCTGCTCGATCATTTGCCGGGTGCGCAGGGAGTTGAGGCTCAAGGGAGTGCCGGCTCGTAGCGGCCGAATAGTCTCTAAATCGCTCAATGCGCTCATATCACTGAGGCTATTGGCCGGCAGCTGATTCAGTGGCACCTGGCGGACTTCGACAGCAGAGGGAGTAAGTGTTTCCCCTCTAAGTAGTGGGCGCGCGGTGTAAATGGCATCTACCATCGCGTTGATGGTGACGGGTACATAGAGTGTCCAGGGTTTGCTGCCGTTGCAACGAATGCCGACTGTTGCTCTCGTCATATTGCGGTTGTTTGACGTCGAAAAAGCCTCCAGGGGCATTTCGCACTCCTTAAGAGTCAGCCGCGCATCGAGATTGGCAGTGCTCACACTGACATCGTGCAGGCCGCTTGTGTCCAGATTGCTGAGTACGAAGCTTTCTGCAGTGCTGCGAATCTCATCAAGAGGCTGACTCGCAGTATTGTCTGCCAGCGCGTTGCTTAGAGGCAGCCCTCCAATCAGCAGTAGTAAAGCAAGAACCGACAGGTACTTTCTGGCACCTATTGTTGCTTTTTCCGTCACTGCATTTGTCAAAATGTTGACCTTCATCGGCTTCAACTCCTCGCAAAGGCCCGAAATACGTAGTCTTCAGGCCAGCGTTAAATGATTTATACAGATCAATGCAATCCACATGCCACAGTGATCGGAAAGCGACTCTCCATATAAAGAAACAAGAGTTGGATCTGGCGTAAAAATGGTCAGGATGGTCGACCGGCAAGGGTGAGGAAAAGGAGCAATTGCAGGCGGCAAGGCTTGCCGCTTTGGCTACCAATAATTGCCGCCCGGCTTTTTGGAGAGCCAGGAGCGCTATGCTAACTATCTGAATTTAATAAAGAAACCACGTTTGGCACAGGCTTTGCACTCAATCGTTTGCAGAATTTTAAAACGCACCGATTGAGGTAAGAACATGGACTGGATTGATAGCGCACTGAGCCTGCATGCCAAAGCACTGAGCTTTCGCTCTCAGCGCAGTGCCGTTTTGGCGACCAACATCGCCAATGCCGCAACTCCCGGATACAAAGCTCGCGATTATGACTTTCAAGCAGCTTTGCGCTCTGTGGCGGACGGTGGCCAGATTCCGATGAAAACAACTCACTCCAGTCACGCGCTTAATTCCAATAACGACAGCTTCGGCGATTTACTTTACCGAGTTCCGACAAAAGCGATGCATAACGGAAATTCGGTAGAGGCAGAAGTCGAACAAGCAGCATTTTCCAAAAACGCACTCGAGTATCAGGCCAGCCTGCAATTTCTGGAAGGAAGCATTTCTGGATTGCGTCTGGCAATTAAAGGACAACGCTAATGGGTATCTCCAGCACTTTTAGCATCACCGGCTCAGCGCTTAACGCACAGAGCATTCACATCGACACTATCGCCAAGAACATGGCGAACTCTCAGGTTATCGCCAGCTCAGCTGACGAAGCCTACCGCGCCAAGCGTCCAGAATTCGCTTCTGTGTTGGGCAGCGCCTTCAACAATGGCGCCTCGACGACCGCTCCCAACGGCGTGGTGATGAACGAAGGTGTGCGGGTTAACGGCTTCATTGAGAGTGCTGATCCTGTTGAACGACAGCGTATGCCGGAATCTCCACTGGCGGATGAAAACGGTTATGTCTATTTGTCCAACGTCAACATTGTTGAAGAGATGACTTACATGATGGAAGCGTCGCGCTCCTATCAGTCAAATGTTGAAGTGCTGAACACTTCCAAACAACTGCTCTTGGCTACTCTCAACATAGGCAAGTAAACAGGCAAGTAATTCAGCACTCAGCTTAACTAGGAATTCACCATGAACACCATTGAACAAGTATTCGGACCAACAACCAACTCGGTAGTCGGTCAACCCAAGAAGGAGCTGGGACAGGAAGATTTTCTCAAGCTGATGATTGCGCAGCTGAAAAATCAGGACCCTGTGAATCCTGCGGACAACTCTGAATTTCTCGGTCAAATTGCTCAATTTCGAATGGTCTCCGGTATTGACGAGATGGGCACTTCTTTCGAGGGTATTTCCAGCAACCTGTATGCCGCTCAGGCGATGCAGGCTTCTCAATTGGTGGGCAAGGATGTGTTGACTCAGTCTGAAACGGCCACCTTTATTTCAGGCGAACTGGTTGAGGGCATGATCGAAAGTGAAGAGCCGGCAACCAATGCACGCATGCTGATTCATGACCTTTCAGGTGCGCTGATGACTTCCATTGATATTGGCACTGTCAAGGCCGGCGCCCAGCGTTTCGCCTGGAACGGTCAGTTAGGTGACGGTACTCAGGCCCCCGATGGCGAATACCTTATTACGGCGGAAGGGCTTGTTAACGGCGAGCTCACCGCGATTCCGGTTTCACATTTTAGTCAGGTGGAAAGCGTGTCTGTTGACCGCAACAACACCAATGTTTCATTACATCTCGCCAACGGTAGTTCGGTTGGTGTGTCACAAGTACGCGAATTCAAATAATTGCTAGCAGCAAACAGGAGCTAAACTATGTCATTCGATACTGCAGTCTCTGGTATTAAGGCCGCATCTACCAACCTGGGTATTATTGGTAACAATATTGCCAACGCCGGTACCACGGGTTTCAAATCATCCCGCGGTGACTTTACTGACGTGTTCGCATCCAGTCTGCTGGGTGTAGCGCACAACGCAATCGGTAAGGGTGTTGCTGTTAACGGTGTGAATCAGTCCTTCTCACAGGGCAACATCACTTTCACCGATAACGTTCTCGACATGGCCATTAATGGTAGTGGCTTCTTCGTATTGAATGACTCTGGCACGAATGTTTATAGCCGTGCAGGTAACTTCCAGGTCGATCGCTCTGGACACGTTGTTAATGCCGCGGGTCAACAGTTGATGACTTTCAATACCACTGAAGCCGGTGCTCCAACCGGTGGTATGTCGGCTCTGAAAATCGATACTTCTCTGATTCAGCCTGCTGGTACTAACGAAGTTAGTATGACTGCCAATCTGGATTCCCGTGCCCTGCCACCGGCGACTCCCTGGCCCGGCGGTGGTTTCGATGCCTTCGCAGTTCCGCCTACAGCACCTGATCCTGATATGTTCAATTCCTCTACTTCGGTTACGGTCTATGACAGCCTGGGTAATTCTCATACGCAGAGCCTCTATTTTGTTAAGACTGCAACTGCCAATGAGTGGCAAGTCTACTCACTCATTGATGGAGTTTCCGAAACAGGTCCTGACACAATCACTTTCGACTCATCGGGTCAGATTCCAACTGCGTCATTGCCGCTTCAAGTGAGCATCGCCGGTTGGGCTCCTTTGGATGATGCGGGTGCTGCTAACGGTGCTGCCGCTCAGAATTTCACTCTCGATCTCTCCAAGCTGACTCAATTCGGTAACGAATTCAGTGTGACATCCATCGATCAGGACGGCTTCACTACTGGTCAGCTCCGTGGTGTGGAAGTGGGTGACGGCGGTGTTGTATACGCACGATTCACTAACGGTCAGTCTCGAGCACTCGGACAGGTTGCTCTGGCCGACTTCTCGAACACGGCGGGTCTGCAACCTTTGGGTGGCAGCATCTGGGCAGAAACATTTACTTCTGGACAGCCAACACTTTCAGCGCCTGGTAGCGGTGGTGTCGGTGTCGTGCAATCAGGCGCACTTGAAGATTCCAATGTGGAAGTAACGCAGGAACTGGTAGACATGATTGTTGCCCAGCGTAACTTCCAGGCCAACGCCAAAGTGATTCAGACAGAAGACACGATTACTCAGGCGATCATTAACCTGCGCTAACTTCAGCGATAGCAAAGGAATCATAAGGAACTAAACAATGAGTCAGTTACTTCTTTCAGCCGTCGACAACGCCAAGCAGATCATGCAGGCGCAGGCGGTGAATGCAAACAACCTGGCTAATATCAGCACCGAAGGCTTCAAGTCAGAGCTTGCCGTTGTCACGGCAAGCGAAAACGGTGGCGATACCTACAGCTCATCGGATCTTTCAGCCGGGGTTGTACGTTCCACAGGTCGCAATCTGGACATCGCGGTACATGGCGATGGCTGGATTGCAGTGATGGGTGAAGATGGCACCGAAGGCTATTCACGCCGCGGCGATCTCCATGTGGATCTGATGGGACAGATGACCGACGGAGCAGGGCGACAGATCATTGGTAACAGTGGTCCAATCGCTTTGCCTCCATTCTCATCAATAGAAATTGCCGGTGACGGCACTATCTCGATCATGCCGGAAGGGTCCACAGCGGACACCATGGCAGTGGTTGATCGAATCAAACTTGTTGAACCCGAGAAAGCTGACCTGATGCGTTCCACGGATGGCCTGATGCGCCTTCCAGATGGGCAGATCGCTGATCCCAGCGCAACTATTCGCATCAGTTCTGGCAACCTCGAAGGCAGTAACGTAAACGCAGTATCCGAACTAGTAAAAATGATAGACCTGGCACGACGATTTGAAGGTCAAGTAAAACTCATGCAAACCGCTCAGGAGAATCAGCAAGCCCTGGCGGAAATTATGAGCATGAAGTAAAGCAAAAAGTATTTAATTCAGGAGTAAACCCATGACACAGGCATTATGGATCGCGAAGACCGGGATCGATGCTCAGCAGACCAAGATGTCGGTAATATCCAACAACTTGGCCAATGCCAGCACTACCGGTTTCAAGCGTAGCCGGGCAATCTTTGAAGATTTGCTCTATCAAAATCAGCGTCAGCCGGGCGCCCAATCCTCCCAAGAAACGACTTACTCTTCGGGTTTGATGTTGGGTACTGGTGTGCAAACAGTGGCCACTGAAAAAATATTCAGTCAAGGTGCTGCAACTCAAACTGACAATCCTCTGGATGTCGCTATCGTAGGCAAGGGCTTTCTTCAGGTCTTGATGCCTGACGGCACGCTCGGTTTTACCCGAGACGGTTCCCTGCAGGTTGATGCTCAGGGCCAATTGGTCACACCGAGTGGCAGCCCAATTCAGCCAGCAATCAATATTCCTGCAGACGCGCAGTCGATAACTATTGGTGTCGATGGTGTGATCAGTGTATCCGTAGCTGGAACGGCATTTACTACCCAGGTCGGTCAGCTACAGTTGGCGGACTTCATGAATCCAGCCGGACTTCAGCCGGTTGGTGAAAATCTCTATATCGAATCCACTTCCAGTGGTGCGCCACAAACTGGTAACCCAGGCCTTGCTGGCCTCGGTACCGTACGTCAGGGTTTTGTTGAAGGCTCGAACGTGAATGTGGTTGAAGAATTGGTAAGCATGATTGAAACCCAGCGTGCTTACGAAATGAACAGCCGGGCAATTTCTACAGCCGACCAGATGCTGCAATACGTCAGCAATAACCTGTAAGGGGAGCGCTATGAGTAAATTTCAAGTAGCAATACTCTGCACGCTCGGGTTAGTACTGATCGGGTGTGGTAGTGCTCCGGCCCCCATTGTTGTGCAAGAAGAAGTCACGCCAAGCTATGAAGTTTTGCGTAGTCGAACGTCTGCGAGTACCAATGGCTCTATCTTTCAGCCAGGAAGAGAAATGGTGCTGTACGAAGATGTTAAGGCGCGTCGCGTCGGGGATATTCTTACCGTGATGTTGGTGGAAGAAACCAGCGGTGAGAACAGCAACAACAACAGCCTCAATCAAACGACAGCGATGAACGTGTCTGCGCCGACAATTGCCGGTACTGCACGCGCGAATCTTGGTGTTGAGCTGGGGTCTGAAAATGCCTTCACCGGACAGAGCGGCAGCAGCCAGAGTAATCGACTCAATGGCAGCATTGCAGTAACTGTCCACGAAGTGCTGCCGAATGGCAATCTGGTGGTTCAAGGAGAAAAGAGTATTCGCATCAATCAGGGCAATGAATTTGTTCGCCTGAAAGGTGTAGTTCGTCCCAAAGACATCAACGCGTTCAATACTCTCTATTCGACACAAGTCGCTGATGCCCGCATTACCTACGCAGGAAAGGGCACCAGTGCCCATAATTCCACACCTGGTTGGGGTGCGAAAATCCTGTTCAGCTCACTTTGGCCATTCTGATCGGGAGGCAATGACATGAAACTATTCAGAGTATGCTTCGTGATCGTTTTTGCCCTGGCTTTCTCAGGTGTCAATTCGGCTTTCGCTGAGCGCATTAAAGACCTTGCGTCCATTCAAGGCGTTAGAACAAACCAATTGGTTGGTTACGGGCTCGTGGTAGGTTTGCCTGGTACAGGTGACCAGACTGCACAAACCCAATTCACTGTACAGAGTCTGAAGACGACTCTCGCGCAGTTGGGTGTAGTCGTACCTGACAGTGTGAATCCGCAACTCAAAAACGTTGCGGCTGTCCTGGTGCATGCAGAATTGCCTCCCTTTGCCAAGGCTGGTCAGACTATCGACGTGACGGTTTCTTCAGTTGGCAACGCGGTTAGTCTGCGTGGCGGCTCATTGCTCATGACTCCCATGAAGGGGATAGACGGTGCTGTGTATGCACTGGCGCAAGGCAACCTGGTCGTCGGTGGTTTTGGTGTGCAGGGTGCAGATGGTTCTTCGGTAACAGTAAACATTCCTTCCAGTGGACGAATTCCTAACGGCGCGATTGTCGAACAGGAAGTGTTCTCTCCTTTTGGGAACGAGGACGACTCTCTGGTTCTGAATCTCCATAACAATGATTTCACCACAGCCATGAATCTGGTCGAAGCGGTGAATGATTTCTTTGGGCCTGACACGGCAGCTGCAATCGATGGATCATCCGTGCAAGTGCGTGGACCACTCGATGCTTCTGCCAAAGTGGCGTTCGTCTCCGTGCTTGAAAACCTTGAGGTACAGACTGGTCAGGCCGCTGCGAAGGTGATTATCAACTCACGTACCGGAACGGTTGTGATTGGGCAGGAAGTTCGTGTTGACGAAGCGGCGGTTGCGCACGGCAGCATGTCAGTCACCATCGATGAAGATTCCTTTGTCAGTCAGCCGGGACCATTCTCTGGTGGTGAAACCCAGACAGTGCCCAGCAGTGCGCTGGCTATCGAAGAAGAAGACAATCGCATGTTCCTGTTCAGCCCAGGTGTGACTCTGGACGAATTGGTGCGTGCTGTTAACCAGGTCGGTGCATCGCCTAGTGACCTGGTGGCAATCCTTGAAGCCTTGCAACAAGTCGGTGCTCTGCGCGCCCAGCTTGTGGTGATCTAGGAGCGAGCAAATGGCTATTGATACCACTCTCGTTTCCTCGCAGGCGCAAATCTATAGCGACTTTTCCGGGCTCGCCGAGCTTCGCCGTCAGGCGGGCAGCGATCCGGACAAAGCCGCCAAAGAGGTTGCCCAGCAATTTGAATCTATTTTTGTCGGCATGATGGTGAAATCCATGCGCGACACACTGCCGAAAGACGGCTTGTTTTCAAGTAATCAAATGGAAGCCTATCAGGACATGTTCGATAAGCAGCTGGCTCTCGATCTGTCCAAACGGGGCGGCATTGGATTGGCTGAAATAATCGAGAAACAAATTACCTCCAGCTCCATGTACAAAGCACAGATGGAGCAATCGGGAGAGTGAACTCTGTTGACTTTGAATAGCTCAAGTCGGCACAGGTATAGATTATGGTAGATATTCTTAGAATGGGATCGAGCACCTTGTCCTCATTGCAACAGGCAATGAGCACAACGGGCCATAACATCGCCAACGTGAATACTGATGGCTACAGCCGTCAGAATGTGCAGTTTGAAACCACAGACGCACAGCGCCATGGTTTTGGCTTCGTAGGTCAGGGATCACGAATAGGTTCAGTGGATCGCTCTTACAATGACTTTCTGACTTCGCAGGTCAGAGATTTCACGTCGAGCAAATCACAGCAAAGTGTGTTTACTGAGTTCTCTTCCCGAATCGACAATCTTCTGGCGAATACCGAAACCAGTCTCAACACCTCGCTGCAGCAATTTTTCGGTGCCATGGCGGATGTTGCGGCCAGCCCATCAACCTTGCCCGAACGGCAGGCGTTTCTGGGTGAGGCCAATAATCTGGTGGACAAGCAGCAAGCGTTCTACAACATGCTGCAAGATCTGAATACTGAAGTGAATTCGGCTATGCAGCTCGCGGTTGATGATATTAACAACCTGGCTGAAGGCATTGCCCAGCTGAACCAGCAAATTACCAGTGAATCCAACTCTGGCAAGCGCTCAACGCCAAATGATTTGTTGGATCAGCGGGATCGTCTGATTCAGAAACTTTCTGAGAAGATTGGTGTGACGACGGTAGAGCAGAATGACGGCTCGCTCAATGTCTTTGTTGGTAAAGGCCAGCCGATAGTGGTCGGTAGCCAGGTGACCCATTTACAAACGGAGACTAACCCGTTCAACAGTAGTCAGTTTGAGGTGGGTGTTCAGGGTCAGCTCTCCGTCAACGGCAGCAGCAAGTTTGTCAGCGGCGGGGAATTGCAGGGACTGATTGACTTTCGTAGCCGCGTACTCACTCCGGCGCTATCCCAGCTTGGTCTGGTGAGTCTTGGTTTGGCCGAGGCGATGAATGATCAACATCTGCGTGGTATGGATCTGGACGGTAATCTCGGTGCCAAGATGTTTGCCGATAGCACGATTCAGGCAGCAGCAAAAACAACCAACGCAGGAACCGCTGCTCCGGTTGTTACCTTGAATGACTACACCGAACTGCGTGCAAGTGGCTATCAGCTTTCTTTTGACGGTGCCCAGTGGCATCTCACGCGATTGAATGACAATACCTCAGTATCAGGAGCGGGGCCTCTGGTTCTCGATGGCATGAGCGTAGATGTTGCAACTGGTACGCCTACAACAGGCGACAGTTTCAAGTTCAACCCGGCCCGTTCTGCGGCAGGTACTTTTGATCTGCTGATCTCTGATCCGCGCAAAATTGCAGCGGCATCTCCTGTGTCCATGGTCGCGGGTATTAACAACACGGGCTCAGGCCTTATCTCCGACTCAGTAGTAGACAGTGTCAACACCTTGCCTTTGGCTAGTACTGTGACTCTCACGTTTAACCCGGATGCAATGGGTGTCGGAGTGCCTGGTTTTGATGTGGTTGGTGGTCCAGGCGGATTGGGGCCCTATGCCTATGATCCGGTGACAGAGTCCAATGGCAAGACTATTGCTCTGGGTGCGACAGGTTTGAGCTTTACTATCTCCGGTACACCGGAAGATGGTGATTCCTTTGATATCGAAAACAATTTTGGCGCCACCGGTGACAACAACAATGCGCTGGTGATGAGCGAGTTACAGCATGAGCCGCTCCTGGGTGGCAAGGCAGATACGTTTCAGGCGACTTACGGCGGCATGGTTGCTCAAGTTGGTTCGCAGCAGCGACAGGGTGAGGCAAATCTTCAGTTGGAGACCTCGCTGTTGAATCAGGCCGAAGCCTACCAAGACAGTGTCACAGGCGTAAACCTGGATGAAGAAGCAGCGAATCTGCTGCGTTATCAGCAGGCCTATCAGGCGGCTGCACAACTGGTAAAAATTTCTGAAGAAGTGTTCCAGACTTTGATCGGATCTCTGGGTCGTTAGTATCCGGATTCGTGAGGCGAATTAAATGCGAGTATCAACTTTAAGCTATTACAATCAGGGTGTTACGGCAATGCAGGAGCAGCAGGCTGCCTTGCAGAAGTCGGAGCTCCAGATCGCCAGTGGTTTGCGTATCAGTAAACCATCGGATGACCCTGCGGCTGCGGTTAAGGTCCTCGATTTGAAAGCCAGCCTCGATGTGTTGGATCAATACTCTCGTAACAGCGCGATTGCCGAAGCCTCACTGGGTTTCTCCGAGAGTGTGGTCGGTAATGTGAATAACACCTTGCAGCGAATTCGAGAGTTAGCAGTGCAAGGCAATAGCTCAACGCTGCAAGACCGTGACAAACAAAGTATTGCCCAGGAGATCTATCAGCGACTGGACGAACTCGTCTCACTCGCCAATACCCGGGACTCCCAGGGAGAGTACATCTTTGGTGGTTACAAGGTAGATTCGCCGCCCTTTGTTGAACTCAACGGCGACGTGATCTATCGCGGCGACCAGGGTCAACGCATGTTGCAGGTCGGCGATGGTTCACAAGTTGCGACACGTGATTCGGGATCTACTGTCTTCCAGAAGATTCGCGCAGGTGACGGCAATATTCAGGTCGCAGCCGCCGACAGCAATACCGGCACTGCGGTAGTGGGTGCATTCGGACTGGTTGGTACTTTCGAACCGGATGACTACACGGTGACTTTTGAGCAGGCTACGGTTGATTCACCGATTACCTATACCGTCAGAGACAGTGCTAATGGCGTAGTCTCCACTGGCGGATACACCGATGGAGGCAGTATCTCCTTCGGAGGCGCTCAATTCAGCGTTTCTGGTACTCCGGCCGCTGGCGATCAAATTACTTTGTCACCCTCCAAATTCAAGGATGTCTTTGCCACCGTGAAAGAGATCGCGGATGCGCTTAGTCAGCCAACGACAAACGGTACAGACAGAGCTGCCTATCACAACAAGATGGGGCAGGGGCTGGCCAATCTGGACCAGGCACTGGACCAGGTGACAGCGATTCGCGCAGGTATTGGTGCGCGACTGAACAATCTCGAGACCCTGGAAGAAATAAACCAGGATTTCAAATTGCAGGCCGAAACCGTGCTTTCAGAGACACAAGATCTGGATTACGCGGAAGCCATCTCACGCTTCAATCTTCAATTGACAGCGTTGCAGGCGGCACAGCAAGCCTTTGTAAGAGCTTCCGGACTCACGCTATTCCAGTTCCTCTGAGCGATTATTCGAGCTGATAGGAAACTGAAAATAGCCTGAAGAAAAATTGCGCAACTTGGGAGAAAGTTGAGTGAAAGTTGTGAGATAACTGAACGCAATTTTGTAGGAAGTGAACACAGTTTTTAGGGTTACTCCTGACCCTTTTGCCTTGAGCAGCGTTGCGTTGCTCAAGGTTTTTCCTATGCCTCAAAAATATATAAATATCAGTGATTTAGTGGTTTTAGAACGAGCCACAAAAATACCCGAAAAATGTAAAAAAATAATTAAGGAAAATTCCTAACGTGTCGTAGTCATTCCCGAAGCAACACTCTTGCTTAATTTTTAAAGTGGTTCACACCGGTTTTCAGTTGCAAGCTTATACCGGTCAACATTTAAGGGGATTACCATGCCACAAGTTATTAACACTAATATTGCATCATTGAATGCCCAGCGTAACCTGAATAAATCCCAGGGAATGCTGGCCACGTCCTTGCAGCGACTTTCTTCCGGTATGCGCATTAACAGCGCGAAGGACGATGCTGCTGGCCTCGCCATCTCCGAGCGTTTTACTGCCCAGATTCGCGGTTTGAATCAGGCTGCTCGTAACTCGAATGACGGTATATCACTGGCTCAAACCGGTGAGGGGGCCTTGGGCGAAGTAACCAACAACCTGCAGCGAATTCGTGAGCTGGCCGTTCAGTCTGCCAACGCCACGAACTCCGCTTCCGACCGAATCGCCATGCAGCAGGAAGTTAGCCAGCTGATCAATGAAATTGATCGTGTTGCCACAACTTCCAACTTCAACGGCGTTAACCTGTTGGACGGTACCTTCACAGGGCAGACCTTCCAGGTGGGTGCGAATGTCGGTGAGACAATTTCTGTCGCCACCATTGTAGACGCAACTAAAGCGGGTCTCGGTCTGGACAACGGTACTGCAACCTCTACTGCCGGTGGCGCATTGACTGGCGCCCTGGTTGCAGGTGAGCTGATCGTTAACGGCGTAGAAGTTGGCGCTGCCGTTCAGGATGCGCAAGCAATGGCTGCAGCAATCACTGCCTCAAGCGCAAACGTCACCGCGACAGCGGCTTCACACAATGTGAACGTAGGTACATTCACTGACGGTGGTGCACAGACTGCTGGTGGTTCTTACACCCTGACTGTTAACGGCGTTGACATCACTGGCTCTGTAACTGGTACTAATGCCATTACCGACACAGTAATGGACGCCGCTCTGGACAACACTGTTGAGACAGCTTTGAACAATGCAGGTATTACTGTGTCAGGTTCATTTGCTACCAACGACCTGACTTTTACTGCTGCTGACGGTCGCAACATCGTGATCTCTGAAGCGCACACTGGTGCCGATACTGCAGCCGCAGTTGCTACTGGTACTGGTACTCAGCGCTCGACTATCGCCAGCGTTGTTTCAACTGGTGAAAACCTCACTATCGCAGGTACCGCGGGAGCCGCAGCAGCAGGCTTGACTGTTGAGAACGTCACAGCCACGGGCAATACACTGACTGTTGAAACGGTTGCCGGTTCCAACTCGCTGATCACGGCGATTGATTCCGCACTGGGTACAGTCAACAGCTCTCGCGCTACATTGGGTGCGGTTCAAAACCGTTTTGAATCTGTGATCACCAGCCTGCAGACTTCCTCTGAGTCTCTCTCAGCTGCACGTTCACGTATTCAGGACACAGACTTCGCTGCTGAAACTGCCAACCTGACCAAGGCGCAGATCCTGCAGCAAGCCGGTATGAGTATGTTGGCCCAGGCTAACTCTCTGCCACAGAACGTTATGTCTTTGCTCCAGGGATAATGTTCTCAGCGCAAGCTGGTAAGAAGTAAGTTGTAAGAAGTAAAGAGTAAGAAGGTAAGCGCGGAAAGCCCCGCCTGGGTACACAGGCGGGGCTTTCTTTATATAAACCTGATGTGAATATGATGCTTGCCTGATGTTTGTATCAGGATGGTCAGAAGGGGCAGAAAGCTTAAGCATCGGCCATCGAGCAGATTGCTAAGTCATTGAGAATAATGCACTTGATTAAGTGCCAATTGTAACTTTTTAAACCAATTTCTGCGGCCTCCAGGCCCGTCAAAAACTTGGAAAGCGGCAAAAAATTCCTCCCAAAGCCAATAAATATACTTCTGTAAGCTATTGTAAAATAACAATAAAAACGAATAGCGGCAAAAAGCGGCAATTTTTTCTTAAGGTTATATTTACCGCTGTCGTAGTGTCCCCTGACAGCAACCTATGTTGCTTTTTAATTAAATGATGATCTCTGCAGTTTGGTGCTATCACCACTGAAGGGATGAAAGAGGACATACACATGCCACAAGTCATTAATACCAATATTGCGTCTTTGAACGCTCAGAGAAATCTGAATAAATCTCAGGGTATGCTTAGTACTTCGTTGCAGCGTCTTTCTTCCGGTATGCGCATTAACAGCGCCAAAGATGATGCAGCAGGTCTTGCTATTACTGAACGTTTCACAGCCCAGATCCGCGGTTTGAACCAGGCGGCTCGTAACTCCAACGACGGTATCTCTCTGGCACAAACTGCCGAAGGTGCACTCGGTGAGGTTACTAACAACCTGCAGCGTATCCGTGAACTGGCTGTTCAATCTGCCAACGCGACAAACAGCTCTTCTGACCGTGCTGCGATGCAGCAAGAGGTTAGCCAGCTGGTAAATGAGATCGATCGTGTTGCTACAACTTCTAACTTCAACGGCGTTAACCTGTTGGACGGTACCTTCACAGGTCAGACCTTCCAGGTTGGTGCAAACGTTGGTGAGACTATCTCTATCGCCAGCATCGTTGACTCCACCAAAGGTGGTCTGGGTCTCGATAACGGTACTGCTACTTCTACAGCCGGTGGTGCAACCACTGCTGCTCTGACTGCTGGTCAGTTGACAGTTAACGGCGTCGAAGTTGGTGCCGCTGCTCAGGACGCGCAGGCAATGGCTGCTGCGATCACTGCAACTGCAACTAACGTGACTGCAACTGCTGCTTCACACAACGTGAACGTAGGTACTTTCACCGACGGTGGTGCTCAGACTGCTGGTGGTTCTTACACGCTGACTGTTAACGGCGTAGACATCACTGGTTCTGTAACTGGTACTAACGCTATTACTGACACTGTGATGGATGCAGCTCTCGACAACACTGTTGAGACTGCCCTGAACAATGCCGGTATCACTGTATCTGGTTCGTTTGCTACTAACGACCTGACTTTCACTGCTGCTGACGGTCGCAACATCGTGATTTCTGAAGCGCACACTGGTGCTGACTCTGCAGCTGCGGTTGCTACAGGTACTGGTACTCAGCGTTCAACTATCGCCAGTGTTGTATCTACTGGTGAAGACCTGGTAATCGCTGGTGCTGCCGGTGCTACTGCTACTGGTCTGACAGCTGAGACTGTTGCCACTTCTGGTAATACTCTGACTGTTGAAACTGTTTCTGGTGCCAACTCGCTGATTACTGCGGTTGATACGGCTCTGGGTACGGTTAACAGCTCTCGCGCTACATTGGGTGCGGTTCAAAACCGTTTTGAATCTGTGATCACCAGCCTGCAGACTTCTTCTGAGTCTCTCTCAGCTGCACGTTCACGTATTCAGGACACTGACTTCGCAGCTGAAACTGCCAACCTGACCAAGGCGCAGATTCTTCAGCAAGCCGGTATGGCAATGATGGCTCAGGCCAACTCTCTGCCACAGAACGTCCTGTCACTGCTCCGCTAATAGGCGAAACAGTACTTCGGTACGTCAAAACGCTACAGCCCCTGATGGGGCTGTAGCTGCTTAAAAACAAATAAGGACCTGGCAAAGATCAGGCCATTTCGACTCAATCGAGTCATTCAGGAGAGACCTTCGGGGAGAAATGAAAAGAATAATAATCAGGTACACAGAGTAAGTACTTCACGAGGTTATCAATATGACAACTCTGGATAAGTCAGCGATGCTCGCCAACCAGATGAGGGCGATCACGAAAATTGAGCCTATTAAAGCGACTCAGGCCAGGCAGGAACTTGCCACAGGCGGCAAGAATGTCCCAATAGCTGCACCCCCACCGGTAGCGGCAACGAATGTTAAAAAGAAAGGTTTCGAACAGGCGTTAAAGAGTGTTTCCGGTTATGTACAAAACATTTCCAGGGAACTGAATTTTTCCGTCGACGATGAGCATAATCGCTCATTTGTGACCGTTCTGGACGAGGTAACTGGCGAGGTAATCCGACAGATCCCTTCCGAGGAGATGATGGAACTCGCACGCCATATATCCGACGCCCAGGAATCCGGTGACAAACAACCCTCCAAAGGCATTCTGTTTTCGGGCGACGCCTAACGATTAACTTGGTACAGATGTTGCACTTTCTGTAGGCGACCCTGAGAACGGCAAATAGCTGCTCAGAGGGTACGCGTATGCGGCAAATTCCGGCCATTCCATGCAATGAGCCGGCAAGATGTAGCCGCTTTTTTCGCCGTCACAGAGGTGTAACATGCTTACTGCACAAGGACTGGGTTCCGGACTCGATATTTCCGGCCTGGTGAATCAGCTGGTAGCCGCCGAGCGAGCAGGATCCGATCTGCAGCTCAGCCGTCAGCAATCACGATACACCGCCAAATTCTCTGCATTGGGCTCTTTGAAGGGCGCAATAGCCTCGTTCGACTCGAGTTTGGCGAATATCAACTCGCTGGCTCAGTACAGCAAATACACAGCAGCTTCCTCTGACGGGACGGTACTCACCACTTCTGCTGGCTCAACGGCGGTCCCCAATACTTATCAGATTTATACCGATAGCCTGGCTGAATCCCATAGCCTGGCAAGTCCTGCTGTAGTTGATCCGGATGAAACTGCGGTTGGTACGGGCTCTATCACCATTCGCTTTGGCACTACAGACTACAATTCCGGTACAGACACCTACAACAGTTTCACGCTGAACCCGGACAAGAGTGCAGCGACTATCGATATCGATAGTAGTAACAACACGCTCGAAGGCATTATGGGTGCCATCAATGATGCCGACGTCGGTGTCAGTGCCTCGATTGTCAACGACGGCTCCGGCTTCCGCCTGTTGCTCAGTTCCGATGACACCGGTCTGGCTAACAGTCTGGAGATTGCTGTAGATGATGATGACAGCAACGACACTGATACCAGTGGCTTGTCGATTTTCGCTTTCAACGCATCGGCTACCAATATGGATCAGACCGCCGCGGCTTCGGATGCCGAGTTTCGGGTAAATGGCCTCTCGGTGACCAATGACACCAACGTAGTCACAGAAGCGATACCCGGTGTCACCATGACGCTGAAGAAGACCAGTGCGGATCCGATAAAGCTCACTGTCGCTCAGGATATGAACGCCATTACTTCGGCGATCAATAGTTTTGTCAGTGGCTATAACACCTTTATCAATACTGCCAACGCACTGTCTGCCTATGATGCAGAGAATGATATTCCCTCAGCGCTGCTTGGTGACTTCACCTTGCGCTCAATTGAGAGCCAAATCAGCACCATTTTACGCAGCCCGGTCGAAGGATTTACCGGAGACGTCAATAGTCTCGCTGAGCTGGGAATCTCGACATCGTCCAGCGGTACACTCAGTTTCGATCAAACGCAATTTCAGGAAGTGTGGGATGAGTATCCCAATGATGTGAAAAGTCTGTTTGCAGCATTGGGAGCACCGACCGATGCCGATATCACCTACGACGGTGCTACCAGTACCACATTGACTGGCAATTACGCCGTCAATATCACCACTCTGGCCAGCTACGGCTATCACACCGGTGCTGCTGTGCTACCCAATTTCGGTGGTGGTGGAACGCTGGATATTGATGCTGACAATGACAATCTCACACTGGAAATCGATGGCATCACACTGGAAGAAATTACTCTGACCAATGCAACCTACACTACCGGAGACGATCTGGCGGAAGAACTACAGGTACAGATCAACGGTACGCAGGCCATGCGCGATGCCAATCGAACGATTACTGTCGCCTATGATAGTGGAACGGACAGTTTTACCATCAATTCAACCGTCATTGGCAGTACATCTGCTGTGAATGTCCTGGCAGTCGATATCAACACCGCGGCAGAGCTTGGCTTTAGCGTGTCCAACGGTGTCGACGGTGTTGATGTCGCTGGTACGATTGATGGAGTAGTGGCTAACGGTGCTGGCGATTTGTTGATTGCCGAAGAAGGCTCTGACTCCGAAGGCCTGGCCCTCAGAATTGGGGGTACTACCACTGGCAGCCGAGGCGATGTGAACTTCACACGCGGTATTACCAGTCAGTTTGAACAATTGTTCACGGACCTGCTGGATGAAGAAGGCGCGCTGACAGAGCGTATTGACAGCTATCAGGACCGACTCGACGACGTTGAAGAGCGCCGGGCCGAGATGGAGCTGCGTTGGGAATCTGTGCGAGATCGCTATACACGACAGTTCAACGCACTGGATACCTTGATGAGTCAGCTGCAAAGCACCAGTACTTATCTGGAAGGCCAGTTAGCGGCGCTGCCGAAGCCAAATTCAACTAGTTAAAATTGGTAGTCAAGTTTCGGCGCGAAAGTGGCGTAAGTAGTTATAAGGATTACGCTTTAGTAAAGACATAGCAGGATCATCAAGACGCCCGTGTGGGTCTCAACGATGATTGTCAACGGCAGATGCCGCACGTCGACGACGTGAAACCATAAAGACGAGCAGGACCTAGAGATGTATAACCAATCGCTTTTGAGTGAATACCAGCAAGTTGGAGTGCAGAGCAAAGTTAACTCCTCAAATCCACATAGCCTGGTTGCCATGCTGTTGGATGGATTATTGGAGAAGCTTGCGCGTGCCGAAGGCGCGTTGCAGCGCGGTGACATGCAGAACAAAGGCATCGCTTTGAGTTCTGGCATACGCATTATCGATGGCCTGCGCGCTAGTCTGGATTTTCAGCGCGGAGGTGAAATTGCCAACAACCTGGGTTCCATGTATGACTATATGGAGCGTCGTCTGGTTGAAGCCAATGCTCAGTCTGACCATCGCATTATTGCTGAAGTCGTATCGCTGGTTAATGAGATTAAAGACGGTTGGGATTCTATCCCTGTCGAACTCCGAGGTGCATAGTGCTTAAAATGGTGCCAACAGCAATGCCTGATTCTGCAGAGATGCGTGAAGATCAGCACAACAGACGTCGCTTTCAACTGGCGCGCTTGCTGCGTTCCACAGAAGAGATTCTGCATTGCGCTCAGGTAGGTGACTGGGAATCAGTCGAGACACTCGAAAAAGAGCGTCAGATTGAGTTGGCGTCTTGCTTCACTGGAGAAGGCGAGGAGCCCTCGCCGCTTGTTGCTGAAGCACTGGCAACACTGCTGCATATGAATAACCAGATCGCAGATCTGGTAAAGACAGCGAAGAACGAATTGGTGGAAGAGCAGCAGCGCATGGAATCGCAGCGCAACATCGCCGACCAATACCAGAATACACTTTGAAAATCTGGCGAGCCCGGTTAAGCTTTGCGGCATAACGCAGCTTAAGGGGTCGTTGGTCGAGTCAGCTCAGTACTCGAATGGCATCCCGCAACAATGAGCCTCTCGCCATGAGTCAAAGCGAATTCAATTCACAGAGCGATAGCCTGGTCTTTCAGGGACTGCTTCCTGCCAGGTTTAAAGCGATCGAAGAATTACCCTCCCCAAGTACACTCGTCATCAGCAACGAAAAGAACGAACACACTTTGCGTTCCAGTTTGATGCCGAGTGAGCCGCTTGAGATAGACGATAATGACGAACTGACTCAGTTTCTGAAACGTCAGGAAGCGAAGCTAGATCTCTTGACCGACATGGTCACTGAATTATTAACTCAGCAGTCACATATGCCCGCGGAACTTGATGTTCGGCTAACTGCTGAGAGTCTGGTATGGCAAGACCCGAATGCAGATTTTGCTCTTGAGCAATGTCTTGAAATAGACATCTATGTGACACCGGCAATTCCGAAAGCGCTGAGATTCTATGGATTTGTGCGTTCAAGCGAGGAAGGCCAGCACTCGGTAGAATTTAGTGGCGTAAATCAGACAGTAACTGATTTGCTGGAAAAGATTTTGTTTCGACATCATCGTCGAGCGGTTGCGCAGCAACGAATGTCCAGCTAATCCAGTCTCACTCCTCACTTCTCGCTATGACGTTCCACCAGGAGCACTCAGGCGATTGCCTGATTTTCTCTCCCTCTCTCTTAGTTAAGCGGTTTACGATTTAGTAGCGCAGAATCCAACTGTCTTCGCCATGTTCCTGGCGATATCCAGCGAGCGCGCCTTGTGCGGCCTCTGCTGAGCTGAAGCGAGCCACGGCGACTCGATATCGATTGGAGGGCGGGTAGGGGGCGATGATTGCTGGTGACTCTCCCGCTGCTACCAGAGCACTGGCCTGGTTGCGCGCCAGTTCTTCATTGGGGAAGCTGGCGACTATGATAAAGCTCTCACCACTCGGCGCATTAAGTAGTGGAACTGAGCCGGCAGGAGGGTATCGTAGAGGCCAGATTCCCTCGCCATAGACTGCTCTCAGTCCTGGAATATTCTCTCGAGCTTCGGCCATCGAGGTATAGCTCGCCACGGCGACTCGATAATTGCTGGTGTTCCCAAAAGGGGCAATTACATAGGCTGAAATTTCTTCATCGGAAATGCGCTCCGCGTGTGCCTGAGCAAGTACGGCCGTGGGAAAGCTGGCTACAATGACGTGGTAGTTGCGGCCGTTATCCGGAGGCAGCAACTCATCCGCCTGTGAGTCCGAACTCGCGCTCCGGGTTTCTGTGCTGGCAGTATCAATACCGGTGTCTTCGGCTGTTTCCACTAGCTCCGTGTCTTGCGGCTCAGATTCGGGGATGATCTCGTTATTGGCGAGGTCATCAGCCGCTGCAATTTCTTCAGCCTGCGTGCTTTCCTCTTGATTCTGATTTTCTGTGTTGTCAGCAACTTCGATTGCACTACTCGTATCGACTGCTGTGTCTGCTGAATCATCACCGGATGAGGTCGCCGGTTGCTCTTCTGCCTGGGGCTCTACTTCAGGTTCTGTTTGCGATTGGGCGAGCAGCAATCCGGCTGCCTCAAGTTCCGATTCCAGCGTGGTCGCTTCAGCTGTGCTTGCTTCCTGGAGTTGTTCAGTTGGCTGAGATTCCGTGTTCTCTGCGAGCGCTTCTGAAACAGTTGGCTCTTCAGGTTCGCTGACGATCCAGCGATTCTCGGGAGGCTCTACAACTTGTTCTGGCAGGGTCTCTTGCGGCAGTGTTTGTGGATTGGGTTCGGCTGGAGCATTGCCGTCTGCTTCATCGGCGAAAGTTGCAATTGTATCAGTGGAGCTATCGGAGGAGTCTGAATCACCTGACATGATGCCTAAAACGGCAAATATGACTACTGGTAGGAGTATCGCGGCAACTGCGGCGACAATGATTTTCGGTGACAATGAGCCGAGTGACGAGAGCGCAAGCTGAAACTTTGCGCCCAGGGCACTTAGTCCGTCTGCTGCGGAAGCTTTTTCTTCTGTTGGTTCTTCGGCTTCTTCGTTCACGGCGTGGTCAGGGGCTGCAAATTCTTGTCCGGCAATAGCTTCATCAAGATCATCGCGACTGTCTGGATCCTGATCAAACTCTGAGTTGTCCAATGAATCTGAAAGAGTGGGCTCGGTGTCTTCGAAGTCGCCCTCCAAGTCACCCTCCAATTCATCGGTGTTTTCATTTATTACGGATGATTCATCAAAAGCTTCATCGGAAAACTCAAAATCAGAATCCTGTCCTGCAGACAGTTCGACGATCTCGTCGCCTGAATCCTCACTCGCTTCTTCGCGTTCGAGTGCGGCAAACTCTGCCTGCACCTCTTCATCAGTTAAATCGATCAGGTCGCCGTCGAGGTCGTCGGTCAGGTCATCGTGGAGATCGTCGTGTAGCTCCCCATTGAATTCGTTTTCCATGAAAGGTTCTTCGTCCACTGCCGGGCCGTCAGCAACGGACAAGCCATCCTCATTAAGAGAATCACTTTCAGACTCGTCAAAAAGATCCAGCTCGATTTCGCTGTCTTCCTGACTCTTTGTAGGATCGTCGTTGTCAGCCATTTATCTTCACGCTGTCCTGCAGACAGCCCTGTGCTTTCTGTCTACTTGAAAAGCTGAATTGCATGCCCAGCTCTGCAAGAAGAAATCAGTTTGTGCAAAAAACGGCTCTGGCGGAATCATCCTTCTCTATAGAAAAAAATAGAAGAATGTCGTCGATTCGGGAGGTTTTTCACCTCGTCGAAAACGTCCGATTCTTACACTCTATAGCTTGATATCGTTTGTTGACAAATAAATATAAGGAAGTCGTAACAGTGGAAAGAAAAACTCTATAAAAAACATAGAGATAGAAAAACCACGCTGTGCTGGAAAAGCAAAGCGTGGTTGCTTGATGGAGGATTCTGATGGAGTGGAGAGTTGGACAGAATCAGAGGCTACGAGCGCGCTCTTCCAGACTGATGATGTCCGTGACCTGAATACCAAATCGGTCTTCAGCCAGCACGACTACCCCGTGGGCTATCAAAGCGCCATTCACCAAAATATCCAGAGGTTCGTCCAGGAGGCGCTCCAGTTCGATCACCGCACCTTCCTGAGTGTCGAGCAAATCATTGAGTGGCATTTTGGTTCTGCCAACTTCGATGGACAAGGATACGGGTACTTTTAGCAGGGCTTCGATGTTTACATCGTCACCACTGACCGTTCTCGCGATCTGTTCCGCGCTTCTTGCAGGTGTCACTTCGGCTTCGATGGTGTTGTCTTCTTCAACTTGCTTTGCGGCTTCCTGGAGTGCTGCCTCTTGCATAGCAGCTTCCATGGCTTCCATCTGGTCTACAGGTTTATCTTCACCACCCGCTGCTTCAGCGGACTGTTCGGCACTGTCGTCTACCGTGTTTTCAACGCCTTCCTGAGTGTCGTTCTCAGGCTTGTCCTGGGAATTGTTTTCGTCATTTGAGTCAGTCACTTTTGCCTCCGTAGCCCGTTCTCAGACCGGCTTAAGATTTGTGAAATAAGTCTGTCAGCTTTTGCTATTACTGCATTACAAAATTTGTGATGAACACTTCGCCCTGAATATTAGTATCTTCAGGTGTCAGTACACGGTGATTGATCGCCGCGATCATTTCTGCCCGTAGTTGTTCCTTGCCTTCAGCGGTACTCAGTTTTTCAAACTGTTGATCACTGAGCAGCAAGATTAACTCGTTGCGCACTGCGGGTAGCTGTTCAGAAACACGTTCGATGATGCGTTGTTCGTTGTACATGACTGAGAGTGAGATCTGCAGATAGCGCAGCGTTCCCAGGTGCGTGAAGTTCACGACAAAAGGAGGATTGATCGGCATAAAGATCGGTCGACCAGCAACAATTGGGTTGCCGTGTTCATCTAGTTGAACTTCTTCCGCTGCTGCATTCGTGGCAGCTTCAGCTGAACCACCGGGTAAGTACCCGAGAAAATAGGCAGCTCCGGCTCCACCGATTCCTATCACCGCTACTGCGATTATTGCTATCTTCTTCACTGTCTTGCTCCTGTGTTTCTATGCCTTGCCGTTTTTCTGGCCAACAGATCAAACATAGTGATCTATCTGATTGGTCGATTTTCTGGTGTAGTGTAAGTTTGCTTGTGCGAGATCATTCTCCGCGCCTTCGTCTTGATCTCCGCTTTCACGTCTTGTCATTTCCTGTGCTTGTCGATCGTCGGAGAGGTCACGCTGGGCGACATCGCCTTGTTCTAATTGCAAGCCACCTTCACCGAGTAGTTCACGTAGTCTCGGCAGTGTGGATTCGATCACTTCTTTGGCAGCTGCATTACTGGTGATAAAGCTGACGCGAGTCTGGTCGTCTTCTGTAGAAATTTGAATTTCTACAGCGCCCAACTCAGCGGGGTGCAGCTTCAGCTCAGCGCTGGAAATATTGACGTTACCCATCCAGCGAATTCGTCCACTGAGCTGGTTTTGCCACTCGGCACTGCCAGCTTGAGCAGCGATGCTCAGATTTAACAGCGGCTCGCCAGCAGGCCTGGCTGAGAGCAGGGATCGGTCGGTCGCTACACTGCTGACTTGCAGGAGCGGATTGTTAAGCGCAGGTTGAGAAAGTGATTCGCCCGCAGTATTGCTGCTGGCGCTGGCCGCAACTGACTCTGCAGATCCTGTGATTGAGTTCAGTTGATTGTTCAGCAGTCTGTTACCAATGCCGATATCCAATGCCTTGTCCATGAACTGTTGTCCAGCCGACATGGACTTGTCGTTGAATGAGGCATCGAATTCGAATCCAGGTGTGGCGCGGCCACCGATATCGCTGCGACTGAGAGTCGCGGCTTCTTGATCACCTTGAAAAAAAAGTCCAGCAGGCAGGCTTTTGCCAGTAGGCGGCAACGGCTTTCCTGCCGCTGGAAACGACTCAAGGCTTGCAGTTAAAGGGTTTGATTGCGGATTTCTTCGTGCTTCTTTTTGTGCTTCATGTAAGTCTGGATTAACGCTGAACTCGGCATTGCGAGTCGCTGACTGGGCAGTATTCCGTGTAACTTCGGCCGCGTTGGCAGTTCTCTGCCTAATCGAGCTCGAGTCTACTTGCTCTGCAGCCTCGCTCGAATTCGCTTTGGTCGCTGATTGAGATTGCTGTTGCTGTTGCTCTTGTGCAGCTGATCTTGCGTTTGCTGCTACCAGGTTACTGCCCGGCAAGTCGGCTTTGAGTTCGCGGGTATGACTTGCTCCCGGGTCAACCACTGCTTCACCAGTGCCGGCATTTGTTTGCTGGGCGGTCGCTATCCCTCCCTTTGCCGAGCCATGAGTAGCTTCGCTGTTAGCTGTCGCTGAGGCAGATGCGCTAGTGGATGTTGTTGCAAGCTGAGAGGTCGATTGACCCGAAGCTCGCTGCGTTGATTGAGTGTCAACCCCGGTAGCTACACCGTCTTCCGAAGAGTTTGCTCTAGCGTCGACTGAAGAAGTTTGAACTTCTGAGATCTTGTCTGCAGTCTCTTGTTGAGCAGTAGGGTGTGTCTGATGACTACGACGAGCCAGGGTGTGGCTATCGCTTTGTGCAGTTTGTGCTGTTAGTTCCGAATCGTCCTGCTGTCCGTCTGCGGCCAGGTTTACTTCCTGATCCAGCGTCTCTGAACTTTCTTCACGTTGCTCAGGTTCGGATGACGGTTGCTCTTTGCTATTCGCCGTTGTCTCTGTAGGGGACGTGTCTCTTGAGGTTTTACCCTCTACCGCGCCAGTATCCTCGCTGTTCTCTCGATGATCTCCATTCTCTCCGTTCAGGCCTCTGGCTTCATTATTGCCATTTTCGCTACTTGCAGCCTTTGCACTGTCGTTTCGAGTGTCAGCACTGGAATCCTTGCTTTCGTTTTGCAGTACTTTGGCAAAAGAGGAATTTTTTTCCGCTCCATCGGCAAAATCTTGCCGCTCACCGGCAGTAATCGCGTTATTACCGCGACTTGTCTCGAGTGCAGTATCGTTGGGCGCTGCAGCGATGGCGTGATCGCTGGGCAAATTGACGAAGTTGAGCGCTGTATTCATATTCACATTCCGAATTGGCTATGCATTTCTCGTTACTTTGAATAAAGCAAGTAGTGGGCCATTTCGAAATTCCTTAGCTGATATTTTTTACTGTGTGTCCGATTACTTCTCTTTTCAATACGAAAACCGCTTTATTGGTGGTCCTCGTGTCCCGCTTGAGGAGTGCGAGCTAGTGATGATTACCTCGGGATCTGATTAGATAGTTACTGGTATTCAGCTCGTCACTGTCTTGCTGACTTTGTTTTTCCGCTGCTGCCGCTTCACGCTGTTTGAGATTGTTGGCAGCCTGGCTGAACTTTTTCACTTCCTGACGACTCTGTAACCAGTTTTGCTCTACTTTTTCCAATTCATTGGCAGCCTTCTCAACTTCAATGGTTTGCTGGTCAATGGCGTCATCAAGTGAAGCAAAGAAATATTGAAAGTCGCGAATTTCATTGGCAGATGTGGTTGCTTGCATGCGTTCCGCCAGTTGATTGCGGTAGTCATCGCGATAGATTTTCAATTGATTAAGCTGATCTTCCTGCTTCTGAAAATTGGCCCTTGCGGTCGCGAGTGCTGCGAGAGCCATGTTTTCGTAACCTGAGTTGATGTCAGCCAGCTTTTCAAGGCGAGTTGAACGTTTCATTTACACCTCCTGGGGATGAAGCATATTGAGCAGATCATCCAGACTTTGTTGGTATGTGGATTTTTCACCGCGGCCTTGCTGCAAATAGGTCTGAAGGTGAGGGAAGAATTGAATGGCCAGATCGATCTCAGGATCGGTACCCATGCGATAGGCGCCAACATTGATCAGGTCTTTGTTTTGTTCGTGACTGCTATACAGCTTTTTAAAATTTATCGCCGCTTGAACCTGTTCGTCACTCACAACACTGTTCATTACGCGACTGATGGATGATTCGATATTGATGGCAGGGTAGATGCCCGCTTCGGCCAGTGTTCGAGACAGCACTATGTGACCGTCGAGAATAGCTCTGGTCGCGTCGACGACTGGATCGTTCTGGTCGTCACCCTCCGCCAGTACTGTGTAGATGGCAGTCACCGAACCGCTGGCATCGCTATCACCATTGCCAGCACGTTCTACGAGTGTAGGTAGTTGCGCGAAAACCGAGGGAGGATAGCCCTTGGTTACAGGCGGCTCACCAATGGCTAATGCGAGTTCACGTTGCGCCTGTGCAAAACGGGTAAGCGAGTCCATGAGTAGCAGCACGTGTTTGCCCTGGTCGCGAAAATATTCGGCAATTGCCGTTGCCCGCCAGGCACCATGGAGACGCATCAAGGGTGGATCATCAGCAGGAGTTGCGACTACCACGGCCTTACCAATGCTTTCCGGGCCGAGAATGTTTTCAACGAATTCACGGACCTCTCGGCCACGTTCACCAATCAGGCCCACAACAACTACATCTGCTTCGGTGTTCTTGGTCATCTCGCCCAGCAAGACACTCTTGCCAACACCGCTGCCTGCGAACAAGCCGATTCTTTGGCCGCGGCCGATAGTCAGCAAACCATTAATGGCGCGAATACCGACATCCATCGGGCGATCAATGGGTTTGCGAGCGAAAGGATTAATAGGTGGCCCAAGAAGTTCCACGTGTCTTTCATGGCGAGGCACATCGCCATCATCAAGAGGGTTGCCCATTGCGTCGATGACCCGACCCAATAACGCGCCGCCAACTCCAACTTCCGGATAGTGGGGAATGGGAACGACTCGTGCCCCGGGTTTGAGGCCATGAATACGACCGATTGGCATAAGATAGATATTGCCATCGGAGAATCCAACGACTTCGGCTTCCTCTTCGCGCTCAGGCGAGACAACGATTTTGCATCGGCTGCCGATATTGGCCTGTGTGCCTGCGGCAACCAGTGTGAGACCTGTCATCTGCACGAGTCGGCCCTCAACGGGCAGATCGGGTGCTGCGACCAGCTCGGTATAAGACTGGAGTTTATTGCGCAAATAGGCATTGCGCTGCTGGCGAGGCGACTCGTGTTGGGTGAGATTCACTCGCGTGCTCCGTTTCGGTCGTCGCCGAGAAATTGGGTGATAATCATGCTGATGCGTTGATCGAGATCGGCATCGATCACCGAGTTGCGACAACTCACTTTACAATTGTTCAGTGAGATCATTGGGTCGTCGAGGATGCGCCAGCTTTGCTCTTTATTGTCATCGTGGATCAAGTCACGAATAACCGGAGCGTTCTTTGGATTAAGATGTACTGTGATTTCGTTTTCAGTGCTGTTCAAGGTGCTGATGGTATCTCGTACCAGCGCCATCAGTGTTTCGGGCGTGGTGCGTAGCTCACGCCTGACCAATCCCTTCGCTATTCTTCCGGCAAGTTGTGCCAGGTACTCAGCCATCTCGTCTGTCTGATCGTCGAAGGGTCGGGCGAGAGATGACAGGAATGTCTCGACAACTTGCTTGCGTTGGGCGGTTTCCTGCAAGCCCTGTTCTTTACCGGCCGCATAACCTTCATTGTAGGCCTGATCGAAAGCATGTTGACGCAGTTCCTCATCAGTTTTGCCAACTGTCTCAGGATTGGGAGCAGTCTCTGTGAGTTGTGGCGTCTTCCACTCACAAACGTTGCTGTCTGAAAGCTTGCGTGTTGGATTAGTCATTCGCTATCCAGTTTTGAATCATGCGCGCCGCGCGTTGTGGCTCCTGTGACACCAGGGACTGAGCACGACTCAGGTTTTGATCGTAGACTGAAGGGGCCGGTGGTGCCGGAGCCGCTTCAAGTTGTGCCTGTGCAGGCTCCGAAACGCTTACCGTGTCATCTGCGATTTCCATCGCTGGAGCTGCGCCACCGCCGGCAGCGGCGACTGCGAGATTGCCTCCAGCGTGGGAAAGTGCAGGCACTGTACCTACTACTGATTTCATGGCAGGACGAAGTACGCCGAAGATCAGAAAGATGACAACGATACTGGCACCGGCTTGCTTGATGGTGGTGAAGAACCAGGGTTGTTCCCAAATCGCGATCTGTGAAGCAGGGATTGCCTCAGGTGCCAGGAATGGTTCGTTGAGGACGCTAACGCTGTCACCGCGTGCAGCACTGTAGCCGATGGAATCACGAACCAGCTGCGTGAGACGTTCGATGCGAGAGTCGATTTCGTCCTGGTCGAGTTCTTCTTCTCCATTCAATTGGCCTTGCTGAAGATCTACTAACACAGCAACTGAAAGTTGCTGGATGGTTCCGGGCGCGCGTCGAATATGATTGATGCTGCGGTCGATCTCGAAGTTTCGAGTAGAGCTCATGCGAGAATTGCCGTTGCCCTGCTGCTGAGCTTGCTGTTGATTGGCATTGCCTTCCTGAGGAGGAGCATCGGCAAGTGTGCCAGGTGCCACACCTGTATTACCGTTACCGGCACCACCTAGGCGCTCTTCCTGGACTTGTTCGCTGCGCACTACAGCATTGTCGGGGTTGTAGCGCTCTTCAGTTGTTTCTGTGGCCGTGAAATCCAGGTTGGCACTTACCTGCGCGCGAACGTTTCCAGCGCCTACGATAGGTGTCAGGATATCGATGATTCTGTTGCTGTACTCTTGCTCGATAGTTCGCGTGTAGCGCATGGTTTCGCTGGTATTGCCGAGCTGAGAGTTGTTCTGGTCGGAGAGAAGATTGCCGCGTTGATCGACGATCGACACGTCTTCTGTTTCCATGCCGGCAACGCTAGACGCTACCAGGTGCAGGATGCCGGACAGCTGTGTATCTCCAGGCTGTGTCATGGCAGCGACATCGATCATTACCGAGGCGCTGGGTCGGCGTGAGTTTCTGATGAAAGAAGTCTGGCGGGGAATGCTCAAATGTACCCGGGCATCGCGAACGCCCTGAATTTGCTTGATGGTTTGTACGAGTTCTTGTTCGAGTGCGCGTTGGTAGCGGGCCTGCTCGATGAAGTTACTGGTGCCAAGGCTCTGGTCTTCTTCAAGAATGTCGAAGCCCCGGCTACTGGTGCGAGGCAATCCTTCATTGGCCAGTTGCATTCTGATTTCGCGGATTCGATCGGCGGGTACAGTAACCAGACCTGTGCCATTGTCGATCTTGTAGGGAACACCGCGTTGTTCCAGTGCAGCGACAACATCCGAACTGTCCTGCGATGTCATGCTCGTATAGAGCGGTGTGTATCCAGCAGTTTGCGACCACATGACGGTGGCTATGCCCAGGGCAATACTGGCAGCCAAAATCAACATGAAACCAAGCTGTCTGACCAGGCTCAATTGACTTAGAGAGATTAACTGAGCGAAGGGGGATGAACTGATTGCGTTTTTAGCCATAGCGGTAATTCTTTATCTGTTGTAGTTACCAGGAAGTAGTTGCCTAATGTCGCTGTGAATCACACCTGCATGTTCATAACTTCTTGGTACGCATTGAGTAGCTTGTTACGTACCTCTGTCATCGCTTCAAAAGAAAGAGATGCTTTCTGTGCCGCTACCATGACTTCAGGAAGGTCAACCTCCTTGCTGCCAGTTTCGAAAGCGACTTTCATTGCGGAGGATTCCTGCTGCAGATTGTTTACCTGATTAATGGAATCGCTCAGCATTTTGGAGAAGTCTGGTCGATTACTCGACTCAACACCTTCGGCTCCCGGAACAATGTTGTTCTGGGAGAGAATCCGCATTTGATTGAGAACTTGATCGATGCTGACATCACTCATGGTCTAATCCTCAAGAGGCTCTGGCTTCGTTGGGGAAGCAAGGAATGGTTATGCCATCGCGTCGAAATTGGGCCAGCTTGTAACGCAGCGTTCTGGGGCTGATACCAAGTTTCTCCGCGGCTTCTTTGCGGCTGCTATGAGAAGCTACCGCGTCGATGATGATTTCTTTCTCTCGCGTCTTGAGATCAGACTCGAGAGCGGCACTGGCTTTTGGCTCAGGAGTTCGTGCAATACTGTCCACTGCTGTAGGTGTCTCGAAGACAATGTCTTGTGCGCAGACTGTTACACCAGACTTGAGGATGAGTGCGCGCTGAATAACATTTTCGAGCTCTCTTACATTGCCCGGCCAGGAGTGGGTCAGGAGTACTTCTTCTGCTGCGCTATCCAGATGGGCGCCTTTGCCTGGCTCATAGTTTTCGATGAAACGACGAGTCAGGGGTAGAATGTCTTCCTTGCGATCACGCAAGGGAGAGAGGTGCAAAGGGAAGACGTTGAGTCGATAGAAGAGGTCTTCGCGGAATCGGCCTTCGGTGACTTCTTCTTTGAGATTTCTGTTGGTGGTCGCGATGATGCGCACATCCAGTGGAATCGGTTTGCTACCGCCCAGGCGTTCAACCTCTTTCTCCTGAATGACGCGTAATAACTTCGCCTGCAGTCCGATATCAATCTCGGAAATTTCGTCGAGTAGCAGAGTTCCGCCGTTGGCCTGTTCGAATTTACCGGCGCGGGCAGTATAGGCACCAGTGAATGCGCCTTTCTCGTAACCGAACAGCATGGATTCCAGCATTGGTTCGGGAATCGCAGCACAATTGATAGCTATGAATGGTTTGTCATTGCGGCGTGAACACTCATGGATATAGCGAGAGTAAACTTCCTTACCGCAACCGGATTCACCGCTGATCATCACGGTGACATCGGTTGCTGCAACGCGGCGGCCCAGTTCGGCCAGTTCACGGCTGCGCTTGGACTCGATGATCATGCTTTCAGACTTCGGCGTCGCAACAGCAAGTCGATCCACCATTTCGATCAGCACTTCAGCTTCGAAGGGCTTGATGATGTAGTCCGCTGCGCCTCCCTGAATGGCCTCGACAGCTTTTGTAACAGTGCCGTAAGCGGTTATCAGGACGAATGGAATTTCAGGATACTTTCGCTTCACAGTCTTGAGTAATTCGTCGCCGTGCATGCCTGGCATCTGGACGTCGCTGATGATCAGATTTACCTGCTCAGTGGCAAGCAGCTCAAGTGCCGGATCAGCAGAGTCAGCCTCAAGCGTGGAGTACCCAGACATGCGCAGTGTGTCGCAGAGTGCCTGGCGCAGATCGCGGTCATCTTCGATAACCAGAATGACGTTATTACTCATAATGCTTTCCTGTTTCTGATAGTTCTGAATTCTGTTTTTTGTGCCGGTTTTATTCCGGATCACTCGCCCAAATGCCTAGGTCTTCTGTTTCAGACTGTGGCCAGTGGGGGATTGAGATTGTGAATACTGTGCCACCGGTCTTTGGATTTTCGATGTTGATCTCTCCGCGGTGGGCCTTGACTGCAGACATCACCACTGCAAGGCCGAGACCGGTGCCGCCTTCGCGAGTTGAGTAAAAGGGATCGAAAACGCTTTCGCGATGAAAGTCGCTGATGCCCGGGCCGTTGTCAGCAACCTTGATATTGATGTTGCCATTGGCTTCGACAACACTGATTTTGATGTGCGGTGTCACCGTGCCGCTCTTGGCGGTGGTATCGACAGTTGCTTCAACTGCGTTGTCAATCAGGTTAAGCAGGGCGTTGACCAGAGCTTCCTTGTCACCGTGCATGACCAGATCCTGAACGGAACAGTCGACAAGCAGGGAGCCTGAAACTGCTTCAAGGCGAGGTGCACTGGTATCGCAGACTTCGCGTAGCATTTCATTGACGCAGAAATTCTGACTGGTGTGATTGTCGCCGCGGATATAAGAGAGCATGCCGTCGACCAGCTTCTCGATTTGACGCAAGCGATTGCGAATATTGTCGGTAATAACCTCATTTTGATCGCTAGTCGCCAAACGCCCGGTGGTGAGGTGGGACAAATAGAGCATGGCCGATGCCAGCGGAGTGCGCACCTGGTGAGCCAGACGAGCAGACATCTCACCGAGAGCGGTCAAGCGTTTTTCACGATTGATCTGATGGCCGAGTCGATAGTTTTCGGAGATATCGGTGAGCAGAATAATAGTGTCACCGAGTTCGCCGTATTTACTGCTGCTGAGTGAAACACGCTTGCCATTACGCAGTGTGACTTCACCTTCCATGAAATCTTGTTCACTGGTGAGTTGGGCCAGAACCTGCTTCCACTGTTGGCCGCGAACAGTCTGTCCGAGTATGGCTTGTGCCGCTGGGTTTTCTTCGCTGACGACGCCATTAACATCCAGTGCGAGAACTCCGCCAGGAAGAGCATCCATGAGCGTAGTTAGCTTGGCTGCCAATTGTTCTTTAGCGGTCAGTTCTTTAATACGAGCTGAGTTTGAAGCGGCCAGTTCCTGACGTAGAGCACTGACTTGTGATTCCAGTACGCGGTAGCTTGAGCCGAGATCTGCTGAGACTTGATTAAATACATCAAACGCTTGTTCCAACTTGTTAAGCGTCTTGTCGCTTGAGGTTGTCGCTATCGTTTTCATGATGTGTCTCCGGATTTGCCCGTGGCTTTTGTTGTTCAAGGGCGTTTGATCTTCGCTTGATTTATATATAGCAAGCAGCGTGCCAATATAAAATATCAATAAAAACAGGGGGATAGGACTGACTAGTCAAGGAACTGACCGCCGTAAAACGGACGCCGTCGAAATATTTACAGGCTGGAGCCTGCCGATATTCCGTGGCCGCATTACAAGGCTATGTTGTGACTCATGGATCCGAAGCATTACGGGTGAAGTGATAGCGAACTGTGCGGATTGGATCGAGAACGCAAAAAGAAGAAAGAAGAAAGAAGAAAAGAAGCAAAGAAGAAGGTATAAGGAAGAAGAGGGGATGTAGTCCGGCGGGCGGCGTCGGCTTGTTCCTTGCAGTAGCTACAACATGGCCGAGTCTGATTCTTCGTCGGGCTGCTTGATTTCCAACTTGCGGATTTTTTCGATTAGCGTGGTGCGACGCAGTGAGAGCGCTTTCGCCGCCTGTGAGACTACCCAGTTGGATTTCTCCAGCGCCTTACAGATCAGGGTGCGCTCAACGCTGGTCAGATACTGTTTGAGATCGATGGTGTCTTCAGTATCCAGGGGCATCATCATCACATTGTCACCAGCCCCAGGCACGCCGCTTGGCATAGCGTCCATTTCAGAGTCCTGGCCGCGGTAGCGCTGTGGGAGTTTGCTCCGAGTAATCGTTTCTCCGGGATAGAGGATGGCGAGTCTTTCGACCAGATTCTCTAGTTCCCGAACATTACCCGGCAATGGATGTTTGGTTAGCGTATTGATTGCAGACTCGTCAAATTCAATGGGGCTGCGTTTTTCCAGCTCCATTTTATATGCAAATTCCTTCATCAATAGTGGAATGTCTTCGACTCGATTGCGCAGTGGAGGCAATTCAATTGGGAACACATTGAGGCGATAGAACAAGTCGAGGCGGAATTTGCCTTCACCTATTCGTTTTTCCAGATCCTGGTGAGTAGCGGCAATCAGGCGGACATCGCTGGTAATGGTCTTGGTTCCGCCTACACGTTCGAAGGTACGCTCCTGAATAACCCGAAGCAGTTTCACCTGCATGGGCATCGGCATGTCTCCGATCTCATCAAGGAATAGAGTGCCACCTTCGGCAAGCTCGAAACGCCCCGCGCGACTGTGGATGGCGCCGGTGAAGGAACCTTTTTCATGACCGAATAGTTCTGATTCCAGCAGTTCCGGAGGAATTGCTCCGCAGTTAACTGCCACGAATGGCTTGTCGGCGCGTAGAGACAGATTATGGATGGAGCGAGCGACGACTTCCTTGCCCGTGCCTGATTCTCCTGACAGCAAAACATTGGCGTCGGTCATGGCAACATGCCTGACCAGACCTTCAATGTTCTTTATATGGGGGCTGTTGCCAGTTAGTGAGACTGAGAGCTTTTTCCGCGCGCCCTGATTATTACTGTCGAGCTCAGCCTGTCGAATGATGCTCAATACATCACGGTACTGTATCGGATAGCCCAGAGTACCGGCGACTTGCTTGGGCAACTTCTCGGCTTTGTCAGCTTCTTCATTGCCACGCAAGAGATAAATCGGGAGCGAAGGCGATTGTCTGTTGATCAGATCAATCGCTTCCGTTTGTGAATCACCGCTCTCCAGTATTAACAAAGCGACGAGAAACTTGCCATCGGCAAGTTTGTCTCCTGCTTCGGCGGCATCGGCCGCACGCTCTACCTGGTGATCGATGAATTCGAAGACCGTTGCTGTTTTGCTGGCAATTTCATCGCTGTCGGTAACCAGCAATACTGCACTTGTCATAGCATATCCCGACTGTTGTTGTTGGTTTTCTACTTAGAATCCAAGACTGGACAGTAAGTTATCGACATCGTCCTGATCCAGGTGTTCCTGCGCATTCAGATCATTGAATTTGTCGATATTGTCTTTGAGTTGTTCACTTTCTTCCAAATTCATTTCATCGGCATTTTTCGCGCTGAATTGGGAAATCTTGGTCAGCAAATTGGCGTACTGGGTCAGCGAGATCAGAGAATTCTCAACCTGCTTGATGATGTTCAGTGCTTTAGTCAGCGACTGACTGGCGAGATCCTGGAAGTTTTGCGCCATCACAATCTCGGTAATGCCGCTGTTCAGGGTGGCAATTGTGCTGTCATTGCTGTCGCACAAATCACTTAGCTTGTCCAAGAGAGCCCTGGTATTGTCATCAACGGAATTTTCAGCCAGGAAGCTTTTAATCAGATCCTGTTGCTCGCTACCGTTCTGTACAACCTGTTGGGTTTCTTCCCTGGCTTTTTCAGTGAGTGCCAGGGTCTTCTTGGCGGCATCTTCGGTCAGAGAGATTACATAGTTGAGATCGCTGCGGGTGCGATTGTTCTCTGATTCGATATCACTAGTGGGAATGCTCAAATCGGAAATGGCGTCATGGAGGCCGCGAGTCAACTTGCCGATTACGCTGTAAAAATTTTGGCCGTTGAGATCATTCAATTCGTTTATACACTTAATTGCTTCTTCTATATTGTTGTTCTGCAGATCTGCCAGGAGCTGATCGGTCTTTTCTTTAAAGCCGTCCAGTTTAATGCTGTCCATCAGCTGCGGAATTTCGATTGTTTCGTCAGAATTTTGCAAGGTTCTGTCCTCTCGTTGATTGTCGCCAACGCTGGTTCGCAATAGTGAACTGGTTGTCAGGGAAAAATCCGTGAAATCTTCTCGGAGAGGATTTCTGCATTGAAAGGCTTAACCACGTAGTCATTTACCCCTGCCTGGGCGGCTTCGATGATCTTCTCTTTCTTGGATTCGGCGGTCACCAGTAGAACAGGTGTCTTGCTTATTCGATCGTCGGCACGAATTGCCTTTAACAATTCGATGCCTTCCATCTGCGGCATATTCCAATCGCTGATCACAAAATCGTAATTGCCCTTCTGCAACATAGGCAGGGCAGTGGTTCCGTCATCAGCCATGTCGACGTTTTTGTAACCGAGATCATTCAAGATCTGTTTTTCGATCTTGCGCATGCTCTCGTGGTCATCAACGACCAGAATCTTCATGTCTAGGGATGCTGGCATTTGGCTCTCCGTTAGCTAGCTAGGTTTTATCGTGTTACCACCACAAAGCAAGTTCCCTGCCAATTATGTAACACCCCTTGAAGCCCAGTATCCATGGGCCTCTCCACCAATCGCCCAAGCAGTTGTAGAGCACTCGTCAAAATATCGACAGAATGGGCTGGGATTGGCTATGTCTGGATTTTGACATGTCGGAAATCCAACGGCCAGTGATTTCGGGCGTTTTCAGTGATTTCCAGGAAGCTTGTTCAGGCTGATTACGTGATGAAACGGTGTAAGAACGCGGCCTACAAACGAGAACCGAGCGGCTTGGCGCAAACGGCTAAGAACCGACATTGAGATTGATCAGGAAAATGGGCCGGGAGTTTAGCGGGGTCGGTCTAATGACGCTGCCTCAAGAACCAAAACGATAATCGAGGCCCGTGATCCTCATCACGTAGTCCTCGCCCTCCCCGGAATTGCTGACTTACAGACCGATTGTTCAATCTCTCGGTACCGCTCGATGAATTCAGGCACGGCCTTTGCAACAGTCATGGCGCAGTACTTGAAAATGTGAGCAGTTACAGACCAGAGAGGAATCGAGAGATTCGGGATGTGACTGTTTTACGGGGACAAATCGTGGCTGGCGACTAAATTGCCGGTCCTGGAAATTGCGCTGTTGCTATGCAGTCGGCATTGGCTTGCCGCGTGCATCCCGCAACACGGCAATGACTTGCCGTCGATGTTTCTTGTCTCGCCCGCACAATAAGCGCTAAAGGATTGATTTTGCGGGTCCGTAATCACTTTCAGGTTTATACACGCAGTGTGATCAGGTTCACGGACTTGATGCGGTGATCTGTGTGCCGAGCCGCATAAGCGGTGATTTAAATAATTGGCAAAAATGGAGACAGTAAAGATGTCCGAAGTCCTTATAGTCGATGATTCGCATTCGATAAGAGAGCTGCTGACAAGCGTACTGCAGAAGGCTGGCTACAAAGTAACGAGTGCGGATAACGGCCAGGTCGGCCTCGAAACTGCGCAGTCATCAAGCTACGACCTGGTAATCACTGATATCAATATGCCAGTGATGGATGGATTGGAACTCCTGAGTAATCTGCGATCTTTGCCAGAATACTCATTCAAACCGATCCTGATTCTCACCACCGAGTTTTCACAGGAAATGAAAATGAAAGGCAAGCAAGCCGGTGCTACTGGCTGGCTAGTCAAGCCGTTCGATCCTGACAAGCTAATCAGCGTGATCGCGAGAATTCTTAACTAAGTAGTCCACCGGAGAGAACGAGGCGGGGAACAATGCCTGAAGTCAGTGCAAGCAGCAATGGAATGGATGAGATTCGGCAGATATTTGAAGCCGAATGTAACGATGGCCTGAATGTCATCGAAGCCGGATTATTGGCGCTCAAAGCGGGCAACAATAACCAGGAAACGATCAATGACATTTTTCGTGGCGCCCACTCGATCAAGGGAGGAGCCGCGACTTTCGGTTATGCAAACATTGCTGATTTTACCCATGTGATGGAAACCTTGCTGGATCGCGTGCGTTCCGATGAGCTGGAAATATCACAAGGTCTCGTAAACGTATTTCTGGTCTCAGTAGATGTTCTCAGAGACATGGTGGAGTGCATGGGCGGAGGCGAATACGACGAAGCCCGCGCCGCAGAAGTCAAAGCCGATCTGGAAGTGTGGTTGGGCGATGAGCCACCAGTTGAGGAAGAGTCAGCTCCCGCCGAGGCAGCAGCAGCCGAAGAAGGCGAGCATTGCGGCGCCACCTGTTGGGATATCAAATTCAAGCCCAAGCAAAACTATTTGCAAACCGGCAATCAGCCGCAGCACATCTTTCGTGCACTGGCAGAACTGGGCTCTGTTACCCTCAAACCTGATTTTGATTCGATTCCTGATTTCACCAAGTCCAAGCCTGGCGAAATGTATGTTTGCTGGGATATTGAACTTCAAGCTGATGTAAGCCAGGAAGAAATTCTTGCCGAATTCGACTGGGTCGAGAATGAGTGCGAGGTTGAAGTAGTCGCTCGACCAGGTACGGAAAAGAAGAAAAAAGCCAAGCCCAAACCACCGGAACCTGAACCCGAGCAAGATCAAGTTGCTGCTCCGGCCACAACACAAGCGAGTAGGGGTCAGAAGAAAGAATCTGGCTCGATTCGTGTCGAAATCGACAAGATAGACAAGCTGCTCAACCTAGTTGGCGAAATGGTTATCAACCAGTCCATGCTGAATCAGTTCAGCAGCAGCAATCGCAAAGGCGATATCGCTCCTTCTGACGCAGATCTCGATCAGGGTCTGGCGACACTCGAGCGCACAACTCGTGAGCTTCAGGAAGCGGTGATGAATATTCGCATGCTCCCTGTCAGCACGACATTTAATCGTTTCCCTCGCCTTGTCTACGATCTGAGCAACAAGCTCGGTAAAGAGGTGGAACTGAATATTTCCGGTGAAACCACTGAGCTGGACAAAACGGTACTCGAGAAGATAGCGGATCCATTATCGCACCTGATTCGCAATTCGCTGGATCATGGCATTGAGCCACCTGATATTCGTATTGCTTCCGGTAAGAACCGTGTTGGTACCGTGAGCCTGAGCGCTTCCCATGAAGGCGGTAACGTAATCATCCGGGTTGCCGACGATGGTGGTGGCTTGAACAGTGAAAAGATTTTCAACAAGGCACTCGAGCGTGGTCTGGTCAAAGAGAATGATCAGCTGAGCGACGCACAAATCTACAACATGATATTCCAGCCAGGCTTCTCGACAGCAGATCAGGTAACTGATGTCTCCGGCCGTGGTGTGGGCATGGATGTTGTGCGCTCAAACATCGAAGACATTGGTGGTCGAGTTGAAGTGTATTCGAATCCCGGTAAGGGCAGCACTTTTCAAATTACTCTGCCACTTACTCTCGCAGTATTGGATGGACAGCTGGTCAAAGTGGGCGAGCAAGTATTTGTTGTGCCTCTGCTCTCCATCGTGGAGACCGTCCAGGTCGACCAGGAAAAGATCAACGTTGTCTCTGGCAGCGCACCGCTATATCGCCTGCGTGGCGAGGTTATCCCAATCGTGGATATGCGCTCTCTGTACCACATCAATGGTGAAGCGGCGCTGGATAGTTATGAAGGTAAGGAATTGGTCATCGTCGATATTGACCGCAATTACATCGGTCTCGTTGTCGATGAACTGTTGGATCAGCATCAGGTGGTAATCAAGAGCCTTGAAACCAATTACATGAAGATGCCGGGCATTCTCGGTGCGACGATCCTGGGCGACGGTACCGTTTCCCTGATCGTAGACGTAACAACTTTCGCAGGGCCCATGCTGATGGGCAATGACAGTCGTATTACACATTAACCAGTATTGATTCTGAGTCCAAGGGCGAGGAGAAGGACATGAGTGACGAAGAGAAGGTAAGTGAAGAACTGGAGCAATACCTGACGTTTGTTCTGGATAAGGAAGAATATGGCGTGCCCATTCTTACGGTTCGTGGAATTCAGGGTTGGGAGAAGACCACTCCAATTCCCAATGCGCCCGACTTCGTAATGGGCATCATCAATTTGCGTGGCGAAGTCGTTCCGATCATTGATCTGCGTCGCCGCTTTGGTTTGAATCCGGTGGAATACAGCACGAACACAGTCGTCATTGTGGTTCGCGTGGAGCAGGGTACGACTGAAAAGACTGTCGGTTTGGTAGTCGATGCCGTCGCTGATGTCCATGACATCAAAAGTGAAGACATGCGTGAGGCTCCAGATTTTGGCTCTGAGCTCAAGCAGGAGTATGTCCGAAGCCTGGGTTTGATTGGCGAGAAGATGGTAATCATTCTCGACATTAACAAGATGGTTGATTGGAGAGAAATCAACACTCCTGATCAAGTTATGAAAAATGCTGTTAGCAATGAAGTACCCGCCGAGAGCGAAGCAGCCTAGTTAAAAACGTAGTCATCATAAACACGACACATTCGGAGAACAGTCATGGGCATATTCAGAGACTTCACTAAGGAGGTTGGTGGCAAATCAACCAAAGAAGTCGCAAGCGCACGGAGTGCCGAACAGGCACGTGATCACGCGACTCTGCAGGCGGTAAATTCCAGCGTCATGATCGCAGACGAGAACAGTGTAATCGTCAAAGTAAATCCAGCTGCGATGCGTATGATGCAAAAACTCGAGTCGGAACTGCGCAAGGAGCTACCTGATTTCTCCGCGGGGAAGCTGGTGGGTAGCAATATCGAGCAGTTCTATGGCAGTGCAGGAAAGCAACATAAGCCGTTTGCAGAGTTGAGTTCTACCGAAGAAGCTGAAGTTACACTCGGTCGCGTTCATTTTGCTCTCACAGCGAGCCCAATATTCGATGAGCAGCGTCAGAGAATAGGCACGGTTGTCGAACTGCAGGATGTTACGAAGCAATATGAATCAGAGCAACGCAAGCAAGAACAGGAAAGTCATGATCGCGTTCAAGCCGCTGAAAATGCGCGAGTCAAATCTGCTTTGGACCATGTCACTTCCAACGTCATGGTCGCTGACTCTGACAATGTAATCGTCTATGCGAACGAATCTGTTCTGAGTCTGCTCCGTGATGCTGAGGCCGATTTGCGTGAACGACTTCCCGATTTCGACGCCAAAACGATTGTTGGTTCGAACATGGATATCTTTCACAGGAATCCGGCGCATCAACACAATGTTTTGGCCTCGCTCGAATCGACACACGAATCTCGTATCCAGATTTCAGATCAGCATTACAAGCTGAAGTCTACGCCACTCAAAGATGAGTCAGGCAATAGAGTGGGTACCGTAGTTGAGTGGATCGACCTCATTGATGAGGTGACATTCGATGAGTCTGTAAATCAGGCGATCTCTAAAGCCCTTGAGGGCGATCTCAGTGCGCGCATTGAGACACGGGAAGGTTGCAGCGAATTCATAGAGGCCGCTGCCAGCAATATCAATCGTATGCTGGGAATTTTTGAGACGGTACTCAAGGATGCTGACAAAGCGATCAGCGCTCTGGCTGAAGGACGCCTTACTCAGAAGATGGAAGGCGACTATCAGGGCGACTTCGCGGTACTTAAAGAAGACGTCAATCAGAGTATTGATCGTCTGGTCTCTGTGGTTGGCGATATTACTGACTCCAGCTTCCGTGTGAAAGACGCAGCGGGAGAAATTACCAAGGGTAACCTCAATCTCAGTCATCGAACTGAGCAACAAGCGGCAAGCCTGGAGGAGACTTCTTCTGCGATGGAAGAGATTACCGCCACGGTACAGCAAAACGCCGAGAACTCTATTCAAGCGAACACGCTGGCACGCGGTGCGCGCGAAGCTGCAGAGAACGGCGGATCAGTCGTCGGCCGTGCGGTTGAGGCGATGCAGGCAATCAGTGAATCCAGTAACAAGATCACTGACATTATTGGTGTCATCGACGAGATCGCATTCCAAACCAATTTGTTGGCACTAAATGCCGCGGTAGAGGCTGCCCGAGCTGGTGACCAGGGTCGCGGCTTCGCGGTTGTGGCAGATGAAGTGCGAAGCCTTGCAGGTCGAAGCGCGACAGCGGCCAAAGAGATTAAAGATCTGATCAAAGACAGTAGTGACAAAGTGAGTGAGGGCTCCGAGCTGGTTAACCGCTCTGGTGAAACACTTGAAGAGATCGTTACTGCGGTCAAGAAGGTAAATGACATCGTCGCCGAAATCGCCACCGCGAGTGACGAACAGTCTACTGGTCTGTCAGAAATCGGTCGGGCGATTACTGAAATGGACCAAATGACTCAACAGAATGCCGCACTTGTGGAAGAAGCAGCAGCGGCCAGCGAGTCGATGAATACCCAGGCAGACACGCTTGATCAGCTCATTTCCTTCTTCGTGACTGGAATAGAGCGCAAGGTGAATCCCGGCACTATGGCTGCGCCATTAGCTCCCAAGCCTAGTGCGCCGGTGAAGTCTGAAGCAGTGCCTCCGGCTCCAAGTAAGGCAGCGCCAGCCAAGCCTGCGCCGCCTGCAGAAGCTACAGCGCCGAAGGCAGAGGTCACTCCGCCGCCGGCTGAAAAGAAACCAGAACCGTCGCCTTCCTCCCCGCCCGCGGAAGATGAAGGCGACGAATGGGAAGTCTTCTAACGCGTCGTAAACTGAAGAACTGAACTGTCGACTGAAAACCAATAGCGAGCAGCTGAAACGGAGACCGAGAATGCCCAGGAAGAAACAAGCAGAGCCAGCAGAAGGAACTTACGAACTGCCGAGAGTGATGGAAATCTCGGAGATCGAACCTGTTTACAAAGAGCTTCTCAAATTTGCCAAGAAGAGTTACAGCAAATTTACTCTGGACGCTGGCAAAGTTGCCTTGATTGACGCTGCGGGAATCCAGTTGATAGTTCAGTTCTTACTTTTTATGCGTGGTAAGGACTGCCAGGTGGAATGGGTAAATGATTCGGTTCAGATCTATCAGATCGCAGCAGAACTTGGGTTGGAAGGACAGTTAGACGCTTGAACGATCGGGTGATGATGGTGAATGCCATGCAAGAAAATAAAACAGAAACAATGAGCGACAAACTGTTCGATCTCTGTGAACAGCAATTGCTCTCGATCATTGATGATGCAGAAGTATCCATTACCAAGATCATAAACAGTACATCAGCGGCAGTAGACGAAAGCGCTGACCTGCACCAACTTCTCGATAAAACGACTGAGTTGAGTGACGAAGACAAGGCCAAGTGCTCCGGTCTTCAGCAGAAGGTTGGCGCGATACTGGTCAACATGCAGTGCTTCGACGAGCTGTCGCAGCGGATTCAGCACATCAAGGAAATTGTTCGCTTGATAAAGATTGAATCTGACAGAGAAGGCTTTCTGAGTGATCCAAAAGACTCAGAAGAGCTGTTCAAAGATATTAGCAATATATTCTCAATTCGCTCTGAGTTTGAGGTCCTGGAACAGATATTCCCGGAAACGACAAAGACCGATGCGGGAGAAATGGTAGAACTTTTTTAACTCTGAGGTCTGACAAACGGATTGCGCGGCTGTCAGACACTCAGTCGCAATGAATTGGTTTTTCGCCCAGAGTTAGCAGGTAGACGTAGATGGATTCATTTGGTTCCTTGGAACTCAGCGATACTGAGTTTTCCTCAATCAAGGATTTGGTTTTCAGTACAACCGGGATTTGTCTGGGGGATTCAAAAAAAGAACTTGTCAAACGCAGGTTCTCACCACGGGTAAGGGAGCTTGGTCTGCAAAGCTTCGGAGCCTATGTGCATTTTGTGAAGAAAGACGGTGGCGGAGAGATCAATAATTTCTGTAACGCCATCACTACTAATCTCACCTCTTTCTTTAGAGAAAATCATCATTTTGAGTTTTTGGCTTCGACGGTCTTGCCAAGCATTACTGAGCGGAACGCCAAGAATGGTCGGCGCTTGCGGGTGTGGTCGGCTGGTTGCTCCACTGGTCAGGAACCCTATTGTTTGGCCATTACTCTGCATCAAACCCTACGCGATTTGGATCGTTGGGATTCCAGGATCCTCGCCACCGATCTAGACGACAATGTTCTGAGTAAAGCAAGGCGTGGTGAATATCCAGTTGAGGAGTTCAGTAAAACGCCCAAGTCGGTGGTGGACAAGTACTTCACCGAGTTGCCATTTACCAGCACTGACGTACTCGCCAAACCTTCGCTGCAAGCGAAACACAGCATTCGCAATCAAATAATTTTCAACAAACTGAATCTGATGAACAAATCCTGGCCGATGAAGGGTTTGTTTGATGTCATCATGTGTCGCAACGTATTCATCTACTTTGACAAGCCCACTCAAAGAGCATTGGTGAAACGCTTCGCGCAATTACAGGAATCCGGAAGCTACTTGTTTCTGGGCCACTCGGAAGTGGTACAAGACCCTCAGGAGATTGGCTATCGACTGGTGGGTAAAACAACCTACGAGAGACTGTGAGAGCTGATCGAAATGACCGCAGAAATGACAATAAAACCTTGCCATCCCCTGTTTTCACACATCAACAGGTACGTGGACAAGATTAACAAGTGCATCTCAGCCAAGCTCATGCCTGGGGAATTTTATATTTCTCAGAATGAGGAAATGATAACCACCGTTCTGGGCTCCTGCGTCTCTGCCTGTGTCTACGATCCACAGAGAAAAATAGGTGGAATGAATCACTTTATGTTACCTGAAAAGGGCGCAGCGCAAAGTGATGAATCTGCGCGCTACGGAATTTATGCGATGGAAAGTCTGATCAATGAACTGTTGAAATGTGGCTGTCGCAAGGAAGATTTGAAAGTGAAGCTTTTTGGCGGCGGGCAGATTATTGCCAACATGTCTGACGTTGGGCGGAAAAATATTTTATTTGCCAAAAACTTTCTCTATGCGGAGGGTATGCGCCTTGAATCCTCCGACCTCGGGTTGATATTTCCTCGCAAGGTAAATTTCTATCCCCACACTGGCAAGGCAATGGTGAAACGACTCAAGTCATTACATAACGACACAATTGAAGAGCGCGAGAAGCAGTACGCCGCATCTCTGCGTCAGGAAGATATCGCAGGCGATATCGAACTCTTTTGAGACATTAGTATCAGGAATTAGCATTATGAATTCTGCAAAAACCAAAGTTCTCATTGTTGATGATTCGGCACTGGTTCGGAAGATTATGACCGACATACTCAACTCGGATCCCGAGCTTGAAGTTGTTGGCACGGCTATTGATGCCCACGCTGCACGTGAGAAAATCAAGCAGCTTCATCCGGATGTCATCACTCTCGATATCGAGATGCCGAAAATGGATGGCATCACATTCCTGAAGAACCTGATGCGGCTCAATCCCTTGCCTGTAATCATGGTGTCGACACTTACCGAGAAGGGCGCTGAAGTCACACTGGATGCCCTGGATGCAGGCGCAATCGATTTTGTCTCAAAGCCCAAGATCGATGTTTCCAATACGCTGGAAGACTATAGCGACGAGATTATCGGTAAGGTCAAGGCAGCGTCCAAAGTACGTGTGCGTCGCTATGAAGCGAATCGAGCGGCGGCGGCGAAGAATGCCAATGCCGCTGGCGGAAAGGCTGCTGCTGTTCCGGCCAGCGCGAGCAAAGCGCGCCACTTCAAGACCACGGACAAAATCATTGCTATCGGTGCTTCAACAGGTGGTACGGAAGCAATTCGTGAAGTGTTGGAGAAATTGCCGATCACTTCACCCGGTATCGTAATCGCGCAGCATATCCCGGAATATTTCAGTAAAGCCTTCGCCGAGCGTGTAAACCTTAGCTGCGCAATCACTGTGAGTGAGGCCAAAGATGGAGACATAGTCTTGCCCGGTCGAGCCTATATTGCTCCAGGTAACAAACATTTGTTGATTCGTAAGGATGGTGCTCGCTGGCGTTGCAAGCTGAGTGATGCAGACCCGGTTAATCGCCACCGACCTAGCGTGGATGTCCTGTTTAATTCCGTCGCAGAATGCGCCGGTCAGAATGCCATGGGCGTAATTCTTACCGGGATGGGCAAGGACGGAGCCAAAGGCTTGCGCATTATGCGCGACGCAGGTGCGCACACGATTGCACAGGACGAAGCCACCAGTGTGGTCTGGGGAATGCCAGGCTCTGCAGTCGAACTTGATGCTGCGGTTGAGGTCATGCCGTTACCCAAGATTGGATCCAGATTGGCATTCGCGTTTGCTGAAAACGGCGAGGCCGCCTAGGCAGGAGCGTCCCCTGCTTCTCTGCTAACCATGAAATTCATGGTTAAGTTATTGGGCAAAGCTGTCGTAGCTACTCTGTAGCCTCACTGTTTGTGGGTCGGCATCTGGCGGCTGGTCAGCGCCGCAAAGCGACCATAGAGCCAGAGATTCAATTCATGCCAGCCCTAAGTTTTCCTGGGTGGGATAAGCAATGATGAACCAAGCAAACAACGACATGTCGATTCTGCTAATCGATGACGACCCTTTCTATTCGCAATTGGCAGTCGAAGTACTCAACGGTCTCGGTTTCGATGAGGTCGCCGTAGCGAATGACGGCACTACAGGGCTCAATCAGCTCAAAGGTACCGGTCTCCACTACGATGTGGTGATTTGCGACCTCAATATGCCAGAGATGAATGGTGTTGAATTTATCCGCCATGCATCGCAAACGGGATTTGACGGCGGCATAATTTTGCTCAGCGGCGAAAACAAGCGCATGTTGGAAACCGCATATGGTGTGGCAAAGACACACGATGCCAATATTCTTGGTGCGATGGCCAAGCCAATCAATCCTGAGGAATTGCGCGAAGCGATGGGTCGCCTGGAACCCAGCGGCAACAGCAAACGCAGTTTTGTTCCCCAAGCACCTATTACCGAAACACAGCTGCGCGATGGCATTGCAGGTTCCGCTAACGATGAGGTTAAACTGGTATTTCAGCCAAAGATTGAAGTCGCCACGGGTAAAATCGTTGGTGTTGAAACTCTCGCACGATGGTGGAATAGAGAGCGTGGTATTCTGGGGCCGGGAGCCTTCATCCCGCTTGCGGAAGAAAGAGCGTTAATTGATGACCTGACCAACGCAATTTATTACCGGGCAGTACAACAAGCAGCCCAGTGGCAAAAAGACAATATCCAACTTCGTACTGCGATTAACTTTTCAGTCAATTCGTTTTCCAAGCAAGAGTTCTGCGATTTCCTGGTGAGAACGGTTCAGTCTTCGGGGATCGATCCAGCCTGTCTACTTCTTGAAATCACTGAGACCCAGGCGATGTCGATTGCCGTGGATTGTCTGGAGTCGATAATTGGTATGCGCCTGAATCGCTTCGGTCTTTCTATCGATGATTTCGGAACCGGAAATTCCTCTCTGGCTCAGCTTAAGAATATTCCTTTCACAGAATTAAAAGTTGATCGTGCTTTCGTCAATGGAGCTGCGCAAAATGAGAGTGCGCTGGCAATTCTGGAGGCAAGTATCAGTCTGGCACGCAAGTTGGACATGGTAGTCGTCGCAGAAGGTGTAGAAACCAGAGAAGACTGGGATCTGGTTGAAGAATTGGGCGTCGACTATGTCCAGGGCTTCTATTGCGCCAAGCCGATGACAAATGAGGATTTACTCGAATTCATGTCAGCGTGGACTGGTCCGCACAAGCACTAGCCCTGAATCCGGTAGCGCGCCAATAAAGAAATAGCTGAATAAGAACACAATCGTCGAAACTATCGACAGGATAGAGGAGCGAAGCAGGTCTGCTTCGGAAAAGCGAATTTGAAACTTGTAGAGATTATGTCCAGAGCGAAATCAGGCCTTGCTGATGATTTGCTCGTCGAGGTCATAGGTGCACTCTCCAGCAGTTCCTCATCCTGTATGGTGATTTGTGACCAGGGCAAGCCGGTAGGCATTATCACCGAACAGGATCTGGTACGACTTTTCTATAAGTACTCTGAATACGGCGTACCCGACGACTTGACCGCCGGTGAAGTCATGACCGCCAATCCGATTACATTCACTACCACAATGGAGTTGAGTGAAGCCATCGCGGTGATGAAATTTCAAAATCTTCGTCATCTGCCCGTGGTTAGTGACACTGGCAAACTCGCTGGCCTGATTACTCTGACCGATATGGTTAACGCCTATTCGGCGTTGGTGGAAGAAAACCATAAGCTGGAAGACCTCTCGGAAGAGCTGCATTGGCTGTCGATGGAAGACTGTCTCACTGAAATGCCAAACCGGCGTGCAATGGAGCGCGACTTGATGCAGGCAGAGGCCAGGGCGCAGCGCTATAGCGAGTACTATACGGTGGCGCTCATCGACATCGATTATTTCAAAGCCTATAACGATTACTATGGTCATTTGAAAGGCGATGAGGCACTCAAGAATGTTGCCAGCGTATTGAAAGACAAGGCGCGGACCTCCGACAAAGTATTCCGTTATGGTGGAGAAGAGTTTCTCTATTTCATGCCAATCTCTACGCTTGAAGATGCCAGGACCGCAGCGGAACGACTACGATCAGCGCTCGAGGGCATGCAGCTGGAACATCTCAAGAATCCTTACAAGGCGTTGACCATTAGCGTGGGTGTTGCCCTTGGTACTGATCAGAAATGGCAGGATGTGCTGCAGCTTGCGGACAAGGCGCTATATCGAGCCAAAGAAACCGGGCGAAACCGGGTCTGCCTGGCCGATCAGGAAGATGTCAGGAGTAACACTTCGCTCGGTGGCAAATCAGCGGCCTCTACAGCAACACCGGCAAACCCTTCAGCGTTTCTGGGTAAATAACAGACCCGGTTCCAGTCATCTTCGACCGGACGAGTCCTGTGTCCGGATGAGAATCAGCAAAGTCCTTTGCCCATTGCGGAGCCGCGTATATACTCATTGTTGCGGCTCTGAATTTGTAGAGTGCTGATTTATTGGAAATTTCTTCCTCAATGGCAGAATCAAGCAACAATTCGACCCCCCTCACTGAGACGCTTCAGCGTCTCATCGACAGGCATAAATCTGAAGACACTTCTTTAGAGAGCGAAGAAAAAATGCGGCGGGAATTGTCCGCTGCCTTGCATGGCGCAAGACTCAGTTCCGAAGAAGTCAAAACCCACCCGGTCGTTATTCTGTTGTCAGACATTCGTGGCTTCTCTGAGATTGCGGAAGCCTATGAAGCGAATGCCGTCGTTGACATGCTCAATCGCTACTTTACCGCGATGGCGAACATCATCGTTCGTTATGGTGGAACGATTGATAAGCTAATGGGCGATTCAATCCTGGTGACATTCGGATTGCCTGTTGCAGCAGAGAATGACATCGAAAATGCGATTGCTTGTGCTGTGGAAATGCAATTGGCGATGAGCGATTTCAATGCGGAAAATCTTACGCTCGAGATGCCCGAGATCTATATGGGCATTGGCATCAATTTTGGTGATGTGGTCGTGGGCGTGCTTGGCTCTGAGCACTACAGTGAATATACGGTTATTGGTGAAGAGGTAAACCTGACGTCACGTATCGAGGCGCATTGTCTTCGTGGACAGATTTTGTTGAGTGAACATACCAAGGACCTGGCCAAGGACTTCGTTGAAGTCGGCCCTCCTAACAGTGTGGAAGTGAAAGGGGCGCGAGAGCCGGTCAAATTGTTCGAAGTCTATTCCATCACTCGACCCAAAGAGATGCGCGTGCCGCGAAGAGAGGGAAGACGCAGTCCGCGAGTTGCCGTACAGATGCCTATCAGTTTTCAATGCCTGGCTGGCAAAATCATTCTGCCCGATGTATTGAACGGGCAAGTGATTGATATCGGCTATGGCGGCATGTTGATAGAAAGTGATACCCGGCTCGCACCTCTGTCGGAGATCAAAATGCGCCTGTCTCTGGAGCTATTCAGCGATGTGACGACCGAGATATTCGCGCGCATTATCAAATCGACTGAGCAGGGTAATGTCTATCAAAGCAGCATGGAATTCACCTTCATCGATCAAGCCGGACAAATCGCCATCAAGAGCCTGGTAGACAGGCTCGTGTTGACCATCTGATAGTATCCCGAGCCAGCGAGGTTCTTGTTGCTCAGGCATGGAGCGACGTTTCCAGTCTGTTCGAGCTATCCTGCTGTATTCCCTAGTGAAATTCCCTCACTAATTCGGTAATACTGACTCGCAGTCGGTCACTTGAACTGAGTTTTCTGACTCGACAGGCGGGCGGTACTGTGGAATATTTACTCGAAACCCGGGGACACTGGTGAGAGAACTGGAATCGTGAACGGCGCTAGAGCTAAGGCATTGAAAGATATGAGAATACTCGTCGTAGAGGGCGAGGCTCATGAAGCCGAACAGATTCGCGAACAGCTCACTGCGCTAAGTGCTGGCTTGGTGGACATCGTCGATAGTGGACGGGACGCCATCATCAGCGCGGAATGGAAGCGGCCAGATCTGGTGCTCATGGATGTCAGCTTGAACGGTCTTATGACCGGAGTGGAAGCGGCAGCTGAAATTCGCAAACATTCATTGGTTCCCATTGTATTCCTGACCACCAGCTCAGACTGGGAGGCAGTGAGTGCTGCGAATTCAATCGATGCTTCAGGCTATCTTATCAAGCCGTTTAATGAGCCTGATTTAATTTCAGTCATTGAAAGTGTTTCCCGCCGGCAAGAGCTCGAAAAAAAGACTCAGTGATTCTGAATACCGCTTCAAAGCCACGCTCGACAGCCTCGACGAGGGTGTGCTCACTGTGGATACCGATGGCACATTGAGTTTCATCAATCCCGTTGCGGCCCGCCTGATGGGTTGCGATGCCAAGTTGGCCATCGGTAGTTCCTGGACATCTGTCTTTAATTTCAAGCCGGAAGCGAATGAGTCACTTGGCTTAAACGGCAACTACTACACTCAATTGCTGGAATTGGAGTATTCAACAGAGCTCAGGGGTTTGCTCACTGACAATAATGGAAAGAGCGTTCCTGTTAATGTCACTGTCTCACCGATTTTCGACTTCAATGATTCACGTAAGCGTCTCGGCTCTGCGCTCACTTTCAAAGACCTAACCGAGCAAGTTGCATTTGGTCAGCAGATGCGCCACTCGGAGGAGCGCATTGCAGCAGTGTTCGGCAACAGCCCTGTGGCGATGACCATTGTTGATTCGAGCAACCCTTCTAAAACAATCGATGCGAATATAGCCTTCGAGAAGATGACCGGCTATAGCCGCGAACAAATCCTGGCCAGTGAGCATCCCGAGACCAGCTTTTGGGAAAGCGAGCATGCCTACCGCACCATTTATGAGGAATTTCGCAAATACGGCAGGGTAGTCGGTAAGGATTTCGATTTCCGCTGTGTCGATGGATCGATCAGGTCAGGTCTGATATCCGCGTCGCCCTTCACGATCGGTGACAAGCAGTATGTGCTGACTTCTATCCTGGATATTACCGACCGAAAAGAAACTGAAGACCTGCTCAGGGACTCTGAACAAAGGTTTCATGCGATTTTCAGTCAGTCGTTTCAATTTATAGGTTTGCTTGATATTGAAGGGCATGTGCTCGAAGCGAATGAAACGGCGATGAAATTCGCCGGAGTGCGACCAGGGGATGTGATAGGCAAGCCATTTTGGGAAACGGCATGGTGGGCACACTCTGAAGAACAGCAGGCCATGGTGAAACAGGCGGTACACCGGGCGGCACGTGGTGACTTGGTGCGGATGGACGTCACCCATCCCGATGCGGATGGGAAAATTCATCATATTGATTTCTCTTTGAAACCAGTTATGGACAAAGACGGCAGCATCACGATGCTCATTCCTGAAGGGCGGGATGTTACTGAATTACGTGAAGCGCAAACCTCACTGCAAATTAGTGAGGCTGAAAAATCCGAATTGCAGGCAAGCTATTTGCAGTCGCAGAAGATGGAGGCAGTCGGACGTCTCGCGGCCGGTGTGGCTCATGACTTCAACAACCTCCTGACGGTAATCAATGGCTATGCTGATTTGATCGACCACGGTATCAACGATGGTGAAGAGGCGAATCAGTTGATCAGTGAAATCCGCTCGGCCGGTCAGCGTGCCAGCTCTCTGACCAAGCAATTGCTGGCGTTCTCACGCAAACAAGTGCTTAAACCAAAGCGGGTAGATCTGTCTGAGTTGGTCGAAGACCTCGGTCATATGCTGGAGAGGTTACTTGGCGAGGATGTCATTCTCTCTACACGAATCAATAGTGGTCTGTGGCCCATCAACGTCGACCCGAATCAATTGGAACAGGTTATTGTCAATCTCGCGGTGAACGCGCGAGACGCAATGAGCCTTGGCGGAACGCTGTTGATTGAAGCGGAAAACGTAATCGTCGAAGACAATACCTTGCACACAGCAGATGGCCGGGCTATCAAGCCGGGTCAGTATGTGGTACTTCGCGTTCAAGACAATGGCAGTGGTATGGACCCGGAAATCGTTGCCCATATCTTCGAGCCATTTTTTACTACCAAAGACCAGTCACAAGGGACCGGTTTGGGCCTGGCCACCGTGTATGGCATTATCAATCAATCTGGTGGCAGTATTCTGGTCAGTAGTGAATTAAACAGGGGGACAGTGTTCTCCATTTACCTGCCCGGTCTTGCCGCTGAAGAGATTACTGTGAGCAGCCATTTCGAAACGGCCGAGATTGCTACTGGCTCGGAAACCATTCTCGTCGTTGAAGATGACCCTAGCGTGAGGGAGCTAATGACCACAGGTCTCTCTATGCTGGGTTACAAGATTCACTCGGCCTGTAATGGTAGCGATGCGTTGGAAATATTGGGCCAGCATGACTCCGAGATCGGTCTCATGGTCACTGATGTAGTGATGCCGGGTATGAGCGGAGGGGAACTGGCTGAACTGGCCAAGGAGCGTTTCCCGGCGATCAAGGTTCTCTATCTTTCCGGTTACAACAATGATGAGGTAGTGAAGCGTGGTGTTATTCAAGGTGATGCACGCCTGCTGCGCAAACCCTTCACTATTGATGAATTTTCACAAGTCGTTCGGGAAGAGCTGGACGCCTGAGCAGGCTGAGCTGTTTTGACGGTCAGCTTTTTGTATCAGTAGCTCGAATTCTCAAGCGCTCGTAAGTTCTGAGATAACACTAGCCAGCGTTTCGAGACGAACCGGCTTGTTCAGAAATCTGCTTACACCCAGTGCCCGCGCTTCGTCTTCATTGACCATTTCGTTGTATCCTGAACACAGTACTACTGGAATATCTTTTCTCCTGGACCGAATCTTCTCCACCAGCTCAAGGCCGGTCATATTCGGCATGGTGTGGTCAGTGATGACAATGTCGAACGCAGTGCTGTCCTTCTCGAAGTTGCTGAGCGCTTCAAGGCTATTGTTCATCACTTCCGACTCGATGCCATTGCGTTGCAAAAAGCTGGATAGCAGGCGCGTTACCGACTCGTCATCGTCGACCAGCAGCGCCCTGACCGGGCCTTCTCTGCGGGCCTTCTTCTTGTCTATAATTTCAGTTGTTTCTATCGGCTCGTGAGCGGTCTCAGTCGCAGTATTGATCGGCAGCAAGACGCTAAAACGTGTTAGCTGACCCGGTTCACTTTGCACCAGGATGTGTCCTTCATGCATATGTACGATGCCGTGCACCGCTGACAATCCCAATCCGGTTCCTTCGCCAACCTCTTTGGTGGTGGTAAACGGGTCAAACATGTGTGCACTGACTGCAGAGCTAATGCCTACACCATTGTCGATCACTTCCAGGCAGACAAATCTCCCGTTGGTTTTCTGAAAACATGAGGTGCAGCTTGCGCCAATGATTTGCTTCACACTAGTCTTGATCCACAGGGTCGCATTCTTGTCGTGCAGAGCCTCTTTCGCATTCTGGCAAAGATGCACAAGTACCTGCTGTATTTGGGCCTGGTTCGCGCTGATATCGGGTAGATCTTCTTCCAACTCGTCAATCATCTGTACCGAGCTGGACATCATCGCCTCCAGCATACGATGTGATTCGCGGACAACGTCATTTAGATTGATAGGCGTCTTGACCAGGACATTTTCACGACTATAGTCGAGCAATTGTGAAACCAGATTGCCGGCTTTTTTGGAGGTGGCACGAATCGCGCCGAGGTAGCGGTCGGATTCTATTTCTGCGTTGCGTTTCATGGAGATCTGCGCGAGATCAGCATACCCCATGATGCTGGTCAGCATATTGTTGAAGTCGTGAGCGATGCCGCCGGTTAGTTGCACAATACTGCGCATTTTCTGCACCCGCTGCATCTCATCCTGAAGTCTGTCTTTTTCTTCGCGTTGACGACGGAATTCGGTGATGTCCTCACCAGCTGCCAACAGGCCTATTATCTTGCCTTCATCATTGGTTTGGTAGGCATTGCTCCAGCGAATGAGTAATTTCTCACCGGACTTGGTCAGTACATGATTCTCATAACTGCTGCGCAAACTGCCAGTATCTTTATAGGCGTCAGAGACGACCTTGAGAAGCTCGGTGCGTTCTTCTTCAGGAACGAACGAGCTAACCCAATGCTTGCCTATAATCTCATCAATGGTGTAACCCATCAGATCACAGGCGCGGTCATTGACGAGCAGGACGCGTCCCTCGTTGTTGAGAGAGACGATCATGACGTTCACCGTATCGAGATAACTTTGAGCGCGATCTCTTTCCTTGCGCAAGTCCTCTTCAATTTGTCTGTTGACCGAAATTTCCAACATAAGCGATACAACATTGGCAACGGAGCGGGCGAAGTTTTGCTCATCGATGCTCCATTTTTTCACTTCGTGTTGGTTCTCAGCACAAACGATGCCTCTTACTTCGCCGTCAATTTTTAACGGGGTATCCATCATAGACTGAATGTCGAGAGGGGCGAGGTAGCTGTCTCTGAGCTCGGCCGTGCGTTCATCTTCCTGTGCATGGTCGGCTGCGATGACATCGCCAAATTCCATGAATCCGAAGTAACCTGGATAGTCAGTCAGGGTCAGACTCAGATCATGTTGGTGACTGTCGGACTCTCGAGAATATAAGTCCAGGCAATCGATCTGAGTACGATCCTGGGTATAGAGCCAGACGCTCGCACGACTGATATCGAGGGTTTCGGCCATAATGCGTGTCACGAGTTGCATGGCTTGTTCGAGACTGCCACTAAACTCGCACAGCCGTAACAACGCTTTTTGCTGCATTCGCATGTGTTCTTCTTGCTGGGAGAGTTCTTGCTCTGCTGAAACCAGGCGAGAGGCATTGAGTAAGATTCCTTCTACGACATGCTTTCCTTCAGAAGAATTAACGCGATGCCCTCTATCGATGACCCAGATTTCTTCTCCTTCTGGATTGATGAGTCGATATTCAAACGTGAAGGGACGGTTGTCAGCGATGCAATCGAGATAGGCAGGAAGCATGCTTTCGCGATCTTCCGGGTGCATGTATTCGAGCAATGAAACTCTATGCTTGCCACGAAAATTAGCGGCTGGCACGCCCAGTAAGGATTCCACATTGTCACTGACTTCGAGGAGTAGGGCTTGTTCGTCACCGGTAGAGCGGTAGCTGACTCCAGGCAGCTTGTTGAGCATGGACTGGTAGTCTTTCTGCTTGCTGTTCACGGCGGCGTGCCAGCGTGACTGACCGAAGGCGTGAAGAAAAATCAGAAAAAACACTGCTGCCAATAGTTGCAAAATGTCCAGAATCAGATCGAGAGTCGACGCGGTGCTCGTGCTCAAGAGAGAAGGCCAGTACAGCAGATTCGCAGAAGAGATAACCGCAAGCGTACCGAGAAACCAATTCAGCATCAGTCGTGTGTACGCATCCCATTCGAGCTTGGCGCGATGCAGGCGGATCAGGCTATAGATCAACAGCGCAGCGGACAGAAGATTTAGAAGGGCCGACGTAGAGCTCATGATGAGGCACTGTCTTCCTGTCTATAGATCCAATACGCGATGACTGCCGCACTGAGGGTGTAGAGAACATGCTCCGCAACTGAGAAGAATTGAAAGGAGATTGTGTTGTCCAGCAGATTTGCCAGGCTGCTCAGTGTCATGAGACAGAAAGCGATAAATGGCAGGCGCAGAGCCGAGAACAGATTCAACGTCCGTCTCTGGATCAAGGCAACCAACAAAACGGTCACACTCAACAGGAATGTCAGAAGTTCGCGTTCTTCCATGGGCGGTGGCAGCGTTGATCAGAAATCTGGTTCAAAACTCCCTGGTCCTTTTATGAATTTCGTCTTTGAAGTTCGTCGCTCCGTGTCTTGATTGTCGGTCAAGTCAGAGTGTCTTTGCATTGAGGAATTGTAGTCCAATTCCCGGTGCGCTTCACAGTCGGAATTTGCATGGAGAAAGGTTTTTGACTGAGTTTCAGGGCAACTCGATGAATGACCACCCTGAGAAAGTCGAACCAGCAGCTGAATTGCTTCGGGAGTGCCACAGCAGCATGTTGTAGGACAGCTAAGGAAATTACCAGTTTTTACTGGCGTTCACAGGTTCCACTGCCGTTCTACTAATCCACTGCGGGTCCGCTAAATAGCCCTAAGCAGCAGTGTTCCCGCGGGAATGAAGTATGGGCGCGGTCGGGCTCTTTCATTAATAGGCCGCATCATGTTGGGTTTCAAATAGTAAATCCCGCGTAATTAAGGGTAAACATCTGCGGCAAAGTGGTCGTAATACCCCGAAGTAGAAAGCTTGATGCGATTCCGGGTCAGGCTTGAACCAGTGACGACAGCCCAGAAACAGGAAGGATCGAGACGTGAACAGCATTGCTTACAGCTGCCCCGAATCCCTGCTGAGCGACACCAACGCATTGATTTCACTACCAGAAGTCTGTTTGCAGTTGCGTGAGCGTTTGGCAGACCCGCAGCATACAAGGAAGGAAGTAGCAAAAATTATCCTGCACGATCCGGCGCTTACTGCCCGCGTGTTGAGAATCGTCAACAGCGCCTACTATGGCCTGCCACAGAAAGTGAGCGAGATTAGCCACGCATTGAATATTCTCGGTGAGGAAGAGCTGCAGAATCTGGTAATCGTGACTTCAATCGTGAAGACCATGGCGAAAGTCTCCAGTACAGTGGATATTCGCAGCTTCTGGCGCTCAAGCATCTTTAGCGCAGTCCTGGCCAAAAACCTTATTCAGCACTCTTCCAGCCATGAAGAAGCGGCGGAGGATTATTTTATTGCAGGATTGCTCCTCAATATCGGCCGCTTGCTTCTCTACCATCACGAGCCTGAGCTACTGAAAGAAGTAAGCGCAAAAATGGAGACACAGGACGTCACTGACTATATTGCCGAACGCGAACTTTTGGGGTTTGACCACGCCGATGTCGGTGCTTTGATGGCGAGCAATTGGAATTTCTCAGATACGCTAGTAGATTGCATTCGCTGTCATCACAGACCTGTCGAAGAGTTGCGCAGCGTTGCCCATGCAGTCATGGGCATGACCGCCTATTTCACCGATCAATTCGACTTTGCCAAGCCAAAACAGGTGGAGTTGGACAAACTTCAGCACGAACGTGATTCTCTTCTGTCTATCATGGGAATCGATTGGCGCGAATTCTGTGTCATCGTCAACAACAGCTATGAAGACTATTTGCACGCACACGAGGCCTTCTGCGGGGGTTAGTTTCAATCCCCTCATGCAGTCTGAAGCTTAGGAGTAGGCTATGAAAGAGTGGTTAGAAGATCGTGCACTGCGTCTTGACAGGATTCAGAAGCAGCGTCAGCTGGCAATCACCGAGAACACCACGGATCTGGTGGCGACTATTGATATTGATGGCTTTATTACCCATCTGAACAAGGCGGGTTATGCGCTGTTGGGTCTTGAGCCTGAGACCGATATTGCCGGCATTCGACTGGTCAGCTTCTACAACCGCCGAAGCGCGGAAACCTTCATGAAGCGCGATATGCAAAAGGCTATTAAATTTGGTGCTTCCCACTCTGAGGTCGATCTGGTTAATTATCAAGGCGAGCCAATTCCGGGTTCACAGGTTTTAGTCGCACACAAGGACAGTGTCGGCAACATCGAATGTTTCTCTGTCGTGCTGCGTGATATTAGTTCTATTCGCGAAGCAGAGCACGAACGCAGAGTACTGCAAGAAGAGCTGCACCAGACCAAGAAGATGACCACGATGGGGCGTCTCGCCGGTGGCGTCGCGCACGATTTCAACAATCTCATTACAGTCATTATGGGGTACGCAGAGCTCGCCATGCTGAATTCGGCGAAGGGCATGCCCGATGAATCTGAATTGAAAATGATCCTAGAGTCTGCCCAGAAGGCAGCGCGTCTCAGTAGCCAGTTGTTGGATTTCAGCAGCAAGCAGATGATCGAACCCGAGGTGATCAGTCTCAATGCCGTGTTGGGCGATGCGCAACAACTCATCGAGAGCCTCCTGGGTGAGAGTGTCGAGGTAGATTGGCACGATGAGCCTGACCTTTGGTCAATCAAGATCGATCAGTCGCAACTCGAACAAATCATACTCAACCTCACCGTCAACGCGCGCGATGCGATAGATGATCAGGGCGTTTTCACTATTCGTTCAGAGAACCTGATTTTGTCCAGGAAGAAAGCGAATCTGCTTGGCCTGGAACACGCGGGTGACTATGTACTGCTGTCAGTAACGGACACTGGCTGTGGAATCGATGAGAAACATCTGGAACACATCTACGAGCCCTTTTTTACAACCAAGGAAAAAGGTAAGGGAACAGGATTGGGTCTGTCCGCAGTATTTGGCGCGGTGAAGCAAAATCATGGACTGATCAAGGTTCATAGCAAGCTTGGCTCTGGAACCACATTCCAGATCTATTTTCCACGCGCTATCGCCGAGATTGAATCTGAAATCAAGGATGCAGTAAGCGCGGCTCAGGAGAAGACCAGCCACGGTTGTGAAAGCATTCTACTGGTGGAGGATAATCCCGAAGTGCGTAGCTTGCTTACCACCGTGCTCACTGATTCCGGTTATCAAGTCGTTACTGCCGAGAACGGGGCGAAGGCGCTGGATGCCTACGATACTCGACACGGCGAATTTGACCTGGTTGTTTCCGATGTGGTCATGCCGGTGATGAATGGCATGGAATTGTATCGTCAGCTGCAAAAGAAAAACCCGGAAGCTCGCGTCATTCTTATGTCAGGGCATACTGATCAGATAGTATCGATCGAAGACCTTGATCCGAATCGGGTCAATCTTTTGAGCAAGCCATTTCCTACTGCCAAGTTCACTGAAACTATTCGCGAAGCACTGGATACCGCCGTAGCTTAAATCTTGCGCTTGAATGCCGTCTCATTCGCGGAGGTATTCTTTATGCTTCCGGCGCGTATTGACGTGCTGAGTGAACTCTCTGATTGAAGAATTGGAGAATAAAGCTAGAGGGTAGCGCTGGTGGGTAAGGCTGAAGAGAGACAGAGAAGGGCAAAATCCCAGCCACGGACTGTCCTAGACTGGGATCGTGTGAAAGATCAGTTGCTTGATAATGTCCTCGGACTCTTTATCCAGGCGCTGGAAAGAAACTCCGTAATGGCTTCGATCATTACGGCCAAAGGTATTGCTGACGGTGCCTTCGAGGGTCACCCACTGGCTCGAACCTGGTACCTGTAGATTCAATTCAACGGATTCGCCTACCTTGGGCGGGCTCTCCATGTGACTGACGGCGATATTGTCGATGCTGCAGCAAGACCCACCAAGGCTGATGTCTTCCAGTCTGGCTTCGACAGCTTCCGCTGCGACCTTGAACTTGGTTGGAAAGTTGCACTGATAGCGCTTCTGCGCGCGCAGGTTCTGGCGCGTGACTTCCTTGGGAAAATTGATGAAGACCAGTTGATCGGGGTCTTGAATCTGATCCACTACCGGTGATCGAAAGGCAATTACAGAGCCGTCATAGACGTATTTGATAACTGCGGTGCTGCCTATGCGCAGTCGAGGTTTCACTGCATTGGAGGTGGTGGGCTGCGAGATGATGACGTACTTGCCATCCTGATAACCGACAATTCTGCTGAACAGCTTGTCTTTCGCTTCATCGAGCTCAACAAATATAGGGCAACCGGTTTGTAAATGTGCGTTTTGTGCTTCTTTCACAACATTACCGCCTGTAGATGCAGAGGACAGATCGGAATCTGCCTGAGTTAACTGCCAGTAACTACGACAAATGTGGGCGAATACTTGAGAGTTTATTGGAGCGTCAAGCCATAGCGGCGGCTGCACAAGGAATCAGGCTATTTAGCTCGCGGATGGATGAATCAATGCGCTGACGTGCTTGAGCAACTCCGCGATATTAAAGGGCTTGAGCAGTGCGGCGTTGAAACCGGCATTCGCGAGCTTTCCACGATCACCTTCGGTGGCGTTGCCGGTCACCGCCATTACCGGGATATTGCTGGTTTCCTTATCGGCACGCAGGATAGCCAGTGCGTCGTATCCCGAGATGTCCGGCATCTGGATATCCATGAGAATCAGGCTGGGTTTGTGCTGGCGCGCCAGTTCGACGCCTTCCTGGCCCCCGCAAGCGCTGAGGGTAGTGAATCCCCTGGGTTGCAGAATACGTTCCAACAGCAGTCTGTTGAGTGAAATATCGTCGACAATGAGAACGGTGGACATGCTTAGTAGTACTTTCCCTTCAAATTCGCCAAGCTCGCCCAAGCAGGCTGTTGCAAAATTCCGCTTAAGCTAGAGCTTGAATGTGTCGTAGTCAACTCAGGTAAATAAGAGCTAGCACAAGATAGCCAAGCTGAATGGGAACGACTCACAATGCAGAATCAGGCAACTCACTCTGTTGCTCTAAAGACATTACTGGATGAGTGCGTTGCACTTACCAGGCCTGGCACTACCCGATCGACTGACGAACTGTGGTTTACCTTTAGTAAGGAATTTCATGTCCTTGCCAGTCAAGAGCGCTTGAAAGATGTGTTCATCAAGCTGCTGACTCATGGCATAGAGCATGAAGATTATCGGGAAGTGAAAGTCTGGATATCGCGATCGCCGGTCTTGGACAACGGCGTGCGTCTTGGGTTTCGTGGTGCCATTCCATGGCCAGCAGCTGACGCAATTCTGGCGGATCCGGCGGATCGCCAATGGTTGCATCTGGAATACGAAACTGAATCCAATGTGCGGCTCCTCAGTATCGATAGTGCACAAAGCGAACACACGGCTGGAAAAAATGCCAAGGGAACTGCGCAACCCGATTTCAGTGTGCTCTGGGTAGACCTGGCACTCTGTCCGGAAGCCAGCAAGGAACAGGCTGCCAATTCGCAGCAGGGAGTTAGGCAAGGCATGGCTGAACCAGACAATCAGAATTTCCGGATTCTCTACATTGAAGACAACAGTGCCAATCTGAGTCTAGTAGAGACTGCGCTTACTCATCGTGAGCACGTTGAACTGCTCAAGGCTGGGACAGCAGAAGAAGGTATCAAGGTGGCAGAAAGTGAACTGCCAGATTTGATTCTGCTGGATATCAATTTGCCAGGCATTGATGGCTACGAAGCGCTTAACCGATTGACCAACAATGCCATGACCAGAGATATCCCAGTGATCGCAGTTTCAGCGAACGCGCTGGGTCATGACGTTGAACGAGCACGTAAAGCCGGTGCCAGAGACTATCTGGTGAAGCCCTATAGCATCAGCAAGTTCTTCGAATTGGTCGATGAATGGGCGGGTTTTACCAAGGAGTCTATGCAAGCGTGATCTGTGTTCCGGAACTGCATTCAGTTGTGGCCGGAGCAACAGTTGCAAGCTTGTGTTTTGGGGAGCTCATATTGTGACAATGGAATTGGTAGAGACACAGCCCGATTATGACGATGCCGCGGATTTCGATCAGCTCTATTGCAAGCTGATCGAAAATTCTCCGCAGGCTACACTCGTTCTCGAATTGGCCACGGGCAAAGTGCGTTTCGCCAATCTGGCAGCCAGCAGACTTCTCGCCAGCGAAAAAGAACTGCTCATTGGTCACAAGTTCTCCAAATACGCGGACGAATTTTGTGCCAGTGAATTTATCCGCAAACTCAGCTCACTGGAATGTGCAAGCGCATCGATAGGCGAGGCAAGCCTGCCGTTTACTTGCAAGTCCGGTCAATTCAGCGAAACACCTGTCACCTTAAGACTGTCCAAGCTCGATGAGCTGCACGTTGCAGCTTATCTCGAGGCCGATCAACCCGTCGTTCGAAACAGTAAAAGTGCTCGAGACCTCATTGATCGTGAGTTGATCATGGAGGGGCTGTCGGGAATTTGTTACTGGGAAATTGATCTGGTCACAGGCAAACGCTTTTGGTCTGCTGATGTGCTCAGATTGTTTGAATTAGACAGTATTGATGATGTTGGACCCGAGTACGACGGTATCGCCAAGGCCATTCATCCTGCCGATCGTGAGCGCATGGGCAAGTTGCATCTGGCTGCTGCAAACCAGGGTCAAGGCTATTTCACTCGCTTTAGAATTATCACCAAGAGTGGCCAGGTCAAGACGATTCAGGATCGTTGCAAGGCCGAATTCGACACCGAAGGCAATCCGATCCGCCTGATCGGAGCTACTCGCGATATCAGCGACTTGCAGGCACAAGAGAATGAGCTTCTGCAATTGCATGAGATCGTCAACGCACTGCCTAGTCCGGTCATGGTTACTGATACCTCCAATGGAGTCTTGTGCTTTGCCAATATGGCGGCGGCTAAGAAGTATCGTCAGAATCCGCACGAAATGATAGGTCGCTACACACGCGACATCATTGGCAAAGATTTGCAGCGCAAGTTGCAAGAAAGATATGAAGCGCATTTGACTGATGATGAGGTTGTCACCAGTCTTGAGCTGGATATGACCACCGATGCCGACAAGCCTGAATGGTATCGCTACATCATGCGCAAACTCACCATGGATGATCGGGCTTTTGTTATCTCTATCTCCCTGGATATTAGCGAGCGCAAGCAAACCGAGTTGGAGCTCAAGCGAGCCTACGCACGAGTTGAAGACCTGTGTCGACAGCGCGCCAAGCAATTGGACGTCAAGACCCAGGAAGGCGAAGAAATTGAACGGGATCTCAAGCTCAGCGAAGAGCGGTTCTTCGATATCGCGTCTTCCCTCGCCGATGGAATCTGGGAAACCGATGCTGAGTTACAGTTCACCTATCTCGAAGATAGCATCAAGGAAATTCTCGGAGTGGACGGTTCGATTTTCACCGGGCTGGCCTGTTCTTATGTGCAAGACAATGTTCCCGCTACCAAGGACTGGCTGAGTTTCAAGGAAAACCTGGATGACAGAAAGCCCTTCAGAGATATTCGTTTCCGTTACCAGAACCCGCTAGACGGAGAAGGGTACTTCTCCATGAATGGTGTGCCAGTTTTCAGCCACAACGGTGAATTCAAAGGCTATCGTGGTACCGGTATCGAAGTCTCTGCCGATGTTGCAACACAGCATCGTGCGCGCAAAGTGCAGTCTGAAATCTTATTGGCAAAAGAAGAGGCCGAACGCGCCAATAAGGCGAAATCTGAATTCCTGTCTTCCATGAGTCATGAGTTGCGCACGCCCTTGAATTCAATTCTCGGATTCGCTCAACTCCTGGAGATGAATTGCAGTGATAGCGATGACAAACAATCAGAGTACGTTAACCACATTCTTTTGGCGGGTCAGGAGTTGCTCAATCTGATCTCCCAGATTCTCGAACTTAGTACACTGGAAAAGGGCAGAATCTCTCTGCGCATGGGCGAAGTTTGTGTCAATGACGTGGTCGATGAATCGCTCAAAGATGTGCAGTTCATTGCCAAGCAACGCAAGATCCGCCTGATCGATGGCCGTGATCAGTCCCAACAGTGGCCTCTGCTCTGGGCTGACAGCAATCGACTAAAACAGGTTTTGATCAACCTCCTCACCAATGCGATCAAGTTCAATCTGGACGGGGGCACTGTAACGGTCGAGTGCTCAGAAGGGCCGGAGAATTTTTTACGGGTCAGCGTGACTGACAGCGGATTGGGTATACCCAATGATCCCGACAAGAATCTGTTTCAGCCCTTCGAGAGAATGGGTCGGGAAACCGGCGAGGTCCCGGGATCAGGTGTAGGGCTAAGTATTGCCAAACGGATTATGGATCTCATCGGTGGCGATATTAACTACACAAGTCGACCCAATGTGGGCACCACATTCTGGATTGATGTGCCAGTGGCCCGACAAAGTATTGACGATGCCAGATCGAGTGTTGCTGGCAGTGTACCGGCACAGCTCGCTCATCAGGACGGAGCAGGAGACGCTGTCGAAGCTGTCGAGAACGCACGTAAGGTTCTCTATGTAGAGGACGACCCAGGAAGCCAGGATTTGATGATGCATATCCTCGGCGGAATGCCGGACGCAAAAATTGAAATGGTGCAGGCGCACAATGCTGAACTCGGTCTGGCGCTGGCCGAAGAACAGAATCCCGACGTGATTCTCATGGATATCAACTTGCCCGGTATGGATGGCGTAGATGCCGTGCAGAAGCTGAAGCGTAAGGATGGCACCAAACATATCCCGGTGATTGCAATCTCTGGCGATGAGTCTGTGGTATCCGATCTCAGCGCAGGCAATCTGGGCTTCGATGATTTTATCGCCAAACCCTTGAAGGTGAAGATTGTGCAGGATGCTGTGTACAAGCAATTGGAGCAGCAGGCATGACAGTCATCATGACCGAGCCAATTCATCTAAGCGAAGCAAAGACAGTCGCCGAGACGTCTCGTTCCTTTGATCAACTGCTCTGGGGAGTCGCTCTGCTGGATGCTGAGCGGCGATTGCACTATTACAACCCGGAGTTCACCAGCTTTCTCTGTGCGCAAACCGGTTTGCAATTAACAGAGAAAGACCTGTTGGGTCACACGCTACCGCTGGATTCGCTCTGGGATGCCGAACCTGAGCCACCAAAGTCCCGCTGGCAATTACTTACTCCCAATGGAAAATTCACTATCGTTGCTGAAAGACTAAATGGCGATAGTCATTTGCGTCAGCTGCATCCGGAACTCAATTACATGTTGCAGTTGCATCCCAACTCAGCGACGCAACAAATTCCGGGGGAGTTGGCGAGTGCCATTACCGTCGGGCATAGCAGTAACAAAGAGAAGCTGGAGCTGCTAACCAGCTTCAGTCACGAATTCCGAACGCCACTCAATGCCGTATTGGGGTTTGGCAACCTCTTGCTTGAAGAAGTGGAGAGCAAGACTCAGAAGCAGCACGTCGAGAGTATACTTACCGCTGGTACGCACCTGCTCAAGCTGGTCAATGAAATCCTTACTCTGTCCAAAGCAGATTATGACGGCTCGGAACTCAACATGCAGACTGAGAATGTTGATGTGCAACGCGTTGTCTCGGAGTGTGTCAGTCTGCTGCAGCCCATCGCCGAGCAATCGGGAATTACCATAGAGCAATCAGGTGATGCCTGCTTTCTCATTTGTGACCGAACACGCTTGCGGCAAATCATACTCAATCTGCTCACCAATGCGATTCGTTATAACAAACCCCATGGCACAGTAGTGATTAAAAGTCTGGCAGTTGGAAACCGCTGTTCCGGTATCGAAGTGCAAGACACCGGTGACGGTATTCCGCCAGCATTGGCAGATACCATATTCAATCCGTTCAAGCGCTTGTTATTGCAATCAGGCAAGCGCGAAGGCAGTGGAATCGGGCTCATGTTGACGCGCCGATTGATCAATATGATGGGTGGGCGTATCAGGGTCAGCAGCAGACTGGGGCAAGGTAGTGTGTTTGCAGTTGATTTTAATCTCGATGATGATCTGGCTGGAACCGCCGGGCTTAGTACCCGAGAGGTCCTGTGGATAGGTCGGGATTGCGAGGCGAGACGCTTCGCGAGCAGTCTCGTTAATTTGCGCAGCGCCTTGCGATTACGTTGTGCGGACCAGGTGCCGGCACTGCCACTGAAAGAGCAATTGCCTGATTTGATCATCGTCGATGGTGAGTTAAGTGCAGCGTTGGACGCCGAACAAAGCACTGCCTTGCAAGCATTGCTGAGGAAATCATCGGCACTGGGCATCTCCGATCCAGCGCAGCAAATACTGGAAATCAAACTTAGTGAATTGGGCATACTCAATCAGTTGCCTCGAAACTTCAGTCCTGTCGAATTGATGGCAGAGCTGGACAGGGTGGTGATCTTATGAATGCCATCCTCGAATTGCAGCAGACGTCGATACTCATCGTCGATGACGATGTCTTCGTACAAAGTGTCATCAAGGCGGGCCTTGAAAATATCGGCTACAAAAAAGTCAGGTGTGAGGACAATGGCGGTACCGCTTTGGATCTCCTAGCGCAAGATCAGAGTATTGAGTTGGTTATCCTGGATCTGCATATGCCGGAAATTGATGGCATCAGGTTCATGCGTGGTCTGGCAGATAGTCGACCGGGTATCGATGTGGTTCTGGCGAGCGGAGAAGATGGCCGCTTGATCAGTACGGCGATCAGTTTAGGCAGGTCCATGGGGGTCAATGTGCTGGGATCGCTCGAAAAGCCCGTGCAATTGGAACGCTTGCAAGATTTGCTCGATCAGCGTCGACCCGCTGAGGTGGCCAGAGAAGAATTGCATGTCGTCAAGGAGCCACTTAGCCGGGAAGATCTACAGGATGGCCTGCTCGGCGCTGGTAAAAATAACCGTCCCCACTTGATGTTTCAGCCAATCGTATCGCTCATGTCGAAATCGATTGTCACTGTTGAAGTGTTGGCGCGCTGGTGGAACCGTGACCGGGGAATACTTTCTCCTCATGAGTTTATACCCCTCGCAGAGCAAGAAGAGTTACTCGATACACTCACTCGTGATGTTTATAACATGACGATCAAGCAGATCGCGCAGTGGCATAAGAGTGGTCTCAGAATCAGTGCCGCAGTTAATCTCTCTATTAATTCTTTCCGCGACGAGAATTTCGCTCGCTTCCTGTTTGAAACAGCCGCCAGGCAAAACATTGATTGTTCCAGATTAATCTTTGAAGTTGCAGAGTCGCAAACTTCGGAAGTCACTCCACAATGCCTTGAAGCACTGTTAAATCTGAGGCTCAGAGGTTTTCGCTTGTCCATCGATGACTTCGGTACCGGCAGTTCCTCTTTCACCCACGTAAAGAACATTCCTTTCACCGAGCTGAAGATCGACAGGGAGTTTGTATCTGGCGCCTCTCTTGATCAGGGATCGCGCAGCATCCTGGAAGAGAGCATCAATCTTGCCCGGAGACTCGATATGTCTGTGGTTGCCGAGGGCGTTGAGAACCGTGGTGAATGGGACCTTGTTGAACAACTGGGATGTGACTTCGTACAGGGCTATTACTGTGCGAAACCATTGAGCAACACCGAACTGATGAAGCTGTTGGAATCCTGGCAGGGTCCACATCGCGCACCACGGAAAAATCCCGCGTTGGCTCAGTCCTCCAGTTAGCTCAGCTTGACTCCCTTTCCTCCGTTGAGTTAGCTCAGTATTCCCTCAAGCTTCATTGAATCAGCGTCGTAATTCATTGCGGGAGACAGGTTCTTCCGGATCGCGAGCGCGCTGAGGAAATGCGTGTAAGGCATCGACTTTGAAGATCTCATTAGCTACGGAAGCACAGGGGTAGTTATGGAATATTTGCTTTCAGGGATATCTTTTACCGCATTGAGTGTGGTGTGCGTCTTTGCGCTTGCCTATTATCGGCGTTGGCAGGAGGCTGCCAGCGAATGTGAATCTGCTCAAACCCAGCTGCAAAGCCTCAGAGAATTTACAGAAGCATCCGCGCACTATGGTGCAGGTAATTTCTCGCCCGATGGTCTGGTAATCGTTAACTCTGAAGGCACAATCGTTCAGTCCAATCTGCAAATGCAGCAGTTATTTGCTTGCTCAGCGGATCAACTCACTGGCAGCCCTCTTGCTTCACTCTTCCCGGGTAACCGTCCAATCAGGCTGGAAGACTTGCGCAGCGAATCCAGTCAGGCCAAGCGAATGATCATGGCAATGGATGGTATTGGTGATAAATTTCAGGCTCTGCGTAAAGATGGTAGCCAATTCTCTGCAGAAATTGCCATTCTTCGCGGCGAGTTTGAACTCAACGATTTATTCGCCGTATCCATACGAGACATCAGCGATCGCATCCAGGTATCCATGGGATTTCTGGAGGCGACACTCGATGCCATTTTTGCCTACGACATCGAGACGATGGATTTCATCTATGCCAATAAGGGAGCGGAGAAACTGTTTGGCTATTCCCGTGATCAGCTCCTGACCATGAATCCCAAAACCATTGTCGATGAAGAATCCTGGTCGGCGTTTAAGGAATACTTTGATCGGGCAGTCTGTGGCGATAACGACCAACCGCGGCGCACCATATTGTTCAACGACAGCAAGCAGAAGAAACGCATCGTTGAAGTGAGCATTCATTTCGTTGATCACGATAAAAACTCCTATGTGGTTTCCGCAGGTCGTGATGTGACTGAGCGTATTGATGCGTTGAACACGGTCGAAGTGAAGTCGATCGAACTTCAGGAATTGAACAAACAATTGCAGTCCGAGCGAGAGAATCTGGAGGCAGAGGTTCGTGACAGAACCCAGCAACTTGAGCGTGCCTGGAAGAAGGCGGAAGACGCCAATCATGCCAAGTCCTCATTCCTGGCATCGATGAGCCACGAAATCCGCACACCGATGAATGGTGTAGTCGGAATGATCGAATTGCTACTGGATAGTACTCTTGATGAGGACCAGCGTCAGAAACTGGTTACGGTCCAGGACTCCTCCCAGAGCCTGCTCACCATTATCGACGAAATTCTGGATTTCTCGAAGGTTGAAGCAGGCAAGATTGAACTTTCCAGAGACGCGGTCGATCTGCAGGATCTGACCAATTCTGTTTATAACAGTCTATTGCCCATCGCAGATCGTGCAAACGTCACGCTCGGCATGTATCACGATCCCACGCTGGAACCCAGGGTGCTGGCTGACATCACACGGCTCAGACAGATAATTACCAATATTGTTGGCAACGCCATCAAATTTTCCAGCGGTGAGAACCGAACAGGGCAGGTGCAATTACGCTTTGAAAACATGGGCAACAACCTGCTGCGAATTGTCGTAGAAGATAATGGTGTCGGGATTTCCCGGGATGCCTTGCAGTCAATCTTCGAACCCTTCGAACAGGAAAGCGAATCCACTGTGAAGCGTTTTGGGGGCACCGGGCTGGGGCTGCCAATTACCAAGGCGCTTGTTGAAAAAATGCAGGGTGTGATTCAGGTAGTCAGTCGGCAAAATGAATTTACTCGCTTTACCGTAGAGTTGCCTTTGGAGCCAGCTGCAGCAGGCCCCCTGTCGGCAGAAGACGCAGGGTCCAGACAGGTCCAGCATCTCTGCAATACCTTGTGTGTACTGTTTTCCAGTGATGAGCGGCGCAGTCAGGATTGGCGAGATTGGTTGGTAGGCGAGGGTGCTGATGTTATCTGTATCAGTGATTGGCCGAATTTCCTGACCACTTTCAGCTTGCAGTCCGACAGCAGTTATAAACTGCTTGGTGTCATCCTTAATGAGGAACCAGATGAGCCGACACGCATGCAGATGGAATACGAGTTGCAACAGCGCAATCTCGAGACTTTCGTCATGTTCGCCGGTAGCGCCCAAGCCAAGGCTTCTGCCTCGTTACCCTGGCGGGTAGTGGAAGATAATCCTCACGAGAACAAGAACTTCGAATCTCTATTGAGAATTTGCGCTGGCGAAGAAGAGCCTGCGCTCACTGTTCGGGAGCTTGCTGCAGATTCAGCAGATGATGTGGCGAGTGATAAACCTGAAGCGGTCGAGCAAGAGTCAGCAGAGCCGTCTGACGAAGATCGAATTCACATTCTTGTCGCCGAGGATAATCCCATTAATCAGAGTGTTATTGGTAGCCAGTTGGAAGCTCTGGGTATCAACTGCACCCTGGTCAGTGATGGTGTGCAGGCACTGGAGGCATGGAAGCGGCGTGAGCACATCTTATTGCTTACTGATCTTCATATGCCCAATATGGATGGCTACACGCTAGCCAGAGAAATCCGGAAAATCGAACACAGCAGCGAACGCACGCCCATCATCGCCTATACCGCAAATGCAGTGAAAGGGGAAAAAGACCGCTGCCTTGATTGTGGTATGGATGACTATTTGACCAAACCAATTGCACTGAAGGACCTGGAGGAAAAAATTCAGCTCTGGGCAAAAGAGGCCAAGCTCGCCGTTGAGCAAAATTCAGAAGAGCTGGGCCTTGGCGATGAAATCGATAGAAACATGGGCAACTACAAAACACTCGATGTTGATGTGTTGAAGAAGCTCGTAGGCGACAAGGAAGAACTGATCCTGCGCTTGTTAGGAACCTACCGAGAATCTTTGAGTGGTGGGTATCAGAAATTGATTGAGGCCTATGACTGTAATGACTGGGAGGTCATCCATCTTACTGCCCATACCTTGAAGTCATCGTCTCGCAGCGTGGGCGCTCTGCCACTCGGGGAACTTTGCGCCGCATTGGAAGAAGCTGGCAAGACCAACAATGTGGCAATGATCGCCTCTGCGATGTCCCGATTGCAGGAGGCCGTCGACGCCGTGCTTGGTGAGCTACAACCCTGGCTTGGCGAAGCTGAAGTGCCAGCCACAGCATAATTTCGAAGTAACTCAGTCGATTGACTGGCAGCCTAGCTGAGGCTCTCGATCGAGGAGAGGAGTTCGTTAATGGTGAACGGTTTGTTGATCACCTTATCGACTCCCCAGCTTGCGCAGGTACTCTTACCAATCTTGTCACTGAATCCTGTGCTTAAAATAATGGGCACATTGGGATTGATGGCGGAGATGGTCGAGGCAATCTCCGAGCCTGGCATGGTAGGCATAATGAGATCGGTAATGACTACATCATATTGGTAGGGTTGCTGGCGGAAGTGTTCGATTGCATCCTTTCCATCCATATATGAAGTGACGCTGTAGCCGTGCTTCTCAAGAATCTGCGTTGCCATCTGAATAATAGACGCTTCATCGTCGATGACGAGGACATGCTTGTCAGCCTGCACACCGGCATCGCCTGACGCTGGTGCAGATTCTTCCTGTACTTCAGTGCGCACCAGTGGCAAAAACACTTCAATCTTGGTGCCTTGGCCGATCTCGCTGTCGACGTAAATCATTCCGCCCTGGCTGGTGACAATGTTGTGCACAGTGGTAAGCCCCAAGCCCGCACGTTTTTTAAGATCCGAATCATTGTGACTGGTGGAGAAAAACGGCAGGTACATTTGTTCGATGGTATCGATGCTCATACCCTTGCCAGTATCGGCGACAACAATGTGCACATAGTCGCGCTCTGGAAGTCCGGGATAGGCTGCAAGTTTGTCGGCGTCGTACTTGATGTAGTCGACATTCACGCTGATGTTGCCGCCGCCCTCTGGCATCGCCTGAATACTGTTTTGGCAAAGGTTGTGAATGATCTTGTAGGTTTCGGTCTCATTACCCAGAATGGTTCTGCCCTTGCTCTCTTCTACATCTGAGCTGAGGTTCACTCCTCCGGGAAGACGAGTGCTCAGAAATTCCAGAACTTCCTGTACGGGTTTGTCTATGGTGATCGCGCTCTGCTTCAGTTTGGTATTCATGCTGAAAGTGCGGATTCTGGCGACCAGTTCGGTGGCGCGATCAGTTGCAGCGAGGACATGTTCGAGATCAGATCTGGCGCGCTCACCTTCCGGTATTTCGCTGAGCGCCATTTCAACATAGCCCGATATCAGTGACAGAATATTGTTGAAATCATGGGCTATTTCACCCACGACGATGCCCAGGCCCTCGAAGGCCTTATCATCCTGAATGTTTTCAAGAAGGACTTTTGAGTCGCCTCTGTCCTTGACTGTAGACATGAATTGAAACTCCACGTGTCACTGCGATTCTGGCAGTAGATCTAAACTTCAGCCCGAAGCTACTGGCGGTTATGTTGGCGGTAGCTACTATACTAGTAGCTACTAAATAGTCAGCTATCCGGCATACCTAACGTATCTAACACCTAGCGTATCTAACAATAGATGCGAGCAAGCTGCTAATGTTCTCAATATTAGCCAGTAGCCGCAACAGCTGGCCTGATCCTGCCCTGGTGCAGATAGCAGCGGGGTATGTGCCGATCAAGAACTATAATCTTGCGCTAGCGACTTCGGCTATCTCTTCACTATAGGGTTTTTTGCATAAAATGGAAGTGTCAGATCATCGACGAGTACTGCTAAAAAACCTTTCTATTACAGCTAATTACCCCATATCTTGGTCGTCCTTGGTCGTTTTTTTGACTCTTTCAGGCTTTCAGTCCCTTGAGAGTCGCCACTGTCAAAAAACTGCGCAATGGAGCGCAGCATCAAAGCCGCGATGAGCATCAGCTTACAGAAATTTGACGGTGGTTTAAGACGGATTTCCAGGGCTTCTTTGAGCGTTGGTAGAGCGTTCCAGATAGCTGTTCAGTTGCTCTTCGATACTGCCCTGATCGATAGCCAACATATTTAAAACCTGGCGAGTAATCATCAAACTGGATTCGAGCACTTCCGGAAAGACTTCGTCCGCGCCGAGAGAAATGAGCTCGGCGTAGTGCTGATGATCCTGACAGCGCACGATAATAGGAATCTCAGAATTTCGCTCCCGAATGTGCATGATGGCCGCTTTGCCTTCTTCCAGTGATTTGAAAGTGAGTACTACCAGGCGTGCAGTATTGAGTTGGCAATGGCGCAGGATCTCAATGTTATTACTATCGCCAAAAACAATATTTCGACCTTCTTTACGCGCCGCATCAACGATCTCGATATCAATTTCGGTAGCGATGTAGGCAACGCCATTGCGTTCGAGGAAATCGGCCAACAAGCTACCCAGACGACCGAAGCCGCCAATGATCACATGATCCTGCAAGTGCAAGTTGATAGTAGGTAGCTTTGCACCTGCATTGTCTTGCGGGAAGAGTCGCTGCGCGATCTGTTGTGATTTTCTGATCAGTGCGGGGCTGAGCAGCATCGTAAACACAGCGATGAGAATGATGAATGAAGCTTGTTCCAGTGGAACAATGCCAGCTGCTAGGGCCAGTGTCATAAGAGCCAGGCCAAATTCTCCGGCCTGTGCCAGATTCAGTCCCACCGAGGCTGCATCACGCCAGGAATAACCGAGACAGCGCACCACCAACGCGACAATTGATGATTTGATCAACAACAATGCGAGCGTGAATAAAAGTAACCTGGGCCCGTATTCGATAATGAGGCTCAGCTCCACGTTCATACCGATAGTGACGAAAAACAAACCCAGCAATATATCTTTGAAGGGACGGATGTCGCTTTCGATTTGATATTTCCATGAACCTTCGCCCAGCATCATGCCAATGAGAAAGGCGCCGAGTGGCATGGACAGGTGGAGTGCATGGGCGAACCATGCGGCGAGTAACACGATGACCAGGGTACTGAGAAGAAAGACTTCATCGGAATTGCTCTTCGCGACTTCTCTGAATACTAATGGCAGTAACCAGCGGCCTGCAGCCAGCAGAGTAAGAATGACTATGAGCGCATTCACTGCAGCTTGACCCAGTGCTGCACCGAGTGCCTGTTGTCCATCACCAGCCAGAACGGGCACCAGCACCAAAAATACAACGGCAACAAGATCCTGAAAGAGCAGAACGCCAACGGATAGCTGTCCATGGAGATTGTGCAGCTGTCTGTTATTGACCAACTCCCGAGTCACTATCGCAGTCGAAGAGAGGGCGAGTGATCCTGCGATCATCAATGCAGCGGCGAAGGTCGTACCCCACTGGTAGACGGCGAGGAAAAATACCAGTGAACAAACCAGCACTTGCACACCGCCGACACCAAACACGGCGTAGCGCATCGTCAGCATTTTCTTGAGGCTGAATTCCAGGCCCAGAGCGAAAAGCAGAAAAACCACGCCAAATTCGGCGAGAAAAGTGAAACTCTCTGGCTCTGCGATCCAGCCGAGAGCGCTGGGTCCGATCGCGGCACCGACAACCATATAGGCGACTATGCCTGCCATGCGCAGTCGCTGCAGTACCAATACGCCCAGCAGCGAGAAGCAAAGAATGATCAGGAATTCCTGGAACAGCGTCTCAGACATGATGGTGACTCAGATATTTTGGAGGTCTTCTGTCATGCCACTAAGCATAACAAGCTTAACTCGCAAAGCCAGCACTGGCAGATAAAGGTGGCAAGCAGAGAAGGTGAATGGAAGGTTCAGGATGGCTTCCTGAAGCCAGGGTCAGGCGTGGATTGATCAGTCAGCCTGCTCGGTCAGAGATTTGTGAGTCTGATTGGCTAGTGGCAGAAAAACTGAAATCGATGTGCCGATTCCTAACTCAGACTCTACGTTAATCAGGCCCTCATGCTGTTGAACAATACCCAATACTGACGACAGGCCTAGCCCGGTGCCTTTGCCGGCTTCCTTGGTAGTGAAGAATGGCTCGAACACTTTTTCGCGAGTTTCAGAGCTCATACCGCTGCCGGTGTCCTGCACACTGAGCTTGCCATAGTGACCAGCCTGGGCCCAGGGATTGTTGGCGCAGAATGACGCATTCAGATGAGATTCGCTCAATCTGATCGTCAGACTGCCATTGCCGGAGATTGCATCGCGCGCATTGATGCAGAGGTTCAGCACGACTTGCTCGATTTGTGTGCGATCGCCGGCAACAATAAGCGGATTGCTCGCTGGATAGAAGTTGAGTGAAATGTGCTCGCCGATTAGACGATTGACCAGACGCAGTGATTCTTCAACCGCAATATTGAGGTCAATAGGCTTGCTCTCCAGTTGCTGTTGTCGGCTGAAGGCCAGGAGCTGGCCGACCAGTTTCTGAGCTCGCCGACCTGATTCATAGATTTTTTCAAGTTCGGCGGCTCCAGCGTTGCCCCCAATCTTGAATCGAGCCAGTTCACAGAAGCCAATGATGACCTGCAGGGAATTATTGAAGTCATGAGCAATGCCACCTGCCAACTGTCCGATAGCTTCGAGCTTGTGTGATTGTGCGACTTGTTCCTGCAAGTGTTTGCGTTCGGTTACATCTCGGAAGGTGAGAAACATCAGGCCGCCCTCGACGGCGGTCGTCGTGACTTCTGCGCTACGGTTCTGTTCCGATTCGTGTATGAATTCTATCTCTTGAGAGGAAGCTACCGATTGATTGTCGATGATTGCTCTCAGTAGCTTTTCATCTGCAATTGGCAGCGCTTCATAGATCGTTTTTTCCTGTAAGGCGTGTCGGTCACTATTGGTGAGTGATTCGGCCGCCTTATTGGCCAAGACAATCTTTGCTTCTTTTCGGGTAATGAAGATCACCGCGTCATGGGAATGTTCGAACAAGCGATTGAACTGGTCTTCACTCAGCTTGAGAGCATCCAGCGCTCTCTCCTTGAATCCTTGCTCCTCTTGCAACTGGATCAGCAGGTCATTTTTTTCGGCCAACGCGAGCTGCAATTGGCGGAACATGATAGATATGGCAACCACAGTGATACTGATCAGGGCTATTTGGCCCAGCGTAGGAGAGACCCAATTGAGCAGCATGCCGGAAAACTCAGCCTGTTCACCCAGTAACGACTGCCCAGCCCAGTAGCGATAGGTAACGATGCAAAACGCCAGTATCAGACTGAGCATGGCGTAGCGGGTACCGAACATCAGCCCGGTGAAAACTACGAGTGCGTAAATGATGACGAAAGACAGCGCGGTATTGCCAAAATAGAGATATTCCACCGCGAGCAGCGTGCAGAGCGCAGCAGTGGGCAAGATGCGTTTGATGGTAAAACTGACGCCGTGATAAAGAGTAAGGCTCAGGAAGGTGATATAGAGCAGAACGTAGTAAGCGACCAGCAAATACTGGCCTGTCACAAACTGTTCGATACTTGCCGCGACGCAGGCGACACCGCCCACTATCACAAAGAAGCGCAGTAATTTATGCAGTAGCCGTTCTCGCACCGGTACGAGATAGGCCTCTAGCGGATCTTTCATGAAAGAAAGAATTCGATTCACTTTTCCTCAGGTTGCACTGTGATCCTGTAGCGCAACGAGCCCCCAGCAAAATAGGAATTACGGCAAGGAAACTGTAAACCCGAACGAGTTTGTTGCCAAGTAGGAGAATTGTCAGGTCAATCCGGGATCAGGGCTCTGAACCCCGCTGACCTATTCAGCACCCAATAGTGAAGTCCCTAGGGAGAACCACGGGATTTTAACAGCGCTTTCACCTCACCAAGTTCGGACTGCAGGCTCGCCAGTTGCTCGGCCATGTCGTGCCGTTCCTGATGGGCTTTCTCGGACTCTTCGCGATTGTGTTCCTCAGTCATGACTTCAAGAATGGTACCAACCATCATATTCAGGAAGACAAAGGCTGTGAGAAAGATAAAGCTCAGATAATAAATCCAGCTGAGCGGGTGGCTTTCCATGGTGGCATACATGACATCAGTCCAGTCTTCAAAGGTCGCCACACGAAAGAGAGTCAGCATGGCGACAGAGACATCCCCCCACAACTGTTCGTCGATGGCTGAGAAAAACAAGGAACCGATCGCGCCATAAATATAGAAAATGATGAACATCAGCAGTGCGATATAGCCCATGCGCGGAATGGCTTTAAGCAGGGCAGTGATAAGCGAGCGAAGTTCAGGTACCACAGACACCAGGCGCAGCACACGAAACACACGCAGCAGACGACCGATCAGCACGGCTTCGGCATTTTGTAACGGCACCAGGCTGCCGATCACGATGATGGTGTCGAATAGATTCCAGCCATTGAGAAAGAACCGCTTCTTGTCTTCACAGGCACTGAAGCGCAATAAAATCTCTGCCAGAAAAAACCAGGTCACTGCGGAATCCAGCAATGCCAAAACCTGCTCAAAGAAAGGAGGAATGTCGTAAGTTTTTGCGCCGATCGAAATGGCAGAGAGAACGATAATGAAGATGACCGACATTTGAAAAATACGACTGCCCTCGATGCGTTGCAACGCTGCCGCCATAGTGCCGCTACGCGCATTAATAGGAGGTTTTTCGGCTTGATCAGTATCGTGTTCAGAAGTAACAGACATAGTAGGGCTCGGGTGAATTCAGTTTTCACAGACACGTGTGTTCCCGGGTGGTCTGTGCTTGTGAGGCAGCGATTATAGTAGCGGGTACACAGGCCGTTCAATACGCGAAAGTCGCTGGCAGTGCTTGCTGCACGTGCTAAAGTAAAGATTCTGAACAAACCTGTTTCAACCTGGTCAGGTACAGTCCTGGGAGCGAAGAAATGCAGACACTGATAGCTCTCGCCCTGGTTTGGCTATTTGCCTACAACCGGGCGCGCATGTACACCATCTTGCTGACTGTATTGTTGGCCCTGAGTTTAATGACCTGGTTGTGGGGCTTCGCTTTTCTCCCGTGGTTAGTGCTCGCAATTGTTGGATTTTTCTATCTGGCGACTTCGCTGCGTCATCAGCTTCTCACCAAACCGGTGTACGAATTTTTCAAGCGCGTTTTGCCGCCAATGAATCGCACTGAGATGGAAGCGCTGGAAGCCGGTGATGTGTGGTGGGAAGCAGAGTTGTTTCAAGGAGATCCTGATTGGGCAAAATTGGCAGGCTATCCCAAGCCAGAACTGAGTGAGGCAGAACAGGCCTTTCTGGACAATGAGACAGAAACTCTCTGCGACATGATCTGCGACTGGGATATTGTGCAGCAGCACGATCTACCTGACTCTGCGTGGCAATACATAAAACGATCTGGCTTCCTGGGCATGATCATCCCTGAAGAATACGGCGGCAAAGGATTTTCTGCCCTGGCTCACTCGGCGGTTGTAACCAAGCTGGCGACCAAGAGCACCAGTGCTGCGGTGACTGTCATGGTGCCCAACTCATTGGGCCCGGCTGAATTACTGCTGAAATACGGTACCGATGAACAAAGACTGCGCTATCTGCCTGGACTGGCCAGTGGCGATGAAATTCCCTGTTTTGCCCTAACCAGCCCCGAGGCAGGCAGTGATGCAGGCGCCATTTCTGATCGCGGTGTCGTTTGCATGGGGGAGTATGACGGTAAAGAATGCCTTGGCTTATCTCTTAGTTGGAACAAGCGTTATATTACCCTGGCACCAGTGGCCACAGTCCTGGGGCTCGCCTTTAAAATGTATGATCCTGACCATCTGTTAGGTGATGAAGAGGAATTGGGTATTACTGTTGCGTTGATTCCGACCAGTCACCCCGGCGTAGAAAACGATCAGCGGCATTTGCCAATGGGGATGGCGTTCATGAACGGGCCCACTCGGGGTGAAGATGTCTTCATTCCTTTGGAGTGGATTATTGGTGGTGTTGAATACGCTGGGCGAGGCTGGCAGATGTTGGTGGACTGCCTCTCTGAAGGACGGGCGATTTCACTTCCTGCGCTTGGAACTGCGGTGGGCAAGATTTGCTACCGGCTCGGCGGTGCTTACTCCATGGTCCGTGAGCAGTTCAATGTTCAGATTGGTAAATTTGAAGGTATTGAAGAGGCCCTTTCGAGAATCGCTGGCTATGCCTATCAGCTGGAAGCCGCTCGAGTCATGACTGCGGGAGCGGTTGATCAACATGTGAAGCCGAGCGTGGTGTCAGCTATCGCGAAATATCACATGACTGAGAATTCTCGACAGGTGATTCAGGATGCAATGGACATACATGGTGGGCGGGGACTGATTCTCGGTGCGCGCAATTATCTCGCTCACGGTTATATGAGCGTGCCCATTGCGATCACTGTTGAAGGCGCCAATATTCTTACGCGCAACCTGATTATTTTTGGGCAGGGGGCGATTCGTTGCCATCCGTTCATTTACCGCGAGATGCAAGCGGCAAAAGAGGAAGACCCGCAGCTCGGGTTGCGAGCTTTTGATAGTCTGATTTTTCGCCACATCGGTTATACGATCAGCAATTTTGTTCGAACTTTCAGCTTGAGTCTGACCGCTGGGCTGGCGACTCGTTCTCCGGTAAGTGGGCCTTCTGCGAAGTATTATCGGCAAATCACCCGCCTGAGTTCCTCTTTGGCACTGGTCTCGGACATCGCCATGATGCTGCTAGGTGGTGCACTGAAACGCAAAGAACGACTTTCATCGCGCTTGGGCGATGTATTGAGTAATCTTTATTTGGCGACTGCGGTTTTGAAATACTACCGTGATCATGGCAGTCAAAAGTCCGATCTTCCTTCTGTGGAATGGAACATGCAGTTGGCTATGTACAACTGTCAGGAGGCACTTAAGGAATTTTTTGAAAACCTGCCAAATCGCCCGGTCGCGCTATTGTTGAAGTTTTTGGTATTTCCATTTGGTGCGCGTTACCGCCTGCCCGATGACGATCTTGAGCACGAACTCGTACAGGCGATGTTTTCCAACAACACATTACGTGAGCGACTCACCGCACCGATGTACATTGGCAAGAATGCAGCTGACCCTGCCTTCCTGATTGAAGATGCCTTTCAGCAGTTGCTCGCGACGCAGCCAGTCAGGCAAGTAATCGACAACGCAATCAGAGGGGGCGACATCGCTGAAGGCTTGAGCGTAGCAGCGAGGACGGAGCAAGCGGTGCGCCTGGAACTCTGTAGTAAGAGCGAGGCTGCAGCGTATTGTCAGGCGGAGCAGGCGCGCAGTGCAGCTATTCAGGTCGATGAATTTAGTCGCGATGAGTTAGCTGCCGCGGCTCATGGAGATCAGGAAAGTAAGAAACAGGAAGACAAGAAAAAGGCCGCAACGGAATCCGATGCGGCCTGATTAAGTCTGAGACCAAGGTGAAACTAATATTGGTGTAACTGATTAGAAGGTTGTGCGTACCTTGAAGGCCACTTCCATGCCGCTGCCATTGCAGAAGTCTTCTACTTCTTCGACGATTCCTGCTGAGGTTGCACCAACATAGCGAGTGCGAATGCGGCAAAACTCTTTCTCAGTGAGATTGTGTCCTTCCAGGCGGAACGTTGTATTACCAAAGGCAACCTTCTCGACATACGCCCACATATAAGGCGCTTCGATGCGGGTTTCGGTATCAATGATGTCAATATGCGTGCGACCACTGCTGCCATTAGACTCATTGGAATAATTGATGCCATAGGTAATGCCAAGATCTGTAATGTCATGGCGATAGTTCATGTTGAGTGACCAGCGGCCATTGCCATTCAGGCGACGCTTGATGCCGAGGAAGGGGTCAGTGACTTCCGAATCACGCAGGCGAATGCCAGTATTGAGCAAAGCATTGTTCAGTCCGAAAGAATCGAGTTTGGTGCTGACATCCAGATTGAGGCCATAGCGCTTACCGTCGCCGATATTACCTCGCGCTGATGCGAGATCATCCGGTCCAGTTGAAACATCGACGCGGTCAATCGCGTCTTCCATGTCCCGGTACCAGAACTGGGAATTCACCACGCCGGCATCGTTCGGCAGGCGCATCTCAAGATTCAGCTCATAACGCCAGGACTGTTCCTGACGAATTTCCGGATTACCTGCCTGAGTGTTCTGATCTTCGTCACTACCGTCAACGCTTGCAGAAAAATCTGAGAAACTCAGCTGTTCGACATCCTTGCGGATGCCCGCGCGCAGTTGCAGGCTTGGAGTGATGTCGAAGCGATAGTCCAGGCGAGGTTTGACGAAAGCAAAGTCACGGCTATTGCTGACATCGCCGCTTTGTTCAATGGTTGAAGTCTCGTAGATCACAGAGCTTTCAAGCGACATGCGGTCATTGATTTGCCAGTTGTGTACTGCGAACGGCTCATAGCGAAGTTCTTCCACACTGGATGTGCTATTGCCAATATTGATTGCGACCAAATCACCGTGATCGGCTGATGTGCTACCAGTGCCGGCAACACCCAGGCGTAGATTCGAATCACGGATTGTTTGTGCTGCTTCGACGCCGAGTTCCATACCCTGATCCTGGGCAACGCTCCAGTTGTAAGAAGTACGCGCTATGCGCTCTCGGTTACGCCCCTGGTTCAGCAAGAAAAGATTTTTTTCCAGTTCGTTGTTTACGACCTCAAAGCGTTCACGCTGTGCTTCACTGTCGCGGTCATTGACGATAAAGAGAAAACGATAGGTCTCGCCATCGTCAAAATTGTATTCATAGTCTCCGCCAAATTCCCAGCTGTCACGCATATTGAATTTGTCTTCGTGTTCCAACGTGACTGTGTTGCTCTCTAGTTGATGGATGCTGCGGCGTACAGTTGCGGGTGCTTTGCCCTGTGTCTCAACCAGGCCGTTGAATTGAACATTGCTGTTATTGAACGCATAGCCGAGACTGCCGCTGAGCTGTAATCGTTCTTCGTCACGATCCTGTTCCTGGAGTCGAATTTCCTCCAGTTCACCTAATGCGTTGTAGCTGAATTCGCGACCGCGATCGGAGCGATAGTTGGGATTCGCCTCCAGGTGCAATAGATAGTTCAGATCGCCACTTTGACCGCTATAGGACACCTGACCACCTGGATCAAAGGTGCCATCCTGTGCGTAATCGGTGCGCAACTCTATAGTCGTGCTGGAAAGAGAAGGAGCGTCAAGCAGTACGACATTCACTACCTGGCCACCGCCGCGGACACCCAAGCCTTCGGAGCTGCCGCGAATAATTTCGATGTACTCTACCTGGTCTGCCGAGATTCTGCTGAGTTGACTGCGGCCTTCGTTGGCCTTTCCGGACATGCGTTGTCCATTGATCAATACTTCACCAGCACCTGAGCCCAGGCCACGGCCACCACCGCCACCACCACGAAGTGCCAGGCCGATGCCAGGAATACGATTTAGCATGTCGTTGGCGGATACCGGGTAGAATTCAGAGAAGTAGTTTGCGTCGTAGACGACTGTGGAAGCACTTTCTTCCACATTGGGTGACTCAATCTGACTAAGATCTGAGTCTACTTCTTCGGCATTCAGAGCTGTGCTGAACGAAAGGAGCACAGAGAGAGAGCTAAGCGTCAGACCAAGGCTGAGACTTGAGGGTAAACGTTTCATAATAATTGTGCGCAGGTTTGCCTGTCCAAATGGGCCAGGGCTTGTCATTAAAATCAATGCAATGAAAAAAATAGCAACCAATAGCTATAAGTGCTGCTTATTATAACGGCGGAAAGCCCCGCATTCTGTGACAAATTGTCGGAAATTCCAGCTGTTACGGTCACATTTCGTCAGAATTGCCGGCAAATTTGGGCGATCTCGGTGCGTTGCCCTCAGTACTGTAAGATTTTGGTGACAAACTGACCCTGTCGCGCGGCAAATAGCCTCAAGTCTGAGTGAGCAGCTGAATTCCTTCGGCGAGCTAACAGAGCGCAGATCTGGCCATGACTTTCTTGCAATAGCAATGAACTGCAATAGACTAGGCCCCAGTGAAAGAATCACCCCCCGTACTCTTGTTTCCTACCCACTATCTCGGCAATTTTGTGCTCGGGCTACCCTGGGTGCTGGCGGTATTGCGCCGGTCTCCTGATGCGTTACTGGTGATCGACAGTAGATTTGCCAGTCTTGCAGACGCTGTGCTGCCTGAGAACAGCAACATATTGCTCTATCCAAGAGCAGAGTTGTCCAGCAGCGCTCCGTTTTTCTCCCGGCTGAAGAAATATTGGAAGTTTATTATCCACTTGCGCAAGTATCGCCGCGGAACGCTTCTGGATCTCGAAGGAGAACGCTTCACCGGCGTGCTAGCTCGGCTCAGTGCCTGTCGGCGGCGAATCGGCCCACAGGGTAAACGCGCAGAGCGCTTCTACACGGATATTGTGGATCTGGACTACTATCGCCATCGCTTTAATGCCTTTGGTCAGTTATTGGCAATTGCGTTCGGCGATTCCCTCGCAGCAGAGAGCCATTTGCCTTATCGCTTCGCTTCATTAGACAGAGGGTCAATTAACTCGGCACTGCAGCAGTTGATGAGCAGTGACAACACTGCCAAAGGGGCGAGAAAGTTATTGGCGATTCATCCCGGTGCCAGTGTGAGTTACAAGCTCTGGCCGAGAAACAACTTTGTTATTTTGGTGGAGCAGCTGGAGAAGCTTGGTTATCAGGTGATATGGGTTGGCGCAGGTGAGAGCGACAGAGAAATAATCGATGCGGTTATGGCTAAACTGCCAGACTCGCGCGCCACAAATCTGTGTGATCAGCTCGACTTTCTCGAACTCGCCGCTTTATTAAATTCAGTGGACTGTTTTATCGGTAGTGACAGCGGCCCGATGCATTTGGCGGCCAGCACTGGTACCCAGGTCCTGGCATTGTTCGGCCCAAGTGTAGAAGCGATCTGGTCACCGCTGGGTGATAACGCGCATGTGCTGAGGGGAAGCAAGGCCTGTGGCGCTACTTGTGATGCCTGGCACTGTGAGTTTGACTACCACTGTCTCAGTTCTTTGCTGCCAGAGCAGGTAGTTGCCGCGGTGCGGCGCAATGCTGATGCGGTCGATACGCTCGCTGACAATGTGGCCGATAATATGGCAGACACTTAGGCCGACATTTAGGCCAACAGTAACAGCCGCGTACTTTTAGCGTCAGATTGAGTACACAATCTGATGCTCTGGGTGGCAAGGTTTCAATTCAGTCTAGATCAGGAAAGCAATGAGCGATTCGATACCGGTTAGCGCCTTCATCATTACCTTGAACGAACAGGAGAATATTGGTGCCTGTCTGGATCGTTTGGTGGAGTTTGATGAGGTCATTATTGTTGATAGTGGCAGCACCGACGCGACTCTGGCAATCGCAGAAAACTATCCCAATGTGAAAGCATCGTTCAACGCCTGGCCTGGTTTCAGCGAACAGAAGTCCCATGCCTTGTCGCTCTGTAGCAATGAGTGGGTGCTGAATATTGATGCCGATGAAATTATCAGCGATGGGTATCTCGATGAATTGCGCAGAGTGGTGCGTAGTAATGAAGTAGACGGTCTCGAGTCCAATCGAACGCTATACCGTTGGGGTCGCAAACCTCGACACTTTGGCGGTGACGATCGTCTGATTCGCTTGTTTCGAAAATCCTGTGGGCACTATGAGCCGCGCCGAGTGCATGAAAGTATCACCGTGACTGGCAAGATAGAGCAAACTGAAGCCACAATAATTCACCATGAAAACCTCAGCTTCAGTCAACGCGTGGATAAATCCAACAAATACAGCCAGGCCAAGGCGGAAGATAAATACGAGAAGGGCCATCGTGCCTCATGGCTGACAGTCACTCTCATCTTTCCGCTTACGTTTATCCAGGTGTATTTCTTTAAGGGGCACTTCCTCGATGGCATTGGCGGTCTGATGACTGCGATGAATGCCGCCTACTACAATTTTATGAAGTACGCGAAATTGAGAGAAATGCATCAACTTGCCGCCTTGAAAAAAGCGCCTCGCTGAGCTGCAGCAGTGACCAGGCGCCCGATTTTCGGACGCCTGAACCAAAGGCTTTATGAGTTTTTTCAGGTTTGCTAGCTGGAACTACTCAAGGTGTCTCGTAGCTGGAAAACTTTTCCCGATAGCCAGCCGCTGGTGAGTCGATAAACGCGGTAGCGTTCTGCTTGTCTTCGACGTGGCGCTTGAGAAAGGCGAGTGTGAACTTGCCAATGGTTGCCAGGTCAGGCCCGCCATTGGCGACGATCATATGGTCACCTTCTGAAAATTCCAGATAGACCTTGTCGTCACCGCCAACGGCGTCGAAGAGAAGCCTGGCGTGATCGGCCGGGGGTGCGATCTCATCAGTCGCGCTGGCGATAATCAGCGTTGGGACGGTGAGTGAGCTGTAATCCGCGGAGAAGCTGCCGCCCGGTTCGCAACAATAAGGGGAGAGCGGCACCACCGCCTGTATCTCGTCACCCAGCTCCTGGGCAGCGGCCAGCGCTGCGCCACCGCCCATGCTATGTCCCATGATGGCAACCCGGCTGGTATCAAACTTGCCATTTAATGGGCTTGCCTCATTGCTATTTTGGGACTTCAGGTAGTTCACGGCGGCGACCAATGCATTCTTGCGTGCTTCCAGCCCATCGGTAGGTGAGTTGGTATCGATGATGAATACTGCATAGCCCAGCGAAGCCAGGGCTGGTCCCCACCACTCATAGTTCTGCTGACTGGCCCGGAATCCGGGTACCAGAACGACTCCGCCCATCGGCGCATCAAAGCTGAGAGTTAAGGGATAAAAGATGGTGCCGGAAGCAAACGCAGATTCGTTGACGTCAGGCTCGTAGGTACGTACTTCAAATAGCCGTTCGCCCAGTTCCTGGGCTGCGGAACGGCCTATCTCTCTCCCCTCGGGGCGATAGCGACCCTGACTGTTGTCTTGAGCCAGCGCGTCAGCGGCAAACAAGCCAATGAGCAGAGACAGCAAGGCGCCCCTTAGTCGCCCCACGAGGCTGGTAATCGAGTAACAGGCAAAAGCAGGGCTAGTCAATGAATGGCTAGTAAATGAGTGTCGAGTCATTATCAGGACCTCTTCTTGTTGGTCTGCGTGAATTTTTACTCCGTGCAAAACTGAATAACAGTCAAAACCAATTCCTGCAAAACTATAACAAAGACGCTGATCTTCTGACAAAGTGCTTAGGACGCAAAGCAACTGGTCGGTTACGGTGATCCACACGGCCGATAAAGCTGGATGTTTGGCGGTACAAGCCTAGGAATTAGTGCCAAAAACTGGATAATTCAGGAGTTGGCTGCGAATTTCTTCATGAATCTTGCAAGCCCGCCAGAGTGGCCGCTGAATCAACGGTCACACTGCAACCTATTAAAAGGAGAAGTAAATGCAATTTCTTGAATTAAGGAAGGTTTTTCTCGCCGTCCTTACTCTGTTAATGCCTGCTTTGGCTGGAAGTGTTGCCGCTCAAGACGATATCGAGTGGTATACCCTGGGTAGCGATTACGCGCATACCCGCTATTCACCGGCCGCTGAGATTACTGCGGATAATTTTGAAGAGCTCGATGTAGCCTGGGAATGGGACGGAGCCAGTTTCGGCGCTGTCAGCGGTCGTTCGACACCTTCCTATATTGATGGCCTGCTCTATACAGTGGCTGGCTATAACCGTCACGTAATCGCCATTGACCCCAAAACTGGTGAGACAGTATGGTCATATCGCGAGCCCGATACACCTCGTGCCGAATATTCGATGCGAGCCGACTACGGCAAGGGTGTCGCCTTCGATTACATCGATGGTCGTGGTGTTGTCTACATCGTATCTCCAGGATTCTTTCTGACTGCGCTGGACGCCAAGACCGGCGTTCCGATCGAGGACTGGGGTACCCCAGTTGGTATCGACAGCTTTCCTGAAACGGGTGTGGTCGATCTGCTAAAAGATCTGGGTCACCCTTACGACCCTTATGAAGGTCTCCCACTGGAAGTTGGCTACATTACTTCTTCTTCACCGCCGATTGTTGTTAACGATACTATCGTCGTAGGTAATTCTGCTGAACAGGGCTATCATCAGGCGCGCATCGAAAACGTGCCAGGTGACATTCTTGCTTATAACAAGAATACCGGCGAATTCATGTGGAAGTTCAATGTCATTCCACAGCCAGGTGAATACGGTCATGAGACTTGGGAAAACGACGCCTGGGAATGGACCGGAGACGTGTCTTCCTGGGCTCCTCTGTCAGCTGACCCGGAAAACAATCTGGTCTATGTGCCAACCAATCCGCCAACTATCGATTACTACGGTGGCTTCCGTCCTGGTGACAATCTGTTTGGTACCGCCCTGATTGCGCTGGATACGCGCACAGGTGAACGAGCCTGGCACTATCAGTTCGTGCACCATGATGTGTGGAATTTCGACACCCCGACTGCTCCGATTCTGTTGGATATCAATGTGGATGGTCGTGAAATTGCAGCCGTTGCTCAGGCCACCAAGCAAGCCTGGCTCTATGTACTGGATCGTCTAACCGGTGAGCCTGTTTGGCCAATTGAAGAGCGTGAAGTTCCGGCTTCCATCGTTCCTGGTGAGCAGCTCTCACCAACTCAGCCTCATGTGACAATTCCTGCTGCTTTCGATATGCAGGGCGTGACTGAGGATGATCTGGTGGATTTCACTCCTGAGCTGCGTGCCCAGGCGATTGAAGCGCTGGAAGACTACACAATGGGTGGTCTGTTCAATCCTCCTATTCATGCCGACAATGCAATGGGCAAGTACGCTGCGATGAACTGCCCTGGTGGAGCGGGTGGGGCCAATATCAATGGCCCGGCTGCAGCTGATCCAAACAGCGGCGTAGTCTTCGTGACGTCACATACTTCCTGTTTCGCCTTGCGGGTGATTCCAGGAGAAGAAGCTGATTTGTTGTTCCCGAACTCAACGGGTTCGACGACTGCACAGTTTGCTAACGGTGTACCGGGTGCGACAGCACGTCCACCTCGTCATCCAGCCGGCATTCCCTTGTTCAAGCCTCCCTATAGCCGCATCACCGCTATCGATCTCAATACAGGTGAGCACCTGTGGATGATTCCGACCGGTGAAACACCACAGCGCTACAAGGCTGCTTTTGAACGAGCAGGTGTATCGGAGCGTGAATACGGAAACACCGGTACCGGTGCGCTGGTGCCCATGGTGGTTACCAAAAACCTGCTGGTTTATTCTGACGCCGCATCCGACGGCACGCCTACCTTGTGGGCAATCGACAAGTCCGACGGCGATCTGGTCGGTTCCATTGAGTTGGACAAGCGTAATGGTTATGGCATGAGTTCCTGGGTCCATGATGGGCATCAGTACATCATGCTGCAATCAGGTAGCAGCCTCACAGCGATGGCGCTCCCAGCAGCTCAGGCATCTGGTGGCGGTTACTAGTTCTAGTTGCTAGCTGAATGAAGCTGATTAAAGCTGAATAAAAAAGCCCGGTCACTTTCTGGTGACCGGGCTTTTTTTACTGTTAGATGAAGACGGAGGCGGAGTCTTGCTGATTGTGTTCTCTTCGATTCCTAATTGCTTCGTATGCGCGCCTCATTAATTATCACCGTGCAGGGTGCGGTTCCTTCGTTGCGCAGTACATAGCCTGATCCTGCCCCACGCCAGGCCCAGTCTCCTGGCTTGTCCAATTCCGAAATGATTCCATCTTCTCTTGTGACATGAAGCAGATCCCCATCCCCCAGAATGACCGCGACGGGATTTTGATGAATGATCAAGCGACTCGCTTCTCCCGCTTGGAGCTCTACACGGAATGAGCGAAACCAGCGATTCTCGATTTGAGGCTCCATCACGATTCCAGCTGGTGAATCGTCGAAATCGTTGGGTACAGGTGGGTTGTCATTGACCAGGGCCATGATGTGCAAAAGATTCGGGCCGGGATTATCGACGGCATGGGTCAATGGATTGCTGGCATACTCAGTCCTGGCTGCAACTTCACCAAAGCGTGGCCCTTCCGCATCACTGATATAAGTTAGCAGGATCGCTTGATTATGGGTGTGCTGAAAGCTGGTATCGCCGGGATTGAGTTGCACATCCAAAAGGAAGACGCCGCCGTCCTGTTTCACGGTTCGGTGTCTTGGCTCTTGTAACAGATGAACGACTCGCTCTGCGTTGGCTTGCTGTTGTGCGCTGGCATGGGGAGCTGTCAACACTCCGAATGCACAACAAAACGAGAGCAGGGCGGTACAGGCCAGTCGCTTCTTGATGGCTGCTGGCCAGTCGCCCGATCTTATGTATGAAAAACTCGCGTTTGCCATGTTTATGCTATCGGCTGCTACCGGCAGCTCAATAACCGCCAGACGCAGGCGCCGCTGCAGGAAGCGCCATTGCCGTCAGTTTTTGACCAGTCTGCAAGATCACATACTGATGACCATCATGGGCCCAGGAGCTCATGCCATAACGGCTGGTGGCGGGCACTTCGATGCGGCCGACTTCCTCGCCCGTAGCCTTGTCGATGGCATAGAGCAATGCGGTTTCGCCATCATGATCCTCATCGGCATAGATCAGCAAATTGGCGGTCACCACCATAGGCACGATGTTTCCAGTGCCGGTATCACCGATATCGATGCCGGCCAGTGCAGGGTTGTTGCGGATTCGGTCGGGCGTCTCACCATTGGCAATCGCCCAGAGATGTTCTCCGGTATTCATATCAATTGCAGTGATGCGACTGTAGGGCGGTTTAACATAGGGCAAGCCTGAAGCCATGCGCGGTGGGCGACCACTGCGGTCGTTGGCATAACGCGCAAACGTCGTGCCTGTAGGTTCCGCGATGCGGGCATCGGCTTCTTCGCCAGGCATGACCCGAAGTGTGCCACAACTCTTCATGGCGGTTACATACAACACATTGCTGATTGGATCCGCGACAGGCGGGCCAAAGATATTGGCGCCACCGGCACCACCAGGACACATGGTTGCGCCCAGCTTGCCGATGTCATTGTCGCTATGAATAGGCGGATTAAAGAGCGGGCCCATTTGATAATCTGCCAGGGCAGTAATGGCCTGCTGTCTCAGCTCTGGCGTGAAATCAATCAGATCATCGATAGTCAGGCCCTGCAGTTCGAAGGGTGCGGGTTTGGTGGGGAAGGGCTGGGTCTCACTCAGTACTTCGCCGGGTACTATTGAAGCAGGCACAGGACGGTCTTCGATCGGCCAAACGGGTTCACCGGTAAGACGATTGAAGGTGTAGACAAAACCTTGCTTGGTCACCTGGGCGACTGCTGGAATCTCGCCCTGACCTGGTACATCCAGATCGAGCAGGATAGGGGCGGTCGGTAGATCATAGTTCCAGATATCGTGTTTCACTATCTGGTAATGCCAGGCACGTTCACCAGTTGCTGCATTGAGTGCGATCAACGTAGTGCCGTACAGATTGTCACCGGGGCGGAAACCGCCGTAGTAGTCGATAGTGGCGCCATTGGTTGGAATGTAGACTATGCCGGCATCCAGATCGGCGGAGATCGGGGCCCATGAGGAGACATCACCAGTCCACTGCCAAGCGTCGTTTTCCCAGGTTTCGTGACCGTACTCGCCAGGTCGCGGAATTACATTGAACTTCCATTTGAAATCGCCAGTATTTTTGTCGTAGGCAAGAATGTCACCTGGCACGTTCTCAACACGCGCCTGCAAGTAACCCTGTTCGGCAGAGTTACCAACAACAATGGTGTCGTCTACAATGATCGGCGGTGAGGAAGTGGTGATGTAGCCGACTTCGAGTGGTATGCCCTCATAGGGATCATAGGGGTGCCCAAGATTGGCAAGCATGTCCACCACACCTGTTTGTGGGAACCCATCGATTGCGACAGGGCTGCCCCAATCTTCTATGAGCGCTCCTGTCTCAGCATCCAACGCAATCAGGAAAAAACCGGGCGTAGATAAAAAGATGACATCCTTGCCGTCGATCTGGCCATAGGTCACCCCTTTGCCATAGGATGCGCGCATGGAATATTCCCAGCGCCCTGTGTTGGGGAGTCGGAAAGACCAGAGTGTCTCACCTGTCTTGGGATCAATGGCAACGACATGACGACGTGGCCCCGAGACGGTATAAAGCCGGCCATTCACATAAGTTGGCGTAGATCGGCCGCTGTAGCCCTCATAAGTAGAACCATCCCATTCCCAAACAACTTCTAGCTGATCGAAGTTCTCGGCGCTGATTTCGGTCGCGGAGGAATAACGGGTATGGGCATAGTCGCCGCCCAATGTGACCCATTCCACGGTGTCCTGTGCGGCCAGGCCCGATTGGGCAAGCAACAGGCTCGCGAATGCGAGGAGTAGTGCAATTGGTCGAGAACAATTGCGTGTCAGTTCTTGTGATCGCTGCAACTGGTTTTTGACTGGAATTGCGACTAGCTGGGAAAAGCTGAACATCGTCATCATAGTCTTTACTCTTGTTTTGCTATTTTTGGACTGGAGACCTGAATTTATTCGTGTGGAGAAGCAGCTATGGTGAATTGGCAAAGTCTTGCTTCCAGTTGGTCTCTGCATCTGCTTGATCGTGTTTTGGTCCCTTTGTGCCAGACATTGTTCTTGGTTTTCAGCAGTGTTCAGACGCACAATTCTCAGCGTGCCACGACTGCATTGGCTACAGGTGATAAGAGCATAGCACGTCTGTACAAAGGTCCAAATCATTCCGGGTACAGGGCATCGCTGGAATACCCGTGATCTTCAGGGCCAAGCTATTCCAGCATCAAGCCGATTGAGGCAAACATGGTTACAATTTAGCTGCTGAAACAGGGACCTTTATCTGCTTAAATACGGGCAGTTTCCCAATCCATGCCCTGTCCATAACAACAATAAGCAGGTGTTTGCAGTAATGGCAATCAGTAGTAAGGACTGTAGTTCTGGGTCGATCACTCGATACCTCCCGCCTCTTATTTCCCTGTTCAATCTGTCGAACTACGCACCATGCTCCGCTGTGTCTGTTCGAAAGAAAACTGTTTCAACAGTGCTCAGTTGCTTACTGTTGATTCTCGGAAGCTCATTGCCAGGAATATTATCCGCGGCTGAGCTCTCTGGGGTTGGAGAAGAGTTGCTCGCCAAAGTGTTTCCCGGCGCTGATAGTTTCTCGGCAAAACAAGGTGAACCGCCGGTCTATCGCGCGTTTGGCGTGGCTTCAGATTCAGGTGAGCCTGAATTGTTAGGTTTTGTGTTCGAGACGCCAGATCTACCGCCTGAGGAAGTGGGTTATAGCGCGCCTATCGATGTGCTGGTGGGTATGGATGTCGGAGGAACCCTGACTGGTATAGAAATCCTCTACTACCGGGAATCTTATAAAAGTATTCGCGGTGATTTTCTCAACACGGAACGCTTCCCTAATCAGTTTACGGACAAATCGGTGGGAGATGGCTTCAGGGTCGGGCGCGATGTTGATGGGGTATCCCGGGCTACGATTACGAGCTGGGCGGTGTCGCGCGGAGTACGCAATGCAGCCCGACGCGTTGCCAATGCCTATCTGTCTGATTCGGAATTTGTCGCCGGGGTGAACTCGGATGCAGTTGCTCTGTCACTTCTCGCAGAACAATCCTGGCAGGAGTTGAAAGAAACCGGGCTGGTGGGTGAGCTGGATATCGAGTACCCGGATGCCACGGTCCTCGAACTTGATTTTGCCTTTATGGGGCACGATGGATTGGGTGAATTGTTGGTTGGTAGTGACGATTATTCGCGTGCTGACAGAGAAGCATCCAATCGCGTGAGCGATGGCAATATGATGTTGGTTGGCATCGATGGAGATGCTTCCCAGCCTTTTCGTCAGGAGCGATTGGCAATAAGACAGGGTGATAATTTTTTTGATATCAATCGCAGCCGTTTCGTTTATGTCGGAAGCGCTGAAACTGGCAAGCTCGCGCAACAGGTTCGATTCGCCGGGGCTATGGTTATGGACCCGGCGGTGGATATCAGTGAGCCGTTTACGGTGATCTATGACATCAGTGCTGAGATTGACAGTTATGAGACTGTTGCCAGCGTCGATTATCAGGTTCCTGTTATTCCTTTGGCGCTCGCCCTCGGAAATGATTTGCCACCGGAATATCTGCCGTCTTCAGATGAATCGATGCTCTTCGAGGAAGACGAAGGGACTTTCGCAGCCTTGTTCAATAATGCGCCCTGGGTACAAGTCGGTTTGTTGTTGGTGCTATTGGCGATGGTGATGACCGCCTTTCTGCGCAAGAACGAACTGCTGCGTTGGGCAACACTGGCTGTAACCTTGATCTATCTGGGCTGGATCGACGGTGGCTTCGTTTCAGTCTCCCATATCACCAACGGAATCAAGATGGGGCCGTCGATGTTTCTACAGGACCTGCCGCTGCTCTTGATTATCGTGTTCACTGTTATAACAACCTTGTTTTGGGGGCGGGTATTTTGTTCTTCATTGTGCCCCTTTGGTGCACTACAGGATTTTATTACCTTGATTGTTCCCAAGCGTTGGCAAAAAACATTGCCCCAGCGCGTACACGACATGGCTATTTATTTTAAATACGCCGTACTCGTGTTTTTAGTGGTCATGGCACTGAGTTTTAGTGAGCTGAGTTTGTTTCAATACTTCGAGCCTTTTGGCACTGCATTCTATTTCAGTCAGTCAACTCTCCTCTGGTTGATACTGGCAATGATTCTGGCGGCCGCAGTGTTTATTCCGAGATTCTATTGTCGTTACGCCTGTCCGCTAGGAGCGGCACTCGGCGTAACGGCGCTCATTTCTCCCTGGAGAATCAAGCGGGTTGAGCAATGTCAGCTGTGCAAGGTTTGCGAGCATAGCTGTCCAACTGGCGCAATTCGTGGCCCGGCGATTGATTTCAAGGAATGTGTGCGATGTGATGTCTGTGAGCGCAAATTGATCGATCAGGCTGGCACATGCAGGCACTCGGTGCCCGAGCTCAAATCTCGCATCAAAACCTGGGAACCTATCGCGGTCTCCTGAGCTGATCTCATCCAGTCAGTGGTACATCCTGTCCACGAATTCATGCCGGTTTCAGCCGGCCTGGATTGTCTGTCCAGCTTCAGAATTCCTCATCTTTGCTTCGATAAGCGCCTTTTTTAATTAACTTTGTAGGAATTCATGGAAGTCCGGCTCTGTCCTGCTTGACAGCTATATTTCGAGTGCTACTGTAGCTCAGGGTGGCAGCAACAATCTGTTGCGCTCACTAGAATGACTGTTAGGTTGGTGTGGACCGCAGTTTTCCAATTCAAGACTCGCTGTTCCGTAACATCGCTTTAGTCTGTTCTCTTGATTGAATTTTTCTCGACTAGTTATTTTGAATTCGTACGATCTGTAAATGTGATCTGAGGGAAGTCTACTACCGTTTATACAAACCAGTTCGTTTGTAGTGATTTTGTCACGATGGCGAACGAACGATAATCACGACCTGTTATTTTCTGTACCAACCCGTTTCGACGCGCACTACCGGTAGAAGACTGACAGCTTAATCTCCAGAGAGCATTTGTTTTGCTGTGGTGTTGTTGGGAGATCACAATTGTCTGTCAGCGTGAATTCTACTAATTCGATCCCGGAGATTCCCCTGCGGGAGTCTGCCCGCACGTCGTTGCAGACTTTTTGGGATGAACGTCAGAAGCGCCTGCTTGTAATCATTCTTCTGCTTTTGACTTTCACAATTGGCTTGTTGGCATCAATTGGATGGCTCGCGGGCAATGAGCTTCTTCATTCAATTGTTCCTGGCTACGCCAGCATGCAGATTAGCACGGCGACCAGTTTTATATTGCTGTCATTGGCTGGTGGTGGCTATCTTTATGCCGGCCGGTATTCCCGTAGTTTCTCTGTTGCTTGCGCTGCTTGCGTCGTAGTAATCGCATTTCTCACAATTCTCGAATCTAGCCAATTCTCGCAATTCAGCTTAAGTCGGTATCTCTTTAGTACAGCGATATTCCCCAGTGATAATCCACCCGCGCCGATGGCCCTGGCCACAGTAGCCGGATTCCTATTTGCCAGCGTCGCAGTGATCGCTTTGTTGTACGGCAATATGAAAATTGCTCAACTTTTTTCGTTGCTGGTTACGACGCTTGGATTATTACTTCTACTCGCCTATCTGTTTGACAGAAGTGCCATCTACGGCTTTGCGCCATTCGCAACAGTTGCGTTAAACACAACCGCCGGATTCTTTTTCTTGGGATTGGCGATATTATTGCTTGTGCCCGACAAAGCCTACTTCAGTTTTTTATTCCTCGAATCTGCTGGCGGGCTGGTAGCTCGCCGCTATGCGCCCTTTGTCTTGCTCGTGCCTTTTTTTATGGCTGGTTTTGTCATGATGGGTGAAATAGCTGTTGGCTTCAGCGCACATTTTGGTTTGTTTCTACTGTCGGTAGTCATCGCAGCAAGTTTGATGTACGCCCTGAGCAAAATCTGTCTATACGTGCACGATTTGGAGCAGCGCAACCATCAGACAGAAGTTCAACAACAATTGTCGGCGGAGCGACTAGCGCAAATACATCGCATTGAGTCAATGGGACTTGTAGCAGGAGGTATTGCGCACGATTTCAAAAACTTGTTGATGCCCATCGCCTGGTCTGCAGATATAGGATTGGCGAATCTGGAAAAGCACGACGTGAACTACAAACGCTATCGAACGATTCTGAATTCAGCAAATCGTGCCGCCGATCTTGCAGAACGTATGATGGCGCTGGGTAAGCAAAAGCCGCTCGAATTTGAGTTTCTCGATTTGAATTGTGTGCTGGTTGATTTTGAGGACATTTTACTTGGTGTGAGCAAGGGCCGAGTTGAGATTGAGCTCAGGCTTGGCGAACCGCTTGCTGAGATCATTGCGGACAGAGTGCATCTGGAGCAAATTCTGGTGAACTTGACCAGCAATGCCTGTCAGGCAATGGGGAATAGCGGAAGTATCGTTATTGAAACCAGTCAGTGTTGTATCGTCGCCGAGCAGATGCAGGCCTTGTCATCAGCCAAAGTAGAGACAGGTGACTATGTCTGCCTGAGCGTTGCCGATACGGGCAAGGGAATGACAGAAGGCGAGAAAAAGCGGGCATTGGAGCCGTTCTATTCAACCAAATCTACGGGTGAAGGTCATGGCCTGGGATTGTCCAATGTTCATGACATGGTTTTACAGCACTTGGGATTTCTGGACATCAATAGTTCGCCTGGAAAGGGAACTGTGGTCCATATTTACTTCCCTGCGAGTATGCGCACCAAGGCGCAGATCAAAATTCAGCGGACAGGACGACCCGAAGAGGTGAATGGAGGAACACCTTTGTCTGAAAATGCGGTGCTTGCAACTGAGGATGGCAATTTGCGTCATACACTGTGACGACTGCCTTGAAGTGTTTATGAAGCACTAAGCACACGCAGCCAATGCCAGCCTCGTTTAGCAGCTGCGTGTTGTGGGCAGAGACTGTCTCCTGGCTGACTCTCTGTTACATGCCATCCTTATTCGTCGCTGTCTTCACTGAGCCATGAAAAATCATCTTCGCTCAGGTCTAACAGATCGGCGCGTTCTCTCCTGTTTTGTTCAGCTTGCCGTGCAGTGTCGAGTACATCAGCGGGCATGTCTCGTCCCACCACGATGCCACGCGGTGTAGTCGGTGCAAAATAGATTCGGGCATTAGCCATCTCATCTGTTGTGGCCGGTCCGTATTCCACTGAGGCAGTTGGATCCGGGTTATATCGATTTGCTTCAGAGTTGTCGAACCACCAACTCATATGCAGGGTCGAACCAGCGGGGATAAATTTTGGTACCTCGTACTCGTAGAGAAACTGCCAGTTAAAATCATATTTCGGCACCCAGAGAAGTGTTTCTCGCTCACCATCGGGATATTCCAGCTCATAGCGCATGGCTTTGCCGCGGTAGTGCATGTGTGGCCCCATCGACAGCAGGTAGATGTCTTCCTCGACCGCGTGCGTATTGTCTACTCGATAGTTTGGATCGCCAGGGGGAATCGTCCAGCCGCTGTGGGGTAGCAAGTTGGTCTCGACTACGTAGTCTATTACGTCGCCGTCATTGTAAAAAACAAAGCCAGCTCGTGTGTTGTCATAGACGCCGGTGCCTTCACCGGTATTCTTGTGATAGTGCATGTTGACCGTAATGAAAGGATCTTCCGGCAGCAATACACCCCAGCCTTCCGGATAGGTGAAAGGCCCGCGTCCTGGCACGCCAACTCCCATATGACTCGACACGATATGGTGAACCCAGGGACCTCCCGGATCCAGTTCAGCTTTGGAGATCCAGCGTGGTTCATTGTGCGCGCCCTCTGGAACCGGCATTTCAATTGTTGGCTGCCAGTCTTCAATTTCGTCGGCAACCAGGACAGGGCGCTGGAATTCAACGACAAGGTCGGGATCTCCGATCCACCAACCTGATTCAGGCATAGGGGTTCCGACACTGCTACTAACCAGTCCTTCATCATTGGCGGCCGCAGCAGGGTCGCCTTCCTGTGCGCCACCATCAACCCAGGCAATCAACAGCTCTTTCTCGGCCTTGTCGATATAGCGTTCCCCTTTGAATTCTCCACGATGCCGTTCGTGTGCTCCCCAGGGTGGCATGTAGCCAGTGGCCAGTGCGTTTTTGATCAGCGGCGCCCAGATTCTTGCTTGCTCATAATCCATGAGTGACATCGGAGCGGAAATACCCCCCACATCGGGCCCATCAGGTTGATGGCAAGCAACACAATTCTTCACAAATACGGGCAGGGCGTGTTCGTAGAAAGTGGGTACGCGGTCCTGGGCAACTACCGTGCTGGTAAGCAGCATGGCGCAGCTGCCGAGGAAAAGAGTGGGAAGTCGCTGAATCGTCGCAAGTTTCATGGCGCATCCTTTTATTTTGCTAATTCTGGATATTCTGATTGTTCTGCTTGTGTGGGCCTTGCACTGTCTCATTCGTTGTACTTTCAGGCAGCCTAATCAGAAGCATCTTGCTTGTCTAGCAAAAGGCGAGAGGGTGCCTCGCTTACAGATTATTCAAATCGAAAATATCGATCAAAGCTATCGAAATTAATCATTTTACCGATCAATAACTTCGCCCTATAGTGGATTCCATCAAGTGCATTGGCACGTCAAATTCACAGTTCAGGAGAAGTGCGTCATGACTTTACACATTGTTCCCGAAGTCGTTTTCAAGACCCGAGTTCGAGATGAATCTGTAGGCGGAGAGAATCCTTATCGTTGGCAGGACGTTTCCAGCGAAGAATTATTCAAGGGTAAGCGAGTGGTGGTGTTTGCCCTGCCCGGAGCGTTTACACCGACCTGCAGCAGCACGCACCTGCCTGGCTTTGAAGCCAAGTACGACGAATTCAAAAACCGCGGTATCGATGAAGTGTATTGTCTGAGTGTCAACGATGCTTTTTCGATGTTTCAGTGGGCCAAGCAGTTAGGTGTTGAGAATGTAAAGATGCTGCCTGACGGCAATGCCGACTTTACTCGAGGCATGGGTATGCTGGTCAGAAAAGAAAACCTCGGTTTCGGTGATCGCTCGTGGCGGTATTCGATGCTGGTAGAGGATGGTGAGATCACCAAGATATTTGCTGAGCAAGGGAAAGTCGATAATTGTGAGACTGACCCGTTTGAGTGCAGTGACTGCGACACCATGCTCGACTACATAAGCAAGGCCGAACAAGCTGCTGCGTAAACGCTTGGCGAGGTAACTCGTTGCTTAGTAGTGAGCTGTGTATGAATGCAGTAGCTCGTCACAGCTCTCCTTTTTTCTCCATAGCTCTCAGCACTGGGTATCCCCAATACCCGTAGTAGTGCTTTTCACAGGAACGGCGGCGTACCTATCCCTTGAAGTCCGCCGTTCCCTTTTTTTCTTCCTTGTAACTAATTAGGCTCAAACAATAGCCTTAAGTGAGAGCGGTAGTTCTGCACCTGATCGATCAGGGCCTGGTTGTTACCGGTTGCCATGGCCAGAATGATGCCGCCCTCAACGCAGGCAGTGAACATATCTGCCAGAGCATCAAGGTTGGTCTCCATGCGTGGTGGATAGAGCGCGCTGATCTTTTGCAGTCGTGCGGCAATCATTTCTCTCCATTCCAGCATTCCATCCTGGATTCGATCTTTGATTGCCTGATCGAATTGTTGTGACTCATAGGTGAAAGCCGCGGCCAGACAACCGGGATGAATGTCAGTCATTCCGGCAACCATTTCTGTAAACAGATTGAGGAACAGCAGCGCTTGCTGTAACGGATCTTCGCTGAGCTTGTCTGCACGGTCGCTCAAGGACATAAACACTTCCGTGTCCATGGTGATATAGCGGTCAATCAAGGCACGTGCGAGCTCTGATTTGCCGTTAAAGTGATAAAAGAAACCACCTTTGGTGATTGCCGCCTTGCCGATGATTTCTTCAATGGTTGTGCCTGCGAAACCGCGTTCCAGAATGATGCTCTCTGCAGTAGCAAGAATTCGTTCGCGGCTGCTGTTGGCTCTCGTGCTGCTCAAACTGCGCTCCTGGTCGGAATGACCCGACCCGTACTCGCTTAAGGGGGAATGCGCCCAGACAAGGCGCGCTTAACTATACCATTGGTACAGCTAAATAAAAGCTGGCCGTTGCAACTCTGTCATGAGTCCTGATTTCCTATCTAACTCGTTGTTTTAACTTATTTTTTGGGCAGGTGTATTTTCATACCCTTGGTGCACTAGTTATTGCGTAGTTCCTTCTCTACACTGCGCCTCCAATTACCGCTGAGACAGGCGGCGCTGTGAGAACTCGAATCAACCTGATGGGGGGTAACGATCATGTATCGAGGCATGGGTAAGACAGGATTGGCTAAGCTGAGCGGGAGCTCCGTGCTGCTGTCACTTTCATTAGCACTGGCACTTGTCGCGTTGTTGGCGTTTGCTGGCACTAAAGCGAGCGCACAAGATTCAGATTTGGAAAGTAGCTCTCGCGAAGTTGTTCCTCTGTATGACAATCTGGGTAGCTTTCACTACGACATATCCAGTTCGGTAGAGCAGGCGCAACGCTACTTTGATCAAGGCATGCGTCTGTATTATGCGTTCAATCACGCAGAAGCGATCCGTGCATTCAAGGCTGCACAAACAGCTGATCCTGATTGCGCGATTTGTTGGTGGGGAGAGGCCCTGGCTTATGGCCCCAATATTAATTTGCCAATGGATGAACCGTCTGCACAGGCGGCTTATCAGGCCATGCAGTCAGCTCTGAATCTGGAGTCTGCAGCATCTGAGAAAGAGCGCGCGATGATTGCCGCGCTAGCCAGTCGTTACAGCGAGGATGCGCCCGTAGAGCGAAGCGAATTGGATCAGGCTTATGCTGATGCCATGGAGTCCTTGTTGGGTCAGTATGCCCAGGATCTGGACATTGCGGTCCTGTTCGCAGAAGCGCGCCTGACATTGAGGCCCTGGGACTACTGGAACGCGGCCAAGGAACCTCAGCCGGGCATCGGTGCTGCGCTGGTCCAGTTAGAGCGAGTCATAAAGGCCGATGAAACTCATCCTGGCGCGTGTCATTTCTATATCCATGCGGTCGAGGCAGTCTATCCCGAGCGCGCGATTCCCTGTGCAGAGCGATTGGCTGCACTAATGCCGGGGGCTGGTCATCTGGTGCATATGCCCGGTCATATTTATATCCGTGTTGGCCGTTATCTGGAAGCAGTACAAGCAAACGAACATGCCGTGCATGCAGATGAAAGCTATATTCAGGACCAGCATCCAGGCATGGGCATGTATACAGCTGGCTATTATCCCCACAACTACGACTTCATGGCTTTTGCAGCCATGATGATCGGTCGTCGTGATTTGGCAGTTGACTCTGCAGAACAAGTGACAGCTTTGCTACCCGAAGAATTGTTTGGCAGTCCTGGCATGGATTTTTTGCAGCACTGGCTCGCACGGCCTCAATTAATGCGTGTTCGCTTCGGGCTTTGGCAAACTATCAGTGAGCAGGAAGCGCCGGAGGCGGGCTATTCACACTCCCTTGCTCTTTGGAACTATGCGCAGGGCAGAGCTGCGCTTGGTTTGGGTGATCAGTCGAAGGCAGCGGATCATTTAGAGCACTTGCGCGAGCTGTCGCAGGATCCGAACCTGAAAAGTCTGCGCATGGAATTCAATCTTTCTTCGCAGTTACTGGCTATTGCGGAGCGTGTTCTCAGCGCATGGGTCAGTGAGGCAGAAGGCGACTACGAGGCGGCAGTGGCTGCGATGCGGGCAGCAGTTGAATTTGAAGATGAGCTATTTTACGGAGAGCCGCCAGAGTGGTCAGTGCCCACGCGCCAGGAATTGGGGGCTGTCTTGCTGCGCGCTAGCAATCCTTCTGCAGCCGAGGCTGTGTTCCGGGCGGATCTCGAAAAATTCCCGGAGAATGGCTGGTCGCTGTATGGCCTTTCTCTGGCACTGCAGGCTCAGACTAAACAAGATGAAGCTGAAGCGGTGTATGCTCAGTGGCAGCGAGTTTGGGCAACTTCAGATGTTGATATTGCCGACTTGTTCTGATTGATCGCCAGGCGGTAACGGCAGTGATGTATTCGAGTGCCGTTACCGCTTATCGAGGTACTGGTCGGTGAGTCTTTAGTGGTTTCTTGCTACCGAGATCTGTCAACCTTCATCCCATCACCTTTAATCCCGTCACCTTCATCCGGCTAGCTAGATCCCACGTCATAAATCCCTCATCCGGCTTCTCCTGCACTCCGTCAGTCCATGATGGTCCGAGCCTGTTTTTAACGGCGCTTTCAGTTATGATCGGCTTCGAACTATGTATTCATCGAAGTTTCTGGAGTTAATTGTGAGTGACTTATTTGCTGTGAAGAAGATACAGGCCTGCTTACTGGGTTTCAGCTTGTTGTTTGTTGCGGCGCAGCTTGCAGCGCAGTCAGAGGAAGAGACCGTCCGCTATGTTTGGGATCTCACTGAGATTTATCCCAATGTAGAGGCGTGGCAAGAGGCATTGGATGAGGTGTCGGAGCGCGTTGCCGAGTTGCCTCAGTTGCAGGGTACCCTCGGTGAGAGCGCGGAATCCTTGCTGTCAGCATTTCAAGAAATCTCGGCGACGAATAAAGAGGCGGTAAGGGTCTACGTCTATACCAGTCTTGAGCGGGATGCCGATCAACGCCAGGCAGAGACCCAGGAACGTTTTGGTCTGGCGCGTCAGTTGTTCAGTAATCTGGGGGAGGCGACTTCCTGGATAAGCCCGGAAGTTCTCGCCATCGGTGAAGATCGAGTCAATGAGTTTCTCGCCAGTGAAGAGGGTTTGGCAGATTTCGAATTTTTGATCAGGGACATGCTTCGCCAGGCGCCACATACCCTGGATCAGCAAACCGAAGCGATTCTTGCTCAGGCTGGATTAGTACTTTCTTCCGCAGAGCAAATCTATGAGAACTATGCCAATGCGGATATTCCCTGGCCGACTGTTACCTTGAGTGAGGGAGAGGAAGTCACTCTTACTCAAGCTGGTTACACACGTTGGCGTGGCGCTCCCAATCGTGACGACAGGAAACTGGTCTTCGATACTTTCTGGGACACCTGGAACCAGTTTGCTGACGGCATGGGGGCAACGCTGGCCAGCGAAGTGCAAGCCAATGTGTTTACCTCCAGAGTGAGAAATCACGATGGAGTTCTCGCACACAACCTGTTTGATGATGGCCTGCCACCAGAGGTGTATACACAGCTGGTGACCCAAGTGAACGAAGCATTGCCAGTATTTCATCGTTATTTGCAGATTCGTGGCCGCATGTTGGGCGTTGAAGATCTGCGTTACTACGATATATACCCGTCTCTGGTTGAGGTCAACACAGGCGTCTTCGATCTGGAGCGCTCCGAAGAGATCACCTTCGCAGCCCTGCAACCTTTCGGTGAGCGATATCTCGAACTGCTTGAGTACGGCCTATCCCAGGACTGGATGCACAGTCATCCTCAGCCTGGCAAGCGTTCGGGCGCCTATATGAATGGATCGATCTATGATGTTCATCCCTATGTGCTCCTGAATCACAACGATGACTATGAATCATTGTCGACCTTCGCTCATGAGTGGGGTCATGCCGTGCACTCGCTTTTGGCCAATGAGAATAACCCTTATGAGAACGCTGGCTACTCAACCTTCATTGCAGAAATGGCGTCGACCATCAATGAGATTTTGCTCGAGGAATACATGATCGCCAACGCCCGAACGGACGAGGAGCGGCTCTATTATCTTGGTGGTGCGCTTGAGAGCATACGTGGCACTTTCTTCCGCCAAACCATGTTCGCCGAGTTTGAATTGGCGATCCACGAGGCGGCTGAAAATGGAGAGCCACTCACCGGTCCACGGCTTACTGAAATATACGGAGACCTGTTGAAGCGATATCACGGTCACGAGGAGGGCGTGTTAACTATTGATGACGCTTATGCGGCTGAGTGGGCTTATATTCCTCATTTTTACTATGACTTCTACGTCTTCCAATATGCGACGTCAATCTCCGGTGCAGCCTGGTTTGCTGAACAATTTCTGGCCGGTGATACGGAAGTTCGAGACGCGTTTATTCGGGTTCTTAGTGCAGGCGGTTCAGACTATCCGCATGAGATACTGCTTAATGAGGCAGGCCTGGATATGACTCAAGCAGAAGCCTTCGAGCCGGTGTTGCGTCGTATGAGCGGCTTGATGGATCGAATAGAAGCGCTACTATGAGGTGATGCTATAGCATCACTGCTAACGTCGCAGCTACGAAAGGAAGAGTATTCAATGCGCCCACTCCGGTTGACGGACTGGGCGCAATTTTTATCTGTGGCCGTTTCCCTGCTTAATCGCCAGAGGCTTTGGGGTGAGCGTACAACCACTCCACAACCTGCTCCGCGAAGCTGTCAGAGAGAGTGGGAACATGGGCGCCGGCTGAGATTGTCCAGAGTTCACTGGAGCCGCCGGGGCGGCAGCCTACTTCGAATTTAAGAACACCTGTTTCGTATCCTGCCAGACTTGCATCCAGATCACGTAACTCTCGTGCCTTGCCTGAGCTTTCGCAGCCGTTATAACCAGCCCACTGTTGTACAGTGCGCATTGCAGATGGGTATCGATTGTCTCGAATATCTCCACCCTGATAGTCGATCGTGCCATCAGCTGTGCCGTGAATCTGCAGAATGTTGACGCCGTCGCTCGGTGCTTCACGGTTATCGATATGGCTGGCTCCTGCGAGACTCGCAATCGCGGCAATGTCTTCAGAATGCTCGTATGCCATGCGATAGGACATGAAGCCACCATTGGAGTGCCCCACCAGATAGACCCGGCTATCGTCGACGCTGTATCTGGCTTTCATGCCATCGATAATGGACTTGATGTACGCAACGTCATCGACTTCAGAGCTATAGAAATTGCAACATGCTTCAGAGGCATTCCAAAAGCGACTCTGATTGCCGGCAGACTCCTGCGTGCCATCAGGCGCTACCATCAGGAAGTCATATTCTTCAACCAGACTACCAAAGCCCATATAGGTATTCTGCCGGTTGCCACTCGATGTATAGCCGTGAAGCAGAACGATAAGTGGCAGCTCGCCTTGTTCGGCATGGTCAGCAGGGGCTGAAACCAGAATCTCACCGCGGCCAAAGTCAATGTTTTGTGCTGCAAGCAAGCCACTGCAGAGGCTCGCGAAGCACGCAAGGAATAATAATCCGATTTTTTTCATTTTTTTCTCCGGGTTTGTTGGGCGTTTACTCTCAGGGTGTGAGAATGACCTTGCCTGTTGTCTGTCGGCCTTCGAGTGCTTCATGTGCAGCTTTTGCTTCCACCAATGGAAAGAAGTGTTCCAGGCGCAGTTTGATTTTGCCTTCTCCGATCCAGCGCAATACGTCGCCACTGCGCCATTCGAGATCTTCCCGAGTTGCGACGTAGTCGAACAATGTGGGTCGTGTGAGAAACAGGGATCCCTTAGGTCCCAGTGTGGCAGGATTGAACTCTGTTACAGGCCCGCTGGCATTGCCATAGAGCACCATATAACCAAACCTGGACAGGCAATCTACGCTCTTGTCGAAGGTCGCCTTACCCACAGAGTCGTAGGCGACATTCACACCGGCGCCGTCGGTGATTCTCTTTACTTCGGTCTCAAAATCCTGCTCAGTGTAGAGGATAACTTCATCGGCACCGGCCGCTCTGGCGAGTTCCGCTTTTTCTTCGGTTGAGCATGTACCTATAACATGGCCACCAATCATCTTGATCATCTGAATGAGGATGAGGCCTACGCCACCTGCTGCAGCATGCACCAGACAGCGGTCGCCAAATTTGACCTGGTAGGTAGATTGACAAAGATAGTGAGCGGTACAGCCTTGCAGCATGGCCGCGGCGCCTTCATTGAACGAGACACCGTCCGGTAGCTTGATGAGTTTCTCTGTGGGCACTGCGGCGTATTCGGCGTAGGCCCCGGCGACATTGGTATATGCAACGCGATCACCAACAGAGAATTCGCTTACTCCCTCACCTACGGCTTCAACTGTACCGGCTGCTTCCAGGCCCAGAGTAGAAGGGAGCGGTATTTGATAGAGGCCGCTGCGTTGATAGGTGTCGATGTAGTTGATACCGGCCGCTTCGATTTTGACCAGAGCTTCGCCGGCGCCTGCGGTCGGGACATCAATGTCCTCAACAGACAAGGCCTCAGGGCCACCAAATTCATTCACTCTCACCGCTTTCATGCTGTATTCCTTTTTCTTGTTAGCCAGATGATAAAGACCGCTATTTATCGCAAATATCCTCTGCGCTGACAATGAGCGAATGCGTTTCCAATGCGGAGGGCTCTGAACGGAAACAGGGGGGTGTAGATAAGAGGGGGTAGGTGATGGGGGGGGTAGGTAAGGGCGTGTAGCTAAAGAGGTAACCAGGAATGGTACAGAGAATTCTCCCCTGCCTCTGCGGATTGCAGAGTCGGGGAGAATTTATTCGCGTGCTTCGCGCGGATCAGGCGACTTGTTTGGCCTCGATCTGGTTCTCGTCCTGCTCCATGAGATCAGCAATTCGTTGCAATGAGGAGAGCAGGGCAGTCTGGTCGTATTCTTTCAGTTCAGTGAACTGATCGATGAATTGTGGCTGCAATGCGGGAGGTGCGTCCTCGAGAATGGCTTCGCCGGATTCAGTGAGTTCAACATGTACTTTACGCTTGTCGATTTCAGAGCGAACACGACGGGCGAACCCTGCGCGTTCCAGGCGATCAAGAATCGTGGTTGCGGTAGCCTGACTTAGGCAGATTGCCTCGGACAGTTCGCCTATGCTCGCGCCTTCGGAGCGTTGGATCGCTTTGAGCAAGAGCAGCTGAGGTGAGGTTAATCCGGAAGTTCGTTTAATGAAATTGGAGTGCAGATCTGACGCGCGCATAATGCGACGCATGCTTAACAACATCTGGTCGAGCACAGTTTCCATAGTGGGTCTCGTCTGTAATGCTGGCAGAGAGATTCAAGAGATTAAGTCTGAAGTTTTACGCGATTCATACTGCCTGTTCATGATCGCATCCCGAAAACAACCAACATGAGCATCACCGCGGATGGAGAGGGTGAATAGGTTGACTACAGACTTTTCGTATTCTAACCAAGGACCGGCCTACTGCGAATACAACGTCACAATTTGTTATACCTTTTGTGATAATTGTAATGTTTCTCTACGCAATAGATGCTTGAGTTGGCGTACTGATACTGCATTTCGTCTCATGGTAGAAAGCCGATTCTCCGCTCAACCTTTCCCCGGCTCCTTTTGTCTTCTTGGGTTCTGAAAATTACTTTTAATTCAAACTAATCGGCATTGTTATTGAGAACAGTTTCGTACGGATGATTTGTTTTTTTTGCTTGCCAAAAACGAAATATTGTCGAAACACGAAATGCATCCGCGTGATGCATCAGCTCGCTAGTGCCAGGTCGCCTAGATTCTGGTAAAACGATCAACTTGTAAGTTTAACTGATATTCTCGTTTGCGCTTTAAAGGCGACCGGCTATGAGCGGCGATGTAGTTGCATCGGTTTGTATGCTACTGCTTCGTTGTCACCCGTGGTACAGGGAATAAGACTGAAGTCTTGCGCACGTAATTCTGATAATCGCTCAGTGTGCCCCAGCGTTTTCGAGCAGACTGTTCGAGCAGAGGAATGCCACTTACTCGCGTTAGCAGAATGAATACAAAAAGTGGTGAGATCAGCGTCAGATGCTGCCAGCCGTTCAGGCTGGGAAAGGCGATGATGGCGATTCCGAGCCAAAGTAAAATTTCGCCGAAATAATTTGGATGTCGGGACCAGGACCAGAGACCGGTGTTGATAAACTTGTTGGCATTTTCTGGCACAGAACGAAAACGGCTCTTCTGTGAGTCGGCGATTAACTCAATGACAAAGCCAATCAGCCAGAGTATTGTGCCGCTGATGGCGAGCAGGTCGAATTCGCGATCGGATGATACGGTAATGGCTGCCAGAGCGGCTGCTACTGTGAACAACACCCAGGCTCCACCGAGAGTCCAGGTGAGCAGGAAGCGCCAGAATTTATTCTTGATGTCATCGAAACGGCTGTCTTTGCCCGCCTTGCGAATTCTGTTGTACAGGAAGTAGCCCAACCTCAAGGCCCAGATACTCACCAGGATGGTTAGCAATAGTTGCAGCGGAGAAGGGTCGGGGTTAAGCGCTAGCGCCAGAACCACAGTAGTTAGAAATGAGGCACTTCCGGTTAGATCGAAATATCTCTCAGTTTGAAAAACGAAGGCTGGAACGAATAGTGTCCAGTGTAAAATGAACCCGCAGACCCCGCAGAGGAAAAAAAGTGGAATGCCGGCAATCTGAATTCCAGAGGCGCTACCCGCCATTAGAATGCCGCTACTGAAGAGCAGTATGCTGAAAATTACAGTGAGCAGTTTGACAGTAGACAATGTGTTTGCCTCACTAAGCCGATAAAGGTTTTAGCAGCTGCCGTAGTGTGTTCTCGCGACCAGGGCGCGCTAGAGTTGTTCGTGTCCCAAGCATACGCCAAAATTGTGAGTTTAGTTCAGCTCGGTTCTGTTCAGTTTGTCCGACAATGAAATCTGACGGTCTCGGTACCGCTACTGACATTTTCTACTACATCACCGGAAACAACATTGCCCGCGTTTGCCAGTCGTCTTCTCCGATCGTTCATGTAGTTTCTAAAGCGCAGTAACTCTGTACTCTGAAGAAGAGATTCGATCTCGAGAATCACCAAGCCATAGAAGCGGGAGATAAAATCTCTGGTGAACTGACGGCGCTCCCGATAGGCGCGAAGTGCGAGCTCAATGCGCTGATTCTCACTTAAGTCTCGCTCTGCATTGTCATCCCAGGCCCGACACATGGCACGGATATTAGCCATATCATCATCGTTGATGAAGCTTGCCGCATTGGCCAGACTGATCTGAATTTCGTCCAGTAGATTTTCATCCAGGCCCAAAAGCTCTGCCGTGCCGGTCGGATCTCGAGTGATATCCTGCAACAGCCTGTTGAGCACGATGCGGTCGAGCTGTTCAGGTGCCGCAGTGGGTGCCAGCACAGTTAATTCACCGCTGTTTGAGTTCTGAGGAGGGTAAGAAGGGAGGTCTGAATCCTGTGCGGATTGGGCTAAAACTGGAATGTTGCCCAATCCGCTTAGTGTGACAAGCAAGCTCGCTTGCCAACTGAGTTTCGCCAGTATTTGCAGCACGCTCGGCTAGTTAGAAGGCATCATCATGCCGCCTTGCTGAGTGCCACCTTGTTGCATGCCGCCAGGTTGTTGCGTGTCGCCACCCTGCTGCATGCCTCCAGGTTGCTGTGAATCGCCGCCGGACTGTTGTGTGTCTCCGCCGGGCTGTTGCATGTCACTACCAGGCTGTTGAGTGTCACCACCGGATTGTTGCGTATCGCCGCCGGATTGCTGAGTGTCACCACCGGATTGTTGCGTATCGCCGCCAGACTGCTGTGTGTCTCCTCCCTGGCTGTCATTGCCGCCTGAGGTATCCGAGCCAACGGCTTTTGAAAAAGAACTGTTGGGAGTACCTTTGAAGCATTTTAAAATCCAGGGATAGGCATTGACGACATAATAGCCATAGGCTCCGTCGCGCATCATGCCATTGCACTCATCCAGGTCGCCCATTCCTGCTACGTATTCATAGTCGTCGACATAGGTGCCATCGTAGCTGCCGCCAGGATCATCTGCGCTACTCGGTCTGGTGCCGCTCTTCAATTGGTAGCTGCTGGTCACTGCACGAATCTGGCCATTGTCATTGATATAGCTACCATAGATGGGGAAGCCATCCGCTGCGAATCCGACCACCGGTGATTCGACGGTTCCATTTTGTTCAAACAATGCAACAGGGTTGCCGTGATAGTGATAGGTGCCATCAGGCTGCGTGTGGGCATTGTGTTGATCCGTGCCGAAATTATTCAGCGGGCTCATGGGGTCAAAACGCCATGGCTGATCTATGTCATTGCAGCCAATTTTTTCATCGGCGACGTTGTAGCAGGCAGCAGCGATCAAATCGACTTTGACCCCGTTAAGCAAGAGTGCATTGTCGTATTCAAGCGAGATGGCAGTGCTTGCGCTGGCGAAAGTTGGCTCCAGTGGGATACGAAACTCTGCGCTGCTTGCTGACACATCTGTAGCAAAGGCAGCCGTTTGGTCGTTAAAGTCGTGATTGGGAATGCTATTGGTATTAAATACACATTCGGACGATTCAACGTCGACCGTAATGCTCAAGCTGCCGTTGAAAAGCGTGTTGCGCTGAACATCGCGAACAGAAGAGACCAGATTCTCAGCATAATAAGTACATTCTGAGCGTCGATTGGTCAGAATCGTATCGCTGATGTCGGTGTCCTGTAGCTGAATCAGGCTACCGATCTTGCCAACATAGTACGGATCGGTGCCAAACTGTGCCCCCAATGCCCAGACATTGTCGCCCTGTACTCCCAGGTAAATGGAAGTATCTGTGTAGAAACGTACATAGAATCCCTGGACTTCCTGAGTTTCCGGTCCTGCCGGGCTGAGCAGCTCTGGGTATGTTGTCTCAGCAAATTCAAACAAGGCATTGGCGTTGGCCAGAGTATCTGCCCAGGCCTGCGACCAGGTGAGCGTTGCAGCAAGCCCTGCGGCTGCTGACACAAGTCGAATTATTTTCATGTTCCGTATCCCTGTCGGCTGTAACGCGCTACTTCGAGCCGCTGTCGATGAGTATGTCAATCTCTGTACAAGATGTAAGCACTAGACATTCACGTGGAAATTCTATGCATTACAAAGCTTGCGGCTTATACGGTTGATTATGGTATTCCCGTCGGTGCCGCATGTGAAGTGCGGTCGAACGAGGCTCATCGGCCCTGCAGAGTATGGAGAGTTATAGAGGCGAGTCAGACAGAGCCTTGACTACAGGTGCCCCACATAGACTCCGTGCAAATCGTAGTCGTCCGAATCGTTGATAGTAACCTCGATGATGTCGCCGGGGTTGATAGGCGGGAGATCGGGAAAACCGGGGTCGCGATCAGGATCCAGATAGACATGCACATTGCCATCGATTTCCGGTGCATCTGCGCTGGAACGACCGATGATTCCATTTGCCCCAACTTCATCGACAATGACCAGCTGAGTGGTTCCTCGTTTGCGCGCCAGGCGCTCAGCGCTGATGAGCTGCTGAGTGGCCATAAACTGTTGCCAGCGGTCTTGCTTTACTTCCTCAGGCACATGATTGGGAAGCGCATTGGCTGCGGCCCCCTCAACAGCTGAGTACTGGAAGCAACCCACGCGGTCGAGCTGTGCTTCGCGCAGGAAATCCAGGAGTTCGAGAAAATCCGCATCAGTCTCTCCCGGGAAGCCAACGATAAAGGTGCTGCGTATCGTCAGGTCGGGACACATGGCTCGCCAGGCAGCTATTCGCTTCAGAGTATTTTCAGTGGCGGCGGGTCTCTTCATCGCCTTTAAAACCGACAGGCTTGAATGTTGGAAGGGAATATCCAGATAGGGCAGAATTTTCCCCTCTGCCATCAAGGGTATGATGTTGTCCACATGAGGGTAGGGGTAGACGTAGTGTAGTCGAACCCAGATGCCCAACTCAGCGAGTGCTTCGCAAAGCCCTTGCAAGCTCGCCTTGACAGGCTGGCCTTGCCAGAAACCCGTTTGATACTTACTGTCTACTCCGTACGCACTGGTATCTTGGGAAATTACCAGCAACTCCCTGACTCCAGCATGAGCTAAACGCTCAGCTTCATCAAGAACGCCTCCTACTGGACGGCTGATCAATTTCCCTCGCATCGAAGGAATGATGCAGAAGCTGCACTTATGATTGCAGCCCTCGGATATTTTCAGATAGGCGTAGTGTCTGGGAGTCAGCTTGACACCTTGCGGTGGCGCCAGATCTGTAAAGGGGTCATGTGTCTCACTGCTTTTCGGCGGAGGTACAAACTCATGAACCTGGCTTACTACCTGTTCATAGGCCTGCGGTCCGGAGACTGCCAACACATTGGGATGGACTTTGGTAATGTCTTCGGCTTTTGCGCCCATGCAGCCGGTTACCAGAACTTTGCCATTCTCTTTGAGCGCTTCGCCGATGGCATCCAGCGATTCCTGTTTGGCGCTGTCGATAAATCCACAGGTATTGACGACGACTATATCGGCATCCTCGTAGTTGGGGACGAGGTCGTAGCCTTCCATGCGCAGTTGAGTGAGAATTCGCTCCGAATCCACCAATGCCTTTGGGCAACCTAGCGATACAAAGCCAACTCGGCCGCTGCCTGAAGACGATTTCTGCTGTTTGGAATCTGTGAGCGTCGCCATAATTACTGCCTGAAGGAATGAAACCAACGAAGGCAGTGATTATAGCGAGATTGTGTTCGGCGCGCATGAGCTGCGCGCTCTGGAAGAGTGTTTCAAATTCTACATCGCGCCAAGCACAAGACCCATCACGGTCATGGCGACAGTGCAGTAGCCGGCGTTTACCGCCCAGGCTTTGAGCGAGCGATCTTCAAACACATAGAGAATCCCGAGAAACATGCCTACCCAGCCAAATCCGGCGGCGAATCCGGCAGCTGTGCCGAATGCGATACTCGCTTCCGGCCCAAGAAACATTTCCAGATTAATGGCCGCGATCAAGCTCAACACAAAGGCGATACCGAATACTTTCGGCATGTGCCGTTTTGCCATGTCGTCGTCGGTGATGCCAAAGGCAGACATCCAGGCTTTCCCGAACAATGGGCCGTACCAAACGCCGCCCACCATAAAGGCAGATGCGGCGGCCACTAACACAGCTAACCAGTTAATCGATACGGCTTCCATAGTCAGTCTCCTGGGGATGAATTGTATACAAATTAAAACCTACGCCTGGGCTGCCAGTCGGGCGCGTTCTTGTTCAACCAGAACCCGGCGCAGGATTTTGCCAGATGCTGATTTCGGTATTTCGTCGACAATTTCCAGAAGTCGAATCTTCTTATGCGGCGCAACGTTTTCTGCGACATAGTTGAAGATTTCTTCTTCAGTCATGGCTTCTTTTAATACGACGTAGGCCTTGGGCACTTCTCCGGCTTCCTCGTCAGGGCTTGGTATCACAGCAGCGTCAGAGATAGCTGGATGAGCAACCAGCAAGGCCTCCAGCTCAGCTGGGGGAACCTGGTAGCCTTTGTATTTGATGAGCTCTTTGACACGATCAACAATATAGAAGAAACCGTCTTCATCGGCATAGCCGATGTCTCCGGTGTGGAACCAACCTTCCTCATCGATACAACCCTTGGTCGCTTCTTCATTGTTCAAGTAGCCAACCATGATGTGTGGGCCACGAATCAACACTTCACCCCTCTCGTTAGGCCCGAGCTCCGCGCCAGTTTCTGTGTCGATCAGTTTGGATTGTGTATTCGGTAGCACAGGTCCGACCGAGCCCATTTTGTCGGCGGGCACAGGCGCGGTATTGATATGGGAAGCGCCTGAGGTTTCCGTTAGACCATAGCCCTGATACATGTCGCAGCCCAGTCTTTCGGAGCAGGCTTTTTCCAGATCTGAACCCAGCGGAGCCGCCCCGGAACTCACAATTCGAATGCTGGACAGGTCATATTCGTCCACCAGTGGGTGCTTGGCCAGGGCGAGAATCAGAGGAGGGACCAGATTCATATTGGTGACTTTGTGATCCTGAACCGCCTGGAGAAAGAGCTCCAGATCAAAGCGGGGAATGGTCACGAGAGTCAGGCCGCGGTAAATCGCGAGATTGAGGATGAGTACCATGCCGTAGATATGGAAGAAGGGTAGAACCCCGATCAGGCGATCCGTGGGTTTGATGGTATTCATCTCACAGGACAGCACCATATTGGCTATCAGATTGCTATGGGTAAGCATCACGCCCTTGGCAAGCCCGGTTGTGCCGCTGGAATAGGGTAGTGCAACCAAATCGGATTCAGGGTCGATGTCTACTTCGGGAGGCTGACCATCATTGTTGAGCAAGCTCGCATAAGATTGCACACCGTCTTCATCAGACTCTCCCAAGACGAAGATTTCCGTGATGCCACATTCTTTGGCCGCAGGCAGCGCGCGATCCAGAAACTGGGGAATGGTAATGAGCATCCTGGCGCCAGAGTCCTTGAATTGATGCACCAGTTCGGAGCTGGAATACAGTGAATTGGCGGTAGTGTTGATGCCGCCGATACGAGCGACGCCGAGGAAAACCACGGCATACTCAGGGCAATTCGGAAAGAACAGTGCACACACATCACCCTTGCCGAAGCCGCGCTCGTGCAGTCCGGTCGCAAAGTGGTCTACCTGTTTGTTCAGATCGTGATAAGTGAGTTGGCGTCCCGTTGGGCCATCAATAATGGCTGGCTGATCGGCTTTCTCTTGTGCGTAGCGCAGTACGACTGTGGCCAGATCTTGCTGAGGCAGATCTACTGAAGGCCTGTTGCTCTCGAATATCAAGATAACCCCCTCTATCTCTTTGTTCTATTGTTTGTTTTTCTAATGTTATTGGTAGAGTTCAGAGGGACTTTATGTCAGCGAAGAAGAAAGCTCAATAGCAATCGGATATCAGAGGTAGCACACAAGGTACGTTCCGAATCGAAGCGAAATCGATTCTCCGTGATGCGCCCCAGGGATTACAAGCTGTTGAATGCCGGATGATAGGCAAGCTGTCCTGTCGCGCCGCGTAGATGATCTGTTCGCAGCTCCTGGGCCATAAACACTTCGTCGGGAACGTCCCATGCGCAGGAAAGTCCAAACCTGCTCGCCGGAGTAAAGCCGAAGCGCGGATAGTATTCCGGGTGACCCAGAACGACCACGGCACCTATCCCTGCTTCTTTGCAGGCAGCAAGACCCGCTTTGATCAATGCTGATCCAATGCCTTTGTTTTGTGATTCTGCTTGCACTGCCATCGGTGCCAGACCAGCAAGTTGTAACGTCGGGTGGTCATCAAGAACGACTTCAGTGAACAAGATATGCCCTACAATCGCGTTGTCATTTTCAGCCACCAGAGACAGGAAAAAATCGGCAGTGGTTCTGAGTGTATCGACAAGATTCGCCTCGTCTTCTTTTGGAAAAGCGCTAGCATTCAGTCGATGAATCGCGTTCTCATCTGCAACTGTTTCCTTCCGAATAATCATCAGATACCGCCGTGGCTATCTAGAGACAGTTCATCAATGGAAAAGTGGTGGCTGGCAATTACCATGCCCTCGCGCAGATAGAATCGATGGGCAGCAAATCTTTGTACTCCAGAGTCGAGATGAAATTGGCTGCACTGATTTTTTCGTGCGTAGTCTTTGAGGAAATCCAGGAGCAACTTGCCGGCGCCTCGTGATCTGTGTTGTTCACTGCTAACAAGGTCGTCCACGTAGAGATGTTTGCCCCAGGCAAGTTTGTTGCCTATGACGAAGCCTGCGACACAGAGTATGACTTCGGCTGCAGCTTCGTCTTCACTAACCTCGCCCTCACTAACATAGGCAAGCTGATAGCCTTCTTCTCGTTGCAGGCGGATTTGTGCCATGAGGCTTGCAGCATCGTACTGAGGCCTTAGCTCAAGCAATACTGGACACAGGCGCTCGATCTCGGCATCGGAGGTCAGAAGTTTGGCAGTCATCGTCATAGTTTGAATTCCTGGATTAGGACTAACTCATCACTCAAGCCGGGATTATCAATCCGCTTGCAGCGATTCCATCGAAGATGAATTGAACGGCGAGCGCCGATAGCAGCACTCCCATAATTCGGGTGATAACGTGCATACCAGTCTTGCCGAATAATCGGTCAATCTGGGCTGATAGCAACATCATTGCCAAAGTGATCAGAATCATTGTTAGCAAACTTGCGATCACTATGGATTGAAGCAGCCAGTCTCCTTCGGTGTCTGCAATCAGGAGAACGGTTGCGCCCATGGCTCCCGGTCCCGCGATCAGGGGAGTCGCGATCGGGAATACAGAAATATCTTGCTTGCCCATGGCTTCAGCGTTCTCTTCTTCGGTCGTGCTGGTACTGCCAGAACTCCGTGCGAAGACCATCTCGATACCGATGAGTAGCAGAAGAATTCCCCCGCCAGTGCGCAGTGCCGCCAGTGAGATCCCAAGCAGTCCCAGTACCCGCTCTCCAGCCAGTGCGAATATAAGCAGCACGGCAGCGGCGATGGTGGCGCCGCGAATGGCCATTTGCTTGCGTCGCTGCTGCGAATGTGAGGCCGTTAGCGCTGCGAAAACTGCTGCAACATCGAGGGGCCCAATCGTGGCGAAGAAGGTCGCCAACGCCACGGTGGCTGTTTCGAGCAGTAGTGGGTTCATGTCAGCTATGTCAGTTATGTAAGTTGCGCAAGTTATGTCGGTTAAGTAAGTTCCGCCAGGGCGGTATCCAGTGCAACCTGACAATGAATATCGGTAGTATCATACAAAGCGATATCTGTGTCGGCTTGCTTGACCAGCATCGCGATCTCGGTACAGCCAAGAATGATGCCCTGGGCGCCCGCGCTTTTTAGATCAGCAATGATATCCAGATAACTCATTCGAGACTCCTCTTTTATCGTTCCCAAACACAGCTCCTCGTAAATAATTTGATGTACAGTTTGCTGAGCTGGTGGGGCAGGGGTGAGGACTTCAATATCATGCATTGAGGCCAATCTGCCTTTGTAAAAATCCTGGTCCATCGTGAAGCGTGTGCCCAGCAAACCGACTTTGGAGACTCGGTCAGCTTGCAGGCGGCGCGCAGTGGCATCCGCTATATGAAGCAATGGAATCTGCACACTGCTGGCTACTTCTTCGGCTACTTTGTGCATGGTGTTTGTGCAGATCAGGAAAAAGTCGGCTCCACCTGCCTCCAGGCCCTGAGCAGCCTGCGCAAGGATGGTTGCAGCTGCCGCCCAGTCACCACAATGTTGCAATTTCTCAATTTCAGCAAAATCCACACTGTGCATACAAATGCGCGCAGAATGCAGACCACCCAGGCGTTGCTTGATGCCTTCATTCAAAAGTTGATAATAGGTGCTGGTGGATTCCCAGCTCATCCCGCCGAGCAGGCCAATAGTTTTCATAGGAACAGTTTTTGGGAACAAGTCATAAGAATAAACAGGAACAAGATGTGCAAGGAATGGCTGATATCGAATGGCAGGGTTCACTTGTGAAAAGTGAGCTTGTTAACTTGCACTCTCTCACGAGCGGCTGTGATCTGTCCAATCTGGAGACTGTCTTCATGGGCCGGAGAATTGAGTCATGAACAAGTGGCGCCTGAGTCTTTTCTCTCTATTTACCAGTGTTCTGTTTGCCTGTCACTCTGCGCCTGACGTGAAGAGCCGGCCAGATGATTTCGTGGACCTGGCTAGCTTCGCCCCCAGCATTCAGCTCGAAGTGCGTTACTTCACTCGCGAAAACTTTGTCGGTGAGGTAATCGACGGCTATGAACAACCGCGAGTACTTATGACGAGAGCCGCGGCGGAGGCTCTGGTTTCTGTACAGTCAGATCTGACTCCTTTTGGGCTGGGGCTCAAAGTGTTTGATGCGTATCGTCCACAGCGAGCGGTAGATCATTTCGTTCGCTGGGCAGAGGATCTGAGCGACGTGCGTATGAAGTCACGTTACTATCCTGAGGTTGCCAAAGAAAACCTTTTCAGTGACGGTTATATCGCTTCCCGATCAGGGCACTCCCGAGGCTCAACGGTCGATCTCACTCTGGTGAGTCTTGCTTCGGGCGAAGAACTGGATATGGGGACACCGTGGGATTACTTTGATCTGAAGTCCTGGCCTGATTCCGATGCGGTTACGGCACAACAACAAGCGAATCGGCTGCTGTTGCGTCAATTCATGTTAGCAGCTGGTTTTAACCCGCTCACCACGGAGTGGTGGCACTTTTCTTTGGCAGATGAGCCCTATACTAACAGTTACTTTGATTTTCCTGTTCGTCTTCCTTAGGCTTTTTTGTGCTCGATTGCCGCGCCTCTCTGTCTCGCTAATTTGAATCCAGACTATCTTGTTTATAGCCCTATGAATTGTTGGCTGCTTCGTATATAAACTGTACGGCCTTTTATGATGGATCGATGCGGGAAACCGCTATCCGAGCCAATTCGGAGAAAGACCTTAGTCGATTCAAGGCAGTTTCAAAATTCTCGTTTGATTAAATAATAAGAAGATTTTTATGCCAGCACTCATCCTTCGTCACCGTAGCTTTTTCATCTCTTTGATCGCCATTTTTCTGGGCGGCTTGCTTGCCTGGCTGGTACAGACAAGTGCTGGCAGTATCGATGTGCAAGACATCCGCTTTCAGAGTGAAAGTGGAGCAACCCACAGTGCCTTGTTGTACATCCCTGATGGTGTGAATGCGCAAAATCCAGCGCCTGGTGTTTTGGCTGTGCACGGTTACATTAACAGTCGTGAGACACAGTCTGCCTATGCGATTGAGTTTGCTCGACGCGGCTATGTGGTGTTGGCGATGGATCAGCGCGGCCATGGTTACTCGGATCCACCTGCATTCGCTGAAGGTTTCGGTGGGCCGGCCGGACTCAGTTATCTCCGCAGTCTCGACATAGTCGATCCCGACCAAGTCGCACTGGCGGGGCATAGCATGGGTGGCTGGACAGTGCTGAGTGCCGCAGTGGCTATGCCAGACGCTTATCGCTCAGTGGTGGTGTCCGGTTCATCGACAGGCACATTCGGTGTACCCGCGGGCGATGCAGAGTTTCCTCGCAATTTTGGTCTGGTTTTCGGACAGTATGACGAATTCTCTGGCACGATGTGGCTCTCGGAAACCGGCGCCGGCATTGTCGATACCGAGAAGCTGCAAACACAGTTTGGTGTCAGTGAGCGAGTCGAGTCTGCGCGGCTTTATGGTTCTATTGAGGCAGGAACAGCCCGGCAGCTCTATCAGCCAGCCCAGACCCATCCTGCAAACCATATTACCCAAAGTGGTGTCGGGGGTGCGCTTGATTGGTTACAGATGACCACAGCGACACCGAATGCGATTCCGCCGGATCAACAGATTTGGCCATGGAAAGAATTTGGTACCTTTATTTCTCTTGTAGGTGCAATTGGTGTCTTGTTGACGGTTGGGCCGCTGCTTTTAGAGCTGCCCTTGTTTTCCTCTCTGGCGAGTGCGCCAGCGCCAGCCGCGGGTATTCGCGACAATAGTTGGTACCTGGCGGCGGTGATCGCCATGGCGATTCCGGCACTGAGTTATTTTTCGTTTCAGGGGCTAGCCTGGTTACCTACCAATGCAATCTTCGCGCAAAATCTTACTAACGGGTTTGTGATTTGGGCAGTTGGCAATGGTCTTATTTCCCTCTTGCTGTTTGCACTCTGGCATTTCGTACTGGGCGGGAAGGCCAAGGGCGGCGATGCTCAAGCCTATGGATTAATTGCAGCAGATGGCTTCTCGCCAGCTCGAATCGCTCGGCAAGCATTGTTGGCAGTAGGAGTCATTTCGATTCTGTATCTCTTGCTCGCGATAAACCATGCATTGTTTACGGCCGATTTCAGGTACTGGGTGATCGCGGTGAAGCTGATGAGTGGCTTGCACTTTCAATTGTTTCTGGGATACCTGATACCTTTTACTTTGTTTTTTATTGTGTTCGGTATCGTATTGCACGGTCAGATGCGCCGTGATGACGGCCAAAGTCTCCTGGCTTCTGCGAGTACAAATGCAGTTCTTGCTGGCGGTGGTATTCTGGTCTTGTTGCTGATTCAATATGGCAGTTTATTTATTCGCGGCAGCCTGGCAATTCCCGCACAGGCCTTGCTCACCATCGTAGCCTTACAATTTGTGGTGGTGCTGCCAATCGCGGCTATTATTTCAACACGGTATTTTCGCTTGACCGGTCAGGTCTATGCCGGTGCATTTGTGAACGGTTTGTTTGTGACCTGGCTAATAGTGGCAGGTCAGGCTACCCACTACGCATTCGGATAGACTGTATTGTTGTTACTCGCTATAAGTGAATTGATAGCTACCTGAGTACTGGGATGGGTCATCGGCAACGACTGTTTGCCATTCCACGGTATAACCGCCAGGAGTCACTGCATCGAGAATTTCGATCATCAGATCATCGGCAGCCATAGTGTGCAGTCCGCGGAGTTGATGTTCACCATTGGGTCCGATCAGACGAAGGCTGCTGCGTTCTACATCAGGCAAGGCATTGAAAAACAGTCGCAGCGTTCTCGGTGCACGATTCAATTCGGCACCCTGAGCCGGTTCTGCGCTAAGCAGTGGTGTGTAGGCAGGAGACGAGGTGCAGGCGCTCAGACTGCCGAGAGCCAGTATCAGACTAATCAGACTAATCGGTACTACTGATCGGACTAGTCTGTTGAGATTCCAGATTTTCTTCGAAGGCTCTGCCGGGTTTGGATGAGTTCTTGTCACTGCATTCTCCGGTATGACGGTGTATGTTGAATCGCTTTGGACCTCAATGATCAAGTTCGATGATCATCGCCGAGGCACTCCAGTTTATCAGATCGGGGCAGGAATGTTTCACAACATAGTCGAGAGCCGGCTTTATATGTCCCAGGTTTGTTTTAAGATCGTAAATTGACCAAGTAAAGAGCAAGTAAAGAACAAGAGAGGGCAAAAAGATGGAAGGACGCAAAATCAGAAAGTGGAGCCTTATAGTGGTGGCACTTCTCCTGATAGCTTATATCGCCCAGGTAGTCGCCTTTGAAGTTCGCCTGGGGGTCAATCAGCCAGAGAATCAATCCACCATAGTTATTGCAACCTTCAATGATCAGGGCGAACGCAATGAACGCGTAGTCAGGCTCGTTGAAATTGACCAGAAGGCCTATATTGCGGCCAATCACTGGCCACGAGCCTGGTATCAACAGGCACTAGCCAATCCGAACATAGAGGTCGATTTCGGTGATGGGTTTGAGCCCTACACTGCGGTTGCGTTGACAGGTGATGAAGACGCTATGGTAAGGGGGATTTACACTGTTGGCTTTTCATTCAAGTTTCGTACAGGATTTCCACCGCGTTATTTTATGCGGCTCGATTCGGCGTAAGAAGCAATGCTGCTCCTTTTTTGAAGCCAGTTAACTAGAGATCCAACACACAATCACTAATGCAGAATTAACAAAGTTAAGGGTAAATCACATGTCTGGTGTATCAGAAATATCGTTCAGAGCATTCAAAGTAGGCGGAGTCTGTGTGGCTCTGCTGCACTCGCTGATCACGACAGCTGCGGCGCAGAGCGATCCAACGATGCGAGATCATTATGTGCAGAATGTGTCACTCGCGCCTTCCATGGAGGGGCAGATCGCACAGATTTACGTCAGGGAATATAGCCAGGAAGGGAGCGACTATGGAGAAGGGGACGTGGTTCTCTTTATCCACGGTGCCGGCACGCCAGCGGAGGTCGCATTTGATGCGCCCTACACGAGCTATAGCTGGATGCAGCATCATACCAGAGCCGGTTTCAATACCTTTTCCATGGACACCACCGGATACGGTCGTTCGACTCGCCCGTACCAAATGAATGATCCCTGTAATCTCAGCGAGGGCCAACGTGCCGAGTTTATTCCCGATCTGATCAGCGCCGACTGTGAACCGAGTTATGCCTACGCGGCCACCACAATCGCCTCGGATTGGGACGATATTGATGCGGTTGTAGATTACATCCGGGAGCTACGAGGCGTCGAACGTATCCATCTCGTTGCCTGGTCTTTGGGTGGGCCACGAGCTGGTGGCTATGCGGCGAGACATCCCGAAAAAGTTGATCGCCTGGTCCTGCTTGCCCCGGCATACAGCCGCAATCGCCGTAGCGAAGCGCCAGAACTGCCCGTGGCTGGATCAGCGTTTAGTAAACAGTCACGCAGCGACTTTTATACTAATTGGGAACGTCAGTCTGTCTGTGAGGGACAGCACGAAGCAGCCGCGGCAGCAGCAATCTGGCAGGCAATGCTCGAATCCGATCCTGTCGGTGCGACCTGGGCCAGTGGCGTGAGGCGTGCCCCACGCACGACTACCTGGGGATGGGGCCCTGATGTCGTCGCCAATACTCAGGCTCCTATGTTACTGGTTGCGCCCATACATGATGCCCAGGTCCCGGTGGCGCGAGTCCACGATCTCTACGAAGACTTGGGAAGTTCGAATAAGGTATTACTGGATCTCGCTTGTTCTTCACACAATGCCATGTGGGAAATGAATCATGACTTGTTATTCAACGATTCCAGTGAATGGTTACGTAGCGGGACAGTTTCAGGTCAGAGCCAGGGTCAAATACGTCGCGGCTATTGATTGCACTTCGAGTGCGGTTCTAGTGCGCAGGACCCAGAAAGCGCTGTAAGCTGCTAAAAGCACGTTGCTGGTGATCCAGAGAAACAGAAGGAACGTCTGTCAGTGAGCAAAGATCTCCCTTTTTACAATGGCGATCCGGTGTACGTCAGTTCCAGGCAATGGTGGATGTTGCTGCTGTTATGTGTGCTCGGATTTCTCTTGCTCAGTTTTTTGGGCTTGGTCTTTTCGGGCACGATGGGTCAGTTCTTGCCTGCGCTCCTTTTCATGATCTTGCCACTTGCTGGTCTTGCCTGGATTGACAAGCGTTGCATACCCGCCATATTCAAGCCGCTCAATGGCAGGGCGCTCTTGCTGATTCCTGCATTTACGCTGCTTAACCTCGTGGTAAGCATTGTGGTTGCGCTGGTCATTTATCAATTTGCCGGCGCTAGCGCGAATCCAGCAATTGGCTTGATACGGGAATTCAGTAATCTCGAATTTGTCCTGTTTTTGGCGAGAACCTTGCCGCAACTGATTGGCGAAGAGCTGGTCACGATACTGCCTTTCCTGGCACTACTCTCTTATCTTGTGCGCAACAAAGGCTGGTCGAAAAAATCGGCAGTCATCGTTTCCTGGATCGTGACAGCACTGATCTTCGGTGCCTTGCATTTGCCAACTTATGAGTGGAACGTGGCACAAAGTCTGGTGATCATCGGTTCGGCACGGCTGGTGCTTACTGCTGCGTATTTGGCCACCGGCAATATCTGGGTAAGTACCGGGGCGCATGTTCTCTCTGACTGGGTGATTTTTCTTATCGCGTTTCTTGCAACTGAAATTGAAATGCCATGAAACTATTCGTCATTCGCCGAATGTTTGCAGCCTTGTGTCATCTTTTGACAGCGCTGTGTCTTCTCTTTCTCTGGCCTACGGTTAACGCTCAGCCATTGCTGTTTGAGAACGCGACGCTCATCGTCGGCGATGGCAGTGTGATTGAGGGTGCAAATCTTCTGGTAGAGGATGGTTTGATTGCCGGTGTCGGTGATGTTCCCGAGCTGAGTATTGATGATGACGTTGCTCGAATAGATTTAAGCGGCAAGGTTATATTGCCAGCTTTTATCGATGCACATGCTCACCTTGGCTTTCAGAGCCCCCATGGTTGGGGCAGCGAGTTTTATACTCGTGAGAATTTGCTGAGTAATCTTCAGCAATATGCCTATTACGGATTCTCTGCGGTTTTTTCTGCGGGCTCAGATCCGGATGCGCTGGCTTTGGCGCTGCAGTCAGAATTGCCTGAACTCAATGCCCAGGGAATCAGTGCTGCTCGATTTCTGTTCGCGATCGGAATGGGTCCACCAGGACAGGGGCCAAACGATGCGTTCCTGGTTGAGACAGCCGAAGTGGAAGCGCGTACGGGAATGACAATTCTGCGCGGCGTTACAGGTCCTGTTCAGGCAATAGAACGTGCCCGGGAGGTGGCGGAACTCGGTATTCCATTCATCAAGATCTGGGTCGATGATCGCGGCGGTAGTCAGGACAAGCTTGCTCCGGAATCCTATCTACCACTTATTGCTGAAGGCATGCGCCAGCGCTTGAAAGTCTTCGTGCATCAACAAGCGGCCAGCGATATGTTGCCACTGATCGAGGCAGGCGTCAGTGGCTTCTTGCATGGGCGCCTGGGTCCGGATCTGGATACAAGCGTTGCTGCGGCGCTTGCACGCGAACGCGTCTTCACTGTACCTAATCTGGGACTCGCAGAACTACGAAGAGAAGCGCTGGCCGAAGACGAGTTTCTTTTGCCGATTCTGACCGAGTCAGCACGAACACGACTGGGCGTTGCAAACCAACAGCGGCAGCTGAATCCACAACGAGATTCGGGACGTGAAGCAATGACGGCCGAGTCCTTGCAACGTCTGTTGAATGCGAGTGCGGATATTGTTTTGGGCACTGATGCCGGAGCCTTGCCTGATCATCCTTTCGGTTACACCGGTCATCGAGAGTTGGAAATTTTTGTGCGACTCGGAATGTCGCCGATGCAGGCGATTGTTGCGGCAACAGGTCTGGCTGCCTCGCATCTGGGGCAACAGGATTTAGGTACGCTGGAGCCTGGCAAGCGAGCAGATCTGTTGGTGCTTGATGCCAACCCCCTCGAAGATATCCGCAATACCCGAGCGATCAATAGTGTTTATCTCGGAGGTCGCCGGGTCGATAGGGACGCGATTGCGGCTCAGCTTTCGGTAGAGCCCTCTACTGAACAGTGACAGACTGCTTCCAATTTGTTGCCTTCCGGATCGAATACGAAAGCGGCGAAATAGGTTTCGTGATAGTCACGAAGACCCGGTGCGCCGGCGTCACTCCCGCCATTAGCAAGTGCGGCCGCATGGAATGCACGCACTTGATCTGCTGAGCTTGCTTTAAAGCAATAATGTCGGCGGGAATCCGGGCTCGATTCCCGGGACGCAAATACGCTGATATAGCTATGACCAGAATGCTCTGGGTCATTGCGTTCACCGAAACCAATGGCGCCGACTTCTTCGTAGATGATCGCGGCTTCCAGGCTTTGCATTACGGCCTTGTAAAAGGGTAGTGCTGCCTGTAAATCCCGCACAGTAATGGATACATGGTCGATGAGTTGCATCGAGACCTAGCTGGATTCTCCAGCAATAATCGCCTGGGCATGCAGCAGCCATTGCAGCGCAAGAATCAGAACGGGTGCGCCAATCGTGATCAGTAGTCCTTCCACCATGGATACGCCGAAGGGCATAGCCGGGGATTGGCCACAGATGCCGTCGGCGCCGAAGAGCCAGGGTATCCACTGATCCAGCAGCATGAATTCAGGAAATCCAGCGCCCATCGTGCAGCTTGCGAAGATTGTTCCGTTCTCCACGCCCCAGGCATACCAGCTGGTATAGAGACCTCCTCCAAGCAGCGCAACGGTTAGAGTGAGAAACATCCAGCGCCACCAGAAATCATGGACCCGGATTGAACCCAGAATAGCTGTAATGATTGCGCCGGCAACCCAGGCGCGAACTTGGACACAGAGCGCACAGGGGTAGTACTCGAGAACGTATTGATAAAAGAGCGCAATGCCTTCCATTAACAGAAAGTAGGCGATTCCGAAATACCAGAACAGGCGCTTTTCAGCGAGGCGATAAAGTGACTTCATGGCTTGTTAATTCTCTCCGTACGGCTGCAACGGGTGACGATTGTCAGTTGGTCAGTATCGGGTGCGTGATAGCACCCATGATAGTGTCCGGTGACTTGTCTTTGGGCTGTATTCTAGCGGATTCTCATCAGGAATCGACCTAATAGTGCTTTTCCTGATTTAACACTTTGATATCAGTCGATGCGATAGCCGTTTCACGTAGACCCTGTAGTTGCTGCAGTCGCGGGTCGGCACGGTAACGATTGAATGTCTCTATATCGGGAAACTCCAGCAAATGAACTTCTTCGCCGGAGTCATCATCGAGATGGCAGGTTTCAAATGCGTGAGTGATGCGACCTTCGTAATCTTTCATAATCGCTGCTGCCTGAGACTCGAATTCGGCTAGTGCAGTGAAGTTTCTAATCTGCAGGGTTGTTAGTAAACGCAAGGGCACTGAGTTCGTCCCGGTCGAGATTCCCCCAGCTTCTCCTCCAGCTTCTCCGGAGACAGGACCGTAGAAAAAGACCCAGGTTGAAAACGTCGCATCGAAGTTGACGAAGCGATGTTCTTCGCCGGCTGCAACAAACAAGACATCACCGGGATTAAAACTGACCGATGATCCTTCGCGAATAAATTCTCCTGATCCGGATGCAATGACATACACTTCATCTCTGTCATGTGGCGTCTGGTAATCTTTTTCGACAGGGCGATAAAACTCCACACTTAACGAGCCGTGCTCAAATAGCGTTGTGAAGGTTTCATTGGCTTCGTTAAGGCGGGCTTGTGCTTCAGCGATTGTGCAGATAGTGAGTTGGGTCATGGCGTGTTGCCGTTCGTGAATTAAATGCGAAAGAAGAAATAAGAGGGTGAGTTACAACGTCTGTTAGTTAAAAAAATTGTGAGTGACAGAATGCTTTCCTCTGCACTATAGGTCCAGATCAGGAAGATTTTCCGCGATGTCCTGGAAATGATTGAATTGAGTTAGTACCTCGGCAACACAAGGCAGCGGTTCGCTGTAGATTTCAAAGAAGTCACGTTCTCCGGCATGTGTCACAGGAAAGGCCAGGCTTTCAAGCGGCGGTGTGAATTGCGCATCGACCCCCGGTTTATTGCCACGAGGATCGATTCTGTACCAGCCATAATCATCCAGATAGACTGCATTGAGACCATGCAAGCAATGGGGTGCTTCGCTGCCCTCAACCGTGAGGCGCTGGTAGCAGAGGCCAGCAGGAATCCCATTGGCTCTCAGCAAAGCGGCCAGCAAATGGCTTTTTGCATAGCAATAGCCAGTTTGATACTGCAATACATCCGACGCTTTGCAAGTTACCGGGTTTAGCTGGAAGTCATAGCTGTGTCTGATGTGATCGCGAACGAATTCGAAACAGTTGCGCACTGTTTCTTCCTGGCGGCTCGCACTTTTGGATAGTTCCAGCGCACGCCTGCGAACGGCAGGGTGATCATGATCGATTGTTTCTGAAGCCTCGAGATAGGCATGTCTCTCTGCACTGACGCAGTAAAGATTGTTGCTCACATTTGCTTCTGATGGACAATTCGTAGGCACTGATTGCTCCCAGAAACTATGCGTCCGGCAAGGCCTCAAATTGACTTTTCTTTTCTTCGAAAAATTTTGCCATCGCTGCGGGATCCTGCATTAATTCTTGCACTTTCTGCATCGCGGCAAGGTGATCGGCGTCCTGCTGTTGAAACATCTGCATGCCGTGTTGCTTGCTTAGTTCCACCATTTCCTCAAAAGTTTCCGCTTTAAATTCGAGGTCGCAGCCACCTCCAAGTTGTCTGCAGGTCATTGTCTTCATCGTAGTTTCCTGTGCATCTCTCATTCAATGTGCTTGAGCGTTTGTTGAAGCTTCTTCTCAAGCGTTACCGGATTGTAGCGTATAAAGCGGATTCAATAAAAAAGGAAGCTCTGTGTAAGCGCAGCGCATTAAAAAAGGCGCGCCGATAATTCAGCTCGCCTTTTTATAACAGTTTTCGAACAGTTGCAGATTCTCTTCTAGTGAGAAAATCAGTCCGGGTAAGTACGACTTTATTTATGCCTAGTTGGCAGAACGCGACATTGGTCGATAGCGTATTCCGTTGTACTCTTCGTCGGAAGTTGCTTCGAGCCAGACTACTTCGCCTTCATAGATAGTCAGCTGGTGGGCATCCACTTCAGGGTGTGCGCCATGCCAGTGTTCCACGCCTGCCGGAGTCCAGAAGGGTTCGCCTGGATGGAATTCCTCAATAGCACGACCGCGAATCTGGTGCAGGCCAATGCCATCTTCGATCATTAATAGCTGTCCCCAGGTGTGCGAGTGCCAGGAGGAACGAACACCAGCAGGAAAGAGGATGCGTATGTTGCTCATGTCAGGAGTCTGGCTGACTTGTGGTGCGCCGCCTTGAAAGTTGCTGGATTGAGCGCTGAGGCTATCCATCTGTGTGGTGAGTACGCCAAGGACAAGAGCGCAGGCTACCGCGCCCGAGGTCAGAAATTCTCTGAGTTTGTGTGGCTTCTTCTTGAGTGTCGGCTCGTGGCTCATGGGCCCCTCCGTATTCTTGTTTGAGGAATGGTTAGTCGGGCTCTCGATCAAATCTGGAATGCCTCTGAATTAAATCCAGGATGCACAGCACAAACAGCGCTGATATCTAGCAATACACCCCGACGGCGTTGAAGTCAATGCGCAGGCGGTGGGCCAGCCTGTCAATCGCACGCATTGATTTGTTCCGCGCCATGGGTAATCCTACTGTGAAACCGCTTGCAGATGCGCCTCGCCAGAGGCAGCTTTGTTCGGTTCAACGTTCGATTCAACGTTCAATTGAACCAAGACCAGCGCAAGAACAAAAAGAGCAATGCCGTGACGAGAATCATGATGTTGATTGGTAAGCTGGCTGTTTGCCTGAAAGCTTACCCTGTGAACAGCTGCGATCTGCGCTTGCTGCTTCGGATTGGTCTGTTAATCACTTCTATGATTGTTGCCTCATCTGCTATCGCTCAGGACGTTAATCCACTGGCTGGAAATATTCGGGCTGAATATGCAGGCGGAGTCCTGTTCCGCGCTCAGTGTGCCACCTGTCATGGCGCCGACGCAGCGGGAATCGAAACTATCAATGCGCCTGACCTGACTCGCATGTGGCTGGATCGTTCCTATTCTGATGGGCAAGTGTTTCAGATTGTGCGCAATGGTGTCGCTGGGACTATCATGCCTGCGCACAATTTCACTGACACCGAAGTCTGGATGCTGGTGAGCTATTTGCGCAGTGTTGCCCAGTCGGGGGTCCAGGATTTGCCGGCGGGAGACGCGGTTCTTGGCGAGCGTCTATTTCAGGAGCATTGTGCACAGTGCCACAGCGTAGCAGGCCAGGGTGCCATTCTGGGACCGAATCTGCGAACTGTCCTGGCTGAAAACTCTCTTGACCAGCTGCGGCTTTCAATCCGTGATCCGAATTTGCTGGTCAGACCGTCCTATAAAACAGTGCGCGTCACTGAGGCAGGGAGCAGCAACTCAACGAACAGTGTGCTCGGCATCCTGAAAAATGAAGATGCGTTTTCCATCCAGATCGTTGATCAGAGCCAGCGTCTCAGGTCGTTCGCTACCAGTGATTCTATCGTAGAGAAACTGCCGCAATCATTGATGCCTGCATTTGATGAGAATCAGCTCTCAGAGACTGAGCTGCTGGCTATTCTCAATTTCATACAATCAGCGTCGGAGAATGTTACTCGTGATCAGTAAGCCTGTTCATTTCCCCGCTAGTGGAGCCGGAATCGGGTTATCTATTTCGCAAACGGTGCTGATTGCAGCGCTGTTACTCGCGCCGCTTGCTCAGGCGCAGCAAGGGCCAGACTATGAAGACATCCTGGCAGGATTTGCTGATCCGGAACGCTGGTTAACTTACTCCGGTGACTATAGCGGTCAGCGTCACAGTCCTCTGGATCAAATATCGCCAGAGAATGTCGGGCAACTACGTCCGGTGTGGACATTTCAGACGGGGACGACTACGCGCGGCCGTGGCTTTGAAACGACACCATTGGTCGACGACGGCGTCCTGTATGTGACCGGTTCCAATAATTATGCCTGGGCCATCGATGCGCGCACTGGTCGGACCTTCTGGCAATATCGTCGCAATTTGCCAGATGATTTGACCTATGGTGCCAGTGCACCGGTGAATAGAGGTTTTGGCATGCTAGGCAATCGCCTGTTCATGGTGACTCTTGATGCTCATCTGCTGGCTTTCGATCGCCGTAATGGTGAAATCCTCTGGGATATCGAATTGGCAGATTATCGCATTGGCTATGCAGCAACTCTGGCGCCATTGGTCGTAGACGACAAGGTTATCGTTGGAATTTCCGGGGGAGAATATGCGACACGCGGGTTCATCGACGCCTATGACCCTGAGACTGGCGATCGCCTGTGGCGCTTCAATACCATTCCAGGTCCTGGTGAGCCAGGAAGTGAGACCTGGCCCGATGACCCGGATGTTCTGGCAAGAGGTGGCGGGGGGACCTGGATGAATGGCAGTTTTGATCCCCAGCTGAACCTCATCTACTGGGGTGTAGGAAATCCCAATCCGGATTATTACGGGGATCAGCGACCGGGTGACAATCTCTATTCCAATTCCTTGGTGGCGCTGGATGCCGGCAGCGGTGAGTTGCGCTGGCATTATCAGTTTACGCCACATGACCTGAATGACTGGGATTCCAATCACATGCCCGTGCTCGCCGATATTGAATGGCAGGGTGAAGCTCGCCAGGTGGTAATGGTGGGTAACCGAAATGGCTTTTTCTATGTGTTGGACCGAGTTACTGGTGAGTTATTGCTGGGTACGCCTTTTACGGCCACAACCTGGGCGCGCGAAATTGGCGCAGATGGGCGCCCGATAATTCTGAATGACGGGAGTCAGGGTTGTCTGCCAGATCCCTGGGGTAGCACCAACTTCATGCCGCCGAGTTTCTATCCCGATCTTGATTTGTTCATTCTTACCGCGCGAGAGACCTGCGCGACTTTTGTGCCGGAAGAGCCAGCTAATCAACCGGGCGTGGCTAATTTTGGTGGCGTAGTTTACATCGACGGCGAGCAGGGTAGTGGAGCACTGCGTGCTTTGGATGTGCATAGCGGTGAGCTGATTTGGGAATTTACCTACCCTTCACCAACATTCGGCGGTGTCATGACCACCGCCAGTGGCCTGGTTTTCGCCGGAGATCACGAGGGAAATTTTATGGCGTTTGATGCTCAAAATGGAGAGAACCTGTGGCATTACCAGACAGGTTCTCGTATTTGGGGAGCAGCGGCCATGACCTTTATGCAAGACGGACAACAACTGGTGTTGATTCCCTCTGGCACTACGCTCACGGCCTTTGCCTTGCAGGCAATCGCGAACTAGAGCGTTTGCCTGGATTCTGTGATTGCCTGGTAGAGCGCCTGTCGGGAAGCGGCGCGAACATTCGGCACCTGACCATTCGGTCCGCCAAAGGCTTGAATCATGCCGACGAAGACGATGTCTTCTACTGGATCGACCCAGAACCAGGTGCCAGCGGCACCGCCCCAGTAATATTCACCCGGTGAATAGGACTCGGCTTCCACAGGGTCTTCGATGATTGCGAAGTCCAGACCGAAAGACGTTCCTCCAGCACCGAGAATACCGTTGCCCATTCCTTCCGGCAGTTGATTGCGGTGCATCAGCTCGATAGTGAGTGGCGCCAAAATGCGCACACCATCAAGCTCACCTCCGTTGAGCAACATCTGGCTAAAACGTAAATAGTCCATAGCGGTGCCAACCAGACCACCACCACCGGATTCAAATGCCTGGTCTTCCAGGTAGTTATTAGCGCCGCCAAATCCTTCCTGCGGTGTCAGTACACCACCGGGCCCGTAGCCATACACTTGCGCAAGGCGATCCACTTTCTCCGGTGGCACATAGAAGTCAGTATCGGTCATGCCGAGCGGTTCAAATATTTTCTCTTCGAGAAAATCGCCAAATTTTTGCCCGGACAGTTTTTCTACCAAATAGCCCTGCACATCGACGGAGACACTGTAATGCCATTGTGAGCCAGGCTGTTGACGCAGTGGAACGCTGGCTAGTTTGTCGATGAATTCCTGCAGAGTCTGATCAGGGTCAAGGATGTTGAGTTCGTTGTACTTGTTATCAACTGCGGAGGGAGAGAAAACCCCGTAAGTAAGTCCGCCTGTGTGACTCATCAGCTCTCGAATAGTCATTGGATGATCGGCGGGTTCGGTCAGTATATTGCCGTCTGCATCAACCCCGGTGGCAACCTGCAAATCCTTGAACTCGGGAATGTACTTCTCAACCGGGTCGGAGAGTCGGAACTTGCCTTCTTCGTAAAGCATCATCATCGCCACGCCAGTGATGGGCTTGGTCATGGAGTAGATGCGGAAGATATCGTCCTTGCTCATAGGATCGCCTGCCTCCAGATCGCGATACCCGACCGCGACTCCGTGGACAATTTTGCTGTCTCGCGCGGCCATGGTGACCACCCCGGCAAGTTGCCCTGCGTCTACAAATTCCTGCATGCGCTCAGTGATCCGATTCAGCCGGGCAGAGTCCATGCCCACCGATTCGGGTGCCGCCATGAGCAAGTCTCCAGTTGGTTCAGGATCGGCGACAGCACTGGTATTGGAGTTAGTCGCGGCCGGCTGACAGGCGCTGAGACTGAAACCAAGCAGCAAGCCGATGGCTATTCTCTTGAGTGGATATCCTGATTCTGTAGTGTTCAACATGCTTCCCCCAGCTTGATGCATTGTAGTGAATGGCTCGTTGTTTTTGTCTTTTCCGGGCCGTTGAGGCCGGATCGAGATTTGGCAGTGTATTTCGCCTGATCACAGCTGTCTATCATCAGATGCCAGAGCAATCCCGCTAAAATTCGGGATAAGTCTGGGGCAGATTGCGATAATTGCGAGCAAATTTCGATCTGTTGCTCGAATTGTGTTTAGATAGCGAAACCAGTGAAAATTGAAGTTTCCCGATTGAGACTACTGCTTTCATCTTCGCCTTGTGTTCGACGTATTGCTAGAAGGGCTCGAAGAAAAGGCCGAAGAAAAGGCCGAAGAAAGAGCAGGCGTTAGTTAGCCAGGAATAATTCCAATAAGATTCTGTGGTTAAAAGAACTTACAAGAAGTTAAAAGAAATAATCAGAATCAATCAGATGCAAGAGGAAACGTAAATGCGCCGACTCCTTTTACCTGTTTGTCTATTCAGTTCTGCTCTGTTGCTGCCTGCTCTGGGTCATGCGCAGGCTCACGATGCCAGCATAGCGAATCATGATTTGCATCTGTATGACGTTGCCGACTTTGGTCTGAGTGCTGACGACATCAACTACGCAGAGCATATCGCACCCATTCTTCAGGATAGCTGCCAGCAATGTCATCGACCCGGTGGCGCAGGTCCCATGGCGTTCATGACTTATGAACAGGTTCGTCCCTGGGCGCCGGTGATAGCGTATCGCACCGCCATTCGAGATCGGATGGGTGCTATGCCACCTTGGTACGTGGAAAAAGACATTGGTATCACCGATGGCTTCGAATCCGATTACTCGCTCTCCGATCTGGACCTGGCCATGATCCAGGCATGGGTAAACAATGGTGCGCTGCGCGGTAATCCCGATAACGATCCCGTGCCTCTGGTTTTCAGCGAAGGCAATGAATGGACATTGGGTGCGCCCGATCTGATCTTGCAGGGGCCAGATGTCACTCGACCGGCCGTCGGTCCCGACTGGTGGGGTGATATCGGTCTGGTGCCAACTGGTCTAACTGAAGACCGCTATGTGAAATCAATCGAAGTCCGCGAGATTAACGATATCCCATCTGACACCGGTACCAATACGGTGGGTGGCCGTTACATATTTCATCACATGACCTACCAGAGTGGTGTGCTCAGCGCTGATGGTTCCTATATTGATCCTGAGTCTTCTGTAAGCTGGCCGATTCACGAGGTGGGGCGCAATGCCGATGTCTTTCCTGATTCAGCTGGACGCTTGTTGCAGGCGAATTCAGCGCTGCATCTGCGCGCCGCTCATTTGCATTCCAATGGACGTGAGACCACCGGACATCTGGAATTTGGAATTACGTTTTTTCCCGTAGGCTATCAGCCAGAGTACACGCGCCGAGGTCCGCGCACAGGTAACGGCATCGATCTTGACGTTGTACCCAATCGAGCCAATCAGGAATTGCACAATTATGTAGTGTTACAAGAGCACACCAAGATCATGGCCTTCGAACCGCATCTGCACGCGCCGGGCGTCAGAATGTGTATCGAAGCGATCTGGGGGCACAATATATTTACACTGAATTGTGTTGGTTATGATCACAATTGGGTCAAACAATACATTTATAAGGATGACAAAGCACCACTCCTGCCAAAAGGTACCGTGTTGCACACTATAGCATATATGGATACGACAGCTGCCAATCCCAATCTGGCCGACCCGCGCAATTGGGCAGGTGGTGGGCGTCGCTCAGTTTCCAATATGTTTATCGATTTGGGTTACAACGTCACTATGACTGAGGAGCAGTTTCAGGCCGAAATGGCTGAACGTCGTGCGGCAATGAAAGACAGGAACGAATATGACGTGGGTTGTCCGCTTTGCTGGGCGCCAGTACCTGAGTATGAAGCGGTTGCCGGTAGTGAGGATTGAGGCTGTACAGGGAAGGGTTTGAGTCAATGAGCAATGCATCAAAAGTGACAGCCAGGTATTCGCTGGCGATCTTTTTCATTCTCCTCAGCCTCGGTCAATGGGCAGATGCTCAGGAGCGCCGCATGGTGCTTAGTGGCGAGATTCTTTCGCCGGCGTTTGAAGGTTGGTGGCCCAACGAGGACGGAAGTTTCAAGCTGTTCTTCGGGTATATGAATTCAAACTGGCGACAACAATTCGACATTGAAGTCGGCACTCGAAATTATTTCCGAATCGTTGATGCGGGTGCTCTTGATGATCTCGAAGCAGATGGGTACGTCGCCAGCGAAGCGGATATGGGACAACCTACGCACTTCTATCCGCGTCGTAATCCATTCCTGTTCACTATTGATGTGCCTGCAGACTTCGGAGAGAAAGAAGTAGTTTGGACTCTCGAATCAAGCATTAACAAAGCGCGAGCTTACGGCAGTCTCTATCCTGATTATCGAATCGATCCACAGGTGATATCCACAGAAGTTGGCGGAGCCTTTGGAAGTCTGGATGATCGGCTTCGACAGAACATCGCACCTGAGCTGGAAGTGGAAGGGGATGCTTACCGGAGAGTTCGTGTGGGCGAGCCACTTGCTTTGAGCGCGCTTGCTACCGATCCTGACAGTTACCCGGCCAGGGCGGGGAATCGCTTGCCCGAGACGCCCGAAGAGCTGTATCGACCACCGCAATCCATAGTCGCTATGAGCGGGCCTGGTTTACGCTTTGCCTGGTCTGTGTATCGTGGTCCAGAGCGCGCTGTAGAGTTCGCACCGACCCAGATGAAGACCTATACAGACACCCGAGTCTATGCAAATTCACCCTGGTCTCCACCTTTCCATATACCGGAACCGCCAGAGAACAATCGTTGGCAATCGACGGTTACGTTCAGTGAGCCTGGCGAATACGTTTTGAGGGGGATAGCCAGTGATGGTTCCTTGTTCACCTACCGCAATATTAATGTCACCGTAAATCCTTGATCCGTACGCTGTAACAAAAGGCTGGAGGACACGTTAACTCTCTAGAGTCAGTCATTGCACAGGTCAGGAGGACTCACTATGGCGACCATGAAGGCGGCAGTTTTCAGACGATACGGACCGTTAAGCAATCTGCAGATGGAGACAGTGCCGAGGCCGACTCCTGAGCCGAACCAGGTGCAGGTTCAGATCCACGCGGCAGGTTTGAATGACTATGAGTTTGGCTTGATCTACGGCGCACCTTTTATCATTCGTTTCTTTCTTGGTTTGTCCAAACCCAAAATCATGATTCCTGGCTGTGATATGTCAGGCAAGGTTGTGGCAGTTGGTAGTGATGTCACTCGCTGGAAAGTCGGCGATGAAGTCTATGGCGATCTCAGTGGTGGACGCTTCGGTGCATTGGCGGAATATGTTTGTTGTAGCGAAGAGCTACTTGTTGCCAAACCCAAAGAGCTCGATTTTCTGGAAGCGGCGGCGATGCCCATGGCTTTGCAATTGGCGGTTCAGGGATTGGCAGCGGGTGGCAAATTGCGAGCGGATCAGGAAGTGCTCATTAATGGCGCCGGCGGTGGTGTAGGTTTCTTCGGTGCACAATTGGCGCTAGCGAAAGGAGTGAAGCTGAGCGGTGTTGATCTGGGTGAGAAGTCTGATCATTTACAGCAGCTGGGATACAGTGAAACAGTTGATTATAAGAAAGAAACCTTTCACCGGCGCGGCAAGCGTTATGATTTGATTCTCGATACTAAAACCAGTTACTCCCCGTTTGCCTATTACAGGGCACTGAAACCGGGAGGGACATACGCCACAGTGGGTGGCAGTATGTTGTGGTTTATTCTCGGCCAGTTACTATCAGCGCCGATGCGTTGGCTTACAGGCAAGCGCTATGTAGTCATCGTGCTGAAGCCGAATGGGGATCTTGAGCAATGCAATGAGTTGGTGGCCGCTGGTAAGCTCAAGTCCCAGGCGCACCATGTCTATCCTATTGAGCAATTCAGGCAGGGACTTGAGTTACTGGAGTCAGGAAAGCAACTTGGGAAGATAGTCTTGCGCATGCCCGTGCTGGATGAGGACCCTGTCTAAGCGTGCAAATCTGCACCTTGCGATGTTAAGAATCAGGTCTGCGTTGGGTGTGTAGCTAATGTGAAAAGCCTACGCTATGCTTGGCGCAAATTAATAAGAATAGGCGTAGTAGTTTGTTTCATTCAGTCTCGATTCGGTTTGTTCGTGCCTTCTCTTCCTGTGAGACCTTGTGTTCTGAGTCCTTGCCTGCTCGCAAGTCGCTGATTTCAAAGCTGTCTCTGCTTTGCTATTTAGTTGTTGCAGGGTTCGCATCACCCGCGATTCTTGCTCAAGCAAGCGGTGTTGAATTCCCCAAAACAATAGCCTGGAGCGCCTATCCCACGGGTACAGGTGGATACTCCCAGGCAGTCGCTATCGGTAATATTCTCCAGCGCCAATACAGCACCAATTTGCGCGTGATTCCCGGACGCAATGATGTGTCTCGTCTCGCCACCTTGCGTGCCGGACGAGTGCATTTCTCAGCTGGCGGTTCTGAGTCTGTGTATGCCCAGGAAGGCATACTCAATTTCGCTTCAAAGATTTGGGGGCCGCAGCCAGTTCGTGCCTTGTTGTCAAATTTCTCCGATGCCTGCTCATTCAGTTTTGCGACCGCTGCCGATGCCAATATTCGTTCAGTTGAAGACATGGCTGGCAAGAGAATGACCTTTGTACAAGGTGCTCCATCATTAAACAATGCAACCGCCGCACTGCTCTCCTATGCCAATCTGACTTGGGATGATGTGATTCCAGTGGAAGTAGGGGGCTATAACGCTTCCATAGATGCAGTGTTAAATAATCGCGCAGATGCCGCAGGCGGCGCCTGCAATTCACCACCATTCTTGCGTATAGAAGCTTCACCACGTGGGCTTTACTGGCCTGAATTTCCGCCCGACGATGCTGAAGCGGTGGCAAGGGTTCGCGCACGTCTGCCCTGGTATGTGCCTCACGTTGCAATCGAAGGTCCGACCATCACCGAGGAAGGTATCGACGTATTCACTTCCGCTTACCCGTTTCTCGTGACTCTCGACAATGCAGATGACACTCTCGTCTATAGCATGGTCAAGGTGATGGTGGAGCATTTTGAGCAATACGAAAATAATGCACCTGGCGCGAATGGTTGGGCATTGGATCGACAGAAGTTTGAACAGTCTTTTGTTCCATTCCATCCTGGCGCGATTCGCTATTTCAAGGAAATAGGGATCTGGACTGAGGAGGCGGAACAGCTCAATCAGGATAATCTCGCCCGCCAGGAAATTTTAATGCGCGCATGGGAAGGTTTTCTTCCCGGCGCTCCCGATGGATATGAAGAGTTTGAACAGGCCTGGCTAGTGGCGCGTGAGACCGCGCTTGCTGCAGAGGGTCTGATTACTCTCGGTGAAGGCTTGTAAGCTCCATGACAGACAAGGATTCGGCACCTGCTGCCAAAGTTGAACTGGAAGACCTGGACACTGAAGTCCAGCAACTCAGATATCGAGAGTTACCGGCGCCATGGCGTATGGTGATGGCAGTAATGACTGCCTGTGCCATTTTTCTGGCGATGAACCAGATTTTTAATTTCGGTTTCGGCATCGGCTACGTCATGCTCGATAGCCGGTATATGTATCTCATCACCGGCGTGATGCTGGCCATGGTGTTCATCACCTTTCCGGCCAGTAAACACAGCCCGACTCATGTACCCTGGTATGACATTGCGATCATGGCGGTCATCGCCGTCATCTTTTCCTATTATGCCTTTTATGCCGAGCGTATTGTGTTGGAGGCCTGGGAATATTCTGCGCCAAGTATCGGTGTTTGGCTCGCATTGGTGACCTGGGTAATTGTATTGGAGGCAGGCCGGCGTGCTGGTGGATGGCCTGTATTCATCATCGTGGCCATTTTTTCCCTGTACCCCACCTTTGCGGATCGATTGCCCAATGTGATCGCCGCGTTGTCCATCCCTGTGTCCGACGCCGCCATCTTTCATGTGTTAGGTGCCGAGAGTCTGTTCGGGATTCCGATGCAAGTCTTTGCGCAGCTGGTATTTGGCTTTCTCATCTTCGGAGTGTGTCTGCAATTCACCGGAGGCGGTCCGTTTTTTATCAATCTTGCGTTCGCTCTGTTGGGGCATTTGCGAGGCGGCCCCGCCAAGGTCTCCATCTTCTCCAGCGGCTTGATGGGCTCCATGAGTGGTGGTCCTATCTCCAACGTGTTAACGACAGGCCCCTTGTCCATACCGGCAATGCGCCGTATTGGCTTTAGCAAAGAATACGCCGCAGGCGTCGAGGCTTGCGCATCGACGGGCGGGGTATTTATGCCACCGATCATGGGTGCGACTGCATTTGTGATGGCGAGCTTTCTCAATATCAGCTATGTCGCCGTGGCCGTGGCTGCATTGATTCCATCGGTTTTATATTTCTTCGGTTTGTATATGCAGATCGATGCCTATGCTGCCCGTAACAATCTGGCAGGATTGCCGAAAGAAGAGTTGCCCAGACTCGGCCAGGTGTTCAAGGAAGGCTGGTATTTTATCGCTGTGTTTATTGCGCTGATCTGGATGCTTGTATATCTGCAGAGGGAGGCGGTTGCACCTTTCTATGCGACAGCGATTTTGTTGGTCATCAATCAGTTCACTCCACACAGATTGTCTATGGAGAAACTCCTGCAGCTGGTGGCGACCATGGGTAAGTTGCTGGCCGAATTGGCCGGTATCCTGGCAGCAATCGGGCTGATTATTGGCGGTCTGGCCGTTACCGGTATCGCGGGAACTATCGCCAACGATCTGGTCTACCTGGCCGGCGAGAATGTGTTGATCCTGTTAATCATGGGCGCGCTAACGAGCTTCATTCTCGGTATCGGTATGACGGTGACCGCAGCCTATATTTTTCTCGCCATCGTCTTGGTGCCAGCTCTGACCAACTCCGGCATGGATCCTCTCGCCAGTCACATGTTCGTCATGTATTGGGGGATGCTGAGTTTCATCACGCCTCCTGTGGCGCTGGCGGCTTTTGCCGCAGCCTCTGTGGCGCAAGTATCACCCATGCGTGCAGGGCTGGAGGCGATGCGCCTGGGTGCGATCATCTACTTCGTGCCGTTTTTCTTCGTATTCAATCCGGCACTGCTGCTGCAGGGATCCTGGATAGAGAATCTGCAGGCGATCTCCACCGCCTTGATTGGAGTCGCTCTGGTATCGGCAGCTCTGCAGGGTTATCTGCTTGGGCTCGGTGATTTTGGCAAGACAACCTTTTCCTGGGTGGCGCGAATCTGCGTGGGATTGGCGGGATTGACTCTGGCATTACCGGCTGGAGGACTCTTTGGATTCAGCCAGCTATTGCTGCTCTCAGTGTCCATTGTCTTTCTCGTGGCCGGTGTTGCACTAACGGTTGCCACGCGCCCCAAAGCAGTCAGCTAACTCACTCATTGTTCTCGAGACTCTCGTTAATCTGCTCAACCAGCAGATTGGCGGCAGTCGTTGATCCGCGCGCAATCTTAACGCGCATGCTGCCTTGGCTGGCGCCGGGAACATTACCCAGGGCGCGCATGTTTTTTCCATTAAGAATGAATTCCGTACTCCATAACTTCTGTTCCAGACGCGCTCCAATGACTCCGCTGAGTGGGATTTCGATCACTTTTACGCCAGTTTTGAGCACGCCCAACATGGTATCGACAGTCTGATACTCGACAACGATATTCTGCTCTTCAAGGCTGATCATGCCCTGCGTATCAGATAAGCCCATGGAATCGGTATTGTTGAAGATGACCTGATCCTCACTGTCCAGCATATTCTGATAGGTATTGCTGCCAATGCGTCTGGTGTGCTGCATGGCCAACTCGACAAATTGTGGCGCGTAGCGCAAGCCAAGATAGTGCCCAAGCAAAAACAGGCCCCAACTGAAGAAGACGTACAGCGACCAGAAGTAGTCCGGGCCTGTTAGCAAGTTGAGAATAAAAAGAAAGATGTTCGCGCCTGCAAAGATGATGGCGTGCGCATTGAACCGGCGCCAGAGAAACTGTTCCTTCTCTCGCGTGATTTGTTCTTCTTCCAATTGATGCACCGCACGATCAATCTGGTCGGGCTCCACACCAACATCTTTGGCAATGCCGACCAGTTCTTCATAGTCAACTGAATTGGCCTTGTCGGGATTGTCTCCCTGCATGCTGAGCCGAATGATGTCGGCGACTTCCTCGCTGCTGTAGCGCCGTTCGGAAGGTTTCTTCTTGGTGTTCATGGTAGTTCTTCCTTCTATCTCTTCCCTGTGTGTCTCGCCTGGTGTTTGCCTGAGTCCGTTTAGCAATCATTGCCGCAGGGTGTGCATCAGACACTTCAAGCAACAGAGATTTGCCCATGAGACTAGTAGATTAAGCAAACTAAGGGAAGTAAGAGCAATAAGCAGGCCAAGATGGAGGCGAGGAGTTGTGAGGCCCAAAATCATTGGGCTGTAGCTTGGGGGTAGTACAGAATGAAGGGTGTGAAATGGCAATAGCTGATGTGTCTGGATGGTGAGATTGTTCATTCAATAGCCAAATTGACAATTCACTATGATCTGCGCTGTCACAACAGGTGACAACCGCTCTCATCCCAGAGCTGGCCTGCCTCTGGAGCCATTGCATTAGCGTAATCCCTGCATTAGGCTCTGAAGCTGGTTAATCACGCCAAATCAAGCGCACGATCCAGTGCGCACGCCTCGGAGAGAAGCAATGTCTACAGGGAAACTTAGCGCAATCAAGCAGGGTGTAATTCGCATGGTGGCGAAGCGGAGCAGCAAGTCATCTTCGAAATCATTGTTTCTTGTCGTTCTGGCAGCGCTGTCTGCTTCGCCGGTTACTGTGCTCGCTCAATTAGAGCCAATTAACAATCGTCCTAATCCCTATAACTCAGTGGATGGTTGGGCCACGTTGCCAGATGGGCGCGAGTGGGGTTCAACAGCTGGAGTCGATATCGATCCTGATGGACGTCACCTCTGGGCGATCGATCGCTGCGGCAGCAATAGCTGTATAGGTTCCGGTGTTGATCCTATCGTCAAGATTGATCCACAGGGGAATGTGGTTGCATCGATCGGTGGTGGGCTCATGCTCTTTCCCCATGGTCTGCACGTAGATCGGGATGGCAACGTGTGGGTCACTGACGCTCGTGGTCCCGATCCAGATAATCCAGCGACCGCCGGGATGGGGCATGCGGTGTATAAACTTTCTCCAGAAGGAGAAGTGTTGCTCACACTGGGCACGCCTGGCGTTGCCGGTGACGGGACCGATGCGCTATTGGAAACTCCCTGCGATGTTGTGACTGATGCGGATGGAAATATCTACGTTGGTGATGGTCACAGTGGGCAGAGTCCAGACGCGACGGAAGACACCGTAGCGCGAATCGTCAAGTTCGACCGCAATGGCAATCTGATCAAGTATTGGGGTGGCTGGGGTTCTGAGGCTGGAAAATTGAAGACCCCCCATGCCGTAGACATCGATTCCCGCAACAGGCTGGTGGTCGGTGACCGTGGCAACAATCGTCTGCAGATATTCGATCTCGATGGTAACTATATCGGCGAATTCAAATCCTTCAGTCGGCCCAGCGGGATCTACATCACCGATAACGATACGATTTATGTAGCTGATAGTGAGTCGGAATTCGATGATGTGCGTAACCCGGGTTGGGAAGCTGGAATTCGCGTGGGCTCATTGCTCGATGGCATTGTTGATTATTTTATCGATGGCACCGTCGAGGCCTATCCTGATGGCTCGAATCCGGAAGGAGTTGCTGTAGACGCTGCGGGCAATGTCTATGGAGCGGTGGTATCGGGTGGTGGAGCGATGATCAAGTCGAGTCGCCGCTAGCCAGGAAAGCGTCGGGTCTCAGTTTTTACCTCGAAGTTTAACGTAGTGAGCAAGAACTTCGGGGTTCTTGTGAATTTGTCGCTCGATAAGCTTGACGAGGTCGTGCTTGCTAACCAGGCCCACATTGGCAATCACATCTGAATTCATTACCAAAGATACAAACAACAAAATAAAAAGAAGGGGGTAGAGAAAGGCGGTGTCTATGCCTACCACTCTCAAACCCGCTGCCACAAACAAACCAGCGATGAGAAAGGAGCGCAGAGCGGTTTCTCGTTTTATTTGCCGCTTGGCACGCAAGAGGATTTGGAAATCCTGTTCGTCCACGTGAATCCTCCTTCGCAAGCTTGGCTTGCTACTCTCTCCAAAAGAATTGGCAGCCTAACAGCTTTATTCCTCAGTTGTCAGTGAGCGAAAAGATGAAAGTAAAGAAAGGGTTTCAACAGCTGGTCGCTGAAGCCGAGAGTCAAATCACTGCCATAAGCGGTGAAGATCTCGCCTTACAATTATCCAGGCCCGGTGTTCTGCTGGTGGACTTGCGCGATGTGCGTGAAGTGAAGCGCGAAGGCAAAATCGCTGACGCTCTGCATGTGCCGCGCGGCATGCTCGAATTCTGGATTGATCCGGCGAGCCCTTATTATCGACTCGAGTTCGACAACGCAGAAGAACTGATACTCTATTGCAACAAAGGCTGGCGTTCTGCGCTTGCTGCTCTGAGCCTTAAAGAGATGGGTATAACCGAGGTCAGTCATCTGGAAGGCGGGTTGGAACGGTGGCGCGAAGAAGGGCGAGCCATTGAGCAGCCTGATTGAGAGGTTTGTAATGCTGTGCGAACAGGAAGCATGAATAGAACGCAAGGCAAGCTATGAACTGTAACTCGTCGGAGAAACCAATGCCGCTACTTAATCGAATTCGCTCTCGATTTTATCGAATAGCGAAACACTGTCAGAGTGCTTTCAAGGTAAGTTATCGAAACTCTCTCCCAGCCAGAGCAGAAATCGTCAGAGAAGTTCATCCCGGTAGGCGCAAGTTAATCAAGGCGCTGCCTTTTGTGCCATTCGCTGGCAGTGCCTTTGCTCAGCAGGCAACTCCTGTGGCAGTGCGCAAATTGCATTTCTTCGATATCCGAGTCACCGATGTTGCTCGTTCATTGCGTTTCTATCAGGATCTTTTTGCTGCGCCCATTCAGGCAAGAGTGGGTGAGTCGGTATTGCTTCGTATCGGTGCTGGACCGCGCTTCTTCTCATTGACCCCTGTTGCCGAAGGCGAACAGCCAGGTTTTCATCACATTGGTCTGAGTGTGGCGAATTTCGATCTGTCCCGGGTGCAAGATGAGCTGACAGCGTTTGGCGTAATGCCTGCACGCGAGCCAGTGTCCGGTGCATCTCCTCTGGATTTGGCGATGCAATCCTGGGCAAGCAACGGCCAGCTTTTTTTCGCGGACGCCGAAGGTATTCGCTATCAGTTGGCTGATGAAAGTTATTGTGGAGGCGGTGGTGTGCTGGGCAATGACTGCCAGGAACTGGAGGCCGTTCCGGGTAACGGCATGTTTGAGCTTGTGGACATTAGTCATTTCACAACTTTTCTCGCGAACCGAGACAGGGCCAATGACTTTTACACGCGAGCTTTCGGCAAGCAATTTCAGGCCTACCAAGGTCCGAATTCTCCCGTGATAGGGGTAGGTGACGGGATCCAGTTTCTCATGTATGTCGGAGGAAACCAGCCCGGAACGCCCACAAATCCTGGGCGAATTGATCATGTCAGTTTTACGATGAATAACTTTTCGGTGGATGGCATTTTAGCCAGGTTGACTGACTACGGATTGCGTCCTCGCACCGACCCCAACGATACCCAAGCCCTCATGCATTGGGTTAGTATGCGCATGCCCAATCGGGGCGGTGCTGAAGGCGGAACACCTGAGGTGTATTTCAGTGATCCCGATGGTATTCGAATTCAGTTACAGGATCCGGGATATTGTGGCGGCAGCGGTTATCTTGGTGACCAATGCCCACCTTTGGACGGAAGCCAATAGCAGGAGCAGGGCTGATAAATGCAGTATAGATATATCGGGAAGAGCGGACTCAGGGTATCACCCATTTGCATGGGGACGATGAGCTTCGGCACATGGACGGACAAGAATGAGGCATTTCGAATCCTCGATAAAGCCTACGAACGGGGCATTAATTTTTTTGACACCGCGGAAGTCTACCCTGTTCCTCCAACCGCTGAATTGGCAGGACTGACCGAAGAAATCTTCGGCAACTGGATCAAGACCAAGCCCCGTGATGGGCTCATTGTCGCGACCAAGGTGGCCGGTGCTGCATCAGGATGGTTCGTCCCTCCCATTCGCCAGGGGCTCACGGCGATCGACCGGCATCATATCAGTCAGGCCATCGAAGGCAGCTTGCGTCGTTTGGGTGTTGATTATATTGATCTCTATCAGATGCATTGGCCAGACACTGTAGTGCCGATCGAGGAGTCAATGGAGGCATTTGACCGCCTCGTACAATCAGGCAAGGTTCGTTATCTGGGCACCTCCAATGACACCGCGTATGGCCTGACCAAAGCGAACAGTGCAGCTCACTATGAAGGTCTGGCGCGATACGAATCGATTCAAAATAATTTTTCACTGTTGAATCGCCGCTTTCTCGATGAGCTGGCAACTGTCTGCCGTCGCGAAAAAATATCACTCCTTCCTTACTCGCCAATTGGTGGTGGCGTGCTGAGTGGTAAATACAATGAGGATGCCAATCCAGCAAACGCAAGGTTCAGTGACTACCGTAGCGGAGATGGAAGGCAGCAAGCGATGGCCGCTCGTTTTGTCAACGAAGGGACATTGGCATCCGCCGCCTGTTATGTGGATATTGCCAGAGAGGCAGGCTTGTCGCCGGTGACACTGGCTACAGCCTGGAGCATGAATTTCGATTTCGTGGCCTCGACAATTATTGGAGCGCGCACAGCCGAACAACTGGATGAGTCCCTGGCGGCATTGGATGTGACTCTTGATGAAACCGTATTGGAGCAGTGTGATGAAGTTCATCAGAAGTATCTTTATCCCATGGGCTAGGGGCCTGAACCCATGGTCTAAACGCCTGACGTGGGCTAAGAGCTTGTTGTGCGTGAGTTTGCTCAGTGCTTGTACAAGCTATGCGCAATCAGATCGTGTCCATGTGGCGCATTGTTATAGAACCTGTCCGCAATCTTCTGGTGGAGCAGAGCAGCAAATCGTAGTCCATCACCTCTATGCCGCCGTCATTGAACAGGAAAGCAATCTGGCGGAATGGGTTGCCTATCGAGTATTGGGTGACTCGCTTGGTGTCGCATCACTCTTGCCTCGAACCTGGCACGACGACCCGCTGCTGGGCACCGGGTCGAATAATCTGGAAATCGATGCAGATGTGCAGCTGGTGCAGCCAGATTTGAGCAATGCCCAAGATCGTGAGTATCGGGTTAATGAGGTGCAGATAAATGCAGCAGACCGGGGGCGTCTCGCACCAATGACTAGTTTTGCGGGAACGCCCTATTGGAATGATCTGAATAATATGAGCAACATGGCGCCTTTGCCGACGGATCTGAGAGTCGGCAGTTGGGCGCGGCTTGAGCAGGCCATCAATGCTCTGGCGAGTCAGGTGGGTGATGCCTATGTAGTCAGCGGTCCTTTGCTGCCCTCTCAAGACCCGATTGCCAATCCTTCTGCCTATTTCAAGGTGGTACTCGCCAGCAACAGGCTGTCTGCCTTTATCTTCCCTGGTTCGCTACGTCAGAACGATCGCTATTGCGCACAGCTTAGTACGCTCGAAGAAGTTGAAGCGGCTACCAACATTGACTTGTTTCCGGTGATAAGTAGCGGAGAACTGACTTTGCTTGGTTCGCTCGATGTTGAACTCGGCTGCGGAGAGAGTGAGTAGAGTCGATATTGGGGTGGTGTCGATAGTGATAGCCAGGACTGGCTATAGCGTAAAGCTCTAAGGATGTTTCCATGACCTATGTTTATACTCCGCCAGTTATTCCGGCGGTTCCTGTGCTTGGGATCGATGCCGAGTTCGCGGTGAACAGGATTTATTGCGTCGGCCAGAACTATGCTGCCCATGTTATCGAGATGGGTGGCAATCCGAAATCTGGTCCACCGGTATTCTTCAGCAAGCCTGCCGATGCCATAGTGATCGACAATGCAGCAGTCACCTATCCACAGGCAACTAGCGATTTGCACCACGAAGTGGAGCTGGTTGTTGCTCTGGGCAGTGGTGGAAAAAATATTTCGCAGCAAGAAGCGCTGACTTGTGTTTACGGTTACGGGGTAGGTGTCGATTTTACTCGTCGCGATTTGCAGGCCGCTGCGAAAAAAGGCGGCAAACCCTGGGATGTCGCCAAGGGCTTTGATCAGTCGGCGCCGGTCTCGGCTATCAAGCCAGTTGAGTCTGATAGACATCCATTGGCTGGAGCAATCCAACTCAGTGTCAACGGGGAAATCCGGCAACAGTCTGACCTCAGTGATATGATCTGGAGCGTTGCAGAAATCATTGCCGAATTGTCTCGCTATTTCGAACTTAAGACGGGTGATTTGATTTTTACCGGCACGCCGTCAGGAGTCTCTGCTGTAAACGTTGGTGATCAGTTACATGCAATGATTGCAGATGTCGGTGAGTTGAGCTTCGATCTCGTCGCGGCGCAAGGCGAAGCCTGAGATTCTTCTTGTGAATGCTGATCAGATCATTTTGCTTGGCATTCTCTTGGCGTTACTCGCCATGTTGGTGTGGGGGCGGTGGCGATACGATATCGTCGCACTCGCAGCGTTGTTTACGGCCAGCATCTTTGGCGTAGTGCCTCAGTCTGAGATCTTCTCTGGTTTCGGCAATCCCGCGACAGTCACCGTCATTCTGGTGCTTATTATCAGCTTCGGTCTGACCCGATCAGGCGCGGTTGATTACATTCTTCCCGCGCTGGAACCCTTCAAGGACAAACCATTTCTACATATTGCTGCGCTCACTTTCATGGCCGCGTTCCTGTCGATGTTCATGAATAATGTGGGTGCTCTGGCGCTATTAATGCCAATTGCCATTCAGTCCACCAGCAAAGCCGGAAGGGCGCCAGCAACTGTACTCATGCCTTTGTCTTTCGGTTCCATCCTCGGCGGTTTGGTGACTCTTATTGGTACGCCGCCCAATATTCTTATTGCCAGCTACCGAGAAGAGGTCTCCGGCGAGGCCTTCGGCATGTTCGATTTTACACTAGTGGGCGGCGGTGTGGCGCTGCTCGGAATCGTCTTTCTCCTCGTCGTCGGCTGGCGACTGGTCACAGTACGCAAGCAGACCGCGGGTCTGGAGTTATTCGAAGTTGAGGAGTATCTCTTCGAGTTGAAAGTGGGCGAGGGCTCGCCGCTGATTGGTGAGCAGTGTGGCAAGGTAAAAGCCGGTCTGCGCGAGAAGAAGATGGACCTGCTAAGCGTGGAGCATCGCAAGAAGATGACGCGCACAGTCACCATCAAGTCCGAGCAGGAATTACACCGCAGTGATTATCTGATGGTGCAGGGTAGTCATGAAGATGTCGCCGCTTTTGCAGAAGAAAATTTACTCACCTTGCATACCGCCTTGAACGGCGTGCATGCGGTATTACATTCCGATGAAAAACAGTTTGCAGAGGTTGTGGTAACGCCAAATTGCAACTTGCTTGGCGAAACTCCTGCCAGTTGTAGTTTCGGGACGCGCTATAAGGTGAATTTGATCGCGGCGTCACGCTCGGGTCAGCCCCATCGTAACCGCTTGCGTGAATTCAAATTTAAAGTTGGTGATGTGCTGTTGCTCTATGGTGAAGAAGAACAGATTCAGGAAGCGATCACTAAAATGAATTGTTACCCGTTGGCACAGCGCAGCATCGGTCTGCTCAAGAATCCGAAGGCTGCCCAGGCACTGGGGATTTTCGTGACGGCGATTGCGATGGTTGCCACTGGCCTGTTATCTATCCAATTGGCATTGGGGATTGCTACCGTGGTCATGGCTGTCGCGCGCGTACTACCCGTGCGTGAATTTTATGACGGAGTTGATTGGCCAGTTGTGGTTTTGCTCGGTGCGATGATACCGCTAGGCGCGGCCCTGGAGACCACAGGCACGACCGATCTGCTGGTGTCAGGCATTCTCGCTGTGGCAGGAAATTTGTCGCCGGTGCTGATAATCATCCTGATTCTGGTCATTACCATGACGGTCTCCGACGTGCTCAACAATGCTGCAACGGCAATCCTCATGGCGCCAATTGCCTATAACCTGGCTCTTTCGCTGCAATTGAATCCCGATGCTTTCTTGATGGCGGTTGCGATTGGTGCGTCCTGCGCTTTTCTGACGCCAATTGGGCACCAGAACAATGCACTCGTTATGGGGCCGGGCGGGTACAAGTTTGGCGATTACTGGCGAGTAGGTTTGCCACTTGAAATATTGATTGTCGCTGTCGCAACGCCACTGCTGTTAATTGCCTGGCCGCTCAACGGCTAGCGTGCATTGCTCATGTCTGCATAGACAGTGCCAAGGTCTGTGATAGACTGAATGCCATACCACTCCCACGTTCGATCTTTTGAATGGGCAGTCGAGAGACCTTGTATGCGAGTCAACTGGAATTCCTACAATCCGGGCAAGTTCTATGATGAACTGATCTCCAGTCCCGGCTATGCGCGCAAACCATCGCGTAAACTCGCCAGCTATTTGCGCTCACTCACTCATGAAGAATTGTTGCAGAAGAAGACTGCGGCAGAACTTGCCATCAAGACTATGGGCATTTCCTTCACGATCTACAGTGATGGGGCCAATATAGATCGTGAGTGGCCCATGGATATTATCCCGAGGCTGATCGGTGGTTCTGAGTGGGATAGAACGAGCGAGGGGCTGGAGCAGCGACTCAGAGCACTCAACTGTTTTATCCACGATCTGTACAACGATCAGAAGATTCTCAAGGACAAGGTCGTTCCTGGCGAACTGATCTTCAATTCCGGTAATTTTCGCAAGCAATGTGTTGGCATTAAACCCAAATTCGATGTGTGGGCCCATATCTGTGGCACCGATCTGATCAAGGGCGATAATGGTCAATTCTATGTGCTTGAAGACAATCTCCGCGTGCCTTCCGGGGTCTCCTATATGCTGGAGAACCGACGGGTAACCAAGCGAGTGTTTCCGGAACTCTTTGAAAGCAATCTGGATATTCGCCCTGTCACCGAATACCCCAGTCAGCTGTTGGATATGCTGTCGTCCCTGTCGCCGCGCAATGTGAAATCGCCCGAAGTGGTTGTGCTCACTCCGGGCATCTATAACTCAGCCTACTTTGAACATTCCTTTCTCGCCCAGCGCATGGGTGCGCAATTGGTAGAAGGGGGCGACCTCGTTGTCGAGGATGACAAGGTCTATATGCGTACTATCGACGGCTTGTCCCAGGTCGATGTGATCTATCGACGAATAGATGATCTGTTCCTTGACCCCAAAGCCTTCAACAAGGATTCGGTATTGGGTGTGCCAGGTTTGTTCAAGGCCTGGGTGAAGGGCAATGTGGCGCTGGCCAATGCGCCGGGTGCGGGGGTCGCTGATGACAAGGTTATCTACACCTATGTCCCCAAGATAATCAAATACTACCTGGATGAAGATCCTATCCTGCCCAACGTGCCCAGCTATCTCTGTACTGACAAGAATCAGTGTGATCACGTTATCAAGAACCTGGACAAGCTGGTGGTCAAACCTGCCAATGAGTCTGGCGGCTATGGCATGTTGATCGGGCCTCAGGCAACCCGTAAGCAGCTTCAGGAATTTGCACGCAAGATCAGGGCGAATCCGCGCAACTACATGGCCCAGCCCTTGATTTCACTATCCACGGTGCCAATTCTCGGTGAACGCTCTGTTGAACCGAGGCACGTGGATCTCCGTCCATTTATATTGCAGTCTGATCGAAGCTACGTGACGTCAGGAGGGCTGACGAGGGTGGCAATGGTGAAGGGCTCTTACGTGGTCAATTCATCCCAGGGCGGTGGCAGTAAAGACACCTGGATCGTAGGGGATTGCTGAGGTAATTACGGTGTTACTTTCACGAGTTGCAGAGAGAGTCTATTGGCAGTCGCGTTACCTGGAACGCGTTGAGAATACTGCGCGTTTGCTCAACGTCTTCTCTACATTGCTTATGGACCTGCCCAAGGGTACCAAGCTGGGCTGGCATTCCCTGGTGGAGATCACAGGCACCGACGAGGCGTTTGCAGCGCGTTACAAGCAGTACAGCGAGCGCAATGTATTCAAGTTTCTGCTCGCCGAGCGAAACGGCTACTCCATTCTCGATAATCTTGCATTGGTCAGGGAGAATGCCCGCACCACCCGCGAGATTATGCCCACCGAAGCATTTGAGTTAATCAACAATCTCTACTACCTCGGTAAAGAGGGCGCGGAGCTGGCAGTCGCACGCGGGCCCCGCCACGAATTTCTCGAAGGCATTATTGCTGATTGTCAGCAAATCAATGGTCTGCTCAGTGGCACTATGAGTCGCGACGAAGCGTTCAGCTTCATCCGTCTGGGGCGCAGTCTTGAACGCGCAGATATGACCACGCGAATTGTCGACGTGGGAAGCGGTAATCTGTTGCAGCCTATTCAGGACGCCCAGGGTGCAAACGAATCCCATCTGCCCTTTGAAAACATTCTTTGGATGAATGTGCTGCGCTCACTCAGTGCCTACCAGATGTATCGCCAACACGTGCGCGAGCGGGTTCGTGGCGAGGATGTTGTTCGCTTTCTTCTCCAGGATGATCAGTTTCCCAGAGCCACGGCACATAATCTCACTACCTTGACCAAGGTGTTGAAGAAGCTCCCGAGTAGTTCCAAGGTGAAGTGGCAGGTGGACCGAACAAGGCGCCTGGTGAATGGTGGCGATATCGAAAAGCTGCTTGATAAAGGCCTGCTTGAATATATCGACGAATTGCAGAAGTCTATTGCCGAAATTCATTTCAAGATTGCGGACACCTGGTTCCTGCATGGAACTTGAGGTGTTGTGCTCGCTCACTTTATCCACACTGATGCGCCGAGTGTTTTTTCTTTGAGATTCTCCTGTGAAGAACTTTAGCTGCTCTTGCGGACAGACTCTGTTTTTCGAGAATACTCGCTGTCTGGCTTGCGAGCAGGCGGTGGGTTTTGATCCAACAAGTTGCAGCATGCGTGTGGTTACTGACGCAGCGGAGAATGAAAGTGGTGCAGCGGATGCAGTCAGGCTGTGTCAAAATTCAGCTGACTACAACGTCTGCAATTGGCTGGTGACAGAGCCCGATCAACAATACTGTCTGTCCTGTCGGCTCAATCACACGATTCCAAACTTGCTGCTGCCCAAACGGCGGCGCTGGTGGAAGAGTATGGAGCATGCGAAACGCCGTCTACTCTATTCGCTTTTGAGTCTGGGTTTGCCTGTTCAGGGTAAGCAGCAGGAGGCTGATGGTCTCGCCTTTGAATTCATCGAAGACAAGCGTAGCAATCCTGGCGTTCTGGAAGAGCACGTCAATACAGGACATGACAATGGCCTGATCACTATCAATATTACCGAGGCGGATCATGTCAGTCGTGAGATCACGCGCCAGTATACCGGTGAGCTGTATCGCACTCTGCTGGGACATTTTCGACACGAGAGCGGGCATTACTATTTTGGTCTGCTGGTTAATGATGAAGAAAAACTGCAGCACTTTCGCGAATTGTTCGGGGATGAGCGAGAGGACTACGGAGCAGCTCTTGAACATTACTACGCCAACAAGGCGACCATGGTGCGCGATCCGGATTTAATCAGTCACTATGCGCAAGCCCATCCCCATGAAGATTGGGCTGAAGTGTGGGCGCACTACTTGCACATGGTCGATACGCTGGAAACGGCTGGTGACTACAAAATGCAGCAGGGGTCGACTCATTTCGATGATATCGATGAGTTAATGTTGAAATGGTCGCAATTGACCATGATGCTGAACGCCTTGAACCGGAGTATGGGGTTGGAGGATGCCTATCCGTTCATCCTCTCAGAGCTCGCGATGGCTAAGCTCCGCTTTGTTCACGGCTTGATTTATCCCAGTTCTTAGCCCAGGTCATAGAGGGCATTTGCCGAAAGGCTTCTTTTAGACGTTCATCCCAGGCACGCTTCAGGTCACGCAGGAAATCACTGTCGGTGTCGAAGCGCAATGGTTTTTCCAATTTGAGAGTATTGGTCGGGTACATCAGGAGTTCTATGGGTGGCCCGACGCCAAGATTACTGCGCATGGTTGAGTCCATAGAGACCATCGCACACATGGCGCAGGTGTCCAGGTTGAGCTCAGGGGTGAGAATGCGATCTAGAATCGGTTTACCGTATTTGCTCTCGCCGATTTGCAAATAGGGTGTGTCAGCGGACGAGGTTATGTGGTTGCCTTCCGGATAGATCAAGATAATCTCGTGGTGATTGTCTTTGATCTGTCCGCCGATTATGAAGCTGGCCTCAAAATTCTTGCCATCGATGGCGCGTTTCTCTTGCTGCTCCCGGCTAATGTCACCGATGTAGTCAGCGGCATCTTCTACACTGGACATGGCCAGCAGATTGCCTTTGGAGTTCTGTTTGATATCTGATTTGATCTTGGCAATGGTCGCCTGGGTCGTGGCCAGGTTACCCGCACAGACAACAGTGAAGACTTTTTCTCCATCGACAGCGAAGCGAAACATCTTGCTATAGGTGGATACCTGATCGATGCCGGCATTGGTCAGGGAGTCGGAACAAAACACCATGCCTGCATCCACAGACACTGCTACACAATAGGTCATTACTGCTCACTTGCACTTACGAGGGCCCAATCATACTAAGTAAACCCAAAGCTGGATAGCGTTTCTTTGGGCGAATTCCAGCTCGCCAAGAGGGAGGTATCAGGCGCCGATTCGGCAGTAGGAAGTGGTTCTCTCTCGCTGAAGAGCAGGGGTGGGCAGAGCAAGGCCTGGCCAAATGCAGGGCTAAAAGAAACCACTGAGATCAGCTGATCTCTGTTGAGTGGAGCACTTGGCCTGCGCAGGTGAGCGCAGGCCGTTTGTTTACTGAATTCTGCTGTAAGGGTCTTCGATTTCGTCAGCCAGTTCTTCGAGTTCGAGATAATCGCACTCGAGCGCGATGCGCTTGCTGTCCAGTCTTTCTTCTATGCGTCGACGCAGTTCAGTGACTCGAGACTTGTCTTTGGAAGAAGAGGCTTTTTGCTCTTCGACCTCGGTTTCCTCAGAAACCATCGCCGCCTCAAGTACGTCTTTGGCGCTTTCGAAGTCATCCCATTTCTCTTGTTTCATGGTCTGTCCCTCCGGGCGTTTAACAATGCGATTAAACGGTTTTGTCTTGCCTTTTCGCATGGTGCCTATCCTATATATCGGTATTTTTGGGGATTAACTTCAGGAAAATAAAGTACCGAACAATGAAATATTTTCATCTCGGCATGAAGTCATTTCAGCAGGCTGGGCAGCGTAAGCCAGAAGTGTGACAGCTTGATGAAAATCAAAGGCTTAGCAACAAGCGGGTTGATGTGGAGAAAAGCAGCCGGATATCACCAACCGGGCACAGGAGGGTTAAGGGAGTGAAGTTGAGTGTGGGAGTAAGAGGAGCCGGGCGGGCAGCCAGGCAAGAAATGCCTGGCTATGCTCGCCAGCTAATTATTGTGGTCAGTAGCTCAGGAAAGGGAATCGATGGTTTCCTGACGCAACAGCTTTTTCGCTATTTTGCCTGTGCCCAGCCGAGGAAGTTTATCGTGTTGGAAGCGAATCACTTCCGGGATTTTGAAAGCGGCGACCTTGTCACCCAGAAACTCCTGCAGGCTGGTTTGGTCAAGCTGTTCGTCAGTCTTTAGCATCACCGTTGCTGCTGGAATTTCGCCGAGTCGCTCATCAGGAATGCCATAGACCGAGACTTCATTCACTGCCGGATGTTCACTGATTGCATATTCAACTTCGGCGCAGCCAATATTTTCTCCACCACGGATTACGATATCTTTGGCGCGATCGGAGATGATCAGAAAGCCGAGGGTATCGAGGTAGCCAACGTCACCGGTATGGAACCAGCCGTCCTTCAATACGGCTTCTGTTTCTTCCGGCTTGTTCCAATACCCCTTCATGATGGAAGGGCCACGTATACAAATTTCACCTACTTCATTCGCGCCGAGCACATTACCTTCTTCGTCCTCGATGCGGACTTCGGTGACCGGGGGCGAAGGTCGGCCTGTGCTGTTGGGGCGAGCTTCATAGAATTTTCCGGTAATAATCGCACCGATAGCATTGGTCTCTGTCAGGCCGTAGCCGAGTCCAGGGAGTGCGCGTTCGGGAAACTTCTGCAGCATCATTTTCAAATGTTCGGGAGGTCGAGGTGCGCCTCCACTTTGCACCGCGCGTAAGCTGCTCAGGTCTGTCTCGGCAAACTTTTCTTCATGCATGAGTTCCCAGGCCATGGTCGGTACGCCGTGGAATACTGAGATTTTCTCATTCTGAATCAATTCAAGCGCCTTGCCGGCATCCCATTTGTACATCATCACGAATTTACGCTGATAGATGAAACAGGCCAGAAACTGGGCGTGACTGCCGGTGACGTGAAACAGCGGCACATTGGCGAGTATTGCTTCTTTGAAATCAGGGTCGGTTTCTTTCAGTTCCGGGCGCAGTTCTTCGTTTATTTCCTTAACGAATTTCCAGGTGAACAGCGAACTGATGATGCCGCGATGACTGGACAAAACACCCTTCGGCTCGCCAGTGGAACCAGAGGTGTACATGATGGATGCATCGTCATCAGCCTTTATTTCGAACGCTGCGATTTCCGCATCACTCAGCGCTTCAATCTTTTCGAGAGAGGAGTAAAACTCTGGAATGTCGGGATTGTTCTGCTCAGGCTTGATGGCGATGAGCTGCACACCCAAGGGCTCCAGATAAGGAGCAACTTGCGCATGGCGAGCCGGGTCAGCAAGGATGATCTTCGCGCCACTGTCACGCAGACCGTATTCGAGCTCGGGTCCTTTCCACCAGGAATTCATCGGCACGACGATGGCGCCGATCATAGTGGTTCCCATATAGGCCAGACACCACTCCGGGGAGTTTCTTGCGCAGATTGCGACTCTGTCACCAGGGCCAATATTGTATTTCTCGATGAGCAGGCGAGCAAAGCGCTTGGCTAGATCCAGCGACTGGGCGAAGGTAAATCGCTCATCCTGATAAACGAGAAAATCGAGCTCAGGGGTGTTCAGTGCGCGTTGATAGAGTTCGGCGAGGTTGCCGGGAATTTTGCTGAATACGGTCAGCAGTTGTCCGTCAACGGTTTCTTCGTGTACCGCCAGTTCGGCTTCAGGGGCCTTGTGTGCGGCGACAATTTCTTTCAGACACGCCAGGTCGGCGGCTATCTGTTCATCATTCAGCATGGTACGACTTATTCTTCCTTGAATTGCAGAGTGACCTTGCCCATTACGCGACGTTCTGCAAACACATTGAACGCAGCAACGTAATCTTCCTTGGCAAATGATTGGGTAACGACCGGATTGAGTTGACCCTGATCATACATGGCCAACAATTCCTCAAAGTTCTTTTCATACTCTTCAGGCTCTTCCTTGCGGAATCTGCCGAGAAATACACCGACCATAGAGGAGCCCTTGAGCAGAGCCAGATTGGCCTTGTACTCGGGGATGCGTCCGGAAGTGAAACCGACTACCAGCAATCGGCCATTCCAGTTTATGCACCGACAGCTCTGATCAAAGAGGTCGCCACCCACAGGATCATAAATGACGTCGGCGCCACGATCGTTGGTGAGTTCCTTGACCTTGTCTTTCAGCTCGCCGTCACCGTAGTTGATGGTTGCATCCGGATTGAATTGCTTGACGAATTCCAGCTTCTCATCAGAGCTTGCCGCGGCGATGACTTTAGCGCCCATCACTTTGCCGAGTTCTACAGCGGCGAGACCTACCCCACCACTTGCACCCAGAACCAACAGGGTTTCGCCTGCCTGAATATTGGCCCGTTGTTTCAGGGCGTGATAAGAGGTGGTATAGATCATCGCGAAACCGGCAGCCGTCTTGAAATCCATGCTGTCGGGAATTTTTCTGATTGCCTGCTGATTGCAAACCACCTGCTCGGCCAGGCCACCAATTCCAGGGGTCGCCATTACGCGATCACCTGCCTGCAAGCCTTCCACACCAGGACCGACGCTCTTGATAATGCCGCCAACTTCAGAGCCGGGAGAGAAGGGCATGGGCGGCTGGAATTGATACTTGCCTTGAATTTGTAAGGTATCCGGGAAATTGAGCGAGGCAGCGTAGACTTCTACGACCACTTCCTTATCGCCGGCGACTGGGTCGGCAACTTCTTCGAGAACAAGATTTTCAGGAGGGCCATAGGATTTGCAAAGTAGTGCTTTCATAGGTGTTCTTTTCGGGGATTGTTAGTAGCTGTCTTGATCGCCTTAGTCACCTCGGTCGCGGATCAAGGCGATTTTGTCGGAATTTCGCTCAGTGAGCTCAATTTACCGAACGCGGATTCAATCACGATTCCCGGGTAACTTCAAACTGGCTGCGGCGCAGCAGCGGTGCGCGTCAGAATGCAGTAGAATAGTTCCATAAATCCACCACGAGACCTCGCTTTTTGAACGAATCCCTGCGCCAGGCCTATCTCCAAGTCATGGGCATCGAGCTAGTCTATCCGCGGGCGCCCATTTCTGGTGCACGCCCCAGTCCGGACTACGATTTTGCGCCATTGACTTTCTTGCCAGAAACCCGGGCGGTTGCCGGTGCCGCCGCGACGGAGCAGGATTCAGGTCAAGACACGCAGAGCAGTACCCGGATCGAAGCCAGGACAGCCGGTTTTCAATCTGCACGTGAGCGCCTTGGTCTCGATAAGCAGAATGACAAACCGCGGCCGAAAGAGTCGCCGGAGTTGGATCGGCAGGAGGAGGTTTCGGCTGTTGATACTGTGGGGCCCGAATCACTAAACGCTCCCAATGAAGAGGATGTTCGCTTTCGTGCAGCTTACAAACGAGTCTCTAATGTACTGGCAGTAGTGTATGAAGTGCCTCTGCACGCCTCACCCGAACTGAGCCAGCAGGCGCAACAGTTATTGGGCAATATAGTGCTCGCTCTGGGAGTCGTGCAGTCCGGTGGAAGTCAGAGTGGACAGCAGGTCGCCGGTACCGGTTTGCAGAAAGATGAAATTTTTAACTGGCCGCTATTGGATGGCTTGCCAGCAGCAGAGACTACGTCGAAGAAAGCCGCGCAAGCGCTGGGTGGTTTTCTCACCATGCGACAACAGCGTGATGGCTTTCAGAACCTATTGATTTTTTCCAGTCAGTCGGGGCAACTGTCCGGGGCTCTTCAAGCACTGGTCTCCGATACGGATTCTCGCACGGACGCGAACTCAGCAGAGACGGTGCAATCTGAAGCGGCGATTGATTTTCAACATCAGGGCCTGTCGAGCTGGGTAACTCGCACCAATAGCCTTCAGGAAATGCTGTCCATGCCCGCGCTTAAAAAAGAAGTTTGGCAGCAGCTGCAAGCGCTTCGTAAACGTCTCGATCCCGCCTGAAAAACGAACTCCCAACAATTAATCATGGTCATTCAGCAGTCGACTCCACCACAGTTCTTCGCGCGTAATATGCGTAACAGTGATCTGGATCTCGTGGTTCAGAATGAGCAACTTGCCTATGACCATGGCTGGAGCAAGCGTATCTTCATAGATTGCTTGCGTGCCGGTTATCAATGTTGGGTCCTGGCCAACAAACAGCAGATTGTCTCCCATGGTGTGATGTCGGTGGCAATCGGTGAATGCCATTTGCTCACTCTGTGTGTTCATCCTGACTATCAGCGCATGGGATTCGGTCGCAAGCTTTTCAATCTGCTTCTGGACCGAGCGGAAAAACTGGATGCCAAACAATGCTTTCTTGAGGTGCGGGTAGGCAATGAGAAGGCAATCAGTCTTTATCGGTCGATGGGTTTCGTGCAGATAGGTGAGAGGAAGAATTACTATCCGGGTAAAGAGGGGCGGGAAGACGCGATTATCATGTCCAGAGATTTACCTTTGCCTTGATTCGTCGCTGCTGATAAATCGGGAATCAATGCTGTTCTTTGTCGAAGTTTTCGCGCATTTCCGCTGGTTTTGAATTTGCTGCGCTGGAGTCAGTCTCCCTGTGCTTCGCCTGATTGTTGCTCTTTTGGGTGGATGAGCGCAGCACTCGCAAACTCAACTTGATGGCAGCAATTAACAAAAACGCCGCTCCGATAACGGTAACCAGCAACAACAGAATCGCCAGCAAACTATTGAACAGCTCTTGTACGCTGATGTCTTGCCACATTGCTACTCCCCACAGGCAGAGCGCGCCGATAGAGATGCCGGCGAGTGTGGCGGCTGTTTTTTTGCGTACGTTGAGTAGTGAAAAAATCAAAACAAGGGCCTGTCGTTTTCGTTGCGATAGCTGGCAGTGCATTCAGGATACTGACTACAGCCCCAAAATTCACCATGTTTGCCGTTACGTTTCTGTAGTAATGACCCGCATTCGCGGCATCGCCAACTCAGTTCAGGTCTACCATTCTCATCCGCGACGGTAATTTTGCAGCCCTTGTTGTAGCCGCTACAGAACCAGTAGTCGCCGCGCTCTTTGTCGGCTCTCACGAGCGGCCGCGTGCACAATGGGCATCGGTATCGTTCATCGCTGGAGTCTGCAGGTTTGCCGTCGAAGTCGTTGCGCGTCACTCGACACTTGGGAAACCCTGTACACGCCCAGAAAATTCCGCGCTTACCTTCTTTGCGTTGTAGTGGTTTTTTACATTCCGGGCAGGGAAAGGCAGGGGAATCAATCTCCAGCAAACTGGCATCGTCTGCCGTTAGAGTTGATTCACTCTGATTATGGTCGGGCTCTTTCTTTGGTTCTTTCTTTAGTGCTTTCTTTGGTTCTTGCTCGGGCTTTTTCATAGAGAGAGTGTAAGCCCGCGACTAGGAAGATAACAATTCACTGGTCGCCGCCAGTAGTGCCTCATGTTCAGCATCGGACCCGATGCTGATGCGCAGCTTGTCACGCAGACTTTCCTGGTCGAAATAGCGAACCAGGATATTGCGAGCTTTCAGTTGTTCATAGAGTGATTGGGCGTTTTGCCCGGCGGGAACTGTGCAGAGCAGGAAGTTGCTTTGGCTTTCTATGCAGGAAAAACCCATGGTGTTCAGTGCCTCGTGCAGCGCAGCGCGACTCTGGCGAACCTTTGCCCAGTTGTCTTGTGCGTAATCCTGGGCGCGCAGAGCTGCACAGGCCAGACGCTGTGAGAGCAGGTCAGTATTGTAGCTATCGCGAGTTTTGTAGAGCATGGGAGCGATCAGCGACGCTGCGCCCAAGCCATAGCCGAAGCGCAGACCCGCCAGTGAATAGCCTTTGCTGAGAGTGCGCAGCATCAGCACGTTTTCGAATTCTGCGATCATCGGCAATGAATTGTAATTCAATGCTGGATCGATAAAGTCCACATAGGCTTCGTCGATGAGCAAGATTCCTGCACAGGCCTGTGCAACCTTGCGCAGCGTTTCAATTGGCAGCAGGCTGCCGCTGGGTGCGTGAGGGTTCACCAGGATGCACAGTTTGCAGCTAGCAAGTTCAGTAAAGAATTGATCCGAAAGTGTCCAGTCGTCCAGTAGCGGAACCTCTAAAAGTTTGCAGCCCTGGATGTCTGTCAGTACCGGGTACAGCGAGTAACTTGGTTTGCCCACCAGCACGGTGTCTTCAGGCTCTACGAAAGTGGTGAGCACCAGACGCAGCAATTCATCGCCGCCATTGGTTGGGATCACATTGTCTTCGTGCACACCATGCAGCTGAGCAGCAACAGTTCGGAATTCACTCGCCAAAGGCGGTGGGTAGCGACGTAATTCGCTGGCATCGATTGCGCTCAGCGCCTTTGCTACCTCTGGCGCTGGTGGATAAGGATTCTCATTGGTGTTGAGCTTGATTACATCACCCTGCAATTGCTCACCGGGTGTGTAGCCCTGCATGGACTGAATATTGGCGCGTTCGAAAGTCATGGTGTTGGTGTAACGATAGGCCTGATGGCGCGAAAATGTGCGAGTACAGAATAAGAGTGCACGATGCAATTCACGACGTAATTCACTATGTCAGCATGGTGCAGCCGGCAGGGGCTAAAGAGTAATGCCATTGTACGTCTTCAGCAAGGGATTCAATGCCTGGTTGCTCGTTCATTGCCTGACTATAGTGAGTCTAATGCGCCTGACTGTGGCAGGTAGGTTTGCAAGCGATTGATCCAGCCTCGGAGCCAGCGCTGCTCGTTGCGTTCAACGGGGGCGTTTGCAACTCGGCGGGAGAGTACCTGCTCAGCTGCTACGACGAAGACCTCCAGCCGCGACTCTGTGGCCGGCATCGCCTCGAGTACTTGCAGCAGACCCCAGCCCTGATCCTGGTAACGTTCGCTGGGGGACAGGCCACTACCCTTGAAATGCACATAATCGATCAGCGCATAAAGCCCGTAGGGGGGCGTCGCAATCGCGATTTCCTGAGCGTGGCTGGCCAGGGTTTCACGCTGCTCAGCCTCAGCGGCGTCTATGATGGCCGGCAAAGTGTCATAGAGGCGTTGTGCAATGAAGTGTGCTTGTAATCCCTGGGTTGTCTCGAGCAAATGGCGCAGCTCTATCATCTGCTGGCTCTGTTGCGCCGTTATGAATTCTGCTCGGCTTCGCCATGGCGAGTCTGCGTGTCGAGTAGCGAGAAGCCAGTCAGGTAGAGCTACGCCCCGGGTTTGAAAATACTGCAGTAGCGTGGGAAAAGTTTCTTCGAAAACTTCCTGCTGATTCGCTTGATACCAAATGAAATGACCGATTCCGAGAGAAGGGAAATCCTCCCCCTCGTTCCAACTGGTGAGGCAGCTATTTTGGCTGGCGCACTCATTGGCGAAGATTTGTTTCCCGAGCGCCGCCAATTGTTGCTCCGTGAGTTCTGGTAACTCCGCTCGAGCGCCGACAGAAGCTGTTAAACAGGCCAGCATTAGCCACAAAAATCTGTTGAATCTGCTTGAATTTACTGGCATTTTGGTTTTCTCAAAGGTGACTGGTGGGAGCCAGGAAGCAGGATTCAGATATCCGATATCAGATGTCATATATAAAGATTCATGGATCGAAAAGGAGTGAATCCAGTATGAGCCGGATTTCGCGATCAGCCTTACTCATGATCTTTCTGATAACCGGACTTGCTGCGACCTGTTAAGCCCTTTCCATAGTAATCGGCAAATTGCAGAGATATGTCAGAAACAGCAACAGATGAAGTGGTTGTCGAAACCACGGCCCCGGAAGCGACCGAGCAAAAAGACCCCTTTGTTGCTCAACTCTCGAAGATCTATCAGCGCCTGAAATATAGCAAAAAGCTGAAAGTGGCGATGAAGGAGGTCGAGCAGGACTTACTGGATTTGCTGGGTGTTCGCCTGTTCACCATTTATCAGTCTGTCGACAATGGTAAGGAAATTCTGGCCAGCATCAAGGGTGGCGATCCCGATGATGATGACTCCGTAGAAATTCGGGTGCCTTTTAGTACCACTTCTCTTGCGGGCTATGTTGCGCTCAGTCAACGCGCCCTGATTATCAAGAATGTCAAAGACAGTGAAGAGCTGATCGATATTCATCCGCGTCTGCAATTCGACAGCAAGTTCACCGATGCCAAGGGCTGGAAGGTCAAGTCCCAGATTGTCGTGCCCATCAAGGATGAAATCCTTCTGGGGGTGATGCAGCTGATTAATTTTGAAGGTGACAGGGATTTTACCAAGAACGATCTAAAACACGCGCTCATGGTCAGTCAGATGCTGGCCAAGCAGTTTCGCTCTTCACTGCAAAGTACACAGGGTCCATACGACTACCTGGTGCAGAAAAGCAAAATCAGTAGCGCCGAGCTGGAGGAATTGAAGACCAAGACGTCGCTATATGGCGGCTCCATGTCCCGCGCATTGATGGAAGAGTTCAGTATCGAAGCGGACATGATTGGTAAATCACTGGAATTCTATTATCGCGTTCCTTATATGGCTTACGACTCGAAGCATGAGTTGCCGACCGATTTGCTGGAAAACATTGGCGTGAGCTATTTGCGCAGCAATCTGTGGCTGCCGGTTGCCGGTGATAAGGATGAAGCAGTCATCCTCATTGATGATCCATCGGATTATCAGCGCATCATGGAGATTCAGGGTGTTGTTAACGCACGGAACTATGTGTTTCGTGTAGGACTGCCCGAACACATATTGCAATTCCTGCGAGGCGACGAAGGCGATTACGAGGAAGGCTTCGACGATATTTTTTCCGGTATGGATGATCAGGGCGCGGTCGAGATTGAAGACGGCGACGATGAAGATGAAGACGAAAGCCTCGCCGAAACCAATGCCATTATTCAGCTGGTCAATCGCATCATTACCGAGTCGGATCGACTCGGGGCATCGGATATTCATATCGAGCCAGGCAAGGACAGCGCGCCAGGTGGTGTGCGGATTCGAGTTGACGGATTGTGCCGTGAACTATTAAAAGTCCCGAAAGAGCACTGTGCAGCGTTGATTGCTCGTATCAAGGTCATGTCCCGGCTCAATATTGCCGAGAAGCGCTTACCACAGGATGGTAAATGTAAACTCAAGGTGCGCGGCAAGAAACTCGAATTGCGTGTGGCTACCGTGCCTACCGTGCAGGGCGAGAGCGCGGTATTGCGTATTCTTGCAGCCGGTGCAGCGATGCCACTGGATAAACTGAATTTGCATCCTGATAACCACGAGAAAGTTATCGAGCTGTCAGCCCATCCACACGGTTTGTTCCTGGTAGTAGGACCGACTGGTTCTGGTAAGACTACAACCCTGCACGCCGTACTCGGCTACATCAATAAGCCGGAAAGGAAAATCTGGACTGCAGAAGATCCTGTGGAGATTACCCAGCCAGGTCTGCAGCAAGTGCAGATGTTGCCCAAGATCGATTTTACTTTTGCGACGGCCATGCGTGCCTTCCTGCGTGCTGACCCTGATGTCATTCTGATTGGTGAGATGCGTGACGAGGAGACAGCGAGTATTGGCGTCGAAGCATCACTTACTGGTCACCTGGTGTTATCAACACTGCACACCAACTCGGCGCCAGAGACGATTACTCGTTTGCTCGATTTGGGTCTGGATCCGGTCAACTTTTCCGATGCGCTGTTGGGAGTTCTCGCGCAACGTCTGATGCGTACTCTCTGTCCCAAATGTAAGGAGCCTTACAAGCCTGACCAGAAAGAGATTGATCATCTGCGTGAAAACTATGGCGCGGATTTGTTCGATCAGGATATGCAAGGCTTTGACATGTCGACGCTGGAGCTCAATCGCGCAGTCGGCTGTGACGAGTGTGGAGATACCGGGTACAAGGGCAGAACGGGCATCCACGAGCTTCTCGTGGGCACTCACGAGTTGCAGGCCATGATCTACAAAAAGGCTGAACTGGATGAGATTCGTGCTCAGGCTCTCAAGGATGGCATGCGTACCATGAAGCAGGATGGTATCTACAAAATCTTGCAGGGTTATACAGACTATCAGCAGTTACTGCGCGTCGTTGCTGAGTAGTGACGCTTCCTGGCAGTCGCACTCACCTTCTCTTTGCGCAATTGGCAGTACGCCCTGTGCGCTAGTTCACAGTTCGGCGGCCATTTCCAAGCTCAGAATTACTCTACTTCCCCTCGTTAAACGGGCGCTGTATCGCAACAATGGCGGTATTGGATGGCGCCTGCAGCCAAAATTGTTTGCCAGTTCGCAATTCTGATTTGAACCAGTTCATAGTCCTGAGAACTGCCGTTTCGCGTCATTAAGTGACAGATTATAGTGAGTTCATTGGTGAGGTTCGCGCCGGACGCGGAGGAGACCCAAGATGGAACACAAACTTGCTAGACCACGTCACAACATCAAACCCATGGCTTATGCCGCGGTCATGTTCATTACTTTAGGGCTGACTATAGCCAATGAAACGCTGTCTCAGCTCGGCTTGGAACAGAACTATGTCATCTTCTGTTCAGTTGGCTTTATCGTCGCGTCGCTGCTTCTGAGTCGCCATGTAGGGCTGATCATGGCAGTGATTGTTGGCGTGGTGACGATTAACCTTCCCGATGCCACACTGGCACGCTATTACCTGGACAGGGATGTGTTGCTCGCCTTCGTTTGTGCGCTGATTTTATTGCCCACGATTTACCACTTGCTGACACGCTAGGCGATTTCAGTACAAACCTCTCTCAAGGCCTCTCTTCAGACGTCTCTTTAGAAAAGCTCCTGCTAATCTGAATGACGCTGCTCAGCTGAACAGACGCTGGGCAGCGATCCTGAAACGCACCAGTTTCCATTGCCCTTCAATATGCTGCAGATCAATCTCGGCTACCGCTGACGACGCCGCGAACTCCAATCCAATTTCGAAACTGGCATCGATTGCTCGGCCAGGAACAGGGAGTGGTGTTGTGGTAATACCGCCCCTGATGTCTACCATTGTTTGCAAGGCGCCCAATCGCGAAGAGACGAGGATGAGGTAGTCCCGAAGGTCCTCAGCCGTCATCTCGGACAGCAACTGCGGATGGGCAATGTCCAGCATCGCGGAAGCCGAGAGTGTCCGCAGCGATTCCTGGGTAATATTCACGGCGACATCACTGCCGCTGGCGTTGAGAGTGCGCTGCTGCCAGAACACCCAGCCCATGCTCAAGAGGGTGGTGAAAAGTATCAGGACCAGGACGGTAAGAATGGTGGAAGTACGGCGCTGCATTTGGGTTGCCTGTGGTAAATCTTAGCTTTGTGAACGAACGGTATTATTGCTTGAAAAAGTCTAATAAAAACAAGGACAAATAATTTTTAAAAATTGATAAACAAGAATTATCCCTTTTTTTATGCACATAAATTACTTGTCTGTAACAAAAATCTGCAAATTAGCGGCTTTTATTTTTGTATGATCTTTCCATAACTTGTAAGTCATTGATATTGATAAATATATAGGATTGTTTAAAAATTAATCAAATTGTGTCAGTTAAGCGTAAAGTCGAGGCTCGAGACAATTCATGAAGATTTATGCACCGACTTATCCACAGATTCTGTGGAAAAGCCTCGGCTTCGAAGAATTTTCCAAAAAGCCTTTCTTCTCAACTAGTTGTTGTGCACTCCTGAATTTCATAATGAGCAATAATAGCTAAGTTAGCTAAACTGTCATGGGAAAAATGCCGTTATCATTACTAATCTTCAAATGCTTTCTGCCGAAGTGTTTAAGTATGCTATGGTAACAATCACTTTCTCACTGAGTAGTAGTTAATGATTGAATTTAGCGGTGACATTCCCTTCCTCTGGCGCCTCAGCGCTGAAAGCGCAGAGGGTTATTGTTCCGTCTCCATGGTAGTCCCTTGCCCTCCTGAAACCGAAGTCCATGACCTGACTATTGAGACCAGCGTATTAAGTTTGTCGTCTGATAGCAGCCGCTCTGAAACCGAAGAGACTCTTGAGTGGAATCAGGAAGACATCAGCTTGTTCATCAAGCTTGTCAATCAGCGTCAGCTTTCGGTCAATCAACCAATGGCAGATACCTTGCGTGTCGATCTCACTGACCCGGCGATAATCGATATTATCCATGTCGTCGCCGCGGCTGGTTTTGGTGTTGCCTTCACGTCCTGCGGCCTGATCAAGGAAGCCGATGGCAGTTATCCGGTACACAACTTCGATGTGGGATCGTTTGCGTCATTGAATACCGTTAATGGATTCAAGTCCTGTGTTGTTGTCGATATTGAAGACGATGATGTGGTGTGTGTGCTGCTGGATGACATCGACGTACGTTCGGCAGATGAAAACGATCATATCTCCCGCCACGACCTGCTCCTGGTTAAACGCCTTGATATTCTCCATCCTGAGTTTGCAGAGAGCCGAGTACGTCCAAGCGGATCAGTGCTTCATTAACACCCCATCCATTGACGTTTTTTGTATCGGGGCCTGAGCGTCACTTCGATCGTGCGTCCAGAAAGCTGATGATTGCATCGGCGGCTTCCTCAACGCTCATGTTCACAGTATCCAGAGTCATTTCTGCTTGCAGCGGTTGCTCGTAAGGGCTGTCCAGTCCGGTAAAATTTTTGATCTCGCCCTGACGAGCTTTTTTGTAGAGGCCTTTGGGATCTCGCTGTTCGCACACATCCAGGCTGGTGTTCACGAACACTTCGATAAATTCACCCTCTTCGAACAGCGCTCTCGCCATGTCACGCTCGGCCCGAAAAGGCGAAATGAAACTGCTGATCACAATGAGCCCCGCATCCAGCATGAGCTTGGCGGTTTCCGCTACGCGTCGAATGTTCTCAACCCGATCAGCGTCAGTGAAACCCAGGTCCTTGTTGAGGCCGTGGCGTACATTGTCGCCATCCAGTAAATAAGAATGATGTCCCCGGGCAAGCAATTTCTTTTCTACCATGTTGGCGATGGTGGATTTTCCTGAGCCAGACAGTCCGGTAAGCCAGATGATTCTCGGCGTTTGCTGTTTGATTGCCGCACGGGATTGCTTGTCGACATCGAGTGCTTGCCAATGGACGTTGCTGGCCCGGCGCAGCCCGTGGCGAATACTGCCGCTGGCAACTTCTTGCCCGGTGTTTTTATCTTTCAGGATAAAACCGGATGTCGCCGGGCAGACGCTGGCGGCGTCGTAGCTGATGGCACGAGTGAGTGCGAGATTGGCGACACCGTCCTGTCCAGCTTTTAAAGTCTTGGCGGCGAACTGAAGATCGTTGTCAAGCCGGTACTTGAGGCGGCTGATGCTTGCTTCGCTTTGACCGCCAAGGGCCTCAAGCAAATAACTGCGCCCCGGTAAGAGGTCACTGCTGGCAAGCCAGTGTAGTTGCGCTTCAAACTGGTCGGCAAATTCGGGTCTGGAGTCGGCATTGGCAATTAAATTGCCAGGCTTTGCCGGAAGTGAATAGGTCAGTTCGACTAATACGTCCTGTTCCTCGTCTTGTGCACGGAGTTTCTTGAGAGAGTCGCCGGCAGGTGTACTCATCGCCATGACAGTCGACTGTTGTCCCCCCGGTGCGAGTACCACACTGTCCTTGCTAAGTAGCTGACCAGAGAGAAGTCTGCCTCGCAGTTTGTTGGCTGTCTGAACTTCGCTTACTAAAAAACGCATGGGCTCCATAGTCGTTTCCCGGGCTTTTGTCTGCCTGATAGTGTTTTCGCTTCGCTACGAGTTTACTTGCGAATCTCGAAGTTTCGCGGCGTGCGGTCTTTACGTCGCACGTTGATTGAAGCGACGGCCTACCAATGCTGACGTGATATTGACCTTCTGGATATCGATTGCTCCGCCAGCAATGCCCCATCCCCAGGCATCACGCATTTTCTGTTCGATGGGGTAGTCTTTTGAATAGCCGTAGCCGCCCATGAGTTGCATGGCCTTTCCTGTAACCTGCCTCGCTGTCTCATTGGCGTAGCACTTCGCCAGTGAACTGTCGGCAATACTGGGCAATGCTTTGTCGGCATTCACCACGGCACGGTAGAGCATGAGTCTGGCAGCATCAAGTTGCATTTTCATTTCAGCGATCTGAATTTGTACTGCCTGAAAATCGACTAGCGCTTTGCCGAACTGTTCTCGTTCCTGGCAGTAGTCCAACACATAGTCAAAGGCTGATTGAGCCACAGCCAGGGACATGGTGGTATTGCCACAGCGTTCGAGATCGAATGCTTCCATTAATTTGGGAAAGCCGCCGGCGGGCAGGAGAATATTTTCCGCGGGTACTTCGACATTGTCGAAATACATGTCCGCGCTATAGACGCCGCGAAAGCCCATGTGGTGATCACGCTCACCGAAGCTGAGCCCAGGAGAGTCTTTTTCAACAACCACCGCGCCAATGCCCTTGGCGCCAGGATCATCTGACATGCGGCAGTACACGAGATAGGCCTCGGAATGACCAGCACCGGAGCACCAGCGTTTGCTGCCATTAATCAAAACCCGGCCTTCCTTCACACTCGCGCGGGTTTTCAAATCTGTAAGGGCGGAGCCTGCATCCGGTTCTGACATGGACACGGCAAGAATGGTTTCTCCCGAACAAATTTTTGGCAAGAGCCTTTGCTTGAGTGCATCACTGCCGAAGTGGGCGACAGCCAGGCAGGGACCAAAACAGGATTCGAAGATCGGAAAGGCCACAGCAATAGAAACTTTGGCAACTTCCTCGAGCACCAATACCGCATCCAGGTGGCTCAGGCCGCCTCCGCCATAGTGGGAATCTAGATTGACCCCGAGATAACCCATTTCTGCGTAGCGCTTGCGCAGCTCCAGGCTCGGTGGCTCGTCAGATAGCTCGATTTCACGCGCAATCTCCGGTAGCTCGCCTTGAGCAAATTGCCGTACCGACTCTTGAAGAGCGCGTTGTTCTGCATTGAGGGTAAAGTCCATTATTCGCTTCCTGTGTGCTCGCCAGTCCAGACCGTAGCCATTGTAGAGCATCCGGTCGCGCAACTGTTATAATCGCGCCTTTTTCGCAATCAGCCCAATGTCTGCAGGCGTGCAGGATAATTTGGCCTGTCGCAGTAGATTCCAAGGTTCCCATGGCTTCCTCATTGAGCAATGACATTCAGCGCCGACGCGTGCTGGCCATTATTTCGCACCCCGATGCCGGTAAAACAACCATTACCGAGAAGCTGTTGCTGCTCGGCAAATTGATACAAGTGGCGGGTACGGTAAAAGGCAAGAAATCGGACCGTCACGCCACATCCGACTGGATGGCCATGGAGCAGCAGAGAGGAATTTCGGTTACTTCCTCGGTGATGCAGTTCCCCTACAAGGACTGTATGGTCAACTTGCTCGATACTCCGGGGCACGAAGATTTTTCTGAAGATACCTATCGAGTACTCACGGCAGTCGATTCGGCGCTGATGGTCGTGGATGGCGCCAAGGGTGTCGAGGAGAGGACCATCAAGCTGATGGAGGTCTGTCGCCTGAGGGACACACCGATCTTCACTTTCGTGAACAAGCTTGATCGTGATATCCGTGACCCAATCGAAATCCTCGATGAGATTGAGACTGTACTCAAAATTCAATGTGCACCAATCAATTGGCCGCTGGGTATGGGGAAGGAGTTCAAGGGCAGCTATAACCTGTACACGGATACTATTCATGTCTACAAGCAGGGCCATGGCCACGAGCTACATGAAGATATTCGAATCAATGGCATCGATAGTCCTGAAGCAGACGAGTTGCTAGGCGCTTATGCCGATGATTTTCGTGACGAGATTGAACTAGTGCGCGGTGCAAGCCATGAGTTTGATCGCGAGGCGTACTTAAAGGGAGAAATGACCCCTGTTTATTTCGGTACGGCTCTCGGTAATTTCGGTGTGCGCGAAATGCTCGATGATTTTGTGGATTGGGCACCAGCACCAATGAACCGTGCTACCGAGACCCGGGAAGTGGAAGCTACTGAAAACGACTTCAGTGGTTTCGTATTCAAGATTCAGGCGAATATGGATCCCAAGCACAGGGATCGAATTGCCTTTATGCGCATTTGTTCGGGGCAGTACAAGCGGGGCATGAAGATGCGGCATTGCCGCATCGATAAGGATATAAAGGTCGCCGATGCGGTGACCTTTCTAGCCGGTGATCGCGCTCAGGCAGACGATGCGGTTTCTGGTGACATCATCGGTTTGCATAATCACGGTACAATCCAGATTGGCGATACCTTCACACTCGGTGAGCAACTCAAGTTCACCGGCATTCCTCACTTTGCGCCTGAGTTGTTCAAACGCATCCGGCTCAAGGATCCCTTGAAACTCAAGCAATTGCAGAAAGGCCTGACCCAGCTTGCTGAAGAAGGGTCTACTCAGGTATTCATGCCGCTGGCCAACAACGATTTGATCGTCGGTGCAGTGGGGGTGTTGCAATTTGAAGTTGTCGCCTATCGCTTGAAAGATGAATACAAGGTCGATTGCATCTATGAGCCGGTTACCCTGCACAGTGCGCGTTGGATTGAATGTGACGATGCGGCAAAGCTTGATGCTTTTCGCAAGAAAGCCCACGACAACCTCGCCATCGATGGAGGCGGCCATCTGACATATCTGGCGCCTACGCGCGTTAATCTCAATCTTGCCGAAGAGCGAAACCCGGATATCCGTTTCGCCGCGACAAGAGAGCACTAATCGCTGGATGTCTGGCATCCAGGTGATCCAGGCGAGTTAAGTGAGTTTAGTGAGTTTAGTGAGTTAAGTGGAAAGAAGAGCTGATTAATGACTAACTGCCGCATGCAATTTGATGTCAAAGCCATTGATGGTGAGGCCCGCACTGGCGTGATGCGATTTCCGCGCGGTGACGTGCCAACTCCTGCCTTCATGCCGGTCGGTACCTATGGTTCAGTGAAAGGACTTAATCCTCAGCAAGTCGCTGATACCGGTGCGCATATCATGCTCGGTAATACCTTTCATCTCATGCTGAGGCCGGGTACTGAAGTCATCAATCACCATGGAGACTTGCACGACTTCATCGGCTGGTCCCGACCCATGTTGACCGATTCCGGCGGTTTCCAGGTTTTTTCATTGGGCGAGCTACGCAAGATCAGTGAAAAGGGCGTCGAATTCCGATCTCCTGTCGATGGCAGCAAGATTTTTCTCGGACCAGAGTCGGCCATTGCCGTGCAGCACAAGTTGGGTGCCGACATCATCATGGCCTTCGATGAATGTACGCCGTATCCAGCTACCGATGAACAAGCGCGGGAATCCATGGAGTTGTCTATGCGCTGGGCGGCGCGATGTAAAGAAGCACACGGAGAGCATGATGCCGCGTTGTTTGGCATTGTTCAGGGCTCCATGTCCACTGACTTGCGTGACGAATCGCTTGCTCAGCTCAAGCAGCTGGATTTTCCTGGCTACGCGCTTGGTGGGCTTTCTGTCGGCGAGCCCAAGGAGGACATGCGTCGTATTGCCGAACACTGTGGGCCACGGATGCCTGAGGACAAGCCGCGCTATCTGATGGGAGTAGGGACGCCAACCGACATTGTTCATGCGGTCAGCAATGGCATTGATATGTTTGATTGCGTGATGCCGACTCGCAACGCCCGCAACGCCCATCTTTTTACTTCGCAGGGCCTGCTAAGGCTGCGCAATTCCCGCTATCGCGACGATACGGGGCCACTGGACCCTGAATGCGACTGCTATACCTGTCGGCATTTTTCCAGGGCCTATCTGTATCACCTTGATAAATGTAAGGAAATTCTGGGTTCGCAGCTCAATTCCATTCATAACCTGCACTTCTATCAGCGCCTGATGGCTGGATTGCGTGAGGCTATAGAACAAGGTAGATTGAGCGCCTTCGTCGATTCCTTCCTCGCCAGCCAGGATCAACTGAAAGAGCAGGACGCACAAGAGGGGCAGTAAACGCCTTGAAATTGTGCGATTAAGCCCAACCTACAATCAAAACCACAATCAACAATGTGAAACCAGGCGCCGAAATCGCGAGCCAATTACTTACGAGCCAATTTCTTAAAGGCACAGCAGAGAGCTTTCTATGAATCTTCTATTTCCTGTGGCGTATGCCCAAGAGGTAGCGCCACAGCAACCCGGCGCCATGTACAACCTGCTCCTTATCGGGGGCATGGTCTTCTTCTTCTATATATTCCTCTGGCGTCCCCAGTCCAAACGCGCGAAGGAACATCGCGAGCTGGTAGCCAGCCTGTCCAAGGGTGATGAGGTCATGACCTCGGGTGGCTTGCTTGGCAAGGTCACTCGCGTCGATGACGACTACATGGCGATCGAAGTTGCTGACGGTGTTGAGCTGAAGCTGCAGCGATCCTCTGTGGCAGCCGTGCTGCCCAAGGGAACTATCAAACAAATCTGAATCAGGAACTCTGCCTGACCTTGAATTGAAGGTCGCTGCGCCGAGACGATGCCATCATGCTAAATAAATACCCAGCGTGGAAAAACATTCTCATTCTCTTCGTCGTGATATTGGGGTTGGTCTACTCCATTCCCAATCTTTATCCCGACGATGAGGCGCTGCAGATTTCCAATGAGGGTCTGAGTGTTACAGAGTCAGACCTTGCCATCATCACCACGGCGCTTGAAGCCGGTGAGATCGAATTCTTCGGCGTAGAGCTGAGCGAAACCGGCTTGCTGATGCGTTTCGATGAGGTCGAAGATCAGCTTCGGGCCAAGACAGTGATCGAGGAAGCGCTAACACCTGATTTCATTGTGGCCCTGAATCTCGCGCCCACCACACCGGCCTGGATGCAGTCCATCGGTGCTGGCAAGATGAATCTTGGTCTGGATTTGCAGGGTGGTGTGCACTTTCTGATGGAAGTGGACATGGATGCGGCTCTTGAACGCCGCATGGAAGACAATCTCAGCAACGTCCGATCGATCCTCCGTGAAGAACGTATTCGTACGCGCGGTATCAATCTGGTCAGCAATACTCATCTGGAGGTGCGCTTCGCTAATAGCGATGATCGTTCGGCGGCGCGCTCATTACTTACCGAGAATTTTCCAGACCTTCAGTTCCAGAATGCAGAGCGGGAAGGAAATTTCGTTCTCGATATGCGCCTGACCCCTGATCTGATTCTGCAAATTCAGCGCGATACTCTGCAGGCTAATCGAACTACCCTGATGAATCGTGTCGATGCCTTGGGCGTCTCAGAACCCACAGTGCAACAACAGGGTGCCGACCGAATCGTGGTCGAGCTTCCTGGTGTGCAGGATCCGGCACAGGCTATTCGTATATTGCAGCGCATTGCGACTCTGGAATTCCACCTAGAGGCCGAAATCGGTGCGCCGCGCTCAAGTTACGAAACTTATCAATACGTTTCCACTGGTCAGATGGTTAACGTTGACAACGACGTGATTCTGCAAGGTGATCGCATCAGTAGCGTGCGTTCGAATCTCGACCAAAATGGTCTGCCACAGGTGCAGATCAATCTCGATGCCCAGGGCGGCACCCAGATCAATCGGGTGACACGCGACAATGTCGGACGCATGATGGATATTCTCCTGATCGAGACACGCTCGCGTACCAATACCTATCTTGACGAGAATGGGCAGGAAGTAGAAGAAACCGAATTCTATGAAGACAAGCGTCTTATTTCTCATGCGACGATTCGCACTGCCTTGCCTCGAACCTTTGTTATTACCGGTTTGACCACCCGTGAAGCAAATGACTTGTCACTCTTGATCAGCTCAGGCTCACTGGCCGCGCCCATGACCATTGTCGAGCAATCGGTGATCGGGCCTTCCATGGGTAGAGAGAATCTTGAAGCTGGTGTGATGGGAGTGCAGGTGGCGGCCGCACTGGTTGTGCTCTTTATGCTGGCCTATTACCGAGTGTTCGGATTGGCGGCCAATGCTGCGCTCATTATGAATATCCTGCTGATCTTTTCTGTCATGTCTCTCATACAGGCGACACTGACACTGCCGGGTATCGTCGGTATTGTGTTGACGGTCGGTATGGCAGTAGATGCGAACGTCTTGATCTTTACTCGCATCAGGGAAGAACTGCGCAATGGCATGTCACCCCAGAAGGCCATCGATGCTGGCTATGACCGGGCCTTTACCACGATTCTCGATGCCAATTTGACGACCTTCCTGGTCGCGGTGGTGTTGTTCTCAATCGGCACCGGTCCGGTCAAAGGATTCGCCGTCACATTGATGATTGGCATCGTGACTTCCATGTTCACGGCGATCGTTGGTACCAGGGCGCTGGTTAATCTCATTTACGGCGGCCGCAAGGTCCAGAAACTCTCGATTGGTAGTTATGTCGTCGGCAAGCAGCCGGTGACGGAATAAGCAGAATTCTTATGTTGGAAAATACTCTCGCAGACAATCGTATCGACTTCATGGGTGTGCGCCGCATTGCCGGTAGTGCGTCTCTGGTGCTGGTTCTTGTTTCACTGATTTCTCTTGCCATCAATGGTCTGAATTTCGGTCTCGACTTCACCAGTGGTACGGCGGTTCGGCTGAACTATTCCGCGCCGGTCGTAATTAACGACGTAAACGCTACGCTCGCAGCTAGTGGCTATGAAGATGCGGTCGTGGTCAATTTCGGTTCCGATCGGGATATCCGAATTCTGTTGCCCGTTGATGCTGAGGTCGCCGAAGCAGATCAGGCTGCGCAGGCTGTTGTGGTGGGTGAGAATCTGGCGCAAATGCTGCGCGGCAGCAGTAACAGTGAAATCACCCTGCTAGGGTCTGATTATGTAAGCGCCAAGGTCGGTGCGGAATTGGCGGAGCAGGGCGGTCTGGGCATGCTGGTCGCACTTGGCATCATCATGGTGTATATCGCCGTACGCTTTCAGTTCAAGTTTTCTGTTGGCGCTGTTATTGCGCTTGCCCACGACCTTATTATCACGCTGGGGATATTTTCTCTGTTCTCGCTTGAGTTTAATCTCAATACCCTGGCTGCCATGTTGGCGATTATCGGCTACTCACTGAATGACACTATCGTGGTGTCGGATCGTATTCGCGAAAATTTTCGGCGCATGCGCAAGGGCTCTCCAGCTGAAATGGTAAACGTGTCGCTTAACCAGACGCTGAGCCGAACCTTGATTACTTCTCTGACCACCTTGTTGGTACTGTTTTCCATTCTCTTTATTGGTGGCGAAGCAACCCAAGGCTTTGCGGTGGCGCTGATCATTGGTGTGATCATCGGTACCTACTCATCAATCTATGTCGCATCCAATGTCATTCTGTATATGAATGTCACCCGCGAAGATTTGATGATTCCGGTGAAAGAAGGTTCTGAGTTGGATGATATTCCCTAGAGCATTCGCTCGTCTGTCGATTTGCCGGGCGCCTGTCTGACTGGACATTTGCTGTCCTTGTCAGATTTGCTCGATTGAATCTCATAGTGGGATTCCAATTTTTTTACATTCGCCCTGATTCCCTTGCTCGCCCTCTCTATCCATAGCGCTTTCCGTCGCGCGAACTCGTCTCGACTTCCTGCTGTGCTCTTGCTGCCCTTAAACGGCTTCGTTTCTTAAAGCTGTCGTTGAACACGGCGATACAACAGACAGTCCGTCGAAAATAGAACTTGGCGAGCAAGTGCAATATTGCTATGTTTTAGCAGCCCTGACACGGTTCGCAACTGCGGCTGGAAGATGTTGAATTAAAAGGCGAAATGGCTAAATTTCTGTTCCAAAGATGGCGCAAATCTGGCGCGGTACTGATGCTGAGTCTTGCGGCACTGTCCTACTCGCTTTCCAGTCTTGGTCAGGGAGGTGTTAATTTCCCGCGCCCCGTCGAACTCCAGCCAGCGGTGGATTTCTGGACCAGGGTCTACACCGAGGTCGATACCCGCAGCGGTTTTCTTCACGACTCCCAAAACCTGTCCGTCATCTATGAGCGCATGTCCCTCGATCGTCGTGCCATCGAGGCGAGGCGGGAACAGATTCGTGAAGACTTGCGCGTGCTTGGAACTGGCAAGCGAACCGATCTGACTCGTTCACAGCAAGACATTCTTGCGCTGTGGCCAGCGGATGTCAGCAATCAAACCTTGCGTGCAGCAGCGTCGAACGTACGCTGGCAACTCGGCCAATCCAATCGTTTCCTGGCGGGCTTGCGCCGCTCTGGCGCGTACCGAGATCACATCAATGAAGTGATTCGCGAAAAGAATTTGCCGCGGGAATTGATCGTGCTTCCCCATGTCGAATCTTCCTGGAATCCCAATGCCTACTCCAGCGCATCGGCCGCCGGTATGTGGCAGTTCGGTCGCGCGACCGGGCAACGCTTTATGCGCATCGACCATATTGTCGATGAACGCATGGACCCTTACATTGCTGCCAACGCGGCCATGAGTTTGCTGGAATATAACTATTCAGTGCTTGGTACCTGGCCGCTGGCGCTGACCGCTTACAATCATGGTGCCGGTGGCATTGCGCGTGCTGTTCGAGAAACCGGTACCACGGATATTGAAACCATAGTTGCCAATTACCGCGGCCGAGCCTTTGGTTTTGCCTCACGCAACTTTTATGCGCAGTTTCTCGCTGTCATCGATGTAGAGAATAATGCCTCGCGTTATTTCGGTGACGTGAGTTTCGACGCGGCACCCGAGTTTGTCGAAGTCACGACAGATTCTTTTATCGATGCTGAGATTTTCGCCCGCTCCATGGGTATCTCGCTGGAGCAATTGCGCGCTGACAATCCTGCGCTGCGTCCAGTGGTGTGGGACGGCGGTAAGCGGATTCCGGCAGGCTTCGCCGTCAAGGTTCGCTCTGATTTTGCTGCCAATGCCAGAGCCAGCGAATTGCTCGCCCAGGTGCCCAGTGATTACAAGTTTGCGGTGCAGACTCCTGACATAGCCTATGTTGTTGAACGCGGTGATAGCCTTTCTGTTATTGCCCGCAGGTTCAATACCACGGTGGCGCAGTTGGCATCCTTAAACCAGCTGGCCAGCAGGAACCGTATTCAAATCGGTCAGCGCCTGTTGCTGCCGCAGGATAACGCCAATGCTCAGCAATTGGCGGCGGTCACTAATCAGAGCACACTGGAAGATGGCGTTTACACTGTTCGTCGTGGTGACACGGTTTCTTTGATTGCTGCACGATACAATATTCCCGAACAACAACTGTTAGGCATCAATGGTATTCAGGATCGCCATCGTATTTATCCCGGCCAGGAATTGAGACTACCTGGGGTGGGTGATGAAGGGGCGAGCCTCGCTGTAATCGACGGCAACTTGCGGCCTACACCGCCGACGGAGATGCAATTCTCTGAAGAAGTTGTAGAGGCTCCTCTGGAAACAGAGGTCAGCGAAGCCGAGACGGTTGTCATCACGCCTGTTCCCGAAATCCCGGAGGGGCAAGGACCGGAGTCCGCAACCGCGCAATCTGATGTTGAGGCAATGCCTGATCAATTGGCATTGGTAGAAGATCTTTTACCTCCGGCGGCGGTATTGCCTGACAATCAGGAAATGGACTCTGCAGTGACCGAGGAAGAAGGTGAGGCCGTTGCCCTGGATCCGGCGCTCGACGTAACCGAGAGCAATGAACAGCTAACAGACCTGTTGGCCGCAGACCCCTCAGACTATACCGTCGCCAGCAACAACAGTATCGAGATTCAGGCTTCCGAAACTCTGGGTCACTATGCTGATTGGTTGGGCATCAGGGCCTGGGATTTGCGCCGGCTGAACGGCATGGCCTTCCGTGATCCGGTCATCATCGGCGATCGCCTGCAACTGGATTTCTCTCAGGTAAATATCGCCGAGTTTGAGCTCAAGCGTCGTGATTTTCATTCCAGTCTGCAGCAGGAATTTTTCAGCAACTACCGGATTCAGAGTGTTGACGTCTATCAGGTTCGCCGCGGTGACAACATCGGTGTGATAGCCCGCAACCGTTACTCGACTCCAATCTGGTTACTACGCCAATATAATCCGCAGCTCGATTTCAATCGTATTCAGATAGGTCAGGAAATCGTCTTTCCTGTGCTCGAAGCGAACAATTAATTCCTGATCTGACGCGGCGCTGAACAGCAGCCAGCGCGAAATGATTAGCGACACGTTCGAAAAATTAATAGAAGAACTACAAAGGTGGTAGGCCGTGTTTCCCTCAAGCTCAGTTCCCAGTTTTTACGCCAAACCCAATTACAAATTACTTGCCGCCTTCGTGCTGTTCTCGCTAATGGCAGTTTACGCCAACGCGCAGGAGGATTTCGCTATCAATAGCCAGCCTGATATCGTGTACGCAGAGGTGGATGATAAAGCCTTGATGCTTGATCTCTATACCCCGGAAGGCGTAGAGGCACCGAAATTGTTGGTCTGGGTGCACGGTGGTGCGTGGCGGACCATGACCCGCAAGTCGAGACCGACGCAATCAGTAGTCGATGCCTTTGTTCCTGCAGGCTACGCGGTTGCCAGCGTGGAATTCAGGCAATCAACCGAGGCGCGTTTTCCTGCGCAAATACACGATATCAAAGCGGCCTTGCGTTTTCTGAGAGCCGAGCAAGAGCAGTTGGGTGTCGACGCAGAGCGCATCATTGCCATGGGCAACTCTTCGGGTGGGCATCTTGTGGCTGTGCTTGCGGTGAGCAATAGTGCTGCCGGCCTTGATCAGCTTCAAGGTGCGGTGGGTGAGCATCTCGATCAATCCAGTGATGTGCAAGGTGTGGTCAGCTATTACGGTGGTTCGAATCTGACCAGCATATTAGGTCAATCTACTCCACATGGTCTGGGCGTTCGCCAGCCAGCTCTGGATCTGCTGATCGGTGGTCAGCCCGATGTTGCAACCGAGCTTGCCACGCTGGCGAGCCCGGCGCTGCACGTCTCCGAACATTCTGTGCCATTGCTGTTGTTACATGGCGATCAGGATCCGCAGATGCCGATCAATCAATCACATGAACTGCACGGTGCGTATAAGGCAGAAGGCCTGGATGTGCATTTTGAAGTAGTGCATGGCGCTGCACACGGAGGCGCGCTCTTTCACGATGCGCCGCGCAATGCCGTGGTAGTGGACTTTGCGCAACGCATTCTCCGATAAGTCACTACGCGTCAAGTCGATGGATCGTCAGTTGTAGTGGTTCCCGCTTCAGTCACTAGTGAATCGAAGACTTGTTGATATCTCGTCTTGATCGCAGCGCCGCTCAAGCCACTTAGATCCGGGACAGGCAGCGGCTCACCATTGGCTTTCTTCTCCAACATGTCTTGCAATTGCTTGCAGACAGTTTCGGCGGTCTTCTGCGCTGAGGCCTGACGTGGATACAGGCAATCTGCAGGCAGGTATTCCGGATAGGCGAGATCATCTGGCGCGAGTGGAGAGCAGCCAGCTAGACAGGCTTCCTGGATACCCAGTCCCTGAAACTCATGCCAGGCGGTCGAGAGCGCTACGTCGCAACGACCGAGCAAAGCTTCGTAGTCGCAGCGTTGTTCGATATAGCCGAGTTGAGCATCCGCTAACTTCAGCTGCGCACTCATACTTTGACAAAGCTTGCGGATTTCCCTGAATTCGTCCGGCTCTGTGCGGAACTGCTGACCAACGACATGGAACTGAACAGGCAGATGGATTCGTTCTATGTGACGCAGAATTTCGAGCAGCAACTCCGGACCCTTGTCGTATTCCCAGCGATGGTTCCAGACGACCTGTAAAAAACTCTCAGTTCTCGACGCGTTCACGGTCCCATTCTCAAGATGGAGAGGAACTGGTAGCACTTCGGCTCCTTCGAGCTTCTGCCAGGCTGTCTCCGGAAGTGACTCGGGTAGCCTCGCGAACAGCTTGCGCGCACCGTCCAGGAATGTTCGCCGATTAAAATCGCTGTTGAACAGGATGCGATTTGCGCACAGCGCGCTATACAAGGGAATCAGCAGTGGCTCGACGTTTTCTGAATGGCGCGCCTTCTGCGTTGGATTGTCCGGGTAGAAGAACTGGTTCTCATGGAAGTAGAGCAGAGTCGGAATGTTACTTATTGCAGGGCGTAGTCCTCTCAGTGCGGCGAGGTCGACCATCGAAGTTGCAATGAGTAGATCGTAGCCTGCATCCAGGTCAGGATCCGCTGACAAGCCCCAGCTCAGGCTATTACTCCGCACGCGCCACTGAAAGTGGCGCGGTGGCAGTGCCAGCTGGCGCCAATGAGTATCCGGGAAGAGTCGTTGTAGATTCTCTCGCCAGAGGCGATGACTGACGGTGTCATAGGCTGAAAGCAGCAGGATTCGCATGGTGCTCAACAGCTTAGATCGGGGCTCGGCATGGCGCCGAGCCCGACTAAGGCTTTACTGGGTTTGGCGATGGGGCTGGCGCTCCAGAATGCCAACATTCTCGCTCATGTCCAGAATGGTTTCGATATTTGCCTCAATGTCTTCGGCGGTAGCATTTAAGCCCAGATCCACGCCAGGATTTTCGCGCACGTCAGCAGAATAATATTTGCCGCCCATGGCCTGGATGATTCGGCCGTTGGGGGCTTGGTCGCTACACAGGAAGACTACGGCAGGAGTGACCAGTTCTGGCGCCAAGCGTTCTTCGCTGTCTTCGAAACCAGGCAAGTCCAGAGTCATGCGTGTCGCAGCGATCGGCGCAATTGAATTGGTGAAAATATTATACTTGGCGCCTTCAAAGCGCAGTGTGTTCATAAATCCAACCAGGCCAAGTTTTGCTGCGCCGTAATTGCTCTGACCGAAATTGCCGAACAGTCCCGATGTGGATGTGGTCATTACGATACGGCCATAGTTCTGTTCAGTCATGATTGGCCATACGCACTTGGTGCAATTAAGACTGCCAGTGAGGTGCACGTCGATGACCGCATGCCAGTTTTCGAGTTCCAGCTTGGCGAAGGTTTTGTCTCGCAAGATGCCAGCGTTGTTCACCAAAATATCGATGCGCCCCCAGCGTTCCATGGTTTCATCGACCATGGCCTGCACAGCATCGAGATCGGTCACTGAGGCCGCACTGGCGACAGCAGTGCCACCGGCGGCATTGATTTCCTCGGCGACTTGCTCGGCGGCGGATTGAGAGCCGCCACTGCCGTCTACGGACCCACCCAGGTCATTGACCACGACTTTCGCACCACGGCGACCGAGTTCCAATGCGTGCTGCCGACCTAATCCCCCGCCCGCGCCAGTAACAATGGCGACGCGGTCATTAAAGCTTATGCTCATGCTGACTCCTTTCCTGATTTGTCGAGAAACCACGATTCCCTTATGCGCACTTACGCAGGACTACTGATGCAACGAGCATTTGAGTAGCAGGGATTGGTGGCTGGATTCTATTCCCTGAGTAGAGACCGTGCAATGCAGGAAGGCGGCGGTCTTTGTCAGCGAAGCCGGAACAGGAAGCATGGGGTTCTGTTCAACAATAGGCTATGATCTAAGTCGATTGAGGTTTTGAGTAATGCATGACGGAACAGCAGACGGAAAGTCTGACAGCGAGCTCGACAGAGAGCCGGACAGAGAGCCGGACAGAGAGTCCGACAAAAAGTCCGACCCAAAAACCGACAGAATGACCGAAACAGTCCCTGCGCCGGCTGCTACAGTCGTGATAGCCAGAGAGAATAGTTCGCATGCCAATATCGAATTGTTGTTTCTGCTGCGCAATTCCAAGTTAGTCTTCCATGGCGGGCATTGGGTATTTCCGGGTGGGCGCATTGATGTTGCAGACTACGGTACTGACGATCAGCAACTGGAATATCCGGCGGCGCTGCGAGCAGCGGTGCGAGAGACCGAGGAAGAAGCCGGCATTCGTATTCAGGAAGAGCGGCTCATTCATACCGCACACTGGACCACGCCACCACGTTTGCCGCGCCGATTCAGCACCTGGTTCTTTCTGTATCCATTGAGAGAGCGAGTTGACGTGACCGTGGACAACAAGGAAATCCTGGATTTTCGTTGGCTCAGCCCCGAAGCGGCGCTCTCTGCCTCAGAAAGTAGTGAACTGGAATTACCACGGCCCACGTTGACTACGGTTCAGGATTTAATGGGACACACCAATCTGGACAGTTTAGTAGCTGCTGTAACCGACGGTAACATTCGAGTCTTTCCCGAAAACTCCGACCACTATCGCCCTGCAGAAATGGGCTATCCGCACTCACAAAATCGAGATTAACGCCGACTCAGTTCGGCGTTTGTGCGCCCTGGTAGCTGTCAGCATTCGGGCGTAATCCTGACTAAAATCTGGCGTAAATTGTGGGAATTCCGGGCAGACAAGGGCCCGTGGCCTGGACTTATTCAGGCTAGCTGATCTGGTAGGGATTCTGTCCTTTGCGCTTCCGCCGAGTCCTTGCTTTTCGGGGCTGGTTAGTGGGATAGTTGGTGGTCATGAATTCAGTGTTTTAGGCCTGTTCAGCGCTCTCTTCTGCATCTTGGATGAATGAATTTCAATACTAAGTCAGCACACGAAGAGTCCTTTATCTGGCTAACTCACAGCCTTTCCTGATGAGGGTTGAGACTGAATCAATGCATGCAATAAATGCTCAGGGAGCGTAGCTCGGAATTTTTTATGGCCACTCCTACATTTGAAAGTCTCCGCCAAACTCTCAAAACACTTCGTCGTCGACGCAGTAATCTTTTTCTGCTTAAACAGACCAGCTGGCTACTCGTCGCTCTCTCTGCTCTGGCTCTTTTATCAGTATCGTTCTCAGCCTGGCGAGAACTGGATAAGGCAGCAACCATTTTCCTGTTTATCATCGTGTTGGCCGTTGCTGCAGCGATGTTGTGGCAGTTCTTCAAGCAGTTGCAAAGACGACAAACTGACGACCGCAAACTCGCACACTATGTCGAAGACCATATTCCGGATCTCGAACAGCGCCTGTTGACCTCTCTGGAGTTCAGTGATGAAGAACTGCGCAGTGGCAGGGAAGGTGTATCCCAGCAGTTTATTCAGCAGCTCTGGCAGGATGCGCAGGAACATGTGCAACAGCAGCAGCGCCAGGTTGAGACAGTCATGCCAGCGCAGAGCTCGTGGCTTTCGGCTGGTGCCGCTGCGCTCTCTGTCACGATTGTTGTTGCCGCCTTGCTTGGCTCGGAGCTTCTGAATCAGGCAGGGAGCAGGTTGGTCTGGCCTTTCGCGATTAATGAGCCAGTCATAATTATTGAGCCACAACCTGATATCGAAATCAGCGTAGAGCCTGGCAATCTGGAAATGCAACGTGGAGAAGGGCTGACCATTATCGCTCGAGTGAGCAATGCGATCCCTGCTGCGGTGAATCTGCGCTTGCAGGATGACAATCTGAATTGGCGCGACGTCTCAATGAATCGAGACGGCAGCGGTTCTGACAGCGCAACCTACAGCTATTTCATCCCTTCGCTCCAGGAAGATACTACCTATTACATAAGCTTTAACGAAGGCGAAGAGTTCAGTTCCAGCCAGTATCAGATTAGCCTGTTTGATCTGCCGCAGATCGAGCAGATTGATCTTGCATTCAGCTACCCTGAGTACACCGGGTTGGAAGCGAGAATCGAAGAAGACAGTGGAGACATGGTGGTCCCGGAAGGCACTGTTGTGGAAATGACAGTGCAGTTCAACAAGATAATCGCCGAGGCGAATCTGGACTTCGATGAAGCCATAGTCAGTGAAGACGATGAGCAGCCACCGATTTCTTATCCGGATATGCCGCTTCAGATTGACGGCGACACCGGATACGCAACGTTTACCGTCATGCAAGATGGTGTTTACCGTATCAACGCGCGTGATCCATCGGATATGGAGAATCGCAATCCTCTCGACTATTTCATTCGTGCCATTGTTGATCAGCCGCCGGAGTTGGCTTTACAGCGGCCAGGTCGCGACCAGGACGTCATGCCACTCGAGGAAGTCGTGCTTGAAGTAAATGCCAGTGACGACTATGGACTCAGTGAATTCAGATTGAATTACAGCGTCGTGGGTAGTGATGAAGTCAGTGTGGATTTCCTTCCTGAACCCAATGTGCGCGATGTCTCCGGCAATGAATTAATTTATCTTGAAGAGCTGGGTGTTGAGCCAGGCGATTTCGTGAGCTACTTCCTCACGCTTGCTGACAACAACAGTTTGCATGGTCCCGCCGAAGTGATTTCCGATATCTATTTTCTGCAGGTCATTCCTACTGATCAGGAATTTCGTCGTGCAGGTGGTGGGCTCAGCGGTGGTCAGGGTGCTGGCGGAGGTCAGGGTGGCGATTCCTCTGCACTGGTCAGCATTCAGAAAGACATTATTGCTGCAACCTGGAAGCTGCGAAATCGTATGGGTGAAGTCTCTGACGACAGTTTCTCCGCCGATGCAGAAATCATTGCCGAATCACAACGTGAGGCGACAAGCAGAGCACGCATGTCGATCGATCGTTTAGCCGAACGACTGAATTTTTCCGATTCAACTTACGATGCGGCAGTGGAAAACTTGTCGCTGGCGATTGTCGAGATGAATCGTGCGGCAGAAGAGCTGGAACTGGAACAGATAACAAGCGCGCTGCAACCCGAGCAATTGGCACTGCAATACATTTTGAAAGCCGAGGCGAATATCAATCGCACCAACATCAGCATGCAACAGGCAGGTGGCGGCGGCGGTGGTGGTGCCCAACAGGAACGTGAAGATTTGCGCGAACTGTTTGAGATGGAAATGGGGCAACTCGAGAATCGTTATGAGACACCGAACAGCGCCGGCGGTGGTAATCAGCAGCAATCAGAAGAAGCAAATAAACTGGAAGAGCTTGCTCGTCGCCAGGAAGGCTTGACGCGAGCGCAGCGCAATCTCGCACGTCGCCAGGACCAAATGACAGAAGAGCAGAAGCGCCGTGAATTGGAACGGCTCATGCGTCAGCAGGAGCAACTGAGTCGTGAAGTAGCACAGCTTGCGGAACAGATGTCCCGAGGACAGCAACAGTCTCAGTCTTCCCAGTCTCAGTCACAATCTCAGTCCCAAGCTCAATCCCAGTCCCAGTCCAGCTCTGGTGGCTCGTCCTCCAGTGGTGGTCAACAACAGCAGCAGACAGCTTTGCAGCGAGCTGCACAACAGATGCAGGAAGCTGCGGAAAGTGATTCACCGTCTATAGCGGCAGCGCGCAGTCAAAAAGCTCTGGATAATCTTCGCCAACAGCAGCAACAGATGAATCAGGAAGGTGAGCGCTCTGTGAACCAGCTTGCACAAAATCTCAGTCAGCGGGGCCAACAGCTTTTGCAGCAGCAGCGTGCTTTGCAAGAGGCGTTGCAGAATGAGTCCCGTCAACAGGGTCTGGGTCAGACCAGGCAGTCAGTGCGAAACGATGCCGATCTGCAGGAGCTCATCGAACAACAGCAGCAACAGCAACGCGATCTTGATGAGATCGAAGACATGCTGCGCGCGGTGATAGCCCGTGGTGATGCTGACGACCAGCGACTCTTGTCGCAAGCCCAGGAGGCTTCGAGAGAGTTGCGCCCCATACGTGAAGAAATGCAAACCAGCAATCGTGTTTTGCGTAATGGTATGGTCAACCTTTCGGTCGATATTGAGCAGGAGTTGGAGAACCAACTCGAAGACTTCGCCCGTACCTTGGCAGGCCTCGATCCGAGCCGAGCCGAGGAAGAGGGCGGGCAGATCCAGCAAGCAGCTCGAGATGCGGAGGCATTGCGTGAGCAAGTTGAAGCATTACAGGCACAGGCAGAAGCGTTTAATGCAGGGCAGGGTGGAGACGAAGGCACGCCTTCCATCCGTCAGATGCGAGAACAGTTAGCACAGACTCAGCAGTTGGCGCGTAATCTGCAGCAGCAAATGGAACAACAAGCCGGACAACAAGGAGGCAACCAGTCGGGGCAGGCGGGTGGTCGTCAGCAGATCGGAGGTGCACGTGGTAATGCTGATAGTCGCCGCGGTGGGAGCACCGAAGCAGACACTTCTGGTAACCCTGTACCGTTCGGAAACGCCCGATCGATTCGACAACAGCTCACGCAGCAGGACATCGAGGATTTTCTCAATCAACCCGAGCTGTTCCGTCAGTTGTTACAACCTATCCTGGAGCTGGAGGGTGCGTTGCGTGCCCAGGCCGAGCTGGAAAATATCAACCAGAAGCTATTCGCTTCCGTTGATGAAGATGTTCCCGAAGAGTATCGGGACCTGGTTCAAGAATACTATCGAGTATTGTCTGAAAATCAGGGCTCTTCCGATAGTATTCAACAGTAGCCAGCGGTAGTCAGTAGCAATGCAGGCAGTCGAACCCACTCTTTTCTCAGCCCTTTCTGATGGTTCCCTCAGTTTTGCCTATGGCATCAGTCTCTGGATGTTCGCTGGGCTGGTGTTGCTGGTTATTGCGGCAGTCTGGCTGAGCTACTATCGAACCACTCGACCTCTCACCACCGCCTGGAAGAGTGCATTCATCGCGCTTCGCTCAGCGGTGCTGGTCCTTCTGCTTTTCTGTTTGTTACGTCCAGTAGTTACCACCACACAGGTTTCACCGCAGGAAACTTATCTGGCAGTGCTTATGGATAATTCCCAGAGCATGGCGATCGCTGACATGCCTGGAGAGCGAAGTCGCCGGGAAGCAGTGCAGCGCGAGATCATTGATGACGGTGTACTTGAAGAGCTCGCTGAATCTTTTCAGCTGCGAAACTTCAGCTTCGATAAACAGACTCGCCGGGTCAGCGCGCTGGACGAGGAAGGAGAGGCCGGCACTGCCTCTTCTCTGGATCAGGCATTGGCCTATGTTGAAGATCAGCTTAACGGTTTGCCGCTCGGTGGCGTGGTTCTCATTAGTGACGGCGCCGACAACAGCAACATCGATGCCGCAATTCGGGCACAAAGTTTCGGCGACCGCCAGATTCCTGTTTTTACTGTCGGTGCAGGCCAGGAAGAAATTCCCCAGGATATCGGCATAGTCGATGTCAGTGCTGCCGAAACCATACTGGAAGGGTCGGTATTTAATGTTCAGGTCGCACTCCAGCATCAGGGCTATGAAGGGCAGCAAGTGTTGCTCTCGGTCATGGATGGAGATACTGAAGTTAGTAGTGAGACTGTCACTCTGGGCGCGGAGGGAGTGACTCGCCGTTATGATCTCGAACTCAGCCCTGCCAGACCTGAGCTCATCGTCTATGAGCTAAACGTTGAGCTGCAACCAGGGGAGATCATTCCAGAGAATAACAGTTATCAATTCCTGCTGGACAACACACCCAAGACTCCTCTGGATGTGCTCTACATCGAAGGGCATCCGCGCAACGAGTACAAGTTTATTCGTCGAGCGGTTGAACAGGACGAATCACTTCGCCTGGCTACCTATTTACAAACGGGTCCGGAAAAATTCTACCGTCAGGGTATTCAGTCAGCCACTGAACTGAGCGCCGGATTTCCGGATGACAAAGAAGACCTCTATGAATACGAAGCGCTGATACTCGGCGACATTGAGGAAAGCTTTTTTACAGCTGAACAGTTGCAGATGATTGAAGATTTTGTTGCTGAGCGTGGCGGCGGTTTCTTGATGAGCGGGATGATTGATGAAGAATTTATCAATACGCCAATCGTCGATGTCTTGCCTGTGACTTTGGTGGAAGAGAATTTTCTACCGGGCCATTTGCGGGGTGGAATTCGCAGGGGAACTCACCCCACCGGAGAGCTATTCTTTCCACGTCTGACTCGAGATGGAGAATTTTCCTCTCTGCTCAGGCTTGCGGGTGATGATGACGAAAATCGCAGACTATGGAGTCAGTTGCCCCAGCTACAAGGGGTATACACCACTGGCCGAATCAAGCCCGGTGCAACCGTGTTGATGGAGCATCCACTCCTGCAATATCAGAATCAGGCACTGCCGATCATTGCCCAGCAGCGCTACGGCAGCGGTCGGTCCATGGTGCTCACCACAGCGAGTACCTGGCGTTGGCAGATGATGATGCCTTCAGATGATCAGTCCCAGGAAACCCTTTGGCGACAACTGCTACGCTGGTTGGCGGTGTCTTCTCCGCAGCGCATAAGCATCGATTTCAATCGCGAGTTTTACAATATAGGTGATGAGGTTCAGGTCACAGCGACTGTTCTCGATGAGGCGTTTGAACCTGATAACGATGCGACTGTATGGATGCAAACTGTTTCGCCCCTGGAGCAGGTCAGCGACACACCGATGGAATGGGACATCAGCGAAGACGGCGTCTATCGATCTAGTTTCACTGTGCAGGACGAAGGTGTGTTCAGCTTGCTCGTCGATGTTGCGAGTAGTGCCGGGGAAGGTGGCGGCGCCGCTAATGAAAAACGCACCGCTTTCGTAGTGACTCCTTCGCTGCGGGAATACACCAACGCAGAACTGGACAGTGGTTTACTGGCGCGTATCGCCGATGCCAGCGGTGGACAGTATTTTAATCTGGATGATGTCTCAGGACTTGCTGGCGCTGTGGAGTTTACGCCCAACGCTTATTCCCGCGAAGTTCAGATCGACCTCTGGGATCGGCCCTGGCTGCTCGCTCTCCTCGTCCTGCTGCTTTGTATGGATTGGATAGCCAGACGAATGAAAGGTTTATCGTAATGATAAGACGCATAGCTGACTATTTTGCCTCGAGGCTATTGGCTTGCTCCCTGACTCTGGTCACATCGAGTTTGGCGCCGTTCAGTGCGGCACAGGATGATGTCATCGGCTTACAGACAAGCGGAGCTAATTACTTTCTCGATACGCCTGAGACCAGCAAGTTCGCATTTATTATCACTGGCCCAACCGTCGGTGAGACCAATGTCGATCAATTCAGAAACTGGTCTTTTGCGCTCCATGATGTGCTGGTTCGGGATTATGGTTACAGCTCGGACAGCGTTACTCTGCTCTATGCCTCGGGAGACGATTCGTCCTCGAGCGCCAGCTATATAGACGGCCCGGCGACACGTCAGGGAATTGAAGAGGGTCTCAGCAGGCTAAATTCCGAGGTGAAGGCGGGTGATCAGATTACCCTGTACATGATTGGTCACGGTAGCGGGGCAGAAGAAGAAGCGAAATTCAATATCAGTGGGCCTGATATGACCGGTCCGGAATTCGCCGAACTGCTGGATCAATTCACCCAACAGGACATGGTGATCATCAATACCACCAGCGCCAGCTATGGATTCTCAACTGCGCTGTCGGGCGAGGGCAGAGTCGTCATCTCGTCAACTCGATCTCCATCCGAGCGCTATGATCCGATTTTCTCGCGCTATTTTATTGAGGCGCTGGACTCGCGACGAGGTGATCGTGACAAGAATAATCGCGTGTCCATGCTTGAGGCCTTCCGCTATGCCAAAGCCAGTGTTGAGCAATGGTATGAAGAACAGGGCAGGCTCGCGTCCGAACATGCAGGTCTCGATGATAACGGTGACGCGCTGTTTTCTCTGAATCCTGCGCTGGATGATGCGGATGGACGGCTGGCAGAGATCGCCTACATTGATCACCTGGCAGATGACAGTGCAAACCTGAGTCCAGAAGCATTGCGATTGAAGGCGCGGATGCAGGAGCTGGAACGCTCAGTAATTATTCTGCGCGGCCGCAAGGCAGATTATCTGGAAGTCAATTATTGGCAAGAGATGGAGCGCTTGTTGGTAGATTTGGCCGAAGTGTCAGCGCAATTTGATGTGCTCGACAGTACTCGGGATTAGAGAGTTCTATAGAAATTCCTTTTGAGAGCCCTATAGAGAAAATGAAAAGACAGGATGACTAACATGCAGCCCATTCGACGACATCGACGCTCTCTGTCAGCGTGCCTAAGGGCACGATATTCGGTTTTGGTATGGCTTCTCGCTATCACGCTGGGGCTGTCCATGAGCCAGCTGAGTGCACAGGTCGTCAGCGCAGACAGTAATGAGTCGCCACTGTATCGTGGAGAGCAGTTATTGCTCGGTGGGTCCTATGCGGCGGCTGCCGAAATTTTTCAGATGACTGATGGTCTCGATCGCGAAGACGGGCTAATCGGTGCAAGTCGTGCCTATGCCATGATGGGCAATTATCAGTCCGCTATGTCGGTAGTTGCTGATGCTATCGAAGACGAGCAATATGCTGATGCACCACTACTGGCCACCCAGCTGGCGGAAGTTCTGCGCATGGTCGGTCGCTCGGAAGAGGCATTGGCTGTTTTGCAAGTTGTGCATGAAGACTTGATCGATGCTCCGGTACGGAGCCTGGTGCAATACGGCAGCCTGCTCAAGTTCCGCGGTGACAAGGAAGCAGCCTACGATATTCTCGACATCGCTGTTGATCGCTATAACGGCGGATTGGTCTTTGCATCGGAAGATGTTGCAATGGTCGCCCTGGCAAGTTGGCTGCTGGGCAACTTCCATGACGCCAACAGTCTGTTTAATGAAGCAACTCGCGCTGATCCCAATAACCTCGAAGCAATTGCCTTGTGGGGAGATCTGTTTCTCGAAAAATACAATGCCTCAGATGCGGAGCGCACTTTTCAGGAGGCGCTCGATATCAACAGTCGCTATGTGCCGGCGTTGGTTGGAATTGCCAAAGTTGTTGGCGATGAGCGTGCGCTGCAAAGAGCGATGGCGATCAATCCAAATTCTGTCCCTGCTATGGAGACCTACGCCCAGCTCCTGATGCGCAGTGGCCGTCAGGACGTCGCGGACGAATACCTCGATCGGGTACTCGATGTGAATCCGGAATCCTTAAAGACACTGAGCATACTCGCTGCAGGTGCAGTCCTGGAAGAGCGCAGCGAGGACTACGAAACATATCGCAGCCGAGTTGAGGCCTTCAGCCCCAACAATCCGCAGTTTCTGGGAGACATTGCGGACAGCTACGGTAACAACTACCGCTTTACCGAGGCCGTAGAGTTTGCCCGTGCTGCTATCGATGCCGATCCCGAGTACTGGCAAGGTTACACGCTGTTAGGCAGTAATCTCATTCGCCTCGGTGAAGAGGAGGAAGGCAGGGCGCATCTGCAAGTGGGCTTCGACAATGATCCATTCAATGTGCTCACTTCCAATATGCTAACCGTGTTCGACACACTCGATACCTATGAGACCTTGGAGAGCGAACATTTCAAGGTGCACATGTCTTCACGGGATGCCGACATTCTCTGGCCCTATATGGAGCCCTTGCTGGAAGAAAGCTGGGACACGCTGACTGCGAAATACGGCTTCGAACCTGAGGGACAAGTGTTAATTGAGGTTTTCGAGAACACAGAGGATTTTGCAGTACGTTCGGTGGGGCTGCCCGATATCGGTCCACTGGTTGGCATCTGTTTCGGTAAGGTGGTTACCCTGATTTCCCCTGATACCCTGTCCGCCAACTGGCAGGAGATTGTCTGGCATGAGTTTATGCATGTCATTACCTTGCAGATGACCAATAATCGTATGCCGCGCTGGTTGTCCGAAGGTATCTCAGTGTGGGAAGAGAAGGAGGGACGTTCCTACTGGGGGCGCGAGCAGGGACTTGATCTCGTGCGAGCTTCACAGCAGGAGCAACTGCTGCATATCAGCGAACTCAATTCAGGCTTTACTAATGCGCGTACCAACGCTGACCTGGGCTTCGCCTACTTTCAGTCTTATCTGGTGGTGGACTACATCACTGAGCACTACGGCTTTGAGAAACTGGTCGATCTCGTCAAGCAATACGCTTTCATCAAGGAAGACAGCGAGCGTTTCTCTGAAGTCTTCGATGAGTCGCTAGATAGTTTCGATGCAGGCTTCCGCACCTGGATAGATGAGCGCGTTGCCGAGATTAATGTCTATGTTCATTCGGAAGATGTTCCAGATGACGGCGAAGGCCATGGCCACGGTATTCGCGAAAATTCCAGCGCCATTTTGGCTGAGCTTTATAACAATGCTTCGCTGAAGCAGCATATGCGTTCACGGATTGAAGACAATGCCCGGGATTTTCAGGCGCACTTGCAACTCGGCATCGTGCTGTTCAAGGAAGAGGACTATCTGTCTGCCAAACAGTCCCTACAGACTGCCTATGACCTCCTGCCTACTTATACCGGCTATCCGAGTCCGGCTCTGGTGATGTCGCAGATCTATCAGGCCGAAGGTAATGAGGCCGAACGACTGCGCTGGCTGGAGATTCTGTTGGAGAATCTGCAGCACGACTATGACTCGGCCATGATTCTGGCCGAAAACGCCTTGCAAAGCGGTGAATTGGAGCGGGCCGAATATTATATCGATCGAGCGATTCAGGTTGATCCCTATCGGTCCGACGTGCATCAGTTGAAAGCACGCTATGCAGAACAGATTGGCGATACTGCGTTGGCAGTTACCGAGTACGAAGTCTTGCTTGAGCTCGATATCAATGATCCAGTCGAAGCGCAGACAGATCTTGCCCAGGCCTATCTGGCCAATGGGCAGTTGGCAGATGCGCGGCGTAGCGTGTTGTACGCGTTGGAAGTGGCGCCCAGTTATCGTCGCGCTCAACAGGTTTTACTGGAGTCGGTCAAGGAGCCATTGAACTAGTGCCAGGACGCATTCTTAATGCTCTCGTCTTGCTGCTGTCTGCACTGACAGTGGCTTCGCTCGCGTCGGCACAAGTGGTCCCTCTGGTGAACAATGAAGACCTGTCGATCTACGGTACCGATATTACGGAGTTCACCTGGCTGCGTGGACAATATACCAATCATGGTGGTGGCGCAGGAGGCTATGGCTTTGGTCGCAGAGGCGGTTGGTGGGATACAGACTATCCAGATTCCGATGAGAATTTTTTGCGTGGTGTGCAACGCTACACCAATATCGATACCAATCCGCGCAATCATACCTTTATGCAGTTGACTGATCCGCGCATCTTCGAGCACATTTTCCTGTACATGAACTGGAAGCGTGTTCCTATTGGTTCCTCTTACAGTGGCCCCAATTTCAGTCCTGAAGAAATAGAGGCCCTGCGCGAATTCATGTTCCGTGGCGGCTTCGTCATGGTGGACGATTTCTGGGGCCAGCCTCATCTTGATGATATGTTTGTGGAGATGGGTAAGATTTTTCCCGATCGGGAAATCGTCAAGCTCGATACCAATCATGAGATATTTCACATCTTTTTCGATATCGATGAGTTGGCGCAAGTGCCTGGTCGCATGGTGACCTGGGATTTTGGCGGATTCATGAATATTGATGATCCCAGTTATCCGCCTGAAGTCTATGCGGTACTGGACGATGACGGCCGCGTGATGATGGTCGCCAATTACAACACGGATTTGGGTGACGGTTGGGAGCATACTTTTTATGCAGGTTATCCCACACGCTTCACCAATGAGGCCTACAAGATAGGCATTAATTTTTTAATGTATGCATTTAGTCACTGATTGACGGGAACACGGAAATGACAGAAACAGAAGAAGCCGTAGAAATTCAGGATCAAGATGATCTCGCGCTGGTCAAGCGTATGCAGGATGGTAGGGATCAGATCGTTGCCGAAATCAAGAAAGTCATCATCGGACAGAGTGATATCATTGATGAATTACTCATTGCCTTATTCGGCGGTGGTCACGTATTGGTGACGGGTGTGCCTGGATTGGCCAAGACGCTGCTGATTAAAACGGTCGCCGATATCTTGCAAGTGGATTTCTCTCGTATTCAGTTTACTCCTGACCTGATGCCAGCTGATGTCGTCGGTGCTGAAGTTGTGGAAGAGAAGGATGGCAATCGGCAGCTCAAATTCGTCAAGGGTCCAATCTTCACCAATATTCTCCTCGCTGACGAGATCAATAGAACGCCACCTAAAACCCAATCCTCGCTGCTCGAGGCCATGGAAGAGCGTCAGGTTACAGCTGGTGGTGTGACTCACCCCATGGCCAAACCGTTCTTCGTGTTGGCAACACAGAATCCAATTGAGCTGGAAGGCACTTACCCTCTGCCAGAAGCGCAGCTCGACCGCTTCATGTTCAAGATTGAGCTTGGTTATTTATCAGAAGAAGACGAAGTCACCGTGGTCAGTACCACAACTCAGACCCATGATCGTGCGCTCGCTCACCCTCTCAGTGGTGAAGACATACTCGAGTTCCAGCGCATAGCACGTCAAGTACCTGCAGCTGAAGCAGTGATCCAGTATGCAGTCAGATTAGTGCACGCGTCTCGTCCACAAAGTGAGAATGCGCCACAATTCGTTAAGGACTGGGTGAGTTGGGGAGCGGGTATCCGTGCCTCGCAAAATCTGATTCTTGCGGGCAAGGTCAGGGCACTACTACAAGGTCGCTACAATGTGTCTTTCAACGATGTGCGCGCTCTGGCACCTTCGGTTCTGCGTCATCGTATTCTCTTGAACTTTCATGCCGAGGCGGAGCGGGTAACGACTGACGAAGTTATTCGACTTCTCCTCGACGCGGTGCCAGCACCCGCTTCGGATTTGTAAGGCTTTATGTCGGATTCCCTGAATTTTCTCGATCCATCAGTACTGTCGGGTCTGGACAACCTGGAGTTGCGCGCACGTGTGGTCGTAGAGGGATTTTTATCTGGTCTGCACAAGAGCCCCCATCGCGGCTTTAGTGTCGAGTTCAACGACTACCGGCACTACCACCGTGGTGATGATATGCGCCACGTGGATTGGAAGCTGTATGCGCGCAGTGACAAGTTCTATATCAAACAGTATGAAGACGAGACCAATGTGCGTTGTGTCATCCTGCTGGATACCAGCGCGTCCATGCAGTACAGCTCAGGCAGCATGAGCAAGCTCAACTACGGAGTAACCCTGGCTTCGGCTCTCGCTTACTTCGTCATGCGCCAGCGTGATGCCGTCGGCTTGATCACCTTCGATGATGAGGTGCGTAATTTTATTCCGCCGCGCTGCCGACAGCCGCATCTGATGCGGATATTGCGCACATTGGCAAATGTCGAGGCGGGGACCCACACCAATGTAGTCAAGCCGCTCACTGATCTGGCAGCCTCATTGACCAAGAAGAGCATGGTGATACTGATCACCGACATGCTAGACGACGAAGAGCGGATTATTAGCACTCTGCAAAATCTGCGCGCAATGGGCAATGACGTCATTACTTTCCAGGTGATGGATTCGGACGAACTTACTTTCCCCTTCAATGAAGCATCGGAGTTTATCGATATGGAGAATAAGGAGACGTTTATTACCTCTCCCGCGGCAATTCGCAATTCCTATCTCGACAATCTCAATGAGTTTCTGGGGTTTTGTAAGAAGCAATGTCAGAGCAGTGGCGTAGATTATTGTCTGCTCAATACAGCAGAGCCTTTGGATCAGGCATTGTCGTCCTATATGACCAAGCGTGCGAAAAGTTTCTAATGCGAATAGGAAAATCGACAAGTGGGCAGTCACAGGGCTGATCAGGATTAAAGAGAACTTAACGTGGTATTTCTGACACCTCTATTTTTGCTTGGACTGTTGGCGGCGGCTATCCCCATTGCCATTCATCTCATTCGTCGTGAGAAACCGCCGAAGCTGATGTTCAGCAGTATTCGCTTTCTCAAGAAAACATCGAAAAAGCTGGTGCTCTTTCAGCAACTCCAGCAAATTCTTCTGTTGATATTGCGCTCAGCGGTGATTGCCCTGTTAGTTATCGCTTTCGCCCGTCCACTGATCAATCAGTCGGTTGCCCGTTTGATGGATGCGGATCCACAGTCAGCAGTTGTGCTTCTGGATATCTCCATGAGTATGCATTACGGCGATGTGTTCGAGCAGGCCAAGGAAGAAGCGCTGCAAGTGCTGGCCGAGCGCAGGGCAGGCGATGAGGTTGCGTTGATCGGATTCTCGGAATCCGCCGAACTCGTGCATGAGCTGAATACCGATCTGGATGCTGTTCGTAATTTGATTAATGACTTGCAAGCACCAGGCTTCGGCGGGACACGTTACTTGCCTAACCTGCGTCTGGCGGATCAATTGCTCGCGGAGTCCCGATTCGAAAACCGTGCCATTTACCTGATTTCCGATTTTCAGCAAGAAGGTTTGCTGGACGATGAAGAGCGCTTCAAGCTCGCTCCGGGAGTAGCCTTCACCACCATCGATGTTGGTGAAGAGTCCAGCAGCAATCTGGTCCTCAGTGATGTGCGATCACCGGAGCAGTTGCTGGAAGATGCGGAGACCCAAACCATACTCGCTCGAGTGCGATCTGCCGGTTCCCAGCATGTTAATCGTGGTGAAGTTACCCTCAGTCTGAACGGCGAGATTGTCGATCGACAGCCAGTAGATCTCACTGATCGCTCTGAGCAGGTAGTGAGCTTCTCAGCCGCCTTTGCCGATGAGGGGGCCTATTATGGTGAGGTGCGGGTGAATGGCGACAGTTTTGCTACCGACAATAGTCATTTTTTCACCGTTGATGTCTTACCAAAGATTCGAGTTCTGTTAGTGAACGGTGAAGCTTCCAGTGACTGGTTTGATGATGAGGGACACTGGTTTGGACTGGCGGTTAGTGCTGCCAGCCAGTCGCCATTCGAGTTGCAGACTATTGAACCCGCCCAGCTGAGCGCTGCTGCACTGCGTCAGAATGATGTAGCCGTGTTGCTCAATGTGGGAGATTTGAGCAGCAGTCAGTTTCAGGCGATTAACAGTTATGTACGTGAAGGCGGTAGCCTGTTGCTGGCGCCAGCGGACCGGGTCGATGGGAGCCGGTACAATTCTGAACTGGCTGAAATCTTGCCAGCGACATTGAATGGTCAGGGCGATCTCGGTCTGGATGATTATCTGGTCATTGCAGATTTTGACCGTCGCCATCCAATTCTTCGACCGCTCAACAGTGATTGGTCAGCACAGTTTGAATCTCATTGGGCACTCACTCCCCATGCGGGGGCGAGTGTGTTGATGCAGTTTGACAATACTGATCCAGCACTCGTTGAGCGTGATGTGGACGAGGGACGCGTACTACTCTTTGCCTCTTCACTGGATCTTGAATGGAATAATCTGGCTCTGCAGGGCCTGTTCCTGCCTTTCATACACGAGACCTTGCGTCATTTAGTGCAGGCAGAAGTTCGACCCAGAGCCTACTCTGTAGGGGATCGAGTGGACTTGTCACCCTCGGCAGGTGGATCCTTGATTGCGGCCAGCAATTCCAATGGCGAGGCTATCGGTTTGTCTGCAGACAATAGTGTATTCACCGCTGATCGTCCGGGCCTTATCACCACTGAATCTGATGCCGGTACCGAGCGCTTCGCGGTGAATCTGTTGCCCTCGGAATCCAACTTGATGCGTTTGGCACCCGCAACTCTGTACGACGATCTGATCAATCCAGACACGAGTCCTATCCGTTCCCGAGAGGTACAGACTGCGCAACTGGTCGAGGAACTGGAGCGCCCACAGCGGCTCTGGTGGTGGATTCTGGCACTGGTAATGTTAATGCTGCTCGCAGAAGCAACCATTGCTAATCGTACTTACCGCTAGTCTATGGTAGTGAGCGCGGCCCAAGGGCCTGTCCACGCCACCCAATCACGACTTTTCCCGGTTTGAGAACGACTTCGCTAATCTTTTTTCATTCGCACTATTCTGGTGCGCGAAAAACTATCTCACTGATTTGTCTGGGAAATGTTTTTTGATTTGTAACACTTCTGTCATACGAGCGTAAAAAATCTTCGAAAATGCATTGAAAATTAGGAATCTGTGGTGGATATTGTTGGTAACTGAGGTACGTCATGATGGCTTACAGCATTCAGTCAGCAGTCCCTTCTTCAGCGGTTTCAAACTGGTCCGCAGCCGTCATCGTTTTGTTCACCAGTTTGCCAGCGCAGCTCATTTTCGCTCAATCCACTCAGGCTGACTGGGATGAGAACAGCAATTTCTCGGTGTCACAATCGGCGCCCGACATCTTCATAGACTCCCCTGATCAAAGCATCAGTACTGAGCTGCCAGAACCCGCTTTCAATCCCTATCGACTGAATGATCTGGAGCCAGCCATTGAGATGGGTATCGTCTATCAGGAAGCTGGGGAGCATGAAGTCGCAATCAAGGCGTTTAACCAGGCGCTGCAAATCACCCGCATCAAGTATGGCCTCTATCACGAGGCACAGATTCCCTTATTGGAAGGGATAATCTTGAGTAGCATGGAGGTGCGCGACTGGGAGTCAGTGGACAAGCGTTATGCCTATATGGAACACCTCTATCGCAAACTCTACGATGTCGATGATCCAAGACTCGAAAACGGCTTGCAGAAAGTGTCCAGCTTCCATGTGAGCGCCTTCAATATCAATCTTGACGGGCGCCGGGAGTATCACTTGCGACGTGCCGCGACTGTCTTTCGCACCCGGCTCGAAGTGGCAGAGAACACGCTGGACGAAGGCCATCCACGTTTCGAGTACCTTAATGAGGGCATAGCCAATTGCCGGGAGCAGCTCTATCGCATGTCCAATGCCGAGCGCGAGAGCGAGAAGTCTTCGCGTGATCGAGTGAGGGATCGCTTGCTGGCCGATCTCGACTAAAACCAGAACCCCGCAATTTTTTGGTCAGAGCAAGCCCGGTTAGCCGGGCTTCTTTTTCCCTGCCATTCCTGCACTCACTACACGCTCCACACCCAACACCTTCCAACTCACACAGCAAGCAGGCAATGCCGATGGCAATCGGGATGGTCGAAAACTCGTGGTAAAAGAACTGGAGAAAAGCGAGGTGCTTCAGGGGGCTTAAGGGAAATGCTTAAGGGAAATACCTAAGGGAGATGCATAAGGAAAGGGCGCTAAAGTGGAGACTTGAAAGTCGCTCGATGCTTTAGAAAAGGGGGGAACAAAGAATTACTCCCAAGCTCCAGACTTTAGCTATTTACCGACAGCTGGCCATTTCCTTTCTGTCCGCTATCAATAAAGTGCAGAAATCTTATCACAGCTCTTTGTGGTGGTCGATGCCCGCACAAATAATCACAATCAGAGCCAGGCAAAAATCGAGCGAGCGTTTGATATTGATTTTATCGGAAAAACTCGGGTTTTCAGGAGCAAGTATTACGGCCTGGCATTCGAGAATGCGGGATATGGTGGCGTTTCATGGAAGCTCTAAAAATGCGGGTCGTTCCAGATCAGAGTGCGCTTGCAGACAAGTCTGTGAATAGATAACAGCTCAGATAATTACGTATCTGACAGCTTTGTATTTAATACGTGCCATGTAGCACATTAAGGCATGGGCTTTGGGTAAGTGTTTACAGAAGCGGTTAATGTAATGCTGAATTAGTTTCCGCTCTTGAGCTGGGTAGTTTCCTTGGGCAGATTCACGCCGATTTTCCGTGCCCGCTGTTCCCAGTTCTTGCGTGCCAATGCCTGCATGTCTTCTGTGTTGTCGGACTCATCGACAATCTCCAGGCCAAGCAAGGTTTCAATGATGTCTTCCATGGTCACAATGCCCTCCATGCCGCCAAATTCGTCGACGACCAGGGCCAGATGTTCCTTCTTGCTAATAAAGATGTTCAGCAGATCAGGAATGGGGAGCGTCTTGTGCACAATGGTGATGTCACGGCGAATATCAGCCAGGGTTTTGTGATCGTTGTCTTCCACCAGGCTCAGCAACAACTCATCTCGGAGAATATAACCGACCACATTGTCATTGCGCTCATGGTAGAGCGGAATCCTGGAGAAGGGCAGTTCCGGGTTTTTGTCATGGAACTCGCGTACTGTCTGAGCGTCGCTTGCTGCCACGACCACAATGCGGGGAGTCATGATGTCTTTTACCAGAACTTTGGAGAAGCGTAGCAGATTGTGAATAATGGTCTGCTCGTCTTCCTTGAGCACGCCAGCATCGGCGCCGATCTTGGCCATGGCAAGAAAATCGGCTCTGTTGAGTACGGGCTTGTCCTTGTCCTTCTTCAGATGTCGAGTAATGTACTGGCTCATCCACACCAATGGCGCGAGACAAAAGAGCATGACCTTCAGGGCGACGACTGTAAATGGTGTCAATGCTTGCCAGTTGTTGGCGCCAAGCGTCTTGGGAATGACTTCGGAGAAGATCAGCACACAAAGAGTCATGCCTCCGGCGATCAGGGCTTCCAGGCTAATGAGCTCGAGTCCAAAAAGACTCAGCGAAGTGGCACCGAAAATTGCGCTCGCCTGAGAGCCGACACCGATAGCGCCGACGGTGTGAGCGATGGTATTGAGCGTGAGAATAGCAGCCAGCGGACGGTCGATGTCATCCTTGAATTTCGCCAGATCTTTGGCGAGTGGTGAGCCCTCTTGTTCCTGAATGCCTATGTAAGCAGGCGTCACACTGAGTAATACCGCTTCCAGTATCGAGCAGAGAAAAGAGAAACAGATGCTGAGCAGGAAATAGGTGGCGAGCAGGCCCATGAAACTATCGATGTTGAAGTGTCAGCCCTCATTCTTTCATGAATGAATGAGGGCTGACAATATTCTCGTCAGGCGCTATAGCTTGGAGTCTGTGGCTTCTTGCGCAATTTTGGCAGGGGCAGACGCTTGATCAGTGCGCGCATGCGATCCGGCAGCGCCAGCATTGCCGGTGTAACCACCAGCGTCAGTACGGTTGCAAAAGACAGACCGAAAACAATCGCCGAAGCCAGGCTGACCCATTGCGAGGTAATCGGTCCACCGACTTCAATCTCCGCACCGATCAGGTCAACAGAGACGTGCATGGCCAGTGGTAACAGGCCAAATCCGGTCGTGAACGTGGTGAGGAATACCGGGCGCAGGCGTTGCACACCGGTTTGTACGATCACTTCCTGCAGAGTCCAGTCCTTATGCTCTTTGCGCAGCACATTGAAGGTATCGATCAACACGATGTTGTTGTTGACGATAATACCTGCCAGGGCCACGATCCCAATTCCGGTGAGAATCACCGAGAAAGTCTGTCCGGTGGTTAACAGCCCCAGCAACACTCCCGCGGTCGATAACAAGACCGAGGACAGGATGAGCAAGGCCTGATAGTAGCTGTTGAATTGAGTCACCAGCAGGATCGCCATCAGCGCCATCGCCAGAGAGAAGGCCTGGGCCAGGAAAGCAGCAGATTGTTCCTGTTCTTCATTGGCGCCGCGGAATTGAGTGTAGACACCTGAGGGTGGTGGATTGGCTTCCAGCCATTGAGCGAGCTCAGTCAACTTGTTGCTGGCGACAATGCCAGGAGCCGGATTGGCTCGCACATAGACGACTCTGTTCCCGTCTACACGCTGAATGGAGCTGACCTGGGGTTTGGCCTCCAGCGTGACGAAGGTCGAGATTGGAACCGGCCCGTTGGCAGTACCAATGCGGATGCTGTCCAGTTGATCAAGACCACGGTATTCGGCCGGATAGCGAATGCGAATATCCACTTCTTCTTCGCTGTCATTGGGTCGGTAGTCACCCATATAGATGCCGTTGGTCATCAGCTGGATGGCCGCTCCGACTTCGGCCATATTAGCGCCGAGCATCGCAGCGCGTGCACGGTCTACGACCATCTCCCATTCGATACCGGGCACCGGCGCGGTGTCGTCGATATCGATTAACTCATCCCCCATGACCTCTTCCATATAGGTGCGGATACGGGTGGCTTCAGAGAAGAGCTGATCAAGGTCTTCGCCCGACAACTCAAGCTGGATTTCCTTGCCCACGGGTGGACCCTGTTCGATCGTTGCGACTTCAGCACGGACACCCGGGATATTGCGAATGGCTTCCCGGTAGAGATTCTCGAGCTCAAAACCATCGACATCACGATCACGACGATCAGTCATCTCAATGAAAATAGTGCCAATCAAATCAGGGGCACTTTGCTGCCCGCCACCTTGTTGCTGGCCGGCACCAGACTGCATCACGATGCCCTTTATATGGCCAACGTTCATGATGCGTTCCTGTACATCCAGCATGATGTCGCGTAGCTCGGCGGGCGAGAAGTTGCCTCGTGCGAACACTTGCACTTGGGATTGATTGGGTTCAACGCCGGTGAAGAACTCAACACCCTTGCCGAAGCGGCCGTAGGCAACCACGATGCTGACCAGTACCACAACGCTCAGAATAGCTACGCTACCGGGCATGCGCACAGCGAGGCCGAGCACTTTGGCATAGAAGGCAGTAATCGGGCCGACGTCGTCCAGGTTGCCGTCTTCCAGACTCGCCTGGTGTTGGGCAGTTGCTGCCTGTGAGCGTCCCAGCAGGGCGCCAATAGTCGGTGCGAAGAGCAAAGCATAAAACAGTGAACCAACCAGCACCGCGAATACAGTGATGGGCAGGTAGCTCATGAATTCGCCGGCAACTCCGGGCCAGAACATGATTGGCAAGAACGCGGCCAGCGTCGTCGCTGTAGAAGCCATAATGGGCCAGAACATTCGTGCTACGGCTGCCTTATAGGCTTCTCGGCTATCCAGACCTTCAGCCATTTTCCTGTCGGCATATTCGACCATCACAATGGCACCGTCGATCAACATACCCAGTCCGAGCAAGAGCCCGAAGATCACCATGAAGTTATAGGTGAAACCGAGTGCGGAGATGATGATGAAGGCAAAGAAAAAGGAAAAGGGTACAGCCAGAGTGACCAGTAGTCCGGAGCGTACTCCTACTGTTGCGATAACCACGATCAGAACCAGGACCATCGCCGTGGCCATATTACCCTGCAATCCCATGTTCTGTTCGATAACCAGTGGTGCTGTGTTATTGATATAGGAGACATCGACAGCAGGCGGCAGAGTGGGACGCAGCGCGGAAACGACTTCGTCTACCTGTGCCATAGTTTCCACCAGGTTGCCGCCATTGCGCTTCATAATATTGAGCGAAATGGACGGTGAGCCATTGGAGTAGGAATAGCGTGTGGCGTCCTTGAATGTGCGCCGCACATCGGCAAGGTCAGAGACGGTCAATACACCGTCAGCATTGGATGCCAATGGCAGATCATAAAGGTCTTGCGCGGTTTCAATGAGACCTGGCACCTTGACGGGGAAACTGCCCTGACCGGTATCGACCTGGCCAGCAGGAATGAGTCGGTTATTACTGGTGACAGTCTGCACAATCGCACTATTAGAGATGCCATAAGTCTCCAGCTTGGCTGGGTCGACTACTGCTTCCAGCAATTCCTCGCGGTTGCCAACCATGTTGGCTTCGAGCACAGAGGGCAGAATTTCAATTCGGCGCTGCAGGTCTTCTGCTATGCGCAGCAACACGCGCTCAGGTACGCCTTCGCCGCCGATAGCTATCTGGACTACAGGCAAGGTGGCAGCGGAGATCTCCTGAATAATGGGTTCTTCCGTGTTTTGCGGAAAGCGGGCCTTGGCGCGGTTCATCGCTTCACGAATATCAGCAAGCGCGGTGGAAGATTCAAAATCGATGTCGAACTCCACGATGATCGTCGCTGCGTTCTCGCTGGAGAATGAATCGATTTGAGTAATGCCGTCGAGCGTTTTCAGCTCGAGCTCGGCTGGCTTGGTGAGGAGTCGTTCCGCATCTTCCGGAGATATACCGTCATGAATAATCGTAGTGACGATAACCGGGACTTCGACATCCGGATTGAGTTCGACAGGAATCGAGCCGTAGGCGACCAGGCCGGCAATCATCACTGCGAAGAATATGCTCAGGGTCGTGCGCGATCGAGAGATCGCGTGATCGATATAGTTTTTCATGGGTTCCGGCTCCTGCGTTTAGCGGCGCGCTGCCCAGTCGAGGTTGGCTTCAACCGTCTGACCGGGGAATACGATTTCCTGACCCACTGTGATCAGTGTGACGTCACCCTGCAGACCGGTAACCCAGACGCTCGGGTTGAACTGATCCGTGTCATCACCCACGATTTCGATATTGTTAAATGTTACTTCCCCGTTGCGACCAATCAGTTTCACTCCGATATTGCCGCTGTCATCCAGAGACAGAGCTGAAGAAGGAATACGATGGGCATTCACTTCTGCAGCACGGACCAGCATTTCCGCGGTGACACCGGCGCGAGCTCTCGCGCTATTGGCATCCACTGTCGCTTCTATGCGATAGCTGCGGGAGACAGGATCTGCATCGCTGGCCAGATAAGTTACGGTGCCATTCAGCACCTGACCACCGAGAAGCTGGGCTGTGACGCCGGCACCAACTGAGATGCCCCCAACGTTTTGTTCGGGTACCAGGCCGACCAACAGCATGGGGTCGTCATCGAGTACAGACGCACAAACGTCACCGATGTTGAGTAGATCGCCGATTTCGACAGTGCGTTGTTCAACAACGCCGGCAAACGGAGCGACGATTCGAGTCTTGTCGAGTGCCAATTGGGCGCGCACCAGTGCAGCCTCTGATGAGCTCACGCTCGCCTTGAGCTGGGCGACCTGAACTTCCGATTGCAGGTTGCGCCGTTGTAGGTCCAGGGCTGCCTGGTATTCGAGCCGGGCTTCTTCAAGGCGCGCTTCAGCCTCGGCCAGCGTTGCATCGCGGCCATCGACAGCAATTTCACAGAGTAGGTCACCTGCTTCGACACGTGCGCCTCGAGCGATCGGGTTGCTGACTATTCGGCCTGCTTGCTCAGCGCGTACCTGGACGTGTCGAAAAGCCTGTGTGCGACCGCGCACGCGAATGCGCTCAACATAGACTTCTTCATTGACCAGCCTCGCACGAACCGTGATGACATCCGGGTTTTCGCTCGCGGTAGCATTTTCAGGAATGGCGCTTACCTGGCGCTCTGCGACTTCGGGTTCTTCTGCAGTGCTTTGTGAGCCGCGTGGAATCGCCATCCAGGCGACAACTAACACCAATATCACTGCTGCGACGATTTGTTGCTTTTTCACTCTGATCTCCACAATGCTGGGGTGAGTGGGTGCTGAATACAGCACACACAGGGCATCCTGCCAAATGGACTGTAACTACGTCCGTTGGAACAGAATTTTTAGCTGCGCTTGGTATATCGTCCCTGTTGTTGGGCTTCGTTGGCCTTTTGGCCTTACGACGGTCTTCTGCTGACCTTCTCTTGGTTTGTCTTCTAGCTTGTCTTCTAGCTTGTCTTCCTGGCGCGTCCCGATCTGCAGGATGCTTCTCTAGCCAGTGTTTTCGGCAAGAGTGATGCGGCCGATAGCTGACCTGACAAAAGTGTTACCTATTGTAACGGCATAAATTTCGAATGCAATGCAAATTATCCCCGGATTCAGGGTGCTGGGCGAGGCTGTGATGAGTGGGAATAGAGGGTGGGAATAGCCCCAGAGTGTGCTAATTTGGGCGCCTTGCTGGCAGGCTCACCCAATGCGTACCGTAAGAGTCGCGAAGACTGCCGCTGAGATTTGATTAGGCGAACCGGTCCCTGGCACGGGATGAGCGGGACCAAAGAAACGGTTCAAGAAGGAACTGGAAGGAATAAATAAGGAGAGATGAGTGAAAGATTTGCAGGATAGAGTAGCCATTGTGACGGGTTCGAGCAGCGGAGTGGGTGCGTCAACTGCGCGTCTTCTGGCGAGCCTGGGCTGCAGGGTGTTGATCAATTACAACTCCAACGAGCAGGCTGCCAGAGAGGTTGCCGACGAGTGCCAACAGGCAGGTGGTGAAGCGATTGTCTTTGGCGGTAATGTTGCCAACGATAGCGAGTGCCGGGCGATGGCAGAGGCGGCCCTTGATCAGTGGGGCCGGATCGACATCCTGGTCAACAATGCAGGCACCACCAAGTTTGTTGATCACAGCGATCTGGACGGTCTGGATGAGGATGATTTTCAGCGCATTTATGGAGTCAACGTGGTGGGCGCCTACCAGATGATTCGCGCTGTCAACGAAGCGATGCAACAACAGGAAGAAGGTGGCGTAGTAGTCAACGTTGCCTCAACGGCAGCGGTGACGGGCATCGGTAGCTGTGTCGCCTATGCGGCATCAAAGGGTGCTTTGGTCACCATGACGCTTTCCCTGGCTCGATCACTCGGTCCCAAAGTGCGCATGAATGCAGTGTGCCCTGGATTTATTGAAGGCGAGTGGCTGCGTAAGGGGCTCGGAGATGATACTTACGAGAAGATGATGGATTTCAATCGGCGCAATGCGAGTCTCGGCGTCACGGCGACGGCAGACACAGTAGCCGATGCGATCCTGCATTTTATTACCGGTCCGCAGATCGTGACTGGCGAGACACTAATGGTGGATGGTGGTCGACACCTGGCTCAGACGCCGCTGACTCGACGCTGATCGACGAGCCCAGGCCAGTACACCTATTTGGCAACTGGTCTTTTTTGTAACTTACGTTGCAAAGTCCGACGGTGCATCTTCAACTGCCTGGCTGTCGCGGAGATGTTGCCGTCGTTCTCAAGCAGAACTTTCTGAATATGCTCCCATTCCAGGCGCCTGACTGACATAGGCTCCATGGTTGGGGCTTCGTCGCTTGTATTGCCCGGCAGTGTGCCTTCATTAATAGCTGTTCCTGTTGCATCTTCGCTTTCGCCTAACAGTAGAGCTGACAGAATTTCGTCGGTATCAGCCGGTTTGGCCAGGTAGTTGTCTGCACCGAGTTTGATCGCCTCAACTGCTGTGGCAATACTCGCATAGCCGGTGAGTATCAGAATGCGAATGTCGGCATTGGTCTGCTTCAGATTTGGAATGAGCTTCAGAGAAGTCTCGCCGCCGAGATTCAGGTCGAGAATCGCGTAGGCGAAGCTATTGCCGGCACATAAGGAACTGGCTTGTTCAAGACTGCTGGCATGAGACACGTGATACTCACGATTCTCAAGCGCCTTGATCATGACCCGTGCAAAGGTCTCGTCATCTTCAACCAATAAAATCTCTGCGTCGTCGTTTGGCATGTTGCTACTCATTGCTTTGCGAATTAACTCACTACTTGTTGTTATCAGGCAGCGCCGGCGACAGGAAGTTTGATGACTGTCAGTGCGCCGCCAGTCTTGAGATTGAACATCTCGATTTTTCCACCAAGTCTTTGCACGGTTGCATTGGCGAGAAAGATGCCTAGCCCCATGCTGTCCTTGCGCATGGAGATGAATGGCTCGCCCATGTTTTCCATTACTTCAGTCGGGATTCCAGGTCCGTCGTCTGAGATGTTGATTTCCAATTCATTATTCGTGCCTTCCGATTGAGAAGTGCAGGAAAACACGACTTCCACGCTGGATTTTGCCGCCTTGATGCCGTTCTCGATGATATTGATCACTCCGTGTTTCAGTGACAGGTCGGCACGTATTTTACTGTCGGACTCGGATTTGATCTCAAAGGACACATTCGCAGAAGGATGGATGTTGGTGATGTAGTCTCTGATGTCGCTGACGAATTCAGTCAGGCTGGTGAGTTCATCACCTGCTGGCTTGTCTTTATTGTAGTAGCGAATCAGCTGATTGAGTGAATGCTTGCAGCGAGAAACCTGCTCACGCAGGATGCTTATGTCTTCTTTAATGTCGGCAGACTTCAGCTCCTCGGCCTTTAGTTTGTCGAGCTCTGTTAGCAACACAGCCATGGTGGATAACGGAGTGCCGAGAGCATGCGCAGTTCCAGCTGCCAAGGTGCCTATTGCCACTAATTGTTCATTACGCATTTCATTCTCACGCGCCTGAGCAAGATTGAGCTCTCGCTCGCGAATGGCGGTGGCCATGCGGGTGATGAAGACGGTGATCAGAAGTGCGCTGACCAGAAAAATTACCCACATGCCTACCAGATGGAGTTGAAACACCATGTTCTGTTCCATCGGTGCGCCCATGGCATTGTGATCAGTCTGATTGTCCAGCAGCAAAAAGGAGGTGTAGAGCAAGACGCTACCCAAGGCGAAGCCGTATACATAGGGTCTGGGCAGTAGCGTTGCAGTAACAGCCAATAACACAAGGAGGTAAGAGATCAGGGGGTTGCCAACCCCACCGGTAAATAACAGCAGGATGAGCAAGAAGCCGACATCGACCAGGATATGACAAAACAGCTCAGTCTGGCTGATAACCCAGTTCTGCTTAAGGCGCCAATAGCTCAACAATACTGAAAAGAATACTGCGCCAATGAGTGTATAAATTGCCGCATAGGGGATCACCAGGTCAGAGAAGGAGTCGAAGATCAGCATGCCGATTGCGCTGGTGAGGGTGACGAAAGAGCGCAGCAGTAACAGGCGTTGCAGCCCCTGACGGGTGACGCTGGATTGATTCTCACCACCCGGGACAAGCATCTCTGCCCAGGATGTGGATCGGCTAGTATTTGTTCGGCTGGATTCGGACATCAGGCTATTCTACCTGATACTATCTGCTCTGCCAGAGGGGCCGTGAGTGGGATCTGAATCACACAGATCCAAGAGCAATCATGGGTACGCGTACATGTCCTCACTGGAACTGCAAAAGTAATTATTTACGGTAATGAGACTCAGTTTGGACCATAAATCAGACAGGAATGGTGAGCACGGTGAGCATGGTGGGCATGGAGAGCAAGCTGAGCGAGCCGCGAAATTTGAGAAGGCACAGCCTGATCTGAAATTGCTCAGGGCCGTGTTGAACAAAGCGGCGCTAACTTCGGATGGTTCCACAGCGGATGCGCCACTACTCTGCTATGGGTTTGGCGACGAGCAGCAATCTCTTCAGCAGTTGCAGAGTGACTTGCTCTCAGCGCTCGAGACTCGAATAAGTCGCACCGCTCAGCCTGCATCAGCTGCCTTGTTGGCAGGCGACAATGTCACATCACTCGCAAACTCGCTTGCTCAGTCATTTGCGCGAGTCTCCTGTCACGCACAAGAAACAGATCCGGTTAGCAAAGAGTCCGTAGACTATTCGTCAACTGCTTTTGCCGACATCGATACTAGCAATGCCAGATATGAGTGTGTCGTGTTGGAAGCGACGATTCCCTATCTCGATCAATTATCAATGCTACAAAAAGCCAGATCCTTACTGTCAGTTGATGGTCATCTCTTCCTGTTGGGTGAGTATTTGGCCTCTGATACTGACTATGAGTATTCTGCTTTGGCAAATGTGGATTCCCTCAGAAATCTCGCACAAAGGTTAGGCTTTGAGCTGATTGAAGAGCTGGACTATAGCGCTGGTGCTCTGCTCACACTGAGCAAGGTCATAGCCCAGCTTGCTGAGATCCTGTCGGGAGATGCCCTCGGCTTTGATGAAAGCGAACTCAAGGTACTGCACCGATCGTTGACAGAGATTCAATCCGAATTTACACGCGGTAGGCGGTGTTTCTGTCTATTCGAGTTTCGTTACAGGCCGCGAGAGGAAGATGAGTGGACAAGCGCAGAATTCTCAGCAATCGACTCCTTTCTTCCTGCAGAAATTTCGGAGCTGTTCAGCAAAAGTTTTCAGGTCGATTTCGATCAGCAGTTATGGGAGTGGAAGTACCCCCATGGTCGAGGGCAATGTGTGATTGCCCGAACCGAAGCGGGTGGTGAAATCGTTGCTCATTATGGAGGTGCGCCGCGAGACATTCTGTATTTCGGTAGAGCTTCGCTCGCAATTCAGGTCTGTGATGTCATGGTGATGCCCGAAGTGCGCAGAACCTATGGTCGATCCAGTTTGTTCTTCCGCACCGCAGCTACATTTCTCGAACGTGAGATTGGATATTCGGTAAAACACCTGCTGGGTTTTGGGTTTCCGAATCAGAAAGCGATGAACATAGCCCTTCGCCTGGGCCTCTATGAGAAAACGGATGACTTCATCGAGCTGGAATTTGACGACGGTGGAGGCGATGGCTACGGTGGAGGCAACAGCAGCGATATTGATTCTTCCTGGCGGCTCGAAGAGTTGTCGTTCTCGGAGCAGCGAGAGGCGCTCGACGGACTCTGGGCGAACATGTCGAGTAGTTTCGATGAGGGAATTATCGGATTGCGCAACAGCGAGTACTTCGAATATCGCTTTCTGCAGCATCCTTTTTATGCGAGGAAGTACTATTGTTGTTTGCAGCTTGTAGATGGGCAAGACAAATTGCGAGCAGTTGCTGTGTTAAAACTTGTTGGCACAGAATATTTGCTGATGGACTTGATCGTCAGTCTCGACGATATGGCTCAGGCTATTCTGCAGTTGCTTTCCTGGGTCAGGTCTCAGGATTCTGCGTCAGGATTAAAATTCTGGCTGACAAGAGGCTGGTATGAACGCCTCAGCTTTCCGGCTGCAACTGTGAATGAACTGGGGATTGAGATACCCTGTAACAGCTGGAATGCTGGCCCACCCAGAGAGAAATTGACGGGTCGATGGTGGCTAACAGCCGGCGATATGGATTTTATGTAGGCTCTCGCTGAGCGTCCGAATGTCTCGATGCAAGAAGCACTACAATATAACGAACAAACATAGTTCGGCTAAGTCATCTCACTGACAATAAGAAGCAAAGACTTAAAACCATCAAGAACAAAACGAGAATAAAAAGAAGGCGCGAGTGTTATGAGTACGCCCAATATCTACAACCAGCATCTCGATCAAAACGCTGCAAACTTCGCAGCACTGACGCCACTCAGTTTTCTAGAGCGGGCGGCAGCAGTCTATCCACAAAAAATATCCCTGATACACGGTGACAGCCGTTATACGTGGCAGCAGACCTATCAGCGTAGTTGTTTGTTGGCATCTGCACTAATTAAGATGGGTATCGGGGAAGGGGATACGGTTTCCTTTATGGGAGCTAATACTCCAGAGACTTTCGAGGCGCATTTTGGTGTGCCGATGACGGGCGCTGTGCTTAATGCATTGAATGTGCGCCTGGATGCCAAGGCTATTGCCTTCATACTCGATCACGCCGAAACCAAGGTGCTGTTCACAGACAGGGAATACAGCGCCACTATCAAGTCGGCCCTGGAGCTGGTTAAGGAAAAACCGGTAGTCGTTGATATCGACGATCCCTACTTCGAGGGCGGTGAATTACTCGGTGATCAGGACTATGAGAAATTGCTTGCCACTGGAGATAGCGCGTACCGTTGTTTTCAAATCGAAGACGAATGGCAGGCGATTTCCCTGAACTATACCTCAGGGACCACAGGTAATCCGAAGGGGGTTGTTTTCCACCATCGCGGCGCTTACCTGAACGCGATCTCCAATGCGATGTGCTGGAATCTTGTAGCACATCCAGTTTATCTGTGGACCTTGCCGATGTTTCATTGCAATGGCTGGTGCTTCCCATGGACGATCGCGGCGTTTGCAGGAACCAATATTTGTCTTCGTCATGTGCGCGACGCTGCAATCTTTGCAGCGATCAAAGAGCATCAGGTATCACACTTTTGCGGAGCACCGGTGGTGTTGAATACGCTGGTAAACGCTGCAGATGATCTAAAGCAGGGAATTGAGCATCAGGTGAACGCGATGACTGCTGGCGCCGCTCCACCAGCTGCGGTGATTGCCGGCATGGAGAAAATGGGATTCAGTGTGACACATGTTTACGGTTTGACCGAAACCTATGGCCCTTGCGTCGTCTGTGCGCCAAGAGAAGAATGGCAAGATCTGGATGTCGATGCCAGGGCGGAGATGCTCGCCAGGCAGGGGGTTCGTGCGCCCTTGCAGGATGAACTGATGGTAGCTGATCCGGAAACTCTGCAACCGGTTCCGAAAGACGGAACAAGCATGGGTGAAATATTCATGCGCGGCAATCTGGTAATGAAAGGCTACTTGAAGAATCCGCCGACAACGGAAGAGAGTTTTTCCGGTGGCTGGTTTCATTCGGGCGATCTGGCTGTCTGGCATGAGGATGGCTATGTTCAGATCAAGGACAGATCCAAGGATATTATTATTTCCGGGGGAGAGAATATCTCCTCGCTGGAAGTTGAATCGGTCCTGTTTCGTCATCCCAAAATTCTGGAAGCAGCAGTTGTCGCAAGCAGTGACGTAAAATGGGGTGAAGTGCCCTGTGCATTCGTTGCGCTGAAAACTGGTGAAGAAATGACTGAGCAGGAATTGATAAGCTACTGCCGGGAAGAATTGGCGGGTTTTAAGATTCCCAAGAAAGTAGTGTTTGGTTCGATCGATAAAACATCGACCGGAAAGGTTCAGAAATACCTGCTTCGCAAACGAGCCGAACAGGTCCCACTGATCGTGAAGTAAGAATTGATATTAACTCAGGAGCAAATCATGAAACTCTTTAAATCCCTGCTAGTCGCTCTTTGTGCGATGTCTGTGTTGTCCTCTGCCGTGGCGCAGATGGAGGACACTATCTCAGTGACCAGTTCTGCGTTTGATCATCACGGCATGGTGCCAGAAGACAATTCGGCCTACGGTGCCAATCAATCGATCGATTTGAGTTGGGATAATTTGCCAGCGGGCACGGCTCAACTGGTTCTGATCATGGATGATCCCAAGGTGGTGGAACTGGGTATGATGGCTGAGCCTTTTGTACACTGGGTTGCCTACAATATTCCTGCTTCGGCCAGCGGTCTGCCTGCTGATCTGACCAAAGACGCTGTGGTTACCGGTATCCCCGAACTGGAAGGCATGATCAATGGTGTCAGTGGCTTGCGCCGTCCTGGGTACTTCGGCCCGCGTCCACCTGCTAATGGTCAGCTTCATGCCTACCACTTCCGCATCTATGCGCTGGATAGTGAGTTAGATCTTGCTGAAGGTCTGGGTAAGGCAGAAGTGCTGGCAGCTATCGATGGCCATGTGCTCGGTACCGGAATGCTGATGGGCCACTACGAACGCAAAGAGTAAGCGGCGTTGCAGACAGGCCTGTTTGCTTTCAATCTGGCTGTCTGAATGGAATAAAAAACGGGCTGTCACCAGCGTTTAAAACACTACGGTGACAGCCCGATCAAGCGCTTCGTGCGGTTCTGTCTTTACAGTGCCGATCAGATCAATCTGATCGGTCTCCTGTGAAAAAATTCCTTTTCCTCTCTCCTTCTACGTACTCCGTTCTGCTTCCCAGGTTTCATTTGTCTTGAATAGTCTGGGCTAAATGCTTGCAGCTGAGAGTTGAAAAGGTGCCTGCCGATCCCTGGCGGGCAGGGTGCTCTGTGTTAATGTCGCTGTTGTGTCTTTGTTATTGCTATAAGCTTTGTTATCGCTAAAGGCTTTGTTTAGTAATGGATTACGATTTCACCAATCTGGGCATCATCGTGGATGTGCAGGTCGACTTCGCGGTACAGATGAATGTCACCATGGACAACTGTGTCCGCTGAGATGTGAAGGTCCGTTGCTCTGTGTCGGGTGAAGGTGAAAAACCGGCTCAACCAACCTCGGTTGCCACGCACAATGATGTCACCTTCGATTTCGCTGCCTGAGGAAAGCGTGATGTCGCCATTCGAAGTGATTACATCTTCGCCCACATAGGTGGCGCGTAAGTCGATCTCTCCATTGACCGTCTTCACTTCGCTGCCGATCACACTGCCGTCGCGGACTCGAATGTCGCCATTTACGGTTTTCAAGGACTCGCGAATGGAGACGTTACGGCCAACTCTTATGCCGCCATTGACCGACTCGGCGCCATGAATGCTGGCCCCAGTGGTGATATCAACGCCACCATTGACGGTGCTGATTTCTCCAGCTACCGCTTCTCGTTCGACGCGAATCTGACCGTTGACTGAGGAAATGTCGCCAACCCGATCGTTGGCGTCTACTTCGATCGAGCTGTTAATGCGGGAAATGTGCTGTGTACCAGATGCATCAGCTGATGACGCAAAGACATAGCTGCCCAATATCATGGCTAACATGACCGCCGCACTGAATCGTAAACTGTTTTTTTCTAAACTCATGGAGCCTATCTCTCCTGCCTCTCCTGGAGGTCCGTTTGCCCAACCACCCCTGCTGTTCTGTGTTGGCGGCGAGCTGCTGTTTCGCCTTCGTTGTTGTTTGATTAACAGCTCATGTCAGCGTTTTTAAACCAGGTATTCTGAACCGACACTTAATCTGATTTGATAACTCTTGAATGATCTAGAGCAATTACTTTGCCAACTTTAAAAGTCATTAAAATACAATGACATATGAGAAAGTAATTTCAATTGTATCTGGCCGCATGGCGTAATCGGTCACCCGATATGGTGAAATTTACCAATATTGGGAATCTCGACTGGCGGCTGGTTTACAGGAAGAAAGTGATCGGCTACTGTCAAGCTGCCTGGATGATGCTGAAGAATCAACGTCCATCATCTCGTTGCTCACAAGCCAGGCATCAACGTCATTACATCAACAAGAACAACAGGAACTACAGACAATGTTTGCCATTCATTACGCAGCTGATCTCTTGCAAAGAATTCTCGGCAGAAGCGGATTCCGATTCACTACCACCGCTGCACAATGCATAGTGCTGACCCTTTTTCTGCTACCTGCGCAGCTGCTGGCGCAAGGTCAGGTGATTGAGTCCGGCTCACACCGCTTTGAAGAAGTGGCAGATGGAGTCTGGCATGGCTCCGGAACTGGTTCTGTGTACACGATGAGCAATGTCATGGTGTTGGTTGGAGAGTCTGACACGCTGGTAGTAGATTCCCACGTCACGCCTGCGGCTGCGCGAGCTCTGATTGAATCCTTGAGCGTAATTACTGACAAGCCAGTGCGTTATCTGGTCAATAGCCACTATCACTTTGACCATGCTCACGGTAATCAGGCTTTTCCGGGAAATGTAGAAATCATTGGGCATGAATTCACCCGTGCCAAGCTCAATGGTGATATTGGCAATGTGTTGGAAGAAAACACTTTTCGCAGTTTCTCTGATCCAGTGCCACAAGCTGTGGCCAATCTCGAACAACAGGCGGCACAAGAAACCGACCCGCAAAGAAAGTCACAACTCGAAGCCCGTCATCGGGTGCAACGAGACTACATGAATGCCATTGCCGAGGTTCAACCAACGCCGCCGAATATTACTCTGGCAGACAAGCTTACCTTGTATCAGGACACTGCAGCAGGCAGTCGGGAAATTCAGCTGCTGCATTTCGGTCGAGCCCACACAGGGGGTGACGTCATGGTTTATCTGCCTGAGGAGAAGGTGGTTTTTACCGGTGACATGATGCTGCCTGGATTGGCCTATATGGGCGATGGTCACGTCGATGAATGGCCCGAAAGTCTGGAAGGCTTGAAGGCGCTGGATTTCGACATCTGGCTACCGGGTCACGGCCCCGTAATGCGCGACAAGCAACCGATTGAGAATTTTCAGATTTATCTGAGAGACCTGTGGAGTAAAACCCAGGGCCTGCACAGAGAGGGAGTGAGTTGGGAGCAAGCGGCTCAACGATTGGATATGACCAATCATTCAGGCAATTATGCGCAAATCCGCGGACCAGGAGTTGATCCAAGGGCGATTCGAAGAATCTATGAATTGCTCAATAACTAGTAAGTACCAAGTGTCATTCTGATCTGTTCACAAGCTCGCGAGTGAATTTCTAGAAGTGCGCTTTCGATCAGATTGAGCAATACACGGAGCTAAAACTAAATCCACAAACAAAACCGCCGAGCAAGCTCGGCGGTTTTGTTTTTTTCGGTGTGGAATTTGGGTGCGGACTAGAGTGAGTAACCCTTCTCATCATGATCTGAGATATCGAGACCCTGTTGCTCCTGTTCGTCATCCACGCGTATGCCTGAGGTTATGGCGCCCACTACTTTAAGAATGACGTAAGTCAGCACGGCGGTGTAAGCCGCTGTGGCAAGAATACCCAGCAACTGGACAGAGACCTGCGAGCCCATCGCCATGCCTTCGGCAAAGCCATTGCCGCTAAACAGACCAAGGTTACTCGATACCAGAATACCCGCCAGGAAGGTGCCAACCATGCCACCTACGCCGTGCACGGGGAATACATCCAGAGAATCATCGATACGCAGTGTCTGCTTCAAGTAAGTTGTGGCGAAGTAGCAAACCACACCACCGCTCAAGCCGACAATCAAAGCACCGGCCGGTCCGACTGAGCCTGACGCGGGAGTGATTGTCGCGAGGCCGGCAACCATACCGGTAATGGCACCCAGACCACTGGGCTTGCCGAATTTCAGCCATTCGATAAGCATCCAGGTCAGTGCACCTGTTGCCGCGGAAATGTGAGTGACAAACATCGCCATGCCAGCGGCGCCGTCGGCTGCCAGTGCGCTACCGGCATTAAAGCCGAACCAGCCCACCCAGAGCATACCGGCACCGGTAAAACTCATGGTCAGATTATGTGGCAGGGTTGACGAGGAGAGAAAATCCTTGCGCTGTCCCAGTACCAGTGCAGTGACCAGTGCGCCTACACCCGCCGTGACATGCACAACCGTACCACCAGCGAAATCGATCAGGCCGCGCTGGCCCAGCCAGCCACCGCCCCAGACCCAGTTCGCGACAGGAAAGTAAACCAACAGCGTCCAGATGACACTGAACAGCAACATGGCTGAGAATTTAATGCGCTCAACAAAGGCGCCGACGATCAGAGCCGGTGTGATGATGGCAAAAGTCATCTGGAATGAGGCGAAGACTGTTTCGGGGATATCGCCGGACATCGAGTCCACCACGATGCCGCTGAACATTGCTTTGCTCAATCCACCCCACCAGGCAGATTCTGAAGGGCCAAAGGCTATGCTATAGCCGACAACCAGCCACAAGATGGAAACAGCAACGGCAATGGAAAAACACTGCATCAGCACCGAGAGTACGTTTTTGCTGCGCACCAGTCCGGCATAAAACAGAGACAGTCCAGGCAGTGTCATGAACAAGACGAGCGCTGTAGAAGTGAGTATCCAGGCAGTATTGGCGCCGTTGACAGCATCGTCCTGGGCCAGGGCGATGGAGGGCAACATAGCCAGAGTCAGGCATGAAGTTTTTAGTAATTTAGTCACGATTCTTCTCTTTCTTATGTGTTTGTTATTGATCCGATGGATGGATCTCTTTTTGATCGGTTCCCGTGTCGTCTAAGCAAGCCTAGAGTGCATCGTTACCTGATTCTCCGGTGCGGATCCGAATCGACTGTTCGAGATTGGTGACGAAAATTTTGCCGTCGCCGATTTGGCCAGTGCCAGCCGCTTTGCAGATGGCTTCGATAGCCTTTTCGACCTGATCATCTGCGATGGCGATTTCTAGTTTGGCTTTGGGAAGAAAGTCGATGACATATTCTGCCCCCCGGTAGAGTTCAGTGTGACCTTTCTGGCGACCGAATCCCTTCACTTCGGTCAACGTCATCCCATTGACGCCAATGTCGGCCAGTGCCTCGCGTACATCGTCTGCTTTAAACGGTTTGATAATCGCGGTTATCAGTTTCATTCTTATTCTCCTGCGAATGGATGGATCGTCTTCTCTCTCCTCGGAGTTCCTCTCTAATGCACTGTTTTGGACCTCATGAAGACTCCGGCACTGTAACACGGAGCTCAATTTAGCACCAAATAGGTGCGCTGCTCGGATTAGAGCCAAATCTGACTTAGAGGCAGTGGGTGATTTGCAGCAGTACTGAAGGCCAAGAATGCCGGTTAGGGGGAAGGAGGTCGCTATCGGTTGCAGTTATCGATTAAAAAGCGGGGGTAGCCACTCCCAGGAGGGAGAGGGAAGAGTGACTACCCCCGAGCGGGGAGGGATCGGTCAGGCAGCGGCGCGCTGCTTAATGTTTCGGACTTGCTGAATGAGGGGCAGCATGACGGTGATGAATACCACCGTGAATACCGCCGCCAGTACGTTGAGAGTCACAGCAAGCCCTTGTGCCTCAGCCAGATAGCCCACAACTGGGCCACTGACGATAAAACTCAGCCTGAACAGGAAGCTGGTGAATGAGTTCGCGGTTGCACGGAATTCGCTCGGAACCCGCCTGTTCAGCGCATTAACCAGAATCACCTGGGTCATGCCGCGGCCAACGAAAATCAGCATGCCCAGAGCAATGCCCAGCCAGCCACCGAACCAGGCCATACCCAGATGACCAAGTACTGGAAGCACACCAATCACACTCAGGGCCAACGGTGCGCCGAAACGGCGTTCCAGCGAGAAACCGAAGCGATTGGCCACGGCCACCGACAAACTTTGGGCAAACCAGAGTAAGCCAAATAGAGCCAATGACAGCCCTTGCTCTTGCCAGTAAGGCTGTACCAGCCAGGCCACCAGAAAGCTGGCCAGGCTGTAGAGTGGGATCGCGATGACGATCTGACGCAGGACCGGATCCTGGATCAATAAGTGGCGCAAGATATCCAGTAACTTCACGCGTTGTTCCGCATCAGCGCGCTGGCGGTACGGAGGTTCAACGATCAGCAGTGCCAGTACTGGAACAATCCAGGCTGTGCTCGATTGCACCAGAACCATCAACTCAAATGAGTAGAGAGCGAGGGCGCCACCTAACAGAGCACCCAGTGCTTCAGCACCACTCTTGAAGAAACCGAGATTCGCAATGACATGGCTGTGCTCTGCAGATTCATCATCTTCCAACGCCTTTTGCGTGTCGTAGAGAATTGCCAGGTCCGCACCTGAGAGCAAGCTCATGGCAATTCCCAGAGTGATCTCAAAGACGATCAGGCTGGCCAGGTCGTCAGCGAAGTTCAGCATTAAATAACCAACACCGTGCAGCAAAGCTCCCAGCACAAGTGCGCGTTTTCGGCCAAACAAATCTGCGAAGTAGCCCGAAGGTGCCTCGAGCAAAACAACAGTGCTCGCGAAGATCGCTTGCAGATAAAAAATTTCTGCAAGACTCAAGCCCTTGTCCGCGAAGAAGGGCACGAGCACCGGAACTATCACCATAAAACTATGGAAAAAAGCCAGTGCATAAATGCTTGTAATGTTTCTTTGTAGTTTTTTAGGCACGAAGCCCCCTCTGCCCACTCCCTATGGTGAGCATCCATCATTTGTCGCGGTAAAAAAAAAGACCTCTAGGCTTTTTGGCTTAGAGGTCTTTTCTCTTTAATTTCGATTAAGTCGTTAATCTTCAGAAAGTCACTCCAAGCAGGTCTCCCAGTTCTTTTCCACACGCACGCAGAACTGATGACCCTGTGAGGTCATGGTCGCTAGCATAATTGTGGAAATCGAATAAGTGTTCATTGGATTAAACTAAAATTAAAAAGGAATTTGTTTGACGCGGGGGGATTGTATGCTCATCAGTTTTTAAGTCAAGCAAAAAACGGCCTGAAATGCATGATCGATGTGATCTCGCTCACTTTTGAACCTTCTGGTCATAATAAGGATAATTTTTTACTTCGAATAAACTAAAAAAACGTGAGTCGTCAGGAGTGAGATTTGTCGTCACTGTTGTTCGCAGATTCCGCATCGCGTAATAAGTATTCCAGTGAATCCCGATTCTGTCCCCATTTTGCAGCAAGCAATGATCCACTGATATTGTGCCAGACACTGAATATCGCTCCAGGTAATGCCGCTGTCGCCGAGAAAAATTCCAGCGCCAGAGTCACTCCCAGTCCTGAATTCTGCATGCCGACTTCAATGGCAATCGTGTGGCTTCTCTTCAGGTCGTAGCCGAACAACCTGCTCAGAAAAAAGCCTGCCATCAGACCGAGGCAGTTATGAGCGACGACAGCAATAAGCGTAATGAGACCGACATCGAGAAGATTGTCTGCGTTGAGTGCCACCACGGTGGCAATGATAGTGAGTATGATTGCAATCGCCAGACTCGGTATTGCCCATTCAATTTTGTCGATCTGGCTCGCAAAGAAGTGATTGATCAGAAAGCCTGCAGCGACAGGAAGCAAGACGAGTTGCACGATGCTGATCAACAAGCCCATGGTGTCTACAGAAACTGTTTGCGAAAGATAGAAACTGCACAGCAATGGCGTTGCTATGACGCCAACCAGTGTTGAGACGACAGTCATGCTGATAGAGAGGGCAACATCACCTTTGGCCAGATAAGTAATGACATTGGACGCTGTACCACCGGCGCAGCTGCCAACCAATACCATGCCCGCGGTCAGTTGCGCAGAGAGCTGCAGCAGGTTTGCCAGCGTGATCGCAATGAGGGGCATGAGCAGAAATTGGCAGCACACTCCTACCAGTACCGGCTTGGGGTCGGCGAGCACATTGTCAAAGTCAGACTTTTTCAGTGTCAGACCCATGGTGAACATTACCGTCGCCAGGAGCGGCACCACTGCAGATGAGAGCGTGGAGAACTGTTCCTGAAAATAAAAGGCGAGCACGGAGATGAGCAGTGCCCAAAGAGGAAAAAGCCTGTTGAAATGAGTCAGCATGAATTGAGGGTCGAGTCGATTGCTTGTTCTTATTGGCTGCGATTTGTCGCAGGCCGTTGCTGGTGCTTCGACAAGAACAGCGGACTATCGCTGTTCTGCGCTATTCAGCTTTGGTTCAGGCGCGAAAGCTACCATGACGCTGGCGCAGATGTAACCTTTTCGAGTGGGCGGCGTCTTATGGGCGTTGACGTTGTTGCCAATGCTAGCGATGGTGGAAGTGAAGGTGAAAGTGAAGCTGATACCAGGAATGCAGGCATTGATTCCAATATAAAGTGCCAGCTAAACGCAGCAGTGACTAAGAATGAATAATGGATCAAGAAGAGTGGAGAGTGGCAATGATTAAAAAGGCGATGATTCTGGTAATGGGTCTGGCGCTTTCAGCCTGTCTGGTAACTGTGGATAGCGACTCAAGAGCTGTACATACGGTTTGGGATGAGGGCGAAGTTTCCCGCATTCGACTGGGCAATACGGATCAGACCTGGGTGCGCAATTCTTTCGGTGAGCCAATGACCAAGCTTAGCTATGCCGACGGTTCCGAAATCTGGAAATATCGAAATCGATCCGAGAAAGATACTGAAGTAGGCGTCTTTCTGGTCTTTTCCGTCGATGTCGAAGAAGAGCACGTAGAAACACTTTCCATCGAATTCATCGATGGTGTAGTGAGCAATTATTGGGTTGAATCCGAGCGCTACTAGAGCAGCAGTGCCCTTGCGGGTGCGGGCTTAGTACGGGATACGGCTAATTCCCCTGGAGCGTGGTGTCGAGCCACGCTTCAAGGTCTATCCAGTCAACAGGAAAAATGTGTTTTGCCCCTGGCACCAGTCTGGCATTGACCACGGCGCCAGCAGACTGGAGACGGGCCACTGTCTCATTGAATTTGCGATTCCAGCGTAAATCGTCGCGCTCGCCGATTCGCAGGTATACCGGCAGGCCATCCAGATAGTTCTGTTGCAGGTCATCATCCAGTCGGCCAGGCGTGGCGACTACCCCCAGGTAATTGTCCGGTGCGATTGCCGCAATCTCCAGCGCAGCGCTGCCTCCCATGGAAATTCCCACCAACAAAGGCTTGCGCTCACTCAGTCCGTGCAACTCCTGAACCTTGGCGATAATGTTGGGGAATTCTGTCGCGTGTTCGACGAAGAAATGACGACCCTCAGGAGCAATAGGGATCGCGACGGCCCAGCCACGATCAATTAACTCCTTGACCAGCCAGAATTGTGCCCGCGCCATGAATTCATTGGAGCGACCTCCGGATACCATCACGGCGAAGGGTGGCGTTGCAGTAATTTCTTCCTTGGGCTCGAAGTAGAGTACGCTGATCGCCTGACCATCGGACATCACTACGGTGTCTTCACCGGCCTGCAGAAGAGCAGGGCTCGATGCCAACAGTAGCATGCAGAGCAGAGTTTTAAGGGCGGTCAGGCGCATAGTCTGGTGTATCTCTTGCTTAAACAGCTATTTAAGTAGCTGCTTGAACAGCAGTTGAAGCTGTTTAAACAGTTGCCAAAGCAGTTAAATCTTTCGTTAGGACGTCGGTCAATCTATCCTGTTGTCGTGCAATCGGATGTAGGCAACACTGCCCCTGATCCGATGGGCGAAGTATAGCAATCGGACCCTTGCTGTCGCGACGGCATGAGATAAAAATGCTGATTTCACCGTTGGTTACCCATATTTCATCGGCTGAACAGGCCGAATCCTGCGGGTTGTAACTTTCTTACCCATCTTACGTCTTTCCCCCCAAATGCTTAATGAATATCAACAAGTGGTTGAGCGGCACCGGCACAGGGTCTATTCCTTTGCTCACTATAGCTTGCGCGCTCGCGAAGATGCTGAAGATGTGACCCAGGAGGTCTTCATCAAGCTGTGGCAGCACTGGCGCAAAATTGATCAAGAGAAGATTGGTGGCTGGCTGATGCGCGTAGCCCACAACGCAGTGATCGACAAGGTGCGCAAAGGTAAGAGCAGCAAGAATGGCGATTCTCAGCAGGATGCCTACGCCGAGGTGGAAGATCAGGGTCAGGTTGATGACCCAGGCGCGGAGATTGATCGCGAGGAATTCCGACTGCAACTACAGCGTGCCATCCAGGGATTGGAAGAGCCTTTTCGCAGCATCGTGATTTTGCGTGATATTCAGGGGCTCAGCTATGTGGATATCCAGGAATGTCTGGGAATGAGCGAAAGTCAGGTCAAGGTGTATCTGCATCGCAGTCGCCGCAAGCTGAGGGAGAACGCAGAATTGCGTGCCCTGTTCGAATCGGCTCGTAATCGGAGTACGGCCAGCAACAAGAATCAGGAAAGTAATGACAGCGCCGAATCAGCGGCGAATACAGAGTAAACGGGACACATCATGACGACGCACAGTAAGAGTACAGCAGCGACAGGCAAGCACGGATCCGGCGGTGGTCAGGATTCGCAGTGCTACTTCGTGCAATTGCAAATCGATAGTTTTCTGGATGGTGATCTGGGTTCGGCACAACAAGATGCGCTGCTGGGCCATATAAAGGAGTGTGCTGATTGCAGCTCGGAGTTGCAGTTTGCTCGACTGGTGCATGATGCAGTCCTCGATCTACCGTTGTTGAATTGTCCCGACGGAGCACTGGAGCCGATCAACCGCCTGCACAATGAGCGCTCAGTGCAATCCAGCCCCTGGTGGCAGGGCTTGAGTGACTGGTTTGAGCAGCTGCCTCGTTCAGTTCGCTACGCGTTTCCTGCCGTGCTGGCGGTAGCAGTGACCTTGTGGGTGCTTCCTGCAGATCAACAACCCGCACAACCGGTGAACCTGATTGCGGAACAAGTGCCCCCCGCAGCGCCTGACTACACCCAGGCGGATGTGCTGGAAGCATTGGCAGATTTGAATACTGCCATCACTTATCTGAATGAGGTTAGTCAGCGTACAGAGACCATGATCGGTGGGCGCTTTGTGGTGATGCCGCTGCAAGAATCGCTGAATGCTTCCTTTCAGCGCTTGCAGGATGAGGAGAGTGATCATCTGTCAGATGATCCGATCTAAACACAGAACACAGAACACAGAACACAGAACACAGAACACAGAACACAGAACACAGAACACAGAACACAGAACACAGAACACACAGATAGACAGCGTAGAGCTGTTGTTAGGACAAAAGGGTTTACTCCATCGGGAGTGAAGCATTCAGTGGGTTAAACGTAGTAAGGGATTGAAGTAGAGGTTTAAAGATGAGGTTAAGAGTGAGAGGTAATGCTATGAAGACAAGCAAACTAGTAATGAATGCAGTAGGTGCGATTGCCCTGCTGCTGGCAGCGAGTAGTCTTTGGGCAGCGGACAGTCGTGTTGAGAATCATCCCGGTTATGTGGATTTTTCTTCACTGACAGCGCTCACCAATGGCGAGCCAACGGTTGAGATCAGTCTCAAGGCACCTTTGTTGAATATGGTGACCAATCTCATTCGTAGTGAAGACGAAGAGGCGGCAGATTTTATTTCCCGCTTGCTACACGTCACCGTGAATGTGTTCGATGGTGATGACAATAACGCGGAAGAAATTGCCGATTCCATGCAGGAGATTTCTGCAGACCTGGACGATCAGGGTTGGGAGCGTGTCGTACGTGTCCGTGAGTCTGGAGAGCACGTCGATATCTATGTGCGCATGTCAGATGATGCTGACATCATCCACGGCCTGGCGGTGATGGTGGCTGGCCGCTCCGAGACAGTGTTGGTCAATATCGTTGGCGATATCAGTGGCAATGATCTGGCTGCCCTGGGACGCCGATTCGACATCGATGAACTGCAAGGTCTGGAAGTTCAGACTGACTAAATCTGCCTGACCTGGATTCGGAGTAGTCGACATGAAAAACATGCACAATCTTACCTCTATCACCCTTATGGCCGCTGTGCTTTTGCTTACCGGCTGCATGTCTTTCAACGACGACTACTTCGATCCGGTGGCGGAATCGATGGAGGCGCAGATGCCAGAGGTGACTCTGGATCGCGAAGTCGGATTGGATTTTGGTTCCGGTTTCTTCAATATCATCGATCTTGCCAGTGCAGGTGTCGCCGATGTCTCTGACATGGAAAACCTGCGTATTGCGATCTACAAGGTTTCGCCGCGAAATGGCAATCTCCGATTCCCGGATTCGGTGTTCGACTCAGCACTGCGGACTCAGGGCTCCGACCTTGAATGGGAGCGTATAGTCAGAGTGCGCGAAGAAGGAGAGCAAGTCTGGGTCTTCGCAGGAATGGATCTTCGTGCCCAGATGCTTGATGCGTTGTGTGTGTTCATTTTAGAGCGAGATGAATTGGTGCTGATTAATATGGAAGGCGATATCCAACAGCTGGTGGAGTACGCCTTCAATACAGCAGATCGAGATGTATAAACAGTAGCAGGCGCCGAACTTCTTGAGCGGCAGTGCCTAGTCGTTCAAGCCCAGCACTTCCATGCGTTCATTGGCAGCGACGGTAACAATGACTCCGTCCAGAGTCGTAAAACTTCGTTCACCTAGCTGGTATTTGTAAACCTGGTAGCTCGTTGCTTGCTCTGCGCCGTCTGTGTACAGGTTGACGGTTATAATGGTGCGATCATCTTGCCAGGAAGTGTAGTAGAGCGCTCCGCCAATCCCCACCATTAGTAGCAAGAACAGCCAGGCACCCAGCCTGATATCCTTATCCAATTCTGCCTTCTTCTCTAGCGCAGCATCGTCTTCTGACTTGGCCGCCGCAGATGCTTTTTGCTTGCTTGCCTCGGCCTCTCCGAGCAGTCCTTCCTCAATTCCTCGTTTTACTCCCTTCTGCCGAATCAGAATAAAAGCAATAAAGATGACCGCTGAGGTGAGCAGTAGTTTGCCGAGCATAATAAGTTCGTCGCTTCTTTTTCGTGGGAACTATGTTTCTGGGAGCTATAATTTGTGAGTACTGGATCTATGAAAACTATTTTATGGGAATCGTCAGGAATCTATGGAAATTATCGACCGCGACTCAGGTCTCATAAGCAAACGGATGCCTGGCGACAATGGCTTCATTGAATTGTCATAGTCTTTATTTAGTCTAGTCTCGCCCACATTAGCCGAGATAAGTGCGGGTGAACTGGCGTAGAATCATCAGATTGGCACCTTAAAACTCACTCCAGCGAATGCTGTATCCGCGCTAATTCAGAAATTCACCGAGCATCTCTCGGAAGATAATGCACAAACCAGACTCATCAATTCCGGCAACATCAGAACAGCGAGAGCCAAAGCTCAATGACACTCCGTCACGAACTTATGTGCCGGATGGCATGCCGGAACTCGAGCAGGAAGGACGCACCACCTCATTCTTCGAATTCTGGCCAATGTGGGTGATGTATTTTCCTGTGGTTCTGCAGTGGCTGTTGCTGGCACTGCGCTATCGGTCACTCACCCTGCCATTGATCGCAAATCCTGCGGTGAAGTTGTCGGGAATGGTAGGCGCGGCGAAGAGCTCGCTGTTCGACAAGGCTGGAGATTACGCAAGGCAATGGATTCTGCCCTGGACGGTTTATCGGGTGGGCGGCCCAGAGGACGCTGCCTCCGATCCAGAAGAGCGCATGGATTTACTGATAAGCAGGCTGCAAAAAGCTGATCTGGATCTGCCTGTTGTTGGCAAGCCTGATGTAGGCTGCAGAGGTGCTGGAGTAAAGCTGCTAAAAAATCGTCAGGAGCTGAGCGACTATCTGCTTGGCTTTCCTGAGGGCGGCAGCATTCAGTTCCAGAAGCTCAGTGAGTGGGAGGCCGAAGCAGGGGTGTTCTATGTGCGTTATCCAGGTGAGACAGAAGGGGAGATCACTTCACTTACATTGAAGTACATGCCGTTTGTGCTTGGCGATGGAGTGCGCAGCCTCGAGCAACTCGTTACAGCCGACCCAAGAGCTGGTGAATTGAAGCACCTGTATGAGCAGCGTCATCGCGAAAACTGGCACCGGGTGCTGGAGGATGGCGAACTCTACCGACTGGTGTTTTCTGCGAGCCATTGTCGAGGTGCGGTCTTTAGAGATGGGCAGCAATATATAGATACAAGACTGGCGCGTGCACTGGATCGAATTTTTGATGACATTCCGGGCTTCCACTATGGTCGTTTGGACATCAAATTCCGCGACCTGAATGGGCTGATGGCAGGAGAGGATTTTCAGATCATCGAGATCAATGGCGCCAGTTCAGAGTCGATCAATATATGGGATCGTAATGCCAGTCTGGGCACCGCGTTCAGAACCCTGTTGCAGCAATACCGGACCCTGTTTAAACTTGGCGACGCAAATCGCAGACGCGGACACAGAACACCAGGAATTAAGGCCCTATGGCGGGCCTGGCAGTACGAAAATAATTTAGTAAAACACTATCCGCAAAATGACTAATCCCTGCAAATTGCCCATTCGCCCGAGGCCACTGGCGGCCCTGATAGAATCTGCGCTCGGCCTGCGCCCCCTCGGCAAAATCTATGACCAGCGCCCACTCGGTCTTTCTCCTGTCGAATTTCTCGATTATGCCCTGGATGCCCTGGGCGTTAGCATTGATGTGGAACACGAGGAGTTCCTGGAAGATATTCCCAAAACCGGCCCCGTGTTGATCGTCGCCAATCACCCTCTGGGTGGACTGGAAGGCATGGCGATAGCGAGAGTGATCGCAAAAGTGCGACCGGATCTACAGGTGTTGACCAATGAATTATTGCGCCTGATTCCTGAGCTGGCGCCGATCTTCATTGGTGTGAATGTGCTCTCAAAAGGGGCGGCTGCTGGCAATGTCGGTGGTATTAAACAGGTGCACAGTCATTTGAAGAATGATGGTGCCATCCTGCTCTTTCCAGCCGGCATGGTTTCAGCTTACGAATTCAGTCACAAAAGAATTCAGGACAGGGAGTGGAATCGGCTCGCTGGCCAGTTGGTCAAACGCTACAGTTGCACTACTGTGCCAGTGAATGTGGCTGGCCGTAATAGTTCCTATTTTTATGCAGCGGGAATCATTCATCCGCGACTCCGAACGATTTTGCTGCCGCGTCAGCTAGCCAATAAAAAGAACTATCACTTGCCTCTTAAGCTTGGCCGCCCCATCCCGGCTCAGGAATTGCGTTTGCTGCAGAGCGCTCAGGCAGTAACAGACTATCTTCGTGTCAGCACCGATGCTCTGGCCAGAGAACAAGAGCCTGAGCGCAAGTTACCCGAAATGGCAGGTATCGATGAAATCGATCCCCATGCCACTGCCTCAGAGGTTGATCAGGCTATCGCCTCGCTTGCCGAATATCGTCTGGTCGAGCATGAAGAGTTCGATGTCTATTGTGCGCCCTTCGATTCGCTTGGCGCGATCATGGAGCAAATTGCTATCGCCAGGGAAATCACCTTTCGCTCGGTCGGTGAGGGAACTGGTCTGTCCCGGGATTCCGATGAATTCGACCCTCACTACTTGCACTTGTTCTTGTGGGACAAGCAACAGAAGCGTATCGCAGGAGCGTATCGCGTGGGTCTCGTCGATGAGATAGTGGCCGCCCATGGGGTGAAAGGTCTCTATACGCGTTCGCTGTATCGCTACGACGAGGCCTTCATTCGCAAGCTCGGATCGGCTATCGAGATGGGCCGCTCATTTATCCATCCTGATTATCAGCGTCGCCCGGTGTCACTAAATCTTCTCTGGCGAGGAATAGGCAAAATTCTGGTGACCCGGCCCAAGTACCACACCCTGTTCGGATCAGTGAGTATCTCTCGAGAATACAGCGACCTGGCCCGGTCTCTGATAGCAGATACCATGTTAACCAATTTCCGCGCTCAGGAATTTGCTGAGCTGGTGCAACCACTAACGCCGCATAAAGTGGACAACAGGGTTTGGTCAGAGAAGATGCTTGCTGAGTTGGAAAACGTGAAGATGCTTGGCAAGCTCATCGGTCGTTGTGATCCGGGTAAGGCAGTCCCGGTTTTATTGCGACACTATCTCTCACTGAATGGCAGGCTTGTTTGTTTCAATATCCACTCCGGATTCAATGAATCTCTGGAGGGTCTGATCGTGGTCGATGTGCGCAAGACTGACAACAAGACTCTTGGTAGATTCCTCGGTGCCGAGGGGCTGGAAGAATTTCTGGCGTTTCAACAGCGCCAGGAAGAATTGCAAGACTCTGCCTAGCCCTCCTATAATTTCACTATGTCCAAATTCAAATCCATTCTAAAGCTGCTGGCGGGTGTGCTACTCCTACTCTGCGCCGCAGGTTCGCTGCTCAACTTGCTATTCATCGTTGGCAGGGAAGAGACAATTTCGGTAGTCAATGCCGTGGTTGGCCTTGCTGTGCTCTTCTTCTTTCTGGCACCGCTCGGACAGATTCTTCTTCGCAATGGTCTGCGTGAACTACGCGGCGAGCAAGCAGCGAACGAATCTGACTGATTTCGGGTGGTGGTCCTGTCGGACCTGTGAGCTCCTGGTTTCGACCTCCCAGTTCCGACTCTGGCCACACTTACTGTTCTCTGGCGCTCTGAACTGCCCATTTCACCTGCCCATGGCGGTGTTTCATGGCCTGCACAGCCCCGGGAAAAAGCGTATAATCACGCGCTTTTATTCCTGGTCTGCCCCAAGATTATGATTATTTTCGAAGAGCCGGAGCGATTTACCCAGTTTGAGCAGAGCTGCGTTGCCACTATTGGCAAGTTCGATGGCGTGCATCTGGGGCATCAGCTGATTCTGGATCAGTTAAAGCAAAAGGCTGATGAGTTGGAGCAGCCCTCGCTGGTGATTCTGATCGAACCCCATCCCGAGGAGTTTTTTGCGGCGAACAGCGGGAAATGCCCCGCCAGGCTGACGACTCTCAAGGAGAAATTGGAGTTACTGGATAGCTTCGGCATCGAGTACGTCTTCAAGCTTAACTTTAACCAGGCGATGAGCGAACTGAGTGCCGAGCGCTACATTGAGGAAATTCTGGTCAATGGACTGGGTATCAAGGCATTCATCGTGGGTAACGATTTCCGCTTCGGTCATCAGCGTCGCGGCGATTTTGAAATGCTGACCAAGAGCGGTGAAGACTATGAATTCGAGGTGCTGGAAACCATGGCCTATGAGTACAACGGCCAGCGTATTAGCAGCACCTATATTAGAGAGCAGTTGGCCCTAGGTAAATTTGATCTGGTGGAACAATTGTTGGGCAGGCCGTTCACAATGAAAGGCGAGGTCGTCAAGGGTAAGCAGATTGGCAGTGATCTTGGTTTTCCCACTTGTAACATCAATCCTCATCGCCAACAGATTCCCATCCATGGCGTCTACGCCTGTGAGGTACGTCTGGTGGATCAGTATCGACCTGCTGCCGTTAACATAGGATATCGCCCAACCATTTCAGAAGATGGCGAGGCTCTGCTTGAAGCCCATATTCTCGATTTTGACGATAACCTCTATGGCAAAACCATCGAAGTGATTTTCAGGCAAAAATTGAGAGAAGAAATTAAATTTGATGGCCTTGAGGCCCTCAAGCAACAAATCAGCGCCGATGTTCGCCAGGTAAGAGAGCTGCTGGCATCCTGACCACCGAGTAATTCGCAATGAGTGATTATAAAGACACCCTGAATTTGCCCCACACTGAGTTCCCGATGAAGGCGAACCTCGCTCAGCGGGAGCCTGCGATGCTGGATCGCTGGAACGAACTGGACCTCTACCGTCGCATTTGCGCGAAGAACTCGGGCAAGCCCAAATTTATTCTGCACGATGGTCCCCCGTATGCGAATGGTGAGCTGCACCTTGGCCATGCGATCAACAAGACTCTCAAGGATATGGTGGTCAAGAGCCGCCAGCTGAGTGGCTTTGATGCGCCTTATGTTCCTGGCTGGGACTGCCATGGCTTGCCTATCGAGCACAATGTCGAGAAGAAGAAAGGCAAGGCCGGGCAGAAGATCAGTTTTGCTGAATTTAGGGAAGCCTGCCGCGACTACGCTGCCAAGCAAGTTGAAATCCAAAAGCAGGGTTTCGTCCGCCTCGGTGTATTGGGCGATTGGGATAATCCCTATCTCACCATGAATTTCCAAACCGAAGCGGATATTGTTCGTGCCCTCGGCAAGATTGCAGCCAATGGACATCTGGTGAAGGGCTACAAGCCCGTGTACTGGAGCGTAGTCGGTGCATCGGCACTTGCCGAAGCCGAAGTCGAGTACCAGGACAAGCAGTCTTTCGCCATCGATGTGCGCTTTGCGGTTTGTGATCGAGATGCTGTCTTTGAAAAATTTGCTGTCGCAAACAGCGATGAATCATTGTCGGTCGTTATCTGGACCACAACACCCTGGACCTTGCCTTCCAACCAGGCAGTGACACTACATGCCGAACTGGATTATGCCCTGGTGCGTTGCGATGCCGGCCAAGGTGCCGAACTAATGGTTTTGGCCAAGGATATGGTCGAAGGCATCATGCAACGCTATGGATGCGAGGAGTACGCAATTCTCGGCACAGCCAAAGGAGCGGAGCTCGAGCAACAGCTGTTGCAACACCCATTTGTTGAGCGCCAGGTGCCACTCATACTCGGTGAGCATGTGACTACCGAAGCAGGTACCGGTGCAGTGCACACGGCACCGGATCATGGTGTGGACGATTTCAACGTCGGTCGAGCCAATGGATTGGGTACGCTCAACCTGGTTGATGAGAATGGTCTTTTTATTGATGCGGCTGGTGAGTTTGCAGGTGAACATGTCTATAAGGTTGATGAGAAGATTATAGATCGTCTCGTAGCGAATAAAGCGCTTGTGACTCAGGAAACCATTACCCACAGCTACGCGCATTGCTGGCGCACCAAGACGCCGCTGATCTATCGAGCAACGCCACAGTGGTTTGTCAGCATGTCGGAGAATGGTCTACTTGAGGACGCGCTTGAGGCCGTGCAGGGAGTCAAATGGATTCCAGATTGGGGGCAGACAAGAATCGAATTGATGCTCAAGGGCAGTCCTGACTGGTGTGTTTCAAGGCAAAGAACCTGGGGAGTTCCGATCACTCTGTTTGTACATCGGGAGACTCAGGAACTGCATCCGCGTACGGCTGAGTTGTTTGAACAGGTTGCCTTGCTCATAGAAGAGAAGGGTATTGAAGCCTGGTTCGAGTTGGAGGCGTCTGATCTGATCGGAGACGAGGCCGGCGACTATGAAAAAGTTTCGGACACGCTGGATGTCTGGTTTGATGCAGGGGTTACCCATTTCTCGGTTGTGAACCGCAGAGAGGAGCTGCAATATCCGGCAGATCTTTATCTGGAAGGGTCTGACCAGCATCGTGGCTGGTTCCAGTCTTCTCTAAAGACCGCGATCGCTATGCATGGCACTGCCCCTTATAAAGAGGTGCTTACCCACGGCTTCTTCGTGGATGCAGAGGGACGCAAGATGTCCAAATCTCTGGGCAATACTGTCGCGCCCGCCAAGATCTTTCAGCAATACGGGGCCGATGTATTGCGGCTGTGGGTTGCAGCGACCGACTACCGCGGCGAGATGACGGTCTCGGATGAGATATTCAAGCGGGTCGCAGATTCTTATCGTCGTATCCGCAATACCAGCCGCTTCATGCTGTCGAATCTGAATGGTTTCGATCCGGCCAGCGATGCATTGGCTGCAGAACAACTACTGGCTCTGGATTACTGGGTAATCAGACGATGTCAGTTGCTACAGGAAGAGGTGATTGCACACTATCACCAGTACAACTTCCTCAATGTATATCAGAAGCTGCATAATTTCTGTGTGATCGAACTGGGTGGTTTTTATCTCGACGTGATCAAAGATCGCCAGTACACCACACAGGCAGACAGTCTGGCCAGAAGGTCCACGCAGACTGCTATGTATCATATTCTCGAGATGTTCACTCGTCTGTTAGCGCCTGTGCTCAGCTTCACTGCTGATGAGATCTGGCAAAATATTCCTGGCGAGCGCTGCGAATCGGTGTTTCTAAGTGATTTTTCCGAGTCATTGGCGCTACTGCCTGAGTCAGAGCAATTCAGCGACAAATTCTGGCAGCAAGTCATGGCGGTCAAGTCGGCAGTCAACAAAGAGCTGGAAGCCAGGCGTGCTGCCAAAGAAGTCGGTTCTGGTCTGAGTGCGGAAGTGGATCTGTATTGTGATGCAGAACTTGCTGATAGTCTTTCGCGACTGGAAGAAGAATTGCGTTTTGTATTAATCGTATCCCGTGCATCTATCGCAAGTCTTGATGCTGCGCCTGACAAAGCGGTCAGTACAGAGCTGGATAATCTCAAACTGGAAGTCAGGGCGTCAGAGCACAGTAAGTGCGAGCGTTGCTGGCACCACCGTGAAGATGTTGGTGCGAAGTCTGAGCATCCATCGCTCTGTCAGCGCTGCGTCGACAACGTGGACGGTGAAGGCGAACAGCGCTTCTTCGCTTGATCGAGTTGAGTTGCAATGAACACTGCTACTGCGATTGAAGCGGGCTCTGAGGTCAGCATGTATTTTTCATTGTCGCTTGGCGATGGTGAGATAATTGACTCAAATTTTGAGCGCGAGCCCGCTAATTTCAAACTGGGCGATGGAAATTTGTTGCCAGGATTTGAAGAGCCGCTGCTGGGTTTGTCCCCGGGCGATGAGATTGAGGTAGAGCTGGCGCCTGAAAAAGCATTTGGCGAGCACAATGCTGACAACCGACAGACTTTTACTCGTGAGCAGTTTCAACACATTCTGGAAGACGAACTGCTTCCGGTCGAGAAGGGCAGCGTAGTCTCCTTTAAAGATCCGGCAGGCCACGAATTGCCTGGCGTGATCGAGAGAATTGCTGAGGAGTTTGTTATCGTTGATTTCAATCACCCTCTTGCTGGAAAAACCATTATCTTTCGGGCGAGTATCGTTTCCGTGCTACCACCTGCGGTAGACTCGGTCGAGATAAAGCTGTAATTGCCTATGCAGGTTTTGGCGCATTCCTTAATCGATAGTTCTCCGCCTGGTATTTGAGCCAGCTTGGTAGAGTGTTCTTATGAAACAATCTTTGGATCACACGACTTCTATTCGACTCGCAAACCCGAGAGGATTTTGCGCGGGCGTCGATCGTGCTATCGACATTGTCAATCGCGCCCTGGATATTTTCGGTGCGCCTGTCTATGTGCGTCATGAAGTTGTGCACAATAAGTTTGTGGTCGATAGCTTGCGCAAGCGTGGAGCCATCTTTGTCGATGAATTGGCCGACATTCCACTCGAAGATGAGACTGGCAGGGCCTCAATCGTCGTGTTTAGCGCTCATGGTGTGTCGCGCGAAGTTAAAGAAGATGCATCCGAGAAAGGCTTCAAGGTGTTTGACGCGACTTGCCCTCTGGTAACCAAGGTGCATTTGGAAGTTGCCAAATTCAGCCAGGCCGGAAGAGAGTGTGTGTTGATCGGGCATCAGTTCCACCCTGAAGTCGAAGGGACTATGGGCCAGTATGATGACAGCGCCGGCGGCAAGATTTATCTCGTTGAGTCAGTCGATGATGTGCAGCAACTGAACGTGGAGCACCCGGATCGTTTGTCCTATGTCACACAAACTACGCTGTCGATGGATGATACGTCTCGTATTATTGATGCGCTGCGCGAGCGATTTCCCGAGATTCAGGGGCCACGCAAGAAAGATATCTGCTACGCCACTCAGAACCGACAAGACGCGGTTAAGCAGCTCGCTCTCGAGTGTGACTTGCTGTTGGTAGTGGGGTCGCCCAATAGCTCCAATTCCAATCGCTTGCGAGAACTGGCAGAGCGCCTCGGTTGCGAGTCCTATTTGATTGATAACGTTAACGACATTTCATCACAGTGGTTCACCGACAAATCGAGAATCGGAATTACCGCGGGTGCTTCAGCTCCCGAGATACTTGTTCGTCAGGTGGTTGATGAATTGCGCAAGTTTACCAATCAGTCACCTATCGAGCTCGATGGCGTTGAAGAAAACATTGTTTTCTCTATGCCAAGAGAACTGCGTCTGTAGCGCTGTTCATTCTACTCTTCCTCCTTCTTCTCCTTCTCCTACACCTCCTGAAATCCCCAGTATCAGTCCCTTGAAGTTTGTGTGAGCGTCTCTGGTAGGTGCCACAGATTCGCTTCAATTCTTGATTGATTCTTACACAATTTGTGTCACTGCGGCGCTCTGAAAAATCTCCTATTGTTACTAGCTGAGGTTTGCACCAGCCAGGTGCAAGGTGCTGTTATTCCTTGAGAAAAATGCCTACAAGGCATTATTTGCCGCACCAGCAAAGATATTTGTCTTTTTCTTCAAAAAAACTCTAAAGGATTTTTTTTGGCCTGTCGTAGTTCCAGTCAGGAAACCTCGTCGTGAGTTTATTTTCTTTTAGACGAAGTTTCGCTGTGACACTTTGTCACTAAAGGCCAGAGCCCGATCTACCGTAGAAATTCCTACGCCGGATCACTAGCGATAGAGAGTGGAAAATGGTTGTTGATTCTGAATTGGTAAGACGTGTGGAGCAGAAGCTGGAGAGTCTGCCCATTAAAGGCTTCGAAACAGTTTTGCATGTTTTGGTAGTCATCGCGGCCCTGAAGGAACGCAACGCTCAGAAACTCTCAGGCAAAAAACATTTGAGCTTGGTGCATACGAACTCTGTACAAGAGATCGCCAAGCGAGTTGGAGTAGAGAATTTATTCATCCCTCGGGATGAGAAAAAAATTGTCGCCCTGGCCCCCATCACTGTGCGCAGTGACAGAAAGGGCGGCAGAAAATTATAGACAAGGACTGAATACCTTGTTTCGGCTTACCACACTTAACGATAGACAGTAGGAGTTGTACGACTATGAAAAAAGTTCTAGTAGCATTTGGTTTACTGGTTGGTATGGCGTTTAGCAGCGTCTCATTTGCTTGTGAAAAGCCAGAGTCACCGGCTATTCCTAGCGGTGATGCGGCTTCTGGCTCTGACATGCTGGAAGCGAAGAAAGCTGTTGAGGCTTTCCTTGCTGCGGCTGAAGCCTACCTTGAATGTGCCCGCGGTAATATTCAGAAAGACCGCATGGTTGCTGACATGGAAGACGTGGCTGACAAGTTCAACCGCGAACTGCGTAACTACAAGGCTAAGTCTTAATTCCAGAATAAGTCTTAACCTATCCCAAAGGGATTCGCTGACTCGTTCCTGAAGAACGAACATCGAATCCCTTTTTTTATGCCTGACTGGCGGGGCTGATGGAGGCAGATGGGGTAATGGAAGCTAGAGCGAATTTCTGCTTTCGTTTTGATTCAATCGCTCAGCGTTCATCAAAGCGCATCAAGCTGCTTGAGTTTTTCTCGTAGCGCATTCAATTCTTCGGTCAAAGCGCATTGCTTTTCGCGTTCCTTGGCGACGACTTCGGCAGGCGCGTTCTCAACAAATTTCGCGTTACCCAGTTTGCCATTGATTTGCTTGAGGGCTACTTCTCGCTTGTTGATTTCCTTTTCCAAGCGGCTCTTCTCAGCGCTGACATCAATTAGTCCTGCAAGCGGCACCAGTATTTCTATCTTGCCGTGCAGCCCGGTGGCGGAAGCGGGTGCTTCGCTTTCTGAATCGAGCCATTCGATAGATTCCAGCTTGGCCAGTTTTTGCAAGTAGGGGCGGTAGGCCTCAAGGCGCTGTTGATCTTCATCGCTGCCATGTCGCAATAAAACTGGCATTTCCTTGCGTGGAGAAATATCCATTTCTCCACGGATATTACGAATAGCCACAATGATGCCTTTCAACCAGTCAATGTGCTGTTCCGCTTCGGGATCTGTGTTGCTCTCCGTGTACACCGGATAAGGCTGCAGCATGATGCTGTCGCCTTCGATCGACAACAGGCCGGATACTTTTTGCCAGACTTCTTCCGTGATGAAGGGCATGAAAGGGTGTAGCAGGCGCAGGCTCTTTTCCAGCGTGCTGAGCAATACCAGGCGCGTAGCCTCGGCTGCTTGCGGATTAGTTTCCTCGTCCCACAGTACCGGTTTGGAAAGCTCTACATACCAGTCACAGTACTCATTCCAGATGAATTCATGGAGTATCTGGGAAGCCTGATCAAATCGGTAATTGTCCATGGCTTCTGCTACTGCTTTACTGGTGTGCTCAAAGCGGCTCATTATCCAGCGATCTGCCACAGAGCAGTGCTCTGCGGAGAGTTCGGTCGCCAGACTTTTGTCCTCTGTATTCATCAGTGCGTATCGAGCGGCGTTCCAGATCTTGTTGCAGAAATTGCGGAAACCTTCAGTCCTGCCCAGGTCGAACTTGATGTCACGCCCGGTAGAAGCCAATGAGTAATAAGTAAAACGCAGAGCATCTGTACCGTAACCGGTAATACCGTCCGGGAATGATTCGCGCGTGTGCCGTTCAATTTTTTCTTTCAATTGCGGCTGCATCATGTCGGCAGTGCGTTTCTCTACTAACGCTTCCAACTCGATCCCGTCGATCAAATCAATCGGATCAAGAATATTGCCCTTGGATTTCGACATCTTTTGGCCATGCTCATCTCGCACAAGCCCTGTGATGTAGACTTTCTTGAAGGGAATCTCGCCGGTGAACTTGAGGGTCATCATGATCATGCGCGCGACCCAGAAGAAAATAATGTCAAAGCCAGTCACCAGCACATTGGTCGGGTGGAAGCGCTCAAAGTATTCGAGATCATCGGGCCAGCCGAGAGTGGAGAACGTCCACAGGGCAGAGGAGAACCAGGTGTCCAGTACATCTTCGTCCTGGCGAAGTGTCAGATCGTCAGCGAGCTGGTACTTGCTGCGGGCCTCAGCTTCGCTGTTAGCTACATAGACCTTGCCTTCTTCGTCATACCAGGCCGGTATGCGATGTCCCCACCAAAGCTGGCGACTGATACACCAGTCCTGAATATTGCGCATCCAGGCAAAGTAGGTGTTTTCCCAATTCTTGGGCACGAATTCAATATCACCGTCTTCAACGGCCTTGATCGCCGGATCAGCCAGGGATTGAATGGCGACATACCATTGGTGTGTGAGATAGGGCTCTATCACTACGCCGCTGCGATCGCCGCGTGGCACTTTGAGTTTATGGGGCTCGATTTTTTCCAACAGGTCAAGGCCGTCCATCTCTGCAACAACTTTCTTGCGTGCATCGAAGCGGTCGAGTCCTTGAAAGGCGTCAGGTGCATTCTCATTGATTGTGGCATCGTCGGTTAGGATATTGATGATCTCGAGATCATGACGTTTGCCAATTTCGTAGTCATTGAAATCATGTGCGGGAGTGATCTTGACGCAGCCGGTTCCGAACTCTGTGTCTACGTAGTCGTCTGCCACTATCGGAATGCGGCGATCGCCAAGCGGTAAATCGACAAATTTTCCGATCAGATTCTGATAGCGCTCATCTTCCGGATTTACTGCGACCGCCGTGTCGCCAAGCATGGTTTCTGGGCGGGTCGTGGCGATAGTGATGAAGTCTTCTCCGCCTTGCGTTTTTTCACCATCGGCCAGCGGGTAACGAAAATGCCACAGTGAGCCGTCTTCTTCTTCGGAAACCACTTCCAGATCGGAGATGGCGGTATGCAGTTTGGGATCCCAATTTACCAGGCGATTTCCGCGGTAAATCAAACCCTCGTCATACAGGTCGATGAAGACTTTCTCGACAACCTTCGAGAGCTGCTCGTCCATGGTGAATCTTTCGCGCGACCAATCGAGGGACGAACCCAGTCTGCGAAGTTGTTGGGTGATGATGCCGCCGGATTCTTCTTTCCAATCCCAGACCTTGCTCACGAAGTCTTCACGGCCAATTTCTTGTCGGCTGCTGCCAACGGCGTTTAATTGTCGCTCGACGACCATCTGGGTCGCGATGCCCGCGTGGTCGGTACCGACTTGCCACAGTGCCTGACAACCGAGCATGCGATGATAGCGAGTCAGGGCATCCATGATCGCATGTTGGAAGCCATGCCCCATGTGCAGGCGACCAGTCACATTGGGTGGCGGAATCACAATACAGTAGGGCGCGCCATCGCCCTGGGGTTTGAAATAGCCTTTCTCTTCCCAGGTTTTGTACCAGTGATCTTCCAGTTGTTGCGGTTGGTAAGTCTTGTCCATTTACTGCGCGCTTATGCCCTGATTTAAAAAGGCGCAAGTATACATGACTGGCGCCGGAAATGCCGATTTCTGGGCCGCCAGGGTCGAGCTGGCGAGGACTGCCGGATGATTGGCAAGAGCGATAGACAGGAGCGATAGGCAGAGCTGAGAGAGGATTTCCGGGGGAGGTCGAAGAGGGTGTCGGAGAGGGTGTCGGAGAAGGTGTCGGAGAAGGAGCGAAAAGCGGCTTAAAGCTTGTGCGTCTGAGGCTTGTAACCCTGGGCTTGATAGAAACGATAAGCGTCTCGTCCCGCGGCGAGAATCTGTTCATCGGCACAGAGAATCTCATCGATACGCTGAAAGCGATCATGGCCCTGACAGGGTTGATCGCTGAGATTGATGAGCATATCCGCTTGCATGGCCTGTTCTTCACTGATGCCTATTTCTATCGCTTCACGCTCTGATTTTGCTGTAGCCGAAGATTCAGTCGCCAGACTGTGGGGAAGGAATGCACTGGCAGTGAATTGCCAAAGCAACTGGTCCAATTGCCTGGCCTGTTCCGATGATTCAGCAAGAATGAACACTCGATGACCCTGACTGCGTGCTTTTTCACACAGGCGACAGGAGAAGGCTAGCCTGGCATCAGGGTCTTCGGCGCTCAGGCTATAGAAGCTGACCTGGGTCATTCCTGTCAGGCCTTCTGACGTCGCAAATATTCTGTGAGCAGCGCCACCGGCCTGCCCGTCGCGCCTTTGGCTGCGCCCTGAACCCAGGCGCTTCCAGCGATATCCAAATGCGCCCATTTCTGTTTCTCAGTGAAACGGGACAGGAAGCAGGCAGCAGTAATAGTGCCGGCCCTCGGCCCGCCGATATTGGCAATGTCGGCGAAGTTACTGTTGAGTAATTTCTGGTACTCATCGTGCAGCGGCAATTGCCAGGCAGGGTCTCCTGCCTGTTCGCCACAGTCGAGCAAGGATTCAGCGAGTGCATCATCATTACTCAGTAACGCAGAGACGACAGAACCAAAGGTGGCCACGGCCGCGCCTGTCAGTGTGGCAATGTCGATCACTGAGCGCGGCTTGAATCGCTCCACATAGGTGAGGGCATCGCAGAGCACCAGACGTCCTTCGGCATCGGTGTTGAGTATTTCAATGGTCTTTCCGGACATGCTGGTGACGACATCGCCGGGTTTGGTTGCTTTGCTGCCAGGCATGTTCTCAGCCGCGGCAACAACCGCCACCACATTGATAGGCAACTTGAGATCGACGAGGGCTTGCATGGTTCCGAACACAGAAGCGGCGCCACACATATCAAACTTCATCTCATCCATGGCGAAGCCCGGCTTCAGGCTAATGCCGCCGGTGTCAAAAGTAATGCCTTTGCCGACCAGTGCATAAGGCTGAGACCTTGCTGATGCGCCTTTGTAGTGCATCACAATCAGTTTGGCTTCTTCAGCAGAACCAGCCGCTACTGACAGCAGGGAACCCATCCCCAGGCGGGCCATCTGTTTCTCACTCAATATCTGGGTGGTGACGGACTTGTTGCGTGCTGCCAGTGTCTTGGCCTGGTCGGCGAGAAAGCTCGGCGTGCATATATTGCCGGGCAGATTGCCCAGGTCTCGGGCTTTGTTAATGCCTTTGCCAATAGCCTGGCCTGCTTTCAATGCATCGCTCAGAGCCTTGCGCCGTGCACCAGGGGCGGGGGAGAGCGACACGCTTTTCAGTGCGACAGGCTTGCCCTTTACACTCTTGGTGGTGTTGTAACGATAGCTCGCCTCTTCACAGGATTGAGCGAGTTGCGTAGCCGCCCAGTAGCCGTCCCTATCCTTGATCTCAGCAGACGCTACCGCGAAGTGCGCGCTGCCTGCCTGTGAACGACTCAGGGCTCGAGTCGCTGCCCGGGTGAACTTGAGTGCGTGTTTGGCATCGAATTTGGACTTCATGCCTGCGCCAACGAGAAGAACCCGCTTGGCCTTCAATCCGGCTGGCTTGTGCAGTGTGTGCGTCTGTTCGAGTTTGCCAGTGAAATCACCAGACTTGATCAGGGAGCTCAGCGCTTTGCCGGAGAGCTTGTCGAGTTCACGAGCCTCTTCGCTCAAACTGCCTTTGCTCCAAACCGCGACAACCAGGCATTCGGTATTGAGTGTGGCAAGTGAACCAGCTTTGACGGAATAGCGCATGGGATTTTGTTTCTCCTGTGGTGATAACACTTCAGCATTGCGTGCTTCAGTGGCGAAGTTTACACGCCAACGACACCAATAATGCTTCGACTTTCGATAATGCTAAAGATATTCAGATACCTACGCAAGGCACTGCGCTGACACCGTCGGAGCACTCCAGGTGAGGATAGAACGGGCAGCGAGCGGACCATGGCCATGCTCCTGACCAAGCGGAAACAATTCGGGACAGGAGCGCTTGAACCTGGGAGGCGATTTGCTACTATGCGCCGATTCCATTGCGGTGCTGAATGTCTGTTGTGAATTTTCACTCTCTGCTTTCCCTATGTTTGCTGTAGGAATTTGGGACCGGAGTTATCAGTAAGAACTAGTTCAGGAATTGAACCCTCAACAGAATTTGTTGTCAGATGCAGTTGGAGTGCCTGCTTATGCAATGCCAATGCAATGCCTATGCAATCCAGCCGCGAATTGAATACTGCGGTCCTGGGAGTGAGCAGGCGAACGCTGATTGAGCAAATCGGCCAGAAAAGACTGTTCGTGAAAACAGTTCGAAAAAACAGTTGCTTAAAACGAATGGATAAAGAAGTCCTTAGGAGAAGTCATGTCGCGAGTTAAGGTGGATGTTCCTGATCAATTTTTGTTCAGCATGGAAAGGAATGTAGGCATTAGCGATGTGAACTACGCAAGACATCTCGACAGCGTGAAGATGATGCAAATTCTCCATGAGGCACGGCTGCAATTTCTGGCCAGCCTGGGATTTACCGAAGCAAACATTTTTGGTCTCGGCATGGTCGTCACCGACACCGCAGTGGACTATCGATCCGAATCCTTCGCCAACGATCAGCTGATTATTGATGTGGGTGTCAGCGATCTCAATCGTTACGGGCTCGACATCTCCTTGCAGGTCACCAATTCAGCGCTGGAATCCGTAGTGTGTCTGGCCAAGATTGGAGTGGTCTTCTTCGACTTTGACAAACATCAGATAAGCCCCATGCCAGAAGCATTTACTGGCATGATCGAAGACCGAATCGACAGCCAGCTTGAGCAAAGCGCCAATGAGCAAATAAGAGTCGCCTAGACTCGCTGTCTGCCTCGGCACAGCGGCAAGTCTCCAGTCTCGGCATTGCTGCGGGCATCTAGTACACTGGCCGCGTTCATAAACTGAAATTCGGCTTTCTGGATTGCTGAAAGTGCTCATCTTCCGCTACCTAAGCAAACAAATTCTGCAAGTGATGGCTGCAGTCACCCTGGTATTGCTGGTGGTGGCACTTACCAGTCGTTTTATTCAGTATCTCGGTGATGCGGTTGCCGGACAACTCGCGTCAGACATTCTTCTCTTGTTGATGTTTTACCGGCTTCCGGATTTCTTGCTGGTTATCCTGCCCCTGTCTCTGTTTCTCGGCATTATTCTCGCCTACGGGCGCATGTATGCTGACAATGAAATGGTGATTCTCTTTGGCGGCGGCCTCAGCCAGCGCAGACTGTTGGCCTTGACCCAGGCAGCGACAGCAGTGGTGATGGTGCTGATGTGTCTGATCTCTCTCGTATTGGCTCCCTGGGGCGTGCGCAACTCAGAGCAACTTAAACTCAATCAGCAGGAGCTCACGGAAATCGATTTGATTGCAGCTGGGCAGTTTCAGCGTTTCGGCGATGGATCACGAGTGACCTATGCCGAGCGTATTGAAAACGGCGATGCCGGGCGGCAACTGAGTAATGTCTTTGTTGCTTTTTCCTCGGACGAGGAAGGGAATGCCACCCAAGCGCCGAGAATTGTTCTTGCTGAATCTGCGCGACCTCAGGTTGATGCCGAGTCTGGCGCTCGCTTCCTGCTTCTGGAGAGCGTCCTGCAATATGAAGGCGAACCGGGTGCGGCGAATTTTCGCATTGGTCAGTTTGATAGCCAGGCCATTCTGTTGCCCGAGGCGACGGAATTCGAACCCGTGGTGGAAGAGGCAACCTTACCCACTGCCACGCTGCTTGGCTCCGCAGAACTTGCTCATCGAGCAGAACTGCAATGGCGACTTTCCACTATTTTGCTGATCCCGGTGATCACACTTATCGCGGTTCCGATGAGTCGAGTTGATCCAAGACAGGGGCGGTACAGCAAACTCATTCCTGCCGCGCTGCTCTTTGCCAGTTACTTTGTCGCGCTACAATTTTGTCGCGATCTTGTTGCCGAAGGAGAACTCAGCCCGCTGCTCGGTTTGTGGTGGGTACATGGTTTGTATCTCGGTGTTGGACTGTTGCTCTATTCCAGCCATGGCAAGTTGCAGAATCTGATCGCATCGCTGGGTCGGGTGAGAAGACAAGGGACATCTGATGCGCCAGCTTGATCGACACATTCGCAATACTGTATTTGCATCAATGCTGGTGGTCATAGCCTTGATCAGTTCGCTGGATCTGGTGTTTTCCCTGGTCGATGAGCTGTCTGATACCGACGGGGCCTACACCGTGGCCAGCGCCTTGCAGTATGTGCTGCTAACCCTGCCCACCAGCATTTATGAGTTGCTGCCGTTTGCGGCGCTGGGTGGTGCCTTGATCGGGCTAGGTATTCTCGCGTCCAATCAGGAACTGGTGGTGATGCAAAGTGCCGGCATTCATGTCTGGAGGATCGTTCAGGCAGTGCTCAAGCCGACACTGATCATCATGCTTGCCGGTCTCGTCCTGGGAGAGTTTGTGTCTCCACCGCTGGAACAAATTGCCAACAGCCGTAAGGCGATTCAATTGAGTGGCAGTGAGTCAATCGCATCCGAGCAAGGAACCTGGCGAAAAATAGGCAACGATTATATTCATATCAATGCGATCTCTCCTGGAGGTCGATCTCTGATAGGTGTTACTCGTTATCGGGTCGATGCACAGCGGCGTCTCATCACTGTCAGCTTTGCCGAGCGCGGTGAATATGTGGAGGAGCAAGTCAGTGCCGCTGGAGGCACCGCTGAACGCGGTTTCTGGCGCCTTAGCAACGTACGTGAGTCATTGTTACAGCAGGGCCGCATTGAGGTTGCTACTTACTTGCAGGAAGACTGGATGGCAGATCTTTCGCCAGAACTGTTAAGTGTGTTGTTGGTCGAGCCTGACAAGCAGTCAATCAGCGGCTTGTATCGCTTTGCGCAATTTTTTGAATCGGAAGGGCTGGACAGTGGCACTTTCTTTCTCGCGTTCTGGAAAAAGCTTTTGCAACCGGTGTCGACGCTGGCCCTGGTCATTTTGGCCATTGCCTTCATATTTGGCCCTCTGCGTGAGGCAACTACTGGCTACCGAATTTTCATTGCTCTCGCGATTGGGCTGCTATTCACCATTGTGCAACGAATGATGGAGCCTGCATCTCTGATTTATGGCTTCAGCCCCCTGATTGCGGTGCTACTACCGATCCTGTTGGTGGCCTCTCTCGGTGTATACACCTTGCGTCAGGTACGTTGACGAACTCATTGGGAGTTCGCCTGATCGCCCTCAAGCTCAGGTATCATGGGCTTTTTGGAAGTATTAGCCGCGTCGAAGCAAGGCGCAGCCAGCAACTTTTCCTCGAGAGATTCACTGCTGCCAGCTGTCGCACCCTTGCCAGTTAAGCGCATTTCAGTACAATACCGCCTCCCGTTTCCCTCAGGCCAGCGGCCGGGAATATCCACGGGAGGGAGAATTTATGCAACTGACACTCTTGAAAGGCAAGCTGCACATGGCTTGCGTCACCCAGGCCGAGCTCTGGTATGACGGTTCCTGTGCCATTGATGAGGACCTCATCAAGCTGGCCGGGCTGCGTGAATTCGAACAAATCGATATCTACAATGTGTCCAATGGCGAGCGCTTTACCACCTATGTGATTAAAGCTGACCCCGGTTCCCGTACTATTTCCCTGAATGGTGCGGCTGCGCGTAAAGCTCAGGTAGGGGATCGCATTATCATCGCTGCCTACGGCCAATTCTCTGAAGCGGAAGCGCAAAACTTCAAGCCTTCACTGGTCTATCTCAATGAAGACAACACGATCGATCGTGTTGCCAATACCATTCCCGTACAAGCCGCCTGATTCAAGCCACTTGACGCTTCTGGATTCGCTGGCAACGGCGCGGTGTCTTCGTGCCTTTGTTGCTCAATCGAAGAGACTAGTTAGAAAGCGCTAGTTAGAAAGGGCTTTTGTAGGGGTTGGTTGTAGGGGTTAGTAGAAAGGCTTAGTTGAAAGGACTGTGGGATTTCGGCAGCACAATGACTTTGCTGTTGGACCAGCGGTCGTGCAGGGCATCACCATTCTTGTCCACGTACAGCCATAAGTAGCCAAGACCGAAGCAGGCAAAGGCCGGCCAGGCCAACAGCCAACGCCCCAAGCCCTGAAGCGGTCCGAGGAGATGATTGTCGGTGCTCTGTACACGCATTCGCCAGGCGATCATGCCCAGAGTCTGCCCGCTACGCATCCAGAACCAGATATAAAACCCGGAGGCACTGGCGACCATGAGCAGGAACAAAATCCGACTCTGCAGGGCGTCTGTCTGAACCTGACCATCGACCAGCTGATTGCCCCCGATACCGAAAATCAACTGCATGACATAGCCAAGCAGAAACCAGATGGCTGTCACCAGGAAACCGTCATAGAGCAGCGCGGCAAGACGACGAAACAGGCCGGCACGGGGATAGTCCGCGCCTGCCTGTTCATCGCTGTTGTCTTGCAGATCTGCTTGCTCGCTGGCCACTGTCGATTTCTGACGTCTACAGGCTTGTCAAAGCCAGCTTAGCCCAGTTCCTTAACAGAATGGATAAGTTCATTGGCAGCTTTCTGACCATCACCAAACAACATTTTGGTGTTGTCGGCGAAGAACAATGGATTTTCCACGCCAGAGAAACCTGCACCGCGGCCCCGCTTGATGACGATGACATTCTCGGAAAGATTGGCATCGAGAATCGGCATGCCGTAGAGAGGGCTGCTGGTGTCAGACTTGGCAGAAGGGTTGACGACATCGTTGGCACCGATCACCAGAGCAACCGTTGTATTTTTGAAGTCGGCGTTAATGTCTTCCATGTCATAAATCATGTCATAGGGGACGCCGGCTTCGGCCAGCAACACATTCATGTGACCGGGCATACGACCCGCAACCGGGTGGATGGCGAATTTAACTGAGACACCGCGATCGGTAAGCAGCTGGGTGAGCTCCCAGATTTTGTGCTGGGCTTGTGCGACTGCCATACCGTAACCAGGAATGATGATGACCTGGCTGGCGAAGGCCATGAGGATGCCAGCGTCCTGCGCCTGAATCTCTTTCATCTCACCCTGTTCGCCTGTTTCGGCAGCAGGGCCAGAGCCAACGCCGGCGAAGAAGACGTTGCTCACTGAGCGGTTCATGGCGACCGCCATCAAGTGAGTGAGCAGACTTCCGGCAGAACCCACCACAATGCCCGCGATAATCATCGCCGCATTGCCTAACACATAGCCTTCGAAGCCAACGGCGAGACCTGTCAGTGCGTTAAACAGAGAGATGATAACGGGCATGTCCGCGCCACCGACCGGGATGGTGATGAATATCCCGAGAACGAGTGCGAGGCCGTAAAAGATAATGATGGTGTTGATGTCGCCGCCCAGATAGATCGCGACTGCGAAGCCGAGCATGACGATTGCCATCAGGGCATTAATAATATGTTGCCCGGGAAGAAGCTTGTTGCGATTCAAACGACCATCCAGTTTGGCCCAGGCGATAATGCTGCCGCTGAATGAGACGGTGCCGATAATGGCGCCAAGTATCGCCAACACAGCGACGTCCGCACCGAGAATGTCGACCACGGTCATGGTCTGCGAGGGATCATGATGAGCTTCAGAATTTGCTTTAAGCAATTCCACCGCTGCGATTGTCGCCGCGGCTCCGCCACCCATGCCGTTATACATGGCAATCATCTGCGGCATGTCTGTCATGGCGACTTTCCTGCCGCTAATCCAGGCGTAGCCGCCACCCAGTGCAATAGCGATGATGATTAAAGCAACGTTGGTGGCAGCCTGGTCGCTGGCAATGACTTCGGGAATGGCAAAGGTCACCAGCGTTGCGAGAACCATACCGGCGCCGGCCCAGAGAATCCCGCGCCGCGCGGTTACTGGCGAACTCATTTGTTTCAAGCCAAGAATGAACAGTACTGCTGCCAGGAAATAGGACGCCTGAATAATTATGTCTAGGGTGCTCATCTAGCTGGCCTCCTTGCCGTTGTCCTTGCTGCTGTCTTTGTCACTGGGCTTGAACATTTCAAGCATGCGCTCCGTGACTACGTATCCACCGACAGCGTTTCCGGCACCGAGCAATACAGCGACAAATCCAATTGCCTGCTGCACGGGTGTTTCTGCGATACCGAGAGCAAACATGGCGCCCACAAGCACGATGCCGTGAACGAAATTCGATCCCGACATCAGAGGAGTATGAAGAATGACTGGTACACGGCTGATGATTTCAAAGCCAGTAAATCCGGCCAGCATGAAAATATAGAGTGCGGCGAGACCTTCAATCATGATCCGGCTCCTGTCAGTTGTTCGCGAATACCGGCATGATGGATCTGACCCTCATGGGTAATAAGTGATTCGTTAATAATTTCGTCTTCCAGATCGATGGCGATTTCGCCGTCCTTGATCAACAGATCAAGGAAGTTGAGCAGGTTTTTCGCGTACAGCTCACTGGCGTGATTGCCGAGCATGCTGGGCACGTTAACCGGGCCGTGGATTTTTACGCCCTCGTGGAGTACTGTTTCACCCGCGCTGGTAAGTTCGCAGTTGCCGCCGGTCTCTGCAGCGAGATCCACGACTACTGATCCGCCACGCATGGCCGCAACCATTTCTGCGCTGAGGATGCGCGGTGCCGGACGGCCGGGAATGGCGGCGGTCGTCACAATGACATCAGATGCAGCGACGTGTTTCGCCAGGATGTCCTGTTGTTGCTGCTTCTCTTCTTCGGTGAGTTCTCGAGCGTAACCACCTTCGCCTTCTGCCTTGATCTCGATATCAACAAATTTGGCGCCTAGTGACTCGACTTGCTCTTTCACTGCTGCGCGTACGTCATAACCTTCGACCATGGCGCCCAGTCTGCGAGCTGTGGCAATCGCCTGAAGCCCGGCTACACCAGCGCCGATGATCAGCACTTTTGACGGACGAATAGTGCCTGCCGCTGTGGTCAGCATCGGGAAAAACTTGCCCAACAGATTGGCGGCTAACAAGACGGCCTTATAACCTGCGATTGAAGCCTGTGATGAGAGGGCGTCCATTGCCTGTGCACGGGAAATGCGTGGAATCAATTCGACAGAGAAGGCGCTGATTTTGCGCTCCGCCATCGCGGTGAAGCGTTCCAGATCGGCATGGGGATTCATGAAGCCGATGACAATCGAGCCTTCCTTGAGCTGGGAAATCTGATCCAATGTAAGTGGATTTACCGCCAGAACGATATCTGCGTTGGCAAACAGCGAGGCACTGTCGGCGGCAATACTGGCGTCTTTGTAGTCATCATTATTGAAGCCAATAGCCAGTCCGGCATCGCTTTCAACACTAACATTGATGCCGGATTTGCTGAGCTTGCTTGCTGCATCGGGGATCAGTGCGACGCGTTGTTCGTCACTGCGGATCTCCCGGGGAATGGCGATTGAGATTGTCATGCGTACCTGGATTCCTTGTGAGCTGGCATGGAGCGGGGAGTATATACTGACCAAGGGTCAGATTAAACGAATGCAGCTTACTCGATAGTCGATTCAGGGCGTGTTTCAAAATCGCCTGTAGCCCGCTTTTTTGTTAGAATCCCCGCCCTTCACAGGATGAAGCTTCTCCTATCACTGACTGCTATCAATGAATAGACGGTGAACAGATAGTGGGCAGACAGTGAATAGAGCTTGTCCATACTCGGTCATTCCGACCGACCCACACCAACGAGCGCCGAAGGAGCGCAATCAACCATGAGTGCAACAGCACAACCACGCCAAATCCAGTTGATGGACACCACGCTTCGCGATGGTGAACAAACACAGGGCGTGTCTTTTTCTGCCAACGAAAAGATGAACATCGCCCGAGCCTTGCTGCAATCCCTGAAAGTGGATCGCATTGAGATTGCTTCGGCTTGTGTTTCCGAAGGTGAAAAAGAGGCTGTTTCTCGAATTACCAGCTGGGCTGCTGAAAACGGCCTGGTGGACAGAATCGAGGTGCTCGGCTTTGTTGATTACAAGCGAAGTGTCGACTGGATTCGTAGTGCGGGTTGCAAGGTTATTAATCTGTTGGCCAAGGGGAGCGAGAAACATTGTCGCGAACAATTGGGCAAATCTCTCGAAGCACATATCGATGATATCTGTCGCACAGTGGATTATGCGAAGGAGCAGGGTCTGCGGGTCAATATGTATTTGGAGGACTGGTCAAACGGTTACCGCGATAGCAAGGATTATGTATTCGGGTTAATAGAAGGTACCCGGCACCTCGGTATCGGACACTACTTGCTTCCAGATACATTGGGCATGATGTCGCCGGCGCAGGTCAGCACTTCACTAACCGATATGCAGACAACTTTTTCCGATATCGAGTTCGATTTTCATCCGCACAATGACTACGGTCTGGCGACAGCAAACGTGCTCGCAGCAGTCGAAGCTGGCATCAATAATATTCATTGCACGATGAATTGCCTCGGTGAGCGTGCTGGCAATGCATCGCTGGCCGAAGTCGCAGTTGCGCTGCGTGACATGCTGGGTGTTGAGCTCGCCATTGATGAGTCGCGCATCGCGATGTTGAGTCGCATGGTGGAAAACTTTTCAGGAAAATGGATTGCCGCCAATACACCAATCGTTGGTGCGGATGTGTTTACTCAGACTGCAGGCATCCACGCCGACGGCGACCTCAAGGGCGATCTTTATAAAACTCGTCTGAGTCCCGAGCGTTTCGCACGCAAGCACAAGTATGCGCTGGGCAAGATGAGCGGCAAGGCGTCCCTGAAAAATAATCTTGACGAGTTAGGCATTAGCCTCTCTGAAGAAGATCAGGCCAAAGTGCTGGAACGAATCGTCAAGCTCGGTGATTCCAAGCACATTATTACTGCCGAGGACTTGCCGTTTATTATTGCGGATGTGATGGAGAGTCGTGAGTTTCACCATATCACCATGCTCAACTGCTATATCAATACTGGTTTTAACGTAGAAAGCACGGCGAGTGTTCGCGTTGATTTACAGGGCGAGGAGTATCAGGGATCTGGTTCAGGCAATGGCGGCTTCGACGCATTCATGGATGCAATCGCGCGCATACTTGAGAAGAAAGACTTCGTGATGCCAGAATTGATCGACTACGAGATTCATATCCCTCGTGGCGGGCAAACCAGTGCGTTGACCGAATGTATCATCACCTGGGCAGGTGAAGAGCGGGAGTTCAAAACCCGTGGCGTCGATGCCAATCAGGTGCTGGCGGCAGTCAAAGCGACGATGCGGATGATCAATATCCGTTTGCAGGCGAGTGAATAACGCTTGGTAAAATTCGCAACAATCTCTTCAATGAGAAAGGGCGCCGATGGCGCCCTTTCTTTTTCTGTTCAGCTTCATTCAGTGATCGAGAAATTGATTAACTATTGGCAAGTGCTTGCGCAACCCGATCGCCAAAATCTGAGGTGCTGATCAGGTTCACATCGGAGCCTGGTCGTGACAGATCCGGTGTGCTGAAGCCGTCTGCAAATACGCTTTGCATGGCATGCCATACTTTGCGTGCTTCCTCATTCATGCCAAAGCTCATTTCCAGCATCATGGCCACAGAACCAATCATGGAGTAGGGGTTGGCGATGCCTTGGCCTGCTATATCAGGAGCCGAACCATGAGAGGGTTCGTAGTAGGCTTTATCAGGCCCCATGCACGCGGAGGGCATCAGGCCGAGTGAGCCGAGAATTCCGCCGCCCTGATCGCTAAGAATGTCGCCAAACATATTCTCCATGACCATCACGTCGAATTGCCCGGGATTAAGACAGAGATAAGTTGCCGCAGCGTCGACGAGGATGTGCTTCACTTCGACATCCGGATAGTCCTTGCCGACTTCTTCCATGACTTCATTCCAGAGCACGCTGGATTTCAAGACATTGCTTTTGTGGATATTGTGTAGAACTTTCTTGCGCTTGCTGGCGGTATCGAACGCGACCTTGGCGATGCGAGCGATCTGGTCTTCGTCATATTCCAGGCTCTCGTTGACGAAACGTTTACCTTCCGCATTGACGCCAGTTTCCTTGTTGCCAAAGTACAAGCCACCGACCAACTCACGAATAATGATGAAATCGATGCCGTCACCGATAATCTCGGGCTTGAGTGGTGAAAAATGTGCGATGCCTTTGGGCAGATAGACGGGACGAAAATTTGCAAACGTGTCATAGCGACGACGCAGGGGGAGAAGCGCCCCGCGCTCAGGTTGCTCGTCTACGGGAATCTTCTTCGATTCCTCATGGCTGAGACCGATCGGGCCCTTGATAATGGCATCCGCCTCGTCGCAAATGGCTTTGGTTTCTTCCGGAAAAGACTGACCATGGCTGAAATAGGCGGTTGCACCAAAAGGCGCGCGCAGCAATTCAAATTGAGTATTGTTTCTCTCACCTGCCAATTCCAGAATTTTGACTGCCTCGGCCATAATCTCGGGGCCAATGCCATCGCCATCCAGTATTGCAATTTTGTAACTCGCCATGTGTACCTCTGAAGTTTGGTTTAGCGCCTGTTGCGCTGCCGGCCCGACGGTTGTCAGCCGTAATAGGGGCCCGTCATTCGGAAAGGCGCGTAATTTATCACGCAGCAAGGCGCGATAACAGGGAAGAGCGCTATTTTAGCAGCTGGAGGATTTGGCGAGGTGGCTGAAATGAGCGAATAGACTGAGGGAGTATTCTGTTAAGAGGCTGGCGCCAAGCCGATTCTAGTTCAGCGCCTGAATAACAATAGAAACCTGACGGATGAAGATCACCGTGAGAATGATCACGATGGTGTAGACGACTCCGTCACCCAGCTCAAGCCCGAAAAACGTCTTCGCCTTCGGTGCGTCTGTAGATTCAGCCTTCGGCTGCGGACTGTCATCGAATCCCATTCTTTGCTCCTGACATCGGGGTTGTTCTGATTCTTGTTAACTTCTGTGCGTGGACTCGATACAGACGGTTAGTACTCTTACTGTTTCAGTACTTCCGATCTTTCGCGGCACCATTACACAGCGCGGGCACTCAATCTGTACCCTGTGACCTAATCTATCGGCAAAATCGTCTTCAGCTCAATAGTTTTGTGAAAACGATGGAATATTGTGTGTGACGCAGTTCACACAGAGATTTTGGCAGGTACATTTGAGTACATGCAAAGTCTGGCAATTTACCCACTTTATAAGTGGTACCAGCGGGCGGACTCGAACCGCCACGCCCGTGAAGGCAACGGATTTTGAATCCGTCGTGTCTACCAATTTCACCACGCTGGCCCAGACTGACTGCTCGCCACCCGGTTCTGAACGTAGAGACTTGGGTGGCTCGCGGTGGCGAATTATACCAATTGACCTTGCCCGCGCAATCCATTGTATAGCTCCCTGGCAATGTATTCGCATTTACTCTTGGACCAGACTCGCTAATCGGCTAGTCTGCGCACTTTTGCGAACCGGACTACCTTCATCTTGCAACTCTCTGATTTTAACTATCACCTTCCTGAGGAGCTCATCGCGAGATATCCGGCTCAGCGTCGCAGTGACAGCAAGCTGCTTTGTGTCAACGCCGAGACGGGAGAGCTTCAGCACCGGATTTTTCGCGAGATTGATCAATTGATAGGCGAGAATGACCTGCTGGTGTTCAATGACACGCGCGTGATACCGGCCCGGCTCTATGGTCAAAAGGCCAGCGGCGGCAAGGTTGAGGTGATGATTGAGCGGGTTCAAGAAGGCAATCGCTTGCTGGTGCAGATCAGGGCGAGCAAGTCGCCCAAGCCTGGAAGCCAAATAGTATTTTCTCAAACAGATGACACAATTGTGACAGCTGATGTTGTTTCCAGAAACGAAGGTTTCACAGTATTGCAATTTGATCCTCGCCTGAATCTGATGGCTTTTCTTGAGCTGCATGGCCACATGCCATTGCCTCCTTATATAAAGCGCGAAGATGAGTTGCTGGATAAGGAGCGTTACCAGACTGTCTATGCGCAAAATGCCGGTGCGGTAGCGGCCCCAACCGCGGGTTTGCACTTCGATGAAGAGCTCTTGGGTAAGCTGCGAGATAAAGGGGTTAAAGAGTCTTATCTGACCTTGCATGTAGGGGCGGGTACTTTTCAGCCTGTGCGCGTGGACAATATCGCGGAACACAAAATGCACAAGGAGCTGGTGCAAGTTACTCAGGAAGTTTGCGACGCTGTGCACCAATGTCGCGAGCGCGGTGGAAGGGTGATCGCAGTCGGTACGACTTCCGTGCGTAGTCTTGAGGCGGCGGCTGCTTCAGGGACTCTGTCTCCATTTCATGATGAGACAGACATCTTTATCTACCCCGGCTACGACTTCAAAGTCGTTGATGCCATGATCACCAATTTTCACTTGCCTGAGTCTACTCTGCTGATGTTGGTGAGCGCCTATTGCTCCAAAAAAATGCTACTTGGCGCCTATGAAGAGGCGATCGCAAAGTCTTACCGTTTCTTCAGCTATGGCGATGCCATGTTTCTGTTTCGGCCAGCGTCGTGAGCGGCTGATCGGACATGACATGCTCACAATTCCCTAATGCCCGACTAAAGACGGTCGCGCATTGGTCAGGGCTCATGGCTGGCTGATATTCGCCTGATCTGGCGTCTGGCCGCCCCGGGCTCTTATCTGAGCCCGTAATCTGCTATACTTCGCGGCCCGGAATTTCCGAAGCATCGGATCTCCCATCTGACTTTTATCTGGATACCTAAGAAAGGACAATCATTGCTATGAAAGCACCTGTACGTGTCGCCATTACCGGGGCAGCCGGTCAAATCAGCTATTCGCTTCTATTCCGCATCGCCGCTGGCGAAATGCTGGGCAAAGATCAGCCCGTCATTCTGCAGCTATTGGAAATCACGCCGGCTCTGGAGGCGCTCAAGGGCGCGGTGATGGAAGTTGAAGACTGCGCTTTTCCGCTGGTTGCTGACATCGTGCAGACTGATGATCCTGAAGTCGCTTTCAAGGACGCAGACTATTGCTTGCTAGTTGGCGCTCGTCCACGTGGTCCCGGCATGGAGCGCAAAGACCTGCTTGAGGCCAATGCGCAGATATTCTCGGTACAGGGAGCTGCCATCAATAAGGTCGCCAGCCGTGATGTGAAAGTGCTGGTAGTGGGTAATCCGGCCAATACCAATGCCCTGATTGCCTATCGCAATGCGCCTGATCTGGATCCCGGTCAATTTACCGCTATGACCAGACTCGACCACAATCGCGCCATCAGCCAGCTGGCAGCCAAAGCCGGCAAGCACAGCACCGATGTTGAAAGCATGATCATCTGGGGCAACCACTCGGCGACTCAATACCCTGATATTCACCATTGTTCCGTTGCCGGCACTGCAGCGACCGAGTTGGTTGATCAGGATTGGGTTGTTGATGATTTCATTCCGACAGTTCAACAGCGTGGTGCAGCGATAATCAGTGCGCGCGGTGCTTCCAGTGCGGCTTCTGCAGCCAATGCAGCGATTGAGCATATGCGCGATTGGGCGCTGGGCACTGATGGCAAAATCGTCAGCATGGGTATTCATAGCGATGGCAGCTATGGCGTTGAGAAAGGTTTGATCTACTCATTTCCCGTGACCTGTGCAGACGGTCAATACACGATTGTTCAGGATCTAGCGGTCAATGAATTCAGTCAGGATCTCATGGACAAGACTGAGGCTGAGCTGAAAGAAGAGCGTGATGCTGTTGCGAGCTTGCTGCCCTAGGCAAATCACTAACAGGGCAAGCTGATGCTTCAGAACCCGGTTGCACTGATCACTCGAAGCCAATTCTGGATTTTTCAGATTGGCGGTTGGTCTGCCTGGGTTCTGATGCTTGTTCTACGGGACATCATCTTCGTCCCACCTGAATACATGGTGTCTCGGGCCCTGGTCTTCGGGGCTTCCGCGATGCTCGGTGTGCTCCTGACCTGGGGGCTGCGCAGTCTGTACAAGCTGGTCTGGGAGAGTGTGCTGGTCATACGGGCAGCGGTTGTCTGGGCCGCTTCTCTGGTAATGGCGCTCATCTGGCAGGCTTTTCGCAATTACGTTGCGCTACTGCCTTTTGGTGAAACTCTCGAGTTAAGCATGGGCAATTCACAGGAATTGTTCGATGGTACGCTTTTCACCGCCTTTCCCTTGATGCTTACCTGGAGTGCTCTGTACTTCATTTTCAAATACAACCGCTTGTTCCAGGCGGAGAAAGAGAAAAGCCTTCGTTCGGAAGCGCTTGCCCATGAAGCCCAGTTGCTCATGCTGCGCTATCAGTTAAATCCTCATTTCCTCTTCAACACACTGAATGCCATATCGACTCTGGTCATGGCCGAAGTGAATGACAAGGCTAACGAAATGCTCACCAAGTTGAGCAAGTTTCTGCGCTATTCTCTGGATCATTCACCCCTGGACAGGGTGAGTCTTCTGCACGAGCTGGAAACATCCCGTCTTTATCTGGACATTGAAAAGGTCCGTTTCGGCGACAGGCTGCGCCTGGAGTTTGATATTGCCAGCGATGCCGAGTCTGCACTGGTACCTACCATGCTGTTGCAACCGATCATCGAAAATTCCATCAAACATGGCATTTCGAAAGTAGAATCGGGGGGTAGCATCACCATCAGGGCCCAACGCGTCGGTGACAATTTGCTGATCGAAGTGGGAGACGATGGTCCTGGCGTGCAAAACCGAACCGCTCCTGGGGAAGAATTCGTTCTTTCAAATGGGGTGGGAGTCAGTAATATTAGGAATCGGCTACAGGAAATCTATGGTAGTCGGCACGAATTAGAGTTTTTGCCTGTCGTGCCTCACGGTTTAACAGTAAGAGTGACAATTCCCTATGAGTCAGAATGATCAAGCTTCCCTGTCAGCCATAATTGTCGACGATGAAGAGCTCGCGCGTCAGGGTTTGGCAATGCGTCTCGCCGATCTGGAAGGCGTCAATGTGTTGGCCGAGTGCGGTAATGCTCGAGACGCAATTGCTGCAATTTCTGAACATGAGCCCGATGTGGTCTTTCTTGATATTCAGATGCCTGGCAAGAGCGGTCTGGAAATGATCAGTGAGGTCCAGGGCGACATCATGCCGATGGTCATTTTCGTAACTGCTTACGATGATTATGCGGTTGAAGCATTCAAGGTTCACGCTGTCGATTACCTGTTAAAGCCGGTTGAGAACGAGCGGCTGGAAGAGGCAATTGCGCTCGCGAAGTCTCACAAATCCAAGGATTCCTTGCGAGATGAGAAAGAGAAGCTCATGGGGATGGTGGTTGCGCTAACTGGCAAGTCACCTTCGGCAATCGGTGAGATGCTTGAATCCGATGAGGAGCTTGTAGAGCAACCAGACCGTCTTGCCATCAAGGACGGTTCTTCGATCACATTTGTGCCGGTTCGGGATATCGACTGGATTGATGCGGCGGGTGATTACATGTGCGTCCACGTGCAAGGTCAGACCCATATCATGCGCACCACAATGAAAGAGTTGGAAGCGAAGCTCGACCCGTCAATCTTTCAGCGTGTGCATCGTTCCACTATCGTGAATCTCGAACGAGTAGAAAAGGTCTCTTCTCATATCAATGGTGAGTTTCATCTTACGCTCAACTGCGGCACTTCCCTGAAAATGAGCCGCTCCTACAAGGACAAGGTCAAGCATTTCTTCTAGGCGGTTCAAGGTGGAAGCGTAGAAGGAGGGGATAAAGCGGTAACAGCTGACTCCGGCTTTTCTTCGTCTGCTGCTTACCTCTTATTGGTTACGCAAATGCTCCAGCGGTAGGCGAGTTGTGTTAATGACTTCCCGCAGCATGAAGCTGGAATGCACGTCACTCACCCCTTCAATGCGGGTGATCTTGTTGAGCAGAAAAGACTGGTAATACTCCATATCTGGCACCACGACTTTGAGTTGGTAGTCTGCTGACTGTCCAGTGATCAGCAGGCACTCCACGACTTCCGGGTACGCTCGCACTTTCTCTTCGAAGCGTTCGAAACGATCTGGTGTGTGCCGATCCATGCTGATCTGGATAAGCGCGGTCAGTTTTAATTCGAGTTTCGAGGCATCGAGCAAGGTCGCCTGGCCCCTGATGATGCCGTCCTCCTGCAATTGTTTTACGCGTCTTGCACAGGGGGAGGCTGACAGTCCAATCTTCTCGGCCAGCTCCAAATTGGTGATCGCGCCATTGCTCTGCAGTTCCTGAAGAATTCGAATATCCATCTTATCGAGGGTCATGGGAGTGCCTCCTGAATTGTTGCTTGTTGAGTGAGGATATGCTGCTCGTTGCGACTATAAGGGTTATTAATGCCAATTTCTACATCTAAAATAGATAATATAACTAAAATAGTCTCATTTACGGGCAATTTAAGAGTAGAATCACCTCGAATCTTGCACTAAGCTACTCAAACTCTGGCAGCCTTCACCAGTCGTTAGCTTTATTCAACAAGAGTTCACAAGACTTGCGTTTACCGGGTACAAGATCTCAAAAGGGTCGGGCAAGAAGCAGAACGGCAGTAAGGATAGTAGGGCCAGTCAGGAAACCAACAACGGTCAGCTAAAGAGTCAGCACGGAAAACGAAAGAGCACAGAACCATGAGCAGCAATCGATTTGATCATCGTAAATACAAGCCATTCACCACGGTAGATATCAAAGATCGCACTTGGCCAGACAAGGTTATCAGTGAGGCGCCAACCTGGTGTAGCGTCGATCTCCGCGATGGCAATCAGGCGCTTATCGAACCGATGTCTGTGAGCCAGAAACAGAAAATGTTTGAGCTGCTGGTTGAGGTAGGTTTTAAAGAAATCGAAGTGGGCTTTCCTGCGGCCTCACAGCCAGACTTTGATTTTGTGCGCAGTCTCATCGAAAACAATCAGGTGCCGGAAGATGTCACCATCCAGGTGCTGACCCAGGCCCGACCTGAGCTGATTCAGCGTACTTTTGAATCGCTTAAAGGAGCGCGTCGTGCGATTTTGCACGTCTACAACTCCACTTCGGTTGTGCAGCGTGAAAAAGTATTCAAAACAGACAAGGCCGGGATTATTGATATCGCCGTGGCCGGCGCGAAAGAAGTCAAGCGTTGTGCTGAGCTCGCTCCCGAAACTGAATGGGTGTTCCAGTATTCGCCAGAGAGTTTTACAGGCACTGAAGTTGATTTCGCCGTCGAAGTCTGTGATGCCGTAGTGGATGTCTGGCAGCCAACGCCTGAGCAGCCCTGTATTCTTAATCTGCCTTCAACGGTTGAAGTTTCTACCCCGAATGTCTATGCGGACCAGATCGAGTGGTTCTGCCGTAATATCAAGAATCGCGACTCAGTGATTGTCAGTCTGCACACTCATAACGATCGAAGCTGTGCCGTCGGTTCGGCCGAACTGGCTGTGATGGCTGGTGCGCAACGTGTTGAGGGTACCTTGCTGGGTAACGGTGAGCGTACTGGCAATATGGATGTGGTCATTATGGCGATGAATCTGTACAGCCAGGGTGTCGATCCCAAGCTGGACTTGCATGATATGGATCGCATCGTTTCGATTGTGCGTGAGTGTACGCAAATCGATGTGCACCCTCGGCAGCCTTATTCTGGGGATCTGGTGTTCACAGCATTTTCAGGTTCACATCAGGATGCGATCAAGAAGTGTCTGGATATTTACGAGGAGGGCACTCCCTGGGAGATTGCCTATTTGCCTATCGATCCGCGCGATATTGGTCGAACTTACCAAGATGTCATCCGCGTTAACAGTCAGTCCGGTAAAGGCGGCGTCGCCTATGTGCTGGCCAACAAATTCGGTTTCGAGTTGCCACGATGGTTGCAGATCGAATTCAGTCGTGTGGTGCAGAAAGTCACCGAAGAGTCAGGTCAGGAAATCCATGCTGATCAGATCTGGGAGCTCTTCAATAGCCATTATCTGAACAGCGAAAAAATGTTGAGTCTCGAAGACTTCAGGATCGAGAAGCATGAGGGCCGTGAGACCTTCGCCGCCAAGCTCGATTATTATGGCAAGGAGCTGGCCATTAATGGTGAAGGTGATGGCGTACTCGATGCCTTCGTGGAAGCGCTGAAGTCGGCAATCAAGATTGACTTCGAGATCATGGAGTATGGGGAGCATGCTCTTGGTCAGGGCGCTGATGCAGAAGCTGTTACGTATATTCAGCTCAAATGCGAGGGTCGACGCTATTCCGGCGTCGCCATCAGCAAGGACATTATTTCTTCTTCGCTCAATGCGTTCATGGGAGCGGCGAGCGAATTGCTCAGCGAGCAGTCTGTAGCTGCCTAAACAGCGCCGGGTTCGCGACAAGTCGTGGGGAGCGAACCCGAGCATTGCGCAGATCAAGCAAGAGCAGATAAGCAAGAACAGTTAAGTAAGAACAGTTAAGTAAGAACAAATAAGTAAGAATAGCGGGTCGGCCTCAAGCGTAGCGTCTCCCACAAGGAGACCACTATGGGGAATGGTCGCTTGAGGCCGGCAGCTTTTTCTTGCTTGAGTGAATTCCCTGAACTTCTTCAGATCAATCTTCCCGGTGCGACATTCGCCGCGCGCAGCGTGGCTTTTCATTCGCATTCTCAGTCACCTTCTCAGTCGCCTTCTCAGTCGCCTTCCCAGTAACGTTCTCAGCTACATTCCCGGAACCCTGATACAGCCCAGAGCTTTGATGTTTATCAATAATGTAAATGCGAATGATTTGCGTTTGTAGGCGCGTTTCTGTATTCTTGCAATCCTTTCACGGTGGCCTGGTGCCTGTTTTGTGCCTGGCCTGCCTGCATTATTGAACTGGGAGACCGCTTTGAAACATCAGAAATTGGCATTGGCAATCGCTGCCGCAGTTTGCGCAGCACCCGCCATGGGACAGGCTCAGGATGAGCCAAGTGTTGCTGAGTTATGGGAAATCGTGCAGCAACAACAAGCTGAATTGGAGAGCCTGCGTGCCGAGCTCGAAAGTACACGAAACAACACTCGCGAAATAGAGATTCAGTCTCTGGAAGTGTCGGAGAGACTGGAGGCAGTTGCCGAAGTAATCGACAGCCCAGCGAGTCGCTCAGGCTCTTCCTGGGCAGACCGTACGACTGTAGGCGCCTACGGAGAAATGCTCTACAACGGTGAAACCAGCGGCAGCTCTACCAAAGAACTCGATATCCAACGCTTCGTTATTTTTCTCAATCACCAGTTCAATGAGCGTCTGCGCTTTGTCTCTGAGTTAGAGATTGAACACTCTTATATCGCCGATGATGCGAGAGCGCCAGGCGCGGTCGAGATGGAGCAGGCCTATCTGCAATGGGATTACGCCAACAACCACAATGTTCTAGGTGGTATGTACCTGGTGCCAATCGGCATTCTCAATGAGACTCACGAGCCGGCAACGTTCTATGGCGTAGAGCGCAATCGCATTGAAAGTCGAATCATCCCCACCACTTATAGAGTGAATGGCTTCAAGTTCGCCGGTAATCTCGGCAATGGTTTTAGTTACGACCTTGGTATTCACGAAGGTTTGCACTTTGAGAGTGGCAACGGCGGTGAACTGGCAATTCGTGATTCTCGCCAGAGCGGTGCCCGTGCAGAAATGGATGCTCTCGGTTATACCGGACGTGTTCTCTACACCGGTACTCCCGGTCTCGAGTTAGGCCTGGCGCTGCACTATCAGTCGGACCTGACTCAAGACGGCTCGACACGCAGCAATATTAATCGCGACGGTGTTATCGATGTTTTCGGTAATCCTGTGAGTGATATCTCAGGATTGTTAACCGAGGCGCATATTAGCTATCAGTCGGGTCCCTGGGGATTGCGAGCACTTTGGGCAGAGTGGGATATCGACGACAAGATTGAACTGGTCGCCAACAATGACCTGAGCAATAACGGTCTTGGGCGCAGTGAGCAATCAGGCTATTACATAGAGCCGTCTTACCGATTCAGTGAAAAATTCGGTGCCTTCGTGCGCTACGAATTTACGGATGAGCGGCAGTCTGCTGATATTAATGCGGCTGCAAATTCTGCGACCAAGCGTACTCTGTTGGGCTTCAACTACTGGCTGCATCCAAATGCCGTGTTCAAGTTTGATTATCAGTTTGAAAACGATGAAGCCAACAGAGATCTAGACGGCTTTAATCTTGGCGTAGGCTGGCAATTCTAGAGCACTGCGCAAATATAGGAAAATGAGGTTCGGAATGCGTTTCTCGGGTGTCATGTTAATTGCTGCGCTGTTGCTGAGCTACTCATCAACATTCGCCAGTGATGATTTCATCGCGCCCGAGATTTTTTTGCAGAGCGTGTTTCCTCAAGAAGAGCCAGAAACCGCCACAGTTTGGCTTACAGGTGAAAAGCAGGAAATTGCCACTGATATCCTTGGGCACAAGCCGGACTCCTTGCGTCTTCGTTACTGGTACGCCGGTGACAAAAAAGCCTGGATTGTCGACGAGATCGGCAAAACCGAACCCATCACTATCGGTGTCGTGATTGAAGGCAATGCGATTGCGGATATACAGGTTCTGGCTTTCCGTGAATCCCGCGGCTGGGAAATCAAGCACGACTTTTTTACGCGTCAGTTTCAAGGCATAGGGCTTAATGGTCGCCGCCAGCTTGATGGGGTGATCGATGGTATCAGCGGTGCAACACTGTCGGTACGCGCCATGAATAATGTCTCTCGACTGGTTCTCTATCTGTCACAGTCGCTCGATTCCTGATAGGGTTAGCCCCCTCAACGGGTTCGTGGATTTTTCTTCTTATGGGGCTTCGCTCCTTTCTAGTACTGCACCGCCGCATGGGGCTGATCAGCGCATTCTTTGTGTTGTTGCTGTCGCTCACTGGTCTGTTGTTGCATCACAGTAACTCCCTGGGTCTGGATACCGCTTTTGTTGGTTCGTCTGTAATAGCACGCTGGTATGGTGTGGAAACAGCAGAGCTGACCGTGGCATACAGAACAGAGTCGGGCACCGTCGCGCAGATCGAACAGACGCTGTATCTCGATGGCGTGCGTCTGGAAGGCGATCATTCCAGTCTGGTGGGTGCCGTCGAGGCTGACATTGGTGTTGTCATCGCGACCCGGGATTCCTTGCTCTTGATGACCGAAGAGGCTGAGCTCATAGAGACATTGGGCGCCCAGCACGGTTTGCCTGCACAGCTGACGGCGATTTCTCATGGCGAAGACAGCATCTGGTTGCGCGCCAGCGCTGGTAGCTTTCTGGCTGATCTTGATGCTCTGCGCTTTACTCCGGTGGAGCCGTTCGTCGCGCTGGAATGGGAGTCGTCATTTGTGCCAGAAGCGGCAGAAACAGATCAGCTACTGTCTGACTACAACGCCAATCTCATCAGTTGGGAACGCCTGTTGCTGGATCTGCACAGCGGTCAGCTGCTGGGGAGTTTCGGCAGGCTGGTGGTCGATATCATGGCAGTATTGTTCTTGTTCATGGCTGCCACAGGCATCTGGATTTGGTCGCGTCGCCGGCCTTGATAGCCACTATCTGAACTCTAGTTCTTCCCCACAGTTCTTGCTGTTTCGCTAAATCTTGCGGAAATCGCTGCCGGTTGAGCTACGGGTTCAAACTTTTCTTCTTCGTGTTACGACTTAGCTTGTGAAAACCAGTATCCTGTGAACTGTGGTTTCTGTAGCCGCTGGCTGTCCGGTCTGAACTAATGCGCGCAACGGACGATAATGGCAATAATCACTCGCACTTTTCTTTTGCGAAGTGCAAGGCTCACAGTGGGCGTGACTGAGATGCAGGTCTGACAGGGTAAAGGTTTCATGGAAGCAAATGACGACGAAGCGTTAATTGCAGCGGCTCTTAATGGGTCATCCTTTGCCTGGGAAAAGCTGGTCAGGCGATACGAGGGAAGAGTTTATAACCAGGGGTTGAGGTTGACAGGCAATCCAACGGATGCGATGGACCTGATGCAGGAAGTGTTTCTCGGTGTTTATCGAAACCTGCATCGATTTCGTGGAGATGCCAAATTCAGCAGTTGGTTGTTTCGTATCGCCCATAACAAGGCCGTAGATCTCAATCGTCGTAAACAGCTGCTGCGCGTTCAGCGTAGCGGTGATGACGAAGTGGATGAGTTAGAGCGTTTGCCGGCAGATCGTCAGTTTGAACCGGAACGCAGACTGTCGGAAGAAGAGCTGAACAATCAGATTGTGGCAATGCTTGCCAGCTTGCCGCTGGAACAAAGACTGATCGTTGAGATGAAAGTTTTTCAAACAATGACGTTTGAAGAAATTGCGCAATTACAGGACATTTCGGTGAACACTGCAAAGACCCGATTTTATACTGCATTACGCAAACTGAAAGTGGTATCGGAGGAAAATCATGTCGTGTCCTAAGACCCAACATTTGATGCTGGAGTATTTTGCTGAAGATCTTTCTGTGGTGGCGAGCGAAGAGTTGCAGCGCCATATCGAAAGCTGTGTGCATTGCAGCGCCGAGCTGGAATCGATCTTGCTCACTCATTCAAGTTTGCAGCGTTGGGAAGACCAGCGGGTACCGCACTGGGACAGAGGCGTTGAGCTTTTTCGGCGCGAGCATCATAGCTCTGATACGCGTGCTTCATTCTGGAAATCCTGGAACTGGGTGCCGACTGCTGCGTCCTTCGCCATGCTTTGTGTGATGTTGCTAAACGTCACGGTAACGACGTCGGCGCAGGGTTTTTCAGTGAGCTTTGGTGCTTCAGGTGGTGAGGCGGTTTTGCGTTCTGCGCTGCTTGATCTGGAGGAGAGTCAGCGCGCGGAATTGCATGCGCTGGAAGCGAGTTTTACGGAGCGACAGGATAGCAACAATGTTCAGCTGCTACAGGCAGTGTTAACCCAAACCCAACAAGCGACAGCCGAGAATCTCGATCTTATTTATTCCTATTTCGAGCAACAGCGCTTGCAGGATTTACAGGCCATGCGAGCCGGGTATCAGGATTTGCTCGACAGCGATTACGAAACGATTCGATCCTTGCAGCAACTGGCTCAGTATGTGAGTTATGACGGCAGCATTCGTTAACAGGTCACACAGATGAAATTCCATTTAGCTCGACTCGTGTTTGCCAGTGTATTTTTGCTGGGAGCACAAGCCAGCACAGCGCAGCAGCAAAGCGAAATCGATGCCTTGAAAGAGGATATCGATTTGTTTGCCGGTGTGCTTGAAGAGGCGCTCGATTTGAACCAGAACACTGGTTTGTTCGGTTTGAGTCTGGGGGGAGTGGACCCTTTGTATGTGCAGGGCGTGGGGTTGGTGGTGGAAGTGCGCTCCCAATTGGCGACCCGCCGAAATCGGCTCAATTTGGCGTCGTTGAATTCCACCATGCAGAGCTTGCGTAGTGGAGAGAATCCATTTGACGCCTTTCGTCGCCGAAGCGCCGATGCCAGAGCGGCAAGAATCAATCCGCCAGCAGTAGTGCCCAGTTCTGCAGTGCCAGCTGACAGTTTCTATCAGGACATGATGCAAAGTGTGGCTGGGGTTGATTACACCCTTGCGATTAACACTGCCATTGAGCAGGCCGCGAATTCTCTTCGATCACTGCGATCTCTCGGAGACCTCGATGAGGTCGGTCATCAGCAAATGCGTGCCGAGTTGGATGGCCTGCGAGCCCGCATGGCTGAGGCGCTGGTAGCTGTTCAGGAGTTACAGCAAGAACTGCTTTCTCGGGAAGGGAATGAATCGGAAGCCGAACAGTCGGAGATGAGTTCGCGTCTGGATGATTTGCTTGCCGAGTTTGAACCATTGCGTGACGAGGCCTTGGCCAAGGCGCGTGAATTGCAAACCAGAATGACCGTTGCTGAAGCGGATTATGCAGAGCGCTGGAGAGCGGATATTGCGGAGTTCGAACAGCGCTTGTACACAGCGTTGTGTGACTTTGCTGCGCCGCTACGCAGTCTGCCAGAGCAGGAAACCATCGCGGTCGTATTGCAGGGGCTGGGTGAAGAGACTAACAATCAGGCAAGTGACAAGCTGCATGTTATTCCATTGGCGTCAGTCAGAGCTTGTCAGCAGGGCTCACTCAATGCCGAACAGTTGCGCGCGGCCGCAACCGAATACAGTTATTAGCATTCGGTCGCGGCTGGTCAGAGTCCGCTCGCTTTTTGTGATCGATTTATTACACTGATCTCTGTCACCGATCTTTTACACCGGTCTGGTCTCGCGGTTAAAGCGATCGAACTTGTCAGAAAGGTGCGCCGGTTATATTGATATCCGCAGGTGTAAATTGCTTGGCTTCGTCATCGCGTTGATACATGCGTGTGATCAAAAGCAGAACACCGGGCACATCCAGTAGTTCGAAATCATCGAATACCAAACTGCGTCGAATGCGCTCGCGGGTCGTGAATAGCTCGCCGTCCGGGGTGAAGTTCAGGAAGGTGAAGTCTTCTTCGTCCTCACCCCAATCCTTGGAAATTTCTTCCTGACCAATCTGTCCGTCGAATCTGGGAAAAGGGTAGAACCAGCGTCCACCGGATCGCCCTGCCTGATACGTGACAATATTGTGCCCATCCGGATAAAACCAGGTAACGTCATAGGCTCTGAAGTAGAGGGTTGCCAGTTCACCATTGGGCCAGTAAATAGCCTGATCACCATGCATCCAGTGATTGGCCATTACCTGGCCGTTAGGGTAGTAAATTGGCGTGTCTTGTCCGGCGCCATTGAAGAATAGCTGACCGTTGGGGAAGTACCAGGGTTGATAGTACAAATCGTTGGAGACAAGAGTGCCGTTGTCATAGTAGCTATTGCCACGGGTGTAGCCGCTAAGAATAACGGGTTGGCAAGCGAGGCGATTGAGCTCCTGAAGCCAGCCCTCCATCTCACTCAGCGCAGAGACGCTATCGTGATCTCCAGGTAGCAGGATATTGAGTGTTAACATCTTGCCCATGAATTCGAGAGTTGCGCAGCCGCTGTTCATGTTCTCCTCACCGCCTGCGCGAGTAGTCTCTGCGCTGAGAACGCTAAATAGAGTCATCACAATTAATAGCTGTTTCATTGCCGTCACCTTGCTTCGCATTGGTTTGAATCTCGTCGCTAATTCCAGCTCACTCAAGTAGCACCACAAATGCCATCTGCTTTGGAATCTAACGATTGCTTGCAGTGTAGAAGTGAAAAAGTGAACAGTGACTTAATGCCAGTGCTGATGAGGATCATTCTGGCCGGATTGGGCATAGTCTTGCCTGGGAATATCCGATAAAATGCAGGCGGCTCCGGGGTTTCCGGTTGTCCATTGCCTGCATGACCCTGCCTCCAGGAGTCGTCAAGAAGGGCTGAATAACACTCACATTCCAGCTAATAAAGAATCAGTTCAAGAATAAGAACAAGATTAGAAAGAATAGCTACTGAAGAACAAAGACAGAGCTGTGCTCAAGGAGATCAGGATGGACTGTCCGAAATGCAATTCAGAAATGCAGGAACTGAAGATCGAGACACTGAGTGGTCAGGTTGTCATTGATCGGTGCAACAGTTGTCAGGGCCTGTGGTTCGATGATGGTGAAGCCGAACAGCTTAAGGGTGACTGGATGGCAGATTTCGCCGACAGCGGCGATCCAGGTGTTGGTAAAACGTACAATACTGTGCGCGATATCCAGTGCCCCCGTTGTGGCAAGAGCATGAAGAAAGTAAATGACCCTAAGCAGAAGCATCTAGAATACGAAGTCTGTGAGGATCACGGTATGTTTATGGATGCCGGTGAGTTTACGGACTACAAACACGAGACTCTGCTCGATATTTTTCGCGATGTGATTTCCGGTTTGAAACGAAAATAGTCGACAGAGCCGAAAAAATTCCGAGCTCTGGGTTGATGGATTGAGTGCTGTTATGTGTCAGCACGCTCAGGCTTCGAAAAATGCCATCTTGGATGTAGCCAGATGGCATTTTTTATTGCCGATGATCCGGGTTCGGGGAAGCGACCGAGGTCGGTCCAGGTCGCATCCGCTGAATGGAAATCCGAGCCTTGAGATTCAAAGAGCGAGTTGGCTGTTGCTAGTTCTACGAGTTTCTTGCGCATCTGTGGGTCGATGTTGCCATAACTCACTTCCATGGCTTCGCCGCCAGCATCCTTGAAATCAATAATCAGCTGCAGCAGCTTGCTGCGGCTTAAAGGGTAACGGCCAGGGTGGGCGAGTACTGCGATGCCTCCCGCATTGCTGATCACCGAGACTGCATGCTCCAGTTCGGGCCACTCAGCAGGAACATAAATCTTGCCCTTGCGCGCCAGATATTTCTTGAAGGCCTTCTGGTTATTCTTTGCATGCCCTTCGGTCACGAGAAAATTGGCAACATGGGTTCGCGTCCAGGACTCACAGTGCAGCGAGTTCATATAGTCGCGCAAACCCTCAATTCCCAAAGCGCTCAACTTTTTCGCAAATTGCTCAACCCGATCGCGCCGTCTTAGCTGTTGCTCACCCAGCATTCCCAACAATGCGTCATCTTCGATGTCGATGAACAAGCCAACAATATGAATCTCGCGGCCTTCCCAATGACAGGAAAGTTCGACGCCGGGAATCAGGTTCAAGTCCTTGTTCTCACCAAGCTGTTGATGGGCTCTGATGCTATCGTGGTCAGTAATCGCAAGATGGCTGATGCCGCGCTGGATCGCGCGCTCACAAATAAATTCTGGCGAATGCTTCCCGTCAGAGTGGTAAGTGTGGCAATGGAGGTCTGCTTTGAACGCCATGGAGCCCTTTTATGCGGCGGATGGCTCATGAAAATGAGCTAATGAGATCAAAATCGTGGCAGTTAACAAGAATGAGCGTGATGCAGATCAGTAGTTTTCTGCAATAAACAATCACGATACCGGTCTTTACTGTAGCATAGCCAGACAGGGTCGGAATCGGAGTGTTACAGTTTGTTTGGAAGACTCTGCCACCTCGGCTGCTGAGCGTTGCTGCGGCTCTTTTCAGCGCAGCTGATGTCTGCAGATTTTGCACAAGCAGGGCAGCACTCAAGATTAAATCATGATGGGATTGTAATGGGCGTAAAGAATTACTCACAGGAAGCAAGCGCGGCAGAGCTCGACATCGAACAGTTGCGTGAGGGCTGTCATTTCTGCCTGGGCCAGTGTGATCGATTGCTGGCAGAGCTAACCGTTGAGGATTATGTTTGCGCGACTGAAGTCTCATCTATCGGTGCCCATGTGCGCCACATTTTAGAGCGTTTTCAGTGTTTTCTGGCGGGCTTGCCGGAGCAAGCAATTGATTATGATGCTCGCAAGAGAGACAAGTCGCTCGAGAGCAATCCGCAGTCTGCAGCCTTTGCGCTGGCATCCATCCTAAGGCGTATCGATGAGCTCGACCTGTCGCAATTCGCCAATAATGGCAACATCGCTGCCGCGAATGTGTCAGTAAGAGAGTCGGTCCATCCACAGCTTGGCGCGGTTCTGGTGAACAGTACTCTTGAGCGAGAGCTGCTTTCTCTAATCAGTCACAGTATCCACCACCTCGCCATTATCGCCATGCTCGCCAAACCCCTTGGCTATGAATTCGGCGATGATTTTGGCAAGGCCCCTTCGACCATCATCCACGAGCAGGGCTAAAACTTCGGGTCATCAGGCGACCGGTCTCGTCGTGCATTCAAATTGGGCCTTCTAATTGTGCACCTCTAATAGTGCCTTCAAGCCGCGCCTTTAAATCGCGCCTTGAAAACCCTCTACTTCCAGCGTTCTGTGCGGGCTTCAGGGCTGCCCGAATACTTGACTAAATTACTTAGGTATTTGATAATTCGCACATTATCAACTTGTTCAATGAGCGATGAATCATGCGCCTGACCACGAAAGGCCGTTATGCAGTGACGGCGATGCTGGATCTCGCACTACATGGCAATCAGGGCCCTATCAGTCTGGCTGATATTTCCCAGAGGCAGGCTATTTCACTGTCTTATTTAGAGCAGCTTTTCGCCAAATTACGCAAAAGTTCTCTTGTGAGCAGTGTGCGCGGGCCCGGCGGCGGCTACGAATTACAGCGCAGCTCCACCGCCATCTTCATCGCACAAATCATTGACGCGGTTAATGAGTCTGTTGATACCACGAAGTGCCAGGGCAAGGGTGATTGCCAGGGTGGTGATATCTGCCTGACTCACTATCTCTGGGAAGATCTCAGTGAGCAGATTCACCAGTTTCTGGAAGGCATCAGCCTCGCCGATCTGGTGGCCAAGAAAGAAGTCAAACAAATCGCCCAGCAACAAGATCGCAAGCAACTGATCGGCAGTGAAAATTCTCTGGAGACCCAGCAAGAAGATCTGGATGCGATGCGAGTTCCGGTAAGCAGCCTTTGATGCAGTAGCAGCAGGCGGAGACAAACAATGCAATTTCCAATTTATCTCGATTATTCAGCCACGACACCTGTTGACCCCAGAGTTGCAGAGAAGATGGCTCAATGCCTCACTCTTGAGGCTAATTTCGGTAATCCGGCATCCCGTTCACACATGTTCGGCTGGAAGGCAGAAGAAGCAGTCGAGACCGCGCGCAAGCAAGTGGCTGACCTGATTCATTGTGATCCCAGAGAAATCGTCTGGACTTCAGGTGCAACTGAAGCCGACAACCTGGCGATCAAAGGAGCAGCACACTTCTACAACAAGAAAGGCAAGCACATCATTACCTCCCAGATTGAGCACAAGGCCGTGTTGGATAGCTGCCGCCAATTGGAAAGAGAAGGCTACGAAGTGACCTATCTTGAACCGGGCAGTGATGGGCTGATTACGCCACAGATGGTAAAAGATGCAATTCGGGAGGACACCATTCTTGTTTCTCTCATGCATGTGAACAACGAGATAGGCGTCATTAACGACATTGCTGCAATCGGCGAAATTACTCGAGCAGCTAAAGTGATCTTCCACGTCGATGCCGCGCAAAGCGCTGGCAAGATCGAGGTCGATCTCGAGAACATGAAAGTTGATCTGATGTCTCTGACTGCGCACAAATTGTATGGACCCAAAGGTATCGGTGCCTTGTTTGTACGCCGCAAGCCTCGAGTGCGTATCGAAGCACAAATGCACGGTGGTGGACATGAACGCGGCATGCGTTCAGGTACCCTGGCCACGCATCAGATCGTCGGCATGGGTGAGGCCTACCGAATCGCGCAGGAAGAAATGGAAACGGAGAATGCACGCATTCTCGCTCTGCGCAACAGGTTACTGGATGGCCTGAAAGATATTGAAGAAGTGTATGTGAATGGTGATCTCGATCACCGGGTCGCAGGCAATCTCAATATCAGTTTCAATTTTGTAGAAGGCGAGTCATTGATGATGGCGTTACGCAATCTCGCAGTCTCGTCTGGCTCAGCTTGCACCTCTGCGAGCCTTGAGCCTTCCTATGTATTGCGCGCATTGGGCCTGAATGACGAATTGGCGCATTCCTCCCTGCGCATCACGCTCGGACGGTTCTCCACCGAGGAAGAAGTAGATTATGCGATTGAGAAGATCCATGAGGCAGTCGCCAAGCTGCGCGAGTTATCGCCGCTTTGGGACATGTACAAGGACGGTGTCGATCTCAATCAAGTTCAATGGGCTGCTCACTAAGCAGAAGAGGTAAGCATGGCATATTCAGACAAAGTTATTGACCACTACGAGAATCCACGCAATGTCGGCAAGATGGATGACAAAGATGTGAATGTGGGTACTGGCATGGTGGGCGCTCCGGCTTGTGGTGATGTGATGCGCCTGCAGATTCGCGTGAATGATGATGGCGTGATCGAAGACGCCAAATTCAAAACCTACGGCTGTGGCTCGGCCATCGCATCCAGTTCGCTGCTCACCGAATGGGTGAAGGGGCGTTCGCTGGAGGAAGCGACTGAGATCAAGAATAAGGACATCGCAGACGAACTCGGCCTGCCGCCGGTCAAAATTCACTGTTCGGTATTGGCGGAAGATGCCATCAAGGCAGCGATCGCTGATGTGAAACAAAAACGCGGCAACGACTAGGCGTTTTTACATCGGAAATTTATTACAAGAAGATCACGGACAACGCGTAGTTGCTTAGAGCAGTTACATAGAGCAGTTAGATAGGGAAGCCAATGGCGATTTCACTGACAAGTACAGCCGCTCAACACATGGCAAGACAACTTGCTGATCGTGGACATGGTCTGGGCATCCGTGTCGGTGTGAAAACCACGGGCTGCTCTGGTATGGCCTATGTGCTTGAGTTTGCTGACAAGTTGGAAGTGGGGGATCAGGTGTTCGAAGACCATGGGGTGAAGATCGTCGTTGACCCTAAAAGCCTCGCCTATATTGATGGCACGCAAATGGACTTCGTGAAGGAAGGGGTAAATGAGGGTTTCGAATTCCGCAACCCGAATGCCAAAGGCGAATGTGGCTGTGGCGAGAGTTTTAGCGTTTAACTAGCTTGGCATTCTACGAGCTCATTGGTGGCGCAATCTCATTCGCCTCAATTGACTCTTGCAACTTTATTCAGCGCTAATTCAACAACAATTTCAAAACTCATTTTCAGAACGCCCGCCTGTGATGTTAAGCATCACAACAACAGATCAGAATTTCATCGTGCAACCAGTCTCGCAAAACTACTTTCAGATTTTTGAATTGCCTCAGGCCTTTGCGGTGGATGTCGATGCCCTGTCTGAAAAATACCGCCAGCTGCAAAGCGAGCATCATCCAGATCGTTTCGCGGGGGCCGAAGAGGGTGAGCGACTGCAAGCAGTGCAGCTTACCAGCTTGATCAATGAGGCCTATGAGACACTGAAAATTCCCATGAAGCGAGCCGCCTATCTGTTATCGCTTAGTGGTATCGATACCGAGCGTGTTGATCAGGCGGATCTGGGCATGGACTTGCTGATGGAGCAGATGCAATTGCGTGAGTCCCTTGCTGAATTGCCTGCGGATGAATCTGCTTTGCCAGAATTGGAATCGCTTAAAAAAGAAGTCACCGAAAAGATGCAAGAGAGACAAACTCATTTCGCTCAGTTGATCGCCAGTAATGAAGTAGATGCCGCGCGGAAGCTATTTCACGAGATGCAGTTTCTGCATAAGCTGATTGCGGAGATCGATCAGGGTGAAGAGCAAAGGCTGGGATACTGATCATGGCCTTATTGCAGATTTCAGAACCCGGCGGCAAGCCCGCTGCTCCCCAACACCGTTTGGCTGTTGGTATTGACCTGGGTACGACCAACTCTCTAGTCGCGGCCAGTTGCGGGCCAAAAGTGGAAATTCTCCCTGATGAGCAAGGTCGATACCTGTTGCCTTCAGTAGTTCGTTATAAAGCTGATGAAGCCCCTTTGGTAGGCGCGGAGGCATTGGCCGGCGCCGCTGAAGATCCTGGCAACACGATTATTTCGGTGAAGCGTCTGTTCGGTCGAGCATTGTCCGAGCTTGGTGAGGATGAGCAGTTTGCTCGCTATGAGTTCGCCAATGACCGCAGTGATAGCGCGCCAGCCATAGTGACGGCGTCCGGCGTCAAAGATCCGGTACAAGTGTCTGCCGATATTCTCTCGGTGCTTCGCGAGCGTGCCGAACAGGCCTTGAAAGGCAAGCTTGAGGGGGTGGTCATTACTGTGCCAGCCTACTTCAATGACGCACAGCGACAGCAAACCAAAGATGCTGCCCGACTCGCCGGTCTGAATGTCTTGCGTCTGCTTAATGAGCCCACTGCGGCCGCAGTTGCCTATGGTCTCGACTCTCAGGATCAGGGCAATGTCATTGTCTTCGATCTTGGCGGTGGAACTTTCGATGTCTCACTGCTCAGTCTGCAGAAAGGCGTTTTTGAAGTCCTTGCTACTGGTGGCAACACCAGTCTCGGAGGTGATGACTTTGATCAGGTACTGATTGACTTGATCAAGGACAAAGCGGGTATTGATTCTGAACTCAGCCATAGAGAAGTGGTCAAGCTGACGCATCTCGCGAACACAGCAAAGCATGGACTGAGTGAAAAGCAGTCTGTCCAGGTTGAATACGCCGGAAGCCAAATCGACATCACTGCCGAGGAGTTTGCAGAACGATGCAGCGAGTTGGTGGCGCGAACCATCACTACTTGCCGCCGTGTACTTCGCGATGCCGGAATGGAGAAAGACGCGATCGACAACATTGTCCTCGTGGGAGGTGCGACTCGCATGCCTGTCGTGCGTAATGCCGTAGCGGATTTCTTTGGCAAGCAAGCACTGAGTGATATCGACCCGGACAAGGTGGTCGCTATCGGCGCGGGCATCCAGGCTGATGTATTGATCGGTAACAAATCCCCCGACAGTTTTTTGCTTCTCGATGTGAATCCGCTCTCGTTGGGTATTGAGACGATGGGCGAATTGGTCGAGAAAATCATTCCAAGAAATACCACTATTCCGGTCGCTCGCGCCCAGGAATTTACGACATTCAAAAATGGCCAAACAGCGATGGCTCTGCACGTGGTTCAGGGTGAGCGCGAGCTAGTGAAGGATTGCCGCTCCCTGGCTCGGTTTGAACTCCGCGGCATACCGCCCATGGTGGCCGGTGCGGCGAAGATACGTGTCACTTTTCAGGTGGACGCCGACGGTCTGCTCAGTGTCATGGCCGAGGAGCTTAGCACCGGCACGCGTTCCGAGATTCAGGTCAAGCCGAGCTACGGACTGATGGCTGACGAGATCGAAGAGATGTTGCAATCATCGCAGCAGCACGCGCAGCAGGACATGGAAGTGCGAGCGCTCCGCGAGACACAGATCGAAGCGCAGCAACTGGTCGATGCCATTCGCGCAGCTGAGCACGAAGACGGCGGCTTACTGAACGATGATGAACGAACAGAGCTGGATGCGGCGGTAGTCAATCTGGAAGAGGCGATTGCATCCGGAACTCGCGCCGAGATTCACGACAAAACGGAATCACTCAACCGACTCAGTAGTGAGTTTGCGACGCGGCGCATGGATATGCACATCGCAAAAGCCTTGAGTGGCGAGACACTCGAAAACGTCGCGAATAGTGTTGAGCAGTCCACGGAAGATGCCAAAGGCTGAATAACAGATAACGCTGGCCACTAGATGCCAAACAAAGGTTCACCGCAGAAAGAATCCAAACAATGCCTAAACTGAAGTTTTTACCCCACGAAATCATTTGTCCGGAAGGCGCCGAAATCGAAGCCGCATCCGGAGAGAGTATTCTCAACGCCGCTCTGGCGCATAAAATTCCGATCGAACACGCCTGTGAGAAATCCTGCGCTTGCACAACTTGTCATGTCATCGTCAGAGAGGGTTTCGATTCTCTGGAAGAGGCGTCGGAAAACGAAGAAGACTATCTGGACAAGGCCTGGGGCCTGGAGCCAGAATCGCGACTGAGCTGTCAGGCGAGAATCGCTGAGGAAGATCTGGTGATTGAAATCCCCAAATACACGATTAATATGGTCTCAGAAGACCACTGAGGACGCTCATCGATGAAATGGACCGATGTTTACGATATCGCCATATCGCTGGCTGATGAATACCCCGATACAGACCCGCAATATGTGAATTTCGTGGATTTACATAGCTGGGTCTGCGCGCTGCCAGAATTCGATGACGACCCTGAGAGAAGCGGTGAGAAAATTCTCGAGGCGATTCAGGCCGCCTGGATAGAGGAGGTGGCCGATTAAGCCCTAAAATACAGGGGCTTAAGTTCACACAAAGCGTACAAAATCGCCTAATAACCACGTATAATGCGCGCTCTTTTGCGTTTACAGAATACTGGGAGACAAGATGGCGATTGAACGTACTCTTTCCATCATCAAACCTGACGCGGTAGCCAAGAACGTTATTGGCGAAATCTACGCGCGTTTTGAAAAAGCTGGCTTAAAAATTGTGGCTGCAAAAATGCTGCAATTGGACGACGAATCTGCGGGCGGTTTCTATGCCGAGCACAAAGAGCGTCCTTTCTTTCCTGATCTGATCGAATTCATGACTTCTGGTCCTGTGATGGTTCAGGTGTTGGAAGGTGAAGATGCAGTTGCTATGAATCGAAATCTCATGGGGGCAACCAACCCGGCTGAGGCTGAAGCTGGTACGATCCGAGCTGACTTTGCCAACTCGATCGATGCCAATGCTGTGCACGGTTCCGATTCAACCACTTCGGCAGCGCGTGAAGTCAGTTACTTTTTCAACGACTCTGAAATCTGTAGCTAAGCCCTTTCACTGAGAAGGCGAGCATCGGAATAGCAACGATGACGGCAATCACTAAATCCAATTTGGCTGGAATGACTAGAATTCGCTTACGCGATTTTTTCATCTCGCTGGATGAAAAACCATTTCGTGCCGAGCAGGTAATGAAGTGGATACACCAGCGCGGTGTCATTGATTTTGATGCCATGACGGATATCAGCAAGTCTCTTCGAGACAAGCTGAAGGAAGTTGCCGTTATCGAGCTACCCGATATTGTTGAAGACTATGCCTCCGCTGACGGTTGCCATAAATGGCTGATCGAGGTGGCTAGTGGTTCTCGCGTAGAAATGGTGTTCATACCTGAGGCTGGTAGAGGAACCTTGTGCGTTTCATCTCAAGCCGGCTGTTCGCTCGATTGCAGTTTTTGTGCAACCGGCAAGCAGGGATTCAATAGCAATCTCACTGTTGCAGAAATCATTGGTCAACTCTGGTGGGTCAATCAGAAGCTAGGTGGCTTCGGTGACAAAAAAGAACGACCAGTTAGCAATGTCGTGATGATGGGTATGGGCGAGCCTCTGCTCAACTTTGACAATGTTATGGAAGCTATTTCCATGATGATGGATGATCTTGCTTATGGTTTGTCCAAGCGCAAGGTTACTGTGAGCACTTCAGGAGTTGTGCCTGCGCTTGAGCGCATGAAAGATTTCACCGATGCCTCTTTGGCAATTTCCTTGCACGCGCCCAACGATGAATTGCGCAGTCAGATCATGCCAATTAACAAGCGTTATCCTATCGCTCAGTTACTTGATGCTGCGCGCTCTTATATGAACAGCTTGCCGGATAAGCGTGTGCCGGTCATTGAGTACACGCTAATAGCGGGTATCAATGATCATCGTCAGCATGCTCGTGATCTCGCTGAGTTGCTGAAGGATTTTCCCTGCAAGATAAATTTGATTCCCTTCAATCCATTTTCCTTAAGCGATTACCGTCGCCCTAGTGGTTCCTCTGTAAGCAATTTCCGTCAGATTTTGCAGCAGGCCGGTTACACAGTCACGGTGCGGACTACCAGGGCTGATGATATCGGCGCAGCATGTGGCCAGCTGGTTGGTGCGGTTGAAGACCAGACCAGGCGCAGTGGGCGCTATCGTCAGCGCGCCAAGGAGCAAGCTGGAAAAGTGTTTGATAGTACTGATAATTTGGCGGTTGCGGCCGACAGACTATAGAGGTTTGGGCGTAACAGAACTATCAGGTAGGAACTCATGAGCAAGACAGAAACGACACTGCGATGGCTACGTATACTGGTACTGCCAGGCTTGGTCGGCATGCTCTCGGCTTGTGTGACTACGACTACCGGAGGCTTCAATGTTGAGGCTTCGGAAGAGCAGGCTATAGCTGACTACGTGCAACTCGCGGTTGGTTACTTCGATGCCGGCGACATGCCTGCTGCCAGACGCAATATCAACGCCGCGCTGGATCTCGATCGTCGCAATTCGGACGCGCACAACATCCTCGCACTCATCTTTCAAACCGAAGGTGATCTCGATCTCGCAGAAGACAATTTTCGTCGCGCCATAAGCCTGGACAGAAACAATTCCCGCGCGCGTAACAATTATGCCGCGCTCTTGTTCGCAGCTGATCGTTACCGTGAAGCCTATGAGCAACTGCAGCGTGTGACCCAGGATGTGAACTACGAAGGCCGCTCCATTGCCTTTGAGAATCTGGGTAGAGCCTCACTTCGAATTGAGCGCCGCGAAGATGCGGAAGCAGCTTTTCGTCGCGCTCTGCAATTGAATTCGAATCTCTACATCTCTGCTCTTGAGTTAGCAGCGATCGAGTCAGACAGACAAAACTGGCAGCTGGCGAGAAGTTTCTTTCAGCAGTACATGACATCGGTGGACTTTTTTAATGTTCCCCACACACCCAGAGCCTTGTTGACTGGTATTCGAATCGAACAGCAGTTTGGCAATACCGATTTGGTGCAACGATTTGGCTTGATACTGAATACCCTGTATCAGGATTCACCCGAGTTCCAAATTTATCAGAGGCTCAGCAATGCCAATTGATCCACCAGAAGATCAAAGCGGTATATCAGGCTCTTTCGGAGATACGCCTGGCTGCATCTTGCGACGGGTTCGAGAAGAGCTGGGGCTCGACGAGAAGCATATCGCTGATCGCCTGCACATCACTGTGCACTATGTGAAGGCGATAGAAAATGATCGCTATGAGAAATTACCCGGCCTGGTATTCGCCAAAGGCTATCTGAAGAGCTACGCGAACATTGTCGGAATCGATCCCGATGAAGTGCTCGCCAGTTTCATTGCCTTGCAGGAAGATCAGCAGTCTTCCGGCAAGGAAGAGATTGCTCAGAAGCAGGCAAGAGAGTCCACTCGCAGACTACAGATGGTCGCCGCGTCTGCGCTGGTATTCGTGGCGGTGATCACCGCTGCCTGGTATTTCACTGGAGCTCCCGAGCCAGCATCTTCGAGCGCATCAGTGCAGGATTCAATTGCGGAGCCAACAGCAAACTCTGCACCAGTACCTGCCACTGCTCTCGAAACCACAGCAGAATCCACAACAGCAGTTACAACTACAGCCACGACAACAGACTCGAATGAACAATTGGCGCCTCCTGCTGACATAGCCGCGGATTCCTCACTGATTGAGACTGCCGAGGCGGTGATAGCAGAAGAAGCACAGATTTCTGAAGACTCCGCGTTGGATGCGCCTGGGCAGAATGAAGCAGTCCTTGCTGCGCAGAGTTCTGACGATAGATCGGTGGATGGCGCGCGTGCTGCCGCAGATACACCCCTTGAAGTCGAGGAGTCTGCATCAGCTCTGGAAGAAGACTCTGCCGCGGATTCCCTGATAGCAGAGGCCGCGAATGAGCCTGCTGTCGATGTAGTAGCTGCGGCGACCAATTCCAGCGCGCTGCCCAATACAGTAGAGGCTGTACCACGCCCGGAAGAGCTCACTGATATTAACGTGTTGGAAGGCGAGAATGGCGAGCGTATCATCGCTGTAGACGCACAGGGCGAGGATCGTCTGCGTATCAGCTTCAGTGGCGAGAGTTGGGTAGAAATAAACGATGGCGAAAATCGGCAGATTTATCGCGATTTACGTGAACAGGGCGATATACTTGAGGTTTCAGGGCATGCGCCTTTCAATATCTTATTGGGTGATGCGCCCTTTACCAGTCTAAATTTCAATGGCTCGGATATTGATGTAAGTGAAAGTATCCGAATTGATAATTCCGCCCGGCTAACAGTCGGCCTTTAATCAAATGCAATATGAATCTCCTATAACACGCCGTCAGTCGCGGCAGATTATGGTTGGTGATGTTCCTGTCGGTGGTGGTGCACCCATTTCCGTGCAGAGCATGACTAACACCGAAACGACTGACGTCGATGCAACCCTGGCTCAAATCCAGCGACTTGTTAATGCGGGTGTCGATATCGTGCGTGTGTCTGTGCCCAGCATGGACGCGGCTGATGCCTTCAAGTCCATCCGATCTCAAGTAAGCGTACCGCTCGTCGCCGATATCCACTTCGATTATCGCATTGCGCTGAAAGTGCTGGAGTCTGGTGTGGACTGTCTGCGTATCAATCCTGGCAACATCGGTAGTGAAGAGCGGATCCGGGCAGTGGTTGATAGCGCCAGAGACAAAAATATTCCGCTACGTATCGGTGTCAACGCAGGATCTCTTGGCAAGGCCTTGTTGCGCAAATACAAAGAGCCTAATGCTGAGGCGATGGTCGAGTCGGCGCTTACCCAAGTCGACATTCTCGACAAACTTGATTTTCAGAACTTCAAGATTAGCCTCAAGGCATCCGAAATTTTCATGACTCTGGCTGCCTATCGCAGTCTGGCAACACAAATAGATCAACCGTTCCATTTGGGTATTACCGAAGCGGGAGGTCAGCGCTCCGGCACCGTCAAGTCCGCGATTGGACTCGGTTCGCTCTTGATGGAAGGCATCGGGGATACCGTCCGCATCTCTCTGGCTGCGGACCCTGTTGAAGAGGTGAAAGTCGGCTTCGATATTCTCAAGAGTCTTGGTCTGCGCCACAAGGGTGTGAATCTGGTGGCTTGCCCGAGTTGTTCACGGCAAAATTTCGATGTGATCGGTGTGGTGAATGAGCTGGAATCCAGGCTCGAAGATATCATTACTCCCATCGATGTCGCTGTTATTGGCTGTATCGTCAATGGCCCCGGTGAAGCTAAGGTGGCGGAAATCGGTCTGACCGGCGCAACGCCGAATAATCTGGCTTACGTAGAAGGTGTCCCCGATCATAAGGTCAGTAATGAAAATCTGGTGGATGAACTGGAATCCATGATTCGCAAGCGCGTTGCCGACAAGCACGAGGCAGAACAAGACCTCATTGCCTCCGATCAGGCACCTTCTTAAGGGCCTATTTGAAACCTACCCAGAAAACTATGGCTAAACTACAAGCAATCAGGGGAATGAATGACATCCTCCCCGGTGAATCACTGAGCTGGCAATACGTGGAACGGTGCTTTCGCGAGATCGTCAAGCAATTCGGTTATCAGGAAATTCGTTTTCCGGTTGTCGAACAGACGGCATTGTTCAAGCGATCGATCGGTGAAGTAACCGACATCGTCGAGAAGGAGATGTACAGCTTCGACGATCGTAATGGCGACAATTTGAGTCTGCGTCCGGAGGGCACCGCAGGTTGTGTCCGCGCAGCAGATCAACATGGTTTGCTTTATAACCAGCAACAAAGACTCTGGTATCAGGGGCCGATGTTTCGCCATGAGCGCCCGCAGAAAGGTCGCTATCGTCAGTTTCATCAGTTTGGCGTTGAAGCTTTCGGCATGGCGGGTCCAGATATTGATGTTGAGATATTGCAGCTTGCCTTCACGCTGTGGCAGCACCTGGGTCTGACTCCTCATGTCAGACTTGAGATCAACAATATCGGCAGTTCTGATGATCGCAAACGTTACGGTGCGGCGCTGACAGCATTTCTGTCAGAGCACGAAGCGGCATTGGATGAGGACAGCCGTCGTCGTATGAACAGCAATCCATTGCGAGTCCTGGACAGTAAAAACCCGGAGGTGCAGAGCATTCTGATTGATGCCCCCCGTCTCGAGGACTATGTAAGTGCAGAAAGCGAGGCCCATTTCAGCGCATTGAAAGCGCTGCTGATCAAGTTGGGGATCGCCTTTGAAGTCAATCCCCGACTAGTTCGTGGGTTGGACTACTACAATTACTGTGTCTACGAATGGACGACTGAAGCGCTGGGTGCGCAGGGCACGGTCTGTGGCGGTGGGCGTTATGATGGTCTGGTGGAGCAGTTGGGAGGTAAATCGACCCTGGCGGCAGGCTTCGCGATAGGTATTGAACGGCTGGTGTTGATGGTGGACAGCCTGGGCCTGGTGCCGGATGAAGCGCTGCAAGCTATTGATTTATATATCTTACCTACATCCGACTCTACTGAAGCCAGCCTGTTGCTGGCGGCGGAACTGCGTGCTGAATTTCCCCTTATGGGCATCGTTAGCCACTGTGGCGGAGGGAAATACAATAGCCAGATCAAGCGCGCCTTCAATGCTGGTGCAAAACTGGCACTGATACCGGAACTCGGCGAGGACGGTACTGTCGAATCAGTCAAGCTGCGCTATCTGGCAGACGACACCAAATCAGATTCTGCCGGAATAGATGAAGTGGCTGCGAAAATCCGGGAATTGCTCCAGATTTCAGGCGATTAGCCTGGATTCTCCGTGCCAGATAAGCAACAAACAGGTATTATTGCGATCCCAATTCATTGATCCAATTTGGCATCAGTAAGACGCAGGAGTAAGTCGTGGCGATTAACGCGGCAGAACAAGAAACCATCGAAGCTCTCAAGAGCTGGTGGGACGAAAATGGCAAGCGCCTCATCAGCATGGCGATCGTGGTACTGGCCGGGGTGACCGGCTGGCTTTACTGGCAGAATTCCCAGGCCGGCGCAGCCGAGGCATCTTCGAATCTCTACGAAGAAATTCTCACTCTGGCATTCTCTGTCGAAGAAGGCGAAGCGGTCAGCGACGAAGATGGCGCGCAGATAATCGTGCACGCCGAAGATTTGATGGCCAATCACAGTGACACCAGCTACGCCCGTTATGCCGCACTGTATGCAGCACAACAATACGTAAGACAAGGCGACCTTGCAGCTGCCGAATCTGCGCTGCGCTGGGTGCTCGATAATCCCCTTTCCGGATTTTTCAGTGAACCCGATCCAGGCCTGGAGTTGACTACTACGTTGCGTCTCGGGCGCATATTGCTGGCACGGGATGCAGCCGAAGAAGCGCTGGCTCTGATCAATGGCGTCGACCCGCAAAATTTTGAAGCCGGCTACTCTGAACTGCGTGGTGATATCTACCTTTCTCTGGATCGTATTGTCGATGCACGAGATGCCTACGTAGCGGCACAACAGGCCGGTTCGACCAGCGAAGCATTGCGCATGAAGCTGCAAAGTCTTCCTGCGGACAGTTAGTTACTCACCAAGCTGATTCAATACCCAAACCAAACCAGGCGACAATTCAGTCATGTACCAACTCTCCAATTCCCCAATAATGAGACCCTTGGCACTGTTCGGATTGGCATTGTCCCTCGGGGCCTGCGCGAATCTGAATCCGGCGAACTGGTTTGGCGATGACGAAGTGAATCCGCCTGCCGAATTGCAGGACTATGAACAACGCATAAACCTGCGCCGCGACTGGAGTGTCTCCGTCGGTGATGGTCAGGGCGATATCTACAACGAGCTGGTTCCTGCCATCGATGGAGATTCGATTTACGCCGTTAGTGCTAATGGCAATATCGTCGCAGTCGACATTGCCAGCGGCAACACACGCTGGCGCACGCGGCTCGATGTCACCGTCACTGGAGGACTGGGAGCCGGCAATGGCTTGGTCTTGCTGGGCACACAGGATGCAGAAGTCATCGCCTTGCGTCAGTTAGATGGGGAAGAGCTGTGGCGTGGTCGAGTCACGAGCGAAGTGTTATCGGCCCCGCAAACCAATGGTGATATCGTTGTCGCGCAGACCGTTGATGACAAACTTATCGCGCTGGACGCGGACAGTGGAGAGCGCCGCTGGATTTATGAAACGACGCAGCCACCATTGACTCTCCGCGGTACCAGCAAGCCCTTGATTACTCCTGCAGGCACGGTTGTCGCTGGATTCAGCAATGGCACACTGGTAAGCGTGAATGCTGCCGACGGCGTCTATCGCTGGGAGCAACGGGTGGCTGTTCCTGAGGGCCGTTATGATATTGAGCGGGTTATCGATGTGGATGGCGACTTGCTCATCGATGGCAATAGAATTCTGGCCGCCAGCTATCAGGGCAATCTGATGGCCTTTGACATCCTGAGTGGGCGGATCGTTTGGGGCATGAGTGCGTCGAGCTATCACGGCATGGATCGAGGATTCGGTAATCTTTATTACGCTTCTGATAGCAGCCATGTCGTTGCGGTGCGCGACAACAGCGAAGACGTAGTCTGGGAAAACGAAGAGTTGCTCAATCGCGCTATCACCGCTCCCAAGGCAATCAATAATTATTTGGCTGTCGCTGACTTCGAAGGCTACGTGCATCTGCTTTCTCAGATCGACGGCTCCGTTGTCGGCCGGGTACGGGCCGACAATGACGGTGTGCGAGCGAATTTGCTCTCGCGCAACAATCGACTGTTTGTCTATGGCAATAGCGGTCGCCTATTGAGCCTCACTATTCAGCAGAACTGATTACTCGGGCTTGAAAAGCCCAGCTGGCTAGCTGCAGCCAGTTCAATGATTTCAATTCACCAACGGAAACCAATATGCGGCCTGTCATAGCGCTGGTCGGTCGGCCCAATGTGGGCAAATCGACCCTGTTCAATCGTCTCACTCGAAGCCGCGATGCTCTGGTTGCAAACTTGCCAGGACTTACTCGCGATAGGCGCTATGGGGAAGGCACGCTCGGCGAGCGTCGTTTCATCGCTATCGATACCGGCGGTATTACCGGCTATGAAGAAGGCATTGATTCCGAAATGGCCGCCCAGTCCTTGCAGGCGATCAGTGAAGCGGATGCCTGTCTCTTTCTGGTGGATGCAAAAGATGGGCTGACTCCCGATGACAGTCAGATCCTCAATCACCTGCGCAAACAAAACAAGAACAGCTTTCTGGTAGTTAACAAGGTCGATGGTCTAGACGCTGACCAGGCCAGTGCAGAATTTGCCAGCCTGGGCATGGCAGCGGTATTTGCTATCACTGCAACACAGGGCAGGGGTGTAAAAAACCTGTTGGCTGCGGTGCTGGCGGATTTTCCCGAGTCCGATGATGACGACGCAGAAGAGGCCGAGACTGGCATCAAGATCGCGGTCACTGGTCGGCCGAATGTTGGCAAGTCAACGCTGGTGAATCGCATGCTCGGTGAAGACCGTGTCGTGGTCTACGATCAGCCGGGTACAACCAGAGACAGTATTTATATTCCTTTCGAGCGACGTGGTCAGCGCTACACGCTGATCGATACAGCTGGTGTGCGACGCCGGGCCAAGACCAAGGAAACCGTTGAAAAGTTCTCGGTAGTTAAGTCCTTGCAGGCGATCGAGGATGCCAACGTCTGCATCATGGTGATTGATGCCCGCGATGGCATCGTGGAGCAGGACTTACATTTGCTCGGCTATGTCGTTGAATCAGGTCGCGCCCTGGTTATCGCATTGAACAAATGGGATGGCATGGAAGAGGGTGAGAAAGACCATGTAAGGAATGAGATTCGCAGGCGGTTTGCATTCGTCGACTTCGCTCGCATTCATTTTATCTCCGCTTTGCACGGAACGGGTGTTGGTGATCTCTACAAGTCTGTGCTCAAAGCCTACGAGTCAGCCAAACGTCAACTGCACACCAACAAGCTTACCCAGATTCTTCAGGATGCGACCGTTGAACATGCACCGCCAACAGTGAATGGTCGACGCATCAAGCTTCGCTATGCTCACCCCGGCGGGCAGAATCCACCGACGATTGTAATCCACGGTAAACAAACGAAAAAACTGCCAAGTTCCTACAGTCGTTACCTGGAGAAAAAATTTCGTACCATTCTCAAACTCGAAGGTACTCCACTGCGCATCGAGCTGCGCAGCGATGATAATCCCTTCGTGAAGGGCGAAGAAAATCTGACGGCGCAACAAGTGGCTCAGAAGCGGCGCATCAAGAAAAATCGCAAGGCCGGATCCCAGGGGCACTCGAAGAAAGACTAATCGTCGAAAAAATTCAGCGACAAGTGCTGCAAGCATTGAAACAAAAAGAGGCCGTTCTCAATGAGCAAATTCCCAGTGTCATTACAAGATATACGCGATGCCGAAGAGCGCCTCTCCGGTGTGGCCAGGGTGACGCCGCTGCTCAACAACCTCGAACTCGACCGACGACTGTCTGGGCGAGTCTTCTACAAACCAGAATCTCTCCAGCATATAGGCGCGTTCAAATTTCGCGGTGCTTACAACCGCATCGTTCAGATTCCTGAAGATCAACGACGATTCGGAGTGGTTGCCTTTTCTTCAGGAAATCATGCGCAGGGAGTCGCGTGCGCGGCGAGTATGTTGGGCATTAATGCGACAATCGTAATGCCCAGCGATGCACCAAAAATCAAATTGGAAGGTACTAAAGCTCTGGGGGCCGAAGTAAGACTCTACGATCGTTATACAGAATCTCGAGAGCAAATTTCGGCAGATATCGCGGAGGAAACTGGTGCAACACTGGTTCCTGCTTTCGATGACCTCGATATAATCGCCGGTCAGGGTACTGTTGGTTTGGAGATAATGGGGCAACTTGCGGCCACTGAAGTCCAGGCTGACTACCTGTTAAGTCCGGTTGGCGGTGGTGGTTTGATGGCAGGGGTAAGCACGGCTGTCAAAGCAATCGATCCGCAACTTAAAGTGCTAGGCGTTGAGCCCGAGCACTACAACGACCACGGTCTGTCACAGGCGGCGGGCGAACGCGTGAAAGTTGATGGCAATACTCCGACACTGTGCGATTCATTGATGGCGACCACGCCAGGTGAGCTTACCTGGTCAATCAACGGAAAGTTGGTCGATGAGTTTCTCTCTGTCTCCGAAGAGGATGTGGAGCACGCGATCAGCTTCGCTTTCCGGTACTTGAAGTTGGTGATCGAGCCGGGCGGGGCCGTGACCCTGGCGGCGTTATTGCAAAACAAGCTGTCACTAGATAACAAAACAGCGGCGCTAATTTTTTCGGGTGGCAATATCGACAGCGACTTGTTCGCGCGTTGTCTTGAGAAGTATCCCTCGCCCTGATTCATCGGCGCTGAGTAGGCAGCTCAGGACGGTGGACAAACGAAAAACAAGTTTATTGTAAACAGGCGAAGCACCATGACGATGGAATCTGAACAACAAGCACTGGATATCGCGAAGAACACGCGCTATCAAGACCTGGGCTTCGGCATTAGTTGTGTCGATGTTCAGTTGCAGCGCCCGGGCCTGGCGAGTTGTTACTTGTTGCGCTCTGGTGATGAGGCGGCATTTATCGACTGTGGTACCAGTAATTCGATTCCTTATCTGTTGGAAGTGCTCAGACGAAGCGATCTCGAGATTGAGCAGCTACGCTATGTGATTCCTACTCATGTACACCTGGATCATGCAGGTGGTGCTGGCCGCTTGATGGCAGCCTGTCCGAATGCGCAATTGATTGTGCATCCCAGAGGCGCGCGACACATGATCGATCCCGCTCAACTTCAGAGTGCGGCGTTGGCCGTGTATGGGGAAGAACGTTTTAGTCGGATGTTTGGGGGATTGGAAGCTATAGCCGCTGAGAGAGTCGTCGAAGCGCCTGATGGCTTCGAGTTGGATTTCAACGGGAGGATGCTTCGCTTTCTCGATACCCAAGGCCATGCTCGTCATCACAATTGTATTGTGGACGAAGCGTCGCATGGTTGTTTTACCGGCGATACCTTCGGCGTCAGTTATCACGAGCTGAACCTCGGGCGTAACCGATTTATTTTTCCGCCGACGACACCAACCCAGTTTGATCCCGATGCCTGGTTGGCATCCATAGATCGCTTGATGGCGCTGAAGCCTGAGCGCATGTATTTGACTCACTACGGTTGTCATGAAGAGCCTGACTATTTGGCAAGAGAGTTGAAGCTGAATATTCGCGAGTATGCGGAGATTGCTGAGGAATTTGCGAATCATCCAAACAGGCTTGAGCGGCTCAGCGTAGCCCTGCTCGAACAGGCGCGGAATTTTCTGCTTGATCAGCAGTGCGGGGAAGAGCCGGAAGTCATTGATGCTTTGTTAAGCGGGGACATGAGGCTCAACGCCCAGGGTTTGGACTACTGGTTGAGCCACAGAGCGGCATAGGGCGAAAGCGCAGCTACAAGCGAAGGCGCAGAAATTAGCGCAGGCGCTGAATAAGACAAGCTCAGGTCGAATTCGCTTCCATTTTCTTCTGTCTCTTCTCCTGACGGCGTACAGCAAAATAGCTATCAGCGCTGTAAGGACCTGCACCAAAGGCATAGATAGCCAGATAGATAACGAAATACAGTGCAGTGACTTCTCCGTCGTTCATTGTCGGGAACCAGGCGAGATAAGTCGTTGCATAGGTCATTATCATCAGCAGCATGGCGAACAGAGCAATCAGATGTGTCCATAGCCCGATGGCAAGCAGAAAGCCTCCTCCCAACTCGATGACTCCAGCGACAAAGAGAGCATTAATGTCCATGGGCATGGCGAACACGATTGTGTCGGCGATATTGATTGTCGTCATACCCGAGCCAATCGGCTCTTGGGCATTATCGCCAAGAAGTTTCTCGTAGCCGTGGGTCATGAACATGGCGCTGGCAAGTAAACGCATGATAGTCCACGCGCCGTCCTGTGAACTTTCCATCAGTCGGCCTAACCAGCCGTCGAGTTTGTAGAGCATGCCCTATCTCCCACCATTGAGTTGCTATCGCCTACGTTAGCGTGATCGGTTTAAAATGCAAGCAGCCTGTGCAATGAAATCCATCTGAACAGGCAAGCTAACACATCATTCTGACTCTACTTCCAGCGCAGAGTCGAAAGCGGAAAATATCGAGAACTATGTCGGACAAATTATTACTGATCATCAAGACCGGTAACACGATTCCCACCCTGTTGGATCAGGGCGAGGATTTCGAAGATTGGTTCATCGCAGGAACTGGCCGCGAAAGAGAGTCTTGTCTTGTTGTTGACGTCACTCGTAGCGAACCGCTACCCGCACTGGAAGAGATTGGCGGAATTATAGTCACAGGCTCACCGGCCTATGTTACAGATCAAGCAGAGTGGAACGAAGTCGCCGCTGCCTACCTGCGCACTGCCTATGAGTTCAAACTACCAATACTTGGTGTGTGCTATGGCCACCAATTGCTGGCCTGGGCTTTTGGTGGAAAAGTGGGTTTTCATCCGGAAGGCAGAGAAATCGGTAGCGTCGAGATTGCTTGTAGCGATGCGGCCAAAGACGACAAGTTGATGGCCGTATTGCCATCAGCTTTCATTGCTCAGGTGACTCACCAGCAATCTGTTCTCGAACTACCACGCGATGCCGTGCGCCTCGCCTATAATGATTTCGAAGCGAATCACGGTTTCCGCATGGGAGAGAACTGTTGGGGGATTCAATTTCACCCGGAGTTCAATGCCGAGGTGATGTCTGCCTATATCAGAGAAAGAGCGTCTGATCTCGAAGCTGAAGGACTTGCGTCCGAGGAATTACTCGAGCAAGTGCTGGAAAGCCCCGACGCGGCCTCCCTGTTGTCCCGTTTCTCTTCGCTCTGCGCGTAACAAGCCTGAGAGTTCCTGCTTTCTGACTGAAGTTTCTGTTTGCCAGTCGAAGGCCTTGCTTCTATTCCCCAGCGGAAGCTTCTGCTTCTTCCCCAACCACTTGCAAGATTCGCGAACGGGATGGGCTGGCGAGTAGTCGTCCATTGATGAACACAGCGGGTGTGGACCGTACGCCGGCAGCATTGCCACCGCGCTGATCGTTGCGAACCTTGGCCAACACTTCAGGATGTTCTAGATCAGCCTGGAGCTGTTCGAGATCGAGATTTAACTCAAGCGCGTAGCTGTTGAATTCGCTCTCCACCTCGGACAGTGATGTCCAGATGGGCTGATTGGCGAACAAATAGTCGTGCATAGACCAGAAACGGTCTTGTCTGCTGGCGGCTTCAGCGTAGAGCGCTGCCGTCCAGGAGTGGGGGTGGCTGGTAGTAATTGGATAGTGACGGAACACCAGATGCGCCCGATCACTGATTGAGGGAAACAGCTGGGACATGGTCTGATGTTCGGTAGCACAGGCCGGGCACTGGAAGTCGGCGTAGACCACGATGCTCACCGGAGTGGAGGTGTCGCCACGGATATGGTCATTCTCGGCGATCTCAACCGGCGAATAGGTGGGGCCCTGGCTCAACAGGGTATAGACGACAAAAAGCGCCAGCAGCGGAGCAACAATATACAGCCCCAGTTTCTGGAGTGTCTGCTGGGTCCTTGCTTTCTGCTGGGCTGCCTTTTGTTTGGCTTCCTTGCGTTTACGCTGTTCGTCTCTCTTACCCATCTTCCAATATTCCTCATACTTCTGGTGGACAGCGGCCAGGTGTCCCTTGGCCGCTGGATTGGCAACTATAAGAAAAATTTACCTTTTGCACCATAGTCAGAGCATGGAGACATTATCAGGCAATCAGTGCGTCGCGGCTGAAATCCTGGGAAGCGCTGGAGAAAGTTTGAAGAGAAACTGCGGGTATTGAGTGCTCAATCAGGCAGCGAGGTGAAAGGTGAGAATAACGGCGAAGATCAGCTTGCAGCTGATGTGAATGGCTTGATCCATGTGCATGCCGATCCAGCCCTCGCATTTGGCAAAATCAGTCAGCCAATGAGCGACGGTCTCAGCCAGCGCAAAGTAAATGGCATAGCCACTGCCTATTACGAGGCCAACCACCAGGTAGATGGCTCCCCCATGGATAATGGAGTGGGCACTTAACCAATACCACCACACAGGGAAGAGGCTCTCTTCCGCACCGTGGATGTCGGCATGACGATTCTTCCCTGAGCCCATTGCCTCCGGCTGCAGAACAAAATCGGCGAGCGCGTGTGCAAACAACATCAGAAACAAAGGCTCTAGCAGGGGCATTCCATTCTCCGCATCAAGATCGCACAGGTAGTTAACGCTACCTGATCGTCGCTGCAATTCTGCTACTGTTTATTTGGCTAAATCTGAATCGCTGTGGTTGGGTTATTGCTACCAGTTTCGTGAGTAGGCAGGTACTTTTCTTACACCTTACTCAGGGGCTGGCACAGAAAATTCTTACAATAAACGCCATTGTAAGCCGAGTGGATTGAATTCCAGCCGGGGCGAACGAAAAAGTGTTAAATAGATCACACTGTGGACATCAGTAGGCTGCGAAATCTTCCCGGGTAAACGGGTAATCGCTTTGCCGCCAAGCAACACGCTGGAAGATATTCCTACATCACGCCTTGAATTCCCCATAAATGCGATCGCTCTCTCATTGGCTGCTGTCTGTTCGTTAATGCTTGTCTCTTCAGTGTACGTTTCTGAGGATGATTTCATTCCGTGCGTTCCAATTCCTGTTCACACCTACATTAAGGCATATCAAGGCAAGGCATTCGCTTCCTGCTTAATTGCCAGCCGCAGCCTGAGAGGAATTCGTGCCGAGATGAATGGGGAAATGAACGTGAAGAAGAATAGGGAGAACAATAGGGAGAAGAATAGGGAGAACAATAGGGAGAAGAATAGAGGAATTAATCGTGAGAATGGCAGGAGGATCGAGAGAGTCTTGTGTGGGTACTGACAGAGAAAATTGCGAGTCGAGTGGAATCCCGCCCGTTAACTCTCGCTCTTGTCGCCAAGCTCGCGTGTCTCGATGACGGCTGAGCGAATTTCACCATCGCCGAGTCGCGTAAGCAGCTCGTCGCCATTGTTCAAGTTTTCGATGCTGCGCACAAGCTGGCCACTTTGTGCGAAAGTAATGCTGTAACCGCGGGCCAAGGTGTTAAGGGGGCTTACGGTCTGCAAGTTTCTACTGAAATTGGCAAGCTGAATCTCGCTGTTTCTAAGCTGGTGGCGAATAGCCTGTGACAAGGCATTTTGCAGTCTGAGTAAATCTTCGCGAGTTCGTTGCAGGCGTGACTGAGGTGAGACGGCGGACATCGAACGGCGTAATTGTTCCAGTTGGCTGCGCGAACTCCCCAATCGTTGTTTTTGCGCTCGCAGCAGTCTGGCTTCGAGTCCATCAAGGTATTGAGCGCGTTCTTGCAGGCGTCTATCCGGGCGCTTGAGGTGTCGCTGGAGGCTAACGAGGCTTTGGCGCAAAAACTGCAGTTTGCGAGAGAAGGCCTGGTCCAACATTTGTCGGTATGCGGCAAAGTGATCGAAATAATCCTGCTGTGCAGGAGACATAAGCTCCGCCGCGGCCGATGGTGTTGGCGCGCGCAAATCTGCAACAAAATCGGCGATGGTGAAGTCTACTTCATGGCCTACTGCACTGGTGACCGGCAATTCGCTGGCGAAGATTGCACGCGCAACGGACTCTTCATTGAATGCTTGTAAGTCTTCGAGCGAGCCGCCTCCGCGACCAACGATGAGTGCTTCAATGCCCAGCTTGGTGCGCAAGCGATTGGCTGACTCGATTGCTGCTACAATCTCTCCCGGCGCATTCTGCCCCTGAACAGAAACGGGGAAGAGTGTCAGGCGAATAGCCGGGAAGCGGCGTTTGAATACGGTAATGAGATCGCGAACGGCGGCGCCGGTTGCTGAACTGATCAGGCCGATATGCCGAAAGCCATCGTGAATCTCTTGTTTACTCTCTTCGTCAAACAGACCTTCAGCCTGTAACCTGGCTTTGAGTTCTTCGAAGGCTCGGCTCAGAGCGCCATCGCCGGCTTCTTCCATGGAGTCGATGATTAATTGATAATCGCCTCGCCCTTCGTAAATGCTCAGTTTGCCGCGCACGATAACTTGTTGCCCGCTTTCAGGTCGAAAGCGCACCATGCGATTACGATTGGCGAACATCGCACATCGTAGCTGCGATTTGCTGTCTTTGAGTGTCAGGTACCAATGACCTGAAGAAGGTTGTGCGAGATTGGAAATCTCCCCCTCGACAATGACCGCGGGAAAGTGACCTTCCAGCAGTGATCGTGCGAGTCGATTGAGACTGCTGACGCTCAGTACTGCGGGATTTTGCTCGGCATCAGGTGAGGTCTTTGTGGGGGTGAATCTGTTATCCATTTGTGAAGTCTAACGTATCGTTCCCTCGGCACACTAGTTTTCAAGCTTGCGCCCTGCGATCATTGGCTGCAATGTGGGTCCGATTCACTCATTGTGAATAGTCCCGGTAGCTATATTCAAAAATCTGAGCGAAGCAGTAGAAAAAAGTGGCAGTTAACGAAAGGCAGGACATAGAGAGTACTGGCGATGGGCCTGGGTTCGTCTTTCACAGCAATCGAGGTGCCGGCCTCTTTTCTGCGGCTCTCGCACCTCTGGGTGGGCGACCCTATGTGCAGGGCGAGAATTCGACAAGAATCGAATTGCTCTACTTCGATGACTATCAGGGTAATACAGCTCAAAACACGGGCGACACAGAAAGTGGGTATGAAAAACTGCCGCCGCTGATCCCTGAAAACTGTTTGACACTCATCCCCCGCAGTCGCACCCGAGCCCTGGATGACAAGGCGGAAATGGCGCGAACACTTATGGCGGAGGGAATCTGTTATCCGCGGGTGTATTTTTCGGTGGACTCAGTGCCCGATGCAGGCAGCGAATTCGATGAACGGCTCTGGTTTGTGAAAAAGCCGTTTAGCTCTGGAGGAAAAGGCATATCGGTACTGGCTACCGATGAGCTCTCTGCAGTGACTGACAGGAACATCATCATCCAGGAGGCAGTGCAGGATTTAAGCCTGATCGAAGGAAGAAAGTACACCTTAAGACTCTATGTGCTCGCCTATGGGGGCAAGTTGTATTTGTATCAAGACGGCTTCGTCGTGGTCCATGGGCGCCCATTTCAGCGAGGCAGCAAGGACCCACTGGTGCAGTTTGTTCACGAGGGTTATTTGCAACCCGAAAGCGGAATCGAGCTGATTCAGTTCTCCCGTCTGTCAGATGCCGCCGCTATTCTTGCTCATGCCGCTAACACCTTGAGCAACAATTTCAGAGCCTTCAGTAATCGCTTGAAATACGAGCGCGATACTCATTACTGCTTATTTGGTGTTGATCTTCTGGTGCGTGAAAATCTGCACACGGTGCTCGTGGAAATCAACGACCGGCCGAACCTGGTGCATTCGCAGGAAATTAACAGAGAAGTGAATATCCCGATGTTGCAGGCGATGGTGCTGTTGATGAAGCCGGAGTGGGGTGGGCTTTACGCGAATGACGAACCAGACTCAGTCAGCAGAAAATTTATTCTGCTGACTGAGTTGTAAGGCTTTTCGTTCTGGTGCTTTGCGAACGACTAACCGCCGGTTAGTTGCTTCTCATTGATTTTCGAGAAGCCAAGATTGTTACGCACGCTACCATCCAGATCGAAGGTGGTAAGCTCGACCCGATTGCCAGCGGGCCCAAAGGGAAAAGTCACTTTAACAAATGCGGGCGTACCACTATTGGTGACTAGTCCAGCGGTGATTGAGTAGCTTTTCGACATGCCGATGGCGCTCCATTCACAAGAACCATCTCCTGACGATTCAAGTTCAAAAGCCAGGTCTCCGTACTTGTGCTCTTCTTCTATGCTCTTGATCTGCAATGTGCACTTGCCGTTGCCATTCTCATCGCCAGCCGATTGATATACACCATCAACCAAAGACTCTGCTTGTGCGGCGCTTGCCATCAAAATCAGGGCGGAGCCAATGGCGGTGTATTGTAGAAGTGATTTCATGGAGTCTACCTCGTGCCTCAGTAGGGGTTGCTATGGTTTGGCCATGGAGAACCGGGGCTGAGGGGTGCTCTCATACTCCCAAACCCGGTTCTGGAACCATTGGCTCATCATAGAGACTGCCGGCAAGAGGTGATTGATTTAAATCAAGGCTTTAGAAGTGTCTCACGCTGTTCGCACCAAAGGTAATCGTGGAAATCTCTTGCCCAGCATCGCATCAGTGGATGACTATTGCTTGTTCAGCATTCGACTGACCAGAGTGTACAAAAATCCGGTCGTGCCCAAAGCAATCATCAGCCAGCCAAGGAAGATCAAATAGCCATTTTCAGGGCGGAACAGAGTGTGGCGTTCAGTGAGTTCAAAGAGACGGCTGCCGCCGTTTTCAAAGCCCAGTGATGCCAGTATCGCAAGTTCTGATTCGTTGGCTTCGCGATGAAACATTGAACCAACAAATTCCTCTTCAATTTGATAGAGCGACGAGTTTAACGCGCCCAGTTTTTGTAGCTCGTCGTTCACTCGGACCAGAAAACTCCGGTCGCCTGGCTGCTCTTCCCGACTCCCTTCCAAATACCTCACAAATGCTTCTGTAGTATCAAAAATCTGACCGCTCTCGCCTTTGGGTACAATTTCGCCAGATGCATACTCGTATTGAAAGTTGATGTCAGGGTAGAGCAGCGCTGCCATTCCTGCGAACACGATAACCAGACCAATGCACATCAATGCCAGGGAAGTGAACAACCAACGGCTACGAACCCGTTGTTGGGCAATTTGAGTAACCTGAATATGTGTGGCGATCTGCGGAATCGCGCTAAGTTTTTCGATTTCGTCCTTTTCATCGATGCCATCCAGCAGCTCATCGAGTGATACAGCAAGAGCCTGTACCAGTTTGTTGAGCACTTCGGGTGAAGGCAGGGATCTGCCATTCTCCAGCTTGGATAAATAGGACTGTTCGATTCCGGCTGACTCAGCCAACTCGGGTTGACTCAGCTCCAGGCGATTTCTGAGTTGTTTGAGCTTCTCTCCGAAAAGCATGATTTCCTCCTGCTGCGCTCAGCTTATGTGTCTGAATTTGCAGCGTATTCTTTTGGATTCCCGGAGGAATAGGAAGATGAATATACGGGACTATCAATGAATCTTCTAGAATAGCGGGGAGATTCCATGAATATTCCAGCGGAGACAGTCAAAAACTGCCTGTCGGGCTCAAGTCTCAGCCTCGGGCAGTGCTTGTGCTTCTGGAGTAGCACTGAGGGTCTGATTCAGTGCTCCGCCAGGAACATTGAAATCTCATGGTAGAAGTCTTGCGAATAGATATTGTTGTGATCCGTGCCCGCAAGCGTGACTATACGCAGCGGAGATTGCCAGGCACTGATCAGTGCATCGGTTCGAGGGTGGGGAACGACGGTGTCTTGCTGCGCCTTGATGATGAGGGTGGGCTCGTCAATTGCATCCGTATAGTCGATAGAGGCAAATGGGTGACGGATCAATAAGCCGATTGGAAAAATTGGATACCTGCCTTGGGCGACAGCCTGGATGCTGTCGTAAGGAGTGACCAGGATCAGGGAAGCGAGATCCAGCTGCGCCGCGACATGGGTTGCGACGCCACTACCGAGAGAGCGACCTATAATGTGGGTACGATCAAGATTGATTCGGTTTTGGTCGGCTAATGTTTGCAGGATGAAGACGGCATCGCTCTTCAATTCACTCTCTCCTGGCGCACCTTCACTGTCGCCATAGCCGCGATAATTGATCAGCAAGTAGTTGTAGTTTTGAGCCGTACTCCCGCTTGCATCTGAGTCTGTCTCGCGATGATGAGCGCTGTTAATCGCGACCACATTGTCAATGGCGCGCGAGAGTTCATCACCATTGCCACCATAAAAGACCAGAGTATCAGTGGCGTCTGGATTAGATTCGAAAAACCAGCCGCGCAGAGTGACGCCGTCATGACGTATTTCGAGTGCATGTTCTGCGTGTTGAGCTGCGCTGGCTTCATCAACTGGTCGGGGAAAGAAAAGAATGGAATCCTGTTGGGTGTAGAGAAACACCATCGCCGCGCCATATAGCAGCAGACACACGAGCAACAGGGAACGAGCGATTCTCATCAACGCGGTCTTCATGGGGTCTCAGCTCCATTCAGTTTTCAACAGTTTCCCACCTTACTGGATGGTATAGACCACAAAAGTGGTAAATTCAAATGCCTTGGTGTAGGGATAGGCGATTTAGGTGTGCTAGCTGAGCAAGCCATCTGAGTGGGTCGTCTGAGTGAGTAGTGCGAGAGCGATAATCACTAGCCTTGGCCAAGGGCCTTTGTTCACTTACGCAACTCGTCCCTTAGGCGGAGTAGCTCCGGCTTGTAATTTTCGGCGTCGCCAAAATTCACGAATTTGTGATAGCGGCGATGTCTGCCAAGCGCCTTGCGCGCGTGCTTGATTGGACACCAGTATTGTTCGGTGCGTGCGATTACTTCCCGCGCATAGGCAACGACGCCGTTGCCGTAGCCACAATAGATGCAATTGAACTTCTCGATGCCATTGAGATAGGCGAGCTGATGTCGGTCGATGACCACATAGTCCGCGCGCTTTACTCTTTGTATGTTGTACAGCCGAAAGCAGATGTGTTGATAGAGGGAGACCGTGAAGTCGAGGAAGGCGAGTGGCACAATCATGGAATAGATAAAAGGAGCGGAGAACGCATTGCGCAACGTGGCGGCTCGTAACCAGGGCAGGAGTGCGGTTTTCAGGCGTTGGTGCGCTTCCAGGATGTTCTGCTCGAACACCGCTCGATGGCCTTCCAGTTTGTATTGAAACTTCTCCTCCTGCTCACGCAGTTCCTCTATCAGCTCTCGTTCAAGGCGAGATATTTTGTCCAGCAAGGTGCTTATCTTGTCTGACATTGGACTCCCTCCGCAGCGTCTCTGATTTCGCTATTCTTTGTTACCTACACACTCCAGCCCGTATGATAAGCACTGTAGAGAATCGACAGTTGATCTGGGTGAATATTGTGTCTTTTGCGCTACGATTGCAGCCGGAACGTCGCGCCATTTGGGGTGGTCAACGCAGGAGTATCGCGGCGAGGAGGCTGGCCGAGTAAGGCTCGGCGCGGGAGATTCGACAGTTTGGCAAGGCGGGGCGGCGAGCGGATCGGAGTAGGCTGCGTTCCACGCTGGCTAAGGGTAGAATGCCATTTCGCTGTGTTCGGCTGTGGATATCTCCGTGAGCTGCTTACTCATTAGTTTGCTCATTGGTTTACTCATTGGAAGTGCCGCATAAGAGAGCAGAACAAGAGCGATTTGATGATCCCTGAGAGAAATTGAAACAAGGAGCCAAACACTATGTTTCGCAAGTCCAGTAATTTAGTCGCCGCTCTGGCAGTGGCAGCTTTCGGCGCCGCGACTACCAGCGCCATCCAGGCACAGGAATTTACTGCAGGAGAGCCTATTGGTTCGGTCAATGAATCCGGTGTCCGTGTGCCGATGTCGAGCAACGTCAAGGTCTATGGCAGTTTCCATTTCTCCGAAAGCTGTACATTCGACCCTGAGAAAAACCTGATTCTCGCCATGAACAACGGCAACCGCGGTGATGGCACCGAGAACGACGGCTTCGTGTCTTTGATCAATCCTGATGGTAGCGTGCACACCCCGAAGTGGATTGGCGTCAATCGCAACGGCCTCGAATTGCATCATCCTCTTGGAAGTGCTATCGCCAATGGTCGTCTCTATACCGTTGATGTTGGCTATGTACGGTCCTTCGACCTGGAAACCGGCGCGCCGATCGAGGCGGTGGAAATTCCAGGCTCGACAGTACTCAATGGCATTGGCGTGACAGAAGACGGGACTGTGTATGCATCGAACACCCGCAGCCCCGAGTTGATCTACAAGGTGACCGCGCAGGGTGAGGTGTCCATTTTTGCGGAAGGTGCACCACTCAATGTGCCTAATGGTGTCGCGATCGACACGGACGGCAACATCGTCGTGGTCAACATCGGCGACAATGCAGTAATTACTTACAACCCGGCGGGTGAAGTTGTGCGCACTGAGCATGCTGTCGAAGGCGGCAATGACGGCGTGGTTGTGCTGGCAGATGGTACTAAGTATGTCTCCAGTGTTCGTTACGGCAGCGTATCCAAAATCGTGCCTGGACAAGACGCAGAAATTATTGCGTCCGGTATCCCAAGCGCCGCTTCCATGTGCTATGACTCGGTGCAGAATCAATTGGTGATTCCATTGAATAGCAATTTTGCACTGGCGTTCATTCCGCTCTAGGAATCAAGCTGAATAAAAAAAAGCCGAAACCTGTTGTTGGTTTCGGCTTTTTTTATGCGTCTGATTTTTCATAGCTTAACTAAACTGCAGTCTGGGATCCTCCCCCGGACTCTTCGCCAGATTCTTTTTGTCTTGCAAGTAATTTTGCGTGTTGATCCAGGGCCCTCGATCACCTTGCCTTGGAAACAAGTGCAAACCTCGACGCATATAGCCGGGATTAAAATCGCTGATCCAGTCGCGGCTTGTCATGCCATCATCGGCGTCGGTCAAGGCGGCAACACATTGCGTGGCACCTCTTTCATCCATGTGTTGGAGTAATTTGCAAACGAATTGCGAATTGAGGTCTGCGCGCAGGGTCCAGGATGCGTTGATATATCCGAAGGTCTGAAGCAGGTTGGGCACTCCTGAAAACATCATGCCCTGATAATAATAGTGCTTGCTGAAATCCACTTTCTGGTCGTCGACAAAGAATTCAACGCCACCGAGAAGTTGCAAGCGTAATCCCGTTGCGCTGACCAGAATATCTGCCTCGATCTCTTCGCCGGACTGCATCAAGACACCAGACTCGGTTATGCGCTCGATCTGGCCGGTGACTACATCGGCACTTCCTGATTTCAAAGCCTCGAACAAATCTGCGTCAGGTACCAAACAGAGTCTCTGCGTCCAGGGGTCATAGTCCGGAGTAAAGTGCTTCTCGATATCGAAATCATCACCGAGATCTTTGCGCAGTAGTTTCAGCAGGGTTTCTTTTACCTTTTGCGGTTTATTGCGGGCGCGTTTGTAAATGTAGTTCTGGAAGCGGATATTGCGCCAGCGAATAATTCCGTAAGCCCATTTCTCTGGCAGCAAGGTGTTGAGAATATTGGCGAGCCTGTCCTTGCCGGGCCGTGAAACAATATACGTTGGTGAGCGCTGAATCATCGTCACTTTTTCAGCGTCGGTGGCCATTGCAGGCACAAGAGTCACTGCTGTTGCACCACTGCCTATCACCGCCACTTTCTTGCCGGAATAATCCAGGTCGTCCGGCCATTGCTGGGGATGAATAAAACTGCCCTGAAAGTTTTCCAAACCGGGAAATTCCGGTGTGTAGCCTGACTCATAGTTATAGTAGCCACTACACATAAACAGAATGCGGGTGGCGAATTGTTCGACTTCGCCCTGGCTATTCAGCGTACTTACCAGCCAGCGCTGCTCATCGTGCTGCCAGCGCGCCGAAGTCACGCGGGTGTGATAGCGAATGTTATTGCCCAGTTCGTACTCGGCAACGGTTTCTTGCAAATAATTCAAGATGGAATCGCCGTCCGCCAACACCTTGGGATCTGTCCAGGGTTTGAAGCGGAACCCAAAGGTATGCATGTCGCTGTCAGAACGGATGCCAGGGTAGCGAAAAAGATCCCAGGTACCACCGAGCGCATCCCGCGCCTCAAGAATAAGAACTTTTTTGTCAGGGCATTCCTGTTTGAGATGGGCTGCGGCACTGAGCCCGGATATTCCGGCACCAACAATCAGTACGTCGATGTTCTCTTGTTGAGTATCCAGTTCGGGGGAGTCGTTGTTATTCATTGGGCGGTTCTAACCAGTAGGGCTCCATTGCCAACGGTGCTGTTAGTGTGTGCAGAAAGGCTTCCAGTTGCCGGACTTCCGAGGGCCGCAAGCTAAGCGGTTTCGCTTCGTTGTGACTCAGCATCGACACAGGTGCGGTGTTGTAGTGATCGAGTACTTCTCTGAGAGTGAACATCTGTCCGCCGTGCATATAAGGTGCCGTCGCGTCTACATTTCGCAGCGTGGGCGTCTTTTGCGCTCCTACCAAATCATTGCTGTCTCTGGCGAAGCGTAGCTCAATGCATTCACTGGCTTCGGCATCACTATGTTCTCCGAGACAATTAAACGGATCTTCTCGAGCGAGTCGAATGCCATCAAATCTGCCCATGGAGGGAAGCTGGCCGGGCACCGCGAGTATCCCGGTGTTATGAAATTCATGATTGGTGAACAAGGGGCCGTTGTGACAATTCAGGCACTGGCCTTTGTCCAGGAACAGTGCGAGGCCGCCCCGTTCTGCTCGGCTGAATAGTGAGGTATCTCCCGTATTGGAATTCGCCAGCGAGTCGGCGTAGTCATCAAATCGTGAACGGCCCGGAAGTATCTTGCGCTGATAGGCTGCGATAGCTTTTCCAGCATTGCTAAACACCTGATTAATGGCACGCTGTTGACTCTCATTCAGTGCATTCCAGGATTCGAGTCGGGTTCCAGTTGCCAACGGGCTGGCAGCAATAGCAGGAAACTCGGGAAGCACACCAAAGATTGATTCGTATTGCATTCTCAAGTCAGGGTCCTGGCTCAACAAGTGAGCCAGTCGCGTGCGGTCGAAATCGTGCTCGTGGGCGGCTTCAATCGGTGCCAATGCCTGCGCCCATTGGCTGTCCTTTCTGCCATCCCAATAGAACCAGGGGCTGTAGCTTAAGCCGACCAGCCCGGGTGTGTGTCGCGGTCCAAGAGACTTGCCGAGTGCGAGCGGAATATTGTCAGTGAAATAGTTCTCGGGTTGATGGCAGCTGGCGCAGGACACCTCGCCGCTATCACTTAATCTCGAGTCGAAAAAGAGCGCATGACCAAGTCTGGCCGCCACATCATTATCAGCTACCGCATTGGAGGGATCATTCGGAAGGGGCGGCAGTGCAGTGAGTGACAGCGAACGGATTTGAGCGACTTGTGCGCTACTCCATTGTGCCGGAGCACTGACCCACCACTGATGCCAGATCAGAGCGGCGAGAGCGAGACCGGAAGCGAGCGAAAGCAGCCAGAGCTTTTTCATAGGCTGAATTCAAGCTCAACTGTGATGCTGACGCCACCAGCGGTGACATCCACCACCAGAACCCATCGGCCTGGCATATGAAACCTGACGCCCTCAAGCAAATAGCGTCCGTTCGCCAGCAGCCCGGTGACTTGTGGACTGGTCGGCATGCCATGATCGTGATCGGGCATGCCACCGCTGACACTGACCTCTGCATTGCGCACAACAGACCCTTGCGGGTCGAGAACCTCCAGTTCCCAGCTGTGAATGCGGTTGATTTGCAAGGGGTCGAGACGGCTATAGATATTAACCCGATAGCCCTCGCGATTGGCGAGTTCGAAGTTCGGTCTGTCTTGTGCCTGGGCGCTGACGCTGCTGAGCAGTAACACCAGGATAAAGAGCTGTCTGAGAATAGTTGCTGAATCGCTGTGGTTCATAGGTGAATTCTAACAAATCACTACCGGTGTTGCGGCGAATGAAAGCAAGAATTGGGAATTTGCTGTCTGAAATCAAACACTGATGAGGCAATGCGGATGCACACAAGGGAACCGATTTAGCTGGTTATCGTGAGGCTGGGAATGCCTAAAATTGTATGATGGTTGGCAGGAAGGCTGTTCTGATCAGGATGAGCAGGTTGGCCAGCATGACGACGGTGTGCAGCCATACCGCCGTGCTCAAGGCAGGACCAATGAGGGTTATTACTAGCAGTACACCTATCTGGCTGAAACCGGTTCCTTCGATTACAAGATCGGCCAATTGAGCGGTAGCAACGAATACTGCCAGCCCCAGGAAGATGGGCGCACGCCGCGACATGTAATAGTCTCGTAGCTGGAGATCTTCATCAGGGCCGATATTGGGTGTTATCGCGAAGCTCACCAAGACTATGAACAGTGTCGGGATAATCAGAAACCAGACCTGATAGATGAAGACAAAGGGCTCGGTGCGATAGGGCCAGATGCCCATCCAGTACTGGATCGCGTACATCACTACGACCATAGTCCAGCAGAGATGAAGCCAGTCGACTTGAGGAGCGATATGGGCGCGCAATAAATTGCCCCAGCCACCAAATATCTCGGTGAGCCCGATGGCAATAACCACCGATGCGATGGCCATCATGAATTCGAATAAAGTCATAGCAGCTGTTTTGGGGCCTAACGCCGACCCTTGTTATTTTTCTAGTGCTTTAGTTGTGTTGGCTGCAAATACCAACAGATGTGACAGTGCTCAGTCTAACTGAAATCGTGGCTCACAGGCCAAAATATTTCTCAGCCTGAAAGCGGGGTGAGCATATAGCCAGAAAAATCAGATCGCTCTCTCCAGTGTTCTGGATTCGCTGACGCTGGCCAGCTGCGATGATTACCACATCGCCTGATTGCACCACTGCGGGTGGTTCGTCGCCGACTTCGACCAGCCCCTGACCCTCAAGTATGACGTAGCGCTCTGTGGTTGCGTCAAGATAATGCCACTGCGTTTGCATGCCCGGCTCGACGCGGGCACGGGCAATCGAAAGGTTGGGATCATCGTCGGAATTGGAGACTTCAATGATGTGGCAGCCTTCCTTGAAGTAGTATTCGGTGTCCAGATCTTGTCGCTTGATGTAAGCAGGCATGCAACAACTCCGTGCAGTGTCGATGAAGGTAATTGGTGGCGAGCGACGTGGGTTTGAAATACAAATTCGCTGCCGATGCATTGCGCGTCGGCAGCGAATTTGAAGAACTTAATGTCTGAAAGTTAAGGTTTGCGGAACTTCAGTGTGAAGCGATCAGTGTTGCCGCGAATGCCCGGTGTGCCAACTTCCTGTGCAAGATCATCTTCGGGGTGATAGTGCATGTCTGAGAAATCGACAAATTCAAAACCGGCATCGACCATTTCTTTGATGACCAGAACAGGATCGAGTCTGCGACCCACAGCCCTTGATGTCGGTTGGCCATGACGTCTGGTGTGATCGACTACGCCATAGATGCCACCGGATTTGAGCGAGTTGAACACAGCCTCATTCATATTTGCTCTGCCTTCCGCATCAGGATTATGTAAATTCCAGAACGTAAGTACCATGTCGAACTCATTAGCTTCGAACTCGAATGGAGGCAGGTTGCGTAGAGTGATGTCGTCGTTGATGGCTGAGCTGCACTCAAGTCCTGGCAAGCTCATCACATCACTCTTGAAGCTATCGCTGACGCCGACAGAGAAAACCAGTTCGCCGCCACTCGCGCAAAGTGTTGGGCCGAGGAATTTTGACCAGTATCCAGTGGCCGGGCTGATCTCGAGGACTTTCATTGTGTCTTCAAGTCCGAAAAACTCCAGCACTTCGGCTGGTTTTCGATTCGCATCACGAGCGACTTCGGCGGCGTCCCGAATCGATCCTTGCAGGTTGGATTCAATGGTTGCTCGTGTAGAACTAACATCGGCTGCCAGACTCTGCTGGCAGACAAGTACAGATGCAATCAAGCAGGTGAGTTTTTTCATGGGACTCCTGTTTTTAATCAATTGTTCATTGGTGCAGGGGTGGCGAGGCATCCCGTGGGGATGCCAGCCGGACGAATCATCATAAAGCTTCTATTGTCGTCTGGCCTGAGGCTTGCGATGAAATTCGTGCCTGTTTCGACTATTTGTTGCGTTGATCCAGCCACCACTTCATGGTCTCTGTAACCATCTCCGGGGCGTCTTGCTGAACAAAGTGCCCGGCGCCAGGCACGGCCACGATAGTGGTATCGCCATCGTTCCAGTCCCAGGTGTTGTTCAGGCCATCAGAATGCAGAGCGGCATCGTCCAGTCCGTGGAAAACCAGCAATGGTACGTCGAGTTGTGGGGCGGAGGGAGGAGTAGCAGCAGGAGCGGAACTAGTGCTGTTGCCGCGTGGATAATTTTGTTTGTAGTAACTGAGCATCGCTGGGAAGCTCGACTGATCGAAGGCCTCTACGTAGCGTTCCCGAGCTTCCGGGTCAGTCACCCAGGCAGAAATAGATTGTGACGTCATCGGGCCGCCGAAAAAGATATCCGGGTCCGATGCCTGACCAGCGATAAAGGCTCGGGCATAGGCGCTATTGGCCTGCTGATCGCTATTGCTCGCCAACTCCCTGCCCATGCCATTGGGATGGGGAAGGTTGAGGATGATGAGCCTGTCCACCATTTGTGGCAGGGCAAAGGCAAATTGCCAGGACACGGCGCCACCCCAGTCGTGCCCAACAATAGTGGCGCTGTCTTCCCCGAGGTGATTGATGACGGCCGCTACGTCACTGACCAGGTGACGCATGCTGTAATTCTCTTCGCCTTCTGGCTGACCGCTCTGGTTGTAACCTCGTTGATCGATGGCAACGACTTTGTAGGAGTCTTTGAGGCCTTCCATTTGATGGCGCCAGCTGTACCAGAAATCCGGGAAGCCGTGGATCATCACTACTAATGGGCCTTCGCCAACAGTCGCGTAATGAATCGCGACGCCGTTATTATCTGCAAAGCCGTGTTCCACTTCGTCCATGATATCTGCCTGTGATTGGGTTGCGAGCAGGCTCAGGCTGCCCAGAAGAAGGCAAAGGAATTTTCTGGCACTGAATCGGCTCTGTACATTGATCGAATGAGCGGACATTGTGATACCTCTAAAGCAAGAATGAAAGGAAATGACAGCGAGGATTAAAGCAGAATCACTGGCAATTATTAACTCTTTGCGGTGGTTGTGGTCCCCGGTCGGGGATAAAGAGGATATTCTTGATGCGCCTCAGTCAGGTGTGTGTCAACGATGGCATACTTTACTTGCAAGTAGTCAGGTAACGGCCGTCGCAAAGTAGTCGCGCAGCCTGTAAATCGCAGGATGTAGTTAACAGGGAAATCAGGAGAAGGTAATTTGAAAAAGGCTTTTATTATCAGTGGGATAGTTTTTGTTGCGGCGATTTTGAACACGCATCCCGGGCAGGCCCAAGATGAGACAAAAGATGGGACACAAGATGATTCGCAAGTCGCACAGATTCTCACGGTGAAAGAGATTATGAATGGAATCATCACGCCCACGACCACAACTATCTGGGGAGCCTATCAGCTAGAGTCTGACGCAGAATGGCAGGAAGTAGCCAACGCCGCACTCGCGGTGATTGGTGCCGGTGAACTGCTTGCCAGGGGTGGTGCAGGCGAGGGCGAGAGAGAGGCGGCAACAGAGCAGAGCTGGCAGACTTACAACCAACAACTCATCGCTGCCGCGCAGCAGGTGTTGGCAGCTGTTGAGGCTCGCGATGAAGAAGTGCTATCAGCAGTTGGCAATGATCAGCTCTATCCGCCTTGCGAATCCTGTCATCAACAATATCAGAGTCGCTGATTCAGGCGCCCGCCAAGGCGGGGAGGCGTTCGATAAACCACACCGTCGCGATACAGCCCAAACCATAGGCAAGGCCGCGATAGATGCTGGGTAGTGACTGAGCCGAAAGCTGCTGCAGGAGCCAATGGATGGCGAGCAAGGCGAATATGAAAGCGACTTGACCCGCTTCTACGCCGATATTGAAGAACAACAGCGCCAGTGGCACATCGGCGCGACTCAGGCCCAATTCACCCAGAGCGCCAGCAAACCCAAATCCATGGAAGAGACCAAACAGAAGCGCAACCAACCAGGGTTTGCGGTGTACCAGCGTGAGCGTCCCGCGCTGACCCATGATGATTTCCCGAGCGAGCAAAACAATAGAAAGTGCGATAAGCACCTCGATGGGTGCACCCGGCACAGGGAAGATTCCAAGCACAGCAAAGCCCAGGGTAATGCTGTGAGCGAGCGTAAAAGCAGTGATGGTTTTAAGCAGATTCCAGACGCTGTGCTGCAATAGCAGAAGGCCCAGGACAAATAGCAAATGGTCGATCCCAAAAATAATATGCTCAGCTCCGAGAATCAGATAGCGCTCCGCCAGGCTAAGTAATGAGCCGGCTCCTGCCTGAAGCCCGGTCATTGGCACTTCAATCACACTACCGTCACCGGGAAAGAAACCGGACACTGACTCACCGTCCTGCCATTCGGCAAGCACGACCAGCCCTTCCAGCGTCCAGGGGAAGGTGAGTTGATCATCGATATTTAGTTCAGGTAAACAACGGAAGCGATAACTGTATTGCTGAATCGGAAGGGCGGTGCATCGTTCGGGCAAGATTCGAGTGACATCGAAAAGCGGCGGTACTTGCTGATCTACAATGGAAAGGCTGTAGTCGCTCTCGTTGAGTTGATCAAGAAAGACTCTTGCTACGCCGGTGACATCGACATCGTGTGCAAGGCTGCTTGCCGGTGGCAGGAAGAGAAGCAGGGCCACTAGCCAGCTTTTTATCTTGAGTCGGTTTATCCTGTGTCGGTGTGTGCATCTCAGCGGCGCAGTCACTCTTGCTCCCCTTCATTGATCACAATCACGTAACGTTGGCGAAGCGTATTGATTTCATCTTGCAACCTGGATTCTTCCTCGCTGGCAATCCAGTCCAGGCGGACTCTTTCCGTGATGCTTTCCAGAGGTGGAGTTTGAGCTTCGCGACGGGTGCGAATGCGTAGCCAGTGTTGACCGCGATTGCTGACGAAGGGACCGACCCAGCTCAGATTTTCGGCAGCAAATACCTGGTCGGCAAAGTCTTCGGAGAAGATGTTTGCCAAGTCCAGATGGGTCGCTCCAGCGAGATCACTGACGCTGCCTTCAGTGTCTTGCAGCAGCAAGTTGGGCTCTGCTCCCTGATTCAAAAGCGCCAACAAAGCATCTGCCACTGGTTCGCGATTGTTGAAGATCAATTCATCGAGGGTGAGTGTTGCTGCTCGACGATAACGTTCTTCATTCCCTCTATAGAAAGCATCCAGTTCCTCATCGCTTGGTTGGATGACGTCGGCACTCAGAACATGGCGCATTTTCTGTGCGAGGATGTCGTGAATGCGCGCGTCATTATCCAGCTCCAATTCCAGGGCTTCCGCGACCAGAATCTGCTCTTCCACATAGCTGTTGACCACGGCCTGTTGTTGGTCCTCGCTCAGTGCTTGTCCGGCCTGAAGCTCTGCCAGAAACAGTCGAGCCTGAATTTCATTGCCGTCGAGTTCCAACACTGCTTCTTCTTCATTCATGAGCGCATAAGCAGCAAATACCAGCACAGCGACCAGGACGAAGTGCAAGGTTGGCTCTTGCAGTGCTTTTTGCCACGGAGAAGAGCTGAGGTCAGTCATAGTGAATTAACTCGTTTGCCTAAGTGTTTCAGGTCCCATTGAGATCCTGGTTGATCTGTCCGCTAGTGTGGCTCGCGCCATTCAGAAGGACAAGATTGCCTAAGTGTCGCGCGGCAGGCAAGTGCTCCCGTGCGGGTTTTAATTCCGGGGATTTCGGTCGATAACCAAAAGCAATGGTGGAGCTCGGCTTGCCTGGTCTTGCTTTGGCTTCGTATTGCTTGTGAGTTCGATGGGCGTGGCGTCAGTGGTCCGCGTTTGTGTTGGCTCGACAAGTCGACTAACAGGGGTTTTCGTTCTGGAAAAGCTCTCAGATCAATTTCTGGCGAACTGCAGGCGCTATAACGGGCGTATCATGCGCGGTGAAAGTATGACGCGCATTGAAACCTTCGTGGATGCTGCGTTTGCCTTCGCCTTCACCATGTTGGTCATCAGCATCGATGAGATTCCCCAGAGTCCGCCGGAACTGTTCGCGCTGTCCAGAGATATTCCCGCTTTCATACTCAGTGCCGCGATCATCGGTTCAGTGTGGCTGGCACACGCCACCTGGTCGAGAACTTTTGGTCTGCAAGACAATGTCACCATCGCACTCAGTCTTGGGCTTGTGATGCTGGTGCTGATTTTTGTCTATCCGATCAAGCTCATGGTGCAAGCCACAGTGATCTATCTCTCGCAGGGCAGTTTGGGGACGGACTTATTTCTCAATCCTGGCTGGGCAGACAATGCGGTTGCCGGATTGTTTGTCTATTTTGCTATCGGCTTTATCGCCTTGTCCTTGCTCCTGATCTGCCTCTACCGCAACAGCCTCAAACATCGCGAAGCCTTATGTCTTAATAAGGAAGAAGTCAGATTCTGTCATCGACATATGATTGCCTGGGCGATGGTTGGCGCAACGGCGCTGGCTTCCTGTTTGATCGCGCTGATCGCATCCGAAGAGGCGATCTCCCTCGCTGGTTTCGTTTACAGTTCTCTTTGGTTGCTTATCCCTCTCGGTCACCGCTTGTATGCCAAGCATTGGGCAGACGACTAGTTCTCTCTCATTACTTTGCTGCATGCAGAGTCTTCTTTTCTGTCTCGGTTCCCGACAGAAATTGCCTGACAAACACACCTCAATCTATACAAGAATGATTCGCATCTGTATAATGCGGTTTTTGCGGATAGTGGAAATCTTATGTTACGTATCGCTGAAGAGGCCCTAACATTCGATGATGTTCTGCTCCTGCCTGCCCACTCAACTGTTCTGCCCAGAGCAGTTAGCCTCGAAACCCGAATCACTCGCTCCATCGGCCTGAATATACCTCTGATTTCGGCCGCTATGGATACCGTTACTGAAGCCCGTTTGGCAATTGCCATGGCTCAGGAAGGTGGCTTCGGTGTCATTCATAAAAGCATGTCGATTGAGAAGCAGGCTCGAGAAGTCAGAATCGTTAAAAAATTCGAAAGCGGGGTTGTGAAGGACCCCATCACCATTCCTGTTACTGCCACCGTTCGAGATTTGATCGCACTCATGAAAGAGAACGACATCTCGGGTATGCCTGTGCTTGATGGCACCGGCCTGGTCGGCATCGTCACCAGTCGCGATGTGCGCTTCGAGAGTAATCTGGATGCTTCTGTTGCCAGCATCATGACGCCGAAAGAGCGGCTGGTCACGGTCAAAGAGGATTTCAATCTCGAAGAAGTCAAAGAACTGCTGCATCGCCATCGCATCGAAAAGATATTGGTGGTCAACGATGATTTTCAGCTCAGTGGATTGATCACGCTTAAAGACATTCGCAAGTCCGAAGACTTCCCCAATGCCTGTAAAGACGAACTCGGCAGACTACGCGTAGCGGCTGCCGTGGGCACTGGTGCTGACACAGCTGATCGCGTCGATGCAATCATCGAGGCAGGTGTGGATGTGGTTATCGTCGATACCGCACATGGTCATTCCCAGGGCGTGATTGATCAGGTGGCGAACATCAAGAAGCGCTACCCGGATATTTCTGTAGTAGGTGGCAATATCGCTACCGCCGATGCGGCCCGTGATCTGGCAGCAGCAGGTGCTGATGCGGTCAAGGTTGGCATTGGTCCCGGATCGATCTGTACCACACGTATTGTTACTGGTGTTGGCGTGCCTCAAATCTCGGCCGTTGCCAATGTCGTAGAGGCTTTAAAAGACACTGATGTTTGTGTCATCTCCGACGGTGGCATTCGCTTCTCTGGCGATATTGCAAAGGTGATTGCCGCCGGTGCCCATGTGGTGATGATCGGTAGCTTGCTGGCAGGGTCTGAAGAGGCGCCGGGTGAAGTCGAGCTTTATCAGGGGCGTAGCTACAAGGCTTATCGTGGCATGGGCTCTATTGGTGCCATGTCTCACTCTCAAGGTTCCTCCGATCGTTATTTCCAGGACACCGATGGCGGTGCTGAGAAACTGGTTCCAGAAGGTATTGAGGGGCGAGTTCCCTATAAAGGGCCAATGTCGGCTATCGTCCATCAGCTGATGGGTGGTTTGCGTTCCAGTATGGGTTATACCGGTAGTGAAGATATTACGCAGATGCGTACCAAGACGCAGTTTGTGAAGATTACCGGGGCGGGGATGAGTGAGTCACACGTCCACGACGTGTCAATAACCAAAGAAGCCCCTAACTATAGAGTGTCCTGAAATGGGGGAATGTCTCTGAGTAGTACGATACTTCGTTGAAGGTGTTTTTCAATCCGGTCACTTACAGGATTGTAAGCTCCCGTATTGAAAAACACCTTCGCCTCGTCTCGCACCACTCAGAGCCATTCCTTATGTGGCGCTTCATGAGGCTTCGATTACCTGCTTCGGTTGGTTCGGTGTTGAATTCTTGATTTTTTCTTTTTGATATTTGTTTATGGCTGAAAAAAATATTCATAGCCAGAAGATTCTTATTCTGGATTTTGGTTCGCAGTATACGCAGCTGATTGCTCGGCGGGTTCGTGAGGCGGGCGTGTATTGTGAGATATGGGACTATGAAGTCGATCCGGCGGAGCTTGAGCGTTTTGCTCCTCAGGGAATCATTTTCTCCGGTGGGCCGGAGTCGGCTAATACGGATGTTTCTCCTCGGCCACCCGCGTTTATCTATGATTGTGGTGTGCCCATTCTGGGTATCTGTTATGGCCTGCAGACAATGGCCGAACACTTTGGTGGCAAGGTCGAAGCGTCTTCCCATTCCGAGTTTGGTTTTGCTCAGGTCAATATAACTGCTCCCTGCAAATTGTTTGATGGCATCGAAGATAGAATTGTCGAAGACGGCAAGGCGCAGCTTGATGTGTGGATGAGTCACGGCGACAAGGTGACAGAGATTCCCGATGCGTTCACTCTGGCTGCCTCTACTGACAGTGCACCAATCGCGGCGATGGCTGACGAGTCTCGACATCTCTATGGCATTCAGTTTCACCCCGAGGTCACTCATACCTTGCAGGGTATGCGAATTATTGAACGCTTCGTTCATGACATCTGTGGATGTGAATCGCTATGGACCGCTCAGAGCATTATCGATGATGCGATCGCCACAGTAAGAGAAACCGTCGGCAATGAGAAAGTATTGCTGGGCCTTTCCGGTGGTGTTGATTCTTCCGTAGTCGCAGCGCTGCTGCATAAAGCTATCGGCGATCAGCTGACCTGTGTGTTCGTCGACAATGGTCTGCTTCGTCTCAACGAAGGTGATCAGGTCATGGCCACCTTCGCCAATAACATGGGCATCAAGGTCATTCGTGCCAATGCTGAGGATTTGTTCCTCGGAAAACTGGCAGGTGTGGATGACCCTGAAGCCAAGCGCAAGGTGATTGGCAATACCTTCATCGAAGTATTCGATGAGGAAGCCACGAAGCTCAAAGACGTTAACTGGCTGGCGCAAGGCACGATCTATCCCGATGTGATCGAGTCTGCAGGTTCGAAGACTGGCAAAGCTCACGTCATCAAATCCCATCACAACGTGGGCGGTCTTCCCGAAGACATGAAGCTCAAGCTGGTCGAGCCACTGCGTGAATTGTTCAAGGACGAGGTGCGCAAGATCGGTCTGGAGTTGGGGTTGCCTTACGACATGGTCTATCGCCATCCATTTCCTGGTCCGGGTTTGGGAGTGCGGGTACTCGGCGAAGTGCGCAAAGAGTATTGCGATATCTTGCGCCAGGCGGATGCGATTTTCATCGAAGAGCTACACGCTGCCGATTGCTACAACAAGGTGAGTCAGGCGTTTGCGGTTTTTCTCCCGGTTAAATCTGTCGGTGTGGTCGGCGACGCGCGCCGGTACTCCTATGTCATCAGCCTGCGCGCGGTTGAGACAATTGACTTTATGACAGCCCGTTGGGCGAGGCTTGATCCTGAGCTGCTCGAAAAAGTCTCCAATCGCATCATGAATGAAATTGCTGACGTTTCTCGGGTTGCCTACGATATATCGAGCAAGCCCCCGGCGACTATTGAGTGGGAATAAGCTCCAGGTAATGACAGAAACACGGGCCTCATATAGCGTCAGTTCAGACTCGCAAACAGATCACGAGCACTGGATGCGATTGGCATTGGAACAGGCAGAGCTGGCGGCCAGTGAGGGGGAAGTTCCAGTCGGGGCAGTACTGGTTCGTGACGGAGAGCTGCTGGCAAGCGGCTACAATCAGCCAATCGCTGGGCATGACCCTACAGCCCATGCTGAAATCGTGACCTTGCGTTCTGCTGCCAAAACGGAGGCAAACTACCGTCTTCCGGGAACGACACTCTATGTTACTATCGAGCCCTGCACCATGTGTGTAGGCGCCTTGATCCATGCGCGAGTCGCTACGGTAGTCTTCGGTGCCAGAGAACCCAGAGCGGGGGCGCTGGTTAGTCAGCAGAATCTTGCAAGCCAGTCTCACTATAATCATAGTCTGCACTGCATCGAGGGGATTCTGGCAGAGGAGTGCGCAGCTCTGATGCAAAGCTTTTTCAAGGCTCGGCGTTAAGGGCCTTTGTAAAGGGTTTGGCCCGCTGTGGTGACATAGGGGCATTAGCGGAATAGCGCTGTTTGAACGAAGGAACGAAGAAGCAAAAGTAAAAAGAAGCAAAAGTAAAAAGAAGCAATCGTGCAATAGCTAACGGGACAGAATTATCTGCCCGATAATAATCAAGAAGTCACAACGAATGACTCGAGCGGGAACACCAATTCAGGCAATACCTGATGCCATCGCTGCACGCGGACTAGCGAGGCGGCTTGTGGCAGTTCTGCTTTGTGCGGGACTGCTGACCCTCAGTGCCTGTTCGGTTAACGGGACGTTTCAGGCCTATACCGGTGAAGCGCGTCCAGCACTCCAGGTTGCGGAAATCAGCGGCGAGACTTATCTGCGTCAGGATTGGCTGAACCGGTATGTCGACTCGGTGCGCTTCTCCCAGATAGATGATATCCAGGTGGACGATCGAGCTGCCTATAACAGCGTCGAAGTGACGCCAGGATTTCATGACATACAGGTGTACTTTTACTGGGATCTGGGCAACCAGCGAGGTCTTGCCCAGGCGCTGGTTCAATACGCAACCACAAGGGAATCCCTGACCCGGGTACTGCGTTTCAATGCGCTGGCGGGGGAGAAGTACACAGTGAAGGCGGAGCCGGTGTTTCAGGAGGGGCGTAGAGAAATCACCAACATGTCCCATGTGAATTTCTGGGTGGAAGACAGTCGTGGCAACGTCGTGGTCAGCCGCGAATCCGGACGCTTTAACCCCGAGTGAATTGATGCGAGAAGTGCACGCCCGACTTGATTCCTGTTCTGAATCGACTCGGCTAGTGATCATTGCAAACAATGACGCGGCGCTTTAGAAATCTCGGGCCAATTCCTTTATCATTGCGCCTGCCGGACATGCTGTCGGGCAAGCTAATCTACTTAACTGGGTCTCAGACCCCTCTGCCGGGAAAACGCTGAAATGCAGGTCCTGTTCGGAGCTTCTGCTCTATCGCCGTTCAAAGCCAATAAACTCCTCTCCACGCTCCAACAATCTATCCCAGAAGTCAGCGCCGTAAGCGCCCGATTTATTCATTTTCTGGATTGCTCAACAGACTTCGATGCGGCCAGTTCAAATGAGCTGCAATCGCTGCTCGCGTACGGTGCGCTAGCTGATGCCTTGCCACAGGTGAGTCTGCTGCGTGTTGTAGTGCCACGACCGGGCACAATTTCCCCCTGGTCCAGCAAGGCTACAGACATTCTCACTAACTGCGGACTGACCCAGGTGTCGAGAGTGGAGCGGGGTATTCAGTATGAATTGCAGACCAGTGGCGCGCTATCTGATGATGACCGGCTAAAACTGGACGCTCTGATTCACGACCGCATGACACAGGTCGTACTGGATGGGACTGATGACGCCGAGGTGCTGTTTCATCACGCTGAACCTGCGGCCATGAGCAGCATCGATATTCTGGGCAGTGGTATTACCGAGCTTGAACGCGCCAATAAAGAACTCGGCCTGGCGCTGGCTGATGACGAGATTGAGTATCTCTACCAGCGCTTTAGCGAACTGCAACGCAATCCGAACGATGTCGAATTGATGATGTTTGCCCAGGCGAACTCGGAACATTGCCGGCACAAAATTTTTAACGCCAGTTGGACGATCGACGGGGAAGAGCAAACCAATTCCCTGTTCGGGATGATCCGTAATACCCATCAACAGTCCCCAGACAATGTGCTCTCAGCTTACTCCGACAATGCGGCGGTCATGAGCGGACAAAGTGCGGGCCGATTCTTCCCTGAACCCGACACGGGCATCTACGCCTATCATGCTGAACCGATTCATATCCTGATGAAGGTTGAGACTCACAATCACCCAACGGCGATTGCACCTTATCCGGGTGCTGCAACAGGTGCCGGTGGTGAGATCCGTGATGAAGGCGCGACCGGTAAGGGCGCCAAGCCGAAGGCTGGTTTGACCGGCTTCAGTGTCTCCAATCTCAATCTGCCGGAGCTTCCCCAACCCTGGGAACGTCAGCTTGGTAAGCCGGCACATATTGCATCTGCCCTCGATATCATGATCGAAGGCCCTATTGGTGGCGCAGCATTTAACAATGAATTCGGGCGCCCCAATCTCTGCGGCTACTTCCGAAGTTTCGAAGAGGAAGTATTGAACGAGCAGGGCGAGAACGAAGTTCGCGGTTACCACAAGCCCATCATGATCGCCGGTGGTTTGGGTAACATTCGCGCTGATCACGTACAGAAAGGTGAGATTGCCGAAGCTGCCAAGCTGGTCGTGCTCGGCGGTCCTGCCATGTTGATCGGTCTGGGTGGCGGCGCGGCTTCGTCAATGACTTCCGGAACAGGCAACGAAGATCTGGATTTCGCCTCGGTGCAAAGAGACAACGCTGAAATTGAACGACGCTGTCAGGAAGTCATCGACCGTTGTTGGCAGTTGGGAGACAAAAACCCAATCGCCTTTATTCACGACGTCGGTGCAGGTGGTTTATCCAATGCTTTGCCTGAACTCGTGAAAGACGGCGGCCGGGGCGGACAGTTTCATTTGCGTGATGTGCCCAACGCCGAACCGGGTATGTCGCCACTGGAGATCTGGTGTAACGAATCACAGGAGCGTTATGTGCTCGCTATTGAAGCTGCTGACCTGGCGCTGTTTGAAAAGCTTTGTGCTCGAGAGCGTTGTCCATTCGCAGTTGTGGGTGAGGCGACTTCGGAGAAACACATTTCCCTGTCTGACGAGCATTTTGACAACAAACCCATCGACCTGCCGATGGATGTCTTGTTTGGCAAACCGCCAAAAATGCATCGCGATGTCAGTTCGGGAGTTGTGGCTGCTCAACCATTCGACAGTCGTGCAATCGATTTGTCGACAGCAATAGAAAGAGTGCTGGCTTTGCCAACGGTTGCCAGCAAGAGCTTCCTCATCACGATTGGTGACCGAACCGTCACCGGTTTGGTGTGCAGAGACCAGATGGTCGGTCCCTGGCAGGTTCCTGTTGCCGATGCAGCGGTGACGGCCAGCAGTTTCGATTCCTATCACGGTGAAGCCATGGCAATGGGTGAGCGCACGCCGCTGGCATTGTTGGATGCGCCAGCTTCAGGGCGCATGGCTATCGCCGAAGCTATCACCAACATAGCCAGTGCCGACGTCGAAAACCTGGCGGATATAAAACTTTCAGCCAACTGGATGGTTGCGGCAGGACACGGCAACGAGGATGCAAAACTTTTCGCGACTGTTGAGGCGGTCGCGATGGATTTGTGTCCACAATTGGATATTTGTATTCCAGTCGGAAAAGACTCCATGTCCATGCGCACGGTCTGGCAGGACGAGGGTGTTCAGAAAAGTAATACTGCACCGCTGTCATTAATCATTTCTGCCTTTGCGCCAGTCGGTGATATTCGCCGCAGTCTGACTCCACAACTTCGTACCGATCTGGGGGAGTCTACGCTCTTCCTGCTCGATCTGGGACGAGGCAAGAATCGCCTCGGCGCATCCGCATTGACGCAGGTATTTGGTCAGATCCAGGGCGCGCCAGCGGACCTTGATGCGGCCGAAGATCTGAAAAAGTTTTTCGCTTTCATCCGCCAGGCACGACAAGACGGATTGTTGCTGGCCTATCACGACCGATCCGACGGGGGGCTCTTCGCCTCAGTTGCCGAGATGTGTTTCGCAGGTCACTGCGGCATTGCAATGGATATCTCGTCTGTGCCTGGTAACGAGGATGCTGTTGCTGCGCTATTCAATGAAGAGATTGGTGTGGTGATTCAGGTGCTTGATGCGCAAGTGAGCAAGCTTCAGCAATTGGCTAAAGAGTGTAGCCTTGATCCACTGCTTCATAATCTGGGTAAACCAGTCTCTGGAGATGAAATCGTCATTAGCAGAGGCAAGGACGAACTGTACTCAGAAAAACGCTCCAGCTTGCAGCAGATTTGGTCTGCAACCAGTCATCAGATTCAACGCATGCGTGATAACTCACAATGTGCCGATGAAGAATTTGCAGGTATTGCCAGCGGCGAAACTGAATTAGCGCCCGAGCTTAGCTTTGATCTGAATGAAGACATCACCGCGCCTTTTGTGAATGTCGCCGCCAAACCGCGAGTCGCGGTATTGAGAGAGCAGGGTGTCAACGGGCACGTCGAGATGGGCGCTGCGTTTGACCGCGCGAGGTTCGAAGCGGTCGATGTACACATGACTGATTTGTTTAGCGGTCGAATTTCACTGGCAGACTTCAACGTGATGGTCGCCTGTGGTGGTTTTTCCTATGGTGATGTCCTCGGTGCCGGAGGCGGCTGGGCGAAGTCGGTGCTGTTTAACGAAAAACTTAGCGCCGAGTTTGAGAGATTTTTTCACCGTGGCGATACGCTGACCCTCGGAGTTTGTAATGGCTGCCAGATGGTATCGCTCTTGAAGGATCTTATTCCGGGTGCCGCTCACTGGCCACAGTTTGTGCGCAATGCCTCGGAGCAATATGAAGGACGCTTGAGTCAGGTACAGGTCGAGGAATCACCTTCAGTATTTTTCCAGGGTATGGCAGGCTCACGCTTCGCCCTGGCGGTCGCTCATGGTGAAGGCAGGGCATTGTTTGCCAATGAAGCCGATGCCAACAGCTCAGCCGTTGAGTCCTTAACCAGTATTCGCTATGTCGACGCCAAGGGTGAAGTTGCTAACGTCTATCCTGTTAATCCGAATGGTTCGCCAGCGGGCATTACAGGGCTCACGACTGAAGACGGCAGGGTGACGATCATGATGCCTCACCCAGAGCGTGTATTCCGGGTTAGTCAAAACTCCTGGCATCCCGATGACTGGCAGGAAGATGCGCCGAGCATGCGTTTGTTCCGCAACGCCCGAGCCTGGTTCGCCTGATCATGTCGCAATTGCTGAAACTCGAATTCTACGTGCCGGAGTCGCACCTTGAATCCGTGAAGTCAGCGTTGTTTAAGGCAGGTGCTGGCAAGGTCGGGAACTACGATTGTTGTGCCTGGCAGACATCAGGGCAGGGGCAGTATCGGCCATTAGCTGGCAGCAATCCCTACCAGGGTGAAACCGACAAGGTAGAGACTGCTTTGGAATTCAAGGTGGAAATGGTGTGCGAGGAGGCGCTTATTGAAAAAGCGATTGCCGCACTAAAAGAGGCGCACCCTTATGAAGAGGTCGCCTTTTCCGTCATGCGTACGGAATTCTCATAACGCTTCTGCTGGCAGCTACGTGCACGTCGCGACAGCGTCGCTTCCGAAACACCCAAGGCATTCGCAGCTTTCTTCTGATTGCCGCCGTAGAAACCCAATACGTGCTCGACCACTGAACCTTCCAGATCTTTCATCATGCTTTTCAGGTTGATTGAACCTGCACCCGGGCGGTCACTGATTGAGACACAGGCAGTAATCTGCTTGAGCAATTGCTTGTGCAGGCGACGCTCACGTGTGTAAGGCATGATGGTGAGCAGACGAAATAGTCGGGTTTTTTCTTCCGCGTAAACGATCAGACCAAGCATCACAGACAGAGCCAACGACATGAAGATCGCGCCGTTGATCTGCACACCGACTGCCATCAAGCCAACCACGCTCGCCGACATCAACACCGGTGTCGCTGCTGCGATAAGCACCACCATGCATTTCTGCCGTGCATAATTCGAATCGGCATGGACAACGCCGCGAATCAGTAATGCCACCGACAGTGCCAGACCGATCAAGAGATACGCAGAGAATAACCAGTAGAAGTCGCCTGCAATTCGAGTGAGGGTATAGCTGTTCATTGGCGCAACCCCGGCAATGATAGCCTTGCTGAACAGCATGCCGCTGATGAGGGCGGCCAGAACAAGATTCAGAACAAGCTTGATGCGCGGCGCGGAACGATCAAACTGTGAATAGGTGAGTGCGACATTCATGAAGCCGTGAATCGTGAATACTACACAACAGTAATAGGCGAGCAGGATAAGCAGCGACGTCTCTGCTGCGAATTCCGTCTGAATCGAGAGCATTTCGAAAATATTAAGGAAGAACACTGCGACGAAGAAGATGCCGAGATCAAGATTCTCCCGGTGCAGGGACTGATGGTAGCGCAGGAAGATACCGATCTTGATGCTGATGGCCAGGACTGAAGGAATAATGAGTAGTTCCATAACAGTAGACTCTCTCTGTTCTCTCTATGCTCTTTCAATAACAGCGTTCAATCGTCATGACGTATTGACGTTTTGAATACCGCTGCAAGTTCTATGTCCGGTCTTGAGCCACTGGACATCTTTATCTAGTAGCTCTTTATCTAGTAGCTCTCTATCTAGTAGCTCTCTAAGTTTTCCGAGAACGCCAAGTTCTTAAACGCACAAATCCCGTGGATTTGCCATGGGCTGAACACTGTTCTCGCTCTATTCGTGGGCCTCGTAAATACACTACGGCCGCTCAAGGCACAAACTTGCGCCTTTATTAGCTCTCAGTAAATTTCCCGATCCTTGAGGTTGTACGGCAGGTCCGTGCCAGCAATCCGGTGGAATACCAGGGATTGCCCGCTCCAGGTCAGACTATCCGCGAATGCCCTGAAAAAGGTTAATAAATTCAGGATATTACAGTGGTATTCCCGTACCACCGGCATCCGGCGAGGAGCTGAGCATCAGTTCCCGTGATTGCTGGCGTCTTAGAGCACTAGGCCAATCTGGCTGATGGAGAGACCGCTGCCAGCGCCGAGAATCAAAATTCGATCTCCTGCCTTTGGATCGGCGGTTTCCAGAGTCACTGGGACTGTTGCACTGGTAAGATTACCATAACTCTGGAATATTGTGGGAGCTTTTTCGAGTTCAATTCCCGCTAATTTGGCCATTCGATAGTGCGGCTTACTCCCGACCTGGTGGCAGATGAGGTGGTCAACATCGGCTGGTTTCCACGCAAGCTCTTGATAAGTCTCATTAATAATCGCCTGGTGCATGCGAATCATGACCGCCGAGATCTTGTCCATGATCATTTGGCCGCAGCGTTTGCCATCGTGGTCAAACTTGTAGAAGCAGAGCTCCGCATAGCGTCCGCGGCTATCAAAGCGGTAGCTTTTGATACCCGACTGCTCGGAAGCTCTTTGCAGAATGACAGCCCCGCCGGCATCTCCCGTGGTGAATCCCCCGATCTTATTGTGAAAATTTTCTTTGGTGGGATTTTCCCGAATATCTTTGATGACATCGCCAATGAGATGGCTCGGTACTTCACCGGTGACAACCAGGACATTCTCTGCGGCACCGGTGGCGATCATCGCGTCTCCAACTGACATCCCGTTGGAAAAGCCATGGCAGGCGTTAGTCACATCGAGGCAAGTCGCGTTAACGCAGCCTAATTCGCGTTGAATGCGGTGAGAGGTGGCAGGTTCGATCCAGTCTCGATCAATGCCACAGTACAAGACCATGCCGATGTCTTTCGGGTCCATGCCACATTTTTCCAGCGCTGCGCGACCGGCATGGATAGCGAGATCGGAAGGGCGATCTTCAGGTGCCGCAAAGCGTCGTGAGTGAATACCGGTGAGTTCATCAATCCAGGTGTTTGGAATACCAAATCGGGATTCAGATTCAACCTCATCCATAAGTTCCTTCGACGTGACGACCTGCTCAGGCAAGTAGGTGCCAATTGAAGCGATTTTCGAATGGCCTGTCATGTTCATAACTTGGTCCTTTGGTGAATTGCTGGTGGTTGAGTGGGTGTTGTTGCAAATGATCTTCAACCATTATCAATCCGGCACATTTAAAAAGGGAAACACAATCTGGAAATCTGTTGCACAAATGAAATTTACAAAAAATCATTAATGCAAAGCTGAAATCCAGGTGCCAAGGAGCTGAAAAATGTAGGAAAAATCTTACGCGCTTTAATCCTATTGTCACATTGGCTGCGACAGAGGGAGTTGGGTTTGCGAGGAGTCGGGCGAGGAATAGGGCGAGGAGTTTGCGCGTGAGGTGTGAGCAGCTCGCGAGTTTGGAATGTCCAGTTCAATAGGCTGGATGACTATTTCGTAATTTCCTTTTGATGACTGTGGCTGATCAACTCGGTAGTGAAGCTTCGGTTCTCACCATGAATAACATCGAACATACGAACAGGAAACTGATTGACACGAAGGTCCTGAAAAAAGTGCACAAGCGTTTCTCTGACGACGGGAAAGGCAATCTCGTTCCAGGGAATCTCATCTTCGCTAAACAGAGCGACTTCCAGAGATTCCATACCTGGGGAAAACTGCAGGTTTGCAAGCTCGGCTCTAAAAAACATATAGACTTGATTGATGCGTGGGAGATTGAACAGCGTGTAGAGACTGTTGTCCGAGATGCTCACAATTGCCCCGGCTTCTTCGGTGGTTTCCCGAATCGCGCCTTCCAAACTGGATTCGCCGTTTTCCATAAACCCGGCTGGCAGAGTCCACTTGCCTAGTCGAGGTTCAATCGCTCTTTTGCAGAGCAATACCTGGTCTCCATAAAACGGCAGGGTGCCGACCACATTCTTCGGATTCTGATAGAAGATCGTGTCACAGTCGTCGCAGATGTGTCGGGGCTTGTCGTCGCCCTCCGGCACTCGAAGGCTGAGCGGGGAGGCGCATTGGTGGCAAAACTTCATGGGCAGTCGCGTGTGTAATCGGGCTGCCCTAGTGTACTGCTTTAATGAAGCGAATGAAAAAGCTGGATGCTTCTGGAAGCTGCTGAATGGCAGGCGCGACGCTTCAGCGTCGCGATGTCCAAAGGGGTTGATTGACGACTAGATCCTGTTGATCTCACAGTGTAGTCGGAAGCGTTTTGAGGTCATGAAAGCCTCGATGCCACGCAAGCGTTGTTCGAGCTCGCTGTAGATTTTGGTGCACTGGCTTCTCGAATAACGGACTCTTTCATCAGTGGATGCGTCAGCAGATTCGTGGCTGCGCTCTGCATGCATGGCGCTCGCCTGTTCTTCGTAATCGAATTCGGGTTCAGCCTGAGCGGGTGCTTCCTCCTGATTACGATAGCCTTTGCGTACGGCGCCGTTGCGCATCGCGGCTCGGCTTACGCGCCCTCGTCCGCCAAAGTTCTTCCGATATTCGGCATAACGCTCTCTGCGTTCTGCGCGTCTGGCGCGTCTGGCGCGTCGGGCTTCACGCCGTTCTTGTTTCGAGGCGCGGCGAGACGAGCAGCCGCTGGAGCGAACTGAGTCTGGATCGGGTTCGATCACGAACCAGGCAATCACATAGGCCCAGAAGGTGAAAGGTCCAGTAACGAAGAAGGACAGTAAGGTGACAATTCGAACCGAGAAGGCACTTACCTCGAGGTAGTCGGCAATGCCCGCGCAGACGCCAGCGACGCGCTTGTTGTCGATATTGCGATAAAGCGGTTTGCGATAGTTTACACGGCGAAAATGCGCTGCTGTTTCTGAGTCAGAGAAATAGTCACGAATCTGATCAGGCGTGAAATCCTTGTCTACACAGAAATAGATGACGAAGTAGGCAACGATCAGCGGAGGCCAGGCCAGAGTGCAGACAACGAAGACAATTCGAACCAGTACTGCGGGTACATCCAACCAGTTTGCTATGCCTGCGCAGACTCCAAGCCAGCGAGCGTTTTGTCTGTCCAGGCGCATACTATCTGTCGCCATGATCGTTTTGCTCCCTCCAGTCTGGAATCTCTGCATCAAGAATCGACTCAAGTACATCGATTCGTTCTTTCATTGATTCGGCCATGGCCGACAGCTCCAGCAAGTCATAATCACCTTGAGGGTCGATGTTCTGTTTCGCGCTGAACCACTGGCGGCGAAACAAAATCATCCAGAAGGTAATGACACCGAGAACGATGCTGACCAGAGATATGATGAACTCAAAGGCATCCATGATGGTTTCCTGTTAGTCCTTGTCCGCGTCCTTGTTTAACTTGCTCTTCAGAGCTTCGAGTTCCTTGTCGATTGACTCCTGCTTTTCGAGCTCATCGAACTCGCTTTGCAGACCACGTTGCTCGATGTGGGCGCTGTCCATCTGGCCTTCCATCTGGTCAATCTTCTTCTCGTAATACTCAAATTTGTCCATAGCATTGTCAATACTGTTGCTATGGAGCTGACGATTGACGTGGACGCGAGAGGCGGTTGCTTTGCTGCGCATCACGATAGTCTTCTGACGTGCCCGCGCATCATTCAACTTTGCTTGCAGCTGCTCGATTTCCACGCTCAGCTTGTCCAGGGTCGCATCCAGCTTCGCCAAATCCTGCTCGGTAATGTCGATACTGGAATTGATGTTGGATTTCTCTAGCAAAGCGGCCTTGGCCAGGTCTTCGCGACCCTTGGACAGTGCCAGCTCAGCCTTGCCCTCCCAGTCCTCGGCTTGCTTGCGCAGTTGCTCCAGACGGCGGGTCAGGGTTTTCTTGTCGGCGATGACCTTGGCCGTGCCGCTGCGCACTTCAACCAGGGTCTCTTCCATTTCCTGTATTACCATGCGGATCATCTTCTCCGGATTCTCCGCCTTGTCGAGCAAGGCGCTGATATTCGAATTGATGATGTCCGATAATCTCGAAAATATGCTCATTGGTTCCTACCTCGTGTTTCCTGCTTGCTTCGGCCTCAATTAAGAGGTTTGTAATACCAATAGAGCAGGGACCGTGCCAATCTTGTAAAAATAGGCTAACTATCAGATATATAAGGGAATAAAATTTCCACCCAACCAGGATTGGGGTGTTGCCGTAGCCAAAATACTTAACTAGTGGTAATTTTCACTACCAGCAATCCCCGTCAAATAGGGGCTGCAAATGTAGCTGTACTAATGGACAACGTTCTTCAAAGCGTGAATGACGCAATGAGTGGACGTAATGAGTGAGTGCAATGAGTAGCATGGACTTGGACAACCGACCTCGGGCACCGCGGATGCTGGGCGAATCGGCCAGTTTTCTGGAGATGCAGGAGCATATCTCGGCCGTCGCTCCACTGAATAAACCAGTGCTGATCGTAGGCGAGCGCGGTACGGGCAAAGAGTTGGTTGCCGCGCGTTTGCACTACCTGTCCCAGCGTTGGGAGCAGAGCTTCCTCAAGATTAATTGCGCGGCCATGTCCGAAACGCTACTCGAAGCGCAGCTCTTCGGTCATGAATCCGGCGCGTTCACCGGCGCCACTAAACAGCGTAAGGGGTACTTCGAACGCGCCGATGGTGGAACCCTGTTTCTCGATGAGCTGGCTAATACCGATATGGCCGTGCAAGAGAAGATACTGCGCGTTATCGAGTATGGCGAGTTCGAGCGTCTCGGTGGCAATGAAACCATCTCCGTCAATGTGCGCATCATCGCCGCGACCAATGAAGACTTGCCGCAACTGGCAGAAGAGAATCGCTTCCGCGAAGATTTGCTGGACCGGCTCGCTTTCGACGTGATCACCTTACCGCCCCTGCGTGAACGGGCAGAAGATATTTTGGTACTGGCTGAACACTTCGCCATGATGATGACCCGTGAGGTCGGTGGTGAATTTTTTGCCGGCTTCAGTGAGGACGTGCAGGAAGAACTATTGAGTTTCGCTTGGCCGGGTAATATTCGCCAACTCAAAAATGTCATCGAACGTGCTGTTTACCAGCACGGCGATGTACCTATCTCTGATCTGGTTTTTAATCCCTTCGAATCTCCTTATCGTCCATCGATAAGGAAGGCGCCAGGTTCCACATCCTCTGGAAATTCTGTCGACTCTGAAAAATCGGGAGATCTGGCCGGCACGCCGGAACTGGCTAAGCTGGATTCATTCGACTTCAAGAACGAAGTGCAGGAGTACGAGATTGATTTGCTCAAGCAGGCGATGGAACACTGCCAGTTCAACCAGAAGAAAGCCGCAGAGTTTTTGAATTTATCCTATCACCAGCTGCGAGGCTATTTGCGAAAATACGACTTGCTCGGTTGAGAGCCTGAGTCGTCATTGCTGTTCGGAATGTTAGGCAATTGCAGCCTTTGTGTTGAGATAATCAACAACAAAGGCTGCACATCGAAAGGGCTTCTGGCCTAGTTGCGCATAGCCTCATAGACGCTACGCTGGGCCGCAGTATTGCCGAATGGGGCGCGAGGGCCACCTCGTTTCTGTTCCATATAGATCATGAAGAAATCATTTTCCTCATCAACAAGAAACAGCGTGCCGCCAATGCCGCGCCAGCCATAGTTGTGCGGGCCATCGGGATCGTCGCTGGTGGGCTGCAGGTGAAAACCCAGGCCCCAGTCGCCGACGTTGCCATAGAAATAAAATTGTCTGGATACGTCATCACCGATGCGTTTTTCGCGCATCAGATCCAGTGTCGCTTCCTCGATAATGCGTTGGCCGCGATACTCGCCACCGTTAAGCAGCATCTGTGCGAAACGCACATAGTCCTCAGTGGTTGAGTTGAGTCCACCCCCACCGGAGAGCATGTTGCGGGGCACTGTGTTGTCAGTCATATCGCCATGAAAAGGTTCAGCCACGCGGAACGCTTTCTGCTCGGGCACCCAGAAGGATGTTTCGTCCATGCCGAGTGGGGAGAAGATGCGCTCATCAAGCAGCACATCCAGAGTCTGTCCAGAAGCCACTTCCAATACCGCTCCTAACACATCGGTGGAGTGACCGTAGTGCCAGGCTGTGCCCGGCTCGAAGAAAACCGGCAAGCGACCGATGCGCGCGGCAAACTCGCGGTTGCTGAAGTCACCAGACAACTCGCTGGCATAACTGCGGCCGAGGTCGGTATCAGTGCTGAAGATAGCCTGTATCAGTCCAGATTTGTGGGTAAGAAGGTGTTCAATGGTCATCGTGTTGCTCGCCGGACCAGTGCTGCCGTCTTCGCTATCGACGACTTGCAGATTGGCGAATTCGGGAATGTAGTTCTCAACCGGATCATCCAGCGCCATCAAGCCATCTTCGATGAGCGACATCGCTGCCACGCTGACGATTGGCTTGGTCATGGAGTAAATGCGGAAGATGGTGTCTTTGTTAACAGGCTTGGCGCTGTCTGGTGCTTGATAGCCGACAGTTTCCAGCATGCCGATGCCGTCGTTATTGCCAACCAGAAGCAAGGCGCCGGGAATAAATTCGCCGTCGACGGCTTCCTTCATTTGCATCTTGATGGCATCGATTTCGGCGCGATCCAGGCCAAAATTGCTTGGGTGAATCATAGAGATGGAGCTTATGTCTGAGTCGCTACTAGCGGCTCCGCTGCTGGCTTGAATGCCGCCGGTTTGTTGGCAGGCGAGCAGGAAGGCAGATAGAGACAGCAGTGCCAGCTTTGCTGCATTGCTGATGATCCGCTGAAGTGGTGCTGTGTTTTTCATTATTATTCCCTCGATAATCCCTGGTAGTTCTGCGTCAGATCTCGGTTTGATCTGCTTTCGTGTTCACATTCGCTTTTTCTTTGGTCGATGGTGAATGGTCAATGGCCGATGATCGATGGCCGATCAATAGTCGTCATCGACACGGGTAGCAGAAGACTACCACAGGCACCAGGAATAACTGCGCTGGATTTGGGATGCGGTGAAGATTACTGGGGATCAGGCGAAATCGCGCAACAGGGATTCCCGTATTTCGTCGCCTAGTGCCTCAGTCTCGTATTGATAATTCAGATGCTCACTACGAATTGTCCAAGGGGCGCCGGCTTTTGCAGCTGCAATGGCGTCGTCGCTGAACTCGAAACGCAGGAAATGGACGGAAGAGGTTTTATCCTCGGTTGAGCGCGGCAAGTCTTCATTGGCGATCGGGTACACGGGATCGGAATCGCCGATCTTGATGGAAATGAGTTCTTCAATGCCGATCAACTGGCTGAGCTTTTGCTGGCGCTCAGCAGGGTCAGGATATTCGAGCATGAAGGTGACTTTGAGATTCGAGCCATCTGGAATTAGCGGATTGTAGGCTTCCAGCTCTTCCTTGAGGTCTTCTTCTGAGTCTATCTTCTCAGCTCGAATGAGTTCGAGGACCTGATAGCGCATCACCATATAGTCTTCGAAATGCAGCATCGCATTTGGCCCAAGCGGAACGCGCCTGGTTTTCTTGTGCTCCATGATAGCTTTGCGCAAGACGGGACGCTGCGCTTCGTAGGCATCTCTTGAGAGTAAATCTGCCAATGAAATTTTCTTCATGGGTAATACCTTGATTCAAATTCTTCGGTTGATGTGCAACTACAATCCGTAGGCGAGTCGAAGCATATCGATTGGGTGAACGGTTTGCTTGTCACCATCGAGATTGTGTTCGATGTGACGACCCGCTACCGGGCAGTCGCTGCCATACATATCAGCAGCTTGTTGTGTCACCTGGCGCGTTACCGGCTTGACGATCTTGTTGGCAAACTGCAGGGTTTCTTTCTTCACGCCATAGGTGCCATCGTGACCGGAACAGCGTTCGATGCTGTCTACTGTGGTTTCAGGAATCAACTCCAGTATCTGTTTGGTTTTCGGGCCAATACTCTGAACCCGCTGGTGGCAGGCGACGTGATAACTGATTTTTCCCAATTCCGTTTTGAAATTCAGCTTCAGCTTCTCGTCCTTGTGTAGCTTATGCAGATACTCAAAAGGATCATTGAAGGCTTTGGCGACGGCCAATACTTTTTCGTCTTCAGGGAAAATGAGTGGCAACTCCTGCTTGAACATGAGTACACAGGAGGGCACCGCTGCCATGATCAAATAACCGTCTTGCACCGCTTGATAGAGTGCAGGAATGTTTTCGTTCTTGAGCCGCTCAACTGAATCCAGATCACCCAGTTCCAGCTTCGGCATGCCGCAACAATGCTCGCGAGCAGGAAGTGCCACTTCTACTTCATTGTGCTGCAATACCTTGATCAGGCTGTCGGCGATATCGGGTTCGTTGTAATTGCAGTAGCAGGTCGTGAACAACATGACCTTGCCGTTGCTGGCGCTCGCGCGCTCGGCATCGGCTGCTTTCGCTTGGCTGGGGTCGTAGGTGAGTACTTGATGGGTAGAGCGAGCTGTTTGGCGTACATATTCAGGCAGCTTCGCATCCCTGTGTACGCCCAGAGTGCTATCCATCACGCTACGTACGACGCCAGTCTTGTTGCCAGTGTTCACCAGAGTGTTGAGTAGAGGCTTGCTGGCCAGCTTGCCCACCATGTCGGTGCTGGTGATGAGGCGATCCCGGAACTTGCTCTCACCTTTCTTGAAATTGATAGCCTTGGCGCGCAGCATCAGGTGTGGAAAATCCACATTCCACTCGTGGGGTGGCACATAAGGGCATTTGGTCAGATAGCAGAGATCACAGAGATAGCATTGATCGACGACCTTGTTGTAATCAGCGACATCGACGCCGTCCACTTCCATGGTCTCGCTCTCATCGACGAGATCAAACAAAGTCGGAAAAGCATTGCAGAGACTGACGCAGCGTCGACAGCCGTGACAGATGTCGTAGACACGTTCCAGTTCTTTGTTGAGGGCTTGTTCGTCCCAGAACTCAGGATCGTTCTGGTTCAGTGGATGCCGGGTAGGGGCATCCAGGCCACCCTCTCTACCTTGGTCAGCCATTGCCTATCTCCGAGTTGAGTGAGGCCGCAGAGCGGCCGCCTGGAATCTGCCGCCGAGTGGCGGCAGGAATCGTCAGTGCTTACTCGATAGTACTTGCTCGATCAAAGGGGTGATCCTGATGTGGATCACCCCGCGATCAACTTAGTCTCGATCTTGGTCGTCGAGCCTAGTCGTCGAGAGAATCGAGAGCTTTCTGGAAGCGATTGGCGTGAGAACGCTCAGCTTTCGCCAGAGTTTCCATCCAGTCGGCAATCTCATCGAAGCCTTCGTCGCGAGCATCTTTGGCCATGCCAGGATACATGTCGGTGTATTCGTGAGTTTCACCGGCAACCGCAGACTTCAGGTTGTCGGCAGTACCACCGATAGGCATGCCAGTGGCTGGATCGCCAACTTCCTCAAGATACTCGAGGTGACCGTGGGCGTGTCCTGTTTCGCCTTCCGCAGTTGAGCGGAACAGCGCAGAAACATCGTTATAGCCTTCGACGTCAGCTTTTTGGGCGAAATAGAGATAGCGGCGATTAGCCTGTGACTCGCCCGCGAACGCGGCTTTCAGATTTTCTTCTGTCTTGGATCCTTTCAGCGACATTGTGTTTCTCCAGTCGATTTATTCATGGTGACAGCTGAGCAATCTCCCAGATTGACACAGGGAATTGCACATCAGAGCCTGTACTGTACGGCGAGTCTTTAATCAAATCAAATTGGTTTTATTGATGTATTAATCGCTTTTATCGATTAATATTTTGCCCATGATTCCTTCTCTCAAGCAGCTCAAATACCTCTGTGCCGTGGCAGAGCACAAGCACTTCAGCAAGGCGGCTGAGGCCTGTCACGTCACACAGTCCACGCTCAGTGCCGCCATTCAAGAGCTGGAATCCCAGCTCGGTGTGGTCATATTCGAGCGCAGCAAGAAGAACGTGCTGATCACTCCTCTGGGGGAGAAGCTGCTCCATCAGGCACGCATTATTCTCGGTGATGTCGAAGACTTCGTGAGTCTGGCCAAGTCCCATGACGAGTTGCTGGCCAGTGAAATCCGACTCGGGGTTATCCCCACCATCGCGCCCTTTTTGTTGCCCCATTTATTGGGTGATCTGCGCAAGCATTATCAGAAGCTCAAGCTCTACCTCAAAGAAGACCTCAGCGCACAGTTGGTGCAGCAGCTGCAACAGGGTGATCTCGATCTGATTATCCTGGCCTTTCCCTATGCCTTGCCGGAGATGGAAACACTATCTTTGTTCAAGGATGAGTTTCTTCTGTGTTTGCCTCCTGGCCATCAGCTTGAAAAGAGCAAGCTGGTCAAACAGCAACAGCTGCGGGGTGAGAAGTTGCTGTTACTGGAGGAGGGGCATTGCCTGAGAGATCACGCGCTGGAAGCTTGCAAGCTTGAATCGGCGGATACGGATATTGTGTACCAGGGCACCAGCTTACACACGCTGGTACAGATGGTGGCGAACGGCTTGGGCGTGACCTTGTTGCCGGCGATGTCTGTCGAGGCGGACGTGTTGGGTGAAACCGATCTGATGTTGAAGCACTTCAATAATGAGAACGTATCTCGAGAAATCGGCATGGCCTGGCGCAAGTCTGATCCGCGCCACGATGATTATCGAAAGCTGGGTGAATTTATTGTGGAGCATGCCCACGGACCGAAGCCGGTTCCCTAACATTTACGCTATGTGTTCAGCCAGGGGTTGAGTCGAGCAATGATCGTACTGTTGACTGGAGTTCGGGCACAGCCTCCTCTTCAAACCAGGGGTTTCTCCTTAACCAAAGTTGATTGCGCGGCGAAGGGTGGGGCAACACGAAGCGACTTGGTGTGTAACGTCGCCAGTTCTGAACACATTCAGTAAGGGTGGCATAGCGGTCTTCAAGGTAGTGTGCTTGAGCATAGCGCCCGATGAGCAGGGTGCATTGGATGTTGGGTAGTTGCTGCAGAACTTTTTCATGCCACTGTGTGGCACACTCTGGACGCGGCGGTAGGTCACCGGATTTACCTTTACCCGGATAACAGAAGCCCATAGGTACAATCGCGAAATACTGAGGATCGTAAAAAACTTCATCCGACACATTGAGCCAGCTACGCAAGCGTTTGCCACTGGCATCATTCCAGGGAATGCCCGAAGCGTGAACTTTGGTGCCAGGTGCCTGACCGATAATGAGTATGCGCGCGGAGGACTCCGCACGAAGAACGGGCCGGGGTTCAGGAATGAGGCCCTTGCAGATCGTGCAGGCGGAAATCTCTCTCAGTAATTGACTGAGTCCGCTCGCGTCGCTTGTAGCGCGTGTGTCAGAAAAATTGCTCATGCTCGAGTTGATATAGCGAAAATCGAGAAGAAGATAAAGCTTCAGCCGCCAGAGTTTTTAAAGACAGGATTTAGAAAAGGTTCCACTTATTCGATGCAAGTCTACGCAGTATCCGATATCCATGTCGATTATCCTGAAAATCATCAGTGGATCATGGCGATTTCATCCGAAGACTATCGCAATGATGTCCTGTTGTTAGCAGGTGATGTGAGTGACAATCTGGATATGCTTGCTGAGGTGCTTGCGCATCTTGTCACTTGTTTCGCGCAGGTGTTCTTCGTGCCGGGTAATCATGATCTGTGGGTGCGCAAGCAAGACTATTCCTGTTCATTGGAGAAACTCGCCGCAATTGAAGAGCTGTGTGCATCTCTGGGGGTAAAGACCGAGACAGAGCACTTGCCAGGTGTGAGTATCGTGCCCATGCACAGTTGGTATGACTTCAGTTTCGGAATACCCGATCGTTATTTGCGCAGAGCATGGCGAGACTTTCGTGCTTGCCAGTGGCCTGAGCATCTGGACAATGAAGAGGCTATAACCCAGCATTTTCTCGCAAGAAATGAGGCGCACCTCAACGTAGAGAGTGAATGCGTCATCAGCTTCTCACACTTCTTACCAAGACTGGATGTAATGCCAGAGCAGATTCCACAACACCGTCGCAAGGTCTATCCCGTGCTCGGCAGCGATAGCCTGGACGAACAGCTGCGCCGTCTGCAACCGGATATTCATGTCTATGGTCATAGTCACGTCAATCGAGCGGTCACCATCGATGGTATCCGCTATGTGAACAATGCCTTCGCCTATCCCGATGAGTCGCGTATTGCCCGCAAGCAGTTGCTCAAGGTGTGGGATTCCCAACAAGGTGTCGCATGCTGATTCCCGATACCAGTCAGTTACACTTGTGGGTTCTCGATGCCGGTACGTGTGAGCCGCTGAGCGCAGATGCGACAGACGATTTGAAATCGGCTTTGTCCGATGTTGAGCTGACTCGTTATGAACGCCTGCAAATCAGCGACCGAAAAGAGTCTTACCTGCTTGGTAAACACTTCGTTCGAGAGGTGCTAAGCCGGTACGCCGACATTGATCCCCTGCAGTGGTGCTTTGCTGAAAATGACTATGGCAAGCCGGAGATCGATCCGCGTGTGCACAAGGACATTGCACCGATTTCTTTTAATCTCTCCCATTCGAAAGACATGTTCCTGATGGTCGTAAGCGGCGGGAGAGCTTGTGGCGTCGATGTTGAATTTGCCGAGCGTGAGCGCAGGATCGATGCGCTGATGGAGCGAAAATTCTCGAGTGAAGAAGCGGGTGATATTAACGCGTTACCGGAGGAGAAAAAGCTCGCGTACTTCTATCAGCTTTGGACCTTGAAGGAAGCCTATATCAAGGCGCAGGGTATGGGGCTACACATGTCCTTGCAGGATTTTAGTCTTCGCGAGCCTGAGGCAGGGCGGCTTGTTTTCAATGATGTGAATTTGAGTGCGGACAGATGTGCTGATTGGCAGTTTTGGACTTCGACTCTGGAGTCCAGCAAGGCTGGTGAGGGCTATGCTGTTAGTGTTGCGATTGATGCAGCGGGGTTGCCGGTGGAGGAGGTTTTGGTGTTTGGTTTTGCTGATGGTCAGGGACTGGCGGAAGGAAAACTTAAGGCTGTGGCTCAAAGTGATTGAAATTTGGCCTGACATTCAGTGAGAGGTGCAGATTTCTTAGCAATCACGCAGAAAGATTTCGGCTGAGTTACTAAGTTATCAGTGCCCCCTTTCGCTTTTTGATTCTATGCCTAAACAATTCTCTTATTCGGATTTCGTGAAATCCACACTGGAGACAACTGTGCAGTAATCCATGCCTGTTCCATCTCCGCTGAAAAAAGGGAAAGCAGTTGTGAAAACAAAGTCTGCTTCTGTGGGCGTTCTGAATGTTATATGACCAATCATTGGTCTTGATGCCCCAAATTCGACTCTATCCAGTTCCCCTTCTTCGGTCACAACAACTCCACCTGAGACTAGAAAAACACCCTCTTCAAGTTTTTTGAAGTCAAAGGTTTCCAGGGTAGATGTGGTGGTAGAGGCGAACAATTCTCCGTCATTGGGGCCGTCCCTAAAGCATATCCTGCTTCGGAGAGTGGAAGTGGAAGAAATTGAGTCGAGTACAATCTCCCCGTTTATGATGTCAAATCTGGCAGTGCCACCTGCTTGAAAGGAACTAAATGATGTGCTCGACAATTGATAGGTTCCATCCTCAGGAGTAACCGCATGGGCGATGATGCTTATTAGCAGCCAAGCAACTGGAACTAGAATTTGAATACCTGTCTTGAATCTCATGTTTGAATATCCTTATCTATCAGCGCGCAGTACGTTCTCATTAACACGCTCGGAGTAAGATGACTCCATCACCGAGCAGACTGTTATGTGCCCATTGCGCTACTGTTCCTCTGATTCTCCTCGAGATCATTGAACTCGATTTGTATTGGTTTGTACTTGCTATAAATCCATAGCCCAAAAACGAGCATTGTCCAAACGATCAGTGACCAGGCTATAGCGAAAAAGGGCCACATCAGAAAGGCAGTGGATAGTGCCTGGATGCCAGAATAGGTCTCTCCGTTGAAGGTAACTGTTCCGGCTCCGGAGGCTGCAAGCACACCAATAAAGGTGAAGAACACCAGTGATGTTGTACCTATGCCAATTAGCAATAGTTTGAGTAAGGACCTTTTTGATATTTTCCTTGTTTCGATAATCATCTCGTCATTCTTTCTACGCATAATGAATGTGTACGCAGTTCATCCCATTATATGAGCGGGTTGGCGATCAAGTGTAGTCTGCATTTCCTTGAAATGGAACAGTAGGTTTGTTGTGAATGCCTGGGGATTCTTTAGAGAGAGGAGGGGGCACTAGGAAGATAGTAAGTTAACGAACTCATTTAGCCATTATTTTGTAATTTTATTAGTGCCCCCTTGGTCTTATGCTTTTATTGAACGCAATCCGGCGAAATAGTTTTCAGATAGTAGGCCAGATCAAAAGGCGGCATTGTTTGGAATGCGTAACTCCCAAACCCATTCCAATGATCTTGCTCCTGTTGCAACCATGCAGCTACAGCTGAGGGTGCTGTTCTCAAATCAACCAATATTGGCACTATTTATTAGATTCTTGAATCGCGGAGGAGTATAGCTGTCGGTCGATCCATGGTGGGGAGGTAGGGTTCAAGATGTCAGCGCATCTTGATATTGAAATACGGTGCTATCGTATTCGGCAACTATCGAAGCGTGTGCGTTCGCTTGCTTAACCATCATCACCAAACAAATCAGCAGGCTTAGGAATAGCGCGCATGCGTACCGTACGAATTACATTGTCCTTGGTCTGCACGATCTCCGCGTAATAGCCATCCAACTGTATACCGACTGAAGACTCAGGAATGGTCTGTAGAATCTCCATAAGCAAACCATTGATCGTCTTGGCGCCGGTTAGATCCAGTTCCCAGCCTAGTGCGCGATTGATCTCTCTCAGGCTCGTTGCGCCATCGATGAGGTAGCTGCCATCTTCTTGCAGGTGGATGTCTTTGCTGCTGTCGGCCAGGTCGGTTGTGAAATCGCCGACGATTTCTTCTAGGATGTCTTCGAGTGTGACGATGCCTTTTACTGCGCCGTATTCATCAACCACCACCGCCATGCGTAGCTTCTTCTTCTGGAAATTGAAAAGCTGGGTGTGTAGCGCTGTGCTTTCCGGAATGAAATAGGGTTCGTTGGATTCCTGTACCAGCAAGGCTTTGTTCAGATTCTCGACTTTTAAGAGTCTGCCAACGCTGCGCAGGTGCAGGATGCCGACGATGTTGTCGATGTCGCTGCGGTAGACGGGCATGCGTGTGTGTTGGCTGCTGGCGATCTGTTCGAGAATCTCTGGCAGGTCATCGTCAATATCGATGCCGAGTATTTCATTGCGTGGCACGATGATGTCGTTCACTGTCGCCTTTTCCAGGTCGAGGATGTTCAGCAGCATGCCATGACGTCGGCGAGGCATCCTCTCGCCTGATTCGTAGACCACTGTGCGTAATTCTTCCTGGGATAACTGTTGCTGCTTATCGCCGTCGTGCATGGTGAAGCCAAGCAGTCGAACCAGTCCGTTGGAGACGAAGTTCACCATCCATACCACTGGGTAGAGCACTTTGAGTAACAGCGTCAGCAGCAGGCTGGATGGGTAGGCGATGCGCTCTGGGTAGAGTGCGGCTACTGTCTTTGGCGTCACTTCGGCAAAGATGAGTACTACCAGTGTGAGAATAACTGCGGTGGCCAATGGCGCCGGGTCGCCCACTAACTGAATAGCTATCGAGGTGGCGATGGAGGCGGCCAGGAAATTGACAAAATTATTGCCAATCAGAATAACGCCGATCAGTTTGTCAGGCTTCTCAAGTAGGCGGCTGGCACGAGTGGCGCCAGCGTGTTTCTCCCGCTTCAAATGCTTGAGGCGATAGCGGTTGAGACTCATCATGCCTGTCTCGGAACTCGAAAAGTACGCAGAGGCGATGATCAGTCCGGTGAAGCTGAGTAATAGAGTGAGGAGTGTAGAGCCTTCTGCTTCCATGGGGATTAACTAATAAATAGACTCGATCCGTGGGCTGTTAGGGCAGAGTGCTTGTGAGTGTGCTGCTAAATGACAATGCGAATTCAAGGCTGCTTGCTCAGGCAATAATGTATTGCACAACAAACTTCGAGCCATAGAAGCCGATGATCAACAGGCCGAAACCGATGAGGGTGCCGCGTATGGCAGTCGTGCCTCGCCAGCCGAGTTGATGACGTCCCCACAGCAAGGCCGCAAAGACAAACCAGGCGAGCATTGAGAAGAAGGTTTTGTGAATAACGCCTGGACGCTCCCAGATGTCTTCGACAAAAAAGGTGCCCGCAACTATGCCTATGCTCAGCAGTATCTGACCAATCCAGAGCAGCTCAAATAAAAACACTTCCATGTCTTGCAGAGGTGGGAATTTGCTCAGGAAGCCACCGGCGTGACCGTGTTTGAGTTGATGGTTTTGATAGGCGAGGAACACGGCCTGCAATGCTGCAATCGTGATCGCACTATAAGCGAGGATGGACAGAATAATATGACTGGCCAAACCCGTGCCCAGCTCGGTCGGTGGATAATCGCTTTGCAGGGTGAGTGATGCAACGATGGTGACAATGGCCAGCGGGAAAAGCCCTAGGAACAGATTCTCCAGTGGCTTGCGCAGGCTGCTGATCAATACCAGTAGCGAAACCGACGCGGCGATTAGCGTGCTGATCTCAATAAAACCAAATTGATAGCCGCCGTCGCCGCGAATCACGCCGAAGGCGCTCACGGAATGGGCCACAACGGCCAGGCCGCCAAACAGGAAAACCAGTTGGCGGTTGTCTTTCTTGCCAGTGAAACGAACTCCCTGAAAAACCGACCCGGCGAGATAGCAGAGGACGGCAAATACTCCAGAGATTACGGTAACTTGCATGGATGAATTCGGCTGAATGTGGGTGTGAATTAAGCTGGAAAGTGTCGCATAAGTCCCATATTGGTTGAAGTCCTTTTTTAAGCGGGCTCCCACCCGCTATAATCCGCCCTCCGCTTTATGAATGCGGAACAGAATTCATTACGTTTTCATCTTTAAACATCACTACAGGCGAGCTTCGTGTTTGATAATTTAACTGAAAGACTCTCGGGTACCTTCCGCAAAATCACCGGCAAGGCCACTCTGACGGAAAGCAATATTCAGGAAGCCTTGCGAGAGGTGCGTCGCGCGCTGCTCGAAGCCGATGTTGCTCTGCCTGTCGTCAAGGATTTTATCGATCGCGTCAGCCTGCGAGCTGTGGGTCAGGAAGTCTCCAAGAGTCTCACGCCTGGTCAGGCTTTTATCAAAGTCGTTCAGGCTGAACTCGAAGCTCTCATGGGCCAGGCCAATGCCGAGCTCGATCTGAAAGCGGTGCCACCCGCCATCGTGCTCATGGCTGGTTTGCAGGGTGCTGGTAAAACCACCACGGTCGGCAAGCTGGCCAACTGGCTGAAGGGCACGGCCAAGAAGAAAGTGATGGTGGTGAGCGCCGACGTCTATCGACCTGCGGCGATTCAACAACTACAAACCCTGGCGGCAGAGATCGATGTCGAATTCTTCGCCAGCTCTGTCGATCAGAAACCTGTCGATATTGCCGCTGCGGCTGTGGCCGAGGCCAAGCGCCGCTTTGTTGATGTGCTGCTGGTGGATACTGCCGGTCGTCTGGCCATCGATGAAGAAATGATGGCCGAGATCAGTGCCTTGCATGCTTCCTTGAATCCGGTAGAGACGCTGTTCGTGGTCGATGCCATGACCGGTCAGGATGCGGCCAACACCGCAAAAGCCTTTAATGATGCGCTACCTCTGACCGGGGTTGTGCTGACCAAGGCCGATGGTGATGCCCGCGGCGGTGCGGCGCTTTCGGTGCGTCACATCACTGGCAAGCCAATCAAGTTCATCGGTATGGGCGAGAAGCTCGATGCCCTCGAGCCGTTCTATCCCGATCGAATCGCCTCCCGCATTCTCGGCATGGGCGATGTGTTGTCGCTGATCGAAGAGGCCGAGAAAAAGGTCGACAAGCAGCAGGCTGAAAAGCTGGCGCGCAAGATCAAGAAGGGCAAGGGCTTTGACCTTGAGGACTTCAAGGAACAGCTCAAACAGATGCAAAACATGGGCGGCGTGGCCAGCATCATGGACAAGATGCCCGGCATGGGCGCCTTGCCACCTGGCGCGGCTAACATGGTCGACGACTCCCAATTCCGCCGCATGGAAGCCATTATCAATTCCATGACTATGCGCGAGCGCATGAACCCCGATGTACTCAATGGCTCGCGCAAACGTCGCATTACCCAGGGCTCTGGCACCCAGATTCAGGATCTGAATCGTCTGCTGAAACAGCACAAGCAGATGCAGAAAATGATGAAGAAAATGAAGGGTGGCAAGCTCGCCAATATGATGCGCGGTATGGGTGGCATGCAAGGCCCTGGCGGCCCTGGAGGATTCCCCGGTGCCGGTGGTGGCGGATTCCCTCGATTCTAGTGGGAATGTGACAGAATTTCAGGCAGCCAAGACCCGGATTTTGGGGGATTGGCCCATTGCAATTTCTTGTCTAAAAACACCGATTTACGCCGTCTGGCGCTTCCATCTCCTGGGCAATTGACATAGAATACCCGCCTTTTTACCCGGGCCCCATGGTCGCGATCTTAATCCGCCCCTAAGTCCGTGTATTTCAAGAATTTTTTAACAGGAAAATTTTATGGTCACTATTCGCCTGTCTCGTGGTGGGGCCAAGAAGAAACCCTTCTACCACATCACTGTTGCCGACAGCCGCCGTGCTCGCGATGGACGCTTCATCGAACGCATTGGCTTTTTCAATCCTATGGCTCGTGGTCAGGAAGAGCGCCTGCGTCTCGATACTGATCGTATGGCTTATTGGCAGTCACAGGGTGCTCAGCTGAGCGACCGTGTTGCTCGTCTGGCCAAAGACGCCGCGGCTGCGCCAAGCACTGAGGCTTGATCCACTGCTTTCTGATCAGTTTGCTGCACCATGAACACTGACGCGGCAGCGGATAAGAAAGTTGTAGTAGCCAGAATCGGCAAGGCCCATGGTCTGAAAGGTTGGCTACGATTGAATTCCTTCACCAGTCCAGCACAAAACCTGCTGGACTATCAGGAATTTATTATCAAGCAGGATGGGCAGGAGAAGCCTCTCAAGCTTGAAGAGTACCGCCAGCAGGCGGACAAATTGCTAGGCAAGTTCGAAGGCTTTGATGTGCCGGAGACTGCGCGGCAGCTGACAGGACTGGATCTTTATATCACCTCAGCTGCGTTACCCGACCTCGATGAGGGCGAGTATTACTGGCATGAGTTGCAAGGATTGGAAGTCTTCAATCTGCAGCAACAGCGTTACGGCAAGGTGGTACGCCTTGTTGAGACCGGCGCCAACGACGTGATGGTCGTTAAACCGGATGCCGAGAGTATCGATGAGCGAGAACGCTTGATCCCTTACTTACGGGAATCGGTCATCAAGGCAGTGGATCTGGAAGCCGGTACGGTAACAGTCGATTGGGAGGCAGATTACCTCGCCTGAGTCGTGACCAGCTCAGCGAATAAATGCCACAGGCACTCTCGAGAGAGATGTGGACCGAGAGATTTGAGTCAAGGTGACATTATGCGTTTCGGAGTTGTCACCCTTTTCCCGGAGATGTTCTCCGCGATTACTGAATACGGAATCAGTAGTCGAGCTGTAAAGCAGGGACTGATTGATCTGAGTTGTTGGAATCCGAGGGATTTCACCACCGACAAGCATCGCACCGTGGACGACAAGCCTTATGGCGGCGGCCCCGGCATGCTGATGAAGACCGAGCCTTTGGTCGCCGCTATCGGCGCTGCTCGGCAGAGTTTCGAAACACAAGCCAGGAAGAGTGGGAAGAGCGAGAAAGCTAAAACCATCTACCTCTCACCCCAGGGCAAGCCACTCACCCAGATAGCGGTTGAGCAAATGGCGACAGGCCCGGATCTGGTGCTGGTTTGTGGTCGTTATCAGGGCATCGATACACGGGTGCTCGATAGCGTAATAGATGAAGAATGGTCGCTGGGAGACTTTGTCCTCAGTGGCGGTGAAGTGGCAGCGATGGCATTGATTGATGCCCTGATCAGGCTGCAACCGGGAGCGCTCGGAGACGAGGACTCGGCACTGCAAGACAGCTTCAGTGGTGGTTTGTTGCATTGGCCTGAATACACAAGGCCCAGCGACTATGAGGGAGCCACCGTACCGGAAGTGTTGTTGAGTGGTGATCACCAGGCAATTGCACAGTGGCGCATGAAACAGAGCCTCGGTGCCACCTGGTTGAAGCGGCCAGACTTGTTGGCCTCGAAAGAATTGAATGATCAGCAGCGCAGGCTGCTGGATGAATTTATACAGGAATACAATCTCGCGGATGGCGATCAGCGTTGAATCGCCGCCAGACAATTTCAGGAGTGAGTGCGATGAGCAAGAACAAGATCATTGAGCAGATCGAAAATGCGCAGATGGAAAAAGAGCTGCCAGAATTCGGTCCAGGCGATACGGTCGTGGTGCAGGTGAAGATCAAGGAAGGCGAGCGTGAGCGTTTGCAGGCCTTCGAAGGTGTTGTCATTGGCAAGCGTAACCGCGGCCTCAACTCTTCATTCACTGTGCGCAAGATTTCTCATGGTGTTGGTGTTGAGCGTACTTTTCAGTCCTACAGCCCTCAGGTAGACAGCGTTAAGTTGAAGCGTCGTGGTGACGTTCGTCAGGCCAAGCTGTACTACTTGCGCGAACTGACTGGTCGTGCAGCGCGTATTAGCGAGAAGCTGGACAAGAAAACATCTGAAGCCTGATTCCTGGGCTTGGTTCTGGGCTTGTTTCTGAGCAGGCCTGTCCGGTAACAGTGAATAGTTGAAATGAGAAGACGTCATCGCCGTCTTCTCATTTTTGTTTCCGGGGTCAGAAAATGGCAGTATTGATACAGCATTGAAAGTCTTGCTGTTCAGGCCGGTCTTGGTAGTGGTGGTAGACGTGGTAGTGGTTAGATATAGCGTGCTAGCCCTGTTTGTAATACTGAATTCATAGAAGTAGAGGAAGGAGTAAAGGCATGTTGAACATTCGCTCTCTATTAGTCGCCTGCATGACGGCTGTTGCGATCTTTACTTTTACGGTTTCAGGGCAGGAATCCACGCAAGTTTCAACTGAGGTTCCTGATGCTCTGCGTGCCAAGTTAACCCAGTCTTTGGAGGTTGCTTCCAACAGCCAATTGCTCATCGTCAACATCAAGGCAACTGAGCTGAGCAATATTTTCGAAGTCGAGCTGAACACTGGCGAGCTTCTCTACAGTGATGTCTCTGGTGATTATCTTTTCGCCGGTGACATGTATCAGACCACTCAGGAAGGCTTGCTCAATCTTTCCTCAGCAACAAGACAGATCAGAAATCTCGAGAAAATCGCCGCCGTGCCGGTCGAAGAGATGATCGTGTTCGCGCCAGAGGAAGTGAAGGCCACCATCAATGTCTTCACCGATGTAGATTGCACATACTGCCGTGCATTGCACAGAGATGTGGAAGACCTTATGTCTCGTGGTTTGGAGATACGTTATCTTGCCTATCCCCGCGGCGGTGAGCAGGCAGCCTCACTGGACAAGATGAAAGCAGTCTGGTGTTCAGACGATCCACTCAAATCTCTTACCCAGGCCAAGAATGGCCAGAATCTGCCAACGCGAGACTGCGAGACGCCGATCATGGCTCATTACGAGTTAGGTAATGAATTAGGGATTTCCGGCACCCCAGCAATCATTTTCCCCGACGGTCGCCTCGTACCTGGCTATCTGGATGCCGATACGCTGGCCTCCATGCTCCAGCTCAACTGAGTCTCTTGGGCACAGCGGTGCCTGTTTCAATCGGCCGATGATTATCCTCGCCAAGCTCCGGTCCCTGTCTGTTCCGATGTAAGTCACTGAGCGTTCACAGAGCGCTTACAGGAAACTGGGCAGTGGGCAATTGCCGCCAATCCAGTATAATTCGCGCTTTCGATCAAAACCTGCAATAGCAACAGGGAATCAGTCGCTTTGAGTACGCAAAACGCAAACCAATTTAACGTCGGAATTATCGGGCTGGGCACCGTCGGTGGTGGCACCCTGGATGTGCTTGCACAGAATGCCGATCTCATCGAACAACGAGTCGGTAAGCCAGTAAGGGTAATTAATGTTGCGACGCGAACACTGCGTCCCGAGCAAGTCGCCGACGTGCCAAAGTCCGGGACTGATCCTTTTGCGGTCGTAAATGACCCGGACGTGGATCTGGTTGTCGAGACTATAGGCGGCTTTGATCCGGCTTTCGAATTGGTGCGTCAGGCACTGGCCAACGGCAAGCATGTGGTGACCGCGAACAAGGCGCTTATCGCCGAGCGTGGTAATGAGCTATTCAGCCTCGCTGAAGAGAAGGGCGTTAGCCTCGCCTATGAGAGCAGTGTGGCCGGTGGTATTCCTATCATCAAGGCGCTGCGTGAAGGTCTGGCGGCAAATCGCATTGACTGGTTAGCGGGTATTATCAATGGCACTGGTAATTTCATTCTCACGGAGATGACAGCCAAGGGCCGTCTGTTCGAGGACGTGTTGAAGGAAGCCCAAGAGCTAGGCTATGCAGAAGCCGATCCCACTTTCGATGTGGAAGGCATCGACGCGGCACACAAGCTGACCATCATGGCGTCGATTGCTTTTGGTATTCCGCTGCAATTCGACAAGACTTTCACCGAGGGCATCAGCTATGTGACCCCGGAAGACATCGCCTATGCGGCAGAGCTGGGCTATGTGATTAAACATTTGGGAATTGCGCGTCGAACCGATAAAGGAGTAGAGATGCGCGTGCATCCAACTCTTTTGGCGAAATCAAGATTGCTTGCCAACGTCAATGGCGTCGGCAATGCGGTGTTAGTGCACGGAAATGCTGTTGGCTCGACCCTCTATAGCGGGCCGGGTGCTGGTGCGATGGCAACCGCGTCGGCGGTGGTAGCAGATGTTGTCGATTTGGCGAGACAGGATGTCGCCGGTGCGGCCAAGCCTGTCTATCCGGGGCTAGGCTATGCCCAGGCATCTAACGAAGCCGATTCGCCTGACGTGCTGGATATCGAAGATATTGAAGCCGAGTACTATTTACGTATACCAGCCCAGGACAAGGTGGGTGTCATGGCCAGAATCTCGAGCATTCTCGAAGCCCATGACATCAGTATTGAGGCCGTTATCCAGAAAGAGCCAGTCAGCGAAATAGTGCCAATTGTCATTCTTACGCACACTGCGGTGGAGCGAGAGTTGAACAAGGCGCTGGGACTGATTACTAATCTCGAAGAAGTGAAAGGCGAGATTATCAGAATGCGAGTTGAGCCATTTCACGGTGCCAGTGATTGAGTGCCAGCAAATAAATAGCAGTAAGTTTTATTTTTTTTCCGCAAATTGTGCGAAAGCGAAGGACCCGTTTTGAAATATATCAGTACGCGCGGCGGATGCCCGGAACATAGCTTTAAGCAAGTTTTATTGACTGGTCTTGCTCCAGACGGTGGTCTGTTCGTGCCTGCGCAGCTGCCGAGTTTTAGTGCCGAGCAAATCAAATCCTGGCAGGGACTTTCCTATGCCGATCTGGCAATGGAAATCATTACTCCGTTTGTTGCGGATGAAATTCCAGAGCCTGCGCTGCGCAAGATTATCGAAGAAAGTTATGCGGACTTTGACAGCGATGCGGTTGCCCCGATCAAGGATTTGGGTAACAACGAATACATACTCGAGTTGTTCCACGGTCCCACACTCGCATTCAAAGATTTTGCACTGCAGGTGTTAGGGCGCTTGCTCGACTATGTGCTGACTGAAAACGATCAGCGGGTTGTTATTCTCGGAGCCACGTCCGGCGATACAGGGTCGGCCGCATTGGAAGGCTGTCGCCATTCTGATCGTGTCGATATTTTTATCCTGCACCCTCACGAGCGAGTGTCTGAAGTGCAACGTCGGCAGATGACGACGGTGCCCGGTGATAATGTGTTCAATCTGGCGGTAGAAGGCAATTTCGATGACTGCCAGCGCATCGTCAAGGCAGCGTTCGCCGATCAGGGATTTTTGCCGGAAGGTCGCCAGCTGGTCGCAGTTAACTCGATTAACTGGGCGCGCATCCTGATGCAGATCGTGTACTACTTCTATGCTGCTCTGAAACTGGGCGGGCCAGACAAGCCAGTGTCGTTCTCGGTACCGACTGGTAATTTCGGTGACATCTACGCCGGATATCTGGCCAAGCACATGGGGCTGCCAGTCGAGCGTCTCGTGGTAGCAACCAATACCAACGACATTCTTCATCGCTTCGTCAGCAACAACGATTACTCGGCGACCGATCTGAGCAAGACCTATAGCCCCAGTATGGACATCTTGGTGTCCAGTAACTTCGAGCGCTATTTGTTTGATCTGTTTAATCGCGATCCAGAAACCTTGTCGGCGTTTATGGGAGGTGTCGGTTCCCAGTCCCTGAGTGTCAGTGATGAACAGTGGCAGAGAGTCAAAGAAGAATTCGACAGTGCCAGTGTGGATGACGAGACAACCTGTCAGGTCATTGCCGAGGTGTTCGCCAGCAATAATGAACTGCTCGACCCCCACACCGCTGTTGGTTTGAAAGCAGCGCGGGATTGTCTGACCGGCCGTGAAGAGCCAGCGATTACTCTGGCGACTGCGCACCCTGCGAAATTCAGCGCGGCGATTACAGCTGCTGGTTTGCCAGCGCCTGAGCTACCACCACATCTGGCTGATCTTTTCGAGAGAGAAGAGCGCTATTCAGTGGTTGCCAACGAGTTGAGTGCTGTCACCGATTATATCCGCGACAACGCGCGTCGCTGAGGCGTATGTCGATCCAGGTTCAGCGCCGTCGCAGCAATTCCAATCTGGAGCTTCCGGAAACCCTTCATCCTCTGTTGAAGCAGATCTATCGTCAGCGCGATATTAATAGTGCTGAAGATCTGCAGCTGGATTTCTCTCATCTTCTCTCCCCAGAAAGCCTGTTAGGGATAGATGCTGCTGTCACCTTGCTCACCGAGGCGCTTGAGCAACAGCAAAGAATTCTGGTGGTCGCCGATTTCGATGCGGATGGTGCAACGAGCTGTGTACTCGCCTTGCAGGCACTCCGTCTTTTCGGCGCCGCCCATGTCGACTATATCGTTCCCAATCGATTCGAGTATGGCTATGGTCTGACTGCCGAGATCGTGGAGCTCGCCAAAGAGCGCAAGCCCGATCTTCTTATTACCGTAGACAATGGTATCTCCAGCGTAGACGGCGTTGTTGCTGCACAAAAGTATGGAATGCGGGTGTTGGTGACCGACCATCATATCGCGCCAGAGCAATTGCCGACGGCCGATGCGATTGTTAATCCGAATCAGCCTGGCTGTGAATTTGCCAGCAAGAGCATTGCCGGTGTCGGAGTCATCTTCTATGTCATGCTCGCTCTGCGCAGTCATTTGCGTGAGATTGGCTGGTTTGAACAGCGCGGAATTTCCGAGCCCAACATGGGCGAGTTCCTTGATCTGGTAGCGCTTGGCACTGTCGCTGACGTGGTGGCGCTCGATCATAACAACCGTATTCTGGTAAACGCCGGACTGCAGCGGATTCGATCGGGAAGAGGACGGCCAGGCATTCTGGCTTTGTTGCAGATTGCCAACCGGCGCGCGGAGCGGATTGCGTCCAGCGATCTCGGCTTTAGCCTCGGCCCGCGTCTCAATGCGGCGGGTCGGCTTGATGATATGTCTACCGGCATCGAGTGTTTAATGGCATCGGATCAGATGCGCGCCGAAACGCTGGCCAAGCAGCTCGACGCCATGAACCAGGATCGCAAACAGATCGAAGCGGACATGCGCGATCAGGCTTTCGCCTTTCTCGATCAACTCCATCTCAGCAATGAGTCTCTGCCTTCTGCGCTCTGTCTGTTTGACGAGCGCTGGCACCAGGGTGTGGTAGGTATCCTTGCTTCTCGAGTAAAGGACCGGGTGCATCGCCCGGTCATCGCTTTTGCCGAGGTAGAAGATGGCGACCAGCCAGTACTCAAAGGCTCGGCACGATCCATTAAAGGCTTTCATATACGTGATGCGCTGGACGCTGTCGCTTCCAGGCACCCGGGTTTGATCAGCAAGTTTGGCGGTCATGCCATGGCCGCCGGGCTCAGTCTTGAGAAGAGTCGCTTCGGGGAGTTTTGTCAGGCATTCGAGGCGGAGGCAGCTCGACTGCTGACTGAAGAACTCCTCTCTGCCAGGATTTACAGCGACGGAGAGGTAGCGCAGGAATTTCTCGATCTGGCGACTGCGCAGGCATTGGGTGATGCAGGTCCATGGGGGCAGGAGTTTCCAGAACCCCAATTCGACGGCCGCTTTTTATTGCTGCAACAGAGGAAAGTAGGCAGCAATCACCTGAAAATGGTGCTGGCTCCGGTCGAGGCACCGCAGCATAGCGTGGATGCGATAGCCTTTAATGTGAGTGAGGAAGACTGGCCAGATCCCGAATGTACTGAATTGGACATCGTATATCGGCTCGAAACCAATGAATTTCGTGGTCAGGTCAATCTGCAGTTGATGGTCAGCCATTTGCTCGCCAGCCGCTGATTCAGCGCCAGCGCTATTTTTGTCGACTGCTGCACGAAAATTCGGCGCAACAGGTCTTACTCTCTGTCGGCGGATTCACTGCTGATGTATCAATCCTTATTCGCGTGTTTGCTGAAGACTCTGAGCTGCTGGACGGGTTAAAAGACCCTGTTAATGAGCCCGCAGGTGCCGACAATTCATGACAGAACACACTGATTTTGCTACTTTTTACGGCTTGATGCGTTGTACAGAGATTGAGCGATTTGTTTCAACACTGGCACAGGCAAAGATTTCTAATGTATCGTAACTTACTGATATCTCTATTTATTTCTCTTATTGGTTCGCTTGTATCTGGCGCTGCGCTGGCCCAGGTCCATAGCACGGATCAGATTGAGGTCGAGCTGGTTTCGGAAACCAGCAATGTCGTGCCCGGAGAAACCATCTGGCTGGCTATCCGCCTGGACCCGATTGAGCACTGGCACACCTACTGGAAATTCGGCGGCGACAGTGGTGAGGCCACCGAAGCGACCGATTGGCAGGTGCCAGAAGGCACAGAGATTGGCAATATCGTCTGGCCTATTCCTGAATGGACACCGTTTCTGGGCAGTGAGCTCGTTACCTTCACCTACGAACGTGAAGTCTTTCTCCCGATTCCTCTGACTGTCCCAGCAGATTACACGGGTGAGCAGTTTGATATTGCGACCAAGATTGCCTGGCAGGTCTGCGAGGAGATTTGTATTCCCGGTGATGCCGAATTCGCACTGTCATTGCCGGTAGGTGAGTCACTTCAGATTGCTGAGCAGTGGCAAGAAGATTTCAGTGCAACCCGGGCGATGATCCCGACGCCAATTGATGAGCACGAGCTGCGTGTCGAGTTCAATGATCACGACGGCAAGATCAATATCATGATCGGCGCGGATGAGGGCTTGTTCGCTGAGCTGGATGAGGCCTGGTTCTTTCCTGTAGAGCGACGCATCATGCGCTACGCTCCTTTTCGCGATGTCATGCTGGATGGTGATCGACTGCAGATCAGTACCGAGCAACATCGCCGCTACGAAAGCCGTGATCAACTGGACGGGCTCCTCGCCTTCATCGACGATGAGGGTGAGTGGCACGGCTACGACATATCCGCTCAGGCGAGTTCAGTTGCCTGGGACCACAGCATCGAAGTAGAGCTGCTTGCCGAAGCGAGCACCATCGTTCCTGGTGAAACCCTGTGGCTCGGTCTGCGTCTCGATCCTGCCGAGCACTGGCATACCTATTGGAAGATGGGTGGCGATAGTGGTGAGCCAACCAGCCTCAATGAATGGCAAGCGCCCGAAGGAACACAGATCGGTGAGATTCAATGGCCGGCACCACACTGGCTGCCATTCTATGACACCGACCTCGTAAATTTCGGATACGAAGAAGAAACCTTGCACCCCATTGCGGTCACGATTCCTGCCGACTACGAAGGCGAGTCTGTCGAAATTTCTACACTGGCTTACTGGAATGTCTGTGACCAGATTTGTATTCCCGGTGAGCAGCGCCTGAGCATTACCTTGCCTGTTTCTGATGTGGCAGAGCTGGACGCCGGTGTCAGTGAACTTTTTGCCGATGCCCGCAGCAAGCTTCCAGAAACTGATCATTCCATTCAGTCACTTATCGCTATAGCTGGTGAGCGAGTAAGCCTCGGCTTCGAAGCGCAAGAGGCGATCTTTGCGGACTACAGTGACGCCTGGTTCTTCCCCGAAGAGCGTCGTGTCATCAAACCTGGCCCGCTACGTGATGTCAGCTTGCAAGGCAACCTGCTACAGATCACCCATCAACAACCGAGACGCATGCAGGAAGATCCTCAGGTGTTCGGTACGCTGGTTCTGGAAACCGAAAACGGTCAGCGTCGCGCTTTTGATTTTGTGAACCCCGCGGCGGATGCCAACAGTACAACTATTATGCCGCTGGCGGCGGTTAGTGCCGAAGAGGCTGGGTCTTCCAGTGGTGGCGGTTCTGCGATAGAAGGCAATCTGTTGTTGTATATGGCGTTCGCCATGCTCGGAGGCCTGATACTTAATTTGATGCCCTGTGTCTTTCCGGTCCTGTCCATTAAGGCGATTAGCATTGCCAAGAATGTTGGTGAGACCAAGGCCAAGCAGCGCATGGATGGACTGGTGTACACAGCCGGTGTGGTGGTCGCGTTTGTCGTATTGGCATCCGCGCTCATTGCTTTGCGCGCCGGTGGCGAAGCAGTCGGTTGGGCCTTCCAGTTTCAACAGCCCTGGTTCCTCGCATTTATTGTTTATCTATTTTTCCTGATGGCACTCAGCCTTAGCGGCGTGTTTGAAATAGGCACTTCTTTGATGGGGGCGGGTTCCTCGCTCACCAATCGTAGTGGCTATCAAGGTTCATTCTTCACTGGCGTGCTCGCGACTACCGTTGCCACACCTTGCACTGCTCCTTTTATGGGGCCCGCAATTGGTTTTGCGCTTACTCAGTCCTGGTTGGTTGCGATGTTGGTTTTTATCTCGCTGGGTGTGGGGATGGCGCTGCCGATACTGCTCCTGTCCTTTGCGCCAGCACTTAATCGCTATATGCCGAAGCCCGGTGCCTGGATGGAAACCTTCAAACAGCTTATGGCCTTTCCACTCTACGCATCGGCCCTGTTCTTCCTCTGGGTGCTCGGTACTCAGGTTGGCGTGATGGGTATGGCGCTGGTGCTTGGCGTTTGCGTGCTCATGGCATTCGCTGCATGGATACATCAACGCAGATTCACCATGGGACCGATTTATCGTTCTTTTAATGCGGCAACGATTGCAGCGGTATTTGCTCTGTCAATTTATCTGACTCAGACGCCGTTCCTGCAAACCCAGGCTTCACCAAGAGTAGCGAGCGGGGGCAATGTCGCCGAGGCCGCCTCGGAATTCGAGCCATTTTCTACGGCACGTCTGGAAAGCCTGCAAGCCGAAGGCAGGCCGGTGTTTATTAACATGACCGCGGCCTGGTGTATTACCTGTCTTGCCAATGAACAAACCACGTTGAGCACTGACCGAGTCAAGCAGGCGATGGCCGACAATGGCATCACCTATTTGAAAGGGGATTGGACAAACGAGGATCCGGAGATCACTGCCATGCTCGAGAAGTTCAATCGGCCTTCAGTGCCGCTTTACGTGCTGTATTCTGGCGATGGCAGTGTCGAGCCTGTGATACTGCCGCAGATTCTCACGCCGGGTATCGTCACCGAGGCGTTTAACAACATCTAGCCAGACAGATGGTCAGGCGTTAGAAAATAAACAAGATCTTAAGATTGCGCTGCCTAACTACTACACTGAATGCGATATTGCGCCCTGTCTTCACAGGGCGCTGTTTCCTTTTTGCAGTTCTGCTGCAACCACTACTCTTTTCTAACCCGCTGTCTGCGCAATCGCTTGAGTTCGCTTCCGCCCATGAGCGAGCACTGCAACTCCCGCGCTTGCAGAGTTTGCTGATTTCTCATCGAGGCGAGCTGATATTCGAACAGTATTATAATGGCACAGATCCAAATCGACCGGCAAACATGAAGTCTGCTTCGAAGAGCGTGATTTCAGCACTGGTGGGCCTGGCAATTCAGCAGGGTCATATCGAATCGGTCGACGTGCCAATTGCCACATTTTTGCCAGAGTATTTCTCCGGAATTGAGGACGCTGGCAAGCAGCAAATTACAGTGGAAGATCTGTTGACCATGCAGTCAGGCCTGGAGACCACCAGTAATCGCAACTACGGACGCTGGGTGCTCAGTGAGGACTGGATAGAATTCGCTTTGAATCAGCCTTTGGTCGCTGAACCAGGTTCACAGATGTTGTACAGCACAGGCAGTACGCATTTGCTGTCAGCCATTCTCACTCGGGCAACGGGCATGGATACCAAGGCCTTCGCGCAACAGTCGCTGACTCGCCCACTGGGATACTCCATGTCTTACTGGTCTCAGGATCCTCAAGGGATTTATTTCGGTGGCAACGACATGGAGATGACGCCGCGTCAGATGCTGCGCTTTGGTAGTCTCTATCTCAACGACGGCATCTATAACGGCAATCAGGTGCTTAACCCGGCTTGGATTGAAGTCTCTTATGAGCCCCATGCCAGATCACCCAGAGGGCAGGGCAGGTTCTACGGTTATGGTTGGTGGTTGCGTGACCTGGCCAATATGCAGGTGCCTGTTGCCTGGGGCTATGGCGGGCAATTGATCTTCGTGGTCAAGGAGTTGGATCTGGTAGTGGTGGCGACGTCAGACAGTGATCCGAGTCCGCAGCGAAGAGGGCATTTGCGCAGTCTCTATGATCTTGTGGAAGAGCAAATCCTGGTGCCCTTGTCACGCAGAGGCGGGCAGGCGAGTCTTTCTTTCTAAGACGCTTCTCTTTTTCAAGCTCTTCTCTTTTTCAAGTTTTTCTCTGTTTACACGTTCTTCTTACTTACGATCCCTTTCTTGGCATTGCTTTAAACCGCCAGAAAATATTCTATCTTTAATCGGTTAATCTCGATCACGTCGTGATTCTCCAGCTTCACTGAACGAGAACCAATCTTCTCTCCATTGACACTGGCCTGGGTATCAATATGGGAGGTGTTGAGGCAGACAATGAAGTGTCCATCCGGTCGCTTGTTAATCTGCACAATCTCGGCTCCGGCCTTTCCCAGTTTGACTGAGGTCTTGAGCAGCGGTAGTTCGTGTCCGGCCTTGCTGCCATTGAGGATTTGCAGCTTGGCACTATCGAGACTTTCTTTGCTGCTGCCATGAGGCTCGTAGTCGATGCTGTTGTCGTTTGCGCTTGGTTTGCCAGTCATTGCATCGGGCTTGCGGATCAGGACGGTTTTCTCGCCATCATCACCAACATCAGCTGACTCATTGATATAGCGTAGTTCGTGTTTGCCGATGCTGATGACATCGCCGTTCTTGAGTGGGTGTTTGTCGACAGGCTGGCCATTGACGTAAGTGCCATTGGTGCTATTGAGGTCTTCCAGAAAAGAATCTTCGAATATCGTGAGTAACCTGGCGTGATGACCGCTGACGGCGAGATTCTCGATGCGAATATCGTTGTCTTCTTTGCGCCCGATCGTCATTACTTCCTTGTCGAGAACGAACTCGCCAAGCTTGTTGGCATTGAAACTGAATTCGAGTTTGCCGGGCATTTCAATTCTCCGCTTTCGTTGATTGCCCTCCGAATACTTCTTCAACGTGTGTTATTGCGCTCGCTGAAAGGGCATCGTGCAGTGCTGCGTGGATCGTCGACTTAATCGTCAATCCCGGAGAGCTCGATCAGGATTACCGAAATGTTGTCTTTGCCGCCATTCCTGTTGGACTGGTCTACCAGATGTTGGGCACGTAGCTCCAATTGCTGATGGTGAGCCTGCTCGCGGAGAATCTCTTCAATTCGCCAATCGGCAACCATGTCAGATAAACCATCTGAGCAAAGCAGTAGCACATCTCCGGGCAGCAACTCCTGTTCAAGCGTATCGACTTCAACAGACTCCTTGGTACCCAATGCACGGGTCACGATGTGCCCAACATTCGCTGTGCGGGCTTCCTCTTCTGTATAGAAGCCACGATCGACCAGATCCTGCAGCAACGAATGATCCTTGGTGAGCCGGGACAGGGTGTCGTCACGGTAGAGATACAAACGCGAGTCTCCAACGTGACCAGCATAGAGGCGTCCATCTCGAATGAAAGTGGCAACCAGGGTTGTGCCCATGCCTTTATGCTTTTCCAGCGCCTCGGCTGCCTGAAAAATCATGCTATTGCTGTGAGAAATTGTATTGGAGACGTAAGTCGATAACTGAGAACTGGTTATCGCTCCTGATTTTTCGTCTTCGGCGATGGCTTTCAGCTTCTCGACCACGGATTCGACTGCCATGTGTGATGCGATTTCGCCGGATTGGTGGCCGCCCATGCCGTCGGCCAACACCGCGACACCCAGTTCCTGGCAGTAACCAATATGGTCTTCATTGTGCTGGCGGCGAACGCCAGTATCAGTGCATCCGGCGATTCTCAATTTGAGTCGTTCCTCTGGCATCCTGTCTACCTGTCAATCCCTGAAATTCGTCAAGCACATCACTGTAGAGAGCGGGTATGAGCTGATTGATTTTTTGCTGTCCATCGAAAATGAAAAAATACTGCGCATACACCAATACCAGAATTGCAAAGAGAAAAAGGGGACGCCCGGATTTCTTTGATTTATTTTTTTCGGCCAACAGATTCACATCGACCGCAGCAGGATTTGCATCCCGGTTTTCCTTGCGATCACTTTTGCGTCGCTCAGACTCTCGATTTTTATCATGTAGGGCATGATCAGTAAATGACTTGTTGGCTTTGCTTCGTTGATGTGCCGCAAAGATGGCGATGGCTTTCTCCAGGCTCTTCTGCTCGCGATTCTCCGGGATAGTAGAAAGCATTTTCGTGATCAGCTCTTGAATGTCGCTTGGTAGTCTGGAGAAGCCTTTACGTACGAAGAAGCCTGATTCGTCTCGACGTCGAGGCAGGCAGCCGGTGAAGAGCTGATAGAGGATGACACCGACTGCATAAATGTCGGCAGCGATTGAGCGAGATTCGCCTTGCAAGGAATAGAAATGGGCGGCCTCTACATCGCTGACATCGTCATGCAGTGAGAAGTCAGTGACTTTGAGTACGCCTTCGCTGTTGAAGAGGATATTGGTGGGGCGAAGGTGACCGTGTACGACGCGATTCTGATGCGCAAAGATCATCGCGGTGCAGAGTTCAGCTGCGATCTTTAGGGTTTGCTGCCAGTTTAATTGAAAGGCCAGCTTGTCCTGAAGTGTGCCACCACTCATATATTCCTGAACGAGAATGAAGAAGTCTTCATTTCTGGTCATGCCAAGCGTGTTGACGATATTGGGGTGTTCCAGCGAAGCCAGGATATTGCTCGCCTGATAAGCTTGTTCATCGACAAGCTTTTTCTTGATGACAAGCAGGGTGCTTTTCGCTTTTTGCTGATAGAGATAGACGCCACCGAAGCGATCCTCTCGCAATACATCCAGCAACATGAAGCGCGATTTGAAGCGCGTGATGCCCTTATCGACTCGCTGCTTTATTTCCGTATTGAGGTGAGCGCCCTGGGCCGCAGTGAGCAGGTCGGTTTTGAATTGCTCAGCGGAAAGTGGTCGTAAGCCTGGCTCAGTATTGAGGCAGGACATGATCAGATCACTGATCTCTTGATTCAACTCCGGATTGAGTGTGTATGGCTCCGGAAAAACGCCGTTAGGCAGCTTGCCAGTGAACAGCTTGTACATGACAACGCCGACAGAGTAGAGGTCGCTTTGGGCGGTTACGTTTTCCGCAGCGTCTCTTTGTTCAGGTGACATATAGCTGTAAGTACCCATTACCGTTCCGGTATCGGTTTGCTCTTCCTGTTCGCCAAAGTCGTCATAGAACTGAGCAATGCCGAAATCGAGTACTTTTACCGTTCCCTCATTGTCGATGAGAATATTGTCCGGCTTGATGTCTCTATGGATTACATTGTTTCGGTGCGCGTAAGAGAGTGCCTTTAACAACTGCACGACGATATCGATTTTGTCGTTGTGGCTTAATGACCCGGATTTACTGGCAGTGCTCAGATCGACCCCTTCGACATATTCCATGACGAAGTAGGGCTTGTCGTCTTCAGTCAGACCCCGGTCGATAACATGAATGATGTTGGCGTGATTGAGGCGGGCAACGATATAGGATTCACGTTCGAATCGGTTGCGAGCTTCGGAGTCTGCGCTGAGTTCGTTGATCAGCAGCTTGATGGCGACTGGGCGGCGCAGGGAATCCTGGATGCCGCGATAGACAGTGGCCATGCCACCTTCGCCAATCTTGATCAGTTCTGAATAACCTTCAAGCGCCGTCATCTCGTTTGCTCATTTAAAAATGCGGTTGGTTCACGGTTGTTGGTCAAGTCTGACCGTGCTGAGAGCTGGTTTGTCAATCACGCAAGTCAGCCGGATTCACCAGCCCAGACAAAAGATTAATTGACGGTAGTGTCTGGTTAATGTGATATTCTTCGCAAAAGTTTTTGCTCGCCTCGAATCAAGGCTACTGGGGCTGAAAAGCGCGAACTGGTTGGCAGTTTGATGCTCAGCAGATTCACTAAAGAGACTGTATTGAGCTTGATTTGGACTCACCTTTTTCTGGTTATCTAGTTTAATCGTATGAAAACTCTAAATTTCACCGCTTCAGCCTTGGTCGTCGTTCTCGTTTTTTACCTTTTGATCGTTGGTGAGGCGCTATTGTTGCCTTTGGTCATTGCGATCGCTCTCTGGTACTTGATTAACACTCTCGCCAGCGCCTTTGCGAGAATTTCAATTTCTGGTTTTCAGTTCCCGATGCCTGCCTGTTTGATTGCATCGGTTCTTACTTTTCTTTTGCTCATCTGGGCGTTAATCAATTTCCTGAGCGGCAGGGTGCAGTCTGTGGTTGATGTTGCGCCCCAATATCAAGTTAACCTGATCAATCGGTTAGAAAGTCTGCCATTTTTCGATATTGCGCAATTCGAAAATATGAATTTTATGCAAGTGGTGACTGACTGGATTGATATTCCGGCTTATGCGACTACGATTGCGGCGTCATTCGCTGGCATACTCGCCAGTGGTGGATTGATTCTGATCTATATCGGATTTCTGTTTCTCGAACAGAAACATTTTCGCTCCAAGCTCGAGTCACTGGTTAACAAAGACAAGATCAATGATGCGACCGAAATCATCGAACGTATTCGCAACGATATTCAGAAGTACATCGGCATCAAGATGTTCACTTCTGCGCTCACTGGTACTCTGAGTTATATCTGTCTGCGCGTACTCGATGTGGACTTCGCAGGTGTCTGGGGCTTGCTCATCTTCCTGCTTAATTTTATTCCCACTGTGGGTTCGATCGTGGCAACCATCTTCCCGGCGATGATCGCGCTGGCCCAGTCCGATGGCTATACACTGTTTCTGTTCGTGTTGCTCGCGATCGGTGTGGTTCAGATTGGCGTCGGCAACGTCCTGGAGCCAAGACTGATGGGTTCCCGTTTCAACCTCAGCCCACTGGTGATTTTGTTGAATCTGGCTTTGTGGGGCTATATCTGGGGGATTCCAGGAATGTTTCTCTGCGTGCCATTCCTTATCATTATCACGATTATTCTCAGTTATTTTCCGCAAACCCGACCGATAGCAATTATCCTCTCCAGTAATGGCAAACTCGCCGTGCCCAAGCAACAAGCCTATGGTGGATTGGGCTTCGTCGCGCCTGACACCAGCCTGCTCGAATCGAGTGACAACAAATCCGGAATTTCCGGGGCTGACAGCTCTGAAAAGAATGCCTGAATAGGGCGCAAAGGCCTGCAATCCTGCGTCATTGCAGGCTATAATCCGGTGCTTTTTGTATTCACTTCCAGCCCGGGGCGATTCCCGTGGCAGGAACCAGTTCGAGATCGTCAGTAAGGACACCACAGCATGAATTCCATGACCAGTGCCGAGATTCGTCAGAAGTTCCTCGACTACTTCGCCGCCCGCGGCCATGAGGTAGTGCCGAGCAGCTCTCTGGTGCCTGGCAATGACCCGACTCTGCTCTTTACCAATGCCGGTATGGTGCAGTTCAAGGATGTTTTTCTTGGTTCTGAGAAGCGCGCCAGCAATCGTGCGACGAGCTCTCAGCGCTGTGTACGAGCTGGTGGCAAGCACAATGATCTCGAGAACGTTGGCTACACGGCCCGCCACCACACTTTCTTTGAAATGCTGGGTAATTTCTCCTTCGGTGATTATTTCAAACGCGAAGCGATTCAGTTTGCCTGGGAATTGCTCACCAAGGAATTTGGCCTGCCTGAAGAAAAGCTTTGGGTCACAGTGTTTCAGGACGATGATGAAGCTGCGGCCATCTGGCTTGATGAGATGAAGATTGATCCAGAGCGCTTTTCTCGCATGGGTGAGAAAGACAATTTTTGGGCGATGGGAGATACCGGACCTTGCGGGCCCTGTTCAGAAATCTTTTATGATCATGGCCCCGAAGTGCCAGGGGGTCCTCCGGGCTCGCCCGATGAAGATGGCGATCGCTATATTGAAATCTGGAACCTTGTATTCATGCAGTACGAGCGAGCTGCGAGTGGTGAATTAACACCGCTGCCAAAACCCTCGGTTGATACTGGTGCAGGCCTCGAACGTCTAGCTGCTGTGTTGCAAAACGTACACAGCAATTACGAAATAGATTTGTTTCAGGAGCTGCTCAAGGACGTGGCGCAGGTCACCGGGCATGCTGATACGGAAAACACTTCTTTGCGAGTCATTGCCGACCATATCCGTTCTTGCGCATTCTTGATTGTGGATGGTGTTGTACCTTCCAATGAGGGGCGTGGTTACGTATTACGTCGCATTGTTCGCCGCGCCGTACGCCACGGTTATCAACTTGGTGTCAGCGATATTTTCTTTTACAAGCTGGTCTCGTCACTGGCACGTGTCATGGGTGAAGCCTACCCGGAATTAGTCGCCAAGCAGCAACAAGTCGAGAAGGTGCTTGAAGAAGAAGAGAAACAGTTTGCGCGCACTCTCGATAATGGTATGGCGATACTGAACAAGGCGATTGCTGAGTTAAGCGGTGACACCATACCAGGCGAAACTGTGTTCAAGCTTTATGATACTTACGGTTTTCCCGTTGACCTTACCGCAGATGTGGCCCGTGAACATGATTTGCAAATCGACATGGATGGCTTCGAGCAGGCCATGGCAGTGCAGAAAGATCAGGCTCGCGCCGCCAGCCAATTCAGTGCGATGGAAAAACTCGATTTGGACAGCGACGCTGCAACCGACTTCACCGGTTACGAGAATCTTAGCGGTGAGTCTGAGATAACAGCGATCTTCTCCACAGACAACAATAAGCTGGACTCTGTGCCCTCTGATACCGAGTCTTTGTTGGTGCTCGCCTCAACACCGTTCTATGGAGAGTCCGGTGGTCAGATTGGCGACCGAGGTGTGCTGGCTGGATCCCAGGGCCAGTTTGAAGTACTCGACACGCAGAAGCAGGGCGGTGTTTTCATTCACCGAGGAAAACTGCTGAGTGGTGAGCTAAATGTTGGTGACAAGGTTAAAGCGGACGTTCAGGGCGATACCCGAAATGCGATTACCTTGAATCACTCTGCAACTCATTTGATGCACGCAGCGCTGCGCAAGATTCTGGGCGAGCACGTTACTCAAAAAGGCTCACTTGTCGACCAGGATCGATTACGTTTCGACTTTTCACACACGGCTCCCGTTACCGAGAGTGAGATTCTCGCCATCGAAGAAATGGTAAACGATGAGATTCTTGCCAACTCCGAGGTCAGCAAGGAGGTCATGGGTATAGAGGATGCAAAGCAGAAAGGTGCGCTTGCCTTGTTCGGTGAGAAGTACGGCGACGAAGTTCGAGTTGTGAGCATGGGCGGTGACTATTCCGTAGAGTTCTGTGGCGGCTGCCATGTCGACAGGACCGGTGACATTGGCCTGTTCAAGATCACTGCGGAAGGCGGTATCTCTGCCGGTGTACGCCGTATTGAGGCGGTCACAGGACGCGGCGCTTTGGCGTTGGTCAGGAACGAACAACAGACTCTGAAGAAAGTTGCCGAGATAGTGAAGGCTTCCCAGGACGATTTGGCAGACAAAGTGCAACAATTGTCTTCCAGCAATAAGGCGCTGGAAAAAGAGCTGCAGCAACTGAAAATGAAGCTGGCATCAAGTGCGGGTGCTGATTTGTCGACTCAGGCAGAAGATATCGGTGTCGGTAAATTGCTGGTTTCCAGAGTCGATGGCCTCAATCCCAAAGCCTTGCGCGATACAGTGGATCAGCTCAAAAACAAGCTTGGCTCATCGGTGATACTGCTGGCCAGTGTTGAAGATGACAAAGTGAGCCTCGTCGCGGGAGTCAGTAAGGATCTGACAGACAAGATCAAGGCCGGAGATCTGGTCAACAGCGTTGCGGTGCAGGTCGGTGGTAAAGGCGGTGGTCGTCCGGATATGGCCATGGCTGGAGGTAATGATATCAATGCTCTGGGTGCCGCCCTCGATGGCGTCAAGCCCTGGGTACAGGGAAAGATTTAGAACGGAAATTCCATGGCTTTAATTGTACAAAAATACGGCGGCACTTCCGTCGGTTCAGTGGAACGCATTGAAGCGGTCGCTGAAAAGATCATCGGTTTTCGCGATCGTGGCGACGACGTGGTTGTCGTCGTTTCCGCCATGAGCGGCGAAACGAACAGGCTGACCGCGCTCGCCAAAGACGTAATGGATCAGCCAACACCGAGAGAAATGGATGTGCTGCTTTCGACAGGAGAGCAGGTCACGATTGCACTGCTTTGTATGGCACTTGAGAAGCGCGGCTATGGTGCACGGTCTTTTACCGGGGGCCAGGTTCGCATTCTTACTGACGAGTCTCATACCAAGGCGCGCATCAAAGAGATTGACGGCTCGCGCATTCATGCACAGCTGGAACAAGGCAATGTTGTGGTTGTTGCTGGTTTTCAGGGTGTGGATGAGCACGGCAATATCACGACACTCGGACGCGGTGGTTCAGATACTACCGGAGTGGCACTTGCGGCTGCTCTGGAAGCCGATGAATGCCAGATTTATACCGACGTGAAAGGTGTTTACACCACTGATCCGCGAGTCGTTGAAGATGCGCGTCTGTTAAAGAGTATTACCTTCGAGGAAATGTTGGAGCTTGCCAGCCTGGGCGCGAAAGTCTTGCAGATTCGTGCTGTCGAATTCGCTGGTAAATACAAGGTACCCTTGCGTGTGCTTTCTACTTTTGAAGAGGGCGAGGGCACACTGATTAGTTTAGAGGAAGATTCAGAAATGGAAGATCCAGCCATAGCCGGTATTGCATTCGAGCGTGATGAAGCAAAGCTGACTGTCACCGGTGTGCCTGATGTGCCCGGTATAGCCTACAAAGTAATCGGCCCGGTGAGCGATGCCGGCATCGAAGTTGATGTAATAGTGCAAAACGCTGCCGAAGACGGCACCAACGACATTACTTTCACCGTCAAGCGCGCCGAGAGCGAGCGTGCGTTTAAAATTCTGCAGGACGTTGCAACTTCTTTAGGGGCCAAAGAAGCTGTGCAAGACACCAAAGTCTGCAAGGTTTCATTGGTTGGCGTCGGTATGCGCTCCCACGCGGGAATCGCGAGCAAAATGTTTAAAGCGCTCGCCGATGAAAATATCAATATTCAAATCATCACTACCTCCGAAATTAAAATTTCTGTTGTTATCGAAGAGAAGTATCTGGAGTTGGCTGTACGGTCTCTGCACAGTGCATTCGACCTGGGTGATCCAGATAGCGAGAGTGAGAGTAATTAACTCTTAACACGCTCTAAAAATCGGAATTTTATCCCTGTTTCTGCCCGGTATATTGGTTGGCAAGACCGATTTCCGGGCTGATACTTAGCATCGAAGACCGGGTTTGCCCACTGATTCAGGGCGGTTTGCTCCAGGCTGGCCGTTCTGCGTACCGGAATCTGTAGAGTTTTCAGATTTACCGGGGTAAAGTGGCAGACAGGATTAGACGCGTTCTATGCTGGAAGCTGGAGTGCCACTAAGGGCGGTGGTAAGACGCGTATTGTTCCTCGTGACATTAGCCCTGCTTGGCAAATCACGAGGACAAGTAGAAGCGCCGCGGGTGAGGTATCTGGCTGCTCTCCGGATTAGAGAGTGTGGCGGAAAACCGAACTGCTGGTTTGTGCGCTGAAATGGAAGAACAAAGGAATGAAAAAGGAGGATCGTGATGTTAATACTGACACGTCGTATCGGTGAAACACTGATGGTTGGTGACGAAGTAACAGTGACGGTTCTGGGGGTGAAAGGGAATCAGGTGAGAATCGGTGTGAACGCACCGAAAGAAGTAGCAGTCCACCGTGAGGAAATTTACCAGCGGATACAAAAAGAAAAAAGCGGTGAGCCTGAGACTGATAATAGTCACAGCTAGATAAATCGCTGAATTGGCAGTTTAAAGAGCTTGTTCGCCAAGCTTGGTCAGGGGCCCGGTATTGCCGGGTTTTTTGCTATCTGGGGTTTGGGTTTTTTGTGGTCTAAGGGTTTGTGTGGCTTGTTGATTGAAAGTTTGTTGGTGGTTGATGTAAAAACGTCCGGCTTTTGAATTAAACTGAACTCGTTAGGGGGAGGAAGCACTTTGTGCTTCCTTGAGAGGGATTGACTCAGAATTTGGCTGAGCCAAATTCTTCGCCCTGACGGGTGGCGCGTTGCGCCATCTGCGCCGCTGTCGCGGCTTTCGAACCGCGAGGCTTCTCACCGACTCTCCCCACCAGATACAAAAACGCCCGGCAGTGGAGATGGGTGGTTTCGTTGGATTTGTTTTGTTGCTGCTGGATGGGAAGCACTTCGTGCTTCCTTGAGAGGGATTGATTCGCTCTTGAGCTAAGCTCAAGAGCTCACCCTTCGGGTGGCGCTTCGCGCCATCTGCGCCGCTGTCGCGGCTTTCGAACCGCGAGGCTTCTCACCGACTCTCCCCACCAGATACAAAAACGCCCGGCATAGCCGGGCGCTTTTGTATCTGGCGGAGAGAGAGGGATTCGAACCCTCGATAGGATTTCTCCTATACGCCCTTAGCAGGGGCGCGCCTTCAGCCACTCGGCCATCTCTCCGAAATCGTTTTTCGGCATCTTGCATGCCGCTAAAAGGAGTGCTTCGCACTCCAGAGGGATTGATTCGCTTTTGAGCTTAGCTCAAAAGCTCACCCTTCGGGTGGCGCGTTGCGCCATCTGCGGAGCTTCGCTCCTTTCGAACCCTTGATAGGATTTCTCCTATACGCCCTTAGCAGGGGAGCAGGTGCTTCATCGGTCAGCTCAGCTGCACCAACACCGGTTCTCCTATAAGCACCGGTTACCACCTTCAGCCACTCGGCCATCTCTCCGTTTCTCCCAAGGCTTTAATACTGGGCTATTTGGGAGCGCGAATAATAGCACAGGCTTGTCGGGATTATGAACGTCGAATCACCTTTGATTTGCTCAATTCAGATGACTTTTTGAGTCCTGAAAATTTCGATCTGTGAGTCAGAAAAGCCGATTTCGCTCAAGATCGCGCTGGTGTGTGCCCCAAGGCTGGGAATCACCCCAAGTTCTTGATTTTCTTGGTTTGTTGGTGGCACAAGGCCCTCAATTGGTCCGCTTGGAGTCTCGATATTGGTGAATCTTGCTCGGGCTCTGAGCTGGGGGTGTTGCCAGACATCTTGCATGTTGTTCACCCTTGCCCAGGCGATGGCGTGTTTGTCTAACTCTTCGGTGACGGATTGCAGGGCTCGGGAGCTGAATTTGCTTTGGATGATGGCTCTTAGCTCATCCCTGTTTTCTGAGCGCTGCGTATTGCTGTCAAAGCGTTTATCTGTAGCCAGTTTCGGGTCTTTGAGCACTTCGCTGCAGAATTGCTGCCATTCGCGTTCGTTCTGAATGCCTAATAGAACTTGCTCGCTGCCTTGGCACCGAAAGACGCCATAGGGGTAGATGCTGGCATGATCGGCGCCGTTTCTTGGTGGGGGAGCTTGGCCATCGGTGCTGTAGTACAGAGGAAATCCCATCCATTCGACCATAGCCTCCAACATGGAGATTTCGATGTGCTTGCCTGTATTGCTTTTCTGTTTCTGTAACAGCGCAGCCAGCACGGCGGCGTGGGCCTGGGTGCCTGCGGCGATGTCGGCGATGGAAATGCCAGACTTTGCCGGTTCCTGTTCTGTACCAGTGACAGAAAGAAATCCTGATTCGGCCTGAATCATCAGGTCATAGGCCTTTCGATCGGCATAAGGACCGGTGCTGCCATAGCCACTGATCGAACAATAAATGAGCTGGGGAAATTCGGAACGCAGCGCATCATAACCGAGGCCAGCTCGTTCCAAAGCACCGGGTGCCAGGTTTTCGATCAGCACATCGCACTCACTGAGCAATTTATTGAGTACTGTCCTGGCCTCGGGGTGTTTAATGTCCAGTGTCAGGCTTTCCTTGCCGCGATTGGTCCATACAAAATGAGACGAGAGTCCTTTTGCTCGTTGATCGTATGCCCGTGCAAAGTCTCCGATCTCACGTCTTTCTACCTTGATGACTCTTGCACCTAGGTCGGCGAGTTGTCGTGTGCACAGGGGTGCGGCGATCGCATGCTCAAAAGCGAGGACCGTAATCCCGGATAGGGGTAGTGAGCCAGTAACAGTCAGAGGGTGATCAGGTTTTGTCATCGTGATTGGCAAGATGGGCGCGGGCTGTTAAGCAAACATTATTGCTATCATCCTTTATCCAGAGTGTAGACTCCTTTCTTAAGCCTTCTTTGCTTGAGCCTTCTGTGCTTGAGACTTCTGTCGCTCCGCATAATGTGAAAGGGGTCAGGTCAAACACGGGTGATTTGGCACGGAATTCGAAATAGCTGATTCGAGCATCGCTGCTCAGATTTTTGCGCAATTCTTCCAGTAACAGAGTGGCCAGGAGCGGACCGTGTACGACGAGGCCGGGATAGTGTTCTACATTGCACGCGTACTCACGGTCATAGTGAATGCGATGGGTGTTGAATGTCAGCGCTGAATACCTGAATAACAGAGTCGTAGAGGGAATAACGGTATGTGAGAAGTCTTGTCTTTCTGACGGTTCTGCTTCGGTTGCTGCTGGCGTAGCTTGAATTACTTGTTCTTTGTTGGATGGCTGCGATGCAGCCTCACGAAAAACCAGGTCCTGCTCCTCGTGAATGCAAAGTTTGCCATCCTGGCTCAGTTGATGTTCGACACAGACAAATAGCAATCTTCCTGACTTGCCCTGTTTTTCCTTGATGTCGCGAATGCGCGAAGTCTTGTCGGTGAGCTTTCCGATGATCAGATCTTGTTTAAATTGCAATCTGGAGCCGGCCCACATTCTTCTGGGTAAGTCAGCATCTGGGAGGAAGTCTCCGCGCAAAGGATGGCCATCTTCTCCCAATTGTGAGGTGGGTACAGTCTCATGAAGAAAACACCAATGCCATAGCGGCGGAAGTGCAGTGCTGTCCTTCAGGTCGTCAGTGCTGTTTCCGAGAGTAGCGGCTATAGCGTGAGTGTGCTCCAGGCTAATACGCCCGGAAAGCTGTTTGCTGAGATCGAGATAGTCTTCGAAATTTTGCGTCATGTTCTATTGTCAGTATTAGCCAGAAATTCACTTCTGTGACCGAAGCGATGTAATGCAAGCAATGTAAAGTAAGACAGTGTAACTTGCTAGCAGCAGGCCGACGATTTGATAACATGGCGCGCATGGGCGGGAACCTGATATAAAGCTCGACAACAAAGCTGATAGAAAGATCGATAATTGTAGATTCAGAGCCAGGACATGAAAGAACACCATGGAACGAAGAGATGATCGATAGTCCTGACAAGCCACGAGCCAAACCGACGAACAAGGCCCGTCCGCGTCGTTCACTGCACTTTGTGCCGGGTGGTCAGGAGCGCATGTTCAACAAGGCGCTCACGCTGTCTGCTGACGTGCTCATTCTGGATCTTGAGGACTCAGTTACAGCAAACAATAAGCTTACGGCGCGAGAAGCGGTATGTGAATGGCTACAGACGGACTTCGGTAATAGCGAGAGGGTTGTCCGAATCAATGCACAGGACACCCCCTGGGGCAGAGACGATTTGGAAGCAATTATGGCGGCGCGGCCTGATGGGATCATGGTACCCAAGGCGAGCACTCGTGTGGGCGTTGATGCAATCGATCAGATCGTTGGCGCGCTCGAGACTGAGCACGAAAGTGATCAAGGCGCGACTGATCTTATCCTGATCGCAACAGAGTCGCCGGAAGCGGTTTTTAACGTTCAGCAAATGGCGTTGAATGAAAGAGTGTCTGCGCTCTGTTGGGGTGCCGAAGACCTCGCTGCCAGTCTTGGCGCTCGCGCCAAGCGCGATGCAGATGGAAATTACCTCGAGGTGTTCAGCTATGTGCGTTCGACCTGCCTTCTGTCCGCGGCCGCGGCTGGTATCCAGGCGGTGGATGCTGTGTTCGTAGATGTCAGCGATAGAGAGGGGCTCAAACGAGAGTGCAAATCAGCAGCCGATATGGGCTACCGCGGCAAGCTTTCCATCCATCCCAATCAGGTCGCGATCATCAACGACTGCTTTACGCCAAGTGATGCCGAGATAGCAGCGGCGCGTCGGCTTCTGGAAGCCTTCGCAGAAGCAGACAAGGAAGGGCGGATGGCCTTCTTGTTCGAGGGGAGTATGGTAGATGAACCTCACTTGAAGAACGCGCGGGAACTGTTGGCACTGGCTGAGTTACTAGGAGCTACTAAGAGTTACTAAAGACCTAATCACTTGCTACACATCGTCAGTCTAATCGTATATAAAAGCCCATCTATTTGGTTCGGTATTCATTCAGAGAAGAGAGTTTCAATGCGCTCCCAATCAGCTCGATTCATAACAACACTTTTCATGTCTTTGCTTTTCAGCATCGCTTTGTTCAATACCTCGCTTTCAGCGCAGGAACTCAGGGATAATGACAATCCCGAACTCCAACGAGTCGAGCCGTTTCAGGTTTTCGATAATCTCTACTACATTGGTGCGCGCTGGGTAGCTTCCTGGCTACTGGTGACTGATCAGGGTCTTATCGTCTTTGATGCGCTCTATGATGAACTGACTGATATTGCGATCGACGGGATTCGTGAACTGGGTTTCGACCCCAATGACATTCGCTATCTTATCGTCACCCACGCGCACTACGACCATATCGGTGGCGCCCGACGATTCCAGGAAGAGTTCGGTGCAGTAGTGATGATGACCGAACAGGATTGGCAGATGACCGACGAGCCTGCTGTCTATCGTGAATATCCCAAGCCTATCCGCCATTTGTCTGTGGCCAATGGCAGCACGCTCAATCTCGGTCGAACCCAGCTGCGCTTCATGACCACGCCTGGTCATACGCCCGGGGTGCTCTCTACATTCTTCACGGTCTATGACAACGGCTACCCACACCCCGCCTTCATGTTTGGCGGGGTAGGACTAAATTTCTCGGGTGTAGAAAGAACCGAGCTGTACATCGATTCGATTAGTCGTTTGCAAGAGTTGCAAGGGATTGAAGTGAATGTACCCAATCATGCTCAGTCAGGAGAAGTGTTCGAGCGTGCGGCAATGCTCGCCGACAGACAGCCAGACGACCCCCATCCTTTTGTCGACCCTGAAAGCTGGACGGCCTGGCTGGATATTCTGATGAAGAATGCGCAGGACAAGCTGGAAGAGGAGCGGAGAGAAGAAAGAGCCGCCGCGCAATAGCTACAGTTATTCTAGTGTATTGAATCACCGGATTCTTAAGATGTCAGCATCGCAAACTGCGCAGTAGTTCTTAATGTGCGGTGCTAGCCAGTAGCTTGCTGAAGAACTCGCTCGTTGCATCATCAGCCGGGAAATAGCTTTCGATAAGAATTTCTTCCAGGCCTGTATCCAGTGCCGTGCCAAACTGGGTGAGGGTGGTGAACATCTTAAGTGTCAGGTCTCCCAGTTTGTAATCGACGGTCAGGAAAGGGCCATCTTCCGGGTTCTCGCTGGGTGACTGCCAGTCTTCAGGGGCGCCGAGTTCCAACAGGGTTTTGAATAGTTGTTTGTGGTCGCTTCGATCATAGGCGAGGATCTGCTTGCGTAATCTGCGTAGCAGATGGCTAGCCACTTCCTGCCAATTCCCGATCAGCGGTTTGAACATGTCGTCACGAAAGACGGCTTCCAACAGATTGCTGCTTGGATTTTCTGCACTGCTCATCACTTGCTCCGAAAGCTTTTGCTGCGCTTCGTTAGTCATGAGCAAGTTGTAGTTACCATCCATGACAATGGCAGGGTAGGGGTTGTGATTGTCGAGTATGAGCTGCAGTGCCTTGCGAATCGGCTCCAACTCATTGCTGTTGGGCTGTAATTCAGAGTAGGCAGGCGCGAATCCGCCGGAATTGAGCAGCAGATTGCTGTCTTTGTGAGGTAGATCGAGCACATCGGCAAGCCTCAATAGCATGCTCCTACTGGGCTGGGTTCTGCCGGTCTCTATGAAGCTGATATGGCGAGATGAGACATCCGCTAGTAGGGAGAGTTCGAGCTGAGACAGTCGATTGCGTTTCCGGTATTCGCTGAGCAAGGCACCGACAGCAGGCATGGTGATGTCCTCAATAATCCATAGTGAGGTGCCATGGTAGCCGTGCGAGAGAATGAAAACCATTACCTCAAAGGTAATGTATGGGGCTATGCAGACCGGATAGGGGCTATGTGGTTTGTGAGAGTGTAAATGTGTAAGTGGGCAGCTGGCTGCGGGGATCGGGGTATTCGGAGCTGCACTAAGTCATTGAATATTATTCAATTTGCCAGCGAGCAAACAGCCGTCTCGCTTGACTTAGCTCGCTGGCGTTGAGCCTTTCTTCCAATTCATCGAGTAGTGTCTGTGCTTCGGCATGTTCATTGCGGACAGCCTGGCTGGCCCAGGCATGGGCGCTGACTCTGTCGCGAGAGACTGAATCCCCTTCGGCGTACATGCTGGCCAGGGCAAACGCTGCATCGGCATGACCGGCTTTTCCAGCCCGGGCGAACCATTCGACACCCTGGTCGACGTCCTGTTCAGTGCCTTGTCCCGCCAGAAAGAGCGAACCGAGGTTAAATTGAGCGTTGATATGTCCTTGCTGAGCAGCGGCTTCAGTCCAGTGAAAGGCCTTGTTCATGTCCTGATCCACGCCTTGCCCTGTGAAATAGAGTATGGCGAGGTTGTACTGCGCCAAATCCAGCCCCGCTTCGGCGGCAATACTGAATTCCCGCAAAGCGGTCTCAAAGTCACCATCAAAAGCCGCGTTCACCCCGTCCTCATAGTCCGCAAGTAAGGGGGCTGAATAGGACAGGAATGACAGGATGAGAGTGCCAAAAAGGGAGAATTTCTTCATGAGGGGCATGGTATTACAGCCTTGATCCACAGAAAACAGATAAGCGATAAACAAACCGACTTATGACTATGAAAAACCAAGAATTTCGCTATAATACCGCCCTCGTTTCGCGGCCCACCGGCCAACAAACCAACACGCACCCGTAGCTCAGCTGGATAGAGTACCTGGCTACGAACTAGGGGGTCGCACGTTCGAATCGTGCCGGGTGCGCCATATACAAAAATGCCCGCTTTCAGCGGGCATTTTTGTATATGGGGCCTCCGGCCGAAGAACGTGCTCCGTTCGAAAGGAGCGTAAGCTCCGCAGACGGCGCAAAGCGCCGCCCGAAGGGTGAAGATTTTGGCTAAGCCAAAATCTGAATCAATCGTGCCGAAGAAGACTTGCACTTCAGTGCCAGAAAAAAGCCCGCTATAAACGGGCTTTTTGGTATCTGGAGCCTCCGGCCGAAGAACGTGCTCCGTTCGAAAGGAGCGTAAGCTCCGCAGACGGCGCAAAGCGCCGCCCGAAGGGTGAAGATTTTGGCTAAGCCAAAATCTGAATCAATCGTGCCGAAGAAGACTTGCACTTCAGTGCCAGAAAAAAGCCCGCTATAAGCGGGCTTTTTGGTATCTGGAGCCTCCGGCCGAAGAACGTGCTCCGTTCGAAAGGAGCGTGAGCTCCGCAGACCGCAGCAAGCGGCCCCATCGGGGTGAGAAATTCAGCTCAGCTGAATTTCGAATCAAAGCCGCGCAAAGCGCCGCCCCGAAGGGGTGAGCTTTTGAGCTAAGCTCAAAAGCGAATCAATCGTGCCGGGTGCGCAGCCCGCAAAGCGGGCTCGGCCAGCGTAATCCAAATGATTCACTGCTAGATCCCCAGAAAGTCCGGTCTTTCCATCCTCGAAGTTCCCCGAAGCCCATAGCACCCAAACCCCAATCAAACCAAACAAGCCACAACCCCACAATTTTGGTATTTTAGTAAGCTCCTCACTTCGTTCACTCCCTGCGGCGCGAAAATATGAGGCTTAGCACAATAACAAGGCAACTAATCGAGGCCCTCCTGCTGACAGTATTTCTCCTGTCAGCAACACTCAGCTTTGCCGCCGATTCTGCCACCCTCAACGGCACGGTCATCGATATCCCGGTCGTCGCAGTCGGTGATCAAAGCTACAGCGTCCAACTCACTCTCATTCCTGGCACGGAACCACCGAGTTTTGCGCTTAGCGCCGCCAATGAACTCGACAATGCTGACAACAGCAACGCGGCGATATTCTCAGGCACCACATTGCTCATACCCGGTATCCAGGTAGGAGCGTCGAATCTGAGTGTCGTGCTCGCACTGATCAGTGACTCACCAATTCAGTTCCAGTTAGCCAGCTTCACAACGGTTGAAGTAGATGCCTCAGCTTTTGATCTGTTCTCAGAGTCTGTGGCAACGCAGATTGTCGATACGCGCTGCAGTCTTTGTCATGTCAGCGGTGGGGTGGCCGGAGACAGCAGCCTGCATTTCACACGCACTGGAGAGAACAGAATTACGCAAAACTTCGACGTCCTCGAAGCCTTTGTCGCAACTCGCGATGATGCCCAGGATTATATCCTGACCAAGGTCAGCGGCGGCCTGTCCCACGGCGGTGGTACTCAGCTGGCCGTCGGCAGCACCGACTACAACAGTCTGCAATCTGTGTTGGCGCTGCTCACAACTGGCTCAACAGAAGACACCGGTGGTGATGTCAATTTCTACTCCGGCGTGGATATGCTTTCATCCGAAGCCACGCTGCGCAGAGCGGCGATACTGCTGGCCGGACGCGCGCCAACTACGGAAGAGTATGCTGCGGTGTCAGGCGGCGATGACGATGCGCTCCGCTCGACTCTCCGAGCGCTTATGACCGGAGACAATTTTCACGAGTTTCTCCTCGAAAGTGCCAATGATCGACTGTTAGTGAGGGGAGTTCAGGATGGGACTTTTCTCGATGGTGGCGGAATTTTTCCAAATTTCACCAATCATCGTATCGAGCTTGATCAAGCGGATAGGGCGAGAGGCTTGACCTGGAGTTTCGATCAAGCACGTTTCGTCAATGGTGTGGACAGAGGTTTGCGTGATTCACCACTGGAGCTCATTGCTTATATCGTCGAGAACGACCGACCTTATAGTGAGATTCTCACTGCCGACTACATGATGACCAACTCCATCGCGGCGTGGGCGATGAATGGCAGTGGAACGTTTAGCAATCCAGAAGACTATTCAGAGTTTCAGCCAGTCACATTGGATAACTATTACACCTGGAGCGAAGATGTCGTTTACACGCCCATCGAAAATTCCCAGGATGACAGGATCGACAATCCCGGTTCCCTCTCCTGGAAATATCCTCACGCGGGTGTGCTTAACACCCAGGCTTACCTGTTTCGTTATCCGACCACGGCAACAAACCGTAACCGCGCCCGGGCGCGATGGACCTATTACCACTTTCTCGATTTTGACATCGAGAAATCCGCGCCAAGAACCACTGACCCGGTAGCACTCGCTGATACCAATAATCCTACGCTGTTTAACAGTAACTGCACCGTGTGCCATGCCAATATGGATCCGGTAGCCGGGGCGTTTCAGCTTTATGCTGACGAAGGCCAATACCGCATCGATGGCTATGACTCACTGGATGGCTTCTATAAGTATCCCGACGACTGGGAGTCGCGGTTGTATCAGGACGGTGACACCTGGTATCGGGATATGCGGACGCCAGGATTCGGGGGGCAGGATGCGAGCGGGGACAGTAGTCTGCAGTGGCTCGCACAACAAATTGTACAAGATCCTTCTTTCGCCACTGCCGCCGTGAAATTCTGGTGGCCCGCAGTTATCGGTACCGAGCTGGTTACGCAGCCCGAAGTGCAAAGCGACAGCAGTTATGCTGCAGAGTTGCTCGCCTACAACGCGCAAACGTCGAGCATAGAATCCATCGCCAATAGCTTTAGTGCTAATGGCATGTTGCTCAAGGATTTGCTGGTCGACCTGATGATGTCGCCCTGGTTTCGAGCTGACTCTGTAGATAGCAGTGCAATTTCAGCAGTCGAGCTGGCGGCTCACGATGCAGCCGATTTTGGTAGCGAGCGATTGCTGACTCCTGAACAACTCACGCGCAAGACGACTGCGCTCACTGGCTACACGCTCGGCTCGGGTATTCGTTTTGATATGGACCTGCCTTCGTCCTCATTGCCTGAAGACTATGGTCTTTATTACGGCGGTATCGATTCAGCCGGTGTCACCAGACGGGCAACGGAAATGACTGCGCTGATGAGTATGGTCGCCATGACCCATGCGGTCGAATCGGCTTGCCCGATCGTCCTGCGCGAATTCGCCCTGGATGACGGTACACGCAACCTGTTCAATGGCATTAACGATTTCGTTACGCCGTTAACTCTTGGTATCCAGGAGTTCGAGGTAGACACACACTACGACGGCACAGAAGAAGCTGTTTTCACCGATGTGCAGTTACCGCTCAGTACCAATGATGTGCTTGTTTCCATCAACAATGGCTACTGCGACTGGAATCAGGAAGATCAGGTCTGCGATTCCAATTCCTATCTTCAGGTTGTGCGCGTAGACATCACCAGTCCCGGAGGTGTTACGCAACAGCTTTACGCAGATGAGCAATCAACGCAGCTGCCGACCGACTGTGCGTGGTTCAGCGGGGATGGCGGTTTTGGTTTGTGTAACGGTGGCGTGGCGAAAATTCAATTCACGCCGACCAGCGCGGGGCAGCATCGTGTTACGGCGACGCTGCGTGCCGTACGCGAGGGAGGAGATCATCCATACGTGCGCTCGCTGAGTGTGTCGGTTGGAGCTGAGAGTAGAGAGGCTCCATTGACATCGACTGCCGCTGGCGCCGAGGCGATCAAAAGCAAGCTCATTGAATTGCATCAGCAGTTACATGGCGAGACCTATTCGACCAGCGATGTCGAGATCGACGATGTCTATCAATTGTTTGTCGAGAGCTGGGATGAAGTCAGAAGTCTTACCGATAGTGCCAGCTATTCCAATATTTCCTGGGCACCTGACCTCACCTGCAAGTATTGGTCGGATTACAACATCGGCGAGGGCATGCCCACGGATGTCACTCCTTCGGAAATAAATTATGGCGATCCCGATCAGGGCGACTATCCCTGGATTGGTATCACTGAAGAGATGAGCGAGTTCATCACGCGCACCGGTCGCGACCCCATGTTTGCCAAACAGGCCTGGGTGACGGTGATGGTGTACATGCTCTCTCACTATAACTATCTCTATGAATAGGTTGTGCTGATGCGACGCAGAGAATTCATGTTCAAGTTAGCGATGGCGGCGGGCGTTTGCTCCACTGCCGGCGGCTTCATGAAGCAAGCGTTTGCACAGAGTGCCTACTCTGGCAAATTGTTGTTCTGCCTACAACTCGATGGTGGCATGGATGTCACCAGTTATTGCGACCCCAAGATGAACGTGGCAGGGGAAGAAGAGATCAACATCTGGGCGCGTAGTAGTGAGATTCAAACTGCTGGCAATCTGCAGTATGCACCCTTTGCTAACAACGCAACTTTGTTTGACAAGTATTATCGCGACATGTTGGTCATTAATGGGGTTGACGCGCAAACCAACTCTCACAGCGTTGGCATCGTGCATAACTGGAGTGGCAGAAATTCCGAAGGCTATCCGTCGCTCACCGCACTCTATGCCGCCAGCAACGCTCCGCAGCTGCCGCTGGCCTATTTAAATTTCGGAGGCTTTGGCAATACCCAGGAGCTGATTCGCAGCTCCCGCATCAGTGAGATCAGACAGATCCGCAATATCCTCTTTCCCAACAATGATCAGTGGAATGAAGGCATTCATTATCGCAGAGCGAGCGACCTGGCGAGAATCCAGGCCATGCAGTTGCAATCCGCGCAGCGCCTGGCGGCGGAAGTAGGGCAGTCTTCAGGCAATAGCGAGAACAGACAGTACTTTGCCGAGGCGCTCAGCCAGGTGGAGAGTCTGGAAGATTTTGCCAACAGCATTCCTTCTGAAGATCAGTTGCAGGCAGGCAGAGATTTAACGCAGAACATGTACTCAACCCTGCATCAGCAGATGCAGATCAGTCTGATTGCCATGAAGGCTGGGGTCACAGTTGCCACCGATTTATTCGAAAGTGGTTACGATACCCATGAGAATCACGACGAGGACCACACTGCCTTGCTCAATAATCTCAACGACGCTATCGACTATTTCTGGACCTATGCTGAAGAGCTTGGTCTTGCTGATCGCATCGTCCTGGTGATCGGTTCGGACTTCGGCCGTACGCCGCACTACAACTCGGGAGCAGGGAAGGACCACTGGCCTATCGGAAGCTATATGGTGATGGAGAAGAATGTTTCCTACACCAATCGAGTCTTCGGTGAGACCGACGGCGGACACAATGCGTATCCAGTGAATATTAGTACGGGGCTGCAGGACAACTTGAACGGTGTGCGTATGCATCCCAAGCATGTGCATAAGGCGCTGCGTAGTTATCTCGGTATTTTAGGCAATGAACATAGCGATGCCTTTCCCTTTAATGGTACCGAGGACTTTCCCTTCTTCACTGTCTGATCTATCTTGTTCGTTAGATATTAATTGCTTATTTATTGTATTCGGATTTTTGATTGGAGTTGATCCATGAAGTACTTCTCTGCACTGCGTGCAAGCGTTGTCGCACTCTTGGTTCTCGTTGCGATAAACACCCTAGCCAATGAAGGCGATGTTGCGTTCGTTGGCGCAACGGTTATTGACGGCACAGAAGCGCAGCCACTCGAAAACGCTGTACTGGTGATCAGTGACGGACGCGTTAGCAGTGTCGGCCCGGCTGATGAGACAGGTATCCCCGATGGCGCCACGATTGTCGATGTCAGCGGCAAGACCATTATTCCGGGCCTGATCAATGCTCATGGGCATGTAGGCAATACGGTCGGTCTCGGTACCGGTGAATACAGCAGAGATAATTTGCTGAGGCAACTGGGTCTGTACGCGCGCTACGGCGTGACCACGGTATTTTCACTGGGCGGAGATCAGGAAGCGGGCTTTGCCCTTCGTGATGAACAACATCATGCTGCACTCGATCGGGCCCGCTTGTATGTTGCAGGCAGTGTCATCACCGGTAACAGCGAGGAACAGATTCGCGAGCGCGTCAACGGAGTTGCCGATCTTGGCACCGACTTTATCAAGGTGCGAGTAGATGACAACCTGGGTCGTACGTCAAAGATGTCTCGTCCTCTCTTCGAAGCGTTGGTAGATCAGGCTCATACACGGCGATTGCCAGTAGCGGTGCATTTGTTCTATCTGGACGATGCCAAACATGTACTCGAAGCAGGCGCCGACCTGATCGCACACAGCGTGCGCGATGTGCCCGTTGATGATGAATTTGTGGAGCAACTAAGATCTACAGGTGTCTGCTATATCCCAACGCTCACTCGCGAAGTCTCGACTTTTGCCTACGAAGAAGTGCCGGAGTTTTTTGCTGACCCATTCTTTCAGAAAGAAGTCGATGAACAAATCATTGTGCAGCTCAGCGAGCCAGAACGTATGAGCCGCATGGCCAATAGTGCATCAGCCCAGGCCTACAAGGCTGGACTAGAAGTGGCGATGGACAATGTCGGTGCGCTCAACGCAGCTGGCATTCCGGTCGCCATGGGCACGGACACAGGTCCACCGGCGCGCTTCCAGGGTTACTTCGAGCACATGGAGTTAGCCATGATGGTAGAGTCAGGCATGACGCCGATGCAGGCTATTCGATCGGCGACAGGTGTCGCTGCTGAGTGCATGGGGCAGAGTGATATCGGTACGCTGGAGCCGGGCAACTGGGGTGACTTTGTGGTACTTGGTGCGAATCCATTGCTTGATATTGAGAATACCAAGACGGTTGAGAGCGTTTGGATTGCGGGGAATGTGGTGCCGGGATCGGATTAACAACGGCAAATTGAAACTCAGTTAGAAAGAGATTCACTTAATGCGAACCATTGTTAAAACATTGAATAGAGCGTTGTTCATGCTTGCGGTATTCGGCATTGTGTTGATTTCAATAGCGGGCGGTAGCAGAGAAGTTGAGGCAGCTGAAAATCTTGATTCGGTAGCTGCTGGAATCGGCAGTGAGGGAAATTTTCCAAGGATATTCAGATCTTCGCGGAGCACAGCAGAATTTAATGAGTTAAGAGAAACGTTGTTAAGTACTGATGCTGATCTTGATTTTGAAGGCTATTGGAATAGTCTTCGCCCATTAAGAGACGCCATCGAGCTGGACGATGAAGATCCTCAGAAAGAAGAAATTTTGGATGTCATTTTTGAAGCATTGGATGCGGGCAAGTTAAGAATGCAAGAAGCATATAGGCTCATTGTTCCACGAAATTACCATCGTGGAGTTGGGGGTTTTTTAAATGTTGAGCTTAGTCAAGATGCGGCAGATTATCTCTCTGATCTAGACAGCCTTCCCATGAATGACTTGTCGGCAGCGCGATTAAGCCTTGCCTGTGTTTATAGACTTGAAGCGTGTTCTGAGGTCACTGATAAGGTGCTGAAAAGGGAGTTTGGCACTTCAGATCCTGTAGAGGGTTCATACAGTGGCGATTATTACAGTTTGCCAAGTTTAGTGAGGAATGCGGCAGAATTTAAAGCCGCTTCGGAAGGTGGGCGGGCCATGGATTTTTATCTCACACTACTTGATAGAGCGCCCAATGACAGTTCCCAAAAATTCTACGGTCTCAATGGGCTCGATTCGCCCGAAGTAATCGCCTATCTCATCAGGTATATTTTTTCAGAGGAGTTAGTATTGCTCATTGAGGATCGTTACGAGTCTTCCTATGAAATGGTCGGTGTAAGGGCTATTTATGCACTAAATGAAATAATTAAGGATGACTATCCGGGTTTTCCAGCTTTTGGTGGTAGAAGCGACGAAGAGAGAGTAGGGAATGCCAGGGAGTGGTTGGAAAACAATTTCGATGTGGATGCTATTCTCGAGCGAGCGACTCATTAAACAAAGCAGGGACACTTATTGCTTGGTAATTTAAGGTGGCTACTTAAGTTGTACCGCTAAGTTATCTGTGTTCCTTTCTTGCTTGTTGTCTAACAGGTCTTCCTGTTAGCTATTCTATAGTTGCTAAACGAGGGTGCTGAATGATGAGCAGTATTAGAGTGGGAATAGTTTTCCTGCTGCTTAGCCAGGCTCAATTCTCGTTATCAGCTGACGAGAGTTGTCCAAGCGATGGAGATGTTCAATTTGTTTGCGGCCTTGAAAACCCTGAAGATCTGATTCTCGTACCGGATTCAAATTGGGTGATCGCATCCACTGCAGTGTCATCTTCACTCGATGAGGGCGCGCTCATCGCTGTGAATACTGTTGATTTTCGCCTTGTTGAGCTAGTGCCTCATCGATCATTCGATTCGAATTCTGATTTCTCTCTATCAACATCCTCATCCGCAGACTGCCCGGGTCCGCGAGCGGCCAATTTTCAGCCTCATGGAATTTCATTGCTTACAGGTGCCAGCAAAGTTCATACACTGTTCGTGGTTGGTCATGGAGAAAGAGAGGCAATCGAAGTATTCGAGTTGAGTACCCAAAGTGAGTTGCCCAGGCTGACCTGGCTTGGGTGCATCGTAGCGCCAAGTGAAGTGACTCGATTTAATGCTGTTACTTACTTGCCTAATGGAGGAATTGCCGCGACTAACTTTGCTCCGCCTGAAGGTGAGGTTTGGGAGTGGCACCGTTCTAAGGGTTGGAGTGAAGTACCTGGTAGCAAAATGATTGCACCAAATGGTGTCGTCGCTTCAGATGATGGGAAGTGGTTGTTTATAGCTGATTGGATTGGAAGAGCGATAATTCGTCTGTCACGCGAGCAAGAACCTCCAGTAATAGATCGCATTAGCGTAGGGTTTAGAGTAGATAATCTCAGATGGGCTCGGGATGGCAGTATTCTTGCCACGGGCCAAACTGTTAACTGTGAAAGTCAAAGCGGATGTGAGTTTGTTGGCACTCGAACTATCAAAGTCAATCCTGAATCCCTGGATTGGCAGTTACTGTTCGAATATGCAGATAGTGAGTTTTTTAGAATGGGAACGGTGGCTATCGAAGTCGAGTACGAGCTCTGGTTAGGTGGCCTACGAGATGGGCAAGGGATAGCCAGGGTTTTGCAAGCAGAATAACGACTAACGGGGACACTAATCAGATAACAAAATTACTAGTTGGATAAGATGGTCAATCAATTATCTGATTAACCCCCTAATTGTTAAAGAAAGCTTCGAATAAAGTCAGTCCGTTTCAGATAAACAACTATCTTTCATCCATTTTCGGGGCATCTTTGCAGCTCGTTATTGCTATCAGGCAAAAAAACAGGATGAAATACAAAGGCAAATCGATAATTGTTGTGTAGGTTAGCCACTGATCTTCGGTAAACAGCGTTGCTACACTGTAATTGATGCCAGCCATCAACAGGCTGATTGAGCCAAGTCCAACCACAAAATGCTGATGTTTAACAGGCGAGTTCAGGTAACGCTCAAAACGCGGTGCGAAATATTTGCCCTCACGAAACATGCCATCGGCCAATAGTACACTTGCTCCTAATGTCCCCATGATGGTGCCTTTGAGCTGTACAAAGAATTCACTGTCGAAAGTAAGTGACAATAGTGCAGAGATTAAGAGCATAATGGTTCCAAACATAGCAAAACCACCAAGTAAGTCAGCTCTAACAAAACGTTGAAGTACAACCAGAGCTAAACCTAGTGCAATACTGGTGAATGCAGCGAGAGTGAGGTCGCCCGTTGTTTTGGAAACAATGAAAAACGCCGCTCCTAAGCCGATATCTGCAAAGATGGAGTGTTTATTCTTCTGCCACTGCTCACTTTGTATTTGGCGCTTTTGTTCAAGCATTTCTGTGTCCTGCGCGCCGGCTAACTTCCGTATTATTTTCTCTGCAAAGTAAATATCCTTACCCGGGTGACTTGCATAGATTCGCTCGTCGTTCTGGTAAATCTCAATGCCCACTGTCAGCCAGTTGATATAGCCTACGGACACTTTTACCTTATTGTTTGCATCAATGCTGTGTAGGGTGTGAGTAAGTACGTTAAGGTCTTCGACAAGACTACCGGTTAATTCATCAATCAGCTTACCTTCCTTATATAGCCTCGATGTATAGGTAGTCAGCGAATACGAGTATTTTATTTCGTAGTGGTCGTTTTCATATTTGAACGGTCGACAGTATGTCCATATACGCATCATCTATCGTCCTGAGTAAATGAAAATTGATAAGAAGGGAAAGTAGAGGAAAAAGTAGGGGTGCTGACAACTTGGTAACTTAAGAAAGTTACAGAACGGATGAGAGCGATACAAAGGGCGCACAAATCCAAGTACGCCCCAAGAGAAAGAATTTAACTACTGCTAACCGTCATCCCAGCAATCTCAGAAGGCGTCGCACGTAAAGCCGTCGCCACCCGATCGAAGAAATCCAATTCTGTATAACGAATCTCTGCATCGCTGCGAATGATCTTGGCCAGTGCGCCGAGGATTGCGATGCGTTCGCCGTCGCTGAGTTTGCGCGTGGCGCTGGTGAGATAGCGCTCAAGGGGTTGGGTTTCGAAAATTTCTGAAGACGCCGCAGTGAGGATGTCTGCTTCGGAAAAAGTTTCGCCGGTGTTTTCCAGCAGGGCGTTCTGAACCTGGGTCACTTCCACGGATTCGACATTGGAATCGGCTCGAGTTGCTCTGGCGAGCACCATCAGCATCACTTCCTTGAACAGCTCCTGCTTCTGCTTGGTGCTGCCACTGCCTACCAGTTCGCGAATGGAATCGAAGTTAATCAGACTCATAGTATCTCCATCTTATTATTGTTAATGGGGTAGCGCTGTTCCTCGTGATGGCAAGAGAACAGGGCAATACACCCCGAATACTGACCGAAAGCAGACTAATGGCATTCTGGCCCTATGTCCAGAGTGGCCTAATCTGTCCGTCACCTCTAGATTGTGCCCGGCAGTCCTAGATAACCCTGGCCTCACGCAGGCTGGCGATCTCATCTTGCCCGTAACCCAACTCAAGCATGATCTGCTCTGTGTGCTCACCCAGGGTCGGTGCTCGGGATTCGATGCTGCCAGGTGTTTTCGATAATTCTATCGGTGTCTTCATCAGCGGCGCCGGAACAGCCATGCCGGGATATTCAGTCTTCTGGAACAAGCCCTTCGCGGCAATATGGGGGTCTTCCAAAACCTGCTGTGGTGACAGTATGGGACCGGCCGGTATGCGTGCTTCTTCCATAGCCTGCAAAACTTCTTCCGTCGTGCGCTCGGCACACCATTTAGCCAAACGCTCACTAATGGCCTCGCCATTGTCGCCGCGACTGATGTCGTCCTTGAAGCGTGGGTCTTCGAGCCAGTGGCTTTCACCCATGAGGTCGGCCCAGCGTTTGAACAGGGGGCCGCCTACTGACTGCACCAGCACCCAGCCGTCTCGGGTTTTAAAGGTGTCGGCGGGGCCGGAGGTCTGCGAGCGATTAAGAGTGGCCTGGCGGTCGCGCTTGATGACGGCCTGTTCGATGGCGGTGCCATTCATCAATGTGAGTGCGGTATTGAACAGAGAGCCTTCGACGATCTGGCCTTTGCCGGTTCTCTGTCGTTCAAACAGCGCCGCCATGGTGCCAAACGCGGACAGACTGGCGGTTCCGAAATCGACAAAGGGTGCATAGGATTTCACCGGCTGATCAGGCGTTCCAGACATGTACATGGCGCCCGACATCGCCTGACCCAGGCCGTCGAAACCGACTCTCGTCTCATAAGGCCCGCCGGTACCAAAGGCAGAAATCATGGTGAGAATAATGTCTTCCTTTATGCTGCACAGACTCTCATAGTCCAGACCCATGGCTGACAATGTATCCGGGGGCAGGTTGGCGACGACGACATCGGCCGTAGCCACCAGCTTTTTGACGATCTCTCTGCCTTCCGGCTTCATGGGGTTTAGAGTCATGCCTTTTTTGTTGCGGCCCAGTTGCATGAACAGTGCTCCATCACCGTCTTCGCTCACAGGAGAGAGGAACCGGTCTTCAGAGCCGTCGACTTTTTCAATGCGTATGACTTCCGCACCTAGGTCACCGAGGAGTGTCGCGCAGTAGGGGCCGGCAATATATCTACCGAAATCGAGTACGCGAATGCCTTCCAGCACTTTGTTCATGTCTTTGTTCCTTCTATCTCTTCCCTGAGTCTGATTCTTGTCATGTTGGCCGTGACTGGCCTGTGGAGGCAGGAGTCTATCACAGAGTAAGAAGCCCATGGGATTCCCGGGAACTGCCGGGGCTTGGGCCATTCGCGGAGCATCTGGGCCGTGGGAATGTGACCTGGTGCACAAACAGAGTTCGCACATTCCCGCATAATTTCCTACGTACTGTGATCGTGATCGCAGTGTTGGTCGAAACGCCTAAAGGAATGGGGAAATCATCATGGCAGGATCTCTCGTAGTATCAGCTGATCAGCAAGTCGCCAGTCAATCACAAATGGAATTGGAGGCGATACTCAAACAACCCTATCAAGACGTATGTCACGTCTGCAGCGGCGCAGGCAAGACCTCACCTGTTGTCAGCTGTTCGGCCTGTGGTGGCACCGGCAATCGCTACCTGAAACTGCTCTGACATCACGGTCAGCTAACTCTTCTGTCGGGCCCGTATTGCTCTGACAGAGTGCTTTGGCATTCTCTCTTTCCCTCCCTCTCGGCGCCAGCTTCCCGCAGGCGCTGCCTGAATTCTTTTTCACTGTTACAATTGACCAGCTAGCCAAACCCGGAAAGCTGGTCAGTGAAGCAAGCAGGAGAGAGATGGTATGAGTCCGCAAACCGACCTCAAGCACGTGGCCGCTAAGTTTTTCCTTTCGGTTCAGACGCTAATCGCAGTGACCTTATGCGCCGCGACCGCTGTTGCAACTGCCGCTGAGCATCCGGGCTATGAAATCGATCCCGAGCGCCGCACAACCGGCATCGGTAAATTCTATATGGGCAGAGAAATCTCCTTCGTGATGGGACATCAGGCTGCTGAGTGGTTGAATCGTCCGGGTCGCATTCAGGAAGAGCGTCCCGACGAGGTGGTTGCCAACATGGGTCTGGCATCGGATCACGTAGTCGCAGACATTGGCGCGGGCTCCGGGTATTTTTCTTTTCGCATCGCGCGACTGGTTCCCGATGGCAAGGTTCTGGCTGTAGACATCCAGCAGGAGATGCTGGATATCATCGTGCAGCGCATGGCAGAAGAGGGAGTGAGCAATATTGAGCCAGTATTGGGTGTGATCGACAATCCCAATCTGCCACCGAATTCTATTGATGCGGCGATCATGGTGGATGCCTACCATGAGTTCTCCCATCCCTTTGAGATGATCGACGGGATTTATCAAGCCCTCAAACCCGGCGGGCGCATCTTCCTGCTTGAATACCGGGGTGAGGACGCCAGCGTGCCCATTCGTCCTCTGCACAAGATGACTGAGTTGCAGGTGGTCAAGGAGATGAGTGTCTTTGGTCTGGATTGGACTGATACGCTGGATTTCCTCCCCTGGCAGCACATGATGATCTTTACCAAGCTGGAATAGTGCCGTCACTGCAGCGCCTATCGCACTGACTCCAGGTTTGGTCGCGGTAAACCCACACATGATCGAAGATTCATGATTCGACGTAACACTTTTGCGTTTGGGACGTCTAAGTGTTTAAAGGTTCTCAAACTTTATCTGACTAGAGAGGGTCAGGGGAACCGAAGGGGGAATTGTGACCAATCATCGCTATCGACAAGTACTGGTGCCGCTTGATCGTTATGTACGCAAGCTGACACCAAAAGGACGCACGCTCCTGGCAATGGCAGAAGGTGGCCTGTTGCTGATCCTGCTTACTTCGGTAATTTTCTACGTGCAGTAAGCATAGCTCGCTGACTGTGTCTGACCTGGCTAAGGTGTTCCGGATCTGGATCCTTTGCCATCGAAATCAAAAAGGGGTGACTCGCTGAGCCACCCCTTTCATTTTCAACCTTCTAACTATCCAATCTCGCTAATCGTTTTGTCAGGACAATCATAGGTTGGCGCTCGCGATTAAAACGTCCCGCGAATCTTGATGGCGTATTTCTCACCAGCATGGCTGCAAGAGTTTTCGATCTCGCTGATGTTGCCGGTTGCGATAGTGCCATTCTCGTAACGGGTACGAATTCGGCAACGAACCTGCTCGTGAAAGTTGGTTGCTTCAAAGCGATAAATCAAACCACCCCAGCCCTGAACTTCAAGGAAGGCCATGATGCGAGGGTCCTGATCATAGTCTTCGATCTTGTCGATATCGTAGGCCAGACGACCGCCTTCGAAGCTGTCGTTGTAGTTGATGCCGTAGTTGATATTCCTTGAATCTAGATCATGGCGGAAGCCGAAGCTGTAGTTGCCCTTACCCTGTCGATTCAAGCGGCGCTCGGTACCCAGGAACGGGTCGATGACCGAAGAGTCTTCAACCTGCACGCGGCTGGTCAGCAGGATGTTAGGCAGGTTCCAACCGGCCAGGCGAAAGCTACCGTTGATGGCTGCGCCAAAACGCTCACCGTCGCCGATATTGCCGTTGGCTGAAGCCAGGCTGCCACCGCTGGAAACATCGATGCGATCGATGACATCTTCCAGGTCATGGTAGAAGACATTGCCGTTGATAACGCCGTTGTCATCGTTGAAGCGGTATTCCAGATTCATGTCATAGCGCCAGGATTGTTCCTGACGAATGTCCGGGTTACCAGCCACTTCGTTTTGTTCATCGTCATTGCTGTCGGCATTGGCGGTGAAGTCATTGAAGCTGAGCTGTGCTACATCTTTTTCCAGAGTTGCCCGGAATTGCAGAGAAGGGGTCAGGTCGAATCGATAATCCAGCTTCGGACGCACGAAGTCGAAATCACGGGTCTTGCTGACATCGCCAGACTGAGAGATTTCAGACTGCTCGAAAATCAGCGTGCTCTCCAGGGACATGCGATTGTTCAATTGCCAGTTATGTACGGCAAAAGTCTCGTAACGAATCTCTTCAACTGTCGCATTGGCGTCAGTGAATGGCGTCAGCCCACCGAAAGCAGCGGAAGGCGTGCCGGTGGAAGTCAGCAAACCCAACTGTAGAGTGGAATCGAGAATGGTCTGGGCGCGCTCTACGCCGAACTCGATATCCTGTGCGTTGTTTAAACCCATGGAATAAGAAGTGCGGACGATACGCTCGCGGTAACGGTTGTAGTTGTCGAGGAACAGGTCTTTGGTGCGGTTGGCACCGTCGACTTCGAAGCGCTCACGCAGTGAATCGTTTTCATCTTCATTAACAATGAACTGAGTTTTCCAGCGGTTACCGTTGCTGAAAGTGTGTTCATAGTCACCGCCGATTTCCCAGAACTCTCCACTGTGATCGGTGATGTCCTGCTCGATAGTAGAAACGATAGGAGTGACCTGATAGTCGGTTAGAAAGCGGTCATCCACAAAAGGTGAATCTTTCTGTTCGAACTGTACGTTGATGTGGGCAATATCTGAATCGCTGAACTCGTAACCCAGATTGGCACTGAGAACGAGCGGTTGTGAGTCAGTCACGGTATCGCGACGAATCGTATTGTTCAGGCTGCCGTCGCCCAGGTTGCTGACTTCGAAGCCTTTGCGGTAATCCCAGCGTGGTTCTGTCTCAGCGCTGAGCAAGTATTCGAAGGCGCCGCTGGAGCCGGTGAGAGAAATCTTGCCACCGGGTTTGATTTCACCGTCATGGTATTGATCGGAGTTGATTTCGTAAGCCACAGAGGAGCGTGATTCCGCCTCTAGCAAGACGATATTGATCACTTGTGAACCACCGCGCACATCGAGGTCGCCCGAAGTACCGCGGATGATTTCGATGTACTGAACCTGATCGGCGGGAATGCGACTGAGCTGGCTATTGCCTTCATTGCCTTTGCCCGTAATGCGGCGGCCATTGATCAGAATCTGTTCGCCACCGAGACCGAGCCCGCGACGATTAGAGCCGCCAGAGCTGCCTGGTCCGCCACCGCCCCCGCCACCTTGGCGGGCCACGTTGATACCCGGGATGCGATCCAGCATGTCGTTCGCTGAAAAGGGCTCAAACTCCGCGAAATAGGAAGCAGGGTAGGTAACCGTTGAATCGTCTGCCGTCACTGGCGTGTCCTGAGCTAGCAACGATGCCGAATGGATGGCAGTGATCAGGGCAACGGCTGTGACGAGCCGCTTTTTGGCGGGGAGTTGACGCATAGATTGACTCCGATTGTTAAGCAGGGTGTCTGGTTCTCGAGGCTACACCGCGGCAAATGCTTGATCGCATGTTTGGCGACAGCATATGCAGGGCCGGGTAGCGCAAAGCGGCGTAGTATGAACCAATTTCGACCCCTGAATGTGCCAGCGAGAGGGTATTTTTGTGACATTTTGTAAGGTAGGCCGGTTTGAGGAATCAGCAGGGGAGGGCCAGGCGGCAGGCCGAGTGTTTTGCGCTGTTCAGTTGAATTGAGGATAATAGCGAGCCTTTTATTGCAGGCTATGCCTGCGATACCCAAATACCCGCTCAGTAAGGAAATGCTACGGGTCAGGACCAGTGGCTCAAAGCCCCACGCTTTATCGAGGAAAATCTATGCAACGCGAATCCATGGAAGTCGATGTCGTTATCGTCGGCGCCGGACCGGCGGGTCTGTCTACAGCCTGTCGACTACTGCAACTGGCACAGGAAGCAGGCAAGGAGCTTTCCGTATGCGTGTTGGAAAAAGGCTCCGAAGTAGGTGCGCATATTCTTTCCGGAGCGGTATTTGAGCCTTCGTCATTGGATGAGCTGTTTCCTGACTGGAAAGAGCGTGGTGCACCACTCAATACCCAGGTAACGGGTGATGATGTCTATTTCCTGCCCGGTGCCGAGTCCTCATTCAAATTCCCCGGTCTGGTTGTGCCCCGTACGATGCACAACCATGGCAATTACATTATTTCTTTGGGCAAGCTCTGTGCCTGGTTGGGCGAGCAGGCCATGGAGCTGGGTGCTGAAGTGTTTCCAGGATTCGCCGCGGCAGAAATTCTTTACGCCGAAGACGGCTCCGTAAAAGGTGTCGCCACCGGTGACATGGGTGTGGATGCCAATGGCGAGCAGAAGCCGTCATTCGAGCCAGGCTTTGAGTTTCACGCCAAATACACGATTTTTGCAGAAGGTTGTCGCGGACACCTCGGTAAGGAAGTGATTGCCAAGTTCGGTCTGGATAAGGATAGCGATCCGCAGCACTATGGCATCGGCATCAAGGAAGTCTGGGAGATTCCTGCTGAACAACACAAAGAAGGTCTGGTTGTGCATACCGCCGGCTATCCCATGATTGGTCCCAGCTATGCAGCAACCAGCGGTGGCTTTCTCTATCACGTCGAGGGTAACCAGGTGTCACTCGGTTTGATTGTTGACCTGAGTTACAAGAACCCTCATATCAGCCCTTTCGATGAATTTCAGAAATTCAAACAACACCCCGTTATTCGTAAAACCATCGAAGGTGGCAAACGACTGAACTATGGTGCGCGCGCGCTGATTAAAGGCGGCCTGAATGCCTTGCCCAAGATGAGCTTTCCTGGTGGTTTGTTGATTGGTTGTGATGCGGGGACTATGAATGCAGCGAAGATCAAAGGCAGTCACACGGCGATGAAGTCTGGCATACTGGCCGCCGAATCCCTGTTTGCCGCGCTGAGTGCTGAACAGGCACCGACAGAGCTGGCGGACTACGGCGATCGTGTTCGTCAATCCAGCCTCTATGCTGAATTGCACAAAACCCGAAACTTCACTGCCGGCTTCCACAAGTTTGGTTTCTGGATTGGCAGTGCGTTGACGTTTATCGAACAAAATATTTTCTTTGGTAAATTCCCTCTGACTTTTCATGATCGCTCCAAAGATCATGAACAACTGGTTCCGGCTGACAAAGCGCCGCGCATCGAGTATCCAAAGCCGGATGGCGTTATCACTTTCGATAAACTGTCGTCTGTCTTTCTGAGTAATACCAACCATGGGGAAGATCAGCCTTGTCATTTGACCTTGAAAGACGCGTCGATTCCGCTTGAGGTCAATCTGCCCAAGTACGATGAGCCTGCCCAGCGTTATTGTCCGGCTGGCGTCTATGAAATCGTCGAAGAGTCCGATGGCAGCAAGCGCTTTCAAATCAATTCGCAGAACTGTGTTCACTGCAAAACCTGCGACATCAAGGATCCCGCCCAGAATATTCACTGGGTCGTTCCAGAAGGGGGCGGCGGTCCGAATTATCCTGGCATGTAGTTAAGGATAGAGTTTAGGTGCTGGTTGGCAACATGGTTGGGCATGTACCCGGCCAGGTAGTTGCAACTCAAAACATTCCGTCGAATCCGATAATGCAGTCGTCCGAGGGTAGCTTTTGTCCCCTCTCCATGACGTGCTAAAGTGAGTCAAAGAGCCCGGATTCGGGCTCTGTCAACTTGCGAGGTGTAGCACGCATGCAGGCTGTACCCACTCTCTGCTCCACGTCTTCTGGCAGTAAAACCGCGTTGGGTTTTGCCGGGCGAGCTGTTGTTTGTTTGCTTCTTCTTTGCCTGGCGTATTCGGCTCCAGTCGCTGCACAGACTGAGTTGCTGCAAGGCGATTGGCAGTTCTATGAGTCGGAGCATTTCACCGCGGCAAGCCGTGAGCCATCCCGTCGGGTGCACTCAGCCCTGCAGTCTTTAGAGCAATGGCGTGTGGCTGTGGCGGCGCTACTGCAAACCGAAGGTTTGCCTAGAGCAGCGGTTCCCAATCTTGTTTATCTCTTCGATTCGGATCAGCAACTGACAGATTTCAGTTACGCACAGGAGTCAGCCTTCTTCTCGGCGACACCAAGAAATAATTTCCTCGCTTTTCTGGTTAATGATGATGAGTCGGCGAGTTTGTTGCGCCATCACTACGCACACTTTCTCATTCGTAATAATTTGGATCTGCGACTCCCGCGCTGGTATGAAGAAGGGCTCGCGGCGTTTCTTTCCAGAATTCAAAGCGGACGTAATCGCTTTCAATTTGATCAATACACTTCCCGTAACAATGAGGCGATGGTAAGAGTAAGCGAGGCGTTTTCAATGGAGCGCCTGTTGTTCCGCGATCAGGCACTTGCTTCGCCGCGCAATCTGCAGATTGCCAATCTTAAATCAGAATCTCTTTACTACTATCTGACCCACGGTTACTTGCTCGACGACTTTCCAGACAGGCGTGAGGCTTTGCGAGAGTATTTGGGTTATTTACAGGATGGTCGCAACCCTCGCTTTGCTTATGACCGGGCTTTCGATGTCACTCCCGAGCAACTCGATGAAGAGCTGCATCGGTTTTTAGCGCAGTCCAGCAGGCCGCGAGTCACCATTGAATCACCACTACCTGAAGTTTTACCTGCCAGTGCAAGAAGTCTGGCAGGTAATGAGACAAGTATGTTGCTCGGTGAGCTTGCTCTCAATGGTGGACGCGCACAGACTGCCCAGTCCTTTTTTGAAGTTGGAATAGCCAGTAGCAATGCCCTCGCGCGTAGCTATTCTGGACTGGGTGATGCACTTCGCTTTCAGGATCTGGAGGGGGCTGATCAGGTGAGCGACCAGGAAATTGCTCGCTATTTTCAAACCGCACTCGATCTGGCCCCCAACGACGTCAACATCGTTCTCGATTTCGGAGAGTATTGGGAGGCAGAGTTGGTGAATTGCGACAAGCAGTACACAGCTGCCGAGCGACAACAGTATCTCAGCGATATCGAGCAGAGCTTTAACTACGCGCTGCAGCTAGCACCTGACAACCCAGAAGTGCACCTGGCATTAGGGCAGTTGGCCTTGTTACCTGAGCGAGACTGGCAGCAAGGGCAAAGCTCACAGCGGCGAGCGTTTGACTTGCTACCCGCGGACGGATTCATCATGGAGCAGGCAGCGCGCTATGCCATCGAAGAAGAGGACTTCGAGCGAGCTGACCGGTTAATCGCCGAGCTTGCACAAGCGATTCATAGTTTTGGCGAGCCAGGTTTTGTCACCGATTTACGCGAACGTCTGCTGCGCAAGCGACGCAATGAACCCTATGACAGCTGTGCCAGTGAATGAGGTGATGGCCTTGCCAAATGCATTTGCAATCAACGCTGGTAAACACCTGCAACACTGCTGGGTGATAGTTCTCTGTCTGCTTTTGCAGTTCGCTGTTACAGCACAGGCAGAACTCCTCGGCACTACAGAAGCGGACGAAGAGTCTGTTGCTCAGCAGCTATTGCTTGAGCTGACACCGCTTTTGCACGATGCCGGTATCGATGTGTTGTTTAATCTGAATGATCGCGATCTGGCACGATCGCGATTGCAACGCAAGCGCCTGGGGCAACTGGCAGATCTGCGGCAGACTACTTATCCGTCATATCCTTTGAGTGAAGAACTCCATGCAATTGAGCAAGCGTTTCATGCGGGGCAAGTAGCCGGTGTCGCGCTCTTGCCTCACCTCGAGCCCGCGGAGATCGCAAGCGAAGAATTTCTCCGTGACTGGCTGAATGCAAGTGATGCAGAGCGAATCTTCGTCTCGGCAAGCAGTGCTGACTTTATCGAGTTGATGGCCATTGCCGATGCTGCTGAAACTCTTGCTTGGCGAGCGCTTTTTCTTGGCAGTACGGCAGGTGATGAGCCGGGTTCGGAACGTGTCGGGCAGGGCAGTGAACAGAACGACATTCCAGCTACACTATCCGAAGATTCTCTGATCGGCCGCTTCTATGCCACTAGCCCTATTCGCTTTAGCCTGGATAGTGCCGCAGCGCGAGACTACGCAGGTGGGCTTAGTGATCTCGCCTGGTTAGGAGAGCGAGTGCGGCGTAATAGCGACTCGATTTTCAGGGAAAACGATGCTCGCGGAGAACGCAGTCTCGCGCGCACTGAGCCAGCAGTGTTTAGGAAAGAAACCCTAGGTGATGAGTTTTCCGAATCCACCATTCGCGAAATCGTCGTACCCGGTGGTGTGGCATTAGGTGAGACAGCTGGTCTGGCGATCTCTGTTGAGAGACTCCAGTTTGATCAGGGGCAGAGCCAGCTGCAAGTTGTCGATGTTGATGGTGAGATTTGGCAGTTGCCTGCAATTGATTCAGCCAGTCTTAAATCGCTGTTTGACTTTGCCTCTCGGTCGTTGACTTTGGGTACCGACGCGATCGTCGACATCGATGCAGAAAGCCGGGTAAAGCTGTCGGCGGCACTGCGTGATACCGAATCGGGCTATCAACTTGTGCACGCGGATACGGTGCCATTCAACTATGTTGATTACTTGCCAGTGACCAAGAGCGTGATAATTGATACTCTGGTCAGCTGGTTTCCCGATAGCCGTGGTAATTCTGCTTCCTCCAATTCCCAGAGTCCTGATCTTAACTCTGACCTCAACCCTGACCTCAACCCCGACCTCAACTCTAACCTCACCTATGCCACGGAATACGAAGTCAGGTTTCTTAGTGCGGACAATATGCGTCTCGCCCAGACCCGGGTGGCGCTAGCCTATGAGTATGAGCAGGCGACAGGTGTCACGGCTCATGTGCGCAATTGGGGGCGGGACGCGACTCGTCTGCGCGAAAATCTGGACTATCCCGGTCTTGGTAAGGAGATGGAAGTTGTCGCTGAGTCTGCTGCCTGGATAGGGTTCTGGCGCCGTGTGCTCGAAGATGATGTGCGTTTCGTTGATGGCCGTTATGAATTTATGAAAATTAATAAATTCGGGCGCGAGACGCCCGGCCGTTACCGGCCCTGATGCTCCTGGAGTATCACTGATTGGAATAGAAATAGCGCGTAGCGACGATAGTCGCGAGGTTTTTAATTCATGCAAAATCGATTCTTGTGTCAACGTGATCAACTACCGGGCAGGCTGGTGCTGGTCTTGGTTGTGTTGGCGTTGTTTTCAGGCTGTGCAGGTATCAGTCTGGATATGCAATTCGAGCAGGACGCGACATTGCATGCGCAGATCATCGACCAGACCGAAGATCTCTATGCGCATATCGATCCCTTGTTTATCGGGCCGGAAATCAAAGCGCTGCTGGACAGCGAGGTTGCTGGCCGCGGTACAGAAGAGGATCGGGTCAAGAAGATTCAGGAGATTCTGTACGGCGAAGATTATTTGAATCTCCAGTACAGCGATGATCAGACACACACCGCCCATGAGGCATTTCTTGCGCGCGAAGGCAATTGCCTGTCGGCTATGAATCTGTACGTGGCGATGGCTCGCTACGTCGGTTTGGAAGCCGAGTTTCAAACTGTCAGGGTGCAGCCCAGTTGGGATCGTCGTGGCGACGTGCTTGTGCTCAGTCAGCACATCAATGCGACAGGGCGATTCAATTTGCAGCGTCGCTATGTGGTCGATTTCACACCCGAGATTGCCTTGCAGCAACTCACTTCGTCTATCGTTTCAGACAATGACGCGCGTGCGCTATATTTTAACAATCTGGGTGTAGAGGCACTTGTTGCTGGAGATCTGGAGCAAGCCTTGTCTTATTACAAGAATGCCCTGTATCTGAACGGTCAGTTATCTTATGCCTGGAACAATATTGGCGCGACTTATAATCGCCTGGGTGAATTGGAGCTGGCTGAGTACAGCTATCAAATGGCCTTCACTACCGACAGTCGAAACTCTTCGGCCATTACCAATCTTGCCAAGTACTACCGAAATCAAGGTTTGTATGGAGTGGCGAGGCAATACGAAGAAGCGATCGCGCGCTTCAATAATCGCAATCCCTATTACCATTTTGCGCTGGGCAATCTCGCCTATAGTCAGAGCGATTTCGAAGCGGCACGCTTGCTTTATCGTCGCGCACTGCGGTTAAAAGAAATGGAGCCGGATTTCTATTATGCTTTGGCGCGCACCTATGAGGCCATGGGATACACTGCCCAGGCGGAGGAGATGCGCAGTTCTGGACAAGTGATTCTTGCGGAAAATGAGGAGATTTATCAGCCCAGTGACCAACGCCTGCGCATCATCGATAATGCGTCAATCTTGCGCGAAAGCTCACCGGGCCTGAGTATTATTCTTTCAGACTAGGCTGCCAAGGCTGTATGAACTGCGTGTCGCCAAACCTTAGTTGAGATCGCCATCTTGCCAGTAGCGCGTGCCTTTCACTGTTGCCTGCAGGGCCAGGCCAGACTGGGTCAACTGATAGACAGTAATATTATCAGCCAGCGCTTCACCACTAACCGCAGCACCCAGGTCACCTGCCTTGGCAGCCGCATCGGCCTGGCCGCCGACTGAAATGCCTACGTCGAGAAAACGGCGCAGCGCGTCGTCGCTGTGAAAGACGAATACGGCGCGAAAGTCCTTCACGCCAGCACCGAGTCCAATACCAACTTCACCCATGCGCATATAGATGTCGGTGCCGTTTTCATTGTCCCGCACAACACCGGCTCCAGCGCCGAAGCTGGCAAAAATCACGTTGATGTTGGCGTTGGTGAATACTGCATAGCCAGCAGCGCTGCCAATCTGCACGCGCGTGTCTGGTCTGATGGTGTAGAGCTCTTCGAGCACTTCTTCACGCATCTCCAAAATAGCGGCTCGACGTTCGGCGGGTGTATCGCCGGTGAGTCCTGTCGCAGTACAGCCTGCCAGTAGGGAAACAAGCAGTGCTGCCAGAAGTGAGTGACCTGTAGGTTTGCTCATAATGCGGTTCCTGAATACGGGTAACTGATTCGAGTGATAAAGCACTGTTTTAAGCGGATTCACTTTTGCTGACAAGTGCGCTGGTCGTTTCTATGCAGATTCTGTCTCAATCGTATTTTCAGTGATGATCACAACAAGCTTGGTGTTGCTGTTCAATACGGCTGTAGAAAGAGTTGTCGACCGCTTAGTTATTTCTTGCAGTCGCGAATGTTGCCAGATCCTGAAGGCTGGTTTTGAATTCGGAATCCGGCAGTTCCTGCAGGCAGCTCAACGCGCTGTCTACTTCCTGTTGTGCCTTGTCCCGAGTGTAGGTGAGGGCGTTTGATTCGCGTACGATCCCGATCACATCTTCGAGCATTGCAGGTTCGAGGTTCTCAGCCTTGAGGGCTTCGCGAACCAACGCTATTTCTGCATCGCTACCGTTTTCCATGACGTGGATGAGGGGAAGTGTGGGTTTGCCTTCCGCGAGATCGTCGCCGACATTTTTGCCCATGGCTTCTGCGTCGCCGTCGTAATCCAGAACATCGTCGATCAGCTGAAAGGCGATGCCGAGATGATTGCCGAAGGTCTTGAGTTGATCACAGCGCTTGTCCTCGGCGCCGCCGAGAATGGCGCCGCACTGTGCTGCCGCCTGGAACAAAATGGCTGTCTTGCTTTGAATCACCTGCATATAGGTCGCTTCGGTGACCTGGGTGTTAGTTTTGGAAATGAGCTGCAGGACTTCGCCTTCGGCGATCTGGTTGGTGGTGTCGGCCATGATTTCCATGATGCGCATGTCGCCGATTTGTACCAGTACCTGAAAAGCCCGGGAATAGATGAAGTCACCCACCAACACACTGGAGGGGTTGTTCCATTCGGCATTCACCGTGGGGCGACCCCGTCGCAAGGTGGACATGTCCACGACATCGTCGTGTAACAGGGTAGCGGTATGGATGAACTCCACAACAGCCGCCATGGGAATGTGGGCTTCGCTCTGAATGCCGCAGGCCCGGGCCGCAAGCAATACCAGCAAGGGGCGCAAGCGCTTGCCGCCAGCATCAACGATGTAGTGACCAATGTTCTCAACCAGCGGCACATTGGAATGCAGCTGCTCAACAATGAACTTGTTAACCGCCTGAAAATCGGGCTCTACGGGGGCGCGAAACTGTTGGTACATGCAATGGTTATCCGAAGCGAGTGCAGCGTCTGTCGATTTTGGCTTGCTGAGACGTGTTAATTCGCTTTTCTGGGGGCGGAATTCACCGGCCCACCCTGGGTTCGAGGGTCGCCATGCTAGGGAGCCAATTGGAAGCTGTCAAGTGGACGCAAGGCGCTGAAAAGCGTGGAAATTTCACGATTTGCTACAATTGCGTGCATTGGCTCGTAAAAGCCCCAATGGACTTGCCAGAGACGGGTTGTTCCCGTACAATCCACGCCCCTGTAAGGAATGGGGTGAATTTCCCCCCTTGAATTGGTCTGGAGACAGTTATGTACGCGGTTTTTGAGAGTGGTGGCAAGCAGCACAGGGTTGAGGAAGGCGAAGTCCTGAAGCTGGAAAAGCTGGAAGCTGCCACGGGTGAGAAGGTCAGTTTTGACAAGATTTTGATGGTTGGCGAAGGCGAGTCAGTCAAGATCGGTACGCCCTATGTTGATGGTGGTGAAGTCACTGCCGAGGTCGTCAAACAGGCCCGTCACAAGAAAGTACACATCATCAAATTCAATCGCCGTAAGCACTCTCGCAAGCAGCAAGGCCACCGTCAGTGGTTTACTGAAGTGAAGATCACCGGAATCAAAGGTTAATCAGGAGTAATCCATGGCACATAAGAAAGCAGGCGGTAGTACTAATAACGGTCGCGATTCCATATCCAAACGCCTCGGCGTGAAGCTGTTTGGTGGTCAGGAAGTTCGCGCAGGTAACATCATCGTCCGTCAGCGTGGCACACGCATGCACGCAGGTGAGAACGTAGGCTGCGGTAAAGACCACACTCTGTTTGCCAAGGCAGACGGCGTTGTGAAATTTGCAGTCAAAGGCCCGAAGAACCGCAAATTTGTAAGTGTCGAAACGGCCTGATAGCAAGAATTGCTGAACAAAAGCCCCGTCTCTCGACGGGGCTTTTTTGTTTCTGGGCTGCATTTTTACGCCGATCATCCGATGCATTAAGCAGGACTCAAGATCATGAAATTTGTCGACGAAGCTGAAATTACCGTAGAAGCGGGTAAAGGTGGCAATGGCTGCCTCAGTTTTCGGCGTGAGAAATATATTGAGAAGGGCGGTCCTGACGGCGGCGATGGTGGTGACGGCGGCAGTGTCTTTCTGGAAGCCGATTCCGGTCTGAACACCCTGGTGGACTTCCGCTTTCAACCTCGCTATCGGGCAGAATCCGGACAGGCGGGACAAGGCAGAAACTGTACCGGCAAGGGGGGAGATGATCTCACTGTGAAAGTGCCTGTTGGCACTAGCGTTATCGATACCGGGACGGAAGAACTGATCGCTGATCTGGATGTGCCAGGCAAGACAGTGATGGTGGCCAAGGGCGGCTTTCACGGCCTGGGTAATGCCCGCTTCAAATCCAGTGTGAATCGCGCGCCGCGTAAAACGACTAATGGGACTCCCGGGGAATGCCGCTCACTTCAGTTGCAGCTGCGACTCGTTGCTGACGTGGGTCTGCTTGGGCTGCCCAACGCGGGCAAGTCCACTCTGATTCGTTCAGTCTCCGCTGCTCGGCCCAAAGTGGCTGACTATCCTTTTACCACGCTAGTTCCTAACCTCGGTGTCGTGAGTCTGGGACTCGAACAGAGTTTCGTTATGGCCGATATCCCCGGTCTGATCGAAGGGGCATCTCAGGGCGCGGGCCTTGGCTTTCGGTTTCTCAAGCATTTATCGCGCACACGACATTTACTGCACTTGATCGACGTCTTGCCAGCGGATGAGAGTGACCCGCTGAGCAACGCCAGCACCATCGTGGCCGAGCTGGAAAAGTTCAGTTCCACTCTGGCTGGTAAAGAGCGTTGGGTTGTCTTGAACAAGGTAGACCTGCTGGATGCCGAGCAGCTTGATGAGCTGGAGGCCCAACTGCGCGCACTGCTCAATTGGTCAGGAAAGATCTACAGAATCTCGGCGCTTTCGGGTGACGGCTGTCGTGAATTGATGGATGACTTGATGGCATCAATCACAGAGCACCGCTGCCGTTTGCTCGAAGACGAAGACTATCGCGCAGAAGAGAAGGCAAGAGAAGAAGCCATGGCCTTCGAGATAAGGCGCAGTATTGAGGCGAGTAAAGCCGCGCGCAAAAAAGAGAAAGAACAGCAAGAATTCGATGAAGACGAAGACTGGGACGACTGGGATGAGTGAAACTCAGAGCGATAGCGCAGGTAACGCTCGTGCTTCCCTGGAAAAAGCAGAGCGCTGGGTCGTCAAGGTCGGTTCCTCACTGGTCACCAATGATGGGCGCGGTCTCGATCAGGAAGCGATTGCCAGATGGGCAGACCAGCTCCTGACCCTGCAGAATGAGGGCAAGCAAGTCTTGTTGGTGTCATCGGGAGCAGTCGCCGAAGGCGTAAAGCGGCTTGGTTTCGAGCAACGACCGAAACAGATTCATTTGCAGCAAGCGGCCGCAGCGGCAGGGCAGATGGGTCTGATACAAGCCTATGAGAGTTGCTTCAAGAAGCACGGCGTGCATTCTGCCCAGATCCTGCTCAGTCATGAAGACCTGCGCAACCGAACTCGTTATCTCAATGCGCGCAGCACGCTGACGACCTTGCTGGAGTTGGGAGTTGTGCCAGTGGTCAATGAAAACGATACGGTTGCCACTGCCGAATTGTGTCTCGGGGACAATGACACGCTTGCCGCACTGGTTGCCAATCTCATCAACGCCGATGTGATGGTTATTCTCACCGATCAGGAAGGTCTCTACGATGCGGATCCGCGCAAGAGTGAGTCGGCAAAGCTGATCGAAGAGGGCGAGGCGGGAGACAAATCGCTGATGGCGATGGCTGGCGCTGGCAGTAGTCTGGGCAGAGGAGGCATGTTAACAAAATTGACCGCTGCAGAGCTGGCGGCGCGATCGGGTACCGATACAGTAATAGCCAATGGCAGGCTCGATCAGGTGCTGACTCGCCTTGCGCAAGGCGAGTCGATTGGAACCCTGCTCAAAGCCGGCAGTGAACCGGTGACTGCGCGTAAACAATGGCTGGCTGGGCAACTCAGTCTGGCTGGATCGCTGCAGCTGGATGATGGCGCGGTAAAAGTATTGCAGCAGTCAGGCCGAAGCCTGCTGGCAGTAGGCATTCAGGCAGTTCACGGCCATTTCAATCGAGGTGATGTAGTTGCCTGCGTCGATGCTGGCGGTCATGAAATTGCCCGAGGTCTGGTAAATTATGATGCACGCGAGATCAGTATTTTAATGGGCAAGAGCAGTGAGCAGATCGAAGAACTGCTGGGCTATGCCGGTGATGAAGAAATCATCCACCGGGACAATCTCATCGTCTCTGCCATCTAAATGTAGAGCGTGTGAGAGTTAATAGGAGCCATAAAAAAAACCGGCCAGGAGGCCGGTTTTTAGTGCGCTGATACTGCTATCAGTTGATGTGGGCCTTATTGCAGGGCCTTAACAGCAGTATTGAGACGGCTTTTATGACGGGCCGCCTTGTTCTTGTGAATAATTCCTTTGTTCGCCATGCGGTCGATGACGGGTACAGCGGCGTTGTATGCATCTGTTGCCGCTTTGTGATCGCCGCCTGCGATTGCCGAGTCCACTTTCTTGATGTAAGTGCGAACCATAGAGCGGAATGACGCATTGTGACGACGACGCTTCTCGCCCTGACGTGCGCGTTTACGGGATTGTGGAAAATTAGCCAATGGAGACTCCTCGTTATCCTGTTCTCAAGTCCGGTACTGGTTTCGACTCAGCCCGAACCGCTATTTAGAGCTGTGCGAGCACAGCAAATTCAGTATCTTGTACGGCAGAACCAGCTTCTGTAGCTGATATTCCGGTAATCCGGGGCCGGTTTTGAAGGTGCGACACTATGCCGTTTTCGCCTTTTGATGTCAATAGTCAGCCCCTGGTGCAAGAAACGATGCTGAATCGGAATATTCAACTAAATCAAGCAATAACCCGATACCCTTAGGTCTGGATGCAACAGTATCAGCGCATCCCCTTGATAGGCCAGGAATACGACTGAAAGTGCAGGGAAAGTAGTGAGTTCGACAGATCAACAGCCCTCTACCCAGGAAACGTCAGCGTCAGGAGCGACTGCTGGGGGCGGCAGCCTGCTGAAAGCCAGTGGGGTCACCGGTATCATGACTCTCTTGTCGCGAGTGTTAGGTTTGCTGCGCGATATTGTGATTGCGCGGCTATTCGGTACCAGCGTCGGTGCCGATGCCTTCTTTCTGGCTAACAAGATCCCCAACTTCATGCGCCGGCTATTTGCCGAAGGTGCCTTCAGTCAGGCCTTCGTGCCTGTGCTGTCTGAATACAGGAGCAATAAAGAACACGGCGAAGTGCGCCAATTGATCAGTGCTGTCATGGCGAGCCTGGGAGGCTTTCTCTCCCTGTTGACTGCGCTGGTCCTTCTGGCGGCGCCTGTCGTCGCCGTACCTATCGCGTTTGGCTTCACCGACGAGCCAGAGAAATTCGCACTGTTTGTGCAGATGCTGCGCATCACCTTTCCCTATTTGCTACTGATCTCGATGACCGCGCTGTGCGGCGCCATTCTGAACAGCTATGGTCGCTTCGCGGTGCCTGGCTTTACGCCGGCGCTGCTGAATATTTCGCTGATCGCCTCCGCTTTTTATCTGGCGCCAATGTTGGAGGTGCCGGAAATGGCATTGGCCTGGGGCGTATTGATCGCGGGTGTTGTGCAACTGCTTTTTCAGCTTCCATTCCTCATGCGCCTGGGGCTGTTGCCCATGCCGCGTCTCCTGTCGGGCCACGAAGGACTGGTGCGCATTAAACGATTGATGATTCCCGCGTTGTTCGGCGTTTCTGTCAGTCAGATCAATCTGCTGCTGGATACAGTGATTGCTTCATTGCTGGTTACCGGAAGTATTTCCTGGCTGTATTTCTCCGATCGCTTGATGGAGTTGCCGCTGGGTATTTTTGGTGTGGCTATCGCCATCGCGGTATTACCCAGCCTCAGTCGCAAGCATGCAGAACAGTCTTTGGATGAATTCAGTGCCACGCTGGACTGGGCATTTCGTCTGGTCTGTTTAATTGCGGTACCGGCTACTTTGGCGCTCGTGCTTTTGGCCGAGCCACTAATGATTACCTTGTTCCAGAATGACAACTTCACTGAGCGGGACGTGGTCAATGCGGCAGCATCGCTAAGAGCGTATGCGATTGGGCTATTAGCCTTCATGAGTATCAAGATTTTTGCACCCGGATACTATGCTCGCCAGGATACGCGCACTCCGGTACGCATTGGCATCATTGCCATGGTGGCAAACATGGTGATGAATATTGCGTTCTATCTTTCAGGCTATGCCCATGTTGGTTTGGCACTCGCTACCTCTCTTGCAGCCTGCTTGAATGCCTTTTTGCTTTGGCGAGGGCTTTACCATGATGGGGTGTTTCATTTGCACTCGGGATGGCTGAAATTTCTATTACAGGTTGTCGTCGCAAATATTGCCATGCTGTCTTTCCTGGTTTATTTGGTGGGCGACTGGCAGCAGTGGTTGGATTGGTCACTCATGGACCGTGTGGGACATATGGCCTTGCTGGTATTGGGTGGCATGCTAATCTATGGTCTGGTTTTGCTTATAGGCGGATTGCGCTGGCGCCAACTTTATCGCTAGTGAAGATATAAAAGATTGGAAAGGATTACTGGTGGCTAAGAGCCAATGAAGCGAGTCTATTCTTCAGAAAGTTTGCCCCTGGCCTGGCATGTACGCAATGTCTTGCAGCAGTTCGATATTGCTGCCGAAGTACGGAACAGCCAGTTATTTTCAGTGGCTGGCGAAATACCTATCAATGAATGTCAGGCAGAGGTTTGGGTACCTTCGATTTACTCGCGGCGTGCAGAACAGTTGATAAAAGAGATCGAAAGCTCTGCGGATGAGCTTGAAGAAGATGCCGAAGGTGCGAAGCACTGGCAGTGCGACTCCTGTGCCGAACAGAACCCGGATAACTTTGCAGCTTGTTGGAACTGTAGTTCAAGTCGTAAATCAGACAGTGCTGCTGGAGCAAGCGGCTCAAAACAATAACCACAATGTGAGCCCTGAAGATGAACACTGAGCAAGAAGAAATCGCAGCCTGGTTCTTGCTCAGTGTGTTGCGCCATTTGCGTAACGAGGAGTGGCAAGATGAATCCGACTCGGGGCTGGATAAATCGCAGTTGCTGGACTTGGTGGATGATTTTCTCGACGACCGCTCGGTCAAACATTCTCTGCAACTCGTGTTGCGCAATCAGGATCTACAGAAGCGACTGATCGTGTTTGGTGCGCAGCGCGATGTTGCCAAGTTGCAGCTCACCGAATCCTCACTCGCCTATGCTCGTGCTGCAGAGTTGTTGACAGCATTTGTGTGTGCTGAGGCTTCGAAGAAAAATTCAGAGCCACATGCAGAAGACTCGCAGCCAAACTTGGCCATGAGAGACGTGTCGAATGCAGAAGCTGATCAGGAGTTTAGGGCCGTAGCACTGCGAGAGCCAGGTCAATCAGACTCAGAAATGTTGCAGACCAGTGTGCAGAGGCGAGCCGCTCGCCGAGGCAGGTCAGACCCGATTTTGGTTGGTGAGTTTGAGCCTTCGGGTCAGGAAAAGAATACAGAGAATCTGACTGAGAGAGCCACGATGAGTGATGCGGAATTTGAACGCTTGCAACGCGTGTTGAATTCATCTCAGGAAATGCCCGCATCAGATCAACACATTGAGCACCGATCTAAAAAACTCCTTATATTGAGCCCCGACCGACGTAGCTGGCTAATTGGTGCATTGGCGGGGTTGGCAGTTTTTCTGCTCGCGAATTTGTTGTTCTTTTGATTCTGGCTCCCGGCTAAACCTTCTGACTTTCTTACAGCTTTTACTCAACCCATTCATCAGCGATGCTACTTCATAGCACGTTGTTACGACTCAACCTCGCGACATGAATTTCCCGGTTTGGGTATTGACCTTGATGCTTTCTCCTGGCGCGAGATATTCCGGCACTTGAACTTCCAGTCCAGTAGACAGAGTTGCCGTCTTGCTGCGATTGGTGGCGGATGAGCCAGTGATGGGTGGCGGTGTCTCTACAATTTCCAGGCTGACCGATTGGGGAAGTTCTATCGCGATGATCTGTCCATCGACCAGCAGGGCGATGATGCCTTCCTGTTGCTCCACGAGATAGGGGATTTGCTCTCCAATCATGTCTGCGTTGAGCCCGTACTGGCTGAAGTCTTCGCTGTTCATGAAGTAATAAATATCGCCATCGAGGTAGGAGTACTGGACATCGACGCGCTGACAATCCACGTCCCCCAACATGTCTTCGCCTTTGTAGGAGCCATCCAGCTTCTGTTGGCTCAACAGATTGTTGAAGCGCACTTTGTAGAGCGTCGCCGCACCGCGTGAGCTGGGTGACTTCGCTTCTACTTGACGGACAATGTGCGGAGCGCCATCAATCTCTACGATCATCCCTTTCTTGAGTTCACTGGCTTTCGGCATCGTCGTGCTGCTCCCTGTCGATTGAAGAGGGCGGAAAGGTAGCAAGGGAGGTGCAATCAGGCAAGATTACTGCTGCTATTGAGGGCACGAATGTTCACGTAATTACTGCTGTCTGGGCAAAGAAAACACTGCGGACTTTGAGTTCAGCAGGGGAATGGCCCATAATCCCTGTCCGATTTTCGCTGCAAGCTTTATAGCAGGATTCAGAACATGGACAAGAACGCCTCAGAAATTGAGAACTATCACATTATTGGTCACGAGGAGCTGACGCCTCCGGATGAGATCAAGAGCGAGTTTCCGCTGCAGGGCAAGGCGCTGGAGACGGTATTGGCCGGGCATCGCTCTGTGAAAGGCATTCTCGACCGCGAAGACCCGCGCCTGATCGTGGTTGTTGGTCCGTGCTCTATTCACAATCCTGAAGAGGCGCTCGAGTATGCTGCCCGGCTCAAAGAGCTGGCCGATAAGGTGTCAGACAATCTGTTGCTGTTAATGCGTGTTTATTTCGAAAAACCGCGTACCTCAGTCGGTTGGGAGGGGCTGATTTATGATCCTCATCTCGACGGTAGCCATCGCATCGATCATGGTATTCGCATAGGGCGCAAGCTGATGCTGGATATCGCAAGCGTGGGTTTGCCAATAGCGATCGAAGCGCTTGATCTGATTTCACCACAATATCTGCAGGATCTGGTGAGTTGGACTGCCATTGGTGCTCGAACCACAGAATCACCTACTCATCGTAAGCTTGCCAGCGGAATTTCCTCTGCTATTGGCTTCAAAAACAACATCGACGGTGATTTGAAAGTTGCCACGAACGCGATTCGATCTGCCTCTGCGCCGCACAGCTTTATCTCGGTAACTGGCGAGGGCAAGGTCGCAGTTTTTCGAACCGAAGGCAATCCCCATTGCCACGTGATTCTTAGAGGGGGCAGGTCACCTAATTACGATGCTCAGAGTGTCGCTGATTGCGAAGTAGAGCTGGGTAAGGCGGGACATCGTTCGAATATCATGATCGATTGCAGTCATGGTAATTCGCAAAAAGATCCGATTCGTCAGCTCGATGTGCTGAATTCGGTCGCTGATCAAATCAATGCCGGCAACGAATCGATCATCGGCGTGATGCTGGAGAGTAATCTGCAAGAAGGTAATCAGCCGATCCCCGACGATTTGTCTGATATCAAACCTGGTGTTTCAATCACTGATGCCTGCATCGGCTGGGAGACCACCGAAGAGAAACTGTTGGCATTCTCTGAGGCAATCGGAGATGCATTGCACCGCCGCAGCGCCTGATGCTACATCAGCATTGGCGTAGCGCTTGACTTAGATCAACACGCCTTGTCCTGATTGGTCTATGGTTGACCCCATGCGAAGACCAGCCGAATTCTCGACTGGTCAATGATGGTCACCGTAGGGAGGTACAGCCGTGGCGAGAATCGATACGCTTCTGCTCGCGGTTGATCTCCATCCGGATTCCGATTTCATTCTCGATCGTGTGCTCAATCTCTACGCCGATGTGCGTGACAATATTCATATTGTTCACGTCATCAGAAATGGGATGCACGACGCAGCCCATCTTCTCTCTAATTTTGAAAAAGACCCAGCCATGCAACGCAGGGCGGACCAGTATCTGCAGCAGCTGAATGCACTGTTATTGCGGCATGATCTGTCGCTGCCTGCAGATCAGGTGCACTTGCTCTATGGCGAGCCAGCCTGTGAAATCAAGCGCCTCGCAGATGAGCTGGATGCAGAGCTGGTTATTGTTGGCAGTCGTACCAGTCGAAGTGATTGGCTGCAGCTGCCTGGCACCACGACTAACTGTGTCATTCAAGGCATCAAGTCAGATGTGATGGCGGTGAAGGTGTCGGAACAGATGGGTGACAAGCTTCGCGAGAGGGCGGGCGCGAAGCTGCACGACAGAGAGACTGAGCCGCGAGCGGCTCAGTCCAAGTAGTTTCAACCCAAGTAGTCTCAGCCCGCCAAAACTTCAGCGAGACTGGAAATCAGGTAATCGGAGTTAGCGTCGTTGATGCCCGCCACATTGATGCGGCTGGAATTAACGATGTAGATGCTGTACTCGTTCACCAGAGTTTGAATCTGCTCTACAGAGATGCCGAGGAAGGAGAACATGCCTTTCTCTTTCTCGATAAAACTGAAATCCTGGCTTACACCGGCTGCCTTCAGCTTGGCGACCAGCTCGGCGCGTAATCCATTGATGCGGTCACGCATTTCGGTCAATTCCGTGTCCCATTCAGTTCGCAATTCCTGCGAATTCATGATCAGTTGCACAATCGCGGCTCCGTGATCTGGTGGCATGGAATACATCGCGCGCGCTGCTGCGGCGATCTGTGTAGTCGCGACGCTTGCCGCGGCTTCACTGTCGCAGATCACCGACAAAGCACCCGTGCGTTCGCGGTACAGGCCGAAGTTCTTTGAGCAAGAACTCACCACGATCAGTTCCGGCAGTGATTCGGCCATGAGTCGAACGCCGTAGACATCTTCTGCCAGGCCATCGCCGAGTCCCTGATACGCGAGATCAATAAAAACCGTGAAGCCTTGCTCCAGCGCGAGATCTTTTAGTTGCACCCACTGCTCAGGGGAAAGGTCCGAGCCGCAGGGATTGTGGCAGCAGCCGTGCAGCAGGACCACATCGCCGCTTGGAACCTGACTCAGAGTCGCCATCATTTCTTCGAAGCGAACACTGTGTGAGTCATAGTCGTAGTAAGGGTAGTTGTCGATCTTCAATCCAGCGGTGCCGAGTAGTGGGACATGGTTTGCCCAGGTTGGATCACTTACCCAAACCGTCGCACTGGGGTTGGCTTTCTGAATGAATTCAGCTGCCAGGCGCAAACCGCCACAGCCACCTGGTGCCTGAACGGTAAAACGGCGCTTGCCCAGTGAATCGATCAGGGCATCACCGAAAATAAGTTGCGCAACGCAGTCATTGTATCCAGCAGCGCCGGTTGGACCGACATAGCTCTTGCTATCCTGGGTCTTGAGCAGCATGTCTTCGGCTTTCTTGACGGCGGTCATGACCGGGGTGTTCCCTGCGGGATCCTTGTAGACACCAACGCCAAGATCTATTTTCTTGGGGTTGTTGTCGGCGCGATAGGCGGCCATCAGGCCAAGAATCGGGTCGGCGGGAAGGGCTTGCAGTGATTGAAACATGGTGGTCTCTCTTAACGCTGGTAAGCTTTCAGGGTGTTTTGCATCAGGGATGCGCGAGTCATTGGGCCTACACCTCCTGGCACGGGAGTAATGTAGGAGCACTTCTCGGCGACGCCCGAGAATTCAACATCGCCTACGAGACGAAATCCTGAAGGACGGGACTCATCTTCGAGGCGGGTAATACCGACGTCGATGACGATTGCGCCGGGTTTAACCAACTCGGCAGTCACAAATTCGGCCTTGCCGATAGCAGCAATAAGAATATCGGCACTGGCACATAATTCTGTCAGGTTTTGCGTGCGGCTATGGGCCAGGGTGACGGTGCAATTGCCCGGGTCAGTGTTACGTGACATAAGAATGGCCATTGGTGTGCCGACGATATTGCTTCTACCCAGTACCACGCAATGTTTGCCGCTGGTCTCAATGTTGTAGCGGGCCAGCAGCTCCATGATGCCATTCGGAGTCGCGGAGACAAATGTTGGCAGCCCCAGGCACATATTGCCTACATTTGCCGGACAAAAGCCGTCCACGTCCTTGGCTGGGTCGATGGCCAGGGTAATACGGTGTTCGTCGATATGGCCGGGCAGTGGCAGCTGTACGATAAAACCGTCTATGCCATCGTCCAGGTTGAGCTTGTTCACTTCGCTCAACAGATCATCTTCGGATATATCCGCAGGCAGGCGAATGACCGTCGAGTCGAAACCGACTTCTTCGCAGTCTTTTACTTTGTTGGCCACATAGGTTTCGCTGGCGCCATCATCGCCGACCAGGACTGCAGCCAGATGCGGTGCGCGTTTCCCTTCGGCTTTAATTTGTTCAACCTGCGCGGCAATTTCCTGACGAATTTCTTGCGAGCACGACTTACCGTCGAGTAATTCCATGGTGTGATTCCAGTTTTAGCAGTTTGATGATCTGTTAACTCAGTCTGTTGCGGGGCCAGTTGAGTCGAATTCGGTGGCGTTTTGCAGGGCGCTAATCATAAACGAGCAGGTGTACATTACTCAAGCAAAGCTACCATTTACCGGTGTTTTCCATGCTCGCCCATGGCTCTTGAACGGGCAGCGGCGCACCTTTTTGTAGCAACTCGATGGAGATGTTGTCCGGAGAGCGAACAAAGGCCATGCGACCATCGCGAGGGGGGCGATTGATTGTCACTCCACTATCCAGCAGGTCCTGACAGAATGAGTAGATATCGTCGACGGCATAGGCGAGATGACCAAAATTTCTGCCTTCGTCGTACGCTTCCGGGTCCCAGTTATAAGTGAGCTCTATCTGCGCCTCCTCATCGGCTTCGGCGGCGAGAAAGACGAGTGTGAAGCGGCCCGCCTCGTGTTCGCTACGCCTCAGTTCCTTGAGACCGAGTTTGTTGCAATAGAAATCCAGCGAAGCCTCAAGGTCGCTGACTCTCACCATAGTGTGCAAATACTTCATGCTGATTCTCTCGTTGCTGGGCTCTCGTTACTGGTTCTAGATTCCGAATTAGCACAAAAACTGCCTAATAGAGAACGACAGAGCGAATGCTCTCGCCCTCATGCATCAGGTCGAAGGCCTTATTGATGTCTTCGAGAGGCATGGTATGGGTGATAAGTGGATCGATCTCAATCTTCCCATTCATATACCAGTCAACGATCTTCGGCACGTCGGTACGTCCCCGCGCGCCACCGAAGGCGGTGCCTTTCCATGCGCGTCCGGTGACCAGCTGGAAGGGGCGTGTGGATATCTCTTGTCCGGCTCCAGCTACGCCAATAATGAAAGACTCACCCCAGCCCTTATGACAACACTCCAGGGCCTGGCGCATGGTGTTTACATTGCCTATGCACTCGAAAGAGTAATCGACGCCCCCATCTGTCATGTCGATGATTGCCGCAGTGACATCGTCGACTTCCTTTGGATTGATAAAGTCGGTCATACCGAACTGGCTGCCCAGCGCCGCTTTGGCTGGATTCAGATCGATGCCGATGATTCGGTCAGCACCGACCATGCGCGCACCCTGGATAACATTCAAGCCGATGCCGCCCAGCCCGAACACCGCGACAGTGCTGCCAGGTTCCACCTTGGCATCGAAGGCAACGGCGCCAACCCCAGTAGTCACGCCACAGCCGATATAGCAAACCTTGTCGAAAGGAGCATCGGAGCGAATCTTGGCCACCGCGATCTCCGGCAGCACGGTATAATTGGAGAATGTGGAACAGCCCATGTAGTGGAGAATCGGTTCCCCATCGAGAGAGAAACGACTGGTGCCATCGGGCATGAGTCCCTGGCCTTGAGTGCTGCGAATCGACTGGCACAGATTGGTCTTGGGGTGCAGGCAGAAATCACAGTGCCGGCATTCGGGGGTGTAAAGGGGGATAACAGTGTCGCCCACGGCGACCGAAGTCACGCCGGGACCGACTTCCTGGACAATCCCTGCACCCTCATGACCGAGGATCGCTGGAAATGCTCCTTCGGGATCATCGCCAGAAAGAGTGAAGGCATCGGTGTGACAAATCCCTGTGGCTTTGATCTCAACCAGTACTTCGCCAGCTTGCGGTCCTTGTAGATCGACTTCGACGATTTCGAGAGGTTTCCCAGCGGCGAAGGCGACAGCAGCGCGTGATTTCATGAGTAGTTCCTGTAAGATGTCGGTTTTTTCAGCATTGTAAAAGACTGCCTTTGAAAGGGGAAACTCAAAGAGGTGATCTACGCGCAGTGGAATGAGTGTCGATCAGGCACTGATTGACTGACAAGGAACGTTTGTTAAGAGGAAGATATGTCGTCCAGCGATCCAGCCAAATTTGTTCTCACCGTATCCTGTCCGGAAGCCAATGGTATTGTCCGTGCGGTGAGTGACTTTCTCTATCAGCGTGGCGCGACAATTTACGAAGCGGCGCAACATCGCGACCCGCTGATCGATCAATTCTTCATGCGCGTCGAGTTTGAGGAGAGTGCTTCAGAGCTGCCGAGCGCCAAGCAGCTCGACAACGACTTCGCAGCATTGGGCGAGGAATTTTCGATGCGCTGGGAGTTCCATGAGTTGTCCCAACCTTGTCGCATCCTGTTGGCCGTATCAAAGCACGGCCACTGTCTTAACGATATTCTCCATCGCTGGGAATCAGGTGTGTTGCCTGGTGATGTGGTGGGCGTGGTATCCAATCACGAAGACATGCGCGGGCTTACCGAGTGGTATGACCTGCCGTTCTATCACTTGCCGGTGACCGCTGAAAACAAGCAGGAGCAAGAGCAAAAGCTGCTTGAAGTCATTAAGAAAGAGAATGTCGATCTTCTGGCTTTGGCCCGCTACATGCAAATTCTCTCTGAAGATTTATGCGGTCAACTAGAATCCCGGATTATCAATATTCACCATTCATTTTTGCCTGGATTCAAAGGCGCTGATCCATATCGGCAAGCCTACAACCGAGGCGTGAAGATCATCGGTGCGACTGCCCACTACGTGACGGCTGATCTCGATGAAGGTCCTATTATTGAACAGGCAGTCGAGAAGATAGACCACACGACCAATATCGAAGAGTTGCGGCAGATTGGTCGTGATGCGGAATGCACCGCGTTCGCAAGAGCGTTGAAGTGGCATTGTGAGCATCGAATCATTGTTAATGGCAACAAGACTATCGTCTTCCGCTAACGCCTCGTGTCAAAGCTTTTAGAGTCACAGTGTTGGAGTAGATCATGGAGGTGCTAGTCGCAGCTGCCGTGATTTTGCTCGGTTCCTATGTGCAAAGCAGTATCGGTTTCGGTCTGGCTATTATCGCCGCGCCAGTTCTCTTTTTTATCGATCCTCTCTATGTGCCCGCGCCGATTACGGTGTCCGCGCTTACGTTGTCGGTAGCGAACGCGCGCAAGCATCGTCATGCGATCTCTTTTAAAGGCTTGCAGTATGCTGTCCTGGGCAGAGTGCCGGGGACTATCGCTGGTGGCTTGCTGTTGTTGTGGATTGATCAGGAGCAGCTTGCCTTGTGGCTGGGTTTGTCAGTGTTGGCGGCAGTAGGTTTGAGTCTGAAAAAAATCATTCTGCAACCGACCGACAAGTCGTTGTTTGCGGCAGGTTTTCTCTCCGGATTTATGGGGACATCTTCTTCCATCGGTGGGCCGCCAATGGCGCTTGTAATGCAGCATCAGGAGAGTGATTTCATCCGCGCGAATCTGTCGGCGTTTTTTGTAGCGAGCTGCATCATGTCGCTCATCATGCTGTCTATTGTAGGGCGATTCGGTTACGCAGAGATCGTGCGTTCCTTGCCCTTGCTGCCAGCGACACTGGTCGGCTATTGGTTGGCTATGCGTACACTACATCTCATTTCACCGGAAAATCTGCGCCGCATCTCCCTGATTCTTTGCGCAGTAGCTGGCACTTATGCGGTTGCTTCCTATTGGGTCTAAATCCGGTATCGGTTTTTAATTCTCCGACCTTGGGCTACACTGCATGTGGCTCGAACTAATAACAAGCTCATCCCTGAGGAGAACACTATGAAGACACGCTGGATTGCCAGCTCGGTGCTGGCAACAATTCTAACAATGCTGACGCCAATGGCGCTGGCTGATGATGCTGAAGCTGCACAGACAATTGCAGGTATTTTGAACGGCTTGAATCACTTCCCTTCCGAAGGTGACAAAGCGGCATTAATGGCGATCGTGAATGACGCGAGCAGCAGCGAAGCCTACAAAACCCTCGCGAGAGCGGTACACAATATTCAGCACTCCGCGACTGCTGAAGACAAGCAGGCCCTGGAGGCAGTTCGTGAAAGCGGTGCGGATGACACGGCTAAAGCGTTGGCGGAAATCATCGCAGGTATTAGCCATGTAGCGAATGCGGAAGCGAAGGCCAGGTTGGCGGCAATGCTCTAAGTAGCAAATTCGCTACGAAAATTCACACTTTTGGGCCCCGCCTGGCAACAGGTGGGGCTCTTTGTTAGTGGATTCTGTACCTTTTGTGTCTAAGTGCAGCAAATCCATGGCAAACCTTAACAGACCGGCTAAAGCGAGCTAAACTTCAGAAACTCTTACAAGCCCACCGCCAGGCAGATACTAATAACAAAGCCGAGAAGAGAAGTTGTAATGAACAAGTGGCCGCAAAACACCGACATGGATGCCTTCCAACAAGCCTGGGAGCTTGAAGGAGAACCTTTCTGGAGAACTGTGTTTGATATGCATCGTGAGAAGATGCAGATCAAAAACCCGAAAGTCGCCGTTGGCAATCTCGAAAAGATTTTTACTGCTACATTCAGTCTCGCGAATTCCAAGGGATTTCAGGCTATGAGCCTGCGGGACCTGAGCCGGGAAACCGGCATCAGCATGGGTGGTCTGTATGCCTATATCGGCAGCAAGAACGATCTGGCTTCCGTCATTGAAGGGGTATTACGCCACTATATCGACAAAGTCGTGGGTAGCCTGGCAAAGGAAAATCTGGAGCCCAAGCAGCGTCTGAAGGCGATTATTCGCGGCGAGATCTACATGATGCAGACCCTCAATCCGTGGTACTACTTCTGCTACATGGAATTAAAGGGGCTGGATAGAGAGCAGCAAGAACAAGCGATGGAGCTTGAGCTGCGTTTTGACCGCTTCGTCAATGACGCGATCAAGGCTGGGGTAGAGTCAGGTGAGTTTCGTTGTGAAAAGCCAGAATTGATGGCGGCAACCGTGACCTCTCAACTGCAGCAGTGGTATCTCAAACACTGGAAATTCAAATTACGTGATGTAGGCATGGATGAATATGCCGATTACGTTTACGAAAACCTTCTGCTCACACTGCAAGCTGACTCTGCTCAGGAGAATCCGCCGGTACACGGCATCGCCGTGAATCAATCCTGAGCTTCGCCACGATCCGCTGTGATCAGCGCTTAGCTGTTCTCAGCGTTCAATCCTTTCTTGTCAGCATAGAATGCGCGAATGGCGCGCATATCCGCATCAATATCCCCGGTTGGGTGAAAGAAGTCGGCAATGCCGGCTTCTTTTTTATCCGCATCCACGTAGCCAAGTAGTATCGGTACGTTGGCATTGTTGGCGATGTGATAAAACCCGGTTTTCCAGTTGTCTACCTTACTGCGCGTTCCTTCCGGTGGAATAAGTACAATCAGGTCATCGTACTCGACATAGTTCTGAACCGTCTGGCTCACCACATTGTGTGATGCAGATCTGTTGATGGGGATGCCGCCGAGCCATTTCATGAGCCATCCGAAACCCCAGGGAAACAAGGTGTGCTTGCCCATCCAAAACACCTTCAAGCGCAGCTTGAGAACCACCAATAGCATTAAGGGGAAATCCCAGTTGCTGGTGTGAGGTGCACCAATCAGAACGAAGCGTTGACGTTCAAGTTCTTCGCCGCGTGCATGCCAGCCGCTCAGCTTCAGTATTCCGAGTGCGAGAATGCGGAGCAGAGGGGTGATGATGGGAGTGGAAAAAACAGTAGTGCGCATCGGATGATTTTCAGTGATCGTCGTCGCCGAACAAGCGTTTCAATTCGTCGAGTGCCTTGTCCGCTTCGCTCTTTATGGACGGCTCGGTGGTATTCTCTTCAGGTAATTCTTCGCCAAACAACTCGGCAAGTTTCGCTCGCGCTTCGTTGGCTGCAGCGGTGTCTCGTTTTTGGTAGGCGCGCGTGTTTACCTTGAAGTAGTCGCAGAAATTAGCCTTGTCTTTGTCGAGAATAAATTCGGCCCTGTCCTCGCGGCAAGCATCACTAATGCTTGGGTCGTAGTGTCGACAGCTTATGCAAGCATGAAGGTCGGCTTTGCAGTGGCTGCATTCTTCGTAGCGTGAAAAGGGTAGCAGTAAATTCTTTAACTCAGTGCCACACTTCCAGCATTGCATGGTAATGCTCTGACTGGCCATAGCTACCATTCCTGCACGAAGTCGGCCGGGTCCGCACTGAGAATTTTTTTGCCTGGGGCTGCTGCGGCGCCGAGATAGAGAAAGCCGATAATTTTCTCATTTTCGGTAAGCCCCAGTCCGCTCGAGACATTGGGGTCATAGGCCATGGAACCGGTTCGCCACATAGCTCCCAAATTTTGTGCAAATGCGGCGAGTAGCATGTTCTGAGTCGCGGCGGCAGCGGAAAGCTCTTGTTCGAAGACGGGGACTTTCGGATGTTCTTTCGGGTTGCAGATGCTCACTATGATGAGCGGGGCACGCAAGGGCTTTTGCCGAATCTTCTCGATTTCGGCAGCACTGAGTTCGGTATTTTTTTCAAGTGCAGCCTGGACAAACAGTTCACCCAGCTTGCGGCGTGAGTCACCACGGATGACCAGAAATCGCCAGGGACGGAGCAGGGCGTGGTCCGCCGCGCGCAATGCCGCTTTAAAGATGAGATCCAGTTCGGCATCGCTGGGCGCGGGCTCTTCCAGTCTCGGCATCGAACTTCGTTGCAGGAGTGCCTCTATGGCATTCATCACTTGGCGCCTCCGGGCGCACCGGGCTGTTTGTTACAGGTTCGTAATGTTGATTGGATTGCTACTAGAAAGCAAGGATAGGCCCAATTAACCCTAGTAAAATCGGGGCCTTTGGAGTGCTGGCATTTCATCAGGAAACAGGTTTGATGTGCGAACAGCTTGCCGAGGCTTGCGAAAAGAATGGTACAATTCTTGGTCTATTCGCCGACTAATTACGAATAGAGTGTTTTACTTTGCGAATGTGTTAATGCTTGAGCCAGAAGGTAGATTGAAAAGCCCTCGTGCCACTCAAGTTGCAATAATTTTGCAGTTTTTTACTCTGCGCCGATCATCTTTTCATTGTCAGTCGACACTGGCAGTATGATGAATTCGAGCACGCGGACCGAGAAACGAACCCAGAAACAAGCCAAGATTTGAAAGCAATCAAAAACACTTAGTTAGCAACGCCAATAGCAAGTCGGCAAGAATACAGCTAGTAAGCACTTCAAGGATCATTGAATGAATTCCAAGGCAGATGTAATCGCGGTAAGTAGCGAACGTGCTCCTTATCCCCAGGACAAATCTCGCTGGTTTGGCTCGGTCAAGAGTGAACAACTGAGCCTGGTGTTTTCATTCTACTCCCCGGATGGCAATGAGATCGCAATGCCCATTGCCAGTATGTCGGCTTATCTCAAACGGGACTTTCCCTGGGTTAACCCGGTTCTTGAACCCGTACTCCCACTGCGTGACGCAGAGAAATACACACCAGAAAATTATGCCCAGTTAGTACAGGCGCGTAAGCCGGACGTCATTGCTTTCTCAATTATGAGCCCGCACTGGTATCCAATGGAGCCCTATTTCGAGGCTCTGAAAAAACTGATGCCCAATGTGCCGATTGTCATTGGCGGTTATCAGGCGATGCTGTCTCAGGAGCAAACCATAGAGAATCCCAACATCGACTACATTTGTGTTGGTGATGGTGAATATGCGATTGGCAATATTGTTCAGCACCTTCGCGGCAGTAAAGATGGGCCGGCGGACGGCATGTGGGAAAAGCTTGTTGATGGTAGTGTTTACAAAACTGAAGCTCATCAGATTGGCGATCTCGCCTCTTTGCCATTTCCAGATTACGATATTTTTTCCAAGGAAGACGGCTTTAACGATGTGAACTCATCGATCTTTGGGCCGAAAGGAAAACTGGTGCTGCCGGTTATGACCGGGCGAGGTTGTCCTTATCGTTGTACTTATTGTTGTAACACACCAATCCTCGAAGGATGGAAAAGCAAGAAAACGTTTCTTCGCAAATATGATCCGGAAGATATGGTCAACGAGTTGATCCGCCTGCGTGATAAATACAATGTTGGCTACTTCGAATTCTGGGACGAGCTGTTTCTATCCAATCTGAAATTTGTACGCGCGTTTTTCGAAATCTATAAAGAGAAAATTCATCTGCCATTCTCCATCAACTCTCGTGTCGAAGTGATGAACGAAGAGTTTTGCAAGACTGCTGCAGAGGCAGGTTGTCACACGATCTGGTTTGGTATCGAGAGCGGTGACGAGAAATATCGCAGTACCATGCTGGGTCGCAAGATGACTAACCAGCAGGTGATTGATGCGGCAGCGAATTGCAAGAAAGCAGGCATTAATCGTCTTACTTTCAACATAGTCGGCATGCCTCTGGAAACCGCAGATAATATGCGCCAGACGCTCAAACTCAATCAGACTATTTCACCGGAGCATTTTTTCTTCTTTCCTTACATCCCGCTGCGCGGTACGCCGCTTTATGATACGGCCAAGAAGGAAGGTCTTCTGCTCACTAATAAAAAGAACCTCCATTATCTCTCGGCGGCTAACGACAGGCAGTTTACGCTCAATATGAAGGAGCGCCCTGAATTGCTGAATGCTGATGAATACAATGAAATCTGCATGGAGATGCTAGCCTTTCAAGAGGCCAATAACCGTCTTAGCTACACCGATCATGATGAGCCGGCTGAACAAGCCAGTGTCGAAGACAAGAGTTTCAGTCTGGTTAGTGATGAAGAACTTGCTGCCAGCACGCAGAATGAAGTCGAAATTCCGCCGTCTTCGAGTCCGACGACTGAGCAGTCAGAGAAGGCATCTGGTTCTCTGTTGCAGAGTGTGAAGAACTTGTTTCGCAGTTAGTCGAAGCGCAACTCACACTCAATTTCTTCCAATGATCTCTGTGCTGCCTGCCCTCAGGCAGCAGTCTCTGCGGCCTCGGCAGCTTTGGCTGTCTCCTCTCCCAAGGCGCGATTGAATCTTAGCCAGGATATGGATGCCATCAGCGCATTGCCGCAGACCGCGCCTGCGAAGAATCCCGCCACTCCGAAGAATTGACTGCCTATCCAGGCCAGCGGTACATAGAAAAGGAAAAAGCGCATGATGCTCAGATAGAGTGCTGCGCCCGGCTGATGCAACGCATTCAGCGAAGAGTTGGTCAGAATGATTATGCCCTGAAAGCCGTAACCCAAAGGCATTATCCAGACGAACAGTCTGATGGTTTGCATGACTTCGGGATCATCGGAGAACGCGTTGGCAATGAGCTCTGCTGTTAATCCCAGAAACAGATAGACGGCGAGTTGCCAGAGCAACACGAAGCGAATAGACAGTCGGTAAGCTTCGGCGACGCGATCGATTCGATCAGCACCAAAATTCTGACTTATCAGCGGAGGGAGTGAAGAGGACATTGCGAGCACAAGCAGTGTAGCGATGGGTTCGATTCGTGCGCCCACGCCGAATGCTGCAACCGCAGTATCACCGAAGCCAGCTGCGATAGCGGTCATAATGCCAGCTGCCAGAGGTGTCATCATGTTGGCGCCAGCCGCGGGAATGCCGATGCGCATCATGTCTCTTCCGGATGCACGCATCACGGCGCGCGAAGGCATATGCCGGCTGACCATTTCGATTTTGACAACGAGCACGTAGAGCAAATAAGCAAAACCGATTGACCACGCGATAACGGTCGCCCATGCTGCGCCAGCAATACCCAGAGCTGGAATGGGACCAAGCCCGAAAATCAGCAGTGGATCCAGTAGTGCGTTGAGTGCTCCGGCACCGGCCATGAGAATGCTGGGGGTTTTGGTATCTCCACAGGCGCGCAGCACGCTATTGCCGGTCATGATGCAGACCACCATGACACTTCCAGGTAACCAGACCCGCATGTATTGATTGATTGGTTCCAGGAGTTCTTCGCTGGCACCCATGAGTAAGAAAAGGGGATTCTTGAGCAACCAGATGACTAACACTGTGGCTACTGCCAGAAGCAAGGAAATATAGTTGATGACTGTGGCGGCTTCCTGGGCCCGCTCCAGTTGTGATCCACCAAGAAATCTTCCCACTACCGCAGAAGCACCGATGCCAAGGCCAATAGCCAAGCTCATCACTGTGAAAGTCACAGGAAAAGTAAAACTGATGGCAGTGAGTGATTCAGTACCGAGGAAACTGATAAACCAGGTGTCTACCAGAGAGAACGTGAACAGCATCGACATGCCAATAATCATTGGCAGGGTCATGCGAATCAGCGACTGCTTGATCGAACCTTCGACAAGGTTTTGGGGACTAGCTGACTTGCCTGCGGGTTTACCTGGCATAGAGCGTTGCTTCCTGTGTCTGCGCCTTGCTGATCTTTACTGTTTTCTTGCTGATTCTTGTCGACTGTTGGCTTTTCGCGATTAAGAGTGCCCAGGAGAGATCGAAATTCCGGTTCCTGAGAATGCAGTGTTAACCCGGTGTTACTTTCCCCGGTTTTGTAGCTTGAGCAGCGCCTGGAAAACTTTTTGACCGCCGTACACCAGACGAGCGGCGGACCTTACGTCCGGGCTTCCTTGGTGGTCTCCAATAAAACCTCCTGCCTCTTGCAGAATTAAAGCCGCTGCACCATTTTCCAGATGATCATAACTACCGGCATAGCCACCATCCACTCTGCCAGCTGCTACTGCGAGCATATCCAGAGTGGCGCATCCTGTGATGCGAATTCTTGCCTGTTCGGCGAAGAGTGACTGCTGTAACGTGTTCACAGAGTCAGATGGCAGGTTGTCACTGTCCAACGCGACGAAGCAATGCTCCAGTTCAGTCTTGTTGCCAACACGGATTCGTCTGGAATTAAGTTGCGCGCCGCCACCGCGAGACGCAATGAATTCCTCACCAGTCACTGGATTGATAATAACAGCGTGTTCGAGTTTGCCGTTAACCTGGCAGGCAATCGAAACGGCGAACTGAGTATAGCCGGCGGCGAAATTTCGATTCCCAACGAGAGGGTCGAGTAGCCACACTGTGGACTTGTCTTCGCCTGGCTGTTCACCCGAAACTCGTGAGTGTATGCCGTGTTCTGGATAGGCTTTGGCAATGTGATAGAGCAGGGTTTTGTCGGCGTCGACATCCATTGAAGTCAGGAATTGACTGGCATCATCATTCAGTATGTTGATGCGGTCCAGGCGATCGCTGCTGTGAGCGATTGCTGAGGCGGCGTCTCGGGCCGCACGCAGGGCGATGTTTACCAATGCATGCATGGGATTTTCCTGATTCAGTATAAACAGTGTGAAAGAGCAGAGAGCCCAAGTCTGGCGTTGACCGGGGCTGAGGCGGGGCATGATACCAGTATGCGCGTCCTGAAGGTACTAGCACTGCTTGTCGCACCAAGCTCTTCAAGCAATTCGCACCCAGGTCTACGTAAAGGGTTTTGGTAAACCCCAGCTAGCCTTGTTCGCTGGGTTTCTCAGAGACCCACCATACTGCTCTCTATTCGCCCAACGCTGCTATAATTCGCCCTTCAGTCTGAAGGGAAACCGTAGAAGTAAACCGGAGAGGTAAACCGGAGAGGTAAACCGGAGAGGTACACCGCAAAGGTAAGCCGCAAAGAAAATCGAAAGGAAAACCGCACGTGAATTTAGCAGACAACATCAAGATAGTCCTCGTTAATACTTCTCATCCAGGCAATATCGGTGCCGCTGCCAGAGCGATGAAGAACATGACATTGAGCGAGCTAACTCTGGTCTCGCCAGAAGAGTTTCCCAGCGGTGTCGCTGTTGGACGAGCGGCTTCTGCGGTCGATATTCTTGAGCAAGCTACTGTGGTTGACAGTTTGCAGGAAGCCATCGCTGACTGTTCTCTCGTGATAGGGACAAGTGCCAGGTCGCGCAGCATTCCCTGGCCGATGCTGACGCCTCGGGAATGTGGAGAAAAAGCAGTCACAGAAGCCGCGAGACATCGCGTCGCTTTGGTCTTCGGTCGGGAAGATTCCGGATTGAACAATGATGAATTACAACTCTGTCACTACCATGTACAGATACCTGCGAATGAAAACTATAGCAGTCTGAATCTTGCAGCGGCGGTAATGGTATTGTGTTACGAGGTGTATTCCGCATCTTTGGAACAAGAGAACAAAGATGGTGAAGGTGAAAATGCCAGAGTAAGTGCTGGAGACAGCCAACCCTGGGATCAGGAATTGTGCAGCGCAGAACAGATGGAGCACTTCTACAAGCATCTGGAAGATGTTCTGGTGTCTCTGGATTTTCATGATCGGGAAAACCCCAGGCAGTTGATGCAAAGATTACGTCGCTTGTACGGCAGGATTCGTATTGATGCGATGGAGATGAACATACTGCGCGGCATCCTGACTCATACACAGCAGCGTATCGGCGATAAGTGATGCGCGAGATTGTTGAGAGCGAGATTCCTGAGCGGCTTTTTGATATAAAAGCCTGAGTCCAGTGTCTGCCTCTACCTACTAGTGAATTCGAGAACTGATGAAGACGACTCAGAAGTTCTATTTCGATAAATCCAGGTACTTGCGAGTGCTGCAGAGTCTTCATGCTTCCATTCAGGAACATGGCTTTGCCTTTTTGACTGGAAAACCCGCTGTAGGAAAATCTGAGGCGCTTACCAGATTCGCCCTTTATCTGGAAAGACAAGGAATCAAGCCAGTCACCTGTTCGGGTTCGGATCTGGACCTCGATCAATTGCATGCCTTGCTCATGCGCCATTTCGATATTCCGGATTCTCAGAATATCGCCATGTTAGTGTCCGAGCTGGCACGAACAACGAATTCCGAAAACCTTCAGCAATCTCGAGCAAAATTGGTTCTGATGATCGATGACGCCCACCTGCTATCCGAGGTGCTGCTGGTCGAACTGGCCAACCTGGTTATGGCGCAGAAGGGTAGTGAGACATTGTTTTGTGTAATTCTTTGCGCCGCCGAGATGCCAGGCTCGCGAGCCGTCGACAAAATCGATGCGCAAGTGATTACCCTGTCAGCCATGACTGAAGATGAAGTGAAGGAATTCGTCAAAGACTATGGCAACGCATTGTTCAATGCGCAACTTGAATTCGATTCATCGGCTGCCAGCTTCTTGCTGAAACGGAGCAGGGGATTGCCCGGTGCAGTTCAGGAACTTGCCAAAAAGCTTTGCCAGAGAATTTATCTGGAGCAACCGGAGCGCTATGCAGGGAAGAAGCTTGATCGCCTGATGCTCGAAGAAATCTTCATGGACAAAGCGCCGGGTCACTTGACGTCTGCTGTGCATTCTGTGGAGCAGCTTCGTTGGCCTCTGATCTTGCCGGTTGTAGTGGTGCTTGCCGTAGCGTCGATGGCATTTCTCTATACCGAATTAGACACTGGATTTAATGCCGGGACTGAAAGCGATCCACAGCTTGCGTCGGCAAATGCGTTTGTAGTTTCTGAAGAGACAGCAGTTTTTGAAGAGGCCACAGTTATTGAAGAGACGGCAGTCAATGAGGAAGCTAGTAATTCCCCCTTCGCAGATGCCCAGCTTGGTGCAACTGTTGCAACAGCGTCGCCATCGCGGCTTGATGCAAGCATTGCCAGCGAAGAGAGCGTCCTGCCTGAAGAGGCTGTTGGTACTGGCGAAGAGGTGACAGATTCCGGCTTGCTTCTGGTGACCGCAGCGGAGAGAGGTATCAGTGCCGATGCCTTTGCCTTACCGGATTTTGAAGAGTTGCAAGAGTCGGAGGAGTCGATTACTGCAGCGGCGCTTGATGAGCAAATAACGGAAACGTCGTCCACTGTAGAGTCGCAAAGCAGTGATGCGGACCCGGTAGTCGAATCAGCGGCAGTTGTGATTGCGGATTCAGGGCGAGAGCAGTCCGAACAATCTCAATCCGATGCGACATTGTTGGTCTCGGCTAGCCAGGAATCTGCTGTTGAGAACGAATCTGCGAGTCGATGGGAGGCGATAATTATCAGTTGGGTTTCAGCTTGGCAGTCACAGAATCTCCAGGCCTATTTCGCTGCCTATCATGAAGATTTTCAGCCGCGATATCATCAATCGAAGTCTGCATGGGAAGCAAATCGTAATCGCGTCATCGGCGGTGCGGCGACTATCGAGCTGCGAATGTATGATTTCGAGCTAGTGCTTGAAGATTCAACTGAGGTTGAAGTGCATTTTTGGCTCGACTATGAGTCTGCCAACTATCAGGATCAAACCAGGAAAAAGATCGTCCTGGCACCTGTTGACGATAAATGGCTAATACTGGAAGAAATAAATCTCGAAGTTCGCGTCTAGCGTTTCGATTGGCTCCGTCTGTTTGTAGTTGACCTTGTTCTCCCTGTCTTTCCAACGTTCCCCGCTTTTCCTGATTTCCTGGCGGCGCCACCGCGACTGGTTCGTGTAGTATTATTCTCGGCTGCCGGGATTAGTGCTCTTGCGGAATTGCCAATCAAATCTTCTCTGCCCAATCTGCGTAACGCCTCGCGCAACATTGGCCAGTTCTTCGCATCGTGATAGCGGAGGAATGCTTTTTGCAGTCGACGTTGGTCGAGGTCTTTGGCTACGGTAATCTTCTCGCTCTTGTAGCGCACTTTCTCGAGGGGGTTGCGCTCTGAGTAATACATGGCAGTTGCCAATGCCATGGGTGAAGGATAAAAAGTCTGTACCTGGTCGGGCTTGAATTTGTGTTCTTTCAACCAAAGGCTCAGATTCAACATCTCTTCCTCATCACAGCCAGGGTGCGCTGCGATAAAATAGGGAATCAAATACTGTTCCTTACCCGCTTTGCGGGAGAAGCGGTCAAACATTTTCTTGAATTCATCATAGGCCGATATGCTCGGTTTCATCATCTTCGCGAGCGTCTTATCTTCGCTGTGTTCGGGCGCAATCTTGAGGTAACCCCCGACGTGATGAGTGACCAATTCTTCAACGTATTCTGGATCCCTTATGGCAAGGTCGTAACGCAATCCAGAAGCAATGGCGACACGTTTCACGCCATCGATCTGTCTGGCCTTGCGATAGAGTTGGGTTGTCGGACTGTGGTCGGTATTCAAGTGCTTGCAAATATTGGGGTACACGCAAGACAAGCGCTTGCAGGTCTCCTGAATTTTGGGCGAGCTGCAATTCAATTTATACATGTTCGCCGTCGGGCCGCCCAGATCAGAAATGGTGCCAGTAAAGCCTGGCACCTGATCGCGAATCTTTTCGATCTCGCGCAGTATGGAATCTTCCGACCTACTTTGAATAATGCGGCCTTCGTGTTCGGTGATCGAACAGAACGTGCAGCCTCCAAAACAACCCCGCATGATATTCACGGAAGTTTTTATCATGTCGTAGGCGGGGATTCTGGCATTGCCATAGGCGGGATGGGGGCGACGTTGAAAAGGTAGATCGAACACCCAATCCATCTCCTCGGTTTCCAGGGGCAGTGGCGGTGGATTCACCCATACTTCCTGGTTGCCGTGTTTTTGCACCAGCACTTTTCCGTTATACGGATTTGCTTCCTGGTGTAATACCCGCGAGGCGTGAGCATAAAGCGCTGGATCGTTGACGACCTTATTGAATGAGGGGAGGCGTATGTAACTCAGCCTCGAATCAAATTCTGTTTTGCGCTGCAGTGGGAGAGGGATGATGCGCAAGGGGACCGCGTCGTTTGTGTTATCACCTGACTCTTTTTCGCCTTCTTCACTCTTTCCTTCCGCGCGCTCACCTCCTGTATTCCCATGACCCTGTCCGCTGTCGCTGCACGCGGGAGTGGAGCCGCTAATATCAGCCTTAGTGCTGTCATGGAAATCATAGGGATTCGGAAGTTTATCAATAGCCGCAGGCCAGTCGATGCGCGTGGAATCGATTTCGGTCCAGCCGGCTGGGACGCTGCTGCGAACCATGGCAGTGCCGCGCAGGTCCCAACATTCGCTAACGGATTTGCCGGTTGAAACCTCGTAGGCCAACTCGGCCAATGCTCGTTCTGCGTTTCCGTAAAGCAATATATCGGCATTGGAGTCAATCAATATGGAGCGGCGTACCTTGTCGCTCCAGTAGTCATACTGTGCAATGCGGCGCAGGCTGGCTTCGATGCCCCCAATGACGATCGGCGTGTCGTAGTAGGCTTCCCGACAGCGTTGGCTGTAAACAATGACCGAACGATCGGGGCGCTTGCCGGCTTCTGCTCCCGGGGTATAGGCATCATCGCTGCGAATGCGCAGGTCCGCGGTATATCGATTAATCAGCGAATCCATATTGCCACCGGTGACACCAAAAAACAGATTTGGCTTGCCCAGTGCTGTGAATTCTTCACTACTGTCCCACTTTGGCTGTGAGATGATGCCGACACGAAAACCCATCGCTTCCAGCATTCGGCCCACCACGGCCATGCCAAAGCTGGGATGATCTACATAGGCATCAGCGGTGACGATTATGATGTCGCAGCTGTCCCAGCCCAACGCATCCATCTCGGCGCGGCTCATTGGCAGATATTGAGCGGTGCCATAACACTCCGCCCAATATTTGGGGTAGGAGAAAAGTTTCCTCGCGCTATCTTCGTGGCGCTGAGGATAGTGTGCGCTTTCGCTATTTGATGACATTGCAGGTAGGGCTACTAAAAGAATTGCTCAATGGACATGACTTCGCCATTGATCGTGAGTTCGCTGTCCCGAAGTGACGATTCGACATTGATGCGCCCATTTTCGATGACAATGTAACCTTGCTGGACATAGGGATCTATCATTTGCGCGGCCGGGCTTGCCAGCACTGCATCGAGATCCAGATGAAGAGCAAACTCTACTTCGAGGGCTGCAATCAGCTCGTTAAAATCAAGCTGCGAAATATCGCTAAGCCCAGGCAGCCCATTGTACCCGATTCGGAGCGTAGACTCATGAGGGCCCTGATTGGCGATCAGCTCCGCGCTCTGGCGAACCTCAAAGTCCGTATTCAGCAAGCGCATGCCCAGCGCGAGAGCGGATTGCGTGAACGCCGCGTCCACTGGCTGGCCGCCATTGATTCGCCCCTGTAGTTCCTCGGCAATTCGAGCATAGTCCTGGATTAGTTCAGCAGGAAGGCGCTCGAATTCGAAGCGCCAGTCGAGGGATTGTACTGGCAAACTGCTTTCCATTTCCGCTACGCGAAGAGCCTGCCTCAGGCTTACTCTATCTGTGCTTCCAGGTGTGTCCGCCACTTCTGCCGTAACGGAAAAATCAGACAGATCCAGGTTGAATGCGCCGCTGCTGTTTAGACCTGGAATCGACAATTCCATGAAACTGGCTGCGGCCGGGTTGCTGATATCGGCGAAGTGGCTCTGCAGGGAAATACCTTCGATTTCCAAATCGATGTTGGAATTTTGGTCTGCGAAAATCATGGGCGCCACATCCAGGTGCAGGCGCACAGACTGATCGGTTGCGATATCCAGCCGACCCCTCGCGCCAGAAAACTGCAGTTGATTGGCATTACCATTGAGTTTGGTCGGTTCGATGTCGAGCTGTAATTGCACACTCTGGTCGAGGCCGATCAGCATCTTCACCGGGCTATTGGATTGTGTCGTGTCAGTGGATTCGGCAGCGAAGAAATCCAGACTGGCAATGCCGAAGTCGAGACCATCTGCGCTATTGAGCAGTGGGCCGTGGTTGATGATGGCATCGATGTCGAGGTTTGAAACCGGGAATTCCTGGGTCGCTGTCACTGCGATTCTGTAGCTGGCATGGCTCTTAAAAATACCCCGGTCATAGCTCAGTTGTTCAATTTCAATTTGACCGCCAGCCTGTGAGACCAGGTTTTGTTGCACACTATTCACAATGACAGTTTCTGCTTGTGAGCCAATCCACCAGGGTAGAATGACCAGGACACCGAGCAAAAACATAGCAATGAATGTTGCGATAAATTTTCGGGATGCAGTCATGGGTTACCTTAGTTCATCAAGGGGGACTGAGTGCGTGCAATACATCTGCTGCAACACGAGCAGGCGCACGGCTTGTGCGTTAGATGCTGGAGTAGTTTTTGGGAAGGCAATGATAGCGCACTCGCTTATTCGCCGTTGATAATTATTTTGTAAGCACAGCGGCGACCGCCATCGAAGAGATAGTCGGTGCGTTCAACAGCGGCGTAGTTGGCCAACAGTGAGCGAAACATATCCAATTCGGATTGGCAGAATTGTCTGCATTTCTCTGCGGCGGCACAAACGGGGCAGTGATTTTCAATGAGTAGCCAGCCATCTGGCAGAAGACGCACTTCAGTCATGAAGCCATCTTGATCCAGCAGTTCAGTGAGCGTTCTTACCTTGTCTTCAAGTGCAGGGCCGCTTTTTGCCAGTGCCTGCTCGTAACGAGACTGCACTCTCTGACTGCGGGTATCGACTAATTTGTTCAGCTGGGTCAGGCCTAATTCGGCCTGCAGGGTCGCAATTAGTTCTACAGTGACTTGCTCGTGGCTGTTGGGAAACTGTTGATGCCCTTTGGCTGTCAATTTCCAGAGATGAACCGGCCGTCCACGAGTCTGTCTTGCTTCATCGGTTTGTTTTATCAAGCCTTTAATCTGCAGGTCGGCCAAGTGTTGTCGAACTCCCATCGTCGTCATCTTCAACTGGCTTGCGAGAATCCGTACGGATTGTGGGCCGCGCTTTTTCAGGCGTTCGAGAATTTTGCTTTGACTGGAAGCGAGACTCACGGTTTGCTCTCTGTTTTCACTATACTTTCGACATGCTTTTTAAGCTTTACTACCGCACTGCTCATTTTACTCGCCATGTCTTCAGCGAATCAGAGTGAGCCGGGGCTGCTTTCGAATTTTGGCGTTGGTGTTGAAGTCTATCGGCAGTATAAACAAAGCGTTTACTTTGTTAAGGTCGAGCAAATCTTCAATTACAATCCAACTGCGCGATGAAATGGAGAAACCATGACAGCTGATGCACCGCTCATAGTGACCTTCGTGGCTTATTTGTTGCTGGTGCTCTATCTCGGTTTGCGCGCCTATCGCCGGACTCACAATCTCGGCGACTATATTCTCGGTGGGCGCAAGTTGGGGCCGGTAGTAACAGCACTTAGTGTCGGTGCGTCAGATATGAGTGGTTGGCTACTGCTTGGGCTGCCCGGCGCAATTTATCTGGCTGGGATCAGAGAGATCTGGATCGGCATAGGTCTCGTGCTAGGTGCCTGGTTTAACTGGTGGTGTGTCGCCAGACCGCTACGTGTCTATAGTGAACTTGCCGATAATTCGCTGACCTTGCCCGACTACTTCGAGAATCGCTTCAAGGACGGCACGCGCGTGCTGCGATTGTTGTCTGCAGTCGTTATCTTGTTGTTCTTCACTTTTTATACGGCCTCGGGGCTGGTGGGCGGCGCAATTCTTTTTGCCAACAGCTTCGCCATGGATTATTTCGTTGCGCTTTACGTCGGAGCCTTCATCATCGTCGCCTATACCTTTGTCGGTGGATTTCTGGCTGTGTCCTGGACTGATGCGATTCAAGCCACACTCATGTTGGCGGCGCTGCTCATTACTCCAGCTATTGTGGTTATTGACGCGGGTGGTCCAGCAGCACTCTGGCAGCAGATGCAGACCATCAATCCAGAAAGTACTGCGCTATTGAGCGGTGTAAGCCTGCTTACCGTAATCTCGTTGCTTGCCTGGGGTCTGGGTTATATGGGGCAGCCACATATTCTTGCTCGCTTCATGGCAGCCGAATCACCAGCGCGTTTATTGCCAGCACGTCGTATCGCCATGTCCTGGATGGTAGTTGTCTTACTTGGGTCAGTGACAACAGGTCTGGCTGGCGTGGTGTATTTCGCTGACTCGCCATTAGCCAATCCCGAGACAGTGTTTATCAGTTTGAGCCAGAGCTTGTTCAATCCCTGGGTGGCCGGGATTATTACAGCTGCAATTCTCTCCGCCATTATGTCGACGATTGATTCGCAGTTACTGGTTTCATCCAGCGTCATCAGTGAGGATTTCTATCGTGTGCTGATCCGACCGGAAGCATCTGATAAAGAATTGCTCCTGGTGAGTAGATTGGCAGTGGTAGGCATTGCACTGTTAGCGCTGGTAATCGCTAGTGATCCAGAAAGTCGAGTCCTGGACCTGGTTAGCTATGCCTGGGCTGGGTTCGGTGCTGCGTTTGGTCCGGTTATTGTGTTTTCCTTGCTCTGGCGACAGATGACGGCTTTAGGTGCGACGGTGGGCATGCTATGTGGCGCCCTAACTGTTGTGATTTGGTCCAACATGAGCGGGGGCTTGTTTGATCTCTATGAGATCGTTCCTGGCTTTTTGATTGCGAGCTTCGCACTGGTATTGGTGAGCAAATTAAAGCCGGAACACAACGAAGAATCACTTCAGGTGTTCGACTTGGCGCAAAGGCAGTTGCAGAATGCCGAGGATTGAGAACATGATGTTGACACATCTGTGATGATTGTCATTTCCCTTGTTTTACAGAGAAGGCTATTTGAGTTTCTCACGATCAGGGGAGGCAATTTACAGGGTTGGTTTCTTTACAGGATGGGGTTCTTTAGAGGACAGGTCTATGAAAAAAATTCCAAAGTTACAGCAAGGGCCAGCACCGCACTATTTTTTGGGCAGTGTGCTCACATTGGCTTTGGGCGGGCTGGCGGTATTGGCTATTGCCGCGGTAACTGGCTGGTTTCTGCTTTGTCCCTGTGAACGTACACCGGGTGCGTATTTGCATGGGGAACAAATCGAAGAGCCGGTATCAGACTGGGGGTTTGCGAATCAGGTCTCGCTGTGTCAGATCGAAACCAGAGGCGGTCTGATACCACATGCGATCAATTTGAATTGCATGGCCAGCGATGCGGGGCAGCTCTACCTAAGTTGTTCACAATGTGATGGCAAGCGCTGGTCGAGTGCGGCATTGGAAAACCCGGCCGCGCGCATTCGTCTCAATGGCGAAGTTTATCCAGTGAATCTCAGGCGCGTCACCAGTGCCAGTGAGTTGGATCATGCCTGGCGAGTTCGTGCCGAGAAACTGGCAGCGATCAATGGGCGAGATCTCGGAGAGCTTCCGCAAAGGCCGGGCCATTGGTGGTCGTTTGAAGTGTCGTCGAGGTCGTAACGAGCTTGTCGCTTAATCAGCTGGAGGAAGATGCATTTCCAGATGGGAAATGCCATCTTCCAGATAAGGCTTGGAGGCAGTGACAAAACCGAAGCCTTGATAGAAATTCTCCAATCGTTCCTGAGCGGAAATTACAATCGAGCTCTCGGGCCACAAGCGTCGACAGTGCTTTATTGACTCGGTGAGCAACATCCGCCCATAACCACCACGCCGAACAGACTGTGCAGTAACCACTCGACCAATGGAAGGTTGGTCGTACTTGCTGCCAGCGGGCAGCAGGCGAGCATACCCCAACACCACGCCGTCCAGTTTCATCAGCAAATGCATCGCATCCTGGTCACAGTCATCCATATCAGGAAACAAGCAATCTTGCTCGATTACGAACACATCAGAACGCAGCTTGAGCAAGTCATAAAGATCATCGTTGCTGAGTTCTTGAAATGATTGGCAAATGAAAACGGGATCGGAGTTGGGCATAGTGATAATAGGAATTTGCTCAGGAATGGGAAAATAGCACATTCAATAGCGAAGAGGCTCTCTGCGATACCTCAGTTCGCCTAATTGTCCCGGTGGCACAGATGGAAAGGACTCCCACTGAAAGAAGCGCCGAATCTCTAGACTTGTTCGACTCTAATCTGGTTAGGTGCTCTTGCTGTGTTAGTCGGAGAGACTGCATCGTCCAGCTACTCTGCTATACTCCAGTTCGCTTAACTGCCCCGGTGGCACAGCTGGATAGGACTCTCGCCCAAAGAAGCATTAAACCTCCAGACCTGTTCGACTCAAATATGGAAAGCTGCTCTAGCGGTGTAGATCGGAGGGGCTACCAGTGCGACGCGAAATTTAAAGTAGCTCTTGCTGAGCTGATCGAAGTGACTGCATAGTTCAGGTACTCTGCTATACTCCAGTTCGCTTAACTGCCCCGGTGGCACAGCTGGATAGCGCGGCCCCCTCCTAAGGGGCAGGTCGCAGGTTCGAATCCTGCCCGGGGCACCATTTCTCTATGACCCCAAAGATGCTTTAACCAAGCTTGTCGGGATCGCCACAACAAAATCCCCTCTGTAATCCAATTCCCACAGCAGCAAACCCTCGGGCAATACTCCTACAATTCCATTTCTGACAGATTTCGAGCGCCCTAAGCATTCTCTTACAAATGCGCCTTTCAAAACTGAAAACCACTTTCAGTTTTTAGTTATCAGTAATCGGTAAATTGAAATTTCGCTAAAAAAACTTTAATAAAATCAAGATATTGACGGTTTTTGGGGGAGGGAGGAGAATGGCTCCCACGAATCTCGCTGGCGCAATGCCCACTCTGTTCTATAGTGCAATTACTGTTACAGCAAAAGTACAGAGTGAGACAGAGTCAAAAGTTAAACGCCAGCGGAAACATCCACAGAGAACACAGGACAGCGCTATGGGAAAAGTCATAAGTCTAGACAGTTACCGCAGCCAGAAATTCGGCAATAGCTTTGATCAGTACATCGAGCCTATCAACGATAGTCTGGTACCTGTGGAATTCGCGGTTGCGTATCCGAACCGGGACACTTGCCTGGAGAAGATTCAGGAATATGGCATCCGTAATATCACTGCACACCAGGTGACTGATCAGCCACAAACCGTGTTGCATCTTATCGGTGTGCGCGATGCCATTTGGTTGAACAAGAAAATTCTGGAGTGTGAAGATCTTAGCGATTCTGAAACTTCGCAGCGCATTGATCTCATTCAGACGCTGGAAAACGCGAACCTGGGTTTTATGGATGGGCTTTGGCGTTCCTTCACTCAGGAAGCTCCATCACAGGCTTGATTGAGACTCTCGAAATTTTTCGACAGTTTATTCTGCGCTTCAACTTGTTGGCCCGTAAGCCAGCGAATCACACTCCGCCCTTATCGCCATAAGGTAAGGGCAGCACTGAGAGTTTCGCATCGGGATCGGTCGGCGATGAGAAGCTTGCGCCTGACTCTGCGCTATCCGACTCCAATACAGCAAAGTAGAGCGATTCTTCAGCTTCTTCACCTGCACCCTCATCAAGTTTATTACTCAGGATTACCGGGTAGTCCTTGCCATCGTGATGAATAGTCTTGATGACCTCACTGCTTGTGCCTGACTGAGCGAGCAAGTACAGGCGTTTCTTGGCGGTGCCACGGTAAAACATACGCGCGACTATTTCCTGCCCCGTGTAACAACCTTTCTTGAAGTTGATGACGCCCGAGATGTCGTAATTGAGCAGTTGTGGTGTGTATTCTGCGGACATGTCTTCCGAGACATGAATTTCACCAGCACGCATCTGTAGAGTCAGCCAATGCTGCGAAGTCATAGCCGGGAGATTCGACAATCTAGTGGCAGTTTCCTGAGATTCTGAGGAATCCCATATCTCGAATCGAGTTGCAGAGCCCGGAAGCTTGATGAGAGCAACTTCATCGCTGAGCCGGGATTCATTGTCCTGGTCAGGGAACTGGTCAGGGAGCTGGGGAAAAATTTCCAGCAGGCCCGCAGTGGAAGCTTCACCTGAAGCAGTGTCGATGCCAAAGGCAGAGATTTTGCTTGAGTCCGGGTCTGCTGAGACTTTCTCAAGAACGACCTTCGAAAACACAGCGTACTTGGCAAGAGTCTCAATGATTCTGTCTGCCTGATTCGCCTGGGTTTGCAGAAGAATGCTGTCTTTATGTTGCAGGACACGAAAATCCGCAATCACCCGTCCTTGCAGGTTACACAGAGCACCTTGCAGGCTTTGCTCTAAAGACAATTGTTCCATGTCACAGCTCAATTGGCCTTGCAGGAAAGAACGGCTGTCTTCGCCGCTGACGCGGACGAACTCGTAATGAGGCAAACTTATAACTAACATCAAGACTCCAGCAGGGATTGGGTAACGGTGCCTGGCATGGCCAGGCAATGCTGATCAAGTGGATTCAAGCTTTGCATATTCGCATCTTTGCGTAATCGCATGTTTGCTTGGCAGCACTGCTTAAAGGGAGCGAGACGCCGCTAACCGGGTCGCAACGTTGCGTTATTTCAGCGATAATGCGCGCCAATTCATCCCCCAGGACCAGTCTGGTCGCTATTATATGTCCGAACTGAACAAGCAGAAAATTTATTGGCATAGTCGGCGCGGAATGCTCGAGCTCGATCTTTTGCTCATGCCATTTGCCAAAGAGGTCTTCGAGACGCTATCCCCCCAAGATCAGTTGTTATACAGCGAACTTCTCGAAGAGGAAGATCAGGATTTGTTCAGCTGGTTGCTCGAACGTGGCGAGCCGGACAAAGTCCATCTGCGTCCCATAATTAGTCGTATTCTGGAGCATAAGCAAAACTCGGCCTAAACTGGAAAACTCAGTGTTTTCCTAAGGCCCATGCTAGAGCTCAAGCTTCGCCCCTCACTCTGTCTCAGATTCTCTGCGCTACTGCTGATTATTGCAGCCTGGCTTGCTCTATTGCGGGCAGACATTGAAATGGCTGCGAAGCTATCTGTTGTTCTGATGTTGCTTGTGCAGCACTTCCTCATTCTCCGCGAATTGAATTTCGGACGAGATTTGCTCGAAGAAAGAAGACTACGGGTGAATTCCAGGTACTCGCTCTATCGTTCGAGTGGGCAATGGCAGAAGTATTCCGTGCCGCAGCGAATCTATGTCGGTGAATTTTTGCTGGTTCTCAGATTCGATCCACCCGCAGCGTTGGACGCTGGCTTATCGAGTCAGTCCTCTGGGTCTGGAATCTTCAGGCACGCTGGCTTGCGACAATGGCTGTCAGGTGCTGGTCATCGCAGTCGCATCCTGTTCCTTGCGCCGGATAGTCTTGAGGCACAACAGATGTGGGGTTTGCGACGCTACTTGCGTGCACTCTGGAATGAATGAGCTACTAATGGCGTTGCGGCGTCAGAATAGTGTCCTCGGCCGACTCGTTCATCTCCGGGTAGTCCAGTGTAAAGTGAAGTCCGCGGCTCTCTTTGCGCAGCAGGGCGGAGTTGATAATTAATTCAGAGACCAAAGCCAGATTCCTGAGTTCGAGATTGTCATTGGTCACTCTGTGGCGGACATAGTAGTCGCGAATCTCATCCCGTAGCAGACGAATGCGGCTTTCTGCTCGATGTAAGCGAGTTGTAGTGCGCACAATGCCAACGAAGTCCCACATGAAGCGGCGAATTTCATCCCAGTCGTGGGAGACCAGCACCTCATCATCGGAATCAGTCACCTGACTTTCGTCCCATTCCCGAATTGATTCTATGAGTGCGGTATTGGGCAGCTTGTCGATGATGTTTTGGGCGGCACCGAATGCCACTACAAAACATTCGAGCAAGGAATTGCTGGCCATGCGGTTTGCACCATGCAATCCGCTAAAACTCGTTTCACCGATAGCGTAGAGATTGGCGATATCGGTCTCGCCGTGTTTATTGATAACCACGCCCCCGCAGGTGTAGTGGGCAGCTGGCACAACGGGGATGCGATCGCAGGTGATATCGATGCCAAAATCGAGGCAGCGCTCATAGATAGTCGGGAAATGAGTCTTGATGAACTCTGGATCTTTGTGGGTAATGTTCAAGTAAACGCAATCGCAGCCCAGCCGCTTCATCTCGTGGTCGATTGCGCGGGCTACGACGTCTCTGGGGGCTAGCTCTGCACGCTCGTCGAACTGTGCCATGAAGCGCGTGCCATCAGGTAGCTCCAACAAGGCCCCTTCACCGCGAAGTGCCTCAGTGATCAGGAAGGACTTGGCATGAGGGTGATAAAGGCAAGTGGGGTGGAATTGATTGAATTCCATGTTGGCGACACGGCAGCCCGCACGCCAGGCCATGGCGATCCCGTCCCCACTGGCACCATCGGGATTGGTTGTGTAGAGATAAGCCTTGCTGGCACCGCCTGTTGCGAGGGCGACAAAGCGTGCGCGGATTGATTCGACCTTCGCTGACTCCTGATTGAGCACGTACACACCGACACAACGCCTTCCATCACCTTCGATATTGGGCTGTGTCACCAAATCTACGGCGGTACACCCCTCCAAAAGCGTGATATTGGGATGTTTCGCGGCCTGTTGCTGCAGGGTTTCGAAGACTGCTTTGCCGGTCGCATCGGTGGCATGGATGATGCGGCGGTGGCTGTGGCCTCCTTCCTGGGTGAGGTGGAGGGAGCTCAAATCTTGAGTTTCAGGCTCGGGATCGCTGCCAGCGGAGTTCTTTTTCTTCTGGGTCGTGAATGGCACACCTTGTTCAACCAGCCAGCGCACAGCGGCAGCGCTGTTGCTCACGGTATGTTCCACCATGTCTTTATGACAGAGCCCGACGCCCGCGGTCAGGGTATCGCGCACGTGAGATTCAATGCTGTCGGTTTCATCTAGTACTGCCGCGATACCACCTTGAGCATAGAATGTGGCGCCCTCACGCAAATCGCCCTTGCTGAGCACCGTGACTCGGACTTTGTCTGCGCTGCGCAGTGCCAAGGTCAGGCCTGCAGCACCACTTCCGATAATCAGCAGGTCAGTTTCCTTGCTATGTTCACTCAGTGAATGGGGCATTGTTTCCGGTCGGCAATGCGAGCCTCGAAAGCTCTGGCACGCTATTATTTGCTTCGCAACCCAGGGATAACCGGGCTTATGGTGTGGGACCTGAGCTTTGAAATTTCTCGCCAGTCCACGAAGGTAGCGTATTCTTCACGATTTCGAGAACTTTTGCAGCTCTATCTGGTCTATGCTGCATGAATGCCTATCTGTTCCCTATTAATTGGCCGGGGCGCCTACAGGTTCGCGTTAGCGAAGAGGTTAGATAGCAACGCATCTGTGAATAGGAACACCAGGAGTTGGGATAAATGACAGAAGTTACCGATCAACAGCTTGTTGAGCGGGTACTTGCAGGAAACAAGAATGCATTCAATCTGCTGGTATTGCGTTACCAGCATCGAGTCGCTGCTCTTATCAGCCGGTTTGTACACGACCCCCAGGAAGCCGAAGACGTTTGCCAGGAGGCTTTCATCAAAGCCTATCGCGCGCTGCCGCTGTTTCGGGGAGACAGTGCTTTTTACACCTGGCTGTATCGTATTGCCGTCAATACCGCGAAGAATTACCTGGTTTCACGGAATCGCCGCCCCCCTGCGAGTGATGTCGATGTCAGCGATGCCGAAGTCAGTGAGGTGGGTAGTGTATTGCGGGACATAGAGACTCCGGAAGGAAGCTTGCAGACAGACAAGCTCAAGCAGGTGATTCATGAGGCGATAGAGGAACTACCAGATGATCTTCGAACCGCGTTCACGTTACGGGAATTCTCTGGTCTCAGTTACGAAGACATCACTGAAGTGATGGATTGTCCTGTGGGGACGGTGCGCTCGCGCATCTTCAGGGCTCGGGAAGCAATTGATAAAAAAATTAAAGAAATCATATAGATAGAGTTGACGCTGGAGCTGTTTGCTGACCTTTATTGAGGGTTTTTCAGGGCCGTGAGTGGTATTTTGAAAAAAATCTGCAAATTATTGAAAACTGTTTGAACTTTTACAGGTCGCTCTTGTCATAGGTTTGAACCCGGTATTCGAACGACAATTCCGATTCTGAGGGTGGTCACCAGATTAGCCAAATCGATGGCTGTAACGCCCTAAGACAGACAAAAGGGGCGGACGAAAAGGCCCTGAGTCAGATGAAAGACAGACCAAGGGCAATAGGAGAGGGAAAGACACATGCATCAAGCTGATCACGAAGCCATTTCCGCGTTGTTGGATGGCGAGGCTGATGACCTCGAGCTCCGTCGCTTGTTGAAATCCCTTGAATCAGAGTCGGAAAGCTCTGAAGAATTGCTGCGACAGTGGCAGCGCTTTCATCTCGCCCAGGACGTGCTTCACGACCGGGGTGTGCCGGTAAGTGCAGATCTGGCAGGTAGAATCTCAGCCCAAATTGCTGAGGAACCTGCGCATCAGCAGAAAGCTTCCTCCTCAGTTACACCCAGCTGGCAGCAGACCATGGGCAAGTTTGCGGTTGCTGCATCGGTTGCCGCCGTATTTGTGGTTATGTTCCAGGTCAACCTTGCTCCCAATTCCCCTGCCACTGCGCCAGCGGTAGCTGAATTGCAAGCGCCCGAACAGGCTGCTCCTGCGGCTCAGCCACAAATGACTCTGGTGGCTGGAAACGAAGAATTTGTGATGGATCCTGCGGCGGAAGAAAGGCTGAGACTCTTCCTGGAAGGCCCGTCACTCGACGTCTCTGAGCCAATTGTCACGGAGCAGATTCAGGATTCCCCCTTGTTTCGTTTGGTCAATCAACGCCAAGACTAAGCTGACAGGCCACTACACAGGTCTCTTTGCTTCGCTTTAGTCTCTGGTTTAGTGGCTCACTTTATTTGCGCCTGCTGTTTTAATTTCCCTCTGCTTCGTTATCCAGATTTCCTCCAGACGGTTCGGCTCGTCTGAATCTCCTAAACCGCCAGCCTTTCAGCGACGTAAACTCTGCTGTCTGTGCTAAATTCAGCTTTTCAGGCTGATATACTCTCCGTGGTGCCGATACCATGTTAAAGCCGGATACAGGCCGAAATAACGCAGTTAGCTGGAAGAAAACAGGGGTTACAGGATGGGAATTTTCAGGAACGTCACATATCGAGTAGTTGTGATCATTGGCCTGATGCTGGGGTGGGACGGCTTGCATGCCGCTGAACTGCCTGATTTCGCTGAGCTGGTGGAAGACAATGGGCCCACCATCGTGGAAATTTCCATAACCCGTACCCTGGCGGCCCGACCTGCCGTTACCGATCGTGAACTCGAGGAATTGCTGCGCAGGCTGAATCCAGGGCAGGAAGAATTCGATCTCGACCAGATACCGGAGCAGCGACAAAGTGCGGGAGTCGGTTCCGGATTCATTATTTCCTCTGACGGCTACGTGGTGACCAATAACCATGTGGTGTTGGGCGCCGACGAAATTCATGTGCACCTCTCCGATCGCCGCATGTACGATGCCGAAATTGTCGGCCTGGATGAGCCCTCTGATATTGCCTTGCTCAAAATTGACGCTACTGAGTTACCTCATGTGACATTCGGTGATTCAGATGCTCTACGCGTCGGTGAATGGGTCTTGGCGATAGGATCGCCATTCGGTCTGGAGTTTTCTGCTGCTGCCGGCATTGTGAGTGCTATGGGTCGCTCAATGCCCAACAACTCGACCTATAACTACATGTCTTTTATTCAGACCGATGTTGCTATTAATCAGGGGAATTCTGGTGGGCCGCTGTTCAACCTCAACGGCGAAGTCATCGGCATCAACTCTCAGATTCTCAGTAGCACGGGCGGTTCAAACGGAATCTCGTTTTCGATTCCAAGCAACGTCGCCCTCAACGTGGTTAATCAATTGCAGGAAACCGGGCGAGTTGAACGTGGTCTGCTCGGTGTGCGCATGCAGGAAGTCGATTATGCGCTTGCTGAGATTTTCGGCATGGAAAGACCGCGCGGGGCATTCGTAGATGAGGTGCAGGACAATAGCCCAGCTGCGATCGCAGGCATCGAAGACGAAGACATCATTCTGCAGTTCAATGGACATCCGATTGAATTCTTCACAGATCTGCCATTCTACGTGGGGCAGTACAAACCTGGCACTACCGCCGAAGTCATGCTCTATCGCAATGCCGAAGTCGTCGAATTATTGGTGACCCTGGGCAGTTCGCCAACCAACGAATTCGCCAGGGTGGAAGAGCCCGTGGTTCGCGAGCGCCGTAATCCACTGGGATTCAGGGTTGGCGAAGTGAGCGAAGACGCAAGGCAAACTGCAGGTCTTGCCGGTGTGCGCATCGCCGAATTGGACGAAGGTCCGGGTCTTGATGCCGGACTTTTGGTCGGAGACATTATTGTGTCTTTGAATCGCCAGGCGATTTCCTCGACTGAAGACTTCGCTGCGGTTGCTGACCAGCTACCTGAGAATGGCTTCATTCCTATTCGTATTGTTCGTGACGGACAAGGCACTACGGTAGCATTGGAACTCAAGCCCTGATTGACCGCTTCACCTCTCGCTGACCTGGCTGCAGGCTCCGGATTTTCCTGACACTCCTGAGCGAATACTGTAGAATTGCGCGCTTTGTCTTGCCACCTACCGGAGCTCCCAGAGTCTCTCCGCTTGAATCGAGTCGCCGTTGCCAGTGTCTGATCTCAGTCATATCCGAAATTTTTCGATCATTGCCCATATCGACCACGGGAAATCCACCTTGGCCGATCGATTCATTCAAACCTGCGGAGGCTTGAGTGAACGGGAAATGGCGGAACAGATTCTCGATAGTCTGGATATTGAGCGAGAGCGGGGCATCACCATCAAAGCCCAGAGCGTGACGCTTTACTACGATGCCAAAGACGGCAAGCGTTATCAGCTCAATTTCATTGATACACCGGGTCATGTGGATTTCACCTACGAAGTCTCTCGTTCACTAGCGGCGTGTGAAGGTGCATTGCTCGTGGTCGATGCAGGCCAGGGTGTAGAGGCGCAGTCGGTAGCTACCTGTTACACCGCTATCGAGCAGGACCTGGAAGTGATTCCGGTGTTGAACAAGATTGACCTTCCTCAAGCTGAACCTGACAGGGTCAAGCAGGAAATCGAAGACATCATCGGACTGGATGCCAGTGAAGCAGTCGAGGCCAGCGCTAAAACCGGCCTGGGTGTCGAAGACATCCTCGAACAAATCGTCGCCAAGATTCCGCCGCCCACTGGTGAGCGTGAAGCAGACCTGCAGGCGCTTATTATCGACTCCTGGTTTGATAACTATCTGGGTGTGGTGTCGTTGGTAAGAGTGGTAGCTGGCACGTTGCGCAAAGGCGACAAGATTATTGCCAAGTCTATTGGCAAAGGTCATATCGTTGATCATGTCGGTGTGTTCACGCCGAAGAGAAATGATCTGCCGCAGCTGGCTGCCGGCGAAGTTGGTTATGTTATTGCGGGAATCAAGGATATTCATGGTGCTCCGGTTGGCGATACGCTGACCTTGGCTTCGACACCAGACATCGAGCCACTCTCTGGGTTTCGTCGCATCAAGCCACAGGTATACGCCGGTTTGTTTCCAATCTCTTCCGATGATTTTGAAGACTTTCGCGATGCGTTGGAGAAGCTCACTCTGAACGATGCATCGTTGCAATACGAACCTGAAAATTCGGACGCACTGGGATTTGGATTTCGTTGTGGTTTCCTCGGCATGTTGCACATGGAAATCATTCAGGAGCGCCTAGAGAGAGAATACGACCTCTCACTGATCACAACAGCGCCAACAGTGATCTATGAAGTGGAGTTGACCAACGGCGAAGTCATTAACGTCGACAGTCCATCCCACCTGCCAGCGACCAACGATATCGAGCAGATGCGTGAGCCAATTGTTTTGGCCAACATCCTGGTGCCGCAGGAACACCTGGGCAATGTCATTACTCTCTGTGAGCAGAAGCGCGGCGAGCAGAAAGACATGCAGTTCATGGGGCGGCAGGTGTCACTGAGCTATGAGCTACCAATGAATGAGGTTGTGCTGGATTTCTTTGATCGTTTGAAGTCAGTGAGCCGTGGCTATGCCTCTCTGGATTATCATTTCACCCGTTTCGAGCCTGCCAGCCTGGTGCGTTTGGATATTTTGATCAACGGCGATAGAGTAGATGCGCTGGCATTGATCGTGCACCGGGATCATGCCCAGAGCAAAGGCAGGCTGTTGGTGGAGAAGATGAAGGAGCTGATTCCAAGGCAGCTCTACGATGTTGCTATTCAGGCTGCCATTGGTGGTCAGATCATTGCTCGATCTACCGTGAAAGCGTTGCGCAAAAACGTGACGGCCAAGTGTTATGGCGGTGACGTCACTCGCAAGAAGAAGCTGCTCGAAAAGCAAAAGGCGGGCAAAAAGCGCATGAAGCAAGTTGGCAGTGTTGAAGTGCCTCAAGAAGCATTTCTGGCTGTGTTGAAGATGGAAAATTGATGTGAATATTGATTTCTCGCTGGTATTGCTTGTGCTGGTCAGTTTCTGCGGCTTGCTTTGGCTGCTGGACTCGCTATTACTGAAGAAACCTCGCCTGGCTGCGATCTCGGATTTTGAACAGGGAGCTGCCCGGTCTCTGAAGCCGGAACAAGTGGCCGAGAAGTTGGAAGAACTGAGCCGGGAGCCAGTGGTAATCGAGTATGCCAAGAGTTTCTTTCCAGTACTGTTGATCGTACTCGTGCTTCGTTCGTTTCTCATCGAACCATTCCAGATACCAACCGGTTCAATGATTCCTACACTGAAAGTTGGCGACTTCATTCTGGTAAACAAGTATGCCTACGGCGTGCGCCTGCCGGTGATTGGCACGAAGATCATTGATGTGGCTGATCCGCAGCGCGGTGAGGTCATGGTATTTATTCCTCCTCATGAAAATAAGTACTACATCAAGCGAGTGATCGGATTGCCGGGTGACACCATTCGTTATGAAGAAAAAAACCTCTATGTAAATGGCGAATTGATCGATAAAGAGTTTGAAGAAGATATTCTCGTAGAAACCGAGATCGGCGACCTCTCTGGAGCGCTGTACACAGAAACCATAGGGGGAGTCGAGCACTTGACTCAGCACATCGATGCCGCCGGTGGTCGCCGTGCCAGGACTACCTGGGTTATCCCGAATGGTCATTACTTCATGATGGGTGATAACCGCGATAACAGCAGTGATAGCCGAGAGTGGGGTCCAGTGCCTGAAGAAGACATTGTAGGTAAGGCTATTGCGGTCTGGATGCACAAAGAACCTGGGTTAAACCTGCCTTCGTTCTCTCGCAACCAGGTGATCAAATAATCAGCTGGGCAGATTGTGATGGAGGTCGCGGATGTCGAATACATTTCTGCGATCGGGCAATAAATTCGGGCAAACTTGGCACATAGCCGCCACAAAGATTTTAAATCATTTAGTTAGTCTGATTCCCAAGGAATTCAAGCGAGTCGCAAAATGAAAAAAATGTCTGCACAAGCGCTAGCGAGACAACAGGGTGTCTCCAAGATCGGTTTGATCACCTTGTTGTTGCTGCTGACCCTCTTCATTACTGTCGGTTTGAAAGTTGGTCCTGTCTATGTGGACCACAACCTGGTTACCGGTGTCTGCCAGGAACTGGTAGATAGCGGTGAAGCGGCCTCTTTAACAGTGCCAGAGATTCGCAATCGTGTCGGTGCCGCATTGCGTGTGAACAACGTCAGTGGTTTCGATGTCTCCTCGATTCGCAAACGCATGGAAAATAATGCGGCGATTATTACCGTGACCTATGAGCGGAGAGTGGAGTTGTTCGGCAATCTGGATGTGGTTGCGAAATTCGATTCTCTCATCCAGTAAATGTCCAACACTCAAGACTCTCTTCAGAAACTGCAACAGTCTCTGGCTTTTCAGTTCAAGAATCCTGATCTGCTAACTCTCGCCCTGACTCATCGCAGCATGAGCAAGCACAATTATGAGCGCCTGGAATTTCTGGGTGATGCCTTGCTGGATTTTATCGTGGCCGAGATTCTTCTCGATCGCTTTCCGGATGCGAGTGAAGGTGAGTTGAGCCGCCTGCGTTCCAATTTCGTGAACAAGTCAGCATTGGCTGCGCTTGGTAAAAAACTGAGCCTGGGTCAAATGCTGAGACTCGGTGCTGGAGAGGCAAAGAGTGGCGGCAAGCAGCGCGAATCCATTCTAGCTGATGTTGTCGAGGCGGTTGTCGCTGCCGTCTATCTTGACGGTGGATTGGCAGCCTGCAAGGCAACGGTTGAAAGACTCACTGCTGAGATGCTCGACAATCCCAGGCGTGATGAGCAGAGCAAAGATGCGAAGACGAGATTACAGGAACTGTTACAAGCGCAAGGATTGCCCTTACCGGTTTATACTGTGTTGGAAACCAGTGGTGAGGCACATGAGCAGACGTTTCACGTGCATTGCCAGATAGAGTTACTGGATCAGCCCACTGAAGGCACTGGCAGTAGTAAGCGTAGTGCAGAGCAAGACGCCGCCGAGCAGGCCCTGAACATCGTGGAGACAGCACAGTGAGTCGTTCCGAAGATCATTCTGAAGTTGATTCTTCTCAAGCTGCAGAGCAGCACTGTGGCTATGTTGCAATTGTAGGCCGACCCAATGTCGGCAAGTCCACGTTACTGAATCATCTTCTGCAGCAAAAGATCAGTATCACTTCGCGCAAACCTCAGACAACCAGGCACCGAATTCTGGGTATCAATACTACCGACTCTCATCAGACTGTTTTCGTAGACACGCCTGGCTTGCACGCCCAGCAACATAAGGCGCTTAACAAGGTGATGAATGAGACTGTTGCCAGCACAGTAAAAGATGTCGATTTGATTCTTTTTGTTGTGGAACGCCTGGCCTTCAATGAGGGCGATCAGCTGGTATTGCAGTTGCTCGCTAAAGCTCGTGTCCCAGTGATATTACTTATTAACAAGATTGACCTGCTCAAAGACAAGGCGGCCTTGCTCCCTCATATTCAAATGCTGTCAGACCTCCATGATTTTGCAGAGATCGTTCCTCTTTCTGCACTCGGTGGCCACAATCTCGGTGAGTTACAGAAGCTGATTCACAAATACCTGCCAGAAGCGCCATTCCTCTATCCGGCGGATCAGGTGACTGACCGTAGCTCGCGTTTCCTGGCAGCGGAACTCATTAGAGAAAAAGTCACGCGTCAGCTGGGTGATGAGCTGCCCTATGAAGTAACGGTCGAGATCGAAGAATTCGGCCAACAAGATGGTGTGTTGCACATTCATGCGTTGATCCTGGTGGATAAGCCCGGGCAAAAGAAAATTCTGGTCGGTAAGCAGGGCGAACGCCTTAAGCAAATAGGCACAGCTGCCAGAGAAGATATGGAGCAGGCTTTTGAAAGCAAAGTGATGCTGAACCTGTGGGCGAAAGTGAAAGCAGGATGGGCAGATGATGAACGTGCCTTGCAGAGCCTGGGGTATTTAGACTAGTTTTTCTGAGTCATACTAGCGGCTATGGATAACAGAGTTACACTGCAGCCAGCGTATGTACTCCATCGCCGTCCTTTCCAAAACAGCAGTTTGCTAATCGATTTCTTCACACTGGATTTTGGTCGTGTGCGTGCAATCGCCAAGGGTGCTCGCTCGGCAAAATCACGTTATCGAGCCTCCTTACAGTTATTTTCTCCTATTCTTCTATCGTTCTCGGGCCGTGGCGAAGTCAAAACTGTGACGGGTGTCGAGAGTCAGTTGAATCCGATCGTGCTGCAAGGCGATCGATTGTTCAGCGGCATGTATGTCAATGAGCTCTTGATCCGCCTGTTGCACAATCATGAAGAGCACGCGGGGCTCTACAAGGCCTATCAACAATGTCTGCTGGCGATGCAATCGGAGCGCTCGATTGAGGCTGGCCTGCGCGGTTTTGAGATGAGTCTGTTGGCTGACCTCGGCTATGGTCTTAATCTTGAATCAGACTGCGAGACAGGCTTGCCGATTGATGCAAGCAAGGAGTACCGCTTCACACCCGACGTTGGCTTTTCTGTCGAAGCCATGGCTTCATCGGATGCTGAAGCCGATGGGCAGGGTGAGGAAAGCGACACTGTCAGTGGTGCCCATCTGCTTGCTCTCAAAGCGATGAATTTCGAAGATCCTGCCTGTGCAAAAACCGCCAAGCGCATTTTGCGCAGGGCTTTGGCAGAGCATCTAGGAGGCAAACCACTGGCGAGTCGCGCACTGTTTGCAGGGCGTACCAGGAGTCAGTAGGGGCGGTTGGCTTGCTTTCGCCACTCCCGCAATCCGTGTAGAATGCTGCGCTTTCCCGGCAAATGACGCATTTGGCACTGCAGTCTTGCCTCGTCGCGAAATCATTGTCCTGACACCATGACCTATCCCACTATCGCAAAGCTCATCGGCAACACGCCGTTGGTTCAACTACAGCGCCTGCCTGGGCAAACGAGTAATACTGTTCTCGCCAAGCTGGAAGGGGATAACCCTGCTGGTTCAGTGAAAGATCGCCCCGCGCTTAATATGATTCTGCAGGCCGAGCTCCGTGGCGATATCACTCCAGGCGACACTCTGATAGAAGCAACCAGTGGCAACACGGGTATTGCTTTGGCGATGGTTGCCGCAGTGAAGGGCTATCGCATGATTCTGATCATGCCTGATAATTTGAGTGATGAGCGCAAGTGGTCGATGCGCGCCTATGGTGCGCAATTGATACTGGTCTCTGAAGAAGAAGGCATGGAAGGTGCCCGAGATCTGGCGCAACAGATGCAAACGGAAGGCAAAGGCAAGGTGCTCGATCAATTTGCCAATCAGGATAATCCCAGTGCGCACTATATGCACACCGGCCCGGAGATCTGGCGCGACACTAATGGCACGGTTACTCACTTTGTAAGCTCGATGGGTACCACTGGCACCATTATGGGAGTTTCACGCTATTTGAAGGAGCAGAATCCTGATGTGCAGATCATTGGTCTGCAACCACAAGACGGCTCTCGAATCCCCGGTATCAGGCGCTGGCCGCAAGAATACCTGCCCAAAATCTTTGACCGTGATCGTGTCGACCAGGTTATGGATATTGATCAACAAGATGCCGAGAACACCATGCGCGCTCTTGCCACCGAAGAAGGAATTTTCTGCGGTGTGTCTTCTGGCGGTGCAGTTTTCGCAGCACTGGAACTGTCCAGGCAGGTTGAGAACGCAACGATTGTGGCGATCATCTGTGACCGTGGTGATCGATACCTCTCAACTGGCATTTATTCTGCCAATGAAGCCGCGCAGTAACCCCCTGATCAGACCGCTTCGTCTAACCGCTAGCTGAACTTCGGAAATTCCATGTCAAGACGCCGATCTCGCAGACAACGCTTGCCAACTGAGCCGGTGTTGCTCGATATAGAATCACTTAGCCATGAAGGTCGCGGTGTGGCTCGGATCGACGGCAAAGTGGCTTTCGTGGATGGCGCCCTGGCCCTGGAACGGGTTTCGGCCAGTTATGTGCGAAGGCGTAGCCAACTCGACGAGCTTAAGGTTGTCGAGGTAGTAAATCCCGCCTCTAATCGAGTGGTTCCACCTTGCGAGTACGCTGGTGTCTGTGGGGGCTGTTCCCTCCAACATCTGGAAAGTTCAGCGCAATTGGAGTTCAAGGAGTCGGTGCTGGTAGAGCATTTGCAACAGGCAACCGGTTTGGACCCAACGCAATACCAACTCTTGCCGAGAATCGTCAGCGCTTCTCAGCACTACCGTCGCAAGGCCCGGCTTGCCGTGCGAGTCGTTCATAAAAAGGGAGGCGTGCTGGTAGGCTTTCGAGAGAAATACAGCTCGTTTATCAGCGATATGCTGGATTGCCAGGTTCTGGTTTCTGAAGTTGCTGCACTCATCACTCCGCTGCGTGAATTACTCAATGAATTGCAGGGCAAATACGAGATACCCCAGATTGAGGTTGCAGTCGGTGAGCGTGTTCCAGACGCGGCAGCCGAGAAGCAAGTTGCGTTAGTCTTTCGCCATCTCAAACCACTTACTGATGCAGATACTGAGCTGCTGTGCAGGTTTTCTGACAAGCATGGACTCCACTGCTATTTGCAGCCGGGAGGCACCGATACAGTGCATCGAATAGTGCCGAACATTGATAGTGAATTACCGCGACTGCGTTACTTCTTACCTGATCAGGGCATCACGCTGCAATTCCACCCTATGGACTTCACCCAGGTTAATGGAGAAGTTAATCGCCTGATAGTGAACCGCGCAATGGAATTGCTCGATGTGAACAGCGATGAGCGTGTCCTGGACTTGTTTTGCGGTCTGGGTAATTTCACGCTTCCACTTGCTCGACGTGCAGCGCAGGTTGTTGGTATAGAAGGCAGTGAGGAGATGGTCCGACGCGGAACTGAAAATGCTGCCTTGAACGGCCTGCACAACATCGAGTTTGCGGCAGCTGATCTTAGCAAATCCATGAAGACCCACTCATGGGCGCAGTCGTGTTACGACAAGATTCTTCTTGATCCACCCCGGTCTGGCGCAATCGAAATCATCCCTGAAGTAGCGAGTCTCGGCGCGACCCGCATTGTTTATATCTCTTGTAATCCAATAACCCTGGCCAGGGACGCGGCAATTCTGCAGGAGCGGGGCTATAAATTGAAATCCGCCGGTGTTATGGATATGTTTCCGCACACCACACACGTTGAATCCATGGCAGTGTTTGAAGCTCACTGATGACTACTCACGTGCATAAGAACGATAAGCTCGCGGCAAGAGACTACGATGAGCTAAATCCGATTGAGCAGTTGCTTGCAGTGATGAGCATGCTGCGTGACAGTGAAACAGGTTGCCCCTGGGACCTGGAGCAAAGCATTCAGTCGCTGGTTCCCTATACGCTGGAAGAAGTCTACGAAGTGGTGGATGCCATTGAGAAAGGGGACATGGTTGACCTCGAAGATGAGCTCGGAGACTTACTGTTCCAGGTTGTCTTTTACGCGCAAATAGCCAGAGAGGATGGGCAGTTTGACTTTGATGCCATCGCAAACGCCATTACACGAAAGCTGGTACGCCGCCATCCACACGTTTTTCCCGAGGGTGAAGTTGGTAATTTTGGCAAGCAGTCAGAGCTCACTCCTGAACAGGTAGCGAGTAACTGGGAGCAAATCAAAAAACAGGAACGAGCTGAGAAACAAGCCAGGAAAGGGACAGATACGGAGCAGCACAGCAAGAGTATTCTGGACGATGTGCCGAGAGCATTGCCTGCTTTGGAGCGTGCCAAGAAGCTGCAAAAGAGAGCTGCTAGCCATGGTTTTGATTGGCCCACTATGGCGCCAGTGTTGGCCAAGCTCAAAGAAGAAATTGCAGAGTTTGAGCAAGCAGTCAGTGAACAGGATCCTGGCGCGATCCATCATGAGCTGGGTGACATACTTTTTACTGCGACAAATCTTGCGCGACACGCTAATCTTGAGCCTGAATTGACACTGCGTGACGCCAATAAACGATTCGAAAGCCGGTTCCACTGGATTGAGCGGGCAGTAGCAGAACAGGGAAGACAGCTGGAAGAGTTGTCACTGGAAGAATTGGATGCAGTGTGGGACCAGGCCAAGGCGCAAGGTCTTTGAGAATTTTTGATGTAGGACTAGGAGTAAGTTATCAATGAGGATTATTTTACTTGGGGCCCCCGGAGCCGGAAAAGGAACTCAAGCACAGTTCATAACGGAGAAGTACGGCATTCCCCAGATTTCCACGGGCGATATGTTGCGCGCTGCCGTTAAGGCCGGTACTGAGTTGGGTAAACAAGTGGAGCAGGTCATGAATAGCGGTGGCTTGGTGACTGACGAAATCATTATCGCTTTGGTGAAAGAGAGAATTACTGAAGCGGATTGTGAGAATGGTTTTCTCTTCGATGGTTTTCCGCGCACCATACCTCAGGCTGAGGCGATGGTTGAAGCTGGTGTGGCAATTGACCTGGTGTTGGAAATTGACGTTGCCGACGACGAAATAGTGAAGCGTTTATCTGGCAGACGCGTACACCTGGACTCCGGACGGGTCTATCACGTGGATTACAACCCACCAAAAGTCGAAGGAAAAGATGACGAAACGGGTGAGGACCTTATTCAACGTGATGACGATCGGGAAGCTACCATCAGGAAACGTCTTGCGGTTTATCACGAGCAAACCAAGCCACTGGTAGATTTTTATACCGAACAGCAAGCACAGGGAACAGGTGTTAAGGTGGTTAGTGTGAATGGTGTAGCGCCTGTTAATGAAATTAAAGATCAAATCGCTACTGTATTAAGTTAATTGTTTTAACAATGAGCGTTTCGAAAAAGCCCGATGTATCGGGCTTTTTTTTGCTCTGAAAATGATCTTTTCACGTTAATAAGCAGAAGAATTTACTCTGCCATTGCATAAATCACCTGATTTGTTTCCATAAGAAACAAAATTGGCAGACATATTGCAGTTTTTTATTGATCTTTTATTCCTGTAATCTGCATTGAATTTCACATCTTTTCTTAAAGTTTTGTTATCAAGTAGCGAAATATGAAAATGATACCGCTGAGAAGCGGGTGTCTTGTTCGAGTGAACAAAAGGAATTGTTTACCTAATTTAGTTTGTATTGACATTACTGTAAGCCAGAGAATTTTTGTGATATGTTCCGGGCGAGCAGTGAATACAAACAAAACGTCTTAAGCGGGCACGATTCACTACCTAGGAGAGAAACGAGTATGGCTAAAGTTAAGGCAAAGAAAAAAGCACCTGCTAAAAAGAAGTCGGCTGCCAAGAAAGCTAGCAGTCCGGCTCTTGCAAAAGCAAATGCTGTAGTTGCGAAGCTGCAGAAAGATGGCAAGGCCGCTGCTAAAGCGGTTGCCGCTGCGAAGAAGAAAGCAGCAGCTGCCAAGAAGAAGGCAGCAAAACTAAAAACCGCCGCCGCGAAGAAAGCAGCTGGTTCTGCGCAAAATGCGGCACGCAAGGCTGCAGCTAAAGTTGCTGCAACCAATGCCAAGATTCGTACTGCCAAAGCCAGGGCGCGCGCTGCTGAAGCTGCTGCCAAGGCCAAGGCTAAGAAAGCTGCTGATGCCGCTAAGGCCGAAGCCGATCTGGATAAGGCTGTTAAGGCATTTGTAGCGAAGTGGAAGAAGAAGAAAGCAAAAGTTGAAGCAGCCAAAGCAGCAAAGCAGGCGCGTAAAGACGCACTGAAAGCTCGCATCGCTGCCAAGAAAGCCGCTCAGAAAGAGAAGGCTGCAGCTAAAAAAGCCGCTGCAAAGGCAAAAGCCGCAGCTCGTAAGGCTGCTGCCAAGAAGAAAGCAGCTGCGAAGAAGAAGCCAGCCAAGAAAAAGGCGGTAAGCAAGAAGCCAGCGAAGAAGAAAGCTACCAAGAAAGTGGCTAAGAAAAAGGTGGCTAAGAAGAAGGTAGCAAAGAAGAAAGCAGTTAAACGTAGGGCAGCAGCCAAAAAAGCGGCTCCCAAGAAAGTGGCGAAGAAGAAAGTAGCCAAGAAAAAAGCTGCCAAGAAGGTAGCCAAGAAGAAAGTTGCTAAGAAGAAGGTAGCCAAGAAGAAGGTAGCTAAGAAGAAAGTAGCGAAGAAGAAGGCCGCCAAGAAAAAAGTGGCCAAAAAGAAGGTCGCTAAAAAGAAGGTTGCCAAGAAAAAAGTAGCGAAGAAGAAGGTTGCTAAGAAGAAAGTCGCTAAGAAGAAGGTAGCCAAGAAGAAGCCAGCTAAGAAGAAAGTGGCTAAAAAGAAGGCTGCTAAGAAGAAAGTAGCCAAGAAAAAGGCAGCCAAGAAGAAGGTAGCCAAGAAGAGGGCCGTAAAACGCCGGGCAGCAGCCAAAAAAGCCGCTCCAAAGAAGGTAGCCAAACGTAAAGCTGCTAAAAAGAAGGTAGCGAAGAAGAAGGTCGCTAAGAAGAAGGTGGCTAAGAAAAAGGCCGCCAAAAAGGTAGCTAAGAAGAAGGTTGCCAAGAAGAAGGTTGCCAAGAAGAAGGCAGCCAAGAAAAAAGTAGCGAAGAAGAAAGTAGCCAAAAAGAAGGTCGCTAAGAAGAAAGTAGCGAAGAAGAAGGTTGCTAAGAAGAAAGTCGCTAAAAAGAAGGTTGCCAAGAAAAAGGTAGCCAAGAAAAAAGCTGCCAAGAAGAAGGTAGCGAAAAAGAAAGTAGCGAAGAAAAAGGTAGCTAAGAAGAAGGTCGCTAAAAAGAAAGTAGCCAAGAAGAAGGCCGTAAAACGCCGGGCTGCAGCCAAGAAAGCGGCTTCCAAAAAGGTTGCCAAGCGCAAAACAGCGAAGAAGAAGGTCGCTAAAAAGAAGGTAGCTAAGAAGAAAGTAGCCAAGAAGAAGGTCGCTAAGAAGAAAGTAGCGAAGAAGAAGGCTGCCAAGAAGAAAGTCGCTAAAAAGAAGGTTGCTAAAAAGAAAGTAGCGAAGAAAAAGGTAGCCAAGAAGAAGGTCGCTAAGAAAAAGGTAGCGAAGAAGAAGGTTGCCAAGAAGAAAGTCGCTAAAAAGAAAGTCGCTAAAAAGAAAGTAGCGAAGAAAAAAGCTGCCAAGAAGAAGGTAGCAAAGAAAGCAGCGAAGAAACCGGCCCGTAAGAAAGCCGCCAAGAAAAAGGCAGCGAAGAAAAAGGCGCCGGCCAGGAAGAAAGCAGCGAAAAAACGCTAATTCCTGACTTCGTGTAGTGCTTTAGCCAAGCATCTGCCATCCACCCGTCCGCTTGTGGATGGCAGATGTACTCTTTCCAGGCGAAATCCCTCCTGTTCACTCAGGGGGGATTTTTGCTTTCTACCGAGCCGGAACCGAAATTCTGGACATTCGCCTAGCCTATGAAGCCAATTCTCCTCATTGATACTGCCTCTCCTCATTGTGCAGTCGCACTTGTTCTGGAAAACGATTTACTGCTTAGAACGAGCGAACAGGAGCGTCAGTCAGCTCAGAAGGCGCTGCCTCTCGTTGAGTCGCTACTGGATGATGCTGGTATCTCACAGACTCAGCTGGGAGCGATAGGAGTTGTCAGCGGTCCAGGCTCATTTACGGGCATGCGAATTGGTGTTGCCATCGCTCAGGGCCTCGGTTTCGCGAATCAAATTCCGGTGGTTCCCATAAGCAGTCTCGCGGCTTTGGCGTTTTCGTCAGGCACAGAGCATCTGCGAGAAATGGCCTTGCCAGAGGAGGGCTTAAAAGAGGGGACTTCTGCAGAAAATTGGCTTGCGATCATCCCCGCTCGGGAGCAGGAGTACTACATCGGTGCATACCGGGTTTCGAATCAGATGGCTGCGGCGGACAAGTCCGGCTGCGTTGCCAGCGCCCCAACACTGCACACATTGATACCGGACCAAGTGCTTCAGGAGGAAGACTTTGCAGCACTCGTTGCCAAGCTGCTCAAGTTGGCTGAGCCTTCATCCTACGCGATCTGTAGCAGTCAGACTTTGCCTGATTCGTTGCTGCAGTCTACGGTCCACTCTGCCGCAGCGCTTCGAGTTTCTCCCGAGATTTCGATGCAATCTCTGTCGATACTGGTACAGCAGGCTCTGGAATCCGGTGCTGAATACGATCCGTCGTCGGCGCTCCCAAATTACGTAAAAGAGCAAATGAATTACTGATAGTGATGTTTGCGGAACTTGCACTGAGCCCATTTCAAATCACTGTCCTCGCCTTTATTCAGGGTGCGACAGAGTTCTTGCCTATTTCTTCGTCCGCGCATTTGATTCTTCCTTCAGTGCTGCTCGGCTGGGAAGATCAAGGACTAACCTTCGATGTCGCCGTTCATTTGGGGTCTTTGTTGGCGGTGCTCACCTATTTCAGAGTTGAGATAGTGAGGCTGGTTCGATCCTGGCTGGTCAGTTTGCTTTCCAGGGGCAATGTCGGCGAGCAAGACAGACGATCAGCAAAGCTTGCCTGGCTCCTTATCCTCGCGACTATCCCAGCTGGGCTGGCGGGCTTGTTACTTGAATCCTATGTGGAACAATACGCCAGGTCCGCCCGGGTTATCGCCGCCGCGTCCATTTTATTTGGCTTGTTGTTGTATCGGGCTGACACAAGAGCTGCGAGCGATGCTTGCTCTGTTTCTCAACTGGAAGCAATCGATTGGCGTCAGGCGCTGTGGGTTGGGCTTGCCCAGGTGCTCGCATTGATTCCTGGCACTTCAAGGTCTGGTATTACCATGACAGCTGCCCTGTATTGCGGGCTAAACAGGGATTCTGCGTCGCGCTTGTCATTTTTAATGGCCATTCCGATCATTCTTGCCAGTGGCCTGTTACGCACAGGTGAATTGCTGGGGCGCGGCGTCGACTTGTCTGATGTGGCGTTGTTGACTTACGCAACGCTGTTTTCAGCGCTGGTTGCCTATTCCTGTATCCATTATTTCCTGCGCTTCATTGCTCAAATCGGTTTTCTCCCATTTGTAATTTACCGGGTGCTACTTGGGTGCGTGCTCTTGGTATTTTTTTGGTGATTCAGAGCTTTTTCTGAGGCTAGCGAATCCAGGTCGCTAAAGTTCCAGAATGTTCGAGAGTGTTCGAGAGTATCGTAGGGAGTAAGATGGCTGCAGATAAAAAAATCGCGATTCAGCTGCAGGCCGAGCAGCCTTCCGAGGCAGAGTCTGCACTACAGAGCTTGTTGTCCTGTGATCTTGTTGCCGCGGAACAAGCTGGAACTACTGCATATCAGTTTCTACTGGAATGGCATGATGGCGCGCTTTCCTTACTGGCGACCGCTGACAAGTCACCAGGACGCCTCCAGATCGATTTTACGGCACAGAAGCTGTCTGGCCGGCTTCGGGATGGCCTGCATAAGCAAGGCCTGGGAAAGGCTGTAGGGCTGAAGAAAAACCCGTCGCCGACAGTACTTGATGCAACTGCAGGTCTTGGTGCTGATGCATTCCTGCTCGCCAGTGCGGGGTGCAAGGTGAGCATGCTGGAGCGTTCACCAGTGGTTTATGCATTACTCGACGATGCTTTGCTGAGAGCACGAGAGCTTTTGCATTCAAGTAACAGTTCTCAGGTAGACGCTATCGCAAATATGCAGCTCACATTTGCGGACTTTCTTACCACCGAGATTGCTCCAGCAAGCGTCGATGTGGTTTATCTGGATCCCATGTTTCCTGATCGAAAGTCTGCCAGATCAGGCAAGGGAATGTTCTTGTTACAGGAACTGCTCAATGAGGATTGCACACAGCGTGGCTCAGCTGCTGCCGTCAGAGACGAAGAGAGCAGCTTACTGGCTAAAGCCCGGCTCGTGGCGCGGAAGAGAGTGGTGGTGAAGCGGGCAAAACACTCGCCCCGGTTAAGCGATCAAGAACCCGATATTTGTTTTAGAGGCAGTAGCAGCCGTTTCGACGTTTATCTTTGCCTGTGATGCGCTCAATGCAGCGTTGTCGCGAATGAGCGTGTTGTTTAAAGCAGCTGCGCAAGAATGTTTCGATAAATCGCCGTGAGCGGTTCCAGATCAGCGATGCGAACACACTCATTTACTTTGTGGATAGTGGCGTTACATGGTCCCAATTCAATGACTTGTGCGCCGCTTGGGGCGATAAAACGCCCGTCAGAAGTACCGCCTGCCGTGGAGCATTCACTCGTCAGCCCGGTGACTGAATGGATTGCCTGCAACGCGGCTCTTCTCAGGTCGCCATCGCGGGTCAGGAAGGGCTCACCTGAAAGATGCCATTGCACTTCATAGTCCAATTGGTGACGATCAAGAATTTCCGCAACTTTGTTCTTGAGTTGTTCCGCTGTGGTTTCAGTGGAGAAGCGAAAATTAAATTCAGCCGTCAGCTTTCCTGGAATGACATTGTTCGCTCCCACACCGGCATTGATATTCGAAATCTGCATACCGGTTGGCGGAAAATCCTCATTACCCTCATCCCATTCAGTGGCACTCAGTTCTGCCAAGGCAGGCATCGCTGAGTGGATTGGATTGCTCGCGAGATGCGCATAGGCGACGTGACCCTCGACTCCGCGCACGGTCAGATTGGCGCTGAGCGAACCGCGACGCCCTACTCTGATCACATCCCCAAGAGACTCACTGCTGCTTGGTTCGCCAACCACGCAGTAATCAATTTGCTCGCCGCGACTTCGTAGCGCCTGCATGACAGCCTTGGTGCCATTGATGGCAATGCCTTCTTCGTCGCTGGTGATCAGAAAGGCGATGCGTCCTGCAGGCTGCTGATTAGCCAAATACTGATCACAGGCGCAGAGCATGGCTGCCAGGCTGGCTTTCATGTCAGCAGACCCTCTACCAAACAGATAGCCCTCTTGCTCGGTTGCTTCAAACGGAGGAGTTTTCCACTCAGCTTCCGGGCCTGGTGGTACCACATCGGTATGGCCAGCGAAGACGACTAGCGGGCCAGCATCGCTTGCTGTGGTGCTGTCACCTTCGTAGACGGCCCAGAGATTACTCACATCCCCAAATGGCATGTTTTCGATAGAGAATCCCAGGCCTCGCAACTGTGCCGCGATCAATTCCTGACACCCAGCATCCTCGGGTGTAACCGATGGGCGATTAACAAGTGCTTTGGTGAGTTCGAGAGTCGAGTTCATAATTTCGAATAAGAGTTTCGATTAATGGTTTCGATCAGAGCAATCAGTGAAGGCGAATATCAGTTATGACTATGCAAGTCCTCATTCAGCGTAACACTGGTTTTGAGTGGAACGCATTCAACCGCGCCACTGATGGAATTGCGCCGGAACAAATGGTGTTTGAGCGTGCTGAGTTCCAGAGCTTTCGCTTGCTTGATCTCCTGACCATCGCCATCGAAAAGTTTTACCTTGGTGCCCGCTGTGACATAGAGGCCAGCTTCGACGATGCAGCCGTCAGCGAGCGGAAATCCGATACCCGCGTTTGCACCAATCAGGCAATCGCTCCCTACTGAGATGATTTCCTTGCCACCGCCTGAGAGAGTGCCCATGGTACTGCAGCCACCGCCCAGATCACTGTTCTCGCCAACGACTACTCCTGCGGAGATACGACCTTCGATCATCGCTGCACCTAGTGTGCCGGCGTTAAAATTAACAAAACCTTCATGCATGATCGTCGTGCCAGTGCCGAGGTAGGCGCCCAGTCTCACGCGAGCGGTGTCGGCGATGCGAACGCCGGCTGGTACAACGTAGTCGGTCATTTTAGGAAATTTGTCGATTGAAGAGATGTTCATCGTTCGGCCGGCATTGCGTGCGGCAATTCGGCGAGCTGGCAGATCTTCCAGGTCGATGGCGCCCTCATCGGTCCAGGCAAGATTTTTAAGCACCGCAAACATGCCATCCAGATTTACGCCATGGGGCTTCACCAGGCGATGTGAAAGCAATTGCAATTTCAGAAAGGCTTCCGGAATTGACTCCGGGGCCTGATCGGAACCCAATACGCAAAGCACGATACCATGTCGAGGAGAGCTGATATCAAACGAGTTGGCTATCTGTGCGAGATCTTCGGGGAGGTTGCTCGCCAGCTGAGTACAGCTTGCCTTATCGATTTCCTTATAACCACATTCACCTGCTTGCAGATTGCACAGTTCGAGCAGAGCTGTTGCGAGTTCATCGTCTGCACCGATCGCAGGTTGCGGGAACAGCACCTCGATAATTTCACCCGCTGCGTTCTTGCTGCCGATGCCGATGCCGAAACTGTGGATGGGGGTGTTGCTCATTGGGTAGTCCTTATTGCGCCTGAGGTGTCTTCGTCAAGTGTTTTGCTGAGAATCGATTGTTTCGAATCACGCGACTAGCCGAGCAGGGTGCTCAGCCGCTCGGTATCATAGCCTACCAGCCACTGATCTTCGATACGAAACACAGGTCGTTTGATGATTGATGGGTATTCCTGCATCAATGCGACAGCGCGCTCTGTGTTCAGTGGCTCTTTCTCGGAATCAGGGAGTTTGCGCCAGGTCGTGCCACGCTTATTGATTATCTGATCTATGCCAAGTGCGGCCAGCATCTCTTTTGCGAGTTCCTGGCTACAACCGGATTTCTTGTAGTCGTGGAACTCATGCTCATGACCTTCCTGCTCCAGCCATTTCCGGGTTTTGCGAACGGTATCGCAATTGGCGATGCCATATAGGGTAGTCATGCGCACTCCTGTGTCTCTTTAGTCGCCTAGCCTGGCTTTGAGCTCTGCTTTGATATCGGCCTGTAATTTTTCAATGACGTCGGGATCGCTCAGTGCGGCGCCGTGTTTGTCCGTAATGAAAAACAAGTCCTCAACCCGTTCTCCCAGTGTGGTGATGCGTGCATCTTTGAGATTGATCTCATTGTCTACAAAAGCTTTACCCACGCAGGCGAGAATACCAGGATGGTCCGGGCAGTTTACTTCCAGCGTGGAGTAGCCTTTATTTTCCGGGTTGTGGACAGAAGTCTCAATTGGCTTGCTGAAATATTTGTCTTTGCGGGAACGGCGTTTGTGGACTGGTTTGATTGCCTGGTTGCCAAGCTCGAGATTGTGAGCAAGCGTGCGTCGAATTTCTTCAAGCCTGCCTGGCTGGTTGCCTACTGGTTTACCACTTGTTTCCAGGACGATATAGGTGTCCATGCAATAATCATTGGCGGATGTGAAAATTCGCGCGCCGTGAATGTTTAAATTCAATTCTTCGAATGCGGCGGTGCTGTTGGCGAAAATGAAATCGGCGTTGCGTGTATAGATAAAAATTTGTGTGGCACCAATCGCGGAAGTGTTTGCACTCAATTCGCGAAAGGAAATCAGAGGGCCTTCTCCGTTGAAACTGGCTATTGCCTGAGTGTGCCAGGCGATGTTCTCAGCAGATTCCCGAACGAAGTATTCGTCATCGGCGTTTTCCCAGATATCACTAATCTTCGCGCTCTCTAGTCCGGTGTCAGCCAGCAATTTCAGGCTCGAGGATTTCTTGTCGGCGATGCGTTCTTCGCGGTCAACAGTATTGTCCAGGCCAGTCCGCAGTGCGCGGCGCGTGTTGTAATAGAGCTGCCGTAGCAAGGCTGCCCGCCAACTGTTCCATAGTTCTGGATTGGTCGCGTTAATGTCGGCGACAGTCATGGCGAACAGATATTCCAGATGCAGTTTGTCTCCGACTGCTTCTGCGAACTCGCGGATCACGTCAGGATCATTCGTATCTTTACGCTGGGCGGTCATGGACATCAGCAAGTGATTTTCAACTAGCCACGCAACCAGGTTGCTATCCCACTTGCTCATGCGATGGCGGTCGCAGAAATTTTGTGCGTCGAGTACCCCCAGCTTGGAATGATCTCCGCCGCGACCCTTGGCAATGTCATGGTAGAGGCCCGCCAGATAAAGCAATTCGAGTTTTGGCAGGTGGCGAACAATATGAGCTGCCACTGGGAATTTCTCTTCCGCTTCCGGGAGGAGGAAGCGTCGCATGTTCTCAACGACTTGCAAGGTATGTGCGTCCACGGTGTAGATGTGAAACAGGTCGTGTTGCATTTGTCCGGTGATTTGCCCGAACTCGGGTAGATAGCGGCCGAGAATGCCGTAACGGGACATGCGGCGCAGTTGTAAGGTCATTTTATGAGGCGAGCGCAACAGCTCGGTAAACAACGTCACATTACGAATGTCATTGCGGAACTCGTCGTCAATCAGACGCCGATGATCGCGAATGACCCGGATCGTAGCCGCGCGAATCCCTTTAATCTCTGGATGTTGTGCCATGAGGACGAAGATTTCGAGCAGCGCCGAAGGCGTCCGTTCAAAGACTTCGTCATGAATCACTTCGATATAGTCGTTGTGGATCTGAAAGCGCTTGTTCAGAGGTTTGATCTTCGCTCGTTCACCTGCTCTCAGGATGACTTCATCGAGGTGCTGCAGTAACACATCATTCAGGCCGCGCAAGTTGGATACGGCCCGATAGTATTGTTTCATGAGTTTTTCTACACCGAGGCTCTTCTCGTCATCCTCGTATCCGAACAAACGTGCCAGTTCTCTCTGTTTGTCGAACAGCAAGCGGTCTTCGCATCGGCCTTCAAGATGGTGTAGTCCGTAGCGCAATTTCCAAAGGAATTGCTGACCGCGGTTAATCATGGTTTCTTCGGCCTGAGTGAGGAAGCCCAGACTCACCAGATCATTGAAGCTGCCAGCATCAAAATGCCGTTTGGCGACCCAGGCGATGGTTTGTATGTCACGCAGTCCGCCAGGTGAGGTTTTCACATTGGGTTCCAATGCGTAATCCACATCATGGTATTTCTTGTGTCGCGCGCGCTGCTCTTCGATCTTGGCCTCCACGAACTTCTTGATTGGCCAAACACGTTTGCCCTTGATGGCTGCCTGCATTTCCGCACAAAGTTCTTCCGGGCCAACAAGAGTTCGCGATTCCATCATAGCGGTCACTACAGTGATGTCCTTGCTGGCTTCCTGTTTGCACTGCTTGATGCTGCGGACGCTCTGACCAATGTCGAGACCGATATCCCAGAGCGATGTCAGAAAGCCGCTAATGCATTCCTGAAACTGTTTGTGGCGATCTCGTTTGGTGAGGATGAGCAGATCGATATCGGAGTGGGGGAGGAGTTCGCCTCGTCCATAACCGCCGACGGCGACGAGTGCGATATCCTGATTTTCGGGCCAGGCTTGAAGCTGCCAGGCTATGCGCAGCACCTGATCAATGACCCAGGCTCGACCTCTGACAATATCGTTGATATTGAGATTCTGCTTGTAGCGATTATCGAGAACGTCGCCTGCTCGGTCGATAGCCTTGCGCAGAACAGCGATAGGATTGCTGGATTGTCTGGCTTCGTCTTCAAGCGCCGAGAGGTCGAGCAGTTCACGGTCGGGTTGATGCTCAGCGTCGACCTGCAGGTCGCTGAAAGTCAGGCTGTCGAAGCTCACAGTGATTCTTCGGTTCTGCGCGTGAGTACTTCACAACCATCTGCGGTGACAGCCAGTGTATGCTCCCACTGAGCAGAGAGTCGCCGATCCTTGGTGGTCACAGTCCAGCCATCTGATTTCGACAGTTTGGTGTAGCGACTTCCGGCATTCAGCATGGGCTCGATGGTGAACGTCATGCCCTCGACTATGCGAGTGCCTGTACCGGGTCTTCCGTAATGCAGAACCTGTGGTTCTTCGTGGAAAATGCGGCCAATGCCGTGACCACAGTATTCACGCACGATAGAGTAGTGATTCGATTCTCCGTGCTGCTGAATGATATGGCCGATATCGCCCAGCGTGATGCCAGGCTTCACCAAATCTATTGCCTTGTACAGACATTCCTGTGACACACGAATGAGGCGTCTGGCATGGTCAGGGGTGTCGCCAACACAGAACATCTTGCTGGTGTCACCGTGGAAGCCATCCTTGATGACCGTGATATCGATATTGATGATGTCTCCATCGCGCAGGATCTTGCTGTCACTGGGGATTCCGTGGCAGATCACGTGATTGACGGAGGTGCAGATCGATTTGGGGAAGCCATTGTAGTTGAGGGGAGCAGGGATAGCGTTCTGCGTGTCCACGATATATTGGTGGCAAATTCGATCCAGCTCGCCAGTGCTAATGCCCGGAACAACGTGGGGCTCGATCATTTCGAGTACCTCGGCCGCCAGTCGGCCTGCAACTCGCATTTTCTCGATTTCTTCAGTCGTCTTGATATGTATGGGCATAGCGTCTCTGGTCTGGTACTCGATCTGATGTCTGATCCGGTAGTGGCTCTGGGCACGCTTTGTTTATGCCCAGCGCCAAAAGGCGAGTATTGTAAAGCAGGACAGGGTCCCAGTCACAGAGCGAAAGGCCGTATTTCCGGCCCATGAAGGGGTGTCGGTGCCGGCCAGGACGAGTTTTCAGAGTAATTTGTGGGCTGAGTGTGATGCCTGGGTGAGGTCCGGTCCCAGGGAAAGGCCTAAATCCCCGAAAATCTTTTAGTTTTTATTCGTTTATGGTATAAAGCGCGGCGCCTGAAATCCGGCTCTCGAGCTGCCAGGCGTAAAAATACTTTAAATGTCGCACACGCACCGTCACATGTGGTCTGGGTGCCCTTTTACTCACGAGACTCACGAGTAATCGGGTTGATCCATGGGGTGTGTGGAGGCTTAACCCGAAGCAAAAGGAAAGACCATGAGCGTAAGCATGAAAGAAATGCTCCGTGCTGGAGTGCATTTCGGGCACCAGTGTCGATACTGGAACCCAAAAATGGAGCCATACATCTTTGGCGCCAGAAACAAGATTCATATCATCAACCTTGAACAGACAGTTCCTGCTATGAGCGAAGCGCTCGAGCAGGTAGCTAGCCTCGCCGAAAAGAACAAGAAGATTCTTTTTGTTGGCACCAAGCGTGCGGCAGGCAAGATCATCAAAGAGCAGGCTGAACGAGCAGGTATGCCCTACGTCAACCATCGCTGGTTGGGTGGCATGCTGACTAACTACAAGACAATTCGCGGCTCAATCAAGAAGCTGAAAGATCTTGAAGCTCAGGAAAGTGATGGCACTTTCAGCCGGCTGACCAAGAAAGAAGCGTTGATGCTCAAGCGTCAGAAAGAGAAGCTCGAGCGCAGTATCGGTGGTATCAAGGACATGGGTGGCTTACCCGATGCCTTGTTCGTGATCGACGTTGATCACGAGCGTATTTCCGTCACTGAGGCCAATAGCCTGCGCATTCCAGTCATCGGCGTAGTAGATACCAACAGTAATCCAGACGGTGTGGATTATCTGATCCCTGGTAATGACGATGCGATCCGCGCGATTCAGCTCTATGCCTCAGCCGTAGCAGACGCCTGTCTTGAAGGGCAGAAGCGTGGTGGCAGTGGCGCGGTAGAGAGCGAGTTCATCGAGATTGAAGACGATGAGCCAGTAGCGGAAGCGAAAGCTGAGCCTGCCGCTGAAGAGCCAAAGGCTGCTGCCAAAGCCAAGCCAGCAGAAGAGAAAGCTGCCAAGGAAGAAGCCGAGCCTGCTGAAGAAGTGAAAGCAGAGTCAGCTGAGGAAGCGCCTGCCGAAGCTGAAGTAGAGGCGAAGGAAGAAGTGGCAGAAGAAGCTGAGGCTGCACCTGCCAAGAAGGCTCCAGCCAAAAAGAAAGCGCCAGCCAAAAAGAAAGCAGCAGCCAAGAAAAAGGCTCCTGCCAAGAAAAAAGCACCTGCCAAGAAGAAGGCGGCTGCTGCCAAGGATGATGCCGAGTAAAGTCATACTCAGCAAGTAAATCCTGCACCTGGCGCAGTTTGCTGAAAAGCGACCCGCGCCAGGCAGCAACATTTCATATCCAAGGGGGCTCACCGCCCCCTTTTTATAAGCGACTTTTAGACGGCTACGGCCGTGATTGAATTGAACGAGGCACAGAACATGGCAAACATTACAGCAGGTATGGTTAAGGAGCTCCGTGAGCGTACCGGTCTTGGCATGATGGATTGCAAGAAGGCATTGGCTGAAGCTGATGGCGATATGGATAAGGCAATTGAAGATCTGCGCAAAGCGAGCGGACTGAAGGCTGCCAAGAAGGCTAGCCGAGTAGCCGCTGAAGGTGTCGTGCTGACCAAGGTTGCCGAAGATGGCAACTATGGCGTTATTATCGAAGTGAACAGCGAGACTGACTTCGTTGCACGCGATGAAAATTTCCTGTCTTTTGCTGAGCAGGCTCTTGATCAAGCTTTCGCAAACAAGGACGCAGATGTCGCTGCAATTCTTGATGGCGGCGTTGAAGATGCACGTCAGGCGTTGGTGCAGAAAATTGGTGAGAACATCAACCTGCGCCGAGTTGAGCGCCTGGGTTTTGATGACGCCAATGCAGGTATCGTTGAAAGCTATGTTCACGGCAGTCGTATTGGCGTTGTGATCTCACTGACCGGTGGTGATGAAGCATTGGCCAGAGACATCGCCATGCACATCGCGGCAGTTAACCCAATGTGTATTCGCGCCGAAGACGTGCCTGAAGATGTATTGGCCAAAGAATCTGAAATATACTCAGCCCAGGCTCGCGAGAGTGGTAAGCCTGAGGAGATCATCGAGAAGATGATCAGCGGACGTCTGAAGAAGTTCATCGCTGAAGTAAGCTTGACTGAGCAGGCTTTCGTTAAAGATCCGGATTCCAAAGTCGGCGATTTGCTGAAGGAAGCCGGTGCAGATATCGTCAACTTTGTACGTTTCGAAGTCGGCGAAGGTATTGAAAAAGAAGAAGTCGATTTCGCTGAGGAAGTTGCAGCACAAGTAAACGGCTAAACTTCAACCGACAACGGGACTAAAACCAAAGCATGCCCAAAAAAGAACGCCCCTATAATCGGATTTTGCTCAAGCTCAGCGGTGAAGCTCTCACTGGTGATGCGGATTTCGGCATTGACCCCAAAGTACTCGATCGCATGGCGGTCGAAGTAGGGCAATTAATTGGATTGGGTGTTGAAGTGGGCATGGTTATCGGTGGTGGTAACCTGTTTCGAGGTGCTTTGCTCCATGCCGCTGGCATGGAGCGGGTCACCGGCGATCATATGGGCATGCTGGCAACCGTCATGAATGCCCTAGCCATGCGCGATGCGCTAGAACGCGCCAATATCCCCACTCGAGTCATGTCCGCGGTACAAATGAGCGGCATGGTAGAGCACTACGACCGCCGCAGCGCTATTCGCTATTTGACTGCCGGCGACGTCGTCATCTTTTCTGCCGGTACCGGCAATCCTTTTTTTACAACTGACTCGGCTGCCTGTCTGCGGGGCATTGAGATCGACGCCGATTTGATTCTCAAGGCTACCAAGGTCGATGGTGTCTATTCAGATGATCCGGTTCTTAACCCGGATGCAGTGAAGTATGACACCTTAAGCTACGATGATGTCATCGATAAGAAGTTAGGGGTCATGGATCTCACGGCTATTTGCTTGAGTAGAGACCACGACGTGCCGATCAAGGTATTTAACATGACACGACCCGGAGCATTGTTGGACAATGTGATGGGTAAGCCAGATGGCACCCTGATTCGATAACAGATGCTCGTTGATCATTTTCAAACGAGATGCAGGCAGGGTGGGCCCGGGATACCGGGTTGATGTTAAGGAGAGAATAGAGCAAATGGTAAATGACATAATTGCAGACGCCGAAGACCGTATGAAAAAGTCTCTTGGCTCTCTTGAAGATGCCTTTAAAAAAATCCGAACCGGCCGTGCACATCCAAGCTTGCTCGATACCGTGATGGTTTCCTACTACGGCGCTGACACACCGTTGAATCAGCTGGCTAACGTCACTGTCGAAGAAGGTCGCACTCTGGTGGTGTCTCCCTGGGAGAAGCCGATGATTGGAGAGATCGAGAAGGGCATTATGAAGTCTGACCTGGGTCTTAACCCTTCTAACAATGGCGATACCATTCGTGTACCAATGCCGCCCCTTACAGAAGAAACGCGCCGCGAGTATACCAAGCAAGCCAAGGCAGAAGCAGAAAATACCAGAGTTGCGATCCGCAACATTCGCCGTGATGCAAACTCGGATTTCAAGGATCTGGAAAAAGAGAAAGAAATCAGCGAAGACGAACAACGACGCGCCGAGGATCAGGTGCAGAAGTTGACCGATAAATACATCGCTGAAGTGGAATCGACATATCAAGTGAAAGAAGCAGACTTGCTCAGCATCTAGTACTGATCAAAGTCAGTTGCGCTAAGTCCGAATTCTGATGCGCGTTGTATCAGGTTGTCCCTGGTTATAAATAAAAGCAAATGACACCTGATTCCAATTCAAATATCCCCCAACACATTGCCATCATCATGGATGGTAACAATCGCTGGGCACAGGCCCAGGGACTGCCCACCAAAGCAGGACATAGGCGTGGCGCCGAGGTGGCTCGCGATATCGCCTATGCTTGTATCAAGCGAAAGATCAGCTATCTCACACTGTTTGCTTTCAGTAGTGAAAACTGGATGCGACCGAGTCAAGAGGTGCAGGGCCTGATGGCGCTATTCCTCTCTGTCCTTAAGCGCCATGAAATAAAACAATTGCATAAAGACAACGTAAGGCTGAAATTCATTGGCAAGCGCTGTGATTTCTCGCAAAAATTGCAAGAAGCCATGGCAGAGGCGGAGCAGCTGACCGCCGCGAATACAGGAACTACAGTTATCGTAGCAGCAGATTACGGTGGCCGTTGGGATATGGCGCAGGCGGCTCGAGAGGCGGCGCGTCGTGCGTTAACAGGTGAGCTTGAGGTGGATGCTATCGATGTGGATCTAATTAACTCATTGAGCAGTCTTGCCCGCTACCCAGACCCTGATTTATGTATTCGTACAGGCGGAGAGCGTCGGGTCAGTAATTTTCTACTCTGGCAATTTGCTTATACCGAGTTGTATTTCAGCGACTGTCTCTGGCCCGAATTTGATGCTGAACAGTTTGAGCTGGCATTGCAGGATTTCGCAAGTCGAAAGCGGCGCTTTGGCGGTCACGACGAAGAGGCGATATCTCATGAGTAGTTCGCTACAGGCCAGGGTGATTACCGCTCTCATTCTCATGGCGGTCCTGGTGTTTATATCGACGCAATTTAGCGCGTTCTCATTTGCGCTTTTTGTTGCCTTTGTTGTGTTACTGGCAGCCTGGGAATGGGCTGCATTTCTCGGGCTTCGAAGCTTTGTTGAAAGGCTTCCCTATATTTTCACTATAGGCAGCATGTTAGTGATGCTCGCCTTGTTCCTGGGTGTGACACCTGGCGCTGATTCAATCGATTCATCTCGAGTGGCAATTCTATGTGCGCTCGGATTTCTGTTTTGGAGTTTTACCTTTCTTGTGCTGCGCGGCTATCCGGAAAATGCCGAGGCGGTAGGTAATCGCTCCAGGATCGCATTCATGGGCATGTGCGCCTTCTTGCCAACCTGGGCCGGGATGGTTTATCTGAAATATCTGATGCCGGAAGCCTATCTGGTTTTGGCACTGATCATCATGGTTGCAGCGGTTGATGTTGGTGCGTTTTTCGTGGGCTCTTTTTTTGGGCACACTAAACTGTCATCCAAAATCAGCCCCAACAAGTCCTGGGAAGGCGTTTGGGGAGGTCTCGCAACGTGCTTGCTGCTCGGCCTTCTATTCACCTGGTTGTATCACCGACTGATATTCCAGCTTGAAGCCTGGCAATTGCTCATTCTCTCGCTCCTGAGTATCTGTGTCTCCTTCTACGGTGTGGTAGGCGATCTGGTGGAGAGCATGCTTAAACGCAATTGCGATGTGAAAGACAGCGGTGCGATTCTCCCTGGTCACGGCGGTCTGCTCGATCGGGTGGATAGCCTGATGGCAGTGACTCCAATTTTTGTGCTGACGATAATGTTCACAATTGCGGGTTTCGGGCAGTCATGAAAGCGCGGCAGGCGATCAGTATTCTGGGATCGACCGGATCTATTGGGCAGAGCACGCTCGCGGTGCTCGCGGAGAATCCGGAATATGAAGTGTTCGCCCTCACGGCGCACAGCAATTTCGAACTGTTATTGGAGCAGTGTAAGCAGCATCAACCTAGATTTGCTGTCTTGAGTTCCGGGGAGAAGGCCGAAGAATTGCGGGCACTGCTGCGTGATGCGTCCTGTTCAACGGAGCTACTAACAGGCACTCGGGCCCTGGAAGAAGTAGCCAGTGCCTCTGAAACAGATATCGTCATGGCAGCCATCGTGGGCGCGGCGGGTTTACCGTCCAGCCTGGCTGCCGTTCAGGCAGGCAAGAAAGTGTTGCTTGCCAATAAGGAAGCGCTGGTGATGTCGGGTGAATTGTTCATCGAGGCAGCCCAGACCTCAGGTGCCACGATTGTTCCCATCGATAGTGAGCACAATGCAATTTTTCAATGCCTGCCAGATGCCTATTGCGCAGCGGAAGAGGCAGGCGAACGGGCTGCGCAACTCTCCCAGGTAGAAAAAATTGTACTGACTGGCTCTGGCGGTCCTTTTCTCAATTCTCCAGAGCATCTGCTTGCCAGTGTGACTCCGGAACAAGCCTGTCGGCACCCAAAGTGGTCAATGGGACGGAAGATTTCCGTCGATTCGGCAACGATGATGAATAAAGGCCTGGAGTATATCGAGGCTTGCTTCCTGTTTGCGCTTCCTCCCGCCAAAGTCGAGGTGTTGATTCATCCGCAAAGTATCATTCATTCAATGGTGCATTATCGGGATGGTTCCGTTCTGGCGCAGCTCGCAAACCCGGATATGCGGGTGCCTATTGCCCATGGCCTGGCCTGGCCCGAGCGTATAGAGTCCGGGGCGGGTTTTCTCGATCTGGCTACTGAAGATGCTTTGGAGTTTAGTGAGCCTGATTTGCAGAGATTTCCCTGCCTGGCGCTTGGCATGGAGGCTGCGGCAGCAGGCGGGGGTGCGCCTATTGCCCTGAATGCCGCCAATGAGGTGGCTGTACAGGCATTCCTGGATGGTCAGCTGGATTTTGTCCGTATCGCGGCCCTGATCAGTGAGGTTGTCGAGAAAATACCTTGTGAAGCCCCGTCAAGTCTCGCTATTATTCAGGATTGCGATTCGCGCGCCAGAACGCTGGCTAAAGAATTGATAATCAAGCACTTTCATTGAGTTCGCTCTGAGAGTTCATTAAGCAGATTCATCGAGATTCATGAAAGATTCGTTAAGAATACGACTGCTGAAATAAAGCCCTACAGAACCTGATCATGCTGCAATTTCTGATAAGCGCCATAGCCCTCATCGTCACCCTCGGTATTTTGGTGACAATCCACGAATTTGGACACTTCTGGGTCGCCAGGCGATGCGGCGTCAAGGTTCTCCGTTTTTCAATCGGTTTCGGCAAGGCTGCCAAAACCTGGGTAGGCAAGGATGGTGTGGAATATGTCATAGCCCCGATCCCGCTTGGTGGCTATGTGAAGATGCTGGGCCAGGATGACACCACTGTCAGTGAGGCGGGTGATGTGCCCAGCAGCCAGCGCCATCTGTCCTTTGCCCATAAGCCGCTATGGCAGCGCATGGCCATTGTTGCAGCGGGTCCAGTGGCCAATTTTCTGCTCGCTATTTTCGTCTACTGGATCATCAACATCGGTTATGGCGTGAACGGGGTAGCGCCTGTTGTCAGCGACGTCGTCGAAGGCTCGCCCGCAGCAGTAGCAGGCTTGCGAGAGGGTGATGAAATTCTGGCGGTTGATGGCGAAGAGACTATCATCTGGCAGCAAGTGACGCTGCAAATGCTGGCTCGTATGGGCGAGACTGGAACGTTGCAGCTGAAAGTGGACCCTGCCGGTTCCAGCACGATCAGAGATATCAATATTCCCATCAGGGACTGGCTCGGAAATGAGACCGAGCCCAATCCGGTCAATTCATTAGGTATTGTGCAGCTCCGTATTCCAGCGAGGGTCGCCGACGTTATTCCGGATAGCCGCGCTGAACTGGCCGGTATTCGATACGGAGATGAGATTCTCACTGCGAATGGGGATGAGGTTCGCGGTTGGTCTCATTTTGTGCGTTTGATCCGTTCAAGCCCGGAACTCACTCTGGATGTCACTGTCCAACGGGGTGACGAATTGGTTGATTTGCAACTCACTCCAGCCCGGGGAGAGTTGGAAGATGGGACGGCAATCGGCCAGATAGGCGCTTATGTTCAGGATGCTAGCTATGCTGAACTGGTTCCTGCGGAATTACAGCGAGAGATTCGCTACGGTGTCTTGACAGCGATGCAGCCTGCGCTGGCTGAAACCTGGAACAAATCGGTTTTTGTCCTGGATTCAGTAAAGAAAATGATTGTTGGACTGATATCGGTCAAGAACATTAATGGGCCGATAACGATTGCTCAGGTAGCAGGTGAGACTGCGACTTATGGTCTTGATGTCTATCTGGGTTTTCTGGCACTACTCAGTATTTCCTTGGGTGTGCTGAATTTGATGCCAATACCTGTGCTTGATGGGGGACATCTACTGTATTACGCCATTGAGGCGGTAATCAGGAGACCTGTTCCAGAGCGAGTCCAGGCCTGGGGATTACAACTCGGCCTGCTGATCATTTCGGGAATAATGGTACTGGCGATCTACAATGATTTTAGTCGATTATTATAAGAATTCATTCGCAAAGCCCGCCGCCAAGTAAAAAACAAAAGATTTGAGTTGTTGTTAGAAATGAGAAAACTGTTTTTTTCTTTGTTGCTGCTTGCTGGGCTTGCCAATCCCGCAGTCGCACAAAATTTCACTATCGCTGACATCATCGTCGATGGCTATCAGCGGATTTCTCCGGGAATCATCTATAACCTCTTGCCTGTTGGAATCGGTGATGAAGTCACTGTGACAACACCGGCAGAGATCATTCGCTCACTCTCCGAGTCGGAATACTTCGACGAAATCGAAGTGGCTCGCGAAGGCAATATCCTGATCGTCACAGTACTGGAACGCCCCTCGGTGGCTGAGATCGTGCTCGAAGGCAACAGTGTTCTCGAGACTGAAGACATCATCGACAACATGGCGAGTGCCGGTATCGCGGAAGGGCAAATTTTTACACGCGCTGCGTTAGAGGCAATCCAGCAGGGTATTCAGGATGTTTATTCCTCCCGAGGCCGTTACGGAGCGGCCGTTGATGTCGACGTACAGGAGCTGCCGCGCAATCGTGTCGCCATCAGCCTGGATATCAATGAAGGTGAAGAGTCTCGAATCCGGCACATCAATATTGTCGGTAACACAGTCTTCGAAGAAGATGATCTGCTCAGTTTGTTCGAGCTTGGCCTCAAGCCCTGGTATATGTTTCTGAGCCGGAAAGATCGATATTCACGAGAACAGTTCTCGGGAGATCTGGAGCGCCTCGAATCATTTTATATGGACAATGGTTATGTGGAATTCAGTATCGATTCCACGCCGATTTCCATTACGCCGGATCGCAAGGAAGTCTATATCACCATCAATATCTCTGAGGGTGAGCAGTTTGTAGTTAACGAAGTCGACCTTGCAGGTGATCTTGTGGATGCCGAAGGTTTGCTGCGTTCCTTGATTTTTGTACGACCGGGCCAGATTTATTCCCAGGGACTTGTGACTGGCACAGAAGAAATAATGGTGCAGCAGCTGGGTAATCTTGGTTACGCCTTTGCTGAGGTCACCGGCGTGCCTGAGGTCAATGAGGAAGACCAAACAGTCGAGGTCACTTTCTTTATTGAGCCGGGCAATCGTACCTATGTGAACAGGATTAGTTTCACGGGTAACTACTCGACCGCAGACGACGTACTTCGTCGAGAGATGCGTCAGCTTGAGAGTGCGCCGGCATCGAGTCAATTAATTGAGCAGTCCAAGGTCCGTCTGGAACGTCTTGGTTATTTCGAAACCGTTGAAGTGGAGACGGAAGAAGTTTCAGGCACTGAAGATCAGATCGATGTGAATTACAGCGTCGCCGAACAAAATTTCGGTGCTGTAAGTTTGCAGATTGGTACAGGCGGTAGCGGTGACTTCTTCATCAGCTCCAATCTACAGGCGCAAAATTTTCTGGGTACGGGGCGGACAATTGGAGTAGGTGTCAACAAATCTCGCTTCCAACAGGGTCTTAACTTTCGATATGTGGATCCCTTCTATACCATCGATGGTGTGAGTCGCGGCTTCAATATCTACGCTCAGGAAATTGACTCGCCATTCAATGTGTCAAACTTCAACACCTCTTCCTATGGTGGCACTGTCAGCTTCAGCTACCCATTGAGTGAGATTCAGGTTTTGGGCTTCGACCTCGGCTACAGTCACACAGAGCTGAGCGCGGGTTTTGGCTCAGTGCAGGAAATTGTATCCAGTCCGATTTTATTTGATGGCATTGATCAATATGTCATTACCCCGGCCAACCCAAATCCGTTCGATGGGCCTGTTGTCGACTCAGTGTTGGGTAATGTTGCGGATCTCAACGACTTTCAATTGCAGCGCAACCTTGATCCCGGTTTCGTCGATCGCAACGGAGATACCTTCGATAATTTCACCATCACCGGTAATTGGTCTCGATTCACTCTGAACCGTGGTCAATTAGCGAACGACGGTTCTCTGCATCAATTTGGCGTGGAAGTCACCTTGCCAGGCAGTGACCTTGAATATGCCAGGGTCAGCTATTCGAACGAAATCTATTGGCCACTCACGCAAAACAGGGATTGGGTCATCTCGCTGCGCACCAATCTGGGTTATGGCTTCGGTTACGGTGATTCCAACGAGTTACCCTTTTTCAATCACTTCTTTGCGGGAGGCTTGATCTCGGGTGGAGGTCAGGTGAGAGGCTTTGACGAGAATAGTCTCGGACCACGAAGCACAGCGGGTTCTCGTTATCTGACACAAGGCGGTATCAGCCTCGAAAAAGATGAGAATGGCAATATTATTCGCGCCCTTGATGGTACTGCATCGGTAAGTGATGAGATCGGCTATCAGACCGTTCCTGTACTCGATGACCTGGGGAATCCGCTGCTGGATGCCAATGGCAATCCGCAGGTACAGCTTGCTGTACAGGATTTCTTCCTGGATAACGATTACGACAGTTTTGGTGGTAATATACTGACCACGGCGTCGCTGGAGCTGTTATTCCCGATTCCATTCGTGCAGGATACCAGCCGGGTGCGATCGGCCTTTTTTATTGACGCAGGTAATGTTTTCTCGTCCAATTGCACGGAACGTCAGAAACTGCTGAATAATTGTTCGGATTTCGACATCAAAGAACTGCGATACTCTGCCGGGGTAAGTATCACTTATCTCTCTCCCTTTGGTCCGTTGACATTCTATGTGGCCCAGCCTTTTGGTAAAGAAGGGGACGACACCAAGCAGTTCGACTTTACAGTCGGAACAGGATTTTAAGACCAGGACTGGTGCCTGGATGTGAAAGCAGGGTAGCTCGATCGACTTGTTGGCTTGATAGGTTGTGATGTTGAGTTGAGAGAGTCAACCCGAAAGATTTGAACCGTAGAAAGCCAGGGGCGTGCTACGGCAACATTGGAGATATAAAGTGAAAACACTCAAGATTCTGATCGCCGGCCTGAGCCTGGTGATGGCTTCTCAGGGCGCTTTTGCACAGGGTGCAAAGATTGGCGTATTGAATGCCCTTCAGGCATTGTTTAACTCGGATGCCGCGCGTGTTGTGCAACAGGCGCTGGACACAGAGTTCGCAGAAGACGAAGCGCGTGCGACTTCCCTTACGACAGAACTGCAAGAACTGCAGCAGGAATATCAGCAAAACGAAGCTGTCATGACTGATGAGCAAAAGCGTCGCATGAATTCCAACGCCCAGGATTTGCAGGTGCAATTGCAGTTGATTCAAGAGCGTGTGCAGACTGCATTGCAGGAGCAGCAACAGGCTTTCGTAAATGCCATGCAGGGACAACTGGGCACAGCGGTTACCGAAGTTGTTGCGGAAGGCGGTTACGATCTTATTCTCAATGCTGAGGCTGTCCCATATTTCGCGCCAGTTCTGGATATTACTGCATTGGTCACTGCCAAGCTTAATGAGCTGACTTCAAATACTGAAGACGAATAAAAAAGCCAGGTCGGTGTCAGGTGGCACAGTTTAAATGCTACAGGCTGGAAGAACTCGCCGAGCTGCTCGACCTGCGACTAATCGGTGATGGAAGCTGTGAGATTTCCAGTCTTGGCACTTTGTCCAGTGCTGAGCCGGGCCAACTCAGCTTTCTAAGTAATTCAGCCTATATTGATCAACTAGTCGACTGTCGAGCATCGGCAGTCATCCTCTCCGAAAAATTTCTTCCCCGCTGGAACGGAAACGCGTTAATCGCAGAAGCGCCTTATGTCGCTTTCGCGCGAGCCACAGCGCTTTTCGCGCCGGAGAGTGATCTTGCGGTGGGTGTCCACCCTGGTGCAATTATCGCTGATGATGTCATGGTGCCCGACTCTGCATCGATCGGAGCTAATGTTGTTATTGAGAGCGGTTCCGTAATTGGCGAAAGAGTAAGTATTGCTCCAGGATGTTTTGTAGGTGCTGGGTCACGCTTGGGTGATAGTTGTGTGTTACACGCCAATGTCACGCTCTATCACGGTGTGGTGCTTGCCGAAAATGTGACTATCCATAGTGGCACCATTATTGGTGCCGATGGGTTCGGCTATGCTTTCGATGGAGAGCGGTCTATCAAGATTCACCAGCTCGGTGGGGTGAATATTGGTAGAGATGTTGAAATTGGAGCGGGTACAACGATTGATCGCGGAGCAATAGAAGATACTGTAATAGAACAAGGAGTCAAAATAGACAATCAGGTGCAGATCGGTCACAACTGCCGAATCGGAGAGCACTCGGTGATTTGTGGTTGTACCGCGATTGCCGGCTCAGCAGTGATCGGCAAATATTGCGTTCTGGGAGGTGCTGTAGGTGTGGTTGGGCATCTCGAGATTGCTGACAAGGTGCAGGTGAGTGCGATGTCCCTGGTGGACAGGACTATCAAGGAGCCTGGCGTCTATTCCTCAGGCACCGGTTTCATGAAGACTCCGCAGTGGAAGAGGAATACGGTCCATTATCGCCAACTGGACAGTATTGTCCGCCGATTGAAAGAATTAGAGAAAAATACCGATAAAGACTAAAACTTTATAAAATGCAGTGTTCAGACACCGTATCGAAAGCAGTTTGAATAGAACAAGCTTTGCTTGACAGTCTGGAGGGAGATACCGAAAACCTTCTGGAGCGAGTCTGGAAAGTCAATTCAGAGAATCAACATGTTACTTGATGTAGAAGAAATTAAAGAATACCTCCCACAACGTTACCCCTTTCTGTTGGTTGACAGAGTGGTGGAGATGGATCTGGGCAAATCGATTGTGGCCTATAAAAACGTCACGGTGAATGAGCCGTTCTTTGAGGGCCATTTTCCCAATCAGCCCATCATGCCAGGCGTATTAATTATCGAGGCGCTCGCGCAGGCGGCAGGTGTACTCGGTTTCAAGAGTCAGGAAAAGAAACCGGCAGACGGTTATCTCTACTATTTCGTAGGTGCCGACGAAGTGCGATTGCGCAGACCCGTAGTACCTGGTGACCAATTAATGTTGCATGCAGAAGTTATTACCAATCGGCGCGGTGTCTACAAATTCGCCGCGAAGGCGATGGTTGGCGATGAGTTGGTCGGCACGATGACTATCATGTGCGCAGAGAGAAAAGTCGATGTCGATTGATCCCAGTGCCAGAATCGATCCAAAAGCGGAAATTGACGAAGGGGTTAGCATTGGTCCCTGGTGCGTGATTGGGCCCGAGGTTCAGATCGGAGCTGGGACAGTTATTGAGCCCAATGTCATTATGCGCTCCCACACCCGCATCGGTAAGAACAATCATTTCTATCAGTTCAGCTCCGTAGGTGAAGACCCTGCCGACAAGAAATTCGAAGGTGAGGTCACCTGGTTGGAGATTGGCGACGACAATATTTTCCGGGAAGGTGTAACCCTGCATCGTGGCACGGGCGTAGGTGGGGGATTTACCAAGATCGGTAATGATAATCTCATGATGCCCTATGTGCATATTGCTCATGACTGTATCGTCGGCAGCCACACAGTGTTTGCCAATAATGTTGGCATCTCGGGACATGTGGAAGTCGGAGACTGGGCAGTGCTTGGTGGCTATGCCGGCGTGAATCAGTTTCTGAAGGTTGGTGCCCACGCCATGGTTGGTGGTATGACTCATATTACCAACGATGTGCCTGCCTATATGATAGTGTCCGGCCGACCGGCAACCGTGCGCAGTATCAACGCTGTGGGCCTGGAGCGACGCGGATTCGATAAGGCCACGATTGCCGAGATTCGTGAAGCGTTCAAAATTATCTACAAGCGCAATTTCAGTTTGCAAGAGGCCATCGATCAGCTGAAAGCACTGAGCGAGAACTGCGAAGCTCTCCTGGCACTGATTGAGTCGCTGGAATCCTCTGAAAAAGGCATTCACCGTTAGGCTGACGCGCTCCATTCAAAACTCAACGCCTTTTCCCCGGATTTATGAGTAGTCCTATTCGCTTTGCCATCGTTGCAGGAGAGCAGTCCGGGGACATTCTCGGAGCAGGGCTGATGGCGGCGCTCCGGCAGCGTTATCCAGATGCCGAATTCGTCGGTGTTGGTGGGGCCAAAATGATTGCTGAGGGCTGTCGTTGTCTCGCTGACATGGAGAGACTGGCAGTGATGGGCTTTGTTGAGCCACTTGGCAGATTGCCGGAGCTGCTACGCATCAAGAAGCGGCTCGAGCAAGAATTTCTTTCCAATCCGCCTGCTGTCTTTATCGGTATCGATGCGCCGGATTTCAATCTGCGTCTCGCGCGCCGCTTACACGATCAAGGCATCAAAACGGTTCACTATGTTAGCCCTTCCGTGTGGGCCTATCGCGAGAAACGCATCCACGGCATCAAATTGGCAGTGGATTTGATGTTGACTCTTTTCCCCTTCGAGATCGCAGTCTACGAACAGCATGGCATTGCCGCGCAGTGTGTTGGCCACCCGTTGGCAGATGAGATTGATTTTGCAGATCGCCGCGAAGAGAACAGGCAGGTCCTTGGGCTTGAGCCGGATGCCAGTGTGCTGACCCTTATGCCTGGTAGTCGTAGCGGAGAAATAAAGCGCCTGGCTCCAGATATGATTGGTGCGGCACTTGAAGCACGGCAGCAGATTCCCAAACTGCAGGTGGTGATACCTGCAGCCGGGCCAGAAGCAAGGCTGCAATTGCAGCAGTTGCTACGTAGCGTCAATGTGTTCAGTGATAATGGCTTTCATCTCGTGGACGATTCCCATGCGGCGATCAGTGCTGCGAATATGGTGCTGCTCGCCTCAGGCACTGCAACGCTGGAAGCCATGCTCCTGAGGCGCCCTATGGTAGTCGTCTACCGTCTTGCTGCCATGACTTATTGGCTTGCTTCGAGGATGGTTAAAATTCCCTATGTGGCCTTGCCTAATTTGTTGGTAGGAAAACAGCTAGTGCCTGAATACATTCAGGATGAAGTGCGGGTTCCCGCTCTTCGAGATGAGATTGTTCGCTACTTTTCGCAGCCCGAGGCTGAGCAGATGTATCTGCAGCAGTTTGATGAAATCCACAAGAGTTTGCGAAGAAATGCCTCAGTCACGGCAGCTGCCGCCATCAGCGAGCTTGTCGCAGCTGACACCGATTAATGATGAATCGTGTTTGGGAGAGGTGTTCGGATTTGCGATTCAGGGGTCTGTGAATCAGGGCATTGAGAACCAGGGGGCGCGTTGTTTTGGGTAGAACGAAGAAGGCTGGTAGTCCTGACGGGGATGTCAGGGAATTTCCCGAGTTGCATGATCCAACTCTGGTCTGTGCCGGTACCGATGAAGTCGGGCGCGGACCACTCGCGGGTGACGTCGTTGCAGCGGCGGTTATTCTGGGAAGAGACGTTGAGATAGCTGGCCTGAATGATTCGAAAAAACTCAGTGAGCGACAACGCCTGGAATGTGCCAGGCAAATCAGAGCTGAGGCTCAGGCCTGGTGTGTGGCAAGAGCGAGTGTTGCCGAGATCGATTCGCTTAATATCCTCCATGCCAGTTTGCTTGCTATGCAGCGTGCCGTTGAAGGTTTGCAGCAGCAACCTGGATTTGTTTTTGTCGATGGTAACCGATGCCCGGTATGGCAGTACGCCAGCCGAGCAGTAGTTAAAGGCGATTCGCGAGTGGCTGAGATAGCAGCTGCCTCCATTCTGGCCAAAGTGTCGAGGGATGCCGAGATGGTTGAATTCGAGACGCAGTATCCAGGTTACGGATTTGCTCAGCACAAAGGTTATCCCACTGCGCAGCACCTGCTTGCCTTGCAAGAGCATGGTCCCTGTGCGATTCATCGTCGCTCATTCGCACCGGTGGCTGCTTTGCTTGATTCAGAGTGAGAATTTTAGTCACTCGAATGTGCTTGTGATGGTTGTCTGATCGCCTGTGGTCAATAATAATGAGCACCATGTCAGACATGCCTGCCGAGCCGGAATCTCCACCTTTGCCCACTGCGGAAATCGCCCCATCCAGCGCCTCTGAAAATCCTTCGGCGACAAAATTTTTCTCCCACTTACGACTGCACACTGAGTTTTCAATCAGTGATGGGCTGGTTACGATCAAGCCGCTCATCAGTCAACTCCGCGACATCAACATGCCAGCGGTGGCGATCACCGACCTGGCGAATTTGTTTGGCCTGATCAAGTTCTATAGCAGTGCATTGCAGAATGGAATCAAGCCGGTTTGCGGCTGTGATGTGCTAGTGGAGAACGAAGCCGGTGTTCGGACTCCCTTGGTCTTGTTGGTGCAAAACGCCAAGGGTTATCTCAATCTTACCTGTTTGATTTCCGAGCTTTACACGAACGGTGATTCGATTGCAGAACCGGTGCTTCCACTGGTGCGACTCGAGGAGCTGGGAGAAGGGCTAATCGCACTATCGGGTGCCCAGAAGGGCGATATTGGCCTGGCATTGTTGGCTGGCGATGAGCAATTGGCCCGAGAATGTCTGGAGCGATGGACGACTCTGTTTCCGAATCGCTTCTACCTGGAATTGCAACGAGTCGGTAAGCGGGAAGAGGAAGCTTACATCTCAGCAGTCGTGCGACTGGCATTGGACACGCAGTGCCCGGTGGTTGCCACTAACGACGTGCGCTTTCTCAAAGCCGATGACTTCGATGCTCATGAAGTTCGGGTTTGCATCAATGAAAGACGCACTCTGGATGATCCGCGCAGACCACACAATTACACCGACCAGCAATACCTCAAGAGTGCGGAGGAAATGGCGGCCCTGTTTGTCGATATTCCCGAAGCAATAAGCAACGCCGGAGAAATCGTCAAGCGCTGTAATCTTGAGCTGAAACTCGGGGAGCCCTGTCTGCCCAATTATCCGGTGCCACAAGGCATGACCATGGAAGAATACTTCGCAGAGCTTTCCCGGGAAGGTCTGGAAGAGCGTCTCCTTGGTCTGTTTGCGGAGCGTGCTGGCGACGAGGAGATTCGCAAGCCCTATTTCGAGCGTCTGGACATGGAGCTCGGCATCATCAATCAGATGGGTTTTCCGGGTTACTTTCTGATCGTCATGGAGTTTATCCAGTGGGCCAAGGATAACGATATTCCTGTAGGTCCCGGGCGTGGCTCCGGTGCTGGCTCAATCGTCGCCTATGCGCTGAAGATTACTGATCTCGATCCGCTCAAATATGACTTGCTGTTCGAGCGTTTCCTGAATCCTGAGCGGGTTTCCATGCCGGATTTCGATGTGGATTTCTGCATGGAAGGCCGCGATCGCGTGATTCAACACGTGGCCGAGCTTTATGGCTATGAAGCGGTTTCCCAGATTATTACCTTCGGCACCATGGCGGCGAAAGCGGTTGTACGGGATGTTGCGCGGGTCCAGGGTAAACCCTATGCCCTGGCAGACAAGCTCTCGAAACTGATTCCTTTCGTGCCGGGCATGACCCTCAGTCAGGCCTTCGAAGAAGAGCCGCAGTTGGGTGAATTCGTCGACAATGACGAGGATGCCCAAGAGATTATGGAGATGGCCTACAAGCTGGAGGGCATCACTCGCAACGTGGGCAAGCACGCAGGCGGTGTCGTGATAGCACCCACCAAGCTCACCGATTTCACGCCATTGTATTGTGATGAAGCAGGCCAGGGCCTGGTTACGCAATTCGACAAGAACGACGTCGAGACAGCTGGTTTGGTGAAGTTCGACTTCCTCGGCCTGCGCACGCTGACCATCATTGATTGGGCAGTGAAAATGATCAACGCCAAGCAGCCTGAAGGCGCAGCGAAGGTGGACATCAACACACTGCCTCTCAATGATCCTGATGTCTTTCAATTGCTCAAGCTGGGTGAAACGACCGCGGTATTCCAGTTGGAATCCCGAGGTATGAAGGACCTCATCAAACGCCTCGTGCCAAGCAGTTTCGAAGACATCATCGCATTGGTGGCGCTATTTCGCCCTGGTCCTTTGCAGTCGGGCATGGTGGACGACTTTATTGATCGTAAACACGGCCGCAAGGAAGTGGTCTATCCTCACCCTGAACTGGAACCTGTGCTGGGCAACACTTATGGTGTGATTCTGTATCAGGAACAGGTGATGCAGATTGCCCAGGTGTTGGCAAATTACACCCTCGGCGGTGCGGATATTTTGCGTAAGGCTATGGGCAAGAAAAAGCCTGAAGAAATGGCCAAGCAACGGGTGACTTTCACCGAAGGAGCACTCGCCAGAGATATCGATCAGGGGCTGGCGGAATCGATATTCGACTTGATGGAAAAATTCGCGGGCTACGGATTCAACAAATCTCACTCCGCTGCTTATGCTCTGGTGTCCTATCAAACGGCCTGGCTAAAAGCGCATTACCCGGCCTATTTCATGGCTGCGGTGCTCACCGCGGATATGCAGAATACAGACAAAATAGTGACTTTGATCGACGAATGCCGCTCGATGAAGCTCACCATTTTGCCGCCGGATGTGAATATGGGGCTCTACAATTTCACCGTGAACGACGCCGGAGAAATTGTTTACGGGCTTGGTGCGATCAAGGGGCTGGGTGAAGGGCCAGTTGAGCGCATCCTCGCTGCTCGGGAAGATGGCCCCTTCGAGAGCTTGCTGGATCTGTGTTCACGGGTTGATGCGCAAACAGTGAACAAGCGTACTATGGAAGCACTGGTTCGAGCGGGCGCCCTCGATAACTTCGTCGAAGGTGACTATGACTACTCGCGCGGATTATTGAGTGCTTCTCTGGCTGATGCCATGCAGGCAGCGGAACAGAGCAATCGTAATCAGGCCAGTGGCGTAGAAGATCTGTTTGGAGAAATCGCACCAACAGAACCAGCGATGGAAGGTGATGCCGCGATTACATTCAGACCCTGGAGCGAGAAGCAGAGACTGACGGCAGAGAAAGAAACCCTGGGCTTGTATCTCTCTGGTCATCCCATCGATGAGCATCTTGATGAACTGAAGCAAATTGCACCGACACGATTAGTGAATCTGCGGCCAGAGCGAGGCGGACAAATTGCGGCGGGTTTGCTCCATGGATTCCGAACCATGAAAAGCAAGAGCGGAGACACAATCGCGTTTCTGACTCTTGATGATCGCAGTGCGCGATTTGAGGTGTCTTTGTTCGCTAAAGAATATGAGAAATACCGTGAGTTAATCCAGAAAGACGAGATACTCATTATCGAATGCAGTGTCAGCGTGGACGACTACAGCGGCGGGATGAAGGGGAGAGCCCGACAGTTGCTAACCTTGCAGCAAGCGCGCCGAAAATACGCCAGCCAGCTCACGCTCAATCTCGAGACGACCAGTCTACCGAACAATTTCTGTACAGTGTTGGAGAAAATTCTGAGGCCCTATTGTCAGCAAGCCGAGGCGCTGCAGGCGACCGGTACCAGTGGCGGCGGGCACCCGTTGGCAGCCGCTCAGGCCCGTGAAGAGGTGCAGCAGGGCCAGTTTTGTCGGGTAATGATCGAGCTTCAGCGACCGACATCCAAAGGATGTATAATACTGGGCGAAGATTGGCAGGTGACGCCAACCGAAGAGCTGATAGAGAGTTTGAAGTCAGAATTCGGTCCTGGCCATGTCGGCCTCAAGTACAGCAAGGCAAACCTGCTGCATGAGGCAAAAGCCAAGCACTAACACTGCACTATCACAGTACAAGCATAGCACTAACAAAGAGACGTTGACGTAAGCGGCGACGTTGAAGTAACCAGGGCGATGAACCTGAAGATTAAAGTCAGAGAAGTTTAATGGATCCAAATTATCTCGAATTCGAGCAGCCGATTGCCGAGCTGGAAGCAAAGATTAGCGAACTGCGCCTGGTGGGCAGTGATGGCGAACTGGATATCAATGAAGAAATCCAGAACCTGCAAGACAAGAGTACCCGGCTGACTGAGAAGATCTATGCCAATCTATCCTCATGGCAGATTTCGCAAGTTGCACGACATCCATTGCGACCCTATACCCTAGACTACATCGATCACATTTTTACAGATTTCGATGAGTTGCATGGTGATCGACTGTTTGCTGATGATCTGTCCATAGTGGGTGGAGTGGCCTACCTCGAAGATCGGCCAGTTATGGTTATCGGTCATCAGAAAGGTCGTGGCACCAAGGACAAGGTGCGGCACAATTTCGGGATGCCCAGACCAGAAGGTTATCGCAAGGCTCGCCGTCTGGTTGAACTGGCTGAGCGGTATTCATTGCCTGTACTTACCTTTATAGATACACCTGGCGCTTATCCGGGAATGGATTCTGAAGAGCGGGGTATCAATGAGGCTATCGCCGAGAACATGGCGATGATGTCAGCGGTCAGGACGCCATTGATCGCCACGGTAACTGGTGAGGCCAATTCAGGTGGTGCCATTGCCATTGGTGTCGCCGATCAATTGAATATGTTGCAGTATTCCACCTACACCGTAATTACCCCTGAAGGGTGCGCGACCATTCTTTGGAAGTCTGCTGACTACGCTGCGAATGCCGCCGAAGCTATGGGCGTTACTTCAGAGAGGCTCGAAGAGCTTGGCATTGTTGATCACACTATTCCAGAACCTTTGGGGGGAGCCCATCGCGATGTTGCTGCGACTGCAGCGAACATCAAGAAGGCGCTGCTGGAACAGCTTGATACCCTGCAGGCCATGTCAGCTGAAGATCTGGTCGCCAGGCGTTATCAGCGGCTCATGAGTTACGGAATCAGTTCCTGATCAATCACTGCTGATGCAGCCCGCTGTTCGGGCTGCATAGCGGCATGCTGGTAATATCCTCACATGGATGCCTTGCTCGCCAAACTACTTTCCTCCATCCGCAGTGGAACCAAAGTGTGTGTCGCCTATAGCGGAGGCCTCGACTCTAGCTGTCTTCTTCATGCGGTTTGTGATTTGCAGGAGTCAGCGGGCATTGAGCTCAGAGCAATCCATGTCAATCATGGCATGCAGAGTCACTCTGATGTGTGGCAAGCCCACTGTGAAGCCACCTGTAAGCGGCTCGAAGTCCCATTGACAAGCGTCTCAGTGCACCTCTCGGATGACGCGAGTGAGGAACAGGCCAGAGACGCGCGTTACGACGTATTCGAGTCAGTCCTTCAAGATGGCGAAACTCTTCTGTTCGCCCACCATCAGGATGATCAGCTGGAAACAATGTTGTTGCGACTGATGCGTGGTGCTGGCCCTGCGGGCTTGGCGGGTATGCCTGTGGCTCGTCCTCTCGGTAGAGGTCAATTATGTCGTCCCTGGCTGGATGTACAGAGAACTGAATTGCAGGACTATGCCGAGCGGCATCATCTCGACTGGATTGAGGATGACAGCAACAGCAGCAACAAATATGACCGAAATTTTCTCCGCCTTGACGTGCTACAGCAGCTTGAAAAGCGCTGGCCTGAATATCGCCAGAGCTGGCGCAAGAGCCAGGTTCTACTTGAAGAAAGCGCAGAACTGTTGAGTGAGCTGGCGGCTCTGGATTTGGCATCGGCGGCGAGTGAGGAAGCGGGCGCTATCGAGGTGCCAGGGTTGTTGGCGCTATCGAATGCGAGACGCCGCAACCTGTTGCGTCATTGGTTCGAGCAGTTGGGGGTGAGGGCGCCTGGTTGGCAACAGCTGAATCAGCTGGCTGGTGAACTGCTTGCGGCCAGAGCCGAGAATAACCCGGTTATCGATCTGGGAGACGTGAAGGTGCAGCGGTTCCAGAATCGACTGTACGCTCTCAAGGCGAATGCGTTGGCAGATGACTTTGCGATGCAACGCCTGGATTGGGCTCCACAGACGCAGGCGACTTTGAGCTTGCCTGGCAATGGTCACTTACAGGCGCGCCAGGTGGCCGGAAGTGGCTTGGCGCTGGCCTGTGCAGACGCTTTGCAAGTGCGTTATCGCGAGGGTGGGGAAGCGCTGGAATTGAGTGGCCGGCCGAACAAGCCGCTCAAGAAATTACTGCAGGAATCTGCAGTGCCTCCCTGGTGCCGTGAGCGCTTGCCGCTAGTTTACCGAGGCGATGAACTGGTCTGTGTCCCGGGTATCGGCGTCGCCGCTTCTTACCTGGCAGCCAGGGAAGAACAGGGACTGGAGATTGACTGGCAGCAACCAACGATGGTGCTTGCGGCGCGGGAATAGCCAGATCCAAAGAATGCTTTTGCAGGAGCAGTTTTCGGCTTCGTGTCGAACACTGCGATGGTCTAATTTCACTAACAATCAATTGTGAACAGAAGGGGCTTCTGGTAAGCTGTAGTTCCATCTGTGTGGGTCGAACCCTTCGACTCGAGTCTGCTAGATGGAGCCCCGATGACTCGTTATATCTTCATTACTGGTGGCGTAGTTTCTTCGCTGGGCAAAGGTATTACTTCCGCTTCCCTTGCTGCAATTCTAGAGGCCCGCGGCCTCAAAGTTACCCTTCTTAAACTTGATCCTTACATCAATGTTGATCCTGGCACCATGAGCCCGTTCCAACATGGTGAGGTGTTCGTCACTGAAGACGGTGCCGAAACTGATCTCGATCTCGGTCACTACGAGCGTTTCTCGCGCACGGTCATGTCCCAGAAAAACAATTTCACCACTGGTCGCGTTTACGAAGAGGTTCTCAAGCGCGAGCGTCGAGGGGATTATCTGGGAGCGACTATCCAGGTCATTCCTCATATCACCGACGAAATAAAACGTCGGGTGATCGACGGAGCTGGTGATGCGGATGTCGCGCTGGTAGAAATCGGTGGCACAGTAGGTGACATCGAGTCGCAACCCTTCCTGGAGGCCGTTCGCCAGCTGCGTGTCGAGTTGGGCTCGGATCGTGCGCTGTTTCTGCACCTGACTCTGGTGCCCTATATTTCAACAGCGGGTGAGACCAAGACCAAGCCCACCCAGCACTCCGTGAAGGAGCTTCGTTCGATCGGTATCCAGCCAGACATTCTGGTGTGCCGCTCCGAGCAAGAAATCGATGCGTCATCCCGTGAGAAGATCGCCTTGTTTACCAACGTGGACAAGCCAGCGGTTATCTCGCTTCCGGATACCGACTCTATCTATCGCATTCCCTCATTACTCGGGGCTACCGGTATCGACGACATCGTGGTGCGCAAATTCAATCTTGACTGTCCGTCCGCGGACTTCTCCGAGTGGGACAGCGTAGTCGAATCTCAGCTCAATCCAGAGAAAGAAGTGAATCTGGCCATGGTGGGTAAATACATGGATTTGCTGGATGCGTACAAGTCTCTCAATGAAGCGATTATCCATGCGGGAATCCACACCCGTACCAAGGTCAAGGTGCACTATATCGATTCGGCTGAGCTGCGTAGTCAGGGCGTAGAGTCTCTGGCTGAGATGGACGCGATTCTGGTGCCTGGCGGCTTCGGTGAGCGCGGCGTAGAAGGCAAGATCAAGGCAGTGCAGTTTGCGCGTGAAAACAAGATTCCGTATCTGGGAATCTGTCTCGGCCTGCAAGCTGCTGTCATTGAATACGCGCGTAATGTTGCTGGTCTTGAGGGCGCCCACAGTTCAGAGTTCAAGCCAGAGTGTGAGCATCCGGTTATCGCGTTGATCAGTGAATGGACAACAGCGACCGGCGGCAAGGAAACGCGTGACGAAGCATCTGATTTGGGTGGCACCATGCGCCTGGGAGGACAGACTTGCGTACTGGATTCCGACTCCACCACGTTCGACTGTTACGGCAAGGAAGAAATCGTGGAAAGGCATCGCCACCGCTATGAATTCAATAATGACTACCTCGAGCGCTTGCAGGATGCCGGATTGAAGCTGGTGGGTAAATCCGTTGATGGCATGCTCGTTGAAGTTATTGAAGTTCCCGATCATCCCTGGTTCGTAGGATGTCAGTTTCACCCCGAGTTCACATCGACACCACGCAGTGGTCATCCATTGTTCACCGGTTTCATAGAGGCAGCTGTTGCCTACCATGAGCAAAAGGGGAGTGTTAGCGAGCTGTCTTCAGACGATAGTCTCGGTCAGGTCTCAACGGAAATGGGTGCTGCCAAGACAGCCAGCGCATGACATGCTGAAACTGTCGAAATTGTCGATAGGCACCTGAACTAAAAGAAGAAGCAAGGACAAACCGAAAGCCCATGACTGAAGCCGTAGTGACGATCGCTGACATCGCGGTCGCAAACGATCGCCCCTTTGTGTTATTTGGCGGAATGAACGTGCTCGAGTCCAGAGACCTCGCTCTGGAAGTGGCCGCACAGTTTCATCAGGTCAGTACCAAGCTTGGCATTCCCTATGTCTTCAAGGCTTCGTTCGACAAGGCCAATCGCTCTTCTGTTGATTCGTTTCGCGGGCCCGGTCTCGAACAGGGGCTAAAGTGGCTGCAAGACGTCAAAGATCAGTTTGCGGTGCCCATACTCACTGATATTCACGAGCCTGAGCAAGCTGCCCCCGTTGCCGAAGTTGCTGACGTGTTGCAGCTCCCGGCCTTTCTTTCCCGGCAAACGGACCTGGTCGTGGCCATGGCCAAAACCGGTGCTGTGATCAACATCAAGAAGGCACAATTTCTCGCCCCCAAAGAAATGCAGCACATCGCGGCCAAGTTTCGCGTCGCAGGTAATGACCAACTGATTCTTTGTGAGCGCGGCAGCAGTTTTGGCTACAACAATCTGGTCGTCGATATGCTTGGCTTTCCGGTGATGAAGTCTCTCGGTATGCCGGTCATGTTTGATGTGACCCACTCACTGCAGCAACCGGGTGGCCTGGCCAAGAGCGCCGGTGGGCGCCGGGCAGACGTTGCAACTCTGGCCCGGGCAGGGATGGCGACCGGCTTGGCTGGCTTGTTCATCGAGGCTCATCCGGATCCCGATAAGGCGATGTGTGATGGGCCCTGTGCGCTCCGTCTCGATACGCTTGAGGCCTTCCTGGAGCAGGTCCAGGCTCTCGATCAATTAGTGAAGGGATTCGCTCCTTTGGACACAGCTTAGATCTATATTTTTGTTTAACTATCAATGTTAAGGTATTGAAATGGCGGTAATTAAGGATATCAAGGCTCGCGAAGTTCTGGATTCGCGTGGCAATCCTACGGTACAGGCAGATGTACTCCTGGACAGCGGAGAGACGGGGTCAGCTTGCGCGCCTTCTGGTGCGTCTACCGGGTCTCGCGAAGCGCTGGAGTTACGCGACAAGGATCCGCAGCGTTATCTGGGCAAGGGTGTGCTTAAGGCCGTTGCTAACGTAAATGGCCCTATCAAGGACGCCTTGCTGGGTAAGGAGGTCACAGATCAGACTGGCCTGGATCAGAGCATGTTGGACCTCGATGGTACCGACAACAAATCCAAGCTTGGTGCCAATGCCATTCTGGCGGTTTCTCTTGCCGCAGCCAAGGCGGCCGCGGCGTCTCAGCGGATTCCCCTGTATCAGCACATCGCGCGACTCAATGGCAGCGAAGGGCAGTACACGCTCCCGGTGCCAATGATGAATATCGTCAACGGTGGTGAGCATGCGGACAATAATGTTGATATCCAGGAATTCATGGTGCAGCCCACCGGAGCGCCTACGTTTTCCGAGGCCCTACGCTATGGGGCAGAGATCTTTCACGCGCTGAAATCCGTGCTGGCGGGCCAGGGTTTGAGCACGGCAGTGGGCGACGAGGGGGGATTTGCACCGAATCTGCCTTCCAATGCTGCCGCCCTGGACGCGATCCTGCAGGCTATAGACAAAGCCGGCCTGAAGGTTGGCTCTGATATCCATTTGGCCCTGGATTGCGCATCATCCGAATTCTATACAGATGGCCGCTATTCACTCAGTGGTGAAGGCAAGGATTATGACGCGGCAGGGTTCGCGGGCTATCTGGCTCAGCTGTCCGAGGATTACCCAATTCTCTCCATCGAGGACGGTATGGACGAGTCTGATTGGGATGGTTGGGCTAAATTATCGGCTCAAATAGGCGATAAAGTGCAGTTAGTAGGTGATGATTTATTCGTTACCAATACCAGTATCTTGCAGCGCGGAATCGATGAAAACATCGCGAATTCGATCCTGATTAAATTCAATCAGATCGGTTCGCTGACTGAGACCCTGGCTGCCATCAATATGGCGAAACAAGCCGGGTACACAGTGGTTATTTCGCACCGTTCAGGAGAGACGGAAGACACGACCATAGCCGATTTGGCGGTGGCCACGGCTGCGGGTCAAATCAAGACTGGCTCTCTGTGCCGCTCCGACCGGGTAGCAAAATACAATCGATTGCTTTGCATTGAAGAAGAACTGGGTCAAGCTGCTGTTTATCGAGGTCTTGGTGAATTTGGCCGCTTTACTGGCTAATTGAGTCTCCACGAACGCAATCGAAACGGCTCGCTCCAGCGAACGGGAATATCAACGTATGAAGGCGCTGTTCACAGCTCTGGGCATGATAGTACTCGTCCTCCAGTATCAACTCTGGCTCGGGGAGGATAGCGTGCGCGCATTGAATCTCCTTGAGCAAGAGCTGGCGGCGCAGCAAGCAATCAACGACACGCTTACTGCACGGAACGATGTGCTTGAAGTTGAAGTGCTGGACCTGAAAAATGGCCTGGAAGCTGTCGAAGAGCGGGCCAGGTCCGAGTTAGGCATGATCGGCGAGAACGAGACTTTCTACCTCATTGTCGACTAGGCTCCAGCCATCCCGTGACTGTGTTCCTTCGGTCCTCAAAGCCACACATTGAAGTGAATCCGCTATGACAATTTGGGCAATTGTGCCAGCCGCAGGCATTGGTTCGCGCATGGCGTCCGCCGATTCGAATTCCCCTCCTAAACAGTATCGAGAACTGCTGGGTAAAACTGTGCTCGCGCACAGCCTGCAGAGATTGTTGGCCGTGGCAGAGATCGAACACATCTTTGTTGCATTGCATGCTGCTGACCAGTACTGGCCGCAAAGTGACGAGGCATTGCATTCGCGCATAAGCAGCGTACCCGGTGGTGCAGAACGTATGCACTCAGTGCTCAGCGCGTTACGGGCAATCAGCACGGCGCAAGCCGATGACTGGGTGCTGGTTCATGACGCCGTGCGCCCCTGTGTCGATCCAGCCGACATTGAGCGTTTAATCAGCGAATTGGCAGAACACCCGGTTGGTGGACTACTGGCAGCGGCAATGGACAATACCGTGAAGAAGGCAGATGCTGGGTTTAATGTCACTGAGACCATTGATCGCAACTCGCTCTTTAATGCCTTGACCCCGCAAATGTTTCGCTATGAATTGTTGTTAAACGCGCTGGAAAACTGTGCCGAGAACGGTTGGCCGGTGACTGATGAAGCCTCAGCGCTGGAGATGAATGCCGCTGTGCCCAAACTGGTAATCGGTAGCAAGCTGAATATCAAGATCACCCACGAAACTGATCTGGCCCTGGCAGAGAAATTGCTCGCAGGTTAGTGGGCGAGGCGAGGGCGCGGGTACGGCTACAAGGCAGGGGCGATTGGATAGATAGGTCTTGAGTTGAAGAGTGTCTATCAGTGAACGAGGAACAGAAAGTGGTAGCAAGCAATATGCGAATAGGGCACGGCTTCGACGTGCACCGATTTGCCGAGCAGTTTGATCCGCAAAAGCCGCTGACCCTGGCCAATTGCTCGCTGAATGAAGAGCTAAGCCTTGAGGCTCACTCCGATGGCGATGTAGTGCTGCATGCGCTCTGCGATGCCTTGTTGGGTGCGGTCGCACTAGGTGATATCGGCGAGCATTTTCCGGACGATGATCAGCAATTCGCAGGTGCAGATAGCGCAGATTTATTGAGACATGTACTGACACTGGTGCATGACAAGGGTTTTCAGCTCGTCAACGTTGACCTCACTGTTATCGCCCAGCGACCACGTCTGAGTACGCACAAACAGGCGATGCGTCTGCGCATTGCCGAGCTCTGTGCGCTTACGATTGATCGGGTCAATATTAAGGCAACGACGACGGAAGGCTTGGGGGCAATCGGCAGAGCGGAAGGAATTGCCTGCCATGTGGTCGCGCTGTTGGTAGGACAGGCTTGAATGTTGAATGCAGCGCATGAAGACCGCTCTTGAAGACAGTAGCGCGACAGCGTTCGCTGCAGTGGATTCTCTCGCTTATTTGTTAGGCAAGCCGGAGCTGAGCGCTGAATTCAAAACAGAGCTCGCTGATTTCAAAGTCGATGAAAAGCTGGGTTTCACGCCTGTTGGCGCTGGCGATCATTTCCTCATCAGAATCCGCAAACGGGACCTGGCGACCACTGAGGTTGCCCGAATGCTGGCGCACACCGCAAATGTTCGCCTCGGCGATGTCGGGTACTCGGGGATGAAAGACCGGCGCGGAGAATGTAGCCAGTGGTTTAGTGTGAAGGTCGCCCATAGTTCCTCCGGGAATCTGGAGCGGGACCTGAAAGCCATAGAGTCTCCGGGCTTGGAAATCCTCGAGCTGCAGAGAAACAATCGCAAGCTTCGCATTGGGAGTCACAAGGCTAATCGCTTTTGTCTGTTGTTACGCAACTGCCTGGGTGAGGCTGAGGAATACGAGCGACGTCTGAGTACTCTGAGCGAGGCCGGCATGCCTAATTATTTTGGTGCCCAGCGTTTCGGTCGCCAGATGAACAACCTGTATCAGGCGCAGGAGTTGTTTGCTGCAGAAGATTCCAGGCGTGGCGCTGGGGGGCGAGACGGACGTAAGCAACGTCGGGGCATGCTCTACTCGGCAAGCCGTTCCTTTCTTTTCAATCAGATTCTCTCTCGGCGAGTGCAGGAGTCGACTTGGGACCGTTACCTCGACGGCGACGTGCTCAACCTGGATGGCACTGATCGCTGTTTCCTGGTGGCTCCTGATGAGTGGGATGCAGTTCTCCAGCAAAGGCTCGAAGAGTTGGATATACATCCAACCGCGGCGTTACCGGGAGAGATAAATTCCCAAGATAAGTATGTACCGAGAGGCAAGACTGCCGATATGGAAGATGCGGTCTGTCAGAATTACGCCACTCTGCTCGATGGTTTGCAACGGCACGGTGTAGGGGCCGCACGTCGGGCTCTGCGTTGCAAGATCAGCGATATGTGCTGGAACTGGCAAGAGAAACATCTCGAGATACAGTTTTCGCTTCCGCGAGGTGCTTATGCGACCAGCTTGCTTCGTGAGCTATGTATCTTGCAGGAATTTGAAAGTCTGGAAAGCAGGAATAGGGAATCGCAACTTTGAATCACAATAAGAATTTGCGCGGCATTGGAATGACCTCGCAGCGCACGCGGGAAAGATTATTAGGCCGACTGATGGATCAGGGGATTCAAAGCATGCAGGTTTTGGATGTGATTCGTTCCACGCCGCGACATATTTTTTTAGACGAGGCGCTGGCACACCGCGCCTATGAAGACGTCGCGCTGCCAATCGGGCACAACCAGACAATCTCTCAGCCCTATATCGTCGCACGTATGACTGAAGCAATTCTCAATAGTGGTCCAGTAGATCGGGTTCTGGAGATTGGTACGGGCTGTGGCTATCAGACTGCGGTTATCGCGCGACTCGCGGGTAAGGTTTATTCTGTTGAACGCATCAAGCCTCTACTGGATCGAGCCAGGCAAAATTTGAAGCTATTGAAATTGCGCAATGTGGATACCAAGCATACCGACGGAAGTCTGGGTTGGCCTGAGCGTGGTCCCTTCGATGCCATCATGACGACAGCGGCCCCACAACAAATTCCGGAAGAGTTGCTTGAGCAATTGGCAGAAGGTGGTCGGCTTATCATTCCAGTTGGCTACGATGATCATCAAGAACTCAAGCTAATAACGCGACACGGTAACGAGTTCGAATCTCAAACTCTGGATCTGGTGCGTTTCGTTCCTCTACTTAGGGGGCAGGTGCAACATTAGTGCGCGATGATGAGCAAGTAAATCTCGATGCTCGATCTGCTTTGCTGCTCTATATCAAGGGGCTGGCGATGGGGCTTGGGGACTCTGTACCTGGCATCTCAGGTGGAACCATTGCTGTCATCACTGGTATTTATGATCGCCTGATTTACAGCATTCGCTCCGTTGATGCACAGGCTTGTCGCTCGCTTTTTTCAGGGCGCATAAGAGAAGCGTGGCAGCATATCAATGGCAGTTTTTTGCTACTTGTCGCTATCGGAATGCTTTCCGGACTGTTGTTGTCGGCGACTACAGTTCTCTATCTTCTTGAGTACCATCGTGAAGCCCTGATGGCCTTCTTCATTGGCTTGGTTATCGCGTCGGTCTGCCTGTTACGCAGCGAATTCGAACTAGGCAGATTGGCTCATGGGTTTGCGCTTCTGGCTGGAGCGATGTTGACGGTTGGGGTCGGTCTGATGGAGAGTCTGCAAGTCTCGCTGTCCTTACCTTATCTTTTTATCTGCGGCGCCATCGCAATTTCGGCAATGATCCTGCCCGGGCTGTCGGGAGCTTTCATCCTGATCTTGCTTGGTGCATATCAGTTCATGCTCGAGGCGCTGGTGACCTTCGATTTGCCCAGTATTTTTGTGTTCGTCGCAGGCTGCGCCTGTGGTTTGTTAGCCTTCTCTCGTCTGATCGCCTGGGCGCTCCATCGTTACCACAGCATCTCCTATGCCACGATAAGCGGCATGCTGCTTGGATCGCTTTTTATACTCTGGCCCTGGCAGCTACAGGACTCTTTAAATGGTGTGACAAATGAAGTGGTAAATGGAGCAGAAGAAGCGGCAAATTCCTTGAGAATTGCCCCTGTCTGGCCGCTAAACTATTCAGAGCTGACAGGAAATGAGCCCAATATTCTGTTGGCTTTCCTGATGCTGGTACTCGGAGCAGGGTTGGTTTTCGCCGTACACCGGGCATTCAATAATGCGCATGAAGAATTCAATAGCGAATAGGATCGAAAACCGCAGTAAGCTGACGCTTCCTGTCGGATTCGCTCGCCTACGAATTGCACTGTGGCCATGTCTCGGCTTTTTGCTTGCCTGTAACAATAATTATCAGGCGCCGGTGACTGAAGCCGGGGAGCGCCAGGTAATTGTACCGCCAGAGATTGTGAGCAGCGCTGGTGGCGATGCCAGCCGGCCTTCTCGGTCGACTTCCACGACTATCCGCGTAGGCGCTGCAGGTAGTGAGAGTAGCGGGATTAATCGCGGGATAGACCGGGCGACCAGTGCAATTGCAACTCCCGCTGTGCGCAATGGCTCTGTGCACCGGGTGCGTCCTGGTGAGTCTCTTTTCTCGATCGCCTTTCAATACGATCTGGATTTTCGCAGCCTGGCAATTGCCAACAATCTACAACCGCCTTACACCATCTTTGTCGATCAGGAATTGCAATTGGACGTGAGCGACATTAACTCCGCCAGAACTGCGCGAGCTGCCAACAATCCTGCAGTGACTGACACTGGAGTGGTGCGGACGCGAGCCGGTGGCGGCAGCGGTGGTGTGATGCGTCAACCCATTGGTAGTCAGAGTGCGCCGAACTGGCAGTGGCCGCTCGCAGGAAGAGTTCTGCGTGGCTTCGCCGTAGAGGGTAACGAAGGTATCGATATCGATGGGCGTTCAGGCGACCCTGTGCTCGCTGCTGGCGATGGCGATGTGGTGTATTCGGGGCGAGGCGTACAAGGCGTAGGCAATCTGATCATCATTCGCCACAATGATCGCTACCTGAGCGCTTACGGTCACAATAGCGTGATGCTGGTCAATGAAGGTCAGCACGTCCAGGCAGGACAGCAAATCGCTGAGGTCGGCAATAACGCGACCGGTGTTTCCATGTTGCACTTCGAAATACGGGAAGAAGGCAAGTCGATTGACCCTCGGATCATGCTGCCCTGATCTTCCAGTCAGACATATTGAAGGCATAAAAAAACCGGAGACTTCTCAGACTCCGGTTCGTTTTTCTTTTTGTTTCTCTTAGCGTTACGCCTGGCGGTTGATTGGGCGTTTAGCGCTCCAAATATTGAAGCTTGTCAGGTTTGTCCGCCCACTCCTCGGCGTCGGGGAGGGCGTCTTTCTTCTCGGTGATATTGGTCCAAGTTTCAGCGAGATCAGCATTGAGTTGCAGGAATTCTGCCTGTTCTTCCGGGAGTTCATCTTCTGCATAAATAGCATCGACCGGACATTCCGGCTCACAGAGTGCGCAGTCAATGCACTCATCTGGATGAATCACCAGAAAATTAGGGCCTTCGTAAAAGCAATCCACTGGACACACTTCTACACAATCAGTGTGTTTGCATTTGATACAATTTTCACCAACAACAAATGTCATGTCTGTTTTCCCTTCCAGTCCCAGCTCTGAGTATCTATAGGTAGCTGTTAAGATCTTTACAGATCTTGCTTTTGCGCTGCCTTACAGGTTCAAGACCCGCATTTTAGCAGCTTTTCCCGGCGGCGTTCACCGCCAATTTTTCGTGCATGTTTCTCAGCCAGTGGTTTTCTTCTTCAGCTGGTAAAGAATATCCAGCGCTTCCCTGGCGGTAATTTCGTCAGGGTTGAGGCGCTGGAGATAATCTACCGCTGGATGCGGCGCACTTCCAAAGAGTTCGGCCTGTTGCGGCTTTTCTTCAATATTCTTTGAATCAGCGCCCGAAGCTGAAGAGCCGCCAGAATTCGCGGCCGCGAGCACTGCATCGCTCTCCAGTTGTTGAAGCTTATTGCGGGCCTGCTCGATGACGCTGGCTGGAATGCCAGCCAGCTGAGCGACCTGCAGACCATAACTCTGGTTGGCTGGACCTTGCTTTACGGCATGGAGGAACACAATACCTTTGTCGTGTTCAACGGCGTCCAGATGGACATTGGCGATGCCATCGAAGTTGTCGGGCAGACTGGTGAGTTCGAAGTAGTGGGTCGCGAAGAGTGTATAGCAATGTAATTGCTCAGCAATATACAAAGCTGCGGCCCAGGCCAGGGAGAGACCGTCGAAGGTGCTGGTACCCCGGCCGATTTCGTCCATAAGGACAAGGCTGTTGGCGGTTGCATTGTGCAGGATGTTGGCTGTTTCGGTCATTTCCACCATGAAAGTAGAGCGACCTCCCGCCAGATCATCGGAAGAACCGATTCGGGTGAATATTCGATCAACCATACCGATGCGTGCAGATTCTGCAGGGACGTAACTGCCGCAGAGCGCCATCAAGACGATCAGTGCTGTCTGCCGCATATAAGTCGACTTACCACCCATGTTGGGTCCGGTGATGATCAGCATCTGCCGATCAGGTCCGAGTTCTACGTCATTGGCAACAAAATTGTCCTGGGTGACTGTCTCCACGACCGGATGCCGTCCGGCAGTAATGCTGACCCCGCTTTCATCCACCAGGTCTGGTTTGCAGTAGTCCAGATTGACGGCGCGTTCCGCAAACGCGGTCAGAACATCCAGCTCCGCAATTGCCTCGGCACTGGCAAGCATCTCAGTTAATGATTGCGCCAGGAGTTCGAGCAACTCTTCATACAGGGCTTTCTCTCGCGCCAGGGCCTTACTGTTTGCTGAGAGGACTTTGTCCTCGAATTCTTTCAGTTCTGGTGTAATGAAGCGTTCGGCGTTCTTCAGCGTCTGTCGGCGCACATATTCCGCCGGAATTTCACCACCCGCCTGGCCTTTGCTGATCTCGATGTAGTAACCATGAACCCGGTTGTACCCGACTTTCAACGTGGAGTGCCCGGTGCGCGCTTTTTCTCTTTGCTCCAGGTCGACAAGAAATTGCCCTGCATTGCTGCTCAGGTTGCGCAGTTCGTCCAGCTCCTCGTCAAAGCCTTCCGCAATGACACCGCCTTCGCGGATAACCACAGGAGGGTTCTCGATGACGGCTCGTTGTAATAGTTCGGTTTGTTCCGGAAACTCGGCAATCCGCGTTGCCAGATCTGCGGTTGAAGCACTATCGATGCTTCTCAGCAACTGTTGCAAATCGGGTAGCAAGGCAAAACTATCGCGCAAGCGGGCCAGATCTCTTGGTCTCGCTGAACGCAAGCCCACGCGAGCCAAAATGCGTTCGAGATCACCGATGTTGCGTAGCGCATCCTGAATGGCTTCGAACCTGAATTCTTCCATGAGCGCGGCTACGATTTGCTGGCGGCTGGTGAGCAACTCCCGATCTCTGAGCGGGCGGTTGAGCCAGCGGATCAGCAGGCGGCCACCCATGGCGGTGGCGGTCGTGTCAAGCACGGAGGCGAGGGTATTGTCGCGGGTGCCGGCGAGATTCACATCCAGTTCAAGGTTACGACGGCTCGCGGCATCCAGGATGACGCTGTCACTCAGTCGCTCAAGTTGAATGCCCTGAATGTGGGGCAATTCGCTCTTCTGGGTTTCTCGGGCGTAGTTAAAGAGGCAGCCTGCGGCAGCGACTGCTGCATGAAGGTGGTCGCATTCAAATGCGCTCAAGTCTTTGGTCTTGAAATGTTCAGTGAGCAAGCGTGTCGCGTGCTCAAGCTCAAACTCCCATACCGGGCGACGGCGCAATGCACTGTGACGAATCAGGCTGGCGAGTTCATCGAGATCATCTGACAGCAGGATTTCACTCGGCTTGATGCGTTCCAGCTCTGTGATGACAGCTTCGCTACTAGAAACTTCATTGAGCATCAAACGGCCGCTGCTTATGCCCATCAAAGCCAGGCCGTAAACACGTTCTCCCGATGCTTCATGACTGCTGATGGCGAGCAAGCTGCTGTCCTGTTTGCTGTCCAGCAGGGCCTCATCGCTCACTGTTCCTGGCGTGATAACCCGGACCACTTGCCTCTCGACCGGTCCTTTGCTGGTGGCGGGATCACCAATCTGTTCGCAGATCGCAACAGCAACACCGGCTTCGACCAGTTTGCTCAGATAGCGATCTGCCGCATGAAAGGGAATGCCGCACATGGGAATCGGTTGACCCGCTGATTTGCCACGAGCGGTGAGTGTGATATCGAGAATATCAGCGGCTCGCTTGGCATCGTCATAGAACAGCTCGTAAAAATCTCCCATACGGTAGAAGAGCAGGTCATCGGGATGCTGTGCCTTGATGCGCAAAAACTGCTGCATCATTGGGGTGTGGGATTGCTTCTCAGCCAAGGTTGGCCCTAGTTCCATCTAATGAATCAAAGCCTGCGATTCTACACGGTTTACTGACATTCTTGGACCGTAGATAAAAGGTGAGTACCGTCTTTTTTCTCTTGCTTGCTTCCGTGACCATTGGCGTTACTATTGGCCCTGATTTGGGAGTTTCTGACTCCTGTGTTCCCGCTTTGGGACATGACTCTTTCTGATAAATCCAATGCTTAAGATAAGATCAATTTTCTCCGATTCATGAGTAGTGATCCTGCACAGATAACTGCTCTCACAGTCGAAGAACTGGTGAAGCGGCTTGCCCCCGAGTTATTGCAACGGGATCTCTTGTTGGCGACGGCGGAATCCTGCACCGGAGGCGGCATAGCGGCGGCGCTGACTGCGTTGCCGGGAAGCTCTTCCTGGTTTGAGTGTGGCTTTGTTACGTATTCCAATCAGGCCAAGTCCCAACTTTTAAATGTACCGGAATCTCTGTTCGAGCCTGATGCTCCCGGTGCAGTCAGTGAAGAGACCGCATTGGCAATGGTGCAGGGAGCACTGACCAACAGTCGCGCGCATCTGGCGACTGCGGTAACCGGCATCGCTGGACCCGATGGTGGCAGTAAAGACAAGCCGGTGGGTACTGTCTGGATAGCCTGGCGCTGGGGGCAAAAAGCCAGAGCAGAGTGTTTTTGCTTCGAGGGTGATCGCGACGCGGTTCGTCTGGCCACCCAGGCCACTGCGCTGCGAGGTTTGCTGGAACTGCTGGCAGACCACGACTGATCAGCTTTTCAGCGAATTTGCAGAAGCCTCCTAAAGGAAATCCGGATTTGGCCAATATACTGGTTGTATATACAGTAATATTCTGTTTTAATTTTCACTGGTTGGATATACAGTAGTTTGGGTTGGCGCCCAATAGTGTTGATGACCGGCAATTTGCAAAGCTTTTACAGAGAAGGGCTTTACAAAGAAGGCCCTTACAAAGAACGCCTTACAAAGAAAGGCTTTATAAAGATAGGAAAGAAATTTAGTACGAAGTTAAGACTGGACTATTCTTAACTTGCAATGTGTTGCAAGGTCATCGAGAGACTTACGGTACTCAGAAGACTCGGCAACACGGGGACAACTGCATTACTCAAGGAACCAGGATCAGTTGTAGTGTTAACAACAAGGAAACAACTATGATCGAAGATAACGCAAACAAAGAAAAAGCATTGGCAGCAGCGCTGTCGCAAATTGAACGTCAATTCGGCAAGGGTTCGATGATGCGTCTCGGAGATTCCGAGCGCGTTGAAATTCCTTCCATTTCAACCGGTTCCCTGGGGCTTGATATCGCGCTTGGTATTGGCGGTCTCCCACGTGGTCGAATCGTGGAAATCTACGGTCCGGAATCTTCCGGTAAGACAACTCTGACACTGCAAGTGATTGCCGAGGCACAAAAGGCCGGTGGCAGCTGTGCTTTCATCGACGCGGAGCATGCGCTGGATCCAATTTACGCCGGCAATCTGGGTGTGGATGTGGATAACCTTCTGGTCAGTCAGCCTGATACTGGTGAACAGGCGTTAGAGATTTGTGACATGGTGGTCCGTTCAGGCGCGGTTGATGTCGTGGTGGTGGACTCTGTCGCCGCACTCACGCCCAAGGCTGAGATCGAAGGTGATATGGGTGACAGCCACATGGGCCTGCAAGCACGTCTTATGTCACAGGCTCTGCGCAAGATGACAGCCAATATCAAAAATTCCAATACACTGGTGATTTTTATTAACCAGATCCGCATGAAGATTGGTGTCATGTTCGGTTCTCCTGAAACCACCACTGGTGGTAATGCACTTAAATTTTACTCCTCAGTGCGTCTGGATATTCGCCGCATTGGTTCCATCAAGGAAGGCGATGAAGTTGTTGGCAATGAGACTCGAGTGAAAGTCGTCAAGAACAAAGTGGCGCCTCCTTTCCGTCAGACTGAATTCCAGATCATGTATGGACAGGGTATTCATCATCTGGGTGAAGTGATTGATCTGGGTGTGAAGCAGGGGCTTATCGAAAAGTCCGGAGCCTGGTATGCCTACAAAGGCGACAAGATTGGTCAGGGCAAGAAAAATGTTTCTCTCTATCTTGAGGAAAATCCGGAAATCGCAACGGAAATCGAGTCCCAGATCAGAGCTCAATTGCTTAACGCAGGTAAGAAGGGTGGTGCTGATGGCGAAGAAACCGCAGTCGAAGGAAATGACGATGTGGTAGTGCTAGCCGAAGCGAAATCCAAGAAGGCCTGACACCAAAGACCTGGCGATCCATCTTTGGGCGCTGAAGAGCTGATGAGCTGAAGGCAAGAAAGCAAGCAAACCGCTTTCGTTGTATCAGCCCAGTCTCTCAGGTATTAGTTGCTGTCATGGCAAGCAAAGACCACATCATCGATGTCCCCGTTCTCCGGCGGGCCGCCATGGATTTCTTGGCCCGCCGGGAACACTCCTTCCACGAGCTTTCACAAAAGCTGATTCGTAAATATCCTGACGCCGAAGCGAGCATGGTCAACGACGTGCTTGTCGCCCTTCGTCAGGAGCAGCTACTCTCGGATGAGCGTTTTGTAGAATCCTTTGTTCGCTACAGAAAATCCAGAGGGTTCGGGCTGCAACACATCCGTGCTGATCTCCTGGCAAGAGTGGTGAGTGAAGAAATCATCGCTCGGCATCTGTTTGTTGATGATGAAGACTGGTTCAGTATCGCTGAAGAGCTAACCCTAAAAAGATTGGGCACAGGTGCCATTGCATTTGGTAGCAAGCTGCATCAACGACATCTTCGATTTCTTCAATCCAGGGGTTTCAGTACTAGAGAAATTCGCCACGTGATGGACAAAAGACTGGATTACTCCGGTCAGAGTAGTGCATCTGATTCCTAGTCTCGTGCGTATAGGAGCCTGTTACTAGCTCAGGTTCACTATCGCTCTATGAGCTGCGAGGAGAGGGTCAATGCCGTATACTAGATTGAGCAAGATGCCGTTAGCGTGGAAGAATTTGATGGAAGCAAGAAAAGGCAGAGTAGACCACAACGCCGCAGCCTTAAGACTATCCAGTTGTGATAGAAAAGGCAGGCTTTGTGTCAGTCGAATCCTGACATTTGTGCTGGGTTCGATCGCACAAATCCCGTTGCTGGAAGCAAACGAAAGTTTGCAATTGACTCTGTCAGCGGGTAGTGAAAGCAATGTTACTCGTGGTTTTCATGATCCTCATATTCTCTCGTCAGGCTATCTCGAAGCACGATTGCAGGGCACCAAGCTTTATCGGCTTGGACTCAATGACTCTCTTTTAGTCAGTGGCAGTTTTAATACTCGGCGCTATGGGCAAACTTCCGGATTCGACCAGACAAGCGCAGGATTGTCTGCGGCGTTGAACCACAAGTTTGGCTTTGGGGCATTTGCGCCACAACTCAATCTTTCTATAGGGCACTCCTGGTCAGAAGCGCGTGGCGAGGCGAGAGACCACGAGACAAGTTCGGTCAGTTTGGAATTAAGCAAGCGACTCTCTCCTGCGTGGTTGGTCTATGCGGGAGTTGGAGCCGAAGAGAACAGAGCTGATCCATTGCAAATGCACCATCGATTGGCGGCGCTAGGCTACGATCCCGCCATTGCTCTTCCATTCGAAATCTATAACTTCGACTCCCAGAGCCTGAGCGCTGGCGTGGAGTACACCTTTGAAAATGGCTTGATGCTTTCGGGGCAGTATTCACGCATCGACGGGCATACCATTTCCAGCACTGCCCATCCTGATGAAAAAATCTACAAGGTTTCCAAGGCGTTTTACCTCGAGTCAGCATTCCGCCACGATTGGTACGCTTATCAGTTGGAGTCGAACACCAATGCCTTTGGTTTGGCAATTAGTCTACCTGTCGCGCGCGATGCGGCAGTAGATATCACTGCGAACCGGTATGATATTGCGGCTCCTACGAGTAAGAATTACGATAATTCCGAAGTCGCAGTGAGCATTACCTGGGGGTTTTAATTGAAGTTTCGTATGAATACCAGAAGTTCAAGTGTGCCGAACTGCTTACGGTTGTTGTTAGTTGCTTTGCTGCTCAAGGGGAGTTCAGCGTTCGCGCAGAGTTTGGAAGTGATTCTTACAGATAGTGCCGGCGCAGTAGTAAGTGATGCAGTCATTGAACTGTTGCTACCCGAAACCCAGCGCGAGACTTTCGCTGAAACCGGGCAATATGCGATCGATCAGGTTGATAAAGAATTTGTTCCGAGTATTACTGCCGTCGTCGCCGGAAGTGAAGTGAGTTTTCCCAACAGTGATGCCATTCTTCATCACGTCTATTCGTTTTCGCCAGCACAGACTTTTAATATTCCGCTCTATGGCAGGGGAGAGAACAGGGATTATTTCCAGTCTTTCACGCAGCCTGGCGTGGTCGAAATTGGCTGCAACATTCATGACTGGATGCTGGCTTATATTTATGTCGGTGAGAGTCAGCTCATGGCGACTACTAATGCCGAAGGTGTGGCGACTTTGCCTGATCTTCCCGCAGGAGAGTTTCAGCTTCAGGTCTGGCACAGTCAGTTGGATGCGCCCAACAATATTATGCTGACTGATGTGTCTTTGGTCGAAGGTGAATCGACCTCGGTGCAGCTTGCATTGTCATTGCAAAGAGATCGGCGAATCCGTAGAGCGCCTTCTGCTAACCGCACTCGCTATCGTTGAGAGCACGCCTCAAGTCTCGCTACGATGCCTGGTGAGTCCCAAATCATAAGAGCCCATTCATAGTGGCCATTCCGGAGATCGAGAAAGTGAATGCAACAAAGAGACTCTTTGCGTTCACATCTTTTCGGGCGCGGCTGTTAACGTTTCTGTCTGCTCTGCTAATTCCGATTCTTGGCGTCACACTCTTTTACGTGAATCGAAACAACAATGATTACACGGAAGAAACTATCAATCGTTTTCTTACCCTGGCCTCCGAAGTCTTTGATTTTACCCGCGAGCAGGAAGCTGAGACTCTTGAAGTCATTACACAAAGCCTAACCTGGGACTTTGGTTTTCGGTCTGCTTATGCGAGCAACGATCCGGCGACATTGTTTGATGCTTCGCTGAATGTGCTCGACCGTTCGATGGACAATACTCACATGCTGATGGTTGTGGGCCTGGATCACGAAGTGATCATTGATACGGCGCTGCAGGGATATTCTGTACTCGAGGGCGCGCTTGAAGAGCTTCTCTTGCGAGCAGAATCAAGTCCCGAGCTTTCTGCAGAGACTATCACCAGTGTTAATGATGTCCCTTATCAGCTTATTGCATTCCCGCTCTACTTACCGCGACAGGTTGCCTGGGTCATCGGCGGATTTGCCCTGGATGAAAATTTTGTATTGAGAGTCTCAGAGACCCTGTCCGATTCGCAGGTCAGCATCGTCGAAGTAGATCGGCTGAGTGCAATTGAAGTCATTGCTTCTACTTTGGAAGTTCAGCAGCGGGAAGATCTCGCGGCACAATTGAATGTCAATACACAGGGGATAGCGGAGCTGCAAAGAATACGCTATGCGGATGAGGAGTGGACAACGCTATTAACGCCACTGTTTCAATCCGATATGACTGGCAATACGGTCTTGGCGGTATTTCAGCGCTCATACGACGAGAACCAGGTGAATGTTATTCAGTTTCGTCGATTACTGATCCAGTTCTATCTCCTCATTTTTGCATTGGGTCTGATCGCGGTGATTCTTTTAGCTCGATCCATCTCGCAACCGTTAACCCGGCTTGCTGCAGTGGTTAGAAGAATTGAAGAGGGAGACTATGCCAAGCGCGCAGAGGTGACATCCGGTGATGAACTGGGTGATCTTGCGGAGTCGGTAAACAATATGGCCAGTGGCCTCGCCGAGAAAGAAAAGGTTCGTGATCTGCTCGGGAAGGTCGTATCACAGCAAATCGCTGAAGAGCTACTAAATAACCCGGTTGAACTCGGTGGTGAGGAACGGGTTGTAACGATTTTGTTCTCAGATATTCGCGGGTTTACCAGTTACTGCGAGGGCTTGCCTCCTGGTGAGGTGCTCACTGCGCTGAATGAGGTGTTGAGTACTGTCAGTAACATTATCGAGTCCCATAATGGCGTGGTGGACAAATTCCAGGGTGACGCTGTCATGGCGCTGTTCGGAGCGCCGGTGACAGGTGAGCGAGATGCTCAGAATGCGATGGCGGCGGCGCTGGAAATCGTGCAGACCCTGGAAGGCATGGATTCACGCTTGAGTGCCTGTGTGGGTATCAATACCGGACTCGTTGTTGCAGGTAATCTCGGAAGTGACAACAGGCTCAACTATTCGGTCATCGGCGACACAGTCAATCTCGCGTCCCGTCTGGAAAGCCTCACCAGACTTTATGGTACTGCGTCGATTGTCAGTGCGGCGAGTGCCGAAGCTGCGCCAGGGTTTGCTTATCGGGAGCTGGATGAAGTGATAGTGGCTGGCAAGCAAAAGCCGGTCAAAATATTTGAATTGTTGGGAGAAGAGGGCGCGTTGTCCTCAGATGTCACTCTCCAGTACGACCGCTTCGCGACAGCATTGCAGGCCTACCGCGATCAGGATTGGGTGCTCGCCAGAGAGCTGTTTATTCAATTGCAGCGATCATGCGACAATAGCGATCTCTGTCAGGTGTTTCTGGATCGAATCCAATTCTTCTCCGTGAATCCACCCCCGGCCGAATGGCAGGGCGTGTACGCTTTCGACAAGAAATGACAACGATCAGGCCCTGATACTCAAGCTTAGACTGCAAATCATCGCACCGCTTCTGGCGGATACAATGGAACATAGAATGAAACTGATCAAACCTTTCCGAGGCCTGCGTCCTACTCGGGAACTCGCCGCTCGTGTTGCCTCCCATCCCTATGACGTTCTGAACCGAGAGGAAGCGTTGGATCTGGCGAAAGACAATCCTTACAGTTTTCTACACATCAATAAGCCTGAAGTGGATATGCCAGCGGAGGTAGATGTCTACGATCCATCGGTCTATCAGAAAGGCAGCGAAAACCTGCAGCGATTTATCGATGAGGGAATCTTGCAGCGCGATGAGGCAGAGACCCTCTATGTCTATAAGCAAGTTATGGGTGGTCATGAGCAATACGGGCTGGTGGCTGCTGCCTCGGTCGATGCCTATGATCAAAACCGTATCAAGAAGCATGAGTTTACACGGCCAGTGAAGGAGGACGACCGGGTAAATCACATGGATGCTTTGGGTGCTCAGGTCGGTCCGGTATTCCTCACCTATCAGGCGCAAGCCGAAATCGATGGCTACATCGCTGAGGTGATCAAGGGTGAACCCGTCTATGACTTCGAAGCTGATGACCAGACCCGACACGTATTCTGGGTGATTGAAGATGGCGAGCTGATGCAAAAGATAGAATCAGCAGTCAATGCGCTTGATGCGCTTTATGTCGCCGATGGTCATCATCGTTCTGCCGCTGCATCCCGTGTGCAGAAACTCTACCAGGAACGCAATGGAGCTGGTGATGGCAGTGAGTCTTTCAATTACTTTCTGGTAGTGCTTTTCCCGCACAATCAGATGCAAATTCTTGATTACAACCGGATTGTAAAAGATCTGAATGGACTTGAGGTTGAGCAGTTTCTGAACAAACTGGCGGAGTTGTTTACGGTGCAGGCTATGGCCGACAACGCGGCAGCCAAGCCCGCGCAGTCGAAAGAGTTTGCGCTGTACCTGGACAAGCAATGGTACAAACTTACGGCGAATGAGAAGCTGCTGTCCCTGGTTGATGAATCAGACCCGGTTGCCAGTCTTGATGTGAGTATTCTTTCTGATTATGTACTGGATCCACTATTGGGCATTGCTGATCAGAGAACGGACAAGCGCGTCGATTTTGTTGGCGGGATTCGTGGGCTAGTTGAGTTAGAAAAGCGTGTTGACGGTGGCGACTGGGAACTGGCGATTGCACTTTATCCAACGTCCATAGAAAGCTTGATGGCTATCGCCGATGCCAATGAAGTGATGCCACCCAAGTCGACCTGGTTTGAGCCCAAGCTTAAAAGCGGGCTGGTCGTACACGTCCTCGATTAACGTAGCAAAACCGGTTGTCGACATTGACCACCCCAAATAAAAAAGCCGCAGCAAAAGCTGCGGCTTAAACTCAAGGGGTTGAAGCTGGCTGGCCGCTTCAGGCCACGTTACGCTTGTTTAAATCAATTAGCGTACTGTCTCCATTACTGATCGGAATGGATTTGGGCTTTTCTGCCTCGGGAATTTCCCGAACCAGGTCAATATGGAGCATGCCGTGTTCGAGGCGTGCGCCACGTACTTCTACATGATCAGCGAGCTGAAAACGACGCTCAAAATTACGTGCTGCAATACCGCGATGGAGGAAGTTACGTTCTACTTCGTCCTGATGCTTACGGCCTCTTACAGTCAGCGTTTGTTTCTCGGTTTGGATGTCCAGTTCGTCCTGAACGAATCCAGCTATCGCCATAGTGATGCGATACTGGTCTTTCTCCAGTAACTCAATGTTGTAGGGCGGATAGCCATTGGAATTGGCTTCACTGCGGTTCACAGAATCCAGCAGAGAAGAAAGATGATCGAAGCCAACAGTGCTTCGGTAAAGTGGTGAAAAATCTAAAGCTCTCATAACACATATCCTCAAAATTTAAAGCAATATGAACGGTGCCCATCGTTTGATCGGGCGTTTGAGGAGCCTCAATTGAGCACTCCCTGAAGAGTTAGATAGGGGCAGCGCAATTTTTTTCAAGGGTCGGATGACGGCAGTTTCCGAAATTGATCTGATTGCCCTGCAATAAGCTTGTTGCGAATACCGTGGAAGCGCAGAACAGATGCCTGATTCTTGAGCCTCTGAATGGCTAGCGAAAAGTATCTGGGAAGGTGAAACCAGGCCGAGAAGAGAAGGGTATAACAGGCGGTATTAACGCAGTAAAAGTGATTGAGCCGCCAGCGGGCGACTCAATCACGAACTTTCTTGGTCGCTAGTGCCTAGATCACCAGCAAGTCCATAAACTCATTGACGGGTGTTTGCTCCAGCTTTGACTGATCTTTGCAGAGGGCAAAAATGCTCTCACATCGGCTTGCAGGGAAGCGTGTGGCCAAATTGCTGCGGAATTTCTCTTCCAGCAATGGTATCCCTTCCTCGCGACGGCGCCGGTGCCCGACTGGATAATCGATGGCAACTTTGTCAGAGCAGCTCCCATCTTTGAAATAAACCTGGAGGGAGTTGGCAATAGAGCGCTTCTCAGGCTCCAGGTATTCCTTGGTGTAGGTGGGATTCTCATGTACCTCAATCTTCTCCCGTAACTCGTCAATAATCGGATGAGCTTCGTGAAAGCTGTCTTCATAGTGCTCTGCCACGAGATTGCCGAATGCCAGGGGCACAGCGGTCATGTACTGCAAGCAGTGGTCCCGGTCTGCTGGATTATTCAGAGGCCCGGATTTGCTAATAATCCGAATCGCTGACTCATGGGTGTGAATCACGATTTTCTCGATATCTGCCAGGCGGTCTTTTACTTGTGAGTGTAATTGGACAGCCGCTTCGGCAGCGGTTTGGGAATGAAATTCAGCCGGGAAGGATATTTTAAAGAGGATGTTTTCCATTACATAGCTTCCGTAAGGCATTGGAAAGCTGAAGGAATTTCCTTTAAATGAGACATCGTAAAAGCCCCAGGTCGGTGCGCTGAGAACGCTTGGATAACCTATTTCGCCACGCATGGTCAGGTCAGCCAGGCGTACGGCTCTGGATGTTGCGTCACCAGCTGCCCAGGACTTTCTTGGGCCTGCGTTCGGTGCATGACGGTAGGTACGTAAGCTGGAGCCATCGAGCCAGGCCTGGGACAAAGCATCAATGACTTGCTCACGGTTACCGCCAAGCATGCGCGTGACTACCGCCGTGGAGGCAACGCGCACGAGCAGAACGTGACAGAGCCCGACTCGGTTAAAACTGTTCTCCAGGGCGATAACACCTTGAATTTCATGGGCTTTGATCATTGCGGTGAGTACATCACGCATGCTCAAAGGGTCTTTGCCCGCAGCGATCCGAGTCTGGGACAGGTAGTCGGCGACAGCCAGGATCGCGCCTAGATTGTCCGAGGGGTGACCCCATTCGGCCGCGAGCCAGGTGTCGTTGTAATCCAGCCAGCGCACGATGCAGCCTATATCCCAGGCTGCTTTAACCGGGTCGAGTCGGAGTTGAGTGCCAGGCACTCTGGCCCCATTGGGAACGACAGTGCCTTCTACCAAAGGCCCAAGGAGTTTGGTGCATTCAGGAAAGCGTAGTGCCAGCAAACCGCAGCCCAAGGTATCCATGAGACAGTTGCGGGCTGTGTCATAAGCTTCCTCGGAATCAATCTCGTAATCGCAGACATAATTGGCGATGTCTACCAGTACCTGATCCGGCTCCGGGCGGTTGTTTAAATCTACGTTGGCGCTCATATAAATCCTTAAATATTAGTAAATTGCGTTAGATACATAATCTTGATTATTGTCATCTCTTGACTGGCCGATCTAGCGCTCAGACAGGTCTACCCACTCCGCTGTCTCCGGGCCGGTGTAGTCCGCGCTTGGTCGGATAATGCGGTTATTGGCGCGTTGCTCTTTCACATGGGCAGCCCATCCAGTCAGCCTGGACATGACGAAAATCGGTGTGAACAACTTGGTTGGAATACCCATGAAATGGTAGGCGGACGCATGGAAGAAGTCGGCATTACAGAATAGCTTCTTTTCGCGCCACATGACCTCTTCGCAACGAACCGAAACCGGGTAGAGCACGTCGTCTCCCACCCGTTCGGCGAGTTTTTCCGCCCACTGTTTGATAATCGTGTTACGAGGATCAGATTCCCGATAAATAGCATGACCAAAGCCCATGATTTTCTCCTTGCGCTCCAGCATGCCGAGCAGGGCTTGCTCTGCCTCATCAGGCGATTGCCACTGGGCAATCATGTCCATTGCGGCTTCATTGGCACCGCCGTGCAACGGGCCGCGCAGGCTGCCTATTGCGCCGGTAATGCAAGAGTGCATATCGGAGAGTGTTGAGGCGCAGACGCGAGCTGTAAACGTCGAGGCATTGAATTCATGCTCTGCGTAGAGGATCAGGGAAACATTCATCACCCGAGTGAACAGCTCATCAGGAGCTGAGCCATGAAGCATATGAAGAAAATGTGCTCCTATCGACTCATCATCCAGCGCGGTTTCAATCCGTTTACCTTCGTGGGAAAAGGCATACCAATAGCAAATGATGGATGGCAGGGCGGCAAGCAATCGATCTATCACTTCATCCTGTTCGGCAAAACTCTGTTCGGTCTCGAGATTGCCCAGCATGGAGCAGCCGGTGCGCATAACATCCATGGGGTGCGCGCTGGAAGGAATCCGCTCCAGTACGTCTTTTAGCTCTTGAGGAAGTTCTCTCAAGCTTATGATTTTATTATTAAAGTCGTCTAATTCTTGTGCATTGGGTAGCTTCCCCTTAAGAATCAGATAGGCAACTTCTGCGAAGCTGGCATGTTCCGCCAAAACGCTGATATCGTAGCCACGGTAGGTTAGTCCCGTACCTGTTTTGCCAACTGTGCAGAGCGCAGTTTCTCCGGCAACCTGGCCACGCAATCCTGCGCCACCCAGTTTCTTGTCACTCATGGGTAATCCCCCTCAAAGATTTAGTTTTATTCTGTGCGCTCGAATCCTGAATCTGCGCTTGAATTTCTCCACACTCGTGTGTCTGTAGCAGTTTAAGAAAATCTTATAACGCTATGTTTTTATTGTGATTTAAATAATTCGTCCAGTTTTTGTTCGTAGTCGTGATAACCAAGTACTTCGTAGAGTTCCGCTCGCGTCTGCATGGTCTCGATGACAGCACTTTGATCGCCGTGCTCAGCGATATTCTCGTAGACGGAAAGCGCAGCTTTGCTCATGGCTCTGAATGCGCTTAGTGGATACAGAACCATGGCAATCCCTGCTGAGCGAAGTTGCTCGCAATTGAACAGCGGTGTCTGCCCGAACTCAGTGATATTGGCTAGTACGGGCACCTCTAGTGCATCAGTAAATTGTTGATATTGCGAAAGTTCTTGCATAGCTTCCGGGAAGATAGCGTCCGCACCAGCCTCAACGCAGGCCACAGCGCGCTCAATGGCGGCGTCCATGCCTTCTACGGCCAATGCATCGGTACGAGCCATCACCACAAAATCACTATCAGTTTTCGCGTCAACGGCGGCCTTGACCCGATCCACCATCTCTTCTTTTGAGACTATAGCCTTGTTCGGGCGGTGGCCGCAGCGCTTCTGGGCAACCTGATCTTCGATATGGACTGCCGCCGCACCGGCCTTTTCAAGCGTGCGGATGCTTCTGGCAATATTAAACGCACCACCCCAGCCAGTGTCGATGTCTACCAGCAAGGGCAAATCCGATGCAGAGCAAATGCGCTCAACGTCAATCGCGACATCATTCAAGCTAGTGATACCCAGGTCAGGAAGGCCATAGGAGGCGTTTGCGACACCCCCTCCTGACAGATAGATCGCGTGATGACCTGCGCTTTGGGCAAGCATCGCACAATAGGCATTGATGGTACCGACTATTTGCAGGGGCTGTTGGGCTTGTAATGCAAGGCGAAAACGTCGGCCGGCAGTAGCTTGGGAGTCAGGCATTGTTATCCTCTGATAGTTAGTTAGGTTTCGTCCATAACATTATGATTTAATTTGCTTAATAGGGTTTTTCTCGCACTGGAAATGTGACGCTTCATCAGCAGTTCAGCCAATTCACCATCATTTTGAGCAATCGCATCTACAATCTGCTGATGCTCCTTGAGAGCCTGCTCTGGCCTTGAAGGTTGGGCCCCAGTCTGGCGTCTGTAGAGTCTCATGAGGTGGTAGAGTTCGCCGCACAGCAAGTCGAACAAGCGGGCATTGCCGCTCAATTGAATGACTTGATAGTGGAAGTCCAGATCTCCCTCTTGCTGATGGTAGTTGAGCCAGTTATCGGAGCGAATTTGCGTCTCGTGTTTGTCCAGTAGTGCACTGAGTTTGCGACAGTCGTCGGTTGTGGCTCGCTCTGCTGCCAAACGACAGGCCAGACCTTCCAGGGCTTCCCTTATCTCATAGATTTCAATCGCTTGTGGCACATCCAGAGAAATAACCTTAGCGCCCACATTCGGCTGGATCTGCACCAGTTTGGAGCCTTCCAGGCGACGAATAGCCTCCCGAAGAGGGCCTCGGCCGACCCCAAACTGATTGGCCAGTGTGTTTTCACTGATCTTGCTGCCAGGCGGGATGCTGCCGTTTACGATGGCTGCGCGAATCTGGCGAAACGCTTCGTCAGCCCGGGTAGTGCCCGAAGGTGCTGGGGATTCATCCATGTCGACTCAATATTGTTGACAATAATGATCTGGGATGCGAATTTTGCGCGAATTTCCTCAATATATCAATCAGATTGTTAACAATCTTTGCGCCTATCCCGGTTAGAGGGCATTCATATCGTTCAATTCCGTATTGCTGTCTGAGCAGTTTGGTTGAAGAGACTATTTTGGCCGAGCAATTGGCCTCAGTTTATTGTTAAATTACTATGGCTAATCACTTGAGCTGACAGGGATTTATCCCGGTGTAGGGATTGAATTCAGTCTGGGTGCGGGATCGATTTCTCTGAGCCCTCTGAACCGGAAAATTGCCCATAAGCGCCGAGTCAGCGTTTTCAATAAGCTCCTATTTCAATAAGCTCCTGAAGGAATGCTCACAGAGTATTCAGGGGGTTCATCAAGGGCATCTAGATAAGGAATCAGAGCGCAGTGGCATTTGCTCGTTTTCAGGATTTTCTCAGCAGTCTGGTAAATCGCCAGCGGGCGCTGTTTTCTGGCAGCGAGCAAACTCCGATCGATGAGTTGCTGGATACCTTGATGAGCAGCGTCGGAGAAATCTCGGCGATTGTATTGGCTCGTCAGGTGTTGGATCACTACCAGGATCTGGATAGCGAGCAGCGGCTCCAGTTTTTCGTCGACCTGGAAGCCAATTTCAACGCCAACGAGGCCCTGATCAGAGTGGCCTATGAAGCGTATTCCAAGGATCCTTCCAGTATCAATCTGAACAAGCTCTCCCGTGCGACGGAACCCACTCGTATCAGCCTCTTGCGCCGTCTGAATCAGACTCCTGGCGCGACCCATGACCTGGTGGCTATGCGTACCGATTTGCTCGCCTTGTTGAAAGACCACCCGGAACTGTCAGCTGTCGACGAGGATTTTCAGCGCGTATTTCGTTCCTGGTTCGGCAGGAGCTTTCTGCAGTTGCAAACAATTAACTGGTCGACCTCGGCGGCGATCCTAGAGCGCATTATTCGCTATGAAGCGGTACATGCCATCAAAGACTGGGACGACTTGCGCAGCCGCATTGATCCACCCAACAGGCGCTGCTTCGCTTTTTTCCATCCGGCATTGATTGATGAGCCGCTTATTTTCGTTGAGGTCGCGCTGGGTCAGGATATTCCCAGCTCTATCTCCAGCATTCTCGAGAACGCAACAGCTGGCGAGGAGGGAGAGGATGACTTCAAGACAGCGACCTTCTACAGCATCAGTAATTGCCAGCCAGGGTTGAAGAATGTGTCCTTTGGCAATTTTCTGATCAAGCAAGTCGTTCAGGAGCTGCGCAACGAGTTTCCCGGCATTCGCGACTTTGTCACGCTCTCACCGATCCCTGGTTTCAATCGCTGGCTTAAATCGAGTAGGCAGGAAAGCAGTGCAGAGCTGCAACAGCTCAAAGAGGAAGTGCTGCAGCTGGATCGCAGAGCGCAGACGGTTGCGGACAATGAGGAGTTGCTACGCAAGTGTGTGTTTAATTACCTCTATCACGCAAAGCGGGGGAAGCAGCCAGTGGACCCGGTGGCGCGCTTCCATTTGGGCAATGGTGCTTTCATCCATCAGTTACATGCTGGTGCTGATTTGAGCGACAAGGGGATGCAGCAGTCATTCTCCACTATGGTCAATTACTTTTATGATCCGGCACAGATTGAGAAAAACCACGAAGCTTTTGCCAGCCAGGGAGATATCAAGTTTAACAACAAGCTGAAAAACCTCGTGTTAAAGCCCTGATTGCTCGCCTCTTTCTTTCAAGCGACCGCAAGTCTCACGCCTGATCAGGGTATTGCTGTTATACTTGCCCGCTGCTTCCTATCCCGATTGACACACAGACGTGACCACAACCATCGACCCAACTTCAGAGAGTGCCGCAGATGCTGCAATGAATGCGGAGCAGTTACTGGTTCTCAAGCAACGCATCATTGACAGTGGTGTGCTGGGTCGTTCCCGTCATTACAGCAAACTTTTTTCATATCTTATTGATTGCACTATCGCCGGCCAATCGCCGCGCGAGATTGATCTGGCTGTTGAAGGGTTGGGTAAAGGGAATGACTACGATGTGGGTTCTGACTCTTCAGTGCGTGTTTATATCCATCAGCTGCGTAAAAAGCTGGATATTTACTACGAAGAGCACGAGCCCGAAACCAGGTTTCGTTTAAGTATTCCAAAGGGGCAATATCGAATTGCCGTGGAACCGCGTACTCCTGGAGCGACGGGTGCGGCTGAAGAAGCTGACCGCTTTAGCTGGAATCTGAACTCCACGCTCATGACGGTGGTAGCGATACTGCTGCTAGTGAACCTGGCTGTCATGCTGCAGTTTGGTGATGGAGCTGATGAGCAAGTACCCGCAGCCGATGTGCACCCTGTTTGGCAAGCCATGCTCGCCGATGAGCAACCGATCCTGGTGGTGATGGGGGACTATTATATTTTTGGGGAGCTTAACGAGAACGGCAACATTGTTCGTATGGTTCGTGAATTTAATGTGAATTCTAGTCGCGACCTTGAAGATTTGCGCTTTAACGACTTGGATAGGGCAGAGAATTATTTGGATCTCGACCTGAGTTACATGCCCGAAAGCAGTGCCTTTGCTCTCGCCAAGATCGTGCCAGTGCTGGAGGCGAGCAACAAACCGGTCAATATCACCATGATGTCTGATTTGAGTTTGGCTGATATCCGCGATAATCACATCGTTTATATCGGTTATATCTCTGCATTGGACAAGCTGGCGGATCTTGCTTTCACCGGGTCGGAATTGGGTGTTGGCCGAAGCTATGACGAACTGGTTAACAAAGAGACGCTGGAGTTTTATACCAGTGACGCAGGATTGCCAGAAGATGGTCAGAGGTTTCGCGACTATGGTTTGTTCGCAACATTTCCCGCTAGCGCCTATAGCCATGTAGTGCTTATTTCTGGAATGAGAGACGCGGGTGTAATGCATACCGCGCAGGCACTTTCCAACTTCGAATCTATGGACGAGTTGGCTGTGCGAGTAGGTGCTACTTCAGTTGACGCTCTGCAGAGCTTCGAGGCCTTATACGAAGTCTATGGTGTTGATCGCATGAATTTTGACGCCAATATTGTGCACGCGGCTACTCTCGATAAGGGAGACGCCTGGATGCAACGAAATACTGTAAGCAGCGGTCAATAACATTCTTTTTAATGGGCCCCACGGTAGCCGAAACCATTATTAAAATGATTGTTTTGTGTCATCTTCATCATACCTACAGAACCTGGTTACCTTAATCGGGGTCTTTAATGTGGTGGACACTCTGCCAATCAACTCTCTCACCGTTATACTTGGATCTCTGATCCATGCCTGTTCTAGCAATGCTTCCTCAGAGAGATCTTCAATTCCAGCCTTGAATTGAATTGGGATTACATTCAGCGCTGAGGTCTTGTCTATGCCAGTCGGATTAGTTGCTGCAATATGCATCGCGATATCTTTAGCTAAATCGATAAATTCTTCACATTGGACTGTGATCAGGTCTGGTGTCTCTAACTCTACTAAGACCCCGATCCGATTATGGTGTATGTATGACTCGACGTATCGCACGATTTCACCTTTGTCACATAATTCCTCGACCTTGGCGTCTCGCGAGTGCTCGTGAATGCAGTAGCTCTATGAGAATGTCTCAGGCAATTTTGTTAGCTGCCACCGAATCTCTTCTTTTTTGTACCGCAAGGCGCTTGGCTTTTGAGTCGCCGTATTTGTTGATCGAGAAGTAAGCGTTTTTCTGTTTGCGTCTTGCGCCGACGCCTTCTTGCCAGGTGGCGACCCAGGAATGGTCTTTTTCTGAGTAGCTTACGCCGATTTCCCCAGAGGAGTTGAGTGGGGAGATTTTCCGCGGACTGAATTTGGCGTAGGGCCAATTGCTGCCGTATATCTTACGACCTTCCTCATCACGCTTTTTCTTGGCCGCGGCAATAGCTTTTTGCTTGCCGCCATATTTTTTGAACGGAAAAGATTGTTGGAAGCTCTTGCCGTCATATTTGATGCGCACCCAGGCGCAATTGGTCCCGCGGGATTCGATGATGCTGATATGGTGAAGTGCACTAAGTTTTTTCACGAGAACCTCGCTGTCATTCTTTGTCGTCAGATTTAACCTGAGTGTCTCAGGCGTTGAAGATGACTACTACAGAAAGCCACGGAGCATTCCAGAACTGGTGTGCTTCGCGAGTAGTGAAGTGCTGCTCGTTCGTTAAAATCGGTATTTCCGACTGTGAATACCAGTGTACACCGATCAATCAGGCGGGGCTAGAGACCCCAATGCGAATTCTCGATTGGAGAACCAGAAGCCAGAAATCACAAACCAAATCCCGCATAAAACCTCACACAAAATCCGGCATAAAATCTCACATTGCTGAGACCGGGGGGGGACACCATGACGGTTTCTCCAGCTATGGATCAGAAGATCAGGCGGGTAGAGAGCTTGTTAGGCGTGAGCAGCCATGTGTTGAATAACCCCGGGTTTCCGGCTTTCAACATGGGAGATGCTGTATTTGTAGTCTTTGGCACAGGGGTCAATGCCCATTGCCTCGTCGATGGCAGCGGCCAGGTCAGCCTGTGCTGCTTGGCGCGTAAGATACGGCCCAGAAATTTTGACTTGCAGACTGGGCTCGTTAGGAGCGGAAGCGACGATGTAAAAATTCTTTGCGTTCACTTAATGGTAACCACCAGCCGTTCACAAACACACTGCGCCGGCTCTTCATACAATTACAATTTTGGCGGCGTTACGGCTAATATCGGCCGCGTATTAAAAACCAACAGTCTCTGTAATACAAGATATTGAGGTCTAAATTACTCGCTTTCAAGCTGGCTAAGTCGAGTGCTTACAGTTTCAGTCGGCCTCAATTAATCGAAGCTTAATCCCGACATTCCTGATGGAATGCATACTGCGTCACACTACTGATTTCCTGCTCGGAAAACCGTTAAAATAGGGACTCTCACTAGCCATTACGACCTGTTTGCGGCCTGAGTTCAGTAAATCTTGATGATTTTGTCGCTTTTTTAGTGGCCATCACCCCACGCTGTCCTTATCCCCCTTCTTTTGTGTATCAGCCCAATGATCGATCAGCCCACACTCAGCATTATTATTCCGGTCCTGAACGAGGCGACCGGTCTTGCTCATCGCCTTGCAGCGCTGCAAGTGCTCAGGCGTCGAGAATGCGAACTCATCGTCGTTGATGGGGGCAGTGATGATGGCAGTGCAGCGATTGCAACGCCTCTGGTAGACCGGTTTATTGAAGGGCCCCGTGGCCGAGCCCGGCAGATGAACGCAGGAGCGAGGCTTGCCAGGGCGAACACTTTTCTGTTCCTGCATATCGATACCGAGTTTGACGAGACTGCGCTTGCTGCCTTGTTGGAAGCAAGGAAACGCGCAGATTGGGGATGGTTTGATGTGCAATTGAGTAGCAGGCAATGGCCCTACCGATTAATCGAATTCGGCATGAATCATCGTGCCCGGATAACCCGGGTGTGTACTGGTGACCAATGCCTGTTTGTCAGCAAGGCATTATTTATCGAAGCAGGGGAGTTTCCCGATGTGCCACTGATGGAAGATATTGCCTTGAGCAAAAGTTTGCGACGCTTGCAGTATCCGGTGTCACCGTTAGCGAAAGTGACCACTTCAAGTCGACGATGGGAAAAGCATGGGGTCGTCAGGACAGTGTTGCTGATGTGGCAATTGCGTCTGCTGTATTTTCTGGGTGTGGCTCCCGAGAGTCTGGTAGAGCGCTACTACCCTATGCACGCTCGAGCCAATGCCAATGCCAATGGAGATGAGTGAATGGCCAAGCCTGACCTTTCTTCACAAGCTGCTGGTGGTGAGATCGAAACCAACTATGCATTCCCCAAGTTGCGAATTGTTGTGTTTGCGCGAGCGCCACTGTTGGGCAAGGTCAAAACAAGGCTGCAGGCAGAGCTTGGCGCTGAAGCTTGTCTCGATATCTATTTGCGTTTACTGGATAGGGTGATGAGGAATGTGTTGGATAGCCGCTTGGCGCCGGTGCAGCTATGGGTAGATGGGTTGCCCGATCACGAGGTATTTCTTTCCTATTGCAAGCGCGAGCATATCCATCTTCAGGTGCAGGGTGATCTGGGGCAGCGGATGGCAGGGGCCGTAGAAAATGCTCTGGCCGAACCCGAAACCGAAGCAGTTTTGCTCCTGGGGTCTGATTGCCCGGCGATGGATTGCTCCCATTTGCAGCCTGCTCTTTCGGCCCTGGCATCGGGTTCCGATGCGGTAATCACGCCTGCCGAAGATGGTGGCTATGTTGCACTCGGGCTCAGGAGTCTCATCCCTGAATTGTTTGTAGAAATGGACTGGGGAGGTGAGGGTGTCTTCGCTGCAACTATGGGGCGATTGTCAGCATTGGATGTGAAGCCGTTAGTCTTGCCGGCGCTTTGGGATGTCGATCGGCCTGCTGATTTGAAGAGATTTCTTGAACTCGAATCTCGGTGAGAAAAATTCACACAGGGCGAGCTGATGATCAGGGCTTGCGCTGTAACCTTGATTGAAGCCGCTTTCGATTCAAGCTGCTTTCGATTCAAGCCGCTTCCGATTCAAGTCATTCCTGAAGCAAGCTGGCTTCCAGTGCGAGTAACTTGTTGGTCAGGCGATCCACATCAACCACGTATTCAGATGCCATTATGCGTTGATGCAATTGCACAACCTTGGTGGCATTGACCTCCGGTAATTGATCAATACTCTCACGTAAATCTTTTAAAACCGCTTCGGATACTGTCGCCGCTGGTGAGGATTCAGCCTCTCTCTTCTCTACCCCATCTGCCAACTGCTGCCCTGCCAGGGGCTGCCGCCTTCTGGAGTTGAGCGGCGTCACCACGGTTGTTCCGGTGCTCTGCGGCTTTCGTTTCGATGACTGAGAATCTGAGTTATTCACTGCTGCGTCACGACATTGATTTGACTAGTCAGGCGACTAATCTGAATTTTCGGGTTGAGTGTCAAAGACCTCGCCTGCACAGCTCGGCAGCGGGTTAAATCTATAACGACTGGGAGAATAATATCTTTATAGCAGTGAGAGGGCACTGATGGAGTACTGAGAGCTTTCGAGCGGAATCTGTTGCCTGGAGGCAGTTGAAAAGCAGCACATCTCAGCCATCTGGCTGGTTTTTCTCAGGCGTTTGCCTCTGAGACTACAGCGCTACCATAAATCTCAATAAAATCAGTAGGAAAGCGAGCCGCTTTGCCGGATTCGAGATTGATACATATGAGTCGCCAATGGCCGCGTAAAATGGTTTTCCCCGATTCTTTGTGGCGTATTTGAAAGCGTCTTTCCAAGCGCAATTTGCCGTCACAATGCACTAGCCAGGTGGCGATTTCCAAGGGGTCATCGACGAAACTGGGCAGTTCGTAGTGGTATTCGGCATGCTGTATAGCAACCCCTCTATTCAAGCGTCGATAGTCTGCAACGCTTAAGCCGAGCTTACGAGAGTGTGCCCAGGCGCAGTCTTCGCACCACACTACATAGCAGGCATTGTTGGTGTGGCCCATCTCGTCAATGTCTGAGCTGGCAACAGTGATCTGTTCTATGTGGGGAGTTGGGAAGTCCCACTGCATGGCTGTTCTCCTCGGCGGCCGGCATTCTAGCACGCTGGGTAATGGCGGCCACAGCTGTGGGTTGGCGCTGAAAAGGGTGCTTCCCGGGTAGAAAACGGCTTTTTTCTCCTATTCTGCGAACTATTGGCTATTCTCAATTTATCGATCTATGACATGCTTGCTGTCAGGCTATGAAAACATTTGCAGTGAGTTTTACGAGTTCCTGCGCTTTGTAGGAATTTTTCGGGAGTAGAACAGAGTTCGCCGCAGACTTTGAATAAAAAAACGCGCTGTCTGCAGAAAGGGCTCAAGCAAGCAGTCGAATGAGGCGTAGCTTATTAAGAGTGTGGTCATTCACCTCTCTAGAGGGGCGGGCCACTGGCCGGTACATCCGGTGAGAGCAAGAGGGAAGTTCACGTGCATGCCGTAATTGAATCTACCGACCAGCAATTTCAGCAATTCTGGAATAAGCTGGTTGAATCAGATCCCACGCAAAATCCGCTCTATGCACCCGCGCACGGCAGTCAATCTGATTTCGCCCAAGGCCAGGAGAATTTCAAAAACCATTCTTTCATGGTGGTTCGAGAGCAGGAGCCGGTATTCGGTTGTTCGCTTACTTCCACTATGGATGCCAACGGTCAGCGCCGATTGGGATTTTATGGTCGCGAAGCGACCACGCTTGTGAATCGCAACCAGCTGGAATCACCGAGTAATGATTTTCAACCCGAAGCAGTCAGATTGCTTATGGAGCATTTTGATCGCCTGATGCACGATATCAGTCCTGATGTCCTCGACTATCTCGATCCGGTAAGTTTTGGATTGATGTCACCGCTGACACAGATTCTGCTTGAGAAGGGCGCACTTCCTCAGCTAAGAAACTCACAATTGATTCGTCTCTGTCTCTCGGAGTCAGCTCTGCTTGGACGCATTGATGAACAGTATCGCGATCAGATTGCCTGGGGGAACAAACACCTGGCTTTTGAAACCATCAGTGGTGAGGGGATCAATGATTACACAGAGTCTTTGGAGCAACTGGCCAATCGCTACTGTGCAACAGAGGGTTGTGCCGATGAGTTCTTGCGTAGTTGTATGGAATTGATTGGCAAGCGACAAGGCTTTCTTGTGCAGAGTTCACTTGAATCACAAGATAGCGCCTTGTTTGTACACAACGGGCACACCTCACATCTGGTGATTGCAGACGTCCCTGGTCAAACGGATTCGATGCCAGTCTTACAAACTGTAATTTGGCAGGCCATGCAATTCAGCAAGCAAATGGCCTGTGCCTATATTGATCTCGGTGGCCGGATCGAACAGGAAGTCGCTGTGGATCTGCAAAAATTCGGTGGAGCAGCGCGCACCAGAATTAAAGTTTCCTACTCGCAGTAGTACGCTACTGAGCCCGGAATCCAGGGCGCAACTTACACATTTCTTTTCCTGATTCAGTCTCTGGAATCTCCGTAGTTTCAGATCTTGTTCCCCAGTCTCTTCGCGTTGACTAAGTGCGCGCATGCAGTTCTAATGAACCTTTTCGAGGGCAGATGTTTTTTGTTATTTCTGCCCAGATGAAGCATGCACTTGCTTGCACTTTCCAAGTCTGATCAAAGTCTTTGGGAAGAATCAAGAGCTGCTAGAAACCCGTATTAAAGATGTCCTGGTCCCTGCTGAGATGACTGCCAACAGCAAAGTGTTACTCATTGATGACGATGTTAGCCATCGCCACGATTTGAGTACCATATTGAATTTCCTTGGTGAGAATTTGCTCGCGTCTACCAGTGAATCCTGGCTGGCCACCTGTGAAGAGTCTTCGACGTCGCCAATTGAAATCAGTGTTGCCCTGCTCGCCAATTGCGAGTCTCATTCTAGAGCTCAAATCATGGAGCAACTCTATGAGTGGGATGCTGGTATTCCCTTTGTCATCGTAGGCGAGGGCGTTCATGAAGCTGAGCTTTCTTCTCCGTTGCTAACGAGAGTCACTGCCCAATTATCTGGCGAATTGAATTATCAATTGTTGCTGGATGCCCTGCACAAGGCAAAGCTCTTCCACGAACACTACAACCGTTTACGGGATGTGGGCGGCATCAAAGATTTCAACATGTTCCATAGCCTGGTAGGCAAGTCCAGGCCGATCCAGAAAATTCGCCACATGATGGGGCAGGTAGCCGCCAAAGAAGTGAGTGTTCTGATTACGGGTGAATCGGGTACCGGGAAAGAAGTTGTTGCGCGCAATCTTCACCTCAATTCGTCGCGAGCAGAACAGCCGTTTATTCCGATTAACTGTGGCGCTATACCCAGAGAGTTACTAGAGAGTGAGCTGTTCGGTCATGTGAAAGGTGCATTTACCGGTGCGATCTCGGACCGGGCCGGTCGATTTGAACTGGCTGACGGGGGCACGCTGTTTCTCGATGAAATCGGCGACATGCCACTCAGTATGCAGGTAAAACTGCTCCGAGTTCTACAAGAACGGAGTTTTGAGAGGGTAGGGGGAGTCAAGACCATTCAGTCTGATGTGCGCATACTGGCCGCGACTCACAAAGATCTGGAAGCAATGATCGAACAAGGCGAGTTCCGGGAAGATCTGTACTATCGTCTCAATGTTTTCCCGATAGAGATGCCTCCATTGCGTGACAGGGCGGAAGACGTGCCCCTACTGCTCAATGAATTGATCACACTAATGGAGCACGAGCAGCGTGGTTCAGTGCGATTCAATTCAGCAGCCATCGAGAGTCTGTCCCGCTATCGCTGGCCCGGCAACGTACGTGAGCTGGCAAACCTCGTCGAGCGCATGGCGATTCTTTACCCTCATGGCATTGTGGGCGTCAATGATCTGCCCGAGAAGTTCAGGCGCGTTACCAAGCCGGTGGCAGATATCGATAGTAGAGCAGAGAGTGAGGCGAATCGCACAGAGAAACTGCCTGAAGAAGCCAGCTCGAAACCTGTTCACGGGATAAACCGACAGCTAGACTCTGAGCCAGGTACGGAGTCAATCTCCCAGCTTGATGAGCAAATCATGCCAATAGAGAGCTCGTCACTCTTACCTCTTAATGGCATTGATCTGAAAGAGTACCTTAATAATCTCGAGAAAGACCTCATCGAACAGGCGCTGAATGATAGTGAAGGGGTGGTAGCCAGAGCGGCTGACCGATTGCATATCCGTCGCACGACTCTTGTTGAAAAAATGCGCAAATTCAATCTGAACAAACAACAGTTTGATGAGCGCGATGAGAAGGATGCAAAGGGTGGAATTGGCGACAGTGGTGAGAGAGGTGAGAGCGGTGAGAGTGACGAAAATGTAAAGAGCGACGAAGGGCGCGCCACTGAATCCAGCTCAGAACTTGAAGGTGATGAGGGCAGCGGCAAGACAGCTTCTGCTTGATGAGATAGCCAAAACAGAATAATTTAATTGCAGATCAGAAAATCTGTCAGTTAATGAGAGGCGTAACCTGCTCGCCGCCGACCAGGGCATTCTCCAGCTCCAGTTCGATGCGTAATCCGGAAGGGTTGATCTGTTCGATACGCGCGAGTAAGTAATCCCAATCATTGGCAAACCAAATCAAGGTTTGTCTGCCATTGTCTTCTTCACGCACACGTTCCAGTTTAGTGGCATTCAGAACACCTAGTGGGGTTTCCAGCTCCTCTGTACCCAGAATCCGATACTTGTGGGTTTCAATCTCTGCGCCGTCAACTAACTGGAATTCAAACTCCTGTAATTCAGCCTGTTCTTCGTTTTTAAGCTGAAGTGCGAGGGCGGCCTGATAACTGAGTTGATCCAAAGTGCCGGTCTCCAGGTCTATTGACCAGCTTTGCTCATCTTCCGTGCTGAGGGCGATTTCAGCGTCCCAGTTAAAACTGACAGTTTGGCTCTCGGTTGTGATGCCCGTTACCAGATAACTGTAGTTATGTGGAATGATAGTATTGTCGGCGATGGAGAACTCACTGCTCTGCTCAAGATCGCCGATGTTGATGCGTGCCATCTTGGCTTCGAGCGAAATATTCAGTCGAAAATGATTGTCGGCTTGTTTAATGAGATGGCGCTCGGCGCTGCCTCGCATGCCATTGGTATTGGCCTGGTAGTACGCCGAGAATTCACTGAGTTCATTTCCCTCTGCAAGAATGGAATTCGCAGACAGAGTGAGCAATGGCCACGCCAGGAATTTGATCAATCTCGATCTGCTGCAATTCATGTTCAACTCTCCTCGCTGTGGCTCCAAATGCTTAAGTATTCGAGTCGGTCCGCGCACCTTGTGGGGGCAACTGTTGTTCATCAAGTACCGCAGAGTGTCCGGACATGTGCAGTCGGTCTGCTGCGAACCAGCTGACGACTCGAGGGTAGAGCTGATGCTCCTTTTCAAGCACCCTTGCTGCGAGCACTTCAGCGGTATCATCAGCCAATACCGGTACGCGCTCTTGAGCGATCACAGGGCCACCGTCCATCTCCTCTGTCACGAAGTGAACCGAGACTCCGTGTTCTGACTCACCGCTATCAATAGCACGTTGATGGGTATGCGTGCCTGGAAATTTGGGCAGTAAAGATGGGTGAATATTGATGATTCGACCCAGAAAATGACGAACAAAGTCGCCGCCCAACAAGCGCATGAAGCCAGCCAGTACGACCAGTTTTGGTTGATACTCTTCAATCAGGTCTTGCAATGCCAGGTCAAATTCTTCCCGGTTGCTAAACTCAGTGTGATCGAGCACGCGAGTGGCAATGTGGCTGCGCGTTGCTCTCTCCAGTCCAAACGCATCAGGACGATTTGAAATAACCGCACTGATGCTGAAATTGGACTCTGCGCTGGCGTCAATCAGGGCCTGCAGATTGGATCCGTTACCGGAAATAAGAACTACTATTGGCGTTTTGTCTGCACTCACTTTGCGGGCCTTATTTAAACCGCACGGCTTCGGCATCGCCTGACCGCGACTCAATCTGGCCAATCAGATACGCAGATTCTTCTTCGCGATTGAGTAACTCCAGTGCCAGTTCACTGTGTTCCTGTGGCACACAAAGGACCATGCCGATACCGCAGTTAAAGGTGCGCATCATTTCCAGCTCTTCAACCTTGCCTTGTTCCTGTAACCAGCTAAAGATTTCCGGGCGTTGCCAGCTCTGACTATCGATGATAGCGCACGCATCGTCAGGAAGAACTCGGGGCAGGTTTTCAACCAGGCCGCCGCCGGTTATGTGGGCGATACCGTGGATGCTCACCGCGGCAGCCAATTCTCGCACTGTGTTTACATAAATAATTGTCGGTGCCAGCAAGGTCTCACCCAGTGTGCTGGCAGCGAAGGGCTGAGTCAGTTCAGCGCCGGATACTTCGAGAATCTTGCGAATAAGCGAGTAACCATTGGAATGCGGCCCTGAAGAACGGAGCCCGATCAGACTATCCCCAATCTGTACATCATTGACATCGATGATCTTCGATCGTTCAACGACTCCTACCGAAAATCCGGCCAGGTCATAGTCGCCTGGCTGATACATGCCTGGCATTTCAGCCGTTTCTCCGCCGATGAGCGCGCAACCAGCCTGTTCGCAGCCCGCACCGATGCCAGAGACTACTGATTTGGCGACCTCAACATCGAGTCCACCGGTTGCGTAATAGTCCAGGAAGAACAGAGGCTCGGCACCACATACAATCAAATCGTTGACACACATCGCCACCAGGTCGATGCCTATCGTGTCATGTTTGTTCATCTGCATCGCGAGTTTCAGCTTTGTACCGACACCGTCAGTTGCAGAAACCAGTACTGGATGCTGGTATTTGGCGGGAATCTCGCAGAGCGCTCCAAATCCTCCCAATTGTGAGAGCACTTCGGGGCGATGAGTGCGCTTGGTGATTTCCTTGATTTCGTCCACAAGGGAATTGCCCGCGTCGATGTCCACCCCTGCATCCCGATAGCTCAGAGATTGCTGGTTAGCGGTCTTCGCGGTGTCCTTGTCACTGGTCATGTTTTTTCCTTTGATTAACTTCGCGCCGGGCGCAACAGCGGTGCAGTTTACCAAGAAGCTCGCACGACGTCAGGAATCATGCGTCTGGCTTTGAGTTCAGCATTGTTTAGATGAATCTATGCTTAAGCCATTGATTTACCGCGCAGATAAGGAAATCCTCGGCGGGGTAAAGTATTATCCAGCCATGTCTTTTTTCACCGTTATCGCCAACGTCAGGATGCCACCGGGGAGCTTGTCCTCGCGCCGGATAAAATCAGACCGCCGTTGGGTTTGTTGGTTCCTTATGGTCAGCATGATCCTGGCGCCAATGCCTGTGTATTCGCTTCCTGTTACCGGGCTGTACAGCGAGCGGGTAGCAGTGGCCAATGAGAGTGATGGTGAGCGTGCCAGAGCATTCAGGGAGGCGCTCAGCGCTGTCATTCTTAAAGTCACTGGCGATCCCCGATGGCTGGAACACGAGGCGGTGCGCGCCGCCTTGAACAATGCGCAGAGCTACGTCGAGGCGATCAGTTATAGCAGTGAAATGGTTCTTGTCGAATTGCCTGAACAGGATACCAGTGCGGATGCAAGTGAGACTGGTAGTGAGGCAAGTAATGAAGTGCAGGATTCTCGGTTGCCTGCTGACGAGCAGTTGGAAGCAGAAAATGGCAGTGTAGCGGCTCTCGATTCGGATGAAGCTTCTGCTGATCAGCCAGGCTCCCGAACTGTTGAGCAGGAGCAACGCTATATCAATCTTGATTTCGCTGAGAATCTGATTAATCAATTGTTAGTCTCAGCAGATATTCCAATCTGGGATAGCAACCGCCCCAGCGTACTGGTGTGGATGGTATTGCAGGATCCGGGAGGTGAGCGAAGCATGCTCACGGCAGATAGCAATCCGGAAATTATTGCACTAATGCAGGACTTCGCAGATCAGCGTGGAGTGCCTATTATTTTTCCGGTGCTTGATTTCGAGGATCGGCGCGCTTTGAATGAGGATCAGGTCTGGGCACTCGAAGCTGAAGCCATTCGTAACGCGAGTGCTCGCTACGGTGCGGATAGTATGTTGGCCGGTCGCGTGTACTTCGCTGCCAGCGGCGAGATGGTCGGACTGTGGCAGTTTATATTTCAGGATAGGGAAGACGTCTTCGACGGAGTCGATAGCGATCTCGAGCGTTATCTGGCAGCTCCTTTGAATCGAATTACCAGTGAACTGGCAGGTTATTTCGCCATAACTCCCGAGGCGTCTCTGCGCGAGAATGTCATGTTGCGCATTGATGGTGTAGACGGCTTGCCAGCCTATTCTGCCCTGATCGCCTATCTCAGTAATCTGGGGCTCGTTGAATCCGTTGCCACGATTGGTCTGGATGGTGAGCGTATTGAATTGAGTCTCGGTGTGATCGGCAACGCCATGCAATTGAACGAACTCATCGCTCTTGATCGAGACCTGCTGCCCATCAGAAGCGCGAGTGTGGCGAGTGGGCCCGGTAGTCAGCCACTTCATTATCGTTGGACTCGATAGAGCATGAGCGCGTCCCAGGGCATTCAACCAGTACAGCTACCGTTGGGCATTCGCCTCAATGATGAGGCACGCTTTGAAAACTATCTGATCACGAGCAGCAATCAGGCGCTGGTCGATGAGCTTCTGGAGCAGCCTTCCTTGCTCTATATCCGCGGCAACCCTGGCAGCGGAAGAAGCCATCTTTTACAAGCTCTCTGCCACCAGCGCAGTCAGTTGGGCGAAGCCAGCTTGTATCTTCCTCTTGGCCAGCGCGATCAGCTTAGTCCGGAAATACTCCAGGGCCTCGATTCGATGGCTCTGGTATGTCTTGATGATGTTGACCGCATTGCCGGTGATCGAGCCTGGGAGGCGGCATTGTTTACCGCATTCAATGTCATGCGGGTCACGCAAAAAAGTTCAACGCAGTTGGTGATTGCGGGCTCGGTGCCACCCGGGGAGTTGGAGATTCAATTGGCAGATTTACAATCTCGGCTGCAGCTGGCACCCGTCTATCAGCTTCACGAGCTCGATGATGAAGAGAAAAAACAATTACTTCAGCTGCGAGCTCGAGGTCGGGGCATGAATCTCAGTCCTGTAGTGGCCGACTATGTAGTCGCGCGCGCGGAAAGAAGCTTGGCGGCGATCATGGCTGTGTTGGACAAGCTCGACGCCAGTTCTCTCGCCCATCAACGTCCCATCACTGTGCCTCTCGTCAAGCAGACCATGCAGTGGTGAGCCGCTGTTCTTACAGGCTGCTTAAGTTGGTTGCAGCTTCCGCCTAAAGTGGAGTTTGATAGTGATCGCGGTAGCGTCTGATATGTACGATCAGCCCGATAAAAAGAAGACTGCACAGAATCACTTCTGTTATCCCAAGCCAGCGCCTTTCGGCACTAAAAGCCAGCAACACGCCGTGTACAAAATAGAGCAGGATGACGAAGCTTAACCAGGCATGGCTACGGGCTCGGCCGCTGAGCATTCCTGGGAGAAATATGAGCAGTGGTAGAATTTGCAGCAGCCAGATTACAGGCATGGCCAGGCTAAAGCCGAGCGCCATGAAGCTGTTTACTCCGAAATAGAGCAGCAAGGCGTAATACAGTAGTAGACAGAGCTGTCTGGACTGCGCAACCCGGGCTGGTTCGATATCGCTTTGATTCACTTGGACTAACTCAGTTTGGCTGCCAATGTTGCCAGGCGCTTGCCGAGAGCGAGGCAAAGTTCCTGTTCATGGTCAGAAATCGGTAGTTTGCTATCGACGCCTGAGACATGACTGGCACCATAGGGTGTGCCGCCACTCGTTGTTGTATTGAGTGCTGCCTCGGTATAGGGGATGCCACAATACACCATGCCGTGATGTAGCATCGGGATTGCCATGGTGAGGAGTGTGCTTTCCTGACCGCCATGCAAGGAGGAACTCGAAGTAAACGTCGCAACCGGTTTATCGATGAGGGCACCCGAAGTCCACAAGCCCCCGGTGCGCTCGAGAAAATATTTTAATGCGGCCGCCATATTGCCGAAACGTGCAGGGCTGCCGAGTGCCAGTCCACTGCAATGGCGCAGGTCATCTTCACTGCAGTAAATCGCCCCTTCGTCAGGAATAGCCGGGCTGCTTGACTCGCTGGTAGGGGAAACCGGGGCTACCGTGCGCAAGCGGGCTTCGAAATCGCCTGTCGATTCAATACCCCTGGCTATCAATTGTGCAAGTTCAGCAGTCGAACCAAACCGACTGTAATACAGAACCAGCAAGTACGGTGAACTCATGCTCAATCCTCGAGTAACTGCAACACGTTCTCGGGTGGGCGCCCAATAATGGCGCGATCACCTTTGATTGCTATAGGGCGCTGTAACAGTTGAGGGTGTTTGCTAACGAGGTCGAGCTTGATGCTCTCACTCAGGGATTCATCGCCGAGCCCGAGTTCGTCATATTCTGGCTCGCCTCGGCGCAGCAAATCATTCAGGCCGATGCCCAGCTTGCGCAGTAATTCCTGCAGCTCTTCAATCGTTGGAGCATTGTCCAGATAAAGGACTAATTTGGGCTTTACTTCGTTTTCCTCCAGGAGCGCCAAAGCCGCTCGCGACTTTGAGCAGCGGGGATTGTGATAGAGAGTGATATCAGTCATGGAAGAGATCTCAGAGGAGGTGAATGTTGCTCAGCTTCATTGGTGATTGTTACCTTGCCCAACTGCGCCTTTATAGTAGCATCCAATTTGCGTTGAAACTCCTGCACACGGCGCATTTCTTCAGAGCTACCTAAAGGGTCGAGTTCATCGGCGTTCGCATTGCGTAGCGCCTGCCAGATTTCGATCATGGAATCGTTGTCAAAGCTATGGCTTGGCAGGAAGCGAGGTGGGTCGCCAGCGGTTTCCGTAATCAAGCCAATCTGCAAGAGTGACGAGAGCGCGACTTCGAGCGCGGCGGGGTTGCTACCGAGTGCCGCCAGTAATTCTTCTTCACTCATCGGGTCACTGCCACTGTTAAAGCGTTGAATAATGGTTTCAGCAACAGCCAGTGCCATGGTCTCTCGTTGAGCAATACTCATGGTTATCAGTTCGCGACCTGATCGCGTCTTCGCCGGGTTTTGATGATAAAAAGCGATACTGCTGCCGGTGAGCGCTACCAGCCAGCCCACGTAGATGAAAATCATGATGACGATGGGCGATGCGAATGCGAGATAGATCGATTCTCTTGCCGATGTGACAAAGAACTCCTGAAAAAAGGTGCCCATCAATTTCCAGATGATGGTTGTTACGAGGCCGCCAATAAACGCTGAACCAAACTGAACCTTGGTATTGGGTAAAAACCCATAGGCAAAAGCGAAGGCCAGGGACATGAGAAGAATAGGGGCAATAAAGGCGGTGAACTGAATGATCAGACCGCCGTACGCCAGATTCTCGAGGAATGCGGTGAAGAAATTGGTGTTCACATAGGATGTGATACTGATCGAGATAAATAGCAACAAGGGTGAAACGATCACTGCAAAAAGGTATTCGCTGATTCGGCTTGCCCAGTTGCGCCCTTTTTTGACCGCCCAGATATAGTTAAACGCGGATTCGATTTTGCGCATCATATCCAGTACCAGATAGATGAGCAGTCCTACACTGGTGATGCCGAATAATTCAACGCGCAGGTTGTCAACGTAGGAGAGAATCTGAGCCGTGACTTCAGCACTGCGATCACCCAATGGTTCAAGCAGTGCCAGCAGCGTAGGCTCCATGGCGTTGTGAGCTCCAAGGCTCTTGAGAACCGCAAAGGTCAGAGCGAATAGTGGAATAAAGCCGATGAGTGTGGTGAACACCAGGCTCATAGCACGTAGCGAGAGTTGCTGCTGAAAAAGGTCCCTGATGATGGCGACTGTGATTTGTGCGCTACGGAGTAAGGTTCTCTGCCACCAGGGTGCCTTCTGCAACTGAGGTTGCCACAGCAAATTCTTGATGCGCTTGAGGCTGTTGCCCAGATAGGCTTTCAAAGTAGCGAGCTGCAAGGCCATAGCTGTTACCGTCAATAGGGTTGCCCTATAGTATACGCTATGTGTGCCAGCAGGCAGATTCGGGCTTGAAACGATACATGTTCGGGCCGATGCACTGCAGACTAGTCTTGGCAATCGGGAGAATCAATGAGCAGCGCAATGCGGGGCAGAGTTCGAGGTCTGGTTCAGGGAGTCTGTTTTCGTGCTGAGACTTGCCGTCTGGCGAGGCGTCTGGAACTGCGTGGATGGGTGCGTAATTGCGAGAACGGCGATGTTGAGCTGCTCATTGCAGGCACAGAACCAGCCCTGGAGCAGATGCAAGTCTGGTTGCATCAAGGGCCTGCTGATGCCAGGGTAGAAGCAGTGGAATTGCAGCGCTGCGAAGACCCGGGCATGCCGGGCTTCGATATTCGCTATTAAGCAGAGACTTCCTTAGCGATCAGGATTCGCTATCAGAATTGATGGCGGTGCGCAGGAACTCTATTACGCCCTCTTTCTCGATGGATTGTTTCTCGCCATTGCGCCGGCTAGTGTACTCTACCACGCCATCCGCAAGAACGCGCGGAGACACCACAATCCTGTGAGGAATCCCAAGTAGTTCTGATTCGGCGAATTTCACGCCGGGACTGGTCTTTTTGTCGCGATCGTCCAGAAGGACTTCTATGCCCGCAGCTTGTGCCTGTGCATAAAGAGCTTCGGAAAATTCTACTACTTGCTCAGATTTGTGTGCATCGAGAACGACCATGATCAAATGAAAGGGCGCAATATTGTCAGGCCAGATAATCCCGCGCTCATCATTATTCTGCTCGATACATGCTGCCACTATGCGAGTGACACCGATACCGTAGCAGCCCATGGTCATGAGTACAGATTTGCCATTCTCATCAAGAACGGATGCATTCATCGCTTCGCTGTATTTTTTACCTAATTGAAAAATATGGCCGACTTCGATGCCGCGTTTGATCGCAAGTGTCCCATTACCATCAGGGCTTTTGTCACCTTCGTTCACCTTACGAATATCCGCGACTTCGGAGTAGCTGCATTCCCGTTCCCAATTGGCATTTTTGATGTGTTTGCCGTCCAGGTTTGCCCCACAGATGAAATTTTTGCATTCAACTGCGCTTTGATCTGCGATGACGCGCATATCGAGATTCAGTGGACCGAGGCAACCGGGCGAACAGGAAAAGGCCTCGGTGATCGCGTCGTCACTGGCAAATTCCAGAGGCATGGCAACGCCCTTGAGTTTTGCGACTTTGGTTTCATTGAGCTCCTGATCGCCGCGCAACACCAACGCGACCAGTTCATCACTGCGCTCGCCTTCCTCATTAGCCGCATGCACTACGAGTGTTTTGATGGTCTGCTGCGCGGGTACAGACAGCAGTTCACACAACGCTTCGATGCTATGGGCGTCTCCTGTGTCGATGGTTTCGCTCGGCAAAAGAGTCTGATCTTCTTCGCTCGTGGGTGGAACGCCTACAGCCAGCTCGCGATTGGCGGCGTAGTCGCTGCCGCTGGAGAACACAATTTCGTCCTCTCCCGACTCGGCCAGCACATGAAATTCATGCGAGGTGCTACCGCCTATGTTGCCTGTGTCTGCCAGAACAGGGCGAAAATCCAGGCCTAGTCGGCTAAAGATTGCGCAATAGGTTTGGAACATTTGCTGATAGGTTTCTTCGAGAGACTCATTGCTGATATGAAAGGAGTAAGCATCTTTCATGATGAATTCGCGTGCACGCATGACGCCGAAGCGTGGACGTCGCTCATCGCGGAATTTGGTCTGAATCTGGTAGAGATTGGCGGGTAACTGCTTGTAGCTGGCGTATTCGCCGCGTACGAGATCCGTTATCACTTCTTCGTGAGTGGGGCCGAGACAGAAATCCCGCTCATGGCGGTCCTGAATGCGTAACAATTCTGGCCCCATTGCATCCCAGCGGCCGGATTCATGCCATAGTTCTGCAGGCTGTACCACGGGCATGGAAACCTCCATGGCGCCGGCCTTGTTCATTTCGTCTCTGACCACATGAGTGACTTTTTGCAGGACTCTAAGCCCCATCGGTAGCCAGGTGTAGAGACCACTGGCCAGTTTCCGAATTAGGCCAGCACGCAGCATGAGCTGATGGCTGATAGTTTCAGCGTCGGCGGGGGTTTCTTTGACTGTGGCCAGCAGGAATTGACTGGTGCGCATAGTAAATCTCGTTTGAATAGCTCGCTTGACAGGAAGTGCTTATAAAGCGCCTGAAATAGTACCTAAAACAGCGCCATAAAAAGCGCCTAAAAAAGAAAGGCAGCCAATGGCTGCCTTTCTATTACTACATTACTGCTTGAGTTTGCTTGCAAGATGCCATCCGACATGGCGAATGGCTATGCAATTAAAGTGCAAATTCTTTCAGTTTCTTCAGTGGCAGAACCTTCACGCGAGTAGTAGCCGGCTTCCTTGGAATGTCCATGGTTTCACCTGGACGGAAGGGGTTTGGAACGTTCTTGCGTGCTGGTCGTGCTGGACGAACAACAGATTTGATTTTCAGCAGGCCTGGCAGAGTGAACTCACCAACAGCACGCTTCTTGATATGACGCTCGATAAGTACTGCCAGCTCTTCGAGAACAGCGGCAACTTCTTTCTTGCTGACATCAGTATTCTGAGCGATTTCGTTCAGAATTTCAGTTTTAGTGTACTTCTTTTGGATCGCAGGTGCTTTGCGCTTTGCAGCTCCTGCTTTCTTTGCAGTGGATTTAGCGGATTTCTTCTTTACAGCCATGCCCAGTCTCTTTTTATTTCCAGTTAACGATTCAATTGGCTCGGTCCCGAATGGATCAATCATGATCTTCAAGAACGAACCGCTTATCTTTCTAGCTTTAGCTGGCAAGCCAATTAGCTATCCAGATTTCAGCGTTTCAGTGCGGAATGCAAAAATACGCTTTGCTTAGTGATCGGCCAAATTTAGTGAAACCAGAGTTCAGGTTTCCAGGTGGCTATCAGGCAGTTCTAAAAAGGCTTTGTAGAGCCTCCTCGAACTTCACAAGAGCGTTATCGCAAAATCCGTACTGTTAATTTGCTAACCAACTTAGCTAGTCGAGTAACAGTTTTTTCTCGGTCCTTGACTCTTTTTGCTTCTTTTTTGATGCAGATCCTCAGCAGGTTTTCCGAAGTAAATCTGCGTCGGTCGTCAGGGGGTGTAGTTATAAATCATTCACCCTAGCCAAGCAAGTACAATCAGCACTATTCATCGAATTAAAGTGTGCAAAAACTCCCAATTTTCTAGGCTAAATCTCATTTTCGGAGATTTCGATTTCGCAGCATGACACTTGTTTAAAAGTCAATCGGTCAGCTGACGAAAAATTGGCTAATCATCCGCGTATCAAATTCGGTGTATCGAGAAGAAGCGACTCGAAAAATTTGTACTGATATGACTCAGTCACAGTTCTTAAGAAGTTACTTTAGCTTGGCGTAACAAAAAAATTCGGCTCAGTCTTGGGGCAAATTCCTGCAGCACCTCAATAGAACGAAATCAGGATAGTGGTGCATCAGGATTTACACTAAGAGTCGATTCTGGTTTTCGTCTATCGCAGTTTGCTCGTTTCTTTGAATTCGCCAAGTGGACTTTTGAGCAAAGTGCTAGTGAGCAAGGATTGCTCGAATCTAACTACTGCAACAGGTGGGTAATTTGTCTCAGGCAGATTTTGATAAAGCTCTCTTTAATCTCTCAGCCTGGCCAGGATTGGATTCAAATGATCGAGATGAGTCTTACATGTTCTTGGTGAAGGATTGGTGATAAATCTCTGGGTGAGGAGCTGTTCAGTTGTCACTTTGAAATCGCCCCTATCAGTACGACCAGAACGACTGGAGCCAGATTGGCCCAGTTTGCTCCAGTCGCCGTGGTGGGAATAAAAGGAGGTTGAAGGGCGTGGGAGTGGCCACGAGCCGCCTGAATACTGGCGAATCGGGAAGTAAAACAGGGTGCGAGTCAAAAAACATATAAGGTATAATCGCCGGTTTTCGTGGCCAGGCCCGCTATTCGGCGGGGCCATCTCAAAGAATATTCAACGATTACGCAGAGAATATTCAGAGAATCCAGAAAAATTGCCTCAATACTGGTAAAGCGATTGGGTGTACGCCGACGCACTTTACTCAGGATGTCAGCTGCGAGCTGATTCCAGGCAGTAATTCAGGGAATACGTGGGATATTTACAGGCGATGCCTATTTACGAGTACCAGTGTTCGAAATGCGAACACAGATTAGAAGCGCTGCAGAAGATCAGCGATGCACCATTGAGCGAATGCCCTGAATGCAAGGCGCCGGAGCTTAAGAAATTGGTGTCAGCTGCCAGTTTCCGCCTGAAAGGTGGTGGCTGGTACGAAACCGATTTCAAGACAGAAGGGCGCAAGCAGCTGGCGGAATCGGATTCGAAGCCTGAATCTGCTTCATCTGGCTCTTCATCCAGCTCTTCTTCAGATGGAGGCAGCTCGAAGAGCGCGACCAAGACTGCGTCTGCAAATGCTGGATCAGCGGATAAGTCTGCTCCGAAAAAACCAGCGAAAGATACTGGCAAGACAAATGATTGACAGCCGAACAACGAATCGGCTGTGGTGTTACTGAACAGGAATTAATTATGCGAAGTCACTATTGTGGTGAATTAAACGAGTCTCATGTCGAACAGGAAGTCACTCTTTGTGGATGGGTGCACCGACGACGCGATCACGGTGGCGTTATTTTTCTCGATGTTCGCGACAGAGACGGTATCGCGCAAGTGGTATTTGATCCCGATACCGAAGAGAGTTTTGCCACGGCAGAGGGTGTGCGTAATGAATTTGTTCTAAAAATAGTAGGAAGAGTGCGCCCCAGACCTGAAGGCACAGTGAATGCTGATATGCCAACCGGTCAAATTGAAGTGCTTGGTAAGGAGCTTGAGATTCTCAATGCTGCAAACACGCCTCCGATGCAACTGGATGAGCATGAGAATGTCGGTGAGGATGTTCGCCTGCGCCACCGCTATATCGATTTGAGACGCCCAGAGATGCTCGAGCGTCTGCGTTTTCGTTCCAAGGTTGTGAATACCGTGCGCAATTTTCTGGATGACAATGGGTTTCTGGACATTGAAACCCCCTTGTTGACCAAGGCGACACCAGAAGGTGCTCGTGACTATCTCGTACCCAGTCGAACGCACCCCAGTCGTTTTTTTGCTTTGCCGCAATCTCCTCAACTGTTCAAACAGATTCTTATGGCGTCCGGTATGGATCGCTACTATCAGATCGCCAAGTGTTTTCGCGACGAAGACTTGCGTGCCGATCGACAGCCTGAATTCACACAGATTGATGTCGAAACGTCATTTATGGACGAAGAAGCCATCATGGGCATCATGGAAGAGCTGATCGTCAAAGTGTTCAAGAGTCATCTTGATGTTGACCTCGGTACTTTTCCACGGATGAGCTATGCAGAGGCAATGCGCCGCTATGGCTCGGATAAACCTGATCTGCGCATTGATCTTGAGTTGGTAGATATCGCCGAACAAATGAAAGGCGTGGACTTCAAGGTGTTCAGCGGCCCAGCCAATGATGACGCAAGCCGTGTAGTGGCCTTGCGCGTACCCGGTGGTGCCAGCCTGAGCCGAAAGGTGATTGATGACTACACAGATTACGTTGGCATCTTCGGAGCAAAGGGTCTGGCCTGGATCAAGGTTAACGATGTTGATGCCGGCATCGAAGGTTTACAGTCGCCCATCATCAAATTCATCGGTGAAGAGGTGGTTGCGACTCTTATTAAGGACCTGGGTGCTACAACTGGAGACATTGTTTTCTTCGGTGCTGACAAGGCTAACATTGTCAATGAGGCCATTGGTGCGCTGCGCTTGAAAGTGGCTGCCGACCTCGATCTGGTCAAACCCGGTTGGGCACCGTTATGGGTGGTCGACTTCCCCATGTTTGAAACGGCCAGTGATGGCAGTCTTACTTCACTCCATCACCCGTTTACGGCGCCTTCTTGTAATGCTGAAGAATTGGCGGCTGAGCCTGCAACAGCGCTGTCCCGTGCGTATGACATGGTCTTGAATGGCACTGAGCTGGGTGGTGGATCGGTGCGTATTAACAAGCCAGACATGCAACAGGCAGTATTTGAGGTATTGGGTATTGGTGAGGAAGAAGCGGACGAGAAGTTCGGATTCCTGCTGAATGCCTTGAGCTACGGTTGTCCTCCTCATGGCGGTATCGCTTTTGGGCTGGATCGCCTCATCATGTTGATGACCGGAGCCAGTTCAATTCGCGATGTGATTGCGTTCCCGAAGACACAGTCAGCAGCCTGCCCCTTGACCGACGCGCCAGGCTCGGTTTCCAGCAAGCAGCTGCGAGAATTGAATATCCGCTTGCGAGAACAAGCCAAGTAATTGACTTAAAACTCGAATGGATTAGTGCCGCAGCAGGCGCTGCCGAAGTCAGAGATTTAGAGCAAAGATAGAAAAACCGGAAAGACTGGAGAGAAACATGGCAGGTCACAGTAAATGGGCCAATATCAAGCATCGCAAGGCAGGGCAAGACGCCAAGCGGGGCAAAGTATTTACCAAAATCATTCGTGAACTGACCGTGGCTGCCAAAGCGGGTGGCGGCAACGTTGCCGACAATCCGCGTCTGCGTGCAGTGGTAGACAAGGCGCTTGCCGCAAACATGACTCGGGATACCATCGATCGTGCCGTAGCTCGTGGTGCCGGTACCGCTGAAAGTGAAAACCTCGAAGAACTGACTTATGAGGGCTACGGCCCAGGCGGCGTAGCGGTGCTCTGTGAATGCCTTACGGACAACAAGAATCGAACAGTCGCTGAGGTCCGTCATGGCTTCAGCAAGTTTGGCGGTAGTCTCGGCACCAATGGTTCGGTCGCCTACTTGTTTGAAAAAACCGGTGTGATTTCTTTTCCTACCGGTAGTGATGAAGAAGTATTAATGGATGTCGCGCTGGAGGCTGGAGCACACGATGTCATCACCAACGAAGATGGCAGCATTGAGGTGCATACCACTCTGGAAACGTTTGGCACGGTGCAGGATGCATTGAAAGAGAATTCGTTAGAGGCTGAGAGAGCTGAAATGACCATGCTCCCCTCGACGGAAGTGGATCTGGATCTGAGTGGTGCGGAAAGCCTGCTTAAGCTCACTGAGCATCTTGAGGACCTGGATGACGTGCAAAATGTTTACACAAATGGCAACATTTCTGACGACATCGCTGCCCAGCTCTAGCTAAGAACAGGGCAGGTGGCTGAATCTTGCAGCGTCGCTGTTTTGAGCTCACTCATCAATCAGGCCTCATTATCCTGAAGCAAAAGAGAGACCATTCCCAATGGCCATTATTCTGGGTATCGACCCTGGTTCGAGGGTTACCGGTTACGGCCTGATCAACAGTGTTGGGAATAAACTTGAGTACATCGCCTCAGGTGTTATTCGCACAGAAAGCAAATCCTTCCCGCAGCGCCTGCACACCATCTTCGCTGAATTAAATACTTTGATTGAACTTCATTGTCCGCAAGAGGCTGCAGTGGAAGAAGTGTTTATGGGGCGTAATGCCTCATCAGCACTCAAACTCGGCCAGGCCAGAGGCAGTGCAATAGTGGCCTGTCTTTCCCATGAGCTTGAAGTTGCCGAGTATTCTGCCCGCCAGGTCAAGCAGGCTGTGGTTGGAACGGGTGCTGCTGACAAGGCACAAGTGCAGCATATGGTTAAAGCGCTATTGCGCATAAGTGATACACTTGCCGAAGATGCGGCGGATGCTTTAGGGGTGGCGATTTGCCATGCCAATACCCGAGCGAGCCTGGTGCGTATGGCCGGGGCGAAGTCATTTAGTCGCAAACGTTTGAGATAGATCTGCCAACAGGAGCAGCGCGGATTTGATAGGACAGATAACAGGAATATTGGTCGATAAAACTCCGCCAGAAATATTGATCCGGGTTGGCGGCATTGCTTACGAAGTACAGGTCCCTTTGAATACCTTGTTCCAGCTACCTGAGCCGGGCAAGGAAGTTACCTTGCATACCCATTTTGTTGTGCGCGAGGATGCGCAACTGCTCTACGGTTTCTTTGCCAGCAAAGACAAAACTCTGTTTCGTGCGCTCATAAAAGTAAATGGCGTAGGTCCTAAAATGGCGCTCGCGATTCTTTCGGGAATGGAAGCAGATGAATTTGTCAGAACTGTACGCAGCAATGACGTGGCAGCACTGGTCAACATGCCAGGAGTCGGTAAGAAAACCGCCGAACGACTTATAGTCGAAATGCGTGACCGATTGGGAGAGTGGGGAGAATGCGGTGAATGGGGAGAGGATGGCGAAGCGTTGGGAGTAACAGGTACTTCTAATTCCCCTTCCGGCAATGTGATGAGCCAGGAAGCAGAGTCCGCACTACTCAGCCTGGGTTATAAGTCGCAACAGGCGAGTCGTGCTATCGACCGTGTATTGAAAGACAATCCGGATATAGCCGACAGTGAAACTCTTATCCGGCTGGCACTGAAGAGTATGCTGTGATGATGGAAGAAGATCGATTGGTAGCGCCTGATTCCATGCCCATGGAAGACACCCAGGATCGGGCAATAAGGCCTTTGAGTCTTGCGGACTACGTCGGCCAGGAAGAGATGAAGGCGCAGATGGATATCTTCATCAATGCGGCGCGTAATCGTAACGAACCCCTCGATCATACGCTGGTGTTTGGGCCGCCCGGGCTGGGCAAGACCACGCTTGCAAATATCATCGCCAATGAGTTGCAGGTCGCAATCAAGACGACTTCGGGTCCGGTGCTGGAAAAAGCCGGCGATCTCGCGGCAATGCTCACCAATCTGGAAGCCGGCGATGTGTTGTTCATTGACGAGATTCACAGGCTTAGCCCGGCAATCGAAGAGATCCTCTATCCTGCAATGGAGGACTATCAACTCGATATCATGATTGGAGAAGGGCCCGCAGCGCGTTCCATCAAGCTCGACCTCCCGCCGTTTACACTGGTTGGCGCCACGACCAGGGCTGGCCTGCTGACCTCTCCACTGCGCGACCGTTTCGGTATTATCCAGCGACTCGAATTCTATTCGGTGGAAGAGCTTAGTCGGATCGTGATGCGCTCGGGCAAGATACTTGGTTCGCAGATTGACGACTCTGGCGCGACAGAAATTGCGCAACGCTCACGGGGCACACCCCGGATCGCCAACCGTCTGTTGCGCAGGGTGCGTGATTTCGCCGAAGTGAAGAGTGATGGCGCTGTGAATTTTGATGCCGCATCACAGGCCCTGGATATGCTGAACATCGACAAGCATGGCTTCGATCAGATGGATCGACGCTTGCTCATGACGATGATTGAGAAATTTGAAGGCGGCCCGGTTGGCATCGACAGTCTGGCTGCCGCAATCAGCGAAGAGCGGGATACTTTGGAAGACGTGATTGAGCCTTATTTGATTCAGCAGGGTTTTATTATGCGTACTCCGCGAGGTCGGGTAGTCACCCAGTTCGCCTACCGCCATTTTGGACTTCAGCCTTCCAGCCAGGCGCAAGATTTGTTCAATTCAGAAGCCGGCGAGTAAGCCTTCAAAAAACGGCAAATTGCCACAATTAGGTCAGAATTAACCTGTTTTCTGCCCTGATTCATCGTCCCATGGCAAGTTTTAGGCAGTTAAATGCCAATTCCCGAAACTATTTCATCATTTGGCCGAATTAATGCCTTAGACTCGCGGATTTCCTACGTTTCGCCGGTGTCATAGTTGGTGAAGATTACGGCAAACGAGGCTTTGGAGTTTGGAGAGGCACAAGTGAATGAATTAAGTCCCATACAACTGATTCTTGACGCCAGTTTTGAGGTCAAGATCGTGATGTTAATCCTGCTGGCACTGTCGGTGATTTCCTGGGTGATCATCGTGCAACGCTATTTGGTATTGAATGCAGCAAAATCTGGTGTGCAAAACTTTGAAGAGCGGTTCTGGTCTGGCATGGACCTCAGTCAGCTCTATAAAGAAGGTACACAGATGCAAAAAGACGATCTGCAAATTGTCGGCATGGAAAATATTTTTCGTGCCGGCTTCAAGGAATTTATGCGCCTTCGGCAGCAGGCTTCAGTGGATAAAGAAGCCATCATGGAAGGCGCACAGCGAGCCATGCGCGTTGCCTATTCCAGAGAAGAAGACAAGTTGGAACGGCATTTGCCGTTTCTGGCTACCGTGGGATCAGTGTCACCTTATATTGGCCTGTTTGGTACGGTGATCGGGATCATGTATGCCTTCATTGGCCTGGCGGGTCAGGCACAGGCCACATTGCAGGTAGTTGCACCGGGAATTGCCGAGGCATTGATTGCAACTGCGATGGGACTGTTTGCTGCCATTCCGGCGGTCGTCGCCTATAACCGCTATTCGGCTATGCTGGATGGCATTACCAGTAGCTACGTCACATTCAGTGATGAATTTTCGAGTATCCTGCATCGTCAGGTACACAGTAACTAGGGCAGGGGTTCAGCGTACGTGGAAACAATGGTTCGCAAAAAGCGCAAACCCATGGCTGACATCAATGTCGTGCCCTACATCGATGTGATGTTGGTGCTACTCATTGTTTTTATGGTGACAGCACCGCTGTTGAATCAAGGCATCGAAGTCGACTTACCGCAGGCGAATAACGAGCCGTTGGATATCGACGAAAACCTGGAAACTCTTGTGGTGTCTATCACGTCTAATGGAGAGTATTTCCTCAGCATTGGCGCAACTGGAGAGGATCGTCAGTCAGTGACGCTGGAGACTGTGGGTGAACAGGTCGGCAGGATTATCGGAGCAAACCCGCAAATTCAGGTACTGGTCGAGGGAGACACTGAAGCAGACTGGGGTGCGATGATTAATCTCATTACTACTCTGCAGCAAGCAGGAGTGAGCAATCCCAATTTCATCACTCAGCCGATGGACTCTTTGTAGAACCTTGCGAGCGATAGTCGATGAACAAGGCATTCAACAATCTGGTGATTTTCAATGGCTATCCACTGGCCATCGTTGTGGCGGTCACTATGCATGCCATGTTGTTGATGTTGCTGCTGTACTTGCAATCGAATAGTCGGGTCGAGGCTATGGAATTGGTACAGCCTACGATTATCAAATCGCTGTTTATTGATGAGAACCCGCAGGTAAGAAATCAGAGAATAATTGAACAGCGTCGAGTGCAGCGCGAAGAGGAGCAACGCCAGGCGGCCGAGGCTCAGCGGCGCCGGGAAGAGCAAGCGCGCGAGCAACAGCGTCGAGAAGCCGAAGCGGAACAGGCACGGCAGGAAGCGGCTCGTGCTGAACAGCGAGAAGCAGAGCGTCAGGCTGCGCTGCGTGAAGAACAGCTTCGCGAGCAACGCCGTCTGGAAGAATTGCGTCAACAGGAGCTGCGCGATGCGGAGCAACGCCGACAAAGAGAGTTGGCTGAAGCCGAACAGCGCCGCCAGCGAGAAGCGGCTGAGCGTGCCAGACAGGCAGAAGAAGCCGCAGCAGCGGCCGCAGAGGCTGCTCGCAATGAATTTGAATTAGTGCAGAGTGCAACCGGTCTTATTCAGCAGCTAGTTCAGGATCACTGGTCAAGACCACCCAGTGCACGGAACGGCATGCGTGCTGTGATTCAGATCAGGATGTTGCCGACTGGTGAGCTGCTTGATGCAACAATTACTCAGTCCAGCGGCGATCCAGCATTCGATCGATCAGCTGAGAATGCAGTGTATCGCGCTGCGCCATTTTCCGAGTTGCAAGATTTGCCGATCAATGTGTTTAACGCCAATTTCCGAAGCCTTTCCCTTATTTTTGAACCCCAGGACTTGCTTAATTAGCTATGCGAAATTTTTTGATATCCCTGCTTCTCTATGGTTTGGTCAGTTCAGCATCGGCTGAGCTTAGTATTCAGATTACTCAGGGGGTTGATAATCCAATTCCTATCGCGGTTGTGCCTTTTTCATGGCAGGGCAGTGGTGTGCTCAGCGATGATGTGGCCCAAATTGTGATAAACGACCTGGAGCAGGTAGGAGAATTCCGAGCGCTGTCTCGGGGCAACATGCTATCGATGCCGAGTGAAGAGCGTGAAGTGTTTTATCGCGATTGGCGAGTGCTCGCTCAGGATTATCTCCTTGTTGGGAAAATCGATCGAGCGCCGGGCAGTCAGTTGGTTCAGGTTCAATACGAGTTTTTCGATATCAACAGAGAAATGAAACTGGCCGGAGAAATTTTAACCGGGAGTGTTACCCAGCTCAGAGATATCGGACATGAGATCAGTAATGTGATCTATGAAGCGGTTACTGGGACTCGTGGCGCCTTTACCACACAAATTCTCTATATCGTCGCCGATTACGGCACGAACGGAGAGGTCAACTATCGATTAGAAAAGGCGGATTATGACGGTCAGCGAGCGCAGATCTTGTTGGAGTCGGTTGAGCCAATCATGTCACCCAGCTGGTCGCCAGATGGTCAGGATGTGGCCTATGTTTCCTTCGAGACTGATTTACCACGAATCTATATTCAGAATATCGCCACTGGCCAGCGTCGGCAGATAACCAACTACCCGAACATCAACAGCTCGCCGGTATTTTCTCCAGACGGTACCAAGTTGGCTATGGTTTTATCGAAAGATGGCAGCCCGGATATTTATGTACAAGACTTGGTGAGCAATGAATTGGTTCGCATTACTGACCATCCTGCAATCGATACTGAGCCCAGTTGGACTACAGATGGTCGATCTATCGTGTTCATGTCGGATCGGACGGGGCAACCACAGATTTATCAGATGGAACTGGGCGCGCCGTCCTATCAGGTTGAGCGGCTGACATACGATTGTTTTCAGTGTCTCAAAGCCAGGTATCTGCCGGACGGAGTCAACCTTGTGCATGTGCGCAGGGAAACCAGACAAGACCCGAACTATCAGATTTCCATTTTGAATATTGAAACCTTGCGCGTGATTACACTGACTGATACCGCGCTTGATGAATCACCGAGTCTGGCGCCCAACGGCAGCATGATCATGTATGCAACCAAGTTTGCTGGACGCGGCGTACTGGATGCGGTGTCAATTGACGGTCGCGTAAAGTTCCGCTTACCATCGTCGCGAGGCGACGTGCGCGAACCGGCATGGTCGCCGTTTTTCAATTAGGCGCTTGTATTTTTTAGTACCGCCCTTATAAAGTCGAGCTGGCGGCAATGTGGCCACCGGCATTTTTACAGAGGAAAATCTAGTGTTAATGCGAGTAAGCAATAATTTGAAACTGATTGTTGTGCTGTTTTCTTTATTGACTCTGGCAGCTTGTAGCTCCAGCAGCGAGACCGATGCTGAGAGCGATGCGCAGGCCGCTGCGGCAGGGAACAATGCTTCCGGAAATTCAGGTAGCGCAGCCCAGGCTAGTGGCGCAGGAACGAATCAAGCGCTGACCCAGGAGCAAATCAGGGCACAGAATGCTCTTCGCCAAACGGTTTTCTATTTCGATTTCGATGTGGCGGAATTCAAGCCTGAAGATCGCCAGACTCTGACTTATCACGCACAAGACTTGGCTGCCGATTCCAGCAAGCGAATTCGTTTGGAAGGTCATGCCGACGAACGGGGTACTCGCGAGTACAATCTGGCTCTTGGTGAGCGTCGTGCCAATAGCATTCTCAATTACCTGATCGTCAATGGTGCTTCTCGAGCACAAATAGAGGTGGTTAGCTACGGTGAAGAAAGGCCTGCCGCAACCGGGCAGGGTGATCGTGTCTACCAACAGAATCGTCGCGTAGAGGTGGTTGCGCGCTGATCGATCGGCGATAATTGGCTATATTCAGTATTAACTAGAGTGAATGAACATGAACCGCAAAGTCTTGAAGATTAAATGGGCAGTTGCTGCCATTTGTGCCGGCGCGCTGAGTTCTTCGCTTTTTGCGCAATCAGATAGCGGTTCCACTAATGATGCGTTGTCCTTGTTACTGGAACAGAATCAACAGCTGCGAACTGAATTACAGGCTCTGCGAGGCATGATTGAAGAGCAGGGGTTTGAGGTTCGCAAATTGCAGCGCGATTCACTCAGCCGTTATACGAATATCGATGACCGGCTGACGGCGCTGGAATCAGCTGCCATCAGTAATCCCACGGCGCCTACGCTAGGTTCATCACTTCCACCAGCAGCAGGCAACAGTACATCGCCAGACGCCAGCCCGACCTATACGCCGCCAGCAAGTGCTTCCGGCAGCGTGTCGAATCCGGCCAGCAACCAGTCTCTGGCTAGAGCGGCTCTTGGAATTGAGCCTGAGCCAAGCAATGGGATTTCAGGGACAGCTAGCCCACGCAGTATCGGTGGTGGCCGCGGGACATTACAGCCAGCGGTGCTGAGTGAGCAGCAGCTCTATCAGATGGCTTATGACTCGGTAATCAACAGCAACTTTGAGCGCTCGATAGCCGAGTTCGACCAATATCTGAGTATTTACCCAGACGGCCGCTTTGTGACCAATGCGCATTATTGGAAAGGGCAGGCGTATCAGTATCTGGATCGCTTTGCCGAAGCGAGAGATTCCTATGAGATCATTCTCGATCAATATCCAGATGCGGCTAAATTGCCTGATGCCATGTATGGCCTCAGTGGCGCCTACCAGGGCCTCGGAAATCTGCAGCGCGCCAGACAATTATTGAATGATATCAAGCGTCGTTTTCCGAATACTGGCGCCGCGAATCTGGCCGACGCACGCTTGTTAACTCTGGATTGATCTGCTGCCTACAATAACAATGCTCCCTGCTGTTCTTCATAGCGGGGAGGCTTTCCATGTTTGATCCATGACTGCCCCATGACTGAACTGCGCAAACTCCGGATCACTGAGATTTTCCACTCCCTTCAGGGAGAGTCACGCAGTGTAGGTCTGCCTACGGTGTTTGTGCGACTCACTGGCTGTCCGCTGCGTTGTCAATACTGTGATACGGCCTATGCCTTTGAAGGCGGTACGATGACTACGCTTGATGAGATAGTAGAGCAAGTAAAGTCTTATGGTGCCGACTATGTGACGGTGACGGGGGGAGAGCCTCTCGCACAGCCCAATTGCCTGCCTCTTCTGAGCGAGCTCTGCGACGCAGGTTTGCAAGTATCGCTGGAGACCGGTGGTGCAATGCCGGTTGCTGGAGTCGACGAGCGCGTATCGATTGTGCTCGATTTAAAGACACCTGGCTCCAATGAGATGCAGCGTAACGACTATGACAATATCCCCAAGCTTGGCAAGAAAGATCAGGTCAAGTTTGTGATCTGTGATCGCGGTGACTATGACTGGTCGCGATCAAGAGTAGAGATGATGGAACTCGGCGACAAAGTTGGTGAAGTTCTCTTCTCGCCATCCTGGGGGCAGGTGGATGCTGCCGATTTGGCGCAGTGGATTCTCGATGATCGCTTGCCGGTGCGCATGCAGTTGCAATTGCATAAACTGATTTGGGGTGATGCGCCCGGTCGCTGATACGGACGCAGGTGAAGATTCAATAGACGAGATGAGGCAGGAAGTGGGTCAGCAAGCAGCAAAAGCAGTAGTGTTGGTATCCGGTGGACTGGATTCAGCTACTTGTTTAAGCATAGCTAGGTCACGGGGTTTTGAGTGTTATGGGCTGAGCTTCGATTACGGTCAACGCTCTAGCAGTGAACTCGATGCGGCAAAGCGGGTCGCAGATGCTGCCGGAACACTCGAGCATCGTGTCATCAGCCTCGATATTGGTGCTCTTGGTGGTTCGGCCTTGACCGATACTGCGATCGAAGTTCCCGAAGTTGAGGGGGCCGGTATTCCGGTAACCTATGTCCCCGCTCGCAATACAGTATTCCTCTCGTACGCATTGGCCTGGGCTGAAGTATTGGATGCCGAAGCCATCTTCATAGGCGTCAATGCTGTGGATTATTCGGGCTATCCGGATTGTCGTCCGGAGTTCATCGAGGCCTTTCAAAAGGTGGTTTCTTTGGCGACCAAGAAAGGTGTTGAGGGCGGTGAGATCAGACTGGAAACACCGATGATTGATTTGAGCAAGGCAGAAATTATCAAGACTGGAGCAGCACTGGGAGTCGATTACGGGCTCACCGTGTCCTGCTATCAGGCCGACTCCGAAGGCAGGGCCTGTGGCGTCTGCGACAGCTGCCGCTTCCGCCGCCAGGGATTTGCAGACGCCGATCTGAGCGACCCCACCAGATACCAGCAAGATTAGGGTCTTCGACGGTAAAAAGTCCTTATTTTGACTTGAGTTTTCCCGCTTAGACAGTAGAATACCGCCCTCCTGTGGGTCGTTAGCTCAGTCGGTAGAGCAGTTGGCTTTTAACCAATTGGTCATAGGTTCGAATCCTATACGACCCACCATTTTCTTCTTATCAGCACTCCACTACTAGTTCACTCAACTGCTCCTAAGAAAAGATTCGAACCGCCGGGTTCGACAGCCGCGTTAGCGGCGCAGACGGCGGAACGCCGCCCGAAGGGTGAGGTATTTGCGCCCCCGCAAATACCGAATCACAGCTGCGTAGCAGCGCAGACAGCGCAACGCGCTGCCCGCAGGGTGAGATATTTGCGCCCACGCAAATATCGAATCAATCCTATACGAGGCCTAGCAGTTTCTATCTTACTTGCACGACTAGACGTAGGTGAGATCTAGAAAAGATTCGAACCGCCGGCTTCGACAGCCGCGATAGCGGCGCAGACGGCGGAACGCCGCCCCAACGGGGTGAGGAATTGAGCTAAGCTCAATTCCGAATCACAGCTGCGTAGCAGCGCAGACAGCGCAGCGCGCTGCCCGCAGGGTGAGATATTTGCGCCCACGCAAATACCGAATCCATCCTATACGAGGCTTAGCAGTTCCTATCTTACTCGCACGACTAGACGTAAGTGAGATCTAGAAAAATACCAACTGGCGGATTCGACTGCTGCGAATGCGGCACATGCAACCAAACCTCACCCACTAGGCCGCTTCAATCACAATCACCAACAAATCCCACCCCATCCAATCCATGCTAAAATACGCTCTTCTCAACCCCTTACAAACCAGCCATGAACATCAAAGCCAACAACGAATCTCTTGCCGCTGATTTGGCAATCGTCCGCGAGTATCTCGATCATGCCGAAATGCCCAACCAACTCAGTGCTGGGGAACAGGCCGACTACCGCGCGCAGATCACGGAGCTGATGCAGGCCAAGAACGCGAAACTTGTTGCCCATTACTACACCGACCCGGTGCTGCAGGAATTGGCTGAAGAGAGCGGGGGCTTCGTCGGTGACAGTCTGGAGATGGCCCGCTTCGGCAAGGAATGCGATGCGGATATTCTGGTAGTCGCAGGTGTTCGCTTTATGGGCGAGTCTGCAAAAATTCTCAGCCCCGAGAAAAAAGTCTTGATGCCAACCTTGGAGGCAACTTGTTCTCTGGATATTGCCTGTCCCATAGAGACGTTTGCGCCATTTTGCGATGAGCATGCCGATCGTACAGTAGTGGTCTATGCCAATACCTCAGCAGCAGTAAAAGCGAGGGCAGATTGGGTGGTTACTTCGAGCATCGCATTGGATGTAGTTGAGCATCTCATGAATGAGGGCGAAAAGATTCTTTGGGCGCCAGACCGGCATCTTGGTTCCTATATTGAGAAGACAACCGGGGCAGACATGTTGCTCTGGGACTCTGCCTGCATCGTTCATGAAGAGTTCAAAGCGCGCGGTTTGAAAGATATGAAAGCTATGTATCCGGATGCTGCAGTATTGGCGCATCCAGAATCGCCTGCTGGTGTGCTGGAGTTGGCTGATGTGGTTGGTTCAACAACACAAATCATCAAGGCAGCCCAGTCAGTACCGAATAAGCAGATCATCGTCGCGACGGATCAGGGTATTTTCCACAAACTGCGTCAGTTGGCCCCTGACAAAGAATTAATCGTGGCACCTACTGCAGGGAACGAAGCAACTTGCCGAAGCTGTGCCAGCTGTCCATGGATGGGAATGAATTCCCTGGAAAATATGCTTGAGTCGCTTAAACAGGAATCAAATGAGGTTTTCGTGGCGCTTGAACTCGCAGAGCAGGCGATGATTCCACTGCAGCGCATGCTTGATTTTGCGGCTGACCAACAGCTGAAGGTTCAGGGCAAAGCCTGACGAGTGAGTACACTTGCGAAGAGAAGACTGCTAGTCCTGTCTCGCCCGCTGCTGTGTCTCAATATCACGAATCTTCTGTCGCAGACGTGCTTCTTCAGCAGGCGAGCCTTCGTTTTCCGAATTGACCCTCAAAGCAAACTGCAATTGTTCCCGGGCGCGGCCGAGGTCTCCTGTAAGACGGAAGTATTCTGCACGGGATTGATGCACTTTGCTGATATTTCCTGCTTGTCCCCAGGTTTCCGCTGCCATATACCAAAGGTGATGATCATCAGGTCGAACGCGTGAGTGTTGCTCCAGCATTTCCGCTGCACCTTGATAATCCCGACTTTCCAGTAAAGCATCCACATAGGCCATGGTTAGAGGATGGTTGTTGGGATTAATTTCCAGATGGCGCTGCAGAAACGCTACGGCCTGACCAGGTTCATTCTGGGCCGTGAAAATTTCTGCCTGGGTGACTACCAGACTGATGCGATTGGGGTATTCGGCAAGCAGTGGTGCGAGAGCCTGGGTAGCCAACGCATACTGCTCATCTTCGTAGTATGCGAGGGCTAAAGTGTAACGGTTGCTCTGGCTTTCAAAACGACTCTGGCTGTCTTCCAGGCGACGCTGGTACTGAGCGACGAGAGCGCCTTTGTCTTCTGCATAATGAGCCAACACGCGGGCACGCATAAATTGGTATTCGAGGTTTGGCGTGTATTCGCGATCTGGATAACGCACGGCACGGCCGCGACTGTCGGCGATTCGAGTCTCGGTCAGGGGGTGCGACAGCAGGAATTCTGGAGGACGGCGACCGAAGCGATTGGCTGCCAACAAGCGTTCAAACAAGGTAGACATGGCATCGGGATCGAAACCAGCATTGAACATGGTGTCCTGACCCACGCGATCTGCTTCGGCTTCATTGCTACGGCTGTGACGAAGCTGGTTCTCAATAGCCATGCCCTGTGCCGCACTGATGGCTGCAGCGCCGTGGCCGGCATCTGATGTTGCCATTATCAGTACGCTGGCGAGCAGGGCGCCCAATTGAGGGATTCGACCTGACTGAGCTTCATCGACTCCACGGGCGAAATGTCTTTGGCTGACGTGAGCAATTTCGTGGGCCATCACCGACGCGAATTCCGCCTCGCTGCGGGCATTTAGAAACAGGCCGGTATTGACACCAATAATGCCACCAGGCGCGGCGAAGGCGTTGAGCTCTTCGCTGTCGATAATGACAAAGGAAAGACGGTGATCCTGCAGCTGGCTACGCGAAGCGAGTTTGTAAGTCACAAACTCCAGATAATCATTGAGCAAAGCATCGGGGATGGTCGGTGCGTTGCGACGAATCTGACTCAGGAACTGCTGCCCCATGGCATATTCCTGGTTGAGGCTGACCGTCCCTGAGATGCGATCCCCGAGGCTGGGGAGGTTGTTTTGCGCGATCGCCGGGGAAATGGCCAGCAGTATCAGCGATACTGCCAACGTGACTCTGTTCATTCGCTGTAACATTTGCTTGATCATCTTGGTCAATAGACCCAGACTATCACAAATAATTCCAAACTTTTAAGTAACTTAGCGGTCATTGCGACGAATCGAAAGCAGGCATTTTTGGAGCAGGCTTGTTAACATAAGACCATGAACAGCGTAGCGCACACCAACATCGATCTTGAGCTCGATCTGAGCGGTTTAGAGTGCCCAATGCCCCTGTTGAAGGCCAAGCTGGCTCTCAATGGGATGGAGGCAGACCAGGTTTTGAAGATCGTCGCGACCGACCCGGGCTCGGAAAAGGATTTTCATCTGTTCGTTAAGCAAAGCGATCACGAAATTCTCAATTTCGAAAAACAGGAGCAATCCTATATCTACTGGATCAGGAAAGGCTGAGCCCACGGCTGTGTCGGCCTGAGGAAAGTACTGATTACATCATGAGAAAGCTGGTTCGAGATTTCTACGATCGCTATTTCCACGATGAAGAGTCCATCATTCTGGTGATTCTCTTGCTGGTGGGCTTTGCGGTATTGCTGTTGCTCGGAGAGGCGTTGGCACCTCTTATAGCCGCCATTATTATCGCCTACCTGATGCAGGGACTCGTGGATATTCTGCTGCGTTACGGCCTGTCCCCCAGGCTGTCCTTCGTGTCAGTCTTCACGGTGTTCATCGGCCTGTTTTTACTGCTGCTGCTTTATCTCATCCCTCGCGCTTTTACCCAGCTGCGCCGTTTGGTGGATGAGACTCCGAATTTGGTGACTCAGTGGCAGAGTGCATTAATGCTGCTTCCCGAGAACTATCCGAGTGTGTTTACCGAAGAGCAGGTGAGACAGTTCATGTCGGGTATCGGCGGCGAATTGGGTGGCTACGGACAGGCGATCTTGCAGTATTCCCTGGCCAGTCTGCCGAGCATTTTTTCTTGGATCATCTTTATTGTGCTCGTGCCGATTCTGGTGTTTTTCGTCATGAAAGACAGAGAGCAATTGGTGCGTTGGGCCGGAAATTTCCTGCCGCGCAATCGCCCACTGATGAGCCGTATCTGGCAGGAAATGGATCAGCAGCTATCTAATTATGTGCGCGGCAAGGTGTTGGAGATCATTATTGTCGGCAGTGCAGCCTATCTGTTGTTTCTGATTTTGGGGCTGAATTATGCCTTGCTGCTCTCGGTCATTATTGGTTTATCGGTGATAGTGCCCTATATCGGGGCTACCGTAGTCACTATTCCGGTGGCAGCAGTCGCATACGTGCAGTGGGGAATTGGCAGTGAATTCTATACTGTGATTATCGCCTACATGATCTTGCAAATTCTGGATGGCAATGTGCTCGTGCCGATTATCTTTTCTGAGGCTGTGAATTTACACCCGGTGGCTATAATCGCCGCCGTTCTGGTATTTGGTGGGCTTTGGGGCATGGCGGGGGTCTTCTTCGCTATTCCATTGGCTACCTTTATCAAGGCTATTATCAATGCCTGGCCGAGCAAGGTCTCTGCACTCGATTTGTCGGATAACTAGGCGTCAGCGGACAGGCAAAGGAACGGGCTAGGGTCGCCGCGGGCCCTGTGCTACAGTTGGCCGCCGGTAGGCCCGTCCAGTTTGGTGCCCTCCAGTGATGCAAAGCAATGCTGAGCAATGCAATGCAATGCAACGCTAAGTAGCGCCAGTAGCTCAAGAAGAGATTACAGAACAATCTAGCAAGGCCCCAGGGGCCAGCAAAAGGAAGACAGCAGTTAGCATGGAAAACTCAGAATTCAAAGGCAGTATGGTAGCGATAGTTACCCCCATGGACAGCGATGGAAAGCTGGATCTGCCTGCGTTCGATCGGCTGGTGGACTGGCATGTGCAAGCGGGCACTCATGGTGTCGTGGTGGTCGGCACGACCGGTGAGTCAGCGACGCTTAGCACCCAGGAGCACTGTGATCTGGTTGCCCATTGTGTGGAGCACGCAAAAGGTCGAATTCCGATCATAGCGGGCACGGGCTCGAACAATACAGCAGAGGCCTTGCTGTACACGCAGTCTGCCAAAGCCAATGGCGCTGATGCCTGCTTGCTGGTGACACCTTATTACACCAAACCGCCTCAGGAAGGCCTGTATCAACACTTCAAACTGCTCGCCGAAGAAGTAGATATTCCCCAGATTCTGTACAACGTACCGGGACGCACCATGTGTGACCTGGATATTGAGACGGTCGACAGGCTGGCAAACCTCGATAATATTGTGGCTATCAAAGATGCTACCGGTGATCTGCAGCGAGGCCTGGATCTGGTCGCACGTTGCGGAGATCGTATTGCAGTACTGAGCGGTGAAGACCCGCTCAATGTTGCTTTGATGGAAGGCGGAGCCACGGGCTGTATCTCTGTGACAGCCAATGTTGTTCCTGAACAGATGGCCAGGATATGCAATCTGGCTCTGGCCGGGGATTTCGAACAGGCAAAGAGTCTGGATGCTGAAATCGCCGCTTTGCACAAGAATCTCTTTCTCCAGGCGAATCCCATCCCGGTAAAATGGGCACTGAAGCGCATGGGTAAAATAGGTGATGGAATTCGCCTACCGCTGGTGGAACTTGCTGAGGAGTATCAGCTCAAAGTGGAAGAGGCATTACGCAGTGCAGGAGTTGCACTCTGAGCGCTGCTCGCTAAGGTGACGTTCAGCCGTGCTCAATAAACTCAATCACAAGCATTTATTCGCGAAAGACAGGATTGGTAACAAAGTGACAGTCAGAAACATTCTCCTCATCTCACTCGCTGTTTCGCTCAGCGCCTGTAACTATCTTACTGGAGATGAAGGGATATTCAGAGAGCGTGGCGGCAGTTATACCGATGCCCAGGTCACACCAGACCTGCGTATACCTGCTGAGTTGGATAGTTACACGCTTGATCAGCTCTATGTTATTCCAGAACAGGGTAATCAGCTCGCGACCGTGTTTGAAGAGGTTCCTCTACCTCGACCAATTGAGCCGCGCCGTCGTGAAGGGGTTGTTATTCAACGGCTCACGGACACAACCTGGGTTCTGATTGACGCAACCCCTGGTCAGGTGTGGCCACTGGTTCGCGATTACTGGACAGAGTTGCAGATCGCGCTGGATTATGAAAATCCAGGCACCGGGATTATGGAAACTTCCTGGTTGGAAGTCGGGGACGATGACGAGCTGCGTCATAAGTATCGCATCGCAATCGAGCCAGGCTTGCACTCCGGGTATTCGGAAATTTACGTCACGCACCTCGAACAGCAGCGAGAGACACCAATCCCAGTGGTCATAAGCTGGCCGGAAGTCTCCGACTCAGAAGAGCTGGAGATGGATGTCATGAATTCCATCTCTCAGTATCTGGCCGATCGCAATGATGTCTATCAGGCTTCCTCTGCCAGTCTGTTGGCGGGCAGTATCGAGGCGGCCAGTAAGGCAAATCTGGTGCAGAGTTCTACGGGAGATCGCGTGCTCGAATTGCGCCTGGACTACGGAAGAGCCTGGGTACAGGTGCGTCAGGCCTTGGAAGATGCGGATATCGAAATACTCGATGCTAATCGGGATGAATCCTTTTTCAACGTGCGTTTTGCCGGTATCGCACAGGAACAACAGGACGAGCCAGGCTTTTTTGGGCGCATTCTCGGCCGCGGCGAGCAGGGAGAAGGAGTGCAAGAGCCTCAGGATTTTGCCATCCGTCTGGTGGAAGCAGGCTCAACAATTACTGTAATCACTGAAGCATTGCAAAGAGAAGAGGGTGACGATCCTCTCGCTGCAGACCTCTTGCAAGTGATTAACGACAATCTGAGCTAAGCGTGATCCTGGATCTTTGGTGAAGACCAGGCAGCAGCAAGCCGCAATGCAAGAATTTGTGTGAGCTAAAAATCACGCAAGCCAACATAAAACTTACGCGCATCGTTTGGGGCCTCAAAATCCAAGTCTTCAATATCTAAGTCTTCAAAATCTAAGCCCTCAAAACATTTGAGCCTATTCATGGAATCGTCATCTCTGCTAATCGTTGTGCTGATTTTGCTAGCTGCATTCGGCGCAGTGCTCGCTCTGTTTCTGCAATCCCAGAAACTGCGTCTCGCCAAACTCTCTGCCGATGAAAAACTATTGGCGATTCAAAACGAGCATTCTGGTTTGCAGAATCAATTTAATGAGCTGCAGAGGGAGCGTGAGACCTTACAGGAGGAGCTCCAGTCCAGGAGAGAGGAGAACGCCAGTTTGCGGACCAGTCTGCAGATGGAAAAAGAACAGACTGCGGAAAAGCTGCAGCTGCTTAACGAGTCGCGGGAGCAACTCAGCATTGCCTTCAAGAATATCGCCAACGAAATTTTTGAGGACAAGACGAAAAAATTCAACACGGTGAGCAAAGATAGCCTGGCGACAGTGCTAAACCCCTTGCAGGAAAAGATCAGTCAGTTTGAAAAACGCGTTGAAGAGACTTACGACAAAGAGTCGAAAGACAGATTTTCCCTGACGCGGGAAATCAAGAACCTGCAGGAGCTAAACAAGCGAATTAGCGAAGACGCTGTCAATCTGACTAACGCGCTGAAAGGCGATAACAAGGCGCAGGGAAATTGGGGCGAATTTGTCCTTGAGTCCATACTCGAAAAATCCGGACTGGTGAAAGGGCGAGAGTACGAAGTCCAGGTCAATTTAAAGGCTGAAGACGGCAGCAAGTTACAGCCCGATATTGTTGTGCACTTACCTGAGTCGAGAGATATCATTATCGACTCAAAAGTGTCGCTCAAAGCCTGGGATGAATATTGCTCGACAGAAGATGAAGAACGGCGTCAGGAATTACTGAAGCAGCATATTCAATCGCTACGGTTGCACGTAAAAAATCTTGCAGGCAAGGACTATCAAAATCTGACAGGTCTCAACTCCCTCGACTACGTCTGTTTATTTATGCCTATCGAGGCAGCCTACGCAGAAGCAGCGCGTCATGATTCGGAATTGCTCACCTATGCCTTTGAAAGAAATATAGTGTTTGTCGTGCCGAGTACTCTACTGGCGATTCTCAAAACTGTGCAGAATCTGTGGCGTCTCGCCCAGCAAAGCCAAAATGCAACAGAGATCGCCAAGCGGGCCGGTGATCTCTATGACAAGTTTGTTGCCTTTGTGGGTGATCTCGAAGAGGTTGGGAGTCGGATAGACGCAACTCAGAAGAGTTATGACAAGGCATTCAACAAGATCAAAAGTGGTCGGGGTAATCTCATTCGCCGTGTAGAAACCCTGAAAAAGTTGGGTGCGAGAACGTCCAAGCAAATCGATCAAGAACTTCTTGGCCAGGCCGAAGAGAATGAGTCTGACAAGCTGTCAGCGCCAGATTCCGATGAGGCTGCAAGCCTGGATTCAGAAGATTCTACACGTCACTAAATTTTTATCGCATCAGTCTCAATGCAAACCATCTACGAATTCCTTCCCTGTGAAACTCCTGACGCCTGGATCGAAGCGGCATTGGTCAATCAAGAAGTTTTATTGATTGATCATGCCAATTGCGAGAAGAAGGCGGCATCAACTGCCATGCATCTCATGTACCGTTACACCCATCATGCGGATTTGATGAGCAAGATGTCGCAGCTAGCCAGAGAGGAATTGCTGCATTTTCAGCAAGTGGTCGAAATCATGGAGCGACGCGAGATTCGTTATAGTCAGCTAAGTCCGTCGCGCTATGCAGGTGGTTTGCGGGAGCTCATTGATCATCACAACGGAGACACGTTGAGCGATACCCTGATCATGGGAGCATTTATCGAAGCGCGTTCTTGTGAGAGGTTTGCGAGTCTCGCCCCCAAACTTGATCCCGAGTTGCAGAAGTTCTATGCGGGGCTGCTCAAGTCTGAGGCGAGACATTATGAGGATTATCTGACTTTGGCTCGCGAGCTAAGTGCCAAGGATATTTCAAGTCGAATTCGAGAGTTTGCGCGCAAAGAGGAAGAGTTGATCTGCAGCGTGGACGAAGAATTTCGGTTTCATAGCGGCGTGCCCGCCTGATCTCTGATCAATTCAATCTGTGTGAAATTTTAATCGCGGCGGCTCTTAGTACTGCTTACGCTCGGCGGTGCTTGTGCTCAATCGCGACAGCTTTCCGGCGCAAGCAAGTTTGCACGCAAGGATTGTCGCAGGTTGTCGAGTTGCGAGCAGGGTATCTCATTATTACCGACTAGATTCACGCTGGACAGCGAGGCAATGTTGAGCAGTGGTCCGATATCGACAATGCTGTTATTGGAGAGATTCAATCCAGAAAGTGCGCGCAAGTTTTCAAGTGGCGTTAAATTGCGCAGGTTGTTGTTGGCCAGGTCGAGAAATCTAAGCGCCCTTAGCTGGCCAATATTTTCCAGTGTGCGTATCTCGCCGTTTGAGCAAGACAGTACCGACAGTTGAGTCGGGTCTTCCAAATTCTGTTGCTGCAGAGCCAGATTGATACAACCCTGTAGATTTGCATCCAGTGTTTGATTGCCGGGTAGTCTTCCCAATGGGTCATAAACGGCCTGATTATTCACCGAGACGGTAAAGCTTTGAGAGCAAGCCTGACTTAGGAAGAGCACGATCAGGAGAAGAATATTGAGCTTGAGCTTGAGCATAGAAATTAGACTAGAAATCAGAGTAGGAAGTTAGAATAGGAAGTTAGAATAGGGATAAAGCTTGTTCTTCTACTTGATGGAATTCAACTGGCCAGCTGCTTGCCGTGGCTGTGCAAGAGTAATGACGAGCAATGTTACGCAAGTATCGCTCAGCTCATCAGTGAAGCCAACTAAACTCCTGGTGAGTGAGCTCTACGTGTCCAGGAGCTTCCGAATTGAGCGCCCCCAATTGGGATTGGACAGCGCGCATTATTATGCCGGTAGCACTCGAGATGTGGCCCTTTTAATTGACTTGCTTCCCAGTTAGTATGCCTTTCTTCGTCCTGGCGGTGCTATTGATCGTTACTGATCGCCATAAATTAGCGACCCAAACATCAAGATAATTAAGGAATTCACTATGAAATCACTAGTAAGTCTGCGCAAGACTACGCTTGCTTTGAGCTTGCTCGCAGCTCCACTTGGCCTTTATGCGCAGAGTGACATCGATTTGGAGAATGAAGACAACCGAATTGGCTATGCCATCGGTGTCAATATCGGTGAAAACCTGGTGCAGCAGAATATCATCAGTGCAGTTCCATGGGACGCTTTTATAGCGGGCTTGACTGATGCAGCCAATGGCAACGTGGCTCTGGATCAGCAGGGAATCATGACCGCCCTACAGAATTTCATGCAGCGTCAACAAGCAGAGCAGCAAGCGTCCCTGGTAGCCAATCTTGAGGCGAGCCATGCCTTTCTCGAAGAGAATGGTCAGAGAAGCGGTGTGGTGACTCTGGAGTCCGGCTTGCAGTACGAAGTTATTGAAGAAGGACCAGCGGGCGGAGCGTCTCCGACCGCCGCTGACTCGGTCCTTGCTCATTACCATGGCACTCTGGCCGATGGCAGCGTTTTTGATAGTTCTGTTGAGCGCGGTGAGCCTGCTACGTTTGGTCTCTCTCAAGTTATTGCCGGGTGGACGGAAGCACTGCAACTCATGAGTGAGGGCGATAAGTGGCGTCTCTATCTGCCACCAGAACTTGCTTATGGTGAGGCTTCTCCTTCGGCGGCTATTCCACCGAATTCCGCGCTCATCTTTGAGGTTGAATTGCTCGAAGTACGCTAGCGCTGTACAGGGGCAAATTATTAATAGTTTCTGCTGATAGTCTCTGCGTAGATAACAATCCGGTGAGTACCAGGCCAAGCAAGACACAGTTCAACAAGGGATTGCTGAAGTTTCTTCAGCAATCCCCGACTCCTTTTCACGCCGTCAGTAATCTATCTGACATGCTTGAACAGGCGGGTTTTCAAAAACTCGATGAGGCTGAAAGCTGGAAGATACAGAAAGGCAAAGCCTATTACGTGTGTCGCAATGATTCGTCGATTATTGCCTTCAAGACTGGGCGCAAGGATCTGACCAAAACCGGTATCAGGCTTACCGGAGCACATACTGACAGCCCCTGTCTCAAGATCAAACCTACGCCGGAAATTCGGCGCCAATCCTATTTGCAACTGGGCGTAGAGCTCTATGGGGGTGTGTTACTGCATCCCTGGTTTGATCGTGATCTGTCTATAGCAGGGCGGGTTCATTATCAGGATAAAAAAGGCGTCGTTAAATCTGTGCTGCTGGATCTCAAAGACCCTGTCGCAGTAATTCCCAGTCTGGCTATCCATCTGGATAGAGGTGTCAATGAAGGGCGTGCACTGAATGCCCAGAAAGAACTGCCACCGCTATTGCTTCAGTTCGCAAACAAAGACGAAGCGGCGAAGTACTCTTTCGCTGACTTTTTGCTGGCAGAAATTCGGAAAATCCCTGCGGCTAAACAGGCCCAGGAAGTGTTATCCCATGAGTTGTGTCTCTACGATACCCAGGCACCCGCACTGATTGGATTGGACAAGCAATTTATCGCGTCGGCGCGGCTCGATAATTTGTTGAGTTGCTATCTCGCGTGCCGAGCGCTTATCGCCAGCGATGACGATCACGCCAGTGCAGTGGTTTGTAACGACCATGAAGAAGTTGGCAGTGTTTCAAGTAGTGGAGCACAAGGGCCTTTTCTTGAGAAAGTGCTGGCGCGTTGGGTAGGAAGTCTGCACAAGGCTGACGATGCGTTAGACCGCGTCATCCATCGTTCCTTGCTGATCTCTATCGACAACGCTCATGGAGTGCATCCCAATTATTTTGAGAAACATGACGAGCAACATCGGCCCTTGTTGAATGCAGGGCCAGTTATCAAGATCAATGCCAATCAACGTTATGCGAGCAATAGTGAATCGATCGCTTTGTTTAGCGCGCTATGTAAAGCAGAGAAGCTGGAGTATCAGTCTTTTGTCATGCGTAGCGACATGGCTTGTGGCAGTACTATCGGTCCACTCACTGCCGCTGAGTTGGGTGTAACTACGCTCGATATTGGTGTGCCGACTTTTGCCATGCATTCAATTCGTGAGCTTGCCGGTGCAGACGATGCAGCTGCCTTGTGCAAGCTTATGATCGCTTACTACTCTCGCTGAGTATCAGTTCGTCAGAGTTGTCTTCTCCTGGCAGGGGCTTTCTATTTCTTGCAGATGCTTCCTATTCCCTGCGGGGGCTTCCTATTCCCTGCGGGGGCTTCCTATTCCCTGCGGGGGCTTCCTATTCCCTGCGGGGGCTTCCTATTCCCTGCGGGGGCTTCCTATTCCCTGCGGGGGCTTCCTATTCCCTGCGGGGGCTTCCT